>QFCS01004860.1_pt1 | contig 229002 bp, 213 predicted proteins | sample 3576561 | NCBI WGS metagenome assembly QFCS01
ACACAAACACAATAGGGGCCAGACGCGATCAACAATGGACAGGGCGCGGCAAACCAACTCCAAAAACAAAACCCGCGGACAAAAACCTGCCAGCCCAACAGAAAACCCAACCCTGTCAGCCGTTTTGCAGCAGCCTGCTAACCCTTTCCCCGCAAGCGAGGAGAGGGGACTTGCCCCATGAGCGAGTATTGGTTGGAGAAACCGTTACGGCATATCCCCTTCTCCCCGCTTGCGGGGAGAAGGTGCCGGCAGGCGGATGAGGGGCCAGCGCCCCGATACATTTACCCTACCATGGTGCGGGACAAGGCGCCGGTTTTTTGGAAGACTGGCGCCGGCTGATTCGGGGACAATAAAAGGGGACGGCATGGAGCGGCTTGCGGGCAGGGTCATGCTCCTGTCTGGGACGAGACGGGCGCTTTTGGCATTTCTTGCGGGCTTGATCGGAGTGCTGGCGCTGCCGCCCTTCGGCTTCTTCGCGGCGCTGTTCGTTTCCTTCACCTTGCTCGTCTGGCTGATCGACGGCGCCAGCGCCGCGCCGGAGGCCGGGTTCCTGCGGCGCCTTGCGCCTGCCTTCCGCATCGGCTGGTTCTTCGGCTTCGGCTATTTCGTCGGCGGGCTCTGGTGGCTCGGCAATGCGCTGCTCGTCGAGGCGGACGCCTTCGCCTGGGCCTTGCCGCTCGCCGTCTTCGGCTTGCCGGCCTTCCTCGCCCTCTACTACGGCCTTGCCGCCGCGTTCGCCCGCCTCCTCTGGTCGGACGGCATGGGTCGTATCGCCGCGCTCGCCTTCGCCTTCGGGGTCGGGGAGTGGCTGCGCGGTACGCTGTTCACCGGCTTTCCGTGGAATGCCGTCGGCTATGGCGCCATGCCGGTGCCGCTGCTCATGCAATCGTCCGGCATCGTCGGCATTGCCGGCATGAATGCGCTCGCCGTCTTCGTCTTCGCCGCGCCGGCGCTGATCGGCACGCGACGCGGTCGGGGCCCCGGCCTTGCGCTCGCCGCCCTGCTTCTCGCCGCCCATATCGGCTACGGCTACTATGCCCTTCATATCGCGCCCACGCCGGAAGGCGAGGCGACCGTCGTCCGCCTCGTCCAGCCGGTCATCGACCAGGCGATGAAGCTCGACGACAGCGCACGCGCGCAGATCTTCGAACGGCACCTGGCGTTGAGTGCCGCCAAGCCGGCGGAAGGGGGCAAGCGGCCCGATATCGTCGTCTGGCCGGAAACCTCCATTCCCTTCATCCTGACGGACAATCCCGATGCGCTGGTGCGCATCGCCGCCGTGCTCGAGGACGACCAGGTGCTGATTGCCGGCGCCGTGCGCACCGAAAGCGCCGGTTCCGGCAAGGCGCCGCGCTACTACAATTCCATCTATACCGTCGATGGCCGGGGGCAGATCACCGGGGCGGCTGACAAGGTGCATCTCGTGCCGTTCGGCGAATACATGCCCTTCGCCGATCTCCTCGAAAGTCTCGGCGTCGATGCCGTGGCCATGCCGGGCGGCTTTTCCGCCGCGCGTGAGCCCCAGTTGCTGACGGCGCTCGGCAAGGGTTTCTATCCGCTCATCTGCTACGAGGCGATCTTCCCGTCGGAGATCACCGGGGCCGCCGATGCGGCCGCTGCCCTCCTGAATGTCACCAACGATGCGTGGTTCGGCAGGACACCTGGTCCCTACCAGCATTTCCAGCAGGCGCGCCTGCGCGCCGTCGAGCGCGGCATGCCGCTGATTCGCGCCGCCAACAACGGAATCTCCGCCGTGGTCGATGCCAGGGGGCGGGTGGTCGCAGGCCTTTCCCACGATGTGCCCGGCTTTGTCGACGCAACCATTCCGGGAAGATTCCCTGTCGATGGGCGGGGAAAGTGGCGGTTTTGGTCGCTTCCGATCATCCTCGGCATTCTCCTGGCGGCGGCGGTCATTTCTCGCATTGGTTTTAGAAACAGGAAGAATTGACCCAAAACCCCTAAAATAGCATAGTGCACGCCGCCGGCGGTTCTCTTGTATTGTGGAGCCCTTCAGGGTTTGCGCATACAACGTGACGTTAAGTCTTCGTTAAGGCTGCCGGCAGGGTGGGGCCATTTCCGCGCGTTAGGACACATTGATGATGGAAAACAAAAAGAAGCCGAATCCGATTGATATTCATGTCGGCAGCCGGATCCGGCTTCGCAGGACCATGCTCGGCATGAGTCAGGAGAAGCTGGGCGAAAGCCTCGGCATCACCTTCCAGCAGATCCAGAAATACGAGAAGGGCACGAACCGCGTCGGCGCCAGCCGGCTGCAGAACATTTCGAGCATCCTCAACGTGCCCGTCTCCTTCTTCTTCGAGGATGCGCCGGGCGAGCAGGCAGATAGCCAGGCCGGCTTTGCCGAAGCGTCGAGTTCCAACTACGTGGTCGACTTCCTGTCGTCCTCCGAAGGGCTCCAGCTCAACCGGGCCTTCGTCAAGATCGGCGACCCCAAGGTCCGCCGCAAGCTCGTGGACCTCGTCAAGGCGCTCGCCGCAGAGGCCGAAATGGAATGATCTCCGTGTGAGATCGGCAAGGAAAAGGCGGTCCTTCGGGGCCGCTTTTCGTTTGCGCGGGACCTGAAAAGTCCACGTAAAAACGCCCGCAAAGCCGGGACATAAACATATTCTTATGTCCTTCTGTGCTTGTCTTTCCCCCGCGAACTGAATAACAACGTCGAAGTCCATTTTCTTTGAGGGGAATTCCCGCATGCGCAGCAGTTATCTCTTCACCAGCGAGTCCGTCGCCGAGGGCCATCCGGACAAGGTGTGCGACCGCATCTCCGACGAAATCGTCGATCTGGTCTACCGTGAAGCCGTGAAGTCGAAGGTCGATCCGTGGTCGGTCCGTATTGCCTGCGAAACGCTTGCGACAACTAACCGCGTCGTGATCGCCGGTGAAGTGCGCCTGCCGCCAAGCCTCCTGAAGAAGGACAAGGACGGTAACGACGTCATCAATCCCTCCAAGTTCAAGTCAGCCGCCCGCAAGGCGATCCGCGATATCGGCTATGAGCAGGATGGCTTCCATTGGAAGACGGCAAAGATCGACGTGCTGCTGCACTCGCAGTCCGCCGATATCGCCCAGGGCGTCGACAATGCCGCCGACAAGCAGGGTGACGAGGGCGCGGGCGACCAGGGCATCATGTTCGGCTATGCCTGCCGCGAGACCGCGGACCTGATGCCGGCGCCGATCTACTATTCGCACCGTATCCTTGCCCTTCTCGCCGAAGCCCGCAGGAAGGGCGAAGGCGATGCCGGCAAGCTCGGCCCCGATGCCAAGAGCCAGGTGACCGTGCGTTACGTCGACGGCAAGCCCGCCGACGTCGCCTCCATCGTGCTTTCCACGCAGCATCTCGATGATAGCTGGGATTCCAGGAAGGTCCGCCAGGTCGTCGAGCCCTATATCCGCGAAGCGCTGCACGACATCGCGATCGCCGACGATTGCTCCTGGTACATCAACCCGACGGGCAAGTTCGTCATCGGCGGCCCGGACGGCGACGCCGGCCTCACCGGCCGCAAGATCATCGTAGACACCTATGGCGGCGCCGCGCCCCATGGCGGCGGTGCCTTCTCGGGCAAGGACACGACCAAGGTCGACCGTTCCGCCGCCTATGCCGCGCGCTACCTTGCCAAGAACGTCGTCGCGGCCGGCCTTGCCGATCGCTGCACGATCCAGCTTTCCTACGCCATCGGCGTCGCCCAGCCGCTCTCGGTCTATGTCGACCTGCACGGCACGGGCAAGGTTAGCGAAGATGCCGTCGAGGATGCGATCCGCAAGGTCATGGACCTTTCCCCGTCGGGCATCCGCCGCCATCTCGACCTCAACAAGCCGATCTACGCCAAGACGGCCGCTTATGGTCATTTCGGTCGCAAGGCCGGCCGTGACGGCTCGTTCTCCTGGGAGCGCCTCGACCTCGTCAAGGCCCTCAAGGAAGCCCTGAAGAACTGAGGCCGACATGAGCGATGCAGAGCGCCGCAGCCGGGCGAGCGAAGCCTTCTTCGGTCGCCGCAAGGGAAAGCCGCTCCGGGAGCGGCAGGCGCAGCATCTTCAGACCGTGCTGCCGGTGCTGAGGGTCGATCTCGCGACCCCGGCGCCGGCGGACATCACGACGCTCTACGATTTCTCCCCGAGCCGGATGCGCCTCGAAATCGGTTTCGGCGGCGGAGAGCATCTCATCCATCGCGCGCAGGAAACGCCCGAGACCGCCTTCATCGGCGTCGAGCCCTTCGTCAATTCCATGGCGAAGCTGATCGGCAGCATCGAGGAGACGGGCGTGAAGAACATCCGGCTTCACGATGACGATGCGACGGAGTTGTTGGACTGGCTTCCGGCGGCCTCGATCGATCAGATCGACCTGCTCTATCCGGATCCGTGGCCGAAGAAGAAGCACTGGAAGAGGCGATTCGTCTCGAAGGTCAATCTCGACCGCTTTGCCCGGGTGCTGAAGCCGGGCGGGCTCTTCTGCTTCGCGTCCGACATCGACACCTATGTCAACTGGACGCTTATGCACTGCGGGGTTCATCCCGCTTTCGTGTGGACCGCGGAAAACGCGGTCGACTGGCTGACGCCGTTTGCCGGCTGGCCGGGTACGCGCTACGAGGCAAAGGCCAGGCGCGAGGGCCGCAAGTCGGCCTATCTCACCTTCCGTCGTCTCTGACGGAAGGTCCTTTCGGCATCAGTGCAGGCTGACGGTGCGCAGGTCGTCCTCGGCGGCCTTGTAGAAGGTGCTCGAGCGGTTGTCCGTCAGGAGGATCGGCGTGCCGTCGGCGCCGAACAAGGCCCAGAGGTCCAGGCTCGGATCGATTTCAGGCGCTTCGGGGAAGACGCGCGAGACTTCGTCGGCCTTCATCTTGCGGATATAACCGACTTCACCGGCGCCCAGATGCGCAAGGTCTGCCTTCGAAACGGTGGGGGTTACGGTTTTCAGTCCCATCTTTGCCTCCATGGCAATGCCGGCAGGGCCGGCCACCGGACGTCCATGGCCACCACGGTCCATCGGTACGTCAGGCGATCAGGTTACGCTTGAAACGTTCCGGCGGGTGTTCCCGCAGGAACGGCTCATGATCTAGTCTGATACGGAAATGTTAATTTTCTTTACCATTCGCACGGGCTCGGGCCGCACGAGATCGACCGCGAGCAGGCCGTTCTTCAGCTCCGCGCCGGAAACGCGCATGCCGTCGGCAAGCACGAAGGTGCGCTGGAACTGGCGGGCCGCTATGCCGCGGTAGAGATAATCCCGCTCGCCGCTGTCGACCTGGCGGCCGCGGATGACGAGCTGGTTTTCCTCCGTCGTCACATCGAGTTCGTCTTCGGAAAAGCCCGCGACGGCAAGGGTGATGCGCAGCCGTTCCGGTGCGCCCGTCTCGCCGTTCGGCCGCAGCCGCTCGATATTGTACGGTGGATAGCCATCATTGCCCTTGGCGATGCGCTCAAGGGTCTTTTCCATGGCGTCGAAGCCCAGGAGAAGCGGGCTCGTGAAAGGGGTCATGCGTGACATGCGTCTAGTCCTTGGCTTTCAAGCGACTTTGGCGGGACCCGGCCTCGGCATCCCGATGCCTGCAATATGGGGATTGCCGGTGCGGGGCGCAAGACGCTTGCGAACGGCGATTTCGCAAATATAGTCGCCGCTTCGCCTGCGCGACGCGGGCCAAGAACAGAATTAGCGAGGAAACGGAGAGGGCATGTCTGAGCCACGGAAAATCATCATCGACACGGATCCCGGCCAGGACGATGCCGCCGCGATCATGCTGGCGCTCGGCAGCCCGGAACTCGAGATCCTCGGCATCACCACGGTGGCCGGCAACGTGCCGCTGGCGCGTACTTCGTGCAATGCCCGCATCATCCTGGAATTCTGTTCCCGCACCGACGTCAAGGTCTATGCCGGCGCCGACAAGCCGATCGCCCGTCCGCTGATCACCGCCGAGCACGTCCACGGCAAGACCGGCCTCGACGGCCCGGAACTGCACGAGCCGCAGATGCCGCTGCAGCCCCAGCACGCCGTGGACTTCATCATCGAGACGCTCCGGCGCGAACCGGCGGGTACCGTGACGCTCTGCACGCTCGGGCCGCTGACGAACATCGCGACGGCGCTCGAAAAGGCCCCCGATATTGCCGGCCGCGTGCGCGAACTGGTCACGATGGGCGGCGGCTTCTTCGAGGGCGGCAACATCACGCCGGCCGCCGAATTCAACATCTATGTCGATCCGGAGGCGGCTGCGGCCGTGTTCAAGGCCGGCATCCCAATCGTCATGATGCCGCTCGACGTCACCCACAAGGTGCTGACGCTGAAGAGCCGCGTCGCCAGGCTGCACGCGATCGGCAGCCGCCCCGCCAAGGCCCTTGTCGAGATGCTGGATTTCTTCGAGCGTTTCGACGTGGAGAAATATGGCTCCGACGGCGGCCCGCTGCACGATCCGACGGTCATCGCCTACCTCCTGAAGCCGGAACTGTTTGCCGGCCGGGACTGCAATGTCGAGATCGAGACGGCTTCGCCTCTGACGGTGGGCATGACCGTCGTCGACTGGTGGCAGGTCACCGGCCGCAAGCACAATGCGCGGGTGATGAAGGACGTCGATGCCGACGGCTTCTTCGTTCTCCTCGCAGAGCGTGTCGGCCGCCTCTGATGCGTGGTCCCCGTAGCCCCGGGCAGGGTGCCGAGGGCCGTTTCCACCAGGAGATGATGGGCCTCTACGAGCGCTTCGCGGATATCGGGTTCCGCCCGGTCCTGCTGCGCCGCTTCATCCTGCTCAACGGCGGCGTGGCGGCGGCGAAGGAACTCGTCTTCAAGCCCGGCATGACCGGGCTGGAGCGGCTGCTCGACGCAGGCAAGCCGGAGCTTTCCATGGAGGCCCTGATGCTGCGGCCGGAATATCGGGGCCTGTTTTCCGAGCCGGAACTGAAGGAGGCCACGCAACGTCTCGCCAGCCGCTCGCGCTCCCGCGGCCGGTTGCAAGCGCAGCCGACGGAGCGGAAGTAGGCCCTATGAAACAAAAAGGCCGGCGTTTCCGCCGGCCTTTTTCCCTTTTCCGTTCTTCGGTCCGTCTCAGAACTCTTCCCAGTCGTCCTGCGCGAGCGCCGTGTTGCCGGCGACCTGCGGGATGGCGCGGGCGGTCGTGCGCGGCGCCTGGTAGGTGCTGCGCTGCGGCTGCACGTCGCGCCGGACAGACGGCTGCACCGGTTGGGCGGCTATCGCGGCGGCGCCGGCGCGGAAGCGGGCGACGAGCGACTTCAGCGTCTGCGCCTCGTCGTTCAGCGCCATGGAGGCCGCGGTGGTCTCTTCCACCATCGCGGCGTTCTGCTGGGTCACCTGGTCCATCTGGTTGACGGCCGCGTTGATCTCCTTGAGGCCGACCGCCTGTTCGGAAGCGGACGAGGAGATCTGACGGATGAGGCCGTTGATCTGGATGACCTGGTCGGCGATGTTCTCCAGCGCGTGGCCGGCCTTGCCGACGAGATCGACCCCCTCGCGGACCTGCACCTCGGAGGTGTTGATCAGCGTCTTGATCTCCTTGGCGGCGTTTGCCGAGCGCTGGGCGAGCTCGCGCACTTCCTGGGCGACGACGGCAAAGCCCTTGCCGGCCTCACCCGCACGCGCCGCTTCCACGCCGGCATTGAGGGCCAGCAGGTTCGTCTGGAAGGCGATATCGTCGATCACGCCGATGATGTTGGAGATTTCGCGCGACGAATGCTCGATGCCGTGCATGGCGTCGATCGCCTTCTGCACCACTTCGCCGGACTTGCTGGCGTCGTTGCTGGCCGTTTCCACCGATTTCGCGGCGACGCGGGCATTGTCCGCGCTGGAATTGACCTGCGAGGTGAGTTCGTCGAGCGCGGCTGCCGTCTCCTCCAGGCTGGCCGCCTGCTGCTCGGTGCGGTGCGAGAGATCGGCCGCGCCCTTGGAGATTTCGCCCGTGCCGCCGCCGATATTGCCGACCGAGGCGTTGACCGTCTGGATCGTCTCTTCGAGGCTGGCGATGGCCGAGTTGAAGTCGGTCTTGAGCTTGCCGTACTCGCCGGGGAAATCGCCCGAGAGACGGAAGGTCAGGTTGCCGGAGGAAAGCTGCGCGAGGCCGTCGCCGAGGCGGGCGACGATGTCGCGCTGGAGGGCGGTCGATTCGGCCCGTTCGGCCTCCGACCGGTTGCGCTCGGCTTCCGTCATTTGGCGCTGGCTGTCTGCCTCGGCTTCCAGGCGCCTGGTGTCGGCGAGCTGGTGGCGGAAGCCTTCCAGCGCCTTGGCGACGGCGCCGGTTTCGTCCGAACGGTCCTGGCCGGCGATGGGCTGGGTGTAGACGCCGCTGCTGAGCGTCGCCACGCCGGAAACGAGACCGGCAAGCGGCTTCTGCACGAAGAAGCGAACGGCGAAGTAGAGGCCGGCGAGCACGCCGCCGAGAACGATCAGCCCACCGAGGATCATCAGGCGGGTCTGGTCGTCGACCGGCGCGTTGATCGCGGCGCGCGGCACGTCGACCAGCACGACCCAGGTCGTGTTGATATCGGGTAGTGCAAAGGGATAGACGACGCGGTCGAAAGCGGCCATTTCGTCGAAGGAGAGGTTTTCGATGCGGCCGGCCTCGCCCGTCGCAAGAGCGGACTTGACGATATCGGCGCCCTCTCCGTCATAGTCCGTCATCAGCAGGTCGACATTCGGCGCGACGATCCACTTGCCGGTCTGCGACAGCAGCATGACCCGGCCTTCGCCGAAGGGCTTGAGCTGGCTGAGCTTCTCGTAGAGCGTCTTCAGCGAGACATCGACACCGGTGACGCCGGCAAGCTTGCCGCCCGGGGCCACCGGAAAGGCGATGGAGGCCATGGTGAAGCCTTCGCCGGTCGAGGTTTCCTTGTAGGGCTGGCTCATGGCGCCCTTGCCGCTGCCGGCGGCCAGCGAGTACCACTCGGCCTTGTAGTCGGATTCGAAGGTCGACAGTGCGATCGAGCCGTCCTTGCGCTTCGTCCAGTAGGGATTGAACGAACCGTCCTTGTAGGTGCCGGTCTCAAGCTGCTCGGCCGTCTCGCGGGACTTGCCGTCGAAGGCGTTCGGCTCTTCCGCAAACCAGCTGCCGAGGGCGAAACTGTTCTTTTCCGCGTTCGCCTTGACGAGGTCGACGACTTCCTTGCGATCGAAATGCCCGCCCGCAAGGCCCTGCTCCATCACGCCCGCCATGGAGCGCGCGGCGCTGGCGAGCTGGCCGATATCGGAAGCGATGTCGGCGGCGATCGCCTTGGCCTCGGTGTTGGCTTCCGAATAGACGAGGTCGGCGACGCGGCTCTGCGTCTGGCCGATGAGGACGGTGTTGGAGGCGAGCATGACCAGCGCGATCGTGCCGCCGGTAACCGCGATGAGCTTCGTCGCGAGCGACTTGGCCTGGAACTTGAACATAAAATCCTCACGATGAGAGACGTCCGCGGTGGCACCGCGGAGGAGCACGTTCGTTTGCGGGGTGTCTCCATCATGGAGGTCGGGGCGCGCGACCAGCGCCAGAGGCCGCCGACCGGAAGGGCCGTGCCTGAGGATTTCAGTAACCTATAAAATGTTAATAAATAGCCAAATATCGCGGCTATTCCTGGCGCAACCGGCTGGTTTCTCAGGCGTCGCGCTCAATGCGACGCCCGATGGCCCGGTTGCGAAATCCCGCGCTTGCCGCGCGGTGCGCTTGTCAGATCTCGGCGTCGACGGCGGGCGCGAAGGGAATGGAGGGCTGAGCGCCCGGCTTCAGGCAGGCGAGCGAGCCGGCGACGGCGGCACGGCGCAGCGCCTCCTTGAAGCCGAGGCCGGCATCGAGCGAGGCGGCGAGGTAGCCGCAGAACGTGTCGCCCGCGCCAACCGTGTCGACAGGCTCGATCTTCAGGCCGGCAGCGCGGAAAATCTCGTTCTTGCGGATCGCGACGACACCGTCGGCGCCGAGCGTCACGATGATCGTCTGGCCGCTCTCTGCGTGCAGCGCGTGCATGGTCGCCTCGCGCGCCTCGTCCGAAAGCTCGCCCTTGCCGACGAAGAGGTCGAACTCCGTCTCGTTGGCGACGAGAATGTCGGCCATCGCGCCGAGCCGTCGTGCGGCGGCGCTGAAGGGCGCGATGTTGACGACCGAGGCGACGCCCTTCTGCCTGGCGTTTGTGAGCGCGGCCTTGATGGCGGCTTCGGGGATTTCGAACTGCAGCATCAGATAGTCGCCGCGCGTCATGCCGCCGATGGTGCGTTTCGCATCCTCCTCGCTGACGGTCCCGTTGGCGCCGGGCACGACGACGATGACGTTCTCGCCCTCGTCGTCGACGAGGATATGCGCGGTGCCGGTCGCCTCGGCGGCCGAGCGCACGCCGTTGAGGTCCACGGCGGCGTCGGCGAGCAGCGCCAGCGCCTGGCTGCCCAGCCGGTCGTCGCCGACCGCGCCTGCCATGCGCACGATGGCGCCGGCGCGGCGGGCGGCGAGCGCCTGGTTGGCGCCCTTGCCGCCGGCGGCGGTGGTGAAGCTGCTGCCCATCACCGTCTCGCCGGGCTTCGGCAGGCGTTCTGGCGTGGCGATGAGGTCCATGTTGATGGAGCCGAAGACGGTGATCATGAGAGGTGCCCCCTTGTCGTTTCCGCCGGACACTGCCCGAGGGGCTCAGTCCTCGTCAACCACCCTCAGGCGAAGCTGCCCCGTCCGGGTCTCGACGGCCGCCTCCGCGGGCGGGGAAAGAGTGCCGTTCGCCTCGAATTCCATGTCGCCGATGCGCGCGCCGCGTCGGGTGAGCTTCTCCGTCGAGGTCAGGATCAGGTCGACATCCTTCTGTGCGGCGGTGAAGTGGCCGGAAAGCTTGCGCACCCGGTCGTCGAGCCGCGTCAGGTCGTCCATCAGCCGGGCGACCTCGCCCTGGATGACATGGGCCTGCTCGCGCATGCGCTGGTCTTTCAGGAGCGCCTGCAGCACCTGGACGGAGAGCATGAGCAGCGAGGGCGAGACGATGACGATGCGCGCCCGGTGGGCCTTCTGCACGATGCCCTCGAAATTCTCGTGGATGCTGGCGAAGATCGATTCGGAGGGTACGAAGAGAAAGGCGGTGTCCTGCGTCTCGCCGGCGAGGAGATATTTTTCGGCGATATCGCGGATATGGGTCTCCATGTCGCGGCGGAACTGCTGTGCGGCGAGCTTGGCCGCCTCGGGCGCGCGCCCGTCCGACAGGGCATTCCATGCCTCCAGCGGGAATTTCGCGTCGACGACCAGCGGCGGCTGGCCGTTCGGCATGCGGATCGTGCAGTCCGGCCTGACGCCGTTCGAGAGCTGGGCCTGGAACTGGTAGGCGCCGGGCGGCATGGCGTCGGCGATGATCGTCTCCATGCGCGACTGGCCGAAGGCGCCGCGCGTCTGCTTGTTGGAGAGGATCGCCTGGAGGCCGACCACGTCCTTTGCCAGCGACTGGATGTTGCTTTGCGCGGTGTCGATGACGGCCAGCCGCTCCTGCAGGCGGCGGAGGTTCTCGTGCGTCGAGCGGGTCTGCTCGGAGATCGACTGGCCGAGCCGCTGCGTCAGGCCGTCGAGCCGGGCATTGATCGCCTGGTTGGTCTCCGATTGCTTCGCACCGAAGACCTCGGCCATGGCGGCAACACGCCCCTGCATTTCCGTCTGGGCTTTCAGGAGTTCGGCAAAGCGCAACTCCGCCATGCCCGCAGCCTCGCGCTGGCGTGCCTGGCTGCGGCGGGCCGAAACGAGGCCGAAGACGGCGACCAGCAGGGCCGTAAGCAGCACGAGCGCCGGGCCGGTGCCGCCGAGCCGGGCGAGGAAGGAGGCGAGCAGCATGTCAAAGGTTGGATCGATCATGCCGCGACCATAGCACGGATCGCTGCGGAAACCAGATCATAACGTGAACAAATGCGCGGACCGGGCAGGGTCGGCCGCGGTCGAAGCCGATTGAAAGCGTCAAGAAACCGCGCTAAGGAGGCGGAATGACCATCAAGCCGCTGATTATCCTTCCCGATCCGATCCTCCGCCAGGTTTCGAAGCCCATCGAGACCGTCGACAGCGAGGTGCAGAAGCTCGCCGACGACATGCTGGAAACCATGTACGACGCGCCGGGCATCGGCCTTGCCGCCATTCAGATCGGCGTCGCGCGCCGCATGCTGGTACTCGACGTCTCGAAGGAGGGCGAGGACAAGAAGCCGCTCGTCTTCATCAACCCCGACGTCGTCTCCGCCTCGGACACCCGCTCGGTCTATGAGGAAGGCTGCCTGTCGATCCCGGACTATTATGCCGAGGTCGAGCGCCCTGCCACCATCACCGTCAAGCATCTCGACCGCGACGGCAAGGAGCATCTGACGGAGGCCGACGGCCTTCTCGCCACCTGCCTTCAGCACGAGATCGATCACCTGAACGGCGTGCTGTTCATCGACCATATTTCCAAGCTGAAGCGCGAGATGGTGATCCGCAAGTTCACCAAGGCGGCGAAGCTGCGCGGCAGCAAGGCGCTCTGAGGCGACAAGTAGGCGCTTGCCGCCCGGGCTTTGTTTCACGCGGTTCCGACGGTAGAACCGCTTTCACGGAGGCTGGCCGATGGCCCTTCGCATTATCTTCATGGGCACGCCGGATTTCTCCGTCCCGACGCTCGAGGCGCTGGTGGAAGCCGGCCACGAGATCGTTGCCGTCTATTCGCAACCGCCGCGTCCGGCCGGCCGCCGCGGTCTCGAACTGGTCAAGTCACCGGTGCACCAGACAGCCGAAAGGCTCGGGCTTCCCGTCTTCACCCCGCTCAATTTCCGCGAGGAGACCGACCGCGCGGCCTTTCGCGCGCTGAAGGCGGATGTTGCCGTCGTCGTCGCCTACGGCCTCCTGCTGCCGGAGGCGATCCTCACCGGTACCCGGCTCGGCTGCTACAACGGCCATGCCTCGCTGCTGCCGCGCTGGCGCGGCGCGGCGCCCATCCAGCGGGCGATCATGGCGGGGGACGCGGAAACCGGGATGATGGTCATGCAGATGGAAAAGGGCCTCGATACCGGCCCGGTCGCGCTGACCCACCGGGTGGCGATCGGCGAGACCACGACGGCCGGCGAGCTGCATGACACGCTGATGCGGGCGGGTGGTGCGCTGATGGTGGACGCCATGGCGAAGCTCGAGGCGGGCGATCTGTCGCTGACCCCGCAAGCGGAAGAGGGCGTGCTCTACGCCGCCAAGATCGACAAGGCCGAGACCCGCATCGATTTCTCCCGCCCTGCGCGGGACGTGCACAACCACATCCGCGGCCTCTCGCCCTTCCCCGGCGCCTGGTTGGAACTGCCGGTCGGCGGCAAGCCGGAGCGGGTGAAGGTTCTGGCGAGCGAACGGACCGGCGAAACGACGACGAAGGCCGCCGGCACGGTCCTCGACGACCGGCTCACGGTCGCCTGCGGCGACGGCGGGGCTGTGCAGCTCGTGCGCCTGCAGAAGGCGGGCGGCAAGCCGCTCGATGCAGCCGATTTCCTGCGCGGCACGCCCGTCGCGGCCGGCCAGGTCATCGGCTGATGCCGCGCTACCGCCTCCGCATCGAATATGACGGCACGCCCTATGTCGGCTGGCAGCGTCAGGACAACGGCCATTCCGTACAGGGCGCCATCGAGGCCGCCATCCTGTCGCTGACGGGCGAGACCGTCTCGATCCGCGGCGCGGGGCGCACGGATTCCGGCGTGCATGCCATGGGGCAGGTGGCCCATGCGGACCTTTCGCGGGTGTGGAAGGAACACACGCTGCGCAACGCGCTCAACGCCCATCTCGGCATGGCCCGCGAGCGTGTCGCCATCCTCGACGCGGCAGAAGTGCCCGGCGATTTCGACGCCCGCTTCTCCGCGGTCAAGCGCCACTATCTCTACCGCATCATCTCGCGCCCCGCGCCGCTTGCGCTGGAGGCGAACCGGGCTTGGTTCGTCGCCCGGAAACTCGACCACGCGGCGATGCATGCCGCCGGGCAGATGCTGGTCGGCAGGCACGATTTCACGACCTTCCGCGCCGCTCAGTGCCAGGCGAACAGCCCGGTGCGCACCATCGACCGGCTGGAGGTGACGCGCAGCGGCGACCTGATCGAGATGCGCGTCTCGGCGCAGAGCTTCCTGCACAACCAGATCCGCTCCTTCGCCGGCACGCTGAAGCTGGCGGGCGAGGGCAAGTGGACGGCGGAGGACGTGCGCACCGCGCTGGAGGCGCGCGACCGCAAGGCCTGCGGGCCCGTGGCGCCGCCGGACGGGCTCTATTTCATGGCGGTCGATTACTAGCTCTAGAGTCTTGTTTTTACCGCATTATCCGACACCGAAGCGATCTCGCTCTGGCTGGAAATGCTCTCGCTGCGGAAAAACATCTCAGCCGGGCAGCGTGCCGAGGATCCGCTGCAATTCCTGCCCCACGATCATCGGCGGCAGCACGTAGATCGCCGTCATGGCCGAGGCGAGCAGCGTCTGCTTGCCCACGCACATCCACACGAGGCGGAACTGCAGCACGACGCTGGCACCGAAGACCGCATAGAGCAGCAGGCCGGCAAAGGGCGCGCTATCGGGCAGCACGAGCGTCAACGCGAAGGGGATCGCGGCGGCATAGGCGAAGGGCACGGCGATCCAGTTGCTGGCCGTCACCACGGTCGCCAGATACCGGCCGTAGCCGAGCGGACGCGCGAATGCCAGCAGCAGGACGAGCGGCAGCAGCCAGCCCGCCACGTCGATCGCCAGGAGCTTTACGAGGAAGGGAATACCGGCCGGCGTTCCCGTCGGCATGCTGCCGAGGAAATAGAGCCGCCACGAGGCCCAGATGACGGCGAAGGCGGGAAGGCACCAGACGAAAGCCCAGAAGGAGCGGGCAAGCCCGCGCATCGTCAGGTCCAGCCAGCCGAATCCTTCCGTCTTCTGCCGCACGAGCAGGACGACGCCGGTGAGATAGTGCAGGACCTCGTCAAGCCCGGGCATCGCCGAACCAACGCTGGATGAAGGTCTCGTAGATCACGGTCAGCGTCTCGAGATCGGCGACGGCCACCCGCTCGTCGACCATGTGCATGGTCTGCCCGACGAGGCCGAACTCCACGACCGGGCAATAATCCTTGATGAAGCGGGCATCCGAGGTGCCGCCCGTCGTCGAGAGTTTCGGCGCCCGGCCGGTCACGGCCTCGACGGCACCCGACAGCGAGGCGATCAGCCGGTCGTTTCGGGTGAGGAAGACGTGGCTCGGGCGCTCGGCCCAGGCGATGTCGTAGCGGAGCGGCGGGCGGCCCGGCCGTAGCCTTTCGTCGCACGCCGCGGCATCGAGCCGGCGCACGATCTCGGCCATCACGGTCTCGGCCGTCCACGTATCGTTGAAGCGGATGTTGAAGCGGGCGAGCGCCTGTGCCGGCACGACATTGGTGGCGGGGTTGCCGACGTCGATCGTCGTCACTTCCAGGTTCGACGGCTGGAAATTCTCCGTGCCGGCGTCGAAGGGCGGATGCATCAGGGCGTCGGTGAGGGCGATCACGCCGCGCACGGCGTTGTCGGCAAGGTGCGGATAGGCGGCATGGCCCTGAACGCCGTGCACCGTGATCATGCCGGAGACGGAACCGCGCCGGCCGATCTTGATCATGTCTCCGAGCCGGCCCGGGTTCGTCGGCTCGCCGACGAGGCAGGCATCCCAGCGCTCGCCGCGCTCGGCCGCCCATTGCAAGAGCTTGATCGTGCCGTTGACGGCCGGCCCTTCCTCGTCTCCGGTGATGAGGAAGGAGAGCGAGCCCTTCGGGGGCCCGTGCTTTTCGATCTGGCGGGCCACGGCGGCGACGAAGCAGGCGATGCCGCCCTTCATGTCCACCGCGCCGCGGCCGAACATCTCGCCGCCGGCGATCTCGGCGCCGAAGGGCGCATGCGTCCAGGCCGCCTCGTTGCCCACGGGCACGACGTCCGTGTGGCCGGCGAACATCAGGTGCGGCCCCTCGCTGCCGATGCGGGCATAGAGATTCTCGATGTCAGGCATGCCGGGCTCGCGCGCCGTCATGCGCTCCACTTTGAAGCCGAGCGGCTCCAGCATGGCGGCGAGCGCCGCCAGCGCCCCGCCCTCGGCGGGGGTGACGGAGGGGCAGCGGATGAGCGTTGCGAGATTGGCGATCGGATCGGCGGAGGTCATGGGCATGCGGTCACGGCACGAAAGGGAGGAAGGAGAATCGAGATTTAGCCGATCGCCGCTGCGCTGTCACGCGCGGCTGAAGCGCACGCCTCTCAGTCCTTCGGTCGATTGGGCAGGTCGCCATACGCGTTCGGCCCGTTCGTGCCCGGCCAGACCATGAAGGCGAAGAGCGCGAAGAAGGAGATGGCCGGGATGAACAGGCAGATGATCAGCGGCAGCGGCAGGTTCATGTCGTGCAGCCGCTTGACCGTCAGGAGGACGGAGGAGACGGTTGAGACGAGCGCCACGCCGATGAAGACGAAGGACCAGAGGAGGAAGGAGGGATCCTCCTTCGGCACGATGATGATGCGGGCGAGCGCGGCAGAAAGTAGCATGAGCCAGAAGGCCCAGCCGAGCGCGTAGGGCACCCGGCTGACCCGGCCGGACCAGCCGAAGAAGAGCCAGGCGAGGCTCGGCCTCTGCTCTTCCACGACGGCCATGGCTCAGTCCCGGAGCAGTTCGTTGATGCCGGTCTTCGAGCGGGTCTGCGCATCGACACGCTTGACGATGACGGCGCAGTAGAGGCTCGGCGCCGGCAGGCCGTTCGGCATCACCTTGTCGGACGGCATGGAGCCGGCGACGACGACGGAATAGGGCGGCACTTCGCCATAGGTCACTTCGCCCGTCGCGCGGTCGACGATCTTGGTCGACTTGCCGATGAAGACGCCCATGCCGAGAACGGAACCCTCGCGCACGATGCAGCCCTCGACGACTTCCGAGCGGGCGCCGATGAAGCAATTGTCCTCGATGATCGTCGGGCCTGCCTGCATCGGCTCCAGCACGCCGCCGATGCCGACGCCGCCGGAAAGATGCACATGCTTGCCGATCTGCGCGCAGGAGCCGACCGTCGCCCAGGTATCGACCATCGTGCCTTCGCCGACATAGGCGCCGAGATTGACGAAGGAGGGCATCAGGATGGCGTTCGGCGCGATATAGGCCGAGCGGCGCACCACGCAGTTCGGCACGGCGCGGAAGCCGGCCCTCTCGAATTCGTTGACGCTCCAGCCGTCGAACTTGGAGGGTACCTTGTCCCACCAGGCCGATTCGCCCGGGCCGCCCTTGACGATCTCCATCGGGTTGAGGCGGAAGGAGAGCAGCACGGCCTTCTTGAGCCACTGGTTGACGGTCCAGGTGCCGTCCTCGCCGCGCTGGGCGACGCGCACCTTGCCGCTGTCGAGCAGGTTGAGCGACGTCTCCACCGCATCGCGCACTTCACCGCGCGTGCCGGTGTTGACGCCGTCGCGTTCCTCGAAGGCGCGCTCGATAGTGGCGGAAAGGGTGGCGAGGTCGGACAGGCTCATCGGAATTCCTTAAACTTCGAGGCTTATTTTCGATTGTCGGGATGCCGGAAGGTTGATTTCATCAAGCTGCAAAATGCTCTAGAGCAAGTGCCGGAAAAGATGAAGCCCCTTTCCGGCAGATACTGTCGCACGGGCGCAATGGTAATCCCGTGGGGCCGGAAAGCAGGCCAGAAAGCAGGAAGGCGACATGGCAAGACTGAAGAAGAAGAATCTGCGCCGCAAGGACGGCGTATGGGATCCGTTGGCCGACAGCGCGCAGGACAAGCACCGCGCAGCCGTCGTGCCGCAGACGCCGCAATCGGCCCATCCCGCCTACCGGCTCGCCTATGTGGACGACGATTTCCTCTGCCGTGAGGAACTGCGCCCCGTACGCCTCCAGTTGGAACTCCTGAAGGTCGAGATGATGCTCGCCGAGCGCGGCATCAAGTCGACGGTCGTCATGTTCGGCGGCGCGCGCATTCCCGCGCCCGGCCAGGAGGCCTGGGCGGCGCGCAACGAGACGCAGCGCGCCAATCTCGAGGCCGCCTCGGTCTATTACGAGGAGGCGCGCAAGTTTGCGCGTATGTGCTCGGAAAAATCGGCCGAGCTCGATTTCAAGGAATATGTCGTCGTCACCGGCGGCGGGCCGGGCGTCATGGAAGCGGGCAATCGCGGGGCGGCCGATCTCGGCGCGCCGTCGATCGGCCTCAACATCGTGCTGCCGCACGAGCAGGCGCCGAACCCCTATGTGACGCCGGAGCTCAGCTTCAACTTCCACTATTTCGCCATCCGAAAGATGCATTTCCTCTTGCGCGCCAAGGCGGTGACAGTGTTTCCGGGCGGCTTCGGCACGCTGGACGAGCTGTTCGAGACGGTGACCTTGATGCAGACGGGGCGCATGGCGCTGGTGCCGCTCATCCTGTTCGGCAAGGAATTCTGGCACAAGATCATCGATTTCGAAGCGCTCGCCGCCTTCGGCACGATCGCGCCGGGCGATGTCGAACTGATGCAGTTCGTCGAGACGGCCGACGAGGCTTGGGACATTATAGTGGACTTCTACGAGAAGCTGGAGGCCGAGCAGGCGGCGGCCGCCACGCACGGCTGATACGCAAAACGCCCCGGCAAAAGCCGGGGCGTCCTGAAGCGCGCGTTACTTGCCGCGCTTGCCCATCTCGTCGGCGGTGATGAAGCCGTCGCCGTTGCGGTCGCGCTGCTTGAACATGGCGACCGCGGCGGTTTCCATCTCCGCCTTGGTCAGCGTGCCGTTCCTGTCGGCGTCGGCGCGCTCGAACATGCGACCTCCCATGCGGTCGAACCGGGCTTCGCTCAGCGCCTTGCGTGCGGCTTCCTTCGCTTCGCCATCCGTCGCCTTCACCTCGCGAAACGCCTTGCGGGCGTCGCGGAAGGCTTCGCGCTTGGCGTCGACCTCGGCCTTCGTCACCTCGCCGTTCCTGTCGGCGTCGAAACGCTGGAAGGTTTCGGAGGCGCGCTGCAGCAGTTCGGCCTGCGAGACCTTGCCGTCGCTGTCGGCATCGAGGCGGTTCAGCATGCGTTCGGCGCGCTCCGCGCCGCCCTTGCCGTGATGACCCTTGCCCCAACCCTTGCCCTTGTGGGGGCGGGCATCCGCCGTGTCGATGGCGCCGTCCTTGTTGCTGTCACGCCGTTCGAAGATCTTCTCCGCCGAGGCGAGCACCTCGGCCTCGGAAAGCGTGCCGTTCTTGTCGGTGTCGGCGCGGTCGAACATGCGGCCGGCACCCGGCAGCATGAAGGGGCCGGCTGCCCGCAGCGCCTCGCGCGCCTTGTCCTTGTCGGCATCGGCCGCGTTGCGCACGGCCTTGCGGGCATCGCGGAACGCCTCGTGGCGGGCCTTTATCTCATCCTTCGTCACCTGGCCGTCGCCGTCGGCGTCGAAGGTCCTGAAGGCGGCGGTGATATTGGTCTTGAACTCGTCGAGCGAGACCTTGCCATCCTTGTTCGCGTCGAGGCGCTCGATCATCGCGGCGTGGCGCGGCCCGTGCCGGCCCTCGCCCTTGGCGGCGAAGGCGGGGGCAGCGGCACCCGAAAGAAGAAGGCCGGCGGCGACGGCGCCGAGAAGAAGTTCCTTTTTGGCCATGGTCATTCCTTTCATCCATCATCGTCCCTTGGGGAGGCAGGATAGGGGGAATGCCGGCCGGCACCAGTTACAAATTGGTAATTCAAGCTTTTGACGGAAAAGGGTTTTTTCCGTGTCGGGAATGTGTCGCCTACGCGCCTAGAGCAGTGCGTTGAGGAAGGCCGTCAGGTTCGACGTCGCATAGTCGATATGCCTGTCGTCCTCCGTGCGCTTTTCCCAGGCATCGGCGAATTCGTGGTTCTCGTCGAGCGGGGTGAGGAGCACGGTCTTCATACCGAGTGTCTTCGGCACGATGAGGTTGCGCGGCAGGTCCTCGAACATCACGGCCCGCGTCGTGTCGACCCGGTGCAGCGCCATGAACTTGTCATAGGTCGCGCCGGCCGGTTTCGGCACATACTCCGCCGCCACGATATCGAAGACGTCGTCGAAATGGTGGAAGATGCCGAGCGCCTTGGCCGCCATCTCGGCATGCTTGACGCTGCCATTGGTGAAGATGAACTTGCGGCCCGGCAGCGCCTGGATCGCCTCGCCGAGCGGCAGGTCGGGCGACAGTACGTCGTAGTCGATCGCATGCGCCTTTTCCAGGAAGTCCGCCGGGTCGATGGCGTGATGGATCATCAGGCCCTTCAGCGTCGTGCCGTGGTCGAAATAATATTGCTTCTGCAGCGCGCGGGCATCCTCGCGCGACAGGCCGAGCAGGGCCGAGACGTAAGCCGTCATGTTCTTGTCGATCTGGGCGAAGAGATCGACATGGTGCGGATAGAGCGTGTTGTCGAGGTCGAAGACCCAGTCACGCACATGGCTGAAATCGGCTTTGTTCGGAAGGTCGGTCATGGGGCGTCTTATGCCATGGGCCCCGGGCGGAGGGAAACGGAATTTTCCATGTGGGACCGGTGCGGGCGATGGATTCGGCCGGGCCGGCATGCTAGCGGCAGGATATGGAAATCTGGGTTCTCATCACAGTCGCGGCGGCCTTCCTCCAGAACGTCCGTTCCGCCATGCAGAAACACCTGAAAGGCAGGATGGGGACGACGGGCGCGACCTTCGTGCGCTTCGGCTTCGGCATGCCCTTCGCGCTCCTCTACATGGGCATCCTTGCCCTCGTCCTGGCAAGGCCGCTGCCGGTGCCGGGCGGGGCCTTCTTCCTCTGGGCCGTCGTCGGGGGCATCTGCCAGATCGCCGCGACCTTCCTGCTGGTCCACCTCTTCTCCTTCCGCAACTTCGCGGTCGGCACGGCCTATTCGCGCACCGAGCCGGCGCAGGCGGCCATCTTCGCGCTGGTCTTCCTCGGCGAGCGCGCCTCGGCCGGCACGCTGGTCGCGATCGCCATTTCCGTCGCCGGTGTCATGATCATCTCGGTGGCCCGCAGCGTGGTCTCGCTGCGCACGCTCGCAACCTCCGTCTTCACGCGCACGGCGGCGATCGGGCTGTTGTCGGGCACCTTCTTCGGCGTTTCCGCCGTCGCCTATCGTTCCGCCTCGCTGGCGCTCGCGCCGACGCTGCCGGCGCCCGACTACATGGTGCAGGCGAGCTATACGCTGGTCTTCGTGATCGTGCTGCAGACCCTCTTGATGCTTGGCTGGATCCTGCTTCGCGAGCGGGACGAACTGCCGCGCATCGCGGCCGCATGGCGCCCGGCGCTGCTCGTCGGCTTCGTCGGCGCCACCGCCTCCTTCGGCTGGTTCATGGCGATGACGCTGCAGCAGGCCGCCGTCGTCAAGGCGCTGGCGCAGGTGGAGATGCTGTTCACCTTCGCCTCTACCGTCTTCATCTTCAAGGAGCGCATCAACCGCCTGGAAATCGCCGGCTGCGCGCTCATCGTCGTCGGCGTGCTGGCGCTGCTCGCCTACGGCTGAAGCAGCGCCGGAGCGGGGTCAGGGCACGAGGAGCGTGCCGGCACCGTGCTCGGTGAAGATTTCGAGCAGCACCGAATGGGCGGTCTTGCCGTTGAGGATGACGACGCCCTGCACGCCGGCCTTGATGGCGTCGATGCAGGTCTCGACCTTCGGGATCATGCCGCCGGAGATCGTGCCGTCCTTGATGAGGGCGCGAGCCTCGGCGACCGAGAGTTCCTTGATGAGCTGGCCGTTCCTGTCGAGCACGCCCGGCACGTCGGTGAGGAAGAGCAGGCGCGTGGCGTTGAGCGCCCCGGCGATGGCGCCGGCGAAGGTGTCGGCATTGATGTTGTAGGTATGGCCGTCGCGGCCGGGGGCGACCGGGGCGATGACCGGGATCATTTCGGATTTGGCGAGCAGGTCGATCAGCGTGCGGTCGACCTCGACCACCTCGCCGACGAAGCCGAGATCGAGGATGCGCTCGATATTGCTGTCCGGGTCGATGACGGTCTTCTTGGCCTTTTCGGCGAAGACCATGTTGCCGTCCTTGCCGCACAGGCCGATCGCCCATTCGCCCGTCTGGTTGATGAGCGCGACGATCTCCTTGTTGATCGAGCCGGCGAGCACCATCTCGACGATCTCGACCGTCTTCTGGTCGGTGACGCGCAGGCCCCCCTCGAACTTCGATTCGATCCCCATCTTGGAGAGCATGGCGCCGATCTGCGGCCCGCCGCCATGCACGACGATCGGGTTGACGCCCGACTGCTTGAGCAGCGCGATATCGCTGGCGAAGGCCTTGCCCAGTTCCGCATTGCCCATGGCGTGGCCGCCATATTTCACGACGATGGTCTTGTTCTCGTAGCGCTGCATGAAGGGCAGGGCCTGCGCGAGGAGGCGGGCTTGGGTTTCGCTTTCGGATAGGGACATGGCGGCCTCTTGGGAATGGGTGGGCGCCTGTTTAACGCATGTTTCGTGATGATGGAATGATCCGCCGGCCATATTGCCGCCGCCACCGGCAAAAAGACGGGACGAGGCCTGCCCGGGCCCCCGGATCTGTGGCGGGAACCGGCGAGGGGGAATATGATGGCGCTCTTGCGCGTTTCCATGAGCAAAAGCCGGAAGGAATGCCTATATGGGTTTGGAGGCTTGGTCCTCGCCCGGAATTCATCGAAGCCTGAGAGAGTGCACGAGCCGATGACGGCGCCCGACCGAGAGATGAGAGACCCGCGCCGCGATGAAGTCATCGCCGGCGAATATGTGCTTGGGGTTCTGTCCGCCGAGGATCGCCGCAAGGTCGAGGCACGGCTTGCCAAGGACCGCCAGTTCGCCGCGATCGTCAGCCGCTGGGAAGAGAACCTCGCGACCTTCGAGGACGAATACGAGGTGCCGCACCTGCCGCCGCGTATCCCCCTCGGGCCGTGCCGGCCCGGTACGTCGCCGCAGGACGCTGCCTTTTCCGGCCGGGTCGCGGGGGGCTGCTGGGGCTCGCTCGCCTTCTGGCGGACGCTTGCCCTCGCCTCCTTCGTCATCGCGGCGGGCCTTGCCCTGCTGATAAGCGCACTCATCGCGCCGCGCCCGGTGAGCGGCGGCCGCCTCGTCGTCGACCTGACGGGAGAGGGCGCGATGATCGACCTCGTCGCGCGCTATGACGATGCGACCGGCGCGCTGCATGTGATGCCGGTTGCCGGCGGCGGGGCCGGGGAAAAGTCGCTGGAACTCTGGCTGACGCAGGAGGGCAAGGCGCCCGTCTCGCTCGGCGTTCTGCCGCAGACGGGCGAGGGCCCGCTCGTCGTGCCGGGCGAACTGCGCGCCCGGCTCGTCCAGGGCGCGGTGCTCTCCGTCAGTGCCGAGCCCGCCGGCGGCGCACCGGGCGGCAAGGCGACGGGCCCGATCCTCGCATCCGGCGCCGCCCGGTTCGATTGAGCCCTAGCGGGTGATGGCGGTGAGGATGGCCTGGCGCAACTCGTCCAGGCCGCGGCCCTTTTCCGAGGAGGTGGCCAGAACCTCCGGATAGGCGGCGGGGCGCTTGGCGATCTTCTGCAGGGTTTCCTCGACGAGGCGCGGTACGCCGGCATCCTTGATCTTGTCGGTCTTGGTCAGCACGATCTGGTAGGAGACGGCCGCCTTGTCGAGCAGGGCGAAGACCTCTTCGTCGTTCTTCTTGATGCCGTGGCGGCTGTCGATCAGCACATAGACGCGCTTCAGCGTCGAGCGGCCGCGCAGGTAGTCGAAGACGAGCCTGGTCCAGGCGTCGACCTGTTCCTTCGGGGCCTGGGCATAGCCGTAGCCGGGCATGTCGACGAGGGCCATCGGCGGCAGGTCGTCCTCGGCGCCGGAAAAGCCGTCCGGGACGAAATAGTTGAGTTCCTGCGTGCGGCCCGGCGTATTGGAGGTGCGCGCCAGGCCCTTGTGGCCGACGAGCGCGTTGATCAGCGAGGACTTCCCGACATTCGAGCGTCCGGCGAAGGCGATTTCCGGCGGTCCCTCGGGCGGCAGGAATTTCATGGCCGGCACGCCGCGGATGAAGATCCAGGGCCTGCCGAACAGCGGCTTGTCGTCGGTCATCGCTCTCGCCTTTGTTGTCGGGTCTGTGGCTTCCGGGTTTTGGCCGCGAAAGTCAAGCGCGCCGCTGCCGCCAGAGTTCGACGCCGAGATAGCACAGGAGCGCCACCAGCACGATCGCGCCGCCGACGACGGTGCGCGCGCCCGGCACTTCGCCGTGGATGATGGCGACCCAGAGCGGGGCCAGCACCGGCTCGGCCGTGCCCAAAAGGGCGGCGAGCGCCGAGGGGATGAGCCGCGCGCCGGTGACGAAGAGTGCAAGGCCGAGGCCGAAATTCAGCGCCCCGAAGACGATGAGGATGAGAAGCTCCTCCATCGAGACCGCAAAGCCCGAGGCCTGGCTCGCCGCGGTGGCGCAGGCGATGACGGCGCTCAGCAGCACGGCGGGCGTCATGCGCACATGGGCGAAGCGCCGGGTGATGATGGTGGCGGTCGCGAAGGCGAAGGCGATGAGCAGGGCAAGCGCGTCGCCCATCATCGAGACGCCGCCGCCGAGCGCTCCGGAAACCATGATGGCAACGCCGCCGATGACCGCCGCGATGGCGAGCCAGGTATGGACGGCGATCCTTTCGCGGAAGAACAGCCAGGCCATCAGGGCGGCGATCAGCGGCACGCCGGCCTGGATCAGCACGACATTGGCGACGGTCGTATAGGCGAGCGCCAGGATGAAGGAGGTGGAGGCTGTGGCGAAGCACAGGCCGACCGCGGCGCCGGCAAGCCCCATGCCGCGCACGAGCCGCACGGTGCCGCGCGCGCCGTCGCGAACGAGCATGAAGCCGAGCAGGAAGAGGGCGGCGAAGAGCGAGCGCCAGAAAATGACCGTCCAGTCGTCCTCGATGTGGAGGAACCGTGCCAGCGTGCCGCCGAAACTCCACACGACAGCCGAGCCGAGCACGAGGCTGGCGCCAAAACCCTGTCCCCTTCCATCCGAAAGGGCGGGGGTGATCGGAAGCGTGGAGGACGACATGGGGCACTCGTGAGAACACCTCCGGCAAAAGCGCGACGCGGCCTTGCCGGAGGTGCGTGAAACAAAAGGTAACTGCAAGCATGACAGGAATACGCCTGCCGCGCTTCCATGCCAGCGACGGGGCGATGTCGCAAGGGACAAAAGAAAACCCCGGCGCCGGGCCGGGGTTCGCTCGTTTCGCCTGACGCTGGGTCAGGATGGTTTCGGTTTCTTTCCGAACAATCCCTTGAGATTGTCGAAGAGTTCGATCTTCACGCCGTGGCGCTTCATGATGATGCCCTGCTGGATGATCGAGAGCGTGTTGTTCCAGGCCCAGTAGATCACGAGGCCGGCCGGGAAGGTCGCCAGCATGAAGGTGAAGATCAGCGGCATCCAGGTGAAGATCATCGCCTGGGTCGGATCGGGCGGCGTCGGGTTCATGCGCATCTGCAGGAACATCGTGATGCCCATGATGATGGGCCAGACGCCGATCATCAGCATGTGCGGCACGTCGTAGGGCAGGAGGCCGAACAGGTTGAACAGCGAGGTCGGATCGGGCGCGGACAGGTCCTGGATCCAGCCGAAGAACGGCGCGTGGCGCATTTCGATGGTGACGTAGATCACCTTGTAGAGCGCGAAGAAGACCGGGACCTGCAGGAGGATCGGCCAGCAGCCCGCCAGCGGATTGATCTTCTCCTCCTTGTAGAGCTGCATCATCGCCTGCTGCAGCGCCATGCGGTCGTCGCCGTGCTTGGCCTTCAGCTCCTCCATCTTCGGCTGCATCTTCTTCATGTTCGCCATGGAGGCGTACTGCTTGTTGGCAAGCGGGAAGAACAGGCCCTTGACGACGATCGTCGTGATGAGGATCGCGATGCCGAAATTGCCGAAGTAGCGGAAGAAGAAGTCCATCAGCTGGAACATCGGCTTGGTGAAGAACCAGAACCAGCCCCAGTCGATCATCAGGTCGAACTGCGGAATGGAATAGGACGCTTCATACTGGTCGATGATCGGCACTTCCTTGGCGCCACCGAAGAACAGGTTCTTCACATCGATCGTCTGGCCGGGGGCGATGGAAATGTCGTCCTGGCGATAATCCGCCTGGTAGCGCGGGCGGCCGTCCTTGAAATAGGAGAAGCGCGTCTCGTAAGGGGTCGCCTGCGGCGGCACCAGCGCGGTCGCCCAGTACTTGTCGGTAATGCCGAGCCAGCCGCCGGTCGCCTTGCCGGGCGAAACGGTCGTGTCGTCCTCGGTCTTGGTGTATTTCACCTCATGCAGGCCGAGCTCGCCGAGCACGCCGATGAAGCCTTCGTGCAGCACGTAGACGGACGGGTCCGTCGGCTTGAAGAAGCGCGTCGCGCGGCCGTAGGGCGACAGCGCGATCGCCGCCTCCGTGCGGTTCTCGATGCTGTCGGTGATCGTGAACATGTAATGTTCGTCGACCGAGATCGTGCGGGTGAAGGTGACGTTCTTGTCGTTGGTATAGGTCAGCTTGACGGGGGTGGTCTGCGTCAGCTTGCCGGCGCCGTCCTGTGTCCACACGGTCTGCGGGCCGGGGACCTGGCCGGTCGCCTCGCTGCCGACATAGCCGATCTCGGCGAAGTAGCCGTGCTCGGTCTCGGCGGGGCTGAGCAGCGTGATGATCGGGCTCGTCTTGTCGACGGTCTCGTGGAATTCCTTGAGCTTCAGGTCGTCGAAGCGGGCGCCCGTCAGGCTGATGGAGCCGGAAAGCGACGGCGTGTCGATCTCGACGCGGGCGGAGCGGGCGAGCGCCGCCTCGCGCGTCTCGGTCGCGGTGGTGGCCGTCGCGCCGCCGGGCAGCGTGCCGCTCGTGCCGGTCGCGGTCGTCGCCGCGCCACCGGAGGACGTAGTGGTGGTCTGCTGGCTCTGGGCGGCCTGCTGCGCTTCGAGCGCGGCGCGGTCCTTCTCCAGCTTGGGGTTCACATAGAGGAACTGCCAGGCCACGAGGATCAGCACGGACAGCGCGATCGCCACGAAATAATTGCGGTTTTTTTCCATCACTCTTTCCCGGGAGCAGCAGGGCGCTGCTGCTGCTTCTGTTTCTTGACCGTCGCGATCCTGTCGTTGAGACGGGCTTCAAGGGTTTTGAAGGGGGCGCTCAACACGTCCCGTCTGGCGACAACCACATAGTCGTGTCCGGGCTCCATTGCAAACCCGGCCGATAGCCGCACCGCCTCTTTCAGGCGTCGGCGCATGCGATTGCGTTCCACGGCATTGCCGTGCTTCTTGGTAACGGTGAAGCCGACGCGGGGCGCTTCCTCCGGCATCTGCCGGTCGCGCACTTCGAGAAGGAACAGCGGTCCCTTGCGTTTCTCGCCCTCGCGCACAAAAAGAAACTGCGGGCGGCTTTTCAGCCGCCCGACAGCAGATTTCTCAACAGTTTTCGTCATGGGCCCGTCGCCTCTGTTCGGGCCGGCACGGCCTTAGGCCGAGAGACGGGCGCGGCCGCGGGCGCGACGTGCGGACAGGACCTTGCGGCCGCCCTTCGTTGCCATGCGGGCGCGGAAACCGTGACGACGCTTGCGAACAAGCTTGGAGGGTTGGTAGGTACGCTTCGACATTTATTTAATACCGCGGTGTGCGGCCCTTCTTGGGTTTGCATTACGCAAGGAGCGTTGAAGTCCGGCATAGGCGTGCCCTCGCGGGAAGCCAAGCTTTCCGGACGTGCGCGGCTTATAAGGGCAAAAACGGTCGAAAGTCAATTGCGGGCGTGACTGTCACAATCGTTAACGCGGCAGGGCCAGAAAAGCGCCTCCAAATTGCGCTTCGTCATGTTTTGGTTACGTTACGTAAGGCGAAATCCCCGGATTTCCCGGCTTCTCCCACCTCGTTAATGCATTAGTGCTGCTGAATATGCCTGGTCTTTGGGCGGTTGTATCAAAGTCTAATTAACTTTTAGCGTTTACCTTCCTTCCTGAAGGTGAGGCGGGCCATGCCCTCTCGCCACCCTGAAGCATTCTGGAGTGTGACGTGAAGATACGCGGCAAAATCTATCTCATCGTGGGCGTGATGGGCCTTATCTCCGTCCTCATCGGCAGCATCGCCGTGCATGTGGTTTCCGAGTTCAGCGACAAGCTCCGCCAGTACGAGAACGCGGCCGACCGCGCCTTCCTCGGCGAGCATCTGAACCGCCAGGTTACCGCCGTCGTCATGGAAGCCCGCGGCATCTACGCCTCCAAGGATATGGAAGGCGCCGGGAAGTTTGCCGAGGGCATTGCCAAGGAACTCGACGGCATCGACAAGACGCTGGACGAATGGCGGCCGATCGTGCCGGAGACACAGAAGGCCGCGTTCGACGCCGTCGTGGCGCGCGCCGCCGAATTCCGTACTTTCCGCGCGGAAACGGCCCGTCTCGGCACCACGGTCTCCGTCGCCGCGGCCAACGAGCAGGGCAACAACGAGGGCAATCGTGCGAACCGCAAGGCCTTCCAGAAGGAAATCGATGCCGTCGTCCAGACCGACAACGAGAACCTCACCGCGATCAAGGCCGATATCGCCGCCTTCGAGACCCTCATGCTGATGCTCGTGCTCGGCACGGTCGGCGCCGGCCTCGTGCTCGGCGGCGGCGTCGCCTTCTACATCGCGACCAATGAGCTCAGCCGCCCGGTCCAGAAGGTGACCGAGACGATGAACCGCCTTGCCGGTGGCGATCTCGACACGGAAGTGCCCTATGCCGGCCGCAAGGACGAGATCGGCGAAATGGCCGCCGCGGTCGCCATCTTCCGCCAGAACGCCATCACCGTGCGCGACCTCAACGCCCAGGAGGAGATCCTGCGCGAGAAGAGCGCCGACCTGCAGTCCTCCATCGCGACCGTCGTGCATGCTGCCGCTGCGGGCGACTTCTCCTCGCGCATCAGCAAGGACTACCAGAACGACGATCTCAACCGCTTCGCCCATAGCGTCAACGAGCTCGTCGCCGGCGTGGAAGAAGGCATTGCCGAAACCCGCCGCGTCATCGGCGCGCTCGCCGAAGGCGACCTGACGCAGACCATGGACGGGACCTTCCGCGGCGCCTTCGCCGAATTGCAGCAGAACGTCAACGCGACGCTCGCCACCCTCCAGCGCACCATGCGCGAGGTGCGCGCCTCGACGGATGCGATCAACGCCAATTCCGGCGAGCTGCGCACGGCCTCCGACGACCTTTCCAAGCGCACCGAGCAGCAGGCTGCCGCGCTGGAGGAAACCTCCGCCGCCCTCGAGGAGATCACCGCCGCCGTCAAGAATTCGACGGAGCGGGCGAACGAGGCAACCTCCATGGTCGGCGAGGCGACGCAGAGCGCCAAGCAGTCGGGCGACATCGTGCGCAACGCGATCGGCGCGATGAGCCGGATCGAGCAGGCCTCGAACGAGATCAGCCAGATCATCTCGGTCATCGACGAGATCGCCTTCCAGACGAACCTCCTGGCGCTGAACGCCGGTGTCGAGGCCGCGCGCGCCGGCGAGGCGGGCAAGGGCTTTGCCGTCGTCGCGCAGGAAGTGCGCGAGCTTGCCCAGCGCGCCGCCAGCGCCGCCAAGGACATCAAGGGCCTCATCACCAAGTCGGGCGATGAAGTCTCCGTCGGCGTCAAATACGTGCAGGAGACCGGTTCGGCCCTCTCCGACATCGAAAGCCGTGTCGTCACCATCAACGACCGCATCCACGCGATCGCCACGGCGGCCCGCGAGCAGGCGACGGGCCTCCAGGAGATCAGCACGGCCATCAACCAGATGGATCAGGTCACCCAGCACAATGCGGCGATGGTCGAGGAGACCTCGGCTGCGACGCACAAGCTGAAGGGCGAGGCCGACAGCCTGGCCGATCTCGTCGCCCGCTTCCGCACCGGCGATGCCGTGCAGCGGGTGGCGGCCGTGCGTGCGGAGACCCGCCCGGTCGAATCGCCCGCCCGTCGCATGATCGGCAATGTCGCCCGCGCCTTCGGCGGCAATCGCGCCGCTGCGAGCGCCGCCGTCGCCCAGGAGAGCTGGGAAGAGTTCTGATGCCCGCCGCTCCCCGCCTTCGGGGAGCGCTGCGGCATTTCGTAGCCGGATTCCGGCCTTCGGCGCGGCGATCGCAGGATCGCCGCGTTTTTGCCGCCTGCGCGCCGGCGTTGGAAAATTTGCCGCAATCTCCTATGATTGGCTGAAATACGTCGCCGACCCTTGGTCGCGATGCGTTTGCCGCGAGGCGGCCTGCCGGGGAGTTGAGACATGGTGGACAGAGACGGGACGCCGTCCTTGACCGAGACGCCGGTGCCGGCGGTCGGCTTCCTGTCCGGCCTGTCGGGGCGGCTCCTCCTGGTTACGGCCGTCTTCGTCCTGATCGCCGAAGTGCTGATCTTTGTGCCGTCCGTCGCCAACATGCGCCTGCAATGGCTGCGCGACCGCCTGAACACGGCCGCCGCCGCCAGCATCGTCATCGAGGGCCTGCCGGACCACGAACTGCCGCGCCCCGTGCAGGAAGAGACGCTGATGGCGACCGGCACCAAGGCGATCATCCTGAAGCGGCAGGACGCCTCGCGCATGGTCGCCGCCGTCGACATGCCGCCGAGCATCGACGCGCAATACGACCTTTCCGACGTGTCGACGCTCACGGCGGTCTACGATGCCTTCGACACGCTGATGTTCGGCGGCGAACGCGTCATTCGCGTCTTCGGCCCGGTCGGCGAGACGAGCACGCGCATCGAGCTGCTCCTGGACGAGCGGGCCCTGCGCCGCGCCATGCTCGGCTACGCCCGCAACGTCTTCATCCTGTCGATGATCATCTCCGTGGTCACGGCGAGCCCCATCTTCTTCGCGCTCAATCGCCTGCTGATCCGCCCGATCCGGCGCATGACCGCGAATATCCGGCAATTTGCCGCTGATCCCGCAAACCCGGCGCGCGTGCTGGAGCCCTCCGGCGGGCGCGACGAGATCGCCGTCGCGGGCATCCATCTCGCGGCCATGCAGCAGACGCTGCAGCGCACGCTGAAGGAACAGAAGAACCTCGCCGATCTCGGTCTTGCCGTGTCGAAGATCAACCACGACATGCGCAACATCCTGTCTTCCGCCCAATTGATGTCCGACCGCCTGTCCGACGTCGACGATCCTGTGGTCAAGCGCGTCGCGCCGAAGCTCCTGCGCAGCATCGACCGGGCGGTGGGCTACACCAACGAGGTGCTGTCCTACGGCCGCATGCGCGAGCCGGAGCCGCGCCGCCGTTTCGTGGCGCTGCGCCCGCTGGTGCAGGAGGTCTCGGAGGTGCTGGCGCTCGATTCGCGCGGCGATATCGATTTCGTGGCGCAGGTCGAGCCGGGCCTTGAGGTCGATGCCGACAGCGAGCAGCTCTTCCGCGTCATCCACAATCTGTGCCGCAATGCGGTCGAGGCCCTGTCGCAGGACAGCGGCGCGGAGCGGCGCATGGTGCTCGTCACCGGCCTTCGCACCGGCAGTGTCGTGTCCATCGCCATCGACGACAACGGCCCCGGCATGCCCGCCAAGGCGCGCGAGAACCTCTTCGCCGCCTTCCGCGGCTCCGTGCGTTCCGGCGGCACCGGCCTTGGCCTTGCGATCGCCCGCGAACTCGTGCTCGCCCATGGCGGTACGATCGCGCTGGTGGAGAAGCCGACGCCCGGCACGCTGTTCCGCATTGAGCTGCCCGACCGCCCCGTCCCCCTCGACGCCTTCCGCCACCGCGCCTCGTAATCCGGGGCTCTGCCGCGCCTTGTGTGACGGCGCGATGAAAAAAGTGGATTATTTCTGCGAAAGGCGCTTGCAATAGGCCGGAGGACCCTTTAGAGAACCGCCTCGCAGCCGGGCAATACGCCCGCCACTGCCAGCGCACCCGTAGCTCAGCTGGATAGAGCACCAGACTACGAATCTGGGGGTCAGGAGTTCGAATCTCTTCGGGTGCGCCATTTCTCTTCCGATTGCATCAGCAACCTGCGGCGCTGCCCTTCAAGGGCCGGCGTTATCTGCGTTTCGGGCGGTGCGTTAGGCCGGGCGATCATCTATCGGGCCGGCCTCAACGGCCACGAGACCTGACCTGTTCCTGCTCAAGGACTGCTGCGGAGGATCGACGCAGCTTTGCGCCCCGCTGATTGCCGAGCTGGCCCTCTGGGCACACCCTGTGCCGAGCTCGGTCTCGACAACCCGGATCTCACCGACAACCGGTTACTCGACGCGATGATCGCGACTCCGATCCTGATCAACCGCCCCTTCGTCGTGACACCGCCTGACACGTTCCGCGCCCGGCGCACCGGCAGGCGGGCGAGCGTGTGACGTGCGTGTAGGAAATATCCGGTCCGGTTGAGTTCATCGGCCTTTCCCTCGCCGTCTTTCCGGCACCGCCGTCGGATGGAGCGAGGCGTATATGGGCGGTCATTGCTGGCCCGCGTGGAAATGACAGGTCGACATATCGCTGCGTCTGGCGGCCTTGCCTGTATATGCGGGGCTCGGCCTGCCAACTGTGATAGGATGCGTGTGATGTTTCAAGTTTCCGAGTTCTCATGTCCCAAATCGACTGGCTGAGCCATCTCCTGCAAATCGTCAGCGTAACCGGCCAACTCGAAGTCCGCTGTGCCTATGGCGCGCCGTGGCGCGTGACCTGGAGCGCAGCGGCGGCAAACGAGATTCCCTATCACATCATCGTCAAGGGCCGAGCCGTGTTCGAAGATCCGGAGACGCGAACAGCTCGAGAGCTGGTGAGTGGGGATATCGTGCTGCTGCCCCGGGGCGGTGCGCATGTGCTCCACGACGGAAGCGGACAAACCCCCATTACCACGCGGCAACACCGGGGGACCGCCGGATGGATGCTGAGCGAGAACGACGGCGACGGCGAGCAACTCGATCTGTTGTGCGGCCGATTTTTCATCGCACCGCCCCATGACCGGCTGATCCGCGACTACCTGCCTGGACATCTCGTGACGCGGGCGGCGGCAGGGTACGCAGAAGTCGGAACGGACACTGCCTCCGGCCAGCTGGCCGGCCTGGTGGGTTTGATGCGAATGGAATCCTCCGGTGACAGAGCCGGAGGACGGGCCATTCTCAACGCCCTCTCCTCGGCGCTGTTTACGCTGGTCTTGCGCGCGGCAAGCGAAGAGGAAAAGGCGCCTGAAGGCTTGCTGGCTCTCGCCGGGCATCCGCGACTGGCCCCGGCAATCGCGGCGATGTTCGCCGATCCGACGCGCTCCTGGAAGTTGCCCGACCTGGCGGATTTGTGCGGCATGTCGCGCGCGACATTCATGCGGCACTTTCAGGAGCGGCTCGGTCGGTCCGCCCTCGATCTGCTGACCGACCTGCGCATGAGCCTTGCCGCAAACGCGCTGAAAAAGCCGATGATCAGCACCGAGGCGGTGGCCGAGACGGTCGGTTATCAATCCGTTTCGGCATTCCGGCGTGTGTTTGCCGAGCGGATCGGGATGACGCCGGGAGAATGGCGCCGGCTGGCGCACAACGGCGCGCAAACGGATGTCACCTGAGGCCTGGAATTGGCAAATTGATCCTTTTGAGCATCGTATTGATCTGATTCAGTCTCGAAATTCGCGACGCCAACCGTAAAATCGGCTCCGTAATCACTTGATGAGGGAGCCACACAATGAACTGCATCGCCACAATCACCGCCCATTCCGCAATCGGGCGCTCCATTCCGACGAACGCCGTCATCGAAACCCTTCTGAGCCGCAGCGCCGCCAAATACTACGACGCCGATGCCGTTCTGAGCGACGAACAGATCAGCGACCTGGTGCGGATCGGCACCTCCGCGCCGACCTCCTTCCACCTGCAGAACTGGCGGTTCATTGCCGTCCGCACGCCCGAGGCGAAGGCCCGCTTGCGGCCGATCGCCTGGAACCAGCCCGCAATCACCGACGCCGCCGTGACCTTCATCGTCATCGGCAAGCTGGCCGACGCCAGCACCGTGCCGGCACGTCTGGCGCCGGTGGTGGAAGCCGGCATCATGCCGGCGCATCTGGTGCCGGAATGGGAGAAACCCGCCCGCAGCCTCTATGACGATCAACCCCAGCGACAGCGCGACGAGGCGGTGCGCACCGCAACCTTCGGGGCGGCGGCCATCATCTACACCGCTCGATCGCTGGGCTGGGGCTCGACACCGATGATCGGTTTCGACGCCGATGCCGTGCATCGCGAGTTCGGCCTGGCTGCCGATGAAATCCCGGTGATGCTGCTGACGGTCGGGCCGGAGCGCGCCGGCAACTGGCCGCAGAAGCCGCGCATGCCCGTCGTCGACGTGCTGAACTTCGTCTAATCCTCAATCAAATCCGTAACTTATGGAGATCATCATGGCTAGAATTCCCGCCCTCGCACCCGAGCAGGTGCCGGCTGCTTCGCAACCGACCCTCGATGCGTTCACGAAGAACATCGGCTTCACCCCGACTATGATGGCGAGCTTCGCAGCAAGCCCGATCGCGTTCAACGCGTGGGCAACCCTGCTCGGTTCGCTGAGCAAGGCGCTCGACGTGAAGACGCGTGACGCCATCGGCCTTGCCGTTTCCGAAGTGAACGGCTGCGATTACTGCCTGACGGTTCACAGCTTCACGGCCGAGCACATGGCGAAATTGCCGGCGGAGGAGATCATCCTCGCCCGCAAGGGCCATGCCATCGATCCGAAGCGGGACGCCGCGGTCCAGTTTGCACGCAAGGTCATCGAGACCCGCGGACAGGTCGGCGATGCCGACGTGCAAGCCGTCCGCGATGCGGGTTACACGGATGCGAACGCCATCGAGATTGTCGCGCTGGTCGCGATGTATTCGCTGACGAACTTCTTCAACAACGTGTTCGATCCCGAGAAGGACTTCCCCGCCGTGCCGCCGGCCGGCTCGATCTGAGCTTGTCCCATCGCAGGGCCTCGAACCCATTGGAGTCCGTCACATGAATATTCTCCATAGCGGCGGCAACCCGCCTCCCCGGATCGGCGACCGGATCACCGACAAATCGGCTGAGCCGGACGACGACGCCATCCGCGAATGGGTCGGGCCGGCAGCGTTCGGACGTTGGGCCGAGCTGCGAAACTGGATCGACGAAGTCTACCCCGGCGTTTTCGCGCCGGACTGGCTCTATGGCGGCAAGAATCGCGGCTGGTCCCTGCGCTACAAGAAGGTCAAGGCATTCACCACCCTGGTGCCGGAATTCGGACGGCTTTCGGCTGTGGTGGTGATGGGCAGGGCCGAGCGGGAGAAGTTCGAGGAGCGGCGCTATGCCTGGCGCCCGCAACTCGTCAAGCTCTACGACGAAGCCAGGACATATATCGATGGGAAGTGGCTGACGCTCGCCGTCTCGTCGACGGACGATCTGCACGATGTGACCGAGCTTTTGACGATGAAGCGGCCGCCGCTTCCACGCGGCTGAGCCGCAAGAGGTCAGCAGATCTTCCGCACCTGCAACTTATCCCGAACAAACCACGATCCGAGGAGACCATTGTCATGAAAGCAATCATTGTCACGGACCAAAGCGCCGGAACGGCCGGAATGAAGCTGGCGGAGCGGCCGGAGCCGCAGCCCGTGATCAACGATGTCGTGGTGCGGGTTCACGCGGCCGGCTTCGTCAACACAGAACTGGAGTGGCCTTCGACCTGGGCGGATCGCCGCGATCAGGACAGGACACCATCGATCATAGGGCACGAGCTGGCCGGTGTCGTCACGGCGGTGGGCTACGGCACCACCGGGCTGTCGATCGGTCAGCGGGTATTCGGCCTGGCGGATTGGTACCGCGACGGCACGCTCGCCGAATATGTCGCCATGGAGGCCCGCAACCTTGCGCCGCTGCCCGGCGATGTCGATTTCACGGTGGGCGCAAGCCTGCCGATCTCCGGCCTGACGGCATGGCAGGGCCTGTTTCAGCACGGCCGCCTCCAGGCGGGGCAGACTGTGCTCGCCCACGGCGCGGCTGGCGCGGTCGGCTCGATGGTGACGCAGCTTGCGCGGGAAGCGGGGGCTTATGTCATCGGCACCGGCCGCGCCGCCGACCGTCAGAAGGCGCTGGACTTCGGTGCGAATGAATTCCTCGATCTTGGGAACGACAAGCTCGAAGATGTCAGCGGCGTCGATCTGGTGTTCGACGTCATCGGTGGCGACATCCAGAAGCGGTCGGCGGCGCTGATCCGTTCAGGTGGTACGCTTGTCACCGTTGTCGGACCGACCGACGCGAGGCCCGCGGATGGATTGGCAGTCGATTTCGTTGTCGAGGCCGATCGCGCCCAGCTCAGCGAGATCGTTCAGCGGGTCCGGGACGGACGCCTTCGCCCGAACGTCGGCAAGGTCGCATCGCTCGATGATGCCGTCGCCGTCTTCAACGCGAGCGAACGACACGCGGGGAAGACGATCGTCCGCGTTCGTCCGTGAGGATGAGCCGAGAGCCTGCGGCTGGCGGGCGAAGTGCGCCGCCGCGCCCTTCCATGCGGGTTCTTGCTGTCGAGGTCTCTTCAAAACCGGGCGCTGCTCGGTTAAGCAGGGACGAACGGCGCGAGGCTGCGCCGGCGAAACCAGGGAAGCGGAGGAGGCGGGGCATGATGAACCGCGAAATGCCGCGCGTATTGCGTCGCGTGATGTTCGCCGGACTGCTGGCGCTGGCAGGCTGCGCCGGGCGGCCGGAAGGCGTGCTCTTGCCGAGCGGCGAGACGCCGGCGGGTGTTTCCACGGTCGATCTCCTGGTCGCTACCACGCGCGCGCCCTCACGGCAGCCGGGTGTCCTGTTTTCCGGCGAGCGCGGCTCCGAACTCGTGATGCGCGAGATCAAGGTCTCCATTCCGCCGGAGGGCAAGCGCAAGGTCGGCCAGGTGCAATGGCCGGAAAAGCTGCCTGCCAATCCGATGAAGGATTTTTCGACCGTCAGCGTGACGCCGGTCGACACCGCGCAGAAGGGCCGGGCCTGGCTCGACGGCCACCTGCCGAAGAGCCGGCGCGTGCTTGTCTTCGTCCACGGCTTCAACAATCGCTATGAGGATGCCGTCTACCGCTTCGCGCAGATCGTGCACGATTCGAAGACCGATGCGGCGCCCGTGATCTTCACCTGGCCCTCGCGCGCCAGCATCTTCGATTATTCCTACGACAAGGAAAGCACCAACTATTCGCGCGATGCGCTGGAGGAGTTGTTGCGGGCGGCGGTCGATACGCCCGAGGTCGGCGAGATCACCATCATGGCCCATTCCATGGGTACCTGGCTGGCGGTGGAGACGCTGCGCCAGATGGCGATCCGCGACGGGCGCGTGCCGAAGAAGATCCAGCAGGTCATCCTCGCCTCGCCCGACCTTGACGTCGACGTTTTCGGCCAGCAATTGCGCGCCATCGGCAAGGACCGGCCGCAATTCACGCTCTTCGTTTCGCAGGACGACCGGGCCCTGACGCTGTCGCGCCGCATCTCCGGCAATGTCGACCGGCTCGGCCAGATCGATCCCTCGCAGGAGCCCTATCGCAGCATGCTGGAGAAGCAGGGCATCATCGTGCTCGACCTGACGGCGCTGAAATCCGGCGACAGCCTCAATCACGGGAAATTCGCCGAAAGCCCGGACGTGGTGCGGCTCATCGGCAACCGGCTGATCGCCGGCCAGACCGTCACGGATTCCGAGGTCGGCCTCGGCGACCGGCTCGGCGCGGTGGCGCTCGGCACGGCCCAGACGGTGGGCAGCGTCGCCAGCATCGCGGTCTCCACGCCCATCGCCGTCTTCGACCCGGTGACCCGCAAGAACTACAACGACCACTGGCTGCGCTTCGGCCAGTCCGTCGAGGACACCGCGGTGACCGCGACGGGGCAATGAACGAAAAAGGCGGCCCCCGCGGGAGCCGCCCTTCCTTTGCAAATCCCGCGAGAATCAGCGGACCCAGATGACCTCACGGGTATTGCGGTCGATAAGAACGGGGCGCTGGTCGACATAGATGTAGCCGTAGCTGGGGCTTTCCGGCACCTCGACGATCTGTACTGTATCGGGGATCAGCGCGCCGGCCTCCACCGGGCCTTCCAGCACGACGGGCTCCAGCGGATGGCGCTCGACATAGGTGATTGTCGTCTCCGGAATGTCGGCGGAGATGCTGGCCGTCGTCTCGACTTCCGGCGCATAGATCACCTGGCGGCTATCCGTGCGCACGATCACCGGGCGATTGTCGACATAGACATAGGCGAGATCCGGATGATCGGGGATCGGCGTCAGGGCGACGGTGTCGTCGAAGCGCGTGTCGGGGGTCACCTGGCCTTCCAGGATGACGGGCGGCGTCGGGTTCTCCATCACATAGACGCGGGCATCGTCCGGCACGGCGGCTTCCGCGCCGATCGCCACGCCCACCGCGCCGCCGACGATGGCGCCCACCGGGCCGCCGACGACCGCGCCGGCTGCCGCGCCCGCCGCGCCGCCGGCCGCACCGCCGAGGACTTCCTTGTCGCCGTCGTCCGCGTGGGCCGCGGTGGCGCCGATGAGGGCCAGGGCGGCGCCGGCCATGAGAAATTTACGCATGTCATTCTCCTTCGAATATGGGTTTCCCACCCCTTCGACGGAGACAACGTCACTTTCTTTCTTCGGTTCCCCTCCGAGCGCGGCGGCGCATCACGATGTGTAACGCGCATTAACCTCGGTCCCGGGTCCGGTTTCAGGCGATTTCCGAATCGCGCCGGGCGATTTCGTAGTCCTCGTGGTGCACCTGCAGCCCTTCCGGCGTGACGACGACGATGCCGTAGGCGGCGGGTTCGTCGACCGAGAGCGAGGCGTTCGGCGCGTCGAAGGGCATCGGCTGCTGGTGCACCGGGCTCTTGAGAATCGAGAAGGGCACGCCGTGGTGGGAGCCGCCGATCGTACGATGCACATGGCCGGCGAAGATATGGCGCACATTGCCGTGTCTCAGCACGATCTCGTAGAAGGCGTCCTCGTTGGAAAGGCGGATCGCGTCCATGCCGGTAAAGCCGGTCCTGTGCGGCGGATGGTGCATGAAGAGGAAGACGGGAAGGCCCCCGGCCGTGGAAAGCGTCCCGTCGAGCCAGGCGAGGCGTCTTTCGCAGAGATAGCCGGCATGGCTGCGCGGATAATCGTAGGGCGGCGCGAAGAGCGTGTCGAGCAACACCACGCGGCAATCGTGAAAATCGATCACCTGCTGTACGAAGCCGTTCTCGTCCGGCTTCACATAGGAGAAGGTTTCGAGGAAACGTTCGCGATAGTCATGGTTGCCGATGGTGAGGGCGGCGGGCGGGGCGAGCAGCGACAGGAGATCGCGCAGGCGCTCGTAGGATTGCGTGTCGGCGCGGTGCGTCAGGTCGCCGGTGAAGATCACCCGGTCGGCATCGGCATGATAGCGGTTGACGTGCTCGATGCCGGAAAGCAGGCGCTTGTAGGGATCGAGCCCGATGATGGTCGAGCCCTCGGGCACCATGTGCAGGTCGGTGAAGACAATAAGCTTGGTCATGAAAAGATCTCGCAGCCGTGAGGTGTCCGGTGATTTCCGGATACCTTTTCGTAGCGCGCGGACCTGTCGCATGAAAAGCTGTTGGAATGCCTCTCGATCTGATATATCAGGAGGGAAGAGGGCCGGGCCCGGCCGAGACGGAGCAAATCGACATGAGATGGAAGCGCACGATCCAGTTGCTGGATGTTCATTGCGAAGGCGAGATCGGCAAGGTGGCGATCGGCGGTGTGCCGAAGATCCCCGGCAACACGATCGCCGAGCAGCTCAACCACATCAACACGGTTGACGACAGCCTGCGCCGCTTCCTGTGTCTGGAGCCGCGTGCGGCGGCGACGGGCTCGGTGAACCTCCTCGTCCCCGCCAAGCGGCCGGAAGCCGATGCCGGCTTCATCATCCTGCAGGCCGACCAGGCGCATGCCTCCTCGGGCTCCAACTCGATCTGCGTCACCACGGCTTTGCTCGAATCCGGCATCGTGGAGATGAAGGAGCCGGAGACGGTGGTTGTGCTCGACACGGCCGCCGGCCTCGTCAAGGCGACGGCGACATGCCGCGACGGGCGGTGCGAGAAGGTCAAGCTCACCATGGTGCCGTCTTTCGTCCAGGAACTGGACGTCGAGATCGACACGCCGCACTGGGGCCGCGTGCGCTTCGACATCTCCTACGGCGGCATTTTCTATGCGCTCGTCGATGTCGACCAGATCGGCACGAAGATCGAGAAGGGCAATGCCCGCGCGCTGGTCGATGCCGGCATGGCGCTGAAGGACCTCATCAACAAGGCGATGACGGTCGTGCATCCGGAAATCCCGGAGATCAACGGCGTCGCCTATGTCATGTTCCGCGATCGCGATCCGGACGGCCTGGTGCGCACCGCCACGACCATGTGGCCCGGCCGCGTCGACCGCTCGCCCTGCGGCACCGGCAATTCCGCCAACCTTGCCGCGCTGCATGCCCGCGGCCTTGCCAAGGTGGGCGACACGTTCCGCTCGCGCTCGATCATCGGGTCGGAGTTCGAGGTGGGGCTGGCGGCCGAAACCGTGGTGGCCGGCCGCACGGCGATCATTCCCACCATCACCGGCCGCGGCTGGACCTTCGGCCTGCACCAGATCGCGCTCGATCCGACCGATCCGCTGGCGAACGGTTTTGCCATGACGGACACCTGGGGTCCGCAGGCCGGCGAGATCGTCTGATCCCGCCGGTCACTTCGCGGCGTAATGCTTCTCGATGGCGCCGAGGGTGATCGGGTCGATCTCGGCATTCTCGGCGCCGGCGATCAGCTTGCGCTCGGCGAGTACCTGCTTGATGGCGATGCGCGCGTCGGCGCTGAGCTGTTCCGGCGTGTTGCGCAGGATCACCTCGAGGTCGATGTCGCGCATCTCGAAGGCGGCGACGAGGCTGCTCACCGCCTGCTCGACATTCTTGACGATACCCTTGCCGCTCTGCTGCATCAGGCCGAATTTCAGCTTGCCGTAGCTGTCGCCGCGGTCGGCGGCTGCCTGGAAATAGCCGGCGGCGGCGGCAAGATCCTGCGAAACGCCCTCGCCGGATTCCAGCATCAGGCCGAGATTGATCATGGCGTCGACCACGCCGCCCTCGGCGGCCAGGCGATAGAAGGCCGCGGCGCGCGCATTGTCTTCCACAATCAGGCTGCCGTCGTCGAGGAGCACGCCGAGATTGAAGGCCGCGGTCTCGTCGCCGCTCGCGGCCGCCTTGTCGAACCACCGGGCGGCCGCCTCGCCGTCGGTTTCCGTGCCGATGCCGTCGCGATAGGCGACGCCGAGATTGTAGGCGCCGAGCATGTCGCCCATCTCGGCCGCCTTCCTGTAGTGGTTGAACTCGGCGACCGCGTCGCCTCGCTTGCCCAGCATCGCGCCGTAGTTGACCATCGCCACCGTGTGGCCGAGCGCGGCCGCCTCGGCATAGAGCTTCATGGCGTCGAGATCCTGGCCGGCGCGCTCCAGCGCCCGGCCGAGCTGGAAGGCCATGCGTGCGCCGCCGCCGGCATTGTAGGCTTCGCGGCAGGCCGACAGCGCCGGGCCAATCCGGATGTCTTCGCGGGCGACCGGCGCGAAGGCCGTGTTGCGCGTCATGTCGTAGCGGCTGCCCGCCGCGGCGTCGCACTGGGCTTCGATGGTGTCGGCCGACGCGCCGCCGGCGACGCCGGACAGAAGGACCGCGAAGAAAAGGGCGCGGCCAGCCGTCTTCATTCCATTGGATCGCATGAACATGATCCGTCTCCCTTTGTTGATGGCTGCACCATAAAGGTCTGACGGACAAAGGCTGTTTCCGCGGGAACAGAAGGCTTGAGGGGAGCGGAGCATAAGGGATGCAGCTGAGGCGCGTTTGCCGCGCCTTCGTATAATTCCCGCAAGGAGCCTGGCGGATTTGCCCGGGAAATTGCGTATAGAGAAGAGGGAGAGTGTTCTTGCGGCCGAGGGGCGCGGGGATGCTCGAGGTCAATTCCATTCCGCCGGGTCGGCCCCGCGTGAAAGGCACGTCAATGCGAACGCTCAACGTTTTTCGTCCGGTCCGTCTCAGCCGCCGGCTTTTCATGGCCGGAGGGGCGCTCGCGCTGACCGGCATCGGCATCCGCGCCACCCAGGCGAACGCGGTGATCGGCAAGGCCGTGGAAATCACCGGCGAGGTCAGTCGCAAGCAGGCGAACCTCCTGGAGGGCCTGAAGGCCGGCGCGAGCCTGATGGACCATGATTTCGTCACGACGGGCCGGGAGAGCTTCGCGGCGCTGGAGCTCGGCGAGGACACGACGCTCCTCCTCGGCGCCGACACGGAATTGCTGATCGACACCTTCATCGCCGGGCAGGGCGGCACGATCGAGCTCGGCACGGGGCAGATGATCTTCGACCGGCCGGAGGGCCTTGCCAAGATCGACCTCACCGTGCGCACCGCCTTCGGCATGATCGGCGTGCGCGGCACGAAGTTCTTCGCCGGCCCCAGCCGCGGCCCCTTCGCCGTCTTCGTCGAGCATGGCCTCGTCGAGGTCTCCGGTGGTGGCGTGACGAAACAGGTCGGCCCCGGCCAGGGCGTGGAGATCGCCGCGCCAGGCGCCGCGCCGGGCGAGGTCACGCAGTGGGGCGAGGCCCGCATCCGCGAGGCCTATGCGAGCGCCGGCGCCCGCTGAGCGTTCGTGGCATCTAATCCAGCGTGAACAGCGCCATCGTGCCGAAGCCGCGGATCTCGTGTTCGCCGATGGCGCGCAGCGGACGGCTGGTTTCCTCCGCCGCGTGCGGGCCGACGCAGATCTGCGTTCCGAGGAACTTGTTGGCGTCCTGCAGCCGTGCGGCAAGGTTCACCGCATCGCCATGAGCGGTATAGTCGAGCTTGCCGCCCGCGCCGACTTCGCCCAGCACCGCCATGCCCGTCTCGACGCCGATGCGGGTGCGGCCGAATTCCTTTTCGAGGAAGAGCGGCCGGCGGCGCATCTCCTCCGTCAGCGCGCGGATCTCGTCCGCGCAGGCGAGCGCCTTGTCCACATGCCGGTCGAGATCGTCGGGCGCGTTGAAGAGCGCATGCACCGCATCGCCCACCACCTTGTCGACCATGCCGCCATGGCGTGCGACGAGCGCGTTCACCTCGGTGAAGTAGATGTCGAGCAGCTTGACGAGGTCGTGCGGGCCGATCTTCTGCGCCAGCGTCGAAAAGCCCTCGATATCCGTGAAAAGCGCCGTCACCTGTCGCTCCTCGCCCGCGACGCGGCCGAGGTCGGGATTGTCGATGTAGCGCGAGACGACCGATTGCGGCAGATACTGCGAGAAGCGCTGGCGGGCGGTCGCCTCGGCCCGGCGCACATGGGCGAATTGCAGGAGGCCCGTCACGAGCGCCGCCGTTGCCACGATGAGCGTCACGCCGACCGCATCCGACAGCAGCGCCGTGCGCGCATAAAGCAGCACGGAGGCGCCGAAGACGAGGCCGACGAGCGCAAGCCCGGAGAGCGCCGCAAAGAGCGGCCGCAGCCGCGCCGCCGCAAGGGCCGCCGCCGCGCCGGCGATGAAGGCGAAGCCCGCCTCGACGGGCAGAAGCCCCAGGTCACGCATCGGGATATGGTCGGTGAGGATGGCGTTGGCGATGTCCGCATGGATCTGCACGGAAGGTTCTAGCGGCATGGAGGCGCTGGTCCTGAGGCCGCCGAGATTGGGCAGGCTGCTGCCGATCAGGACGACCTTGCCGGCGATCCGTTCCGCTGGCACCGCGCCGACCACCACATCGCCCGCCGAGACGGTGCGTGCGCGGATCGCGTTCGCGTCGCTCGCCACGAAGCGCATGCTGCCGTCCTCGTCGAGCCGCAGGACGCGGGCGTCGTGGCGCAGCCAGGCGGGATCCCCGCCGAGCACCGGCGTGCGCGCGCCGGCCGCCAGCCGCGCCGCCTCCACACCGAGCGCCGGATAGGCGGCATTGCCGACAATGGCATAGGCCTGCACGCGGCGCACCACGGCATCCTCGTCGCCCACGAGGAAGGCCGCCGCGGCCGCCGCCGACTTGTCCTGCAGGAAGGCACAGGAGCTTTCCGTGCCGTCGATAAACCAGAGGTCGGGCACGGCGACCGGCCGTTGCAGCGCGAGGGCCGGCACGGGATGGGGCGCGCCGTCGGGCGCCTCGCCGATCAGGAAGCCGAGGATCGTCGGCGCCTTGGCGATGGCGCGGGCAAGCGCCGCGTTCGCCGGCTCCTCCGGCGCGCAATCGGTGCTGAAGATGAAGTCGAAGGCGATAGCGGTGGGCTTGGCGGCGGCGAGCCGGTTGATCAGGTCCGCCGTCTCGGCCCGTGTCCAGTCCCGGTTCGGCGCGGCGAGGAATGCCTTGCGGTCGATGTCGACGACGACGATCCGGTCGCTTCCGGCAACGGGAACGCCCTGCGTCAGCGCGTCGAAGTAGAATTCGCGCTGGCGCTCCAGCGCCGTCTCGCCGAGCGAAAACAGCGTGAGCGCGCCGGCAAGGCTTGCGGCAAGGCCGGCGAGGAGAGGGCGGTATCGCTTGGCGATCATGACCGGTCGGTCCCGGCAGCGTCAGTCGTCATCCGGCTCTGCGATGGTTTGCAGCCGGCCGATATGGCAATGGATGATGCCGTCGTTGCGGCGGATGGCGCCGGCCTCCTGCAGCGCGAGGATCGAGCGGTTGATCTTCGGCCGGCTGGCGCCGACGATGCTGGCGATCTCCGTCTGGCTGAGCGAAAGCTGGAGATTGGCGCTTTCCGGCAGTTCCTCGCCATGGATGTTGCGCAGAGTCGCCAGGAAGAAGCGCGCGACGCGGGCATCGAGATCGTAGAGCGCGATCGTTTCCAGTTGCTCCGTCGTCTCGCGCAGCTTGGTGCACAGATAGTGGATGATCGCCTGCGCCGCCGTCGGGTTGCGCAGGAGGATTTCCAGGAAATCGCGCTTGGAGATGACATAGCCTTCCGTCGCGACGACGGCGGTGGCGTCCGCCGAACGCGGCTGGCCGTCGAGGATCGCCATCTCGCCGAGCACCGAGCCCGGTTCCAGCTGGCGCAGCGACAGTTCCTTGCCCTGCGGCGTGATCAGCGAAAGCTTGATGCGGCCGGTGACGAGCACGATGAGATAGGTCCCCTCGTCGCCGCGCTGGAAGATCACGGTGCCGGCCGACCATTTGCGATAGGTGGCGATGCCGGCGATCTCGCCGAGCGTTTCCTTGCTGAATCCTTCGAAAATCGGAAAGGACCGCCAGAACGCGGCGCTTTTGTTGATCTCGTTCATACCCGGATTCCCCCGACCGCGCTGACGCAACACGGAACGCGCCGCCTTGCCGAAATCTTCGCCCAGCCGATGGGCGCTTGCAACAGAAAAGAACGGAGAGTTCCGGGCCGGTTCCCGGGCGCGCCGGAAGAGCGGTTACTGGCAGATGCGGACGCGTTTGGTGATGGTCTTGCCATGCGGGTCTTCCGAGCGGATGCGCTTGGTGATGCAGGTCTGCTGGTAATGTCCATAATAGCCTTCTCCATGAGAGGAACCGGCATGGCCGGGCGCGGTGAAGACGAGGGAGGTGGCGGCGATGGCGAGGGCGATAAGGTGGGGGCGCATGGGGGCTCCGGAAGGAGAAAGGCGGGGACTGACGACCCCCTTTTCGCATGGCGGGCCGCGCCCTTCTGTTTCGCCGGGAACAGGCAGATCGTTCACAAAAAGAGAACGATGTGTCCTCTGGCTGCCCGGCTAGTTTGACGAATGAAAGCTGATATCTCTTCGTCAACGCAAACGCCAAGCCTCAGGAGCTTCAAATGCAACAGAACGTCGTCGTCCTCGTCGGACGCATCCTTCTCGCCCTCATGTTCATCACCGCCGGCTATCCCAAGCTGATCGATCCCTCGGGCACCGCGGGCATGATCGCCGGTGCCGGCCTGCCGGCCGCGACCGCGCTCGCCTATCTCGCCGGCCTCTTCGAACTCGTCGCCGGCCTTTTCGTGCTGGTCGGTTTCCAGACGCGCATCGCCGCCTATCTGCTTGCCGCCTTCAGCGTGTTCACGGCCCTCGTGTTCCACAGCGGCACGATCGCCATTGAAGGCTTCCCGGACGGCGCGAACGGTCTGCTCACGGTCTTCAACGGCCTGATGATGTGGAAGAACATCACGATCGCCGGCGGTTTCCTCGTCCTCGCCGCCTTCGGCCCGGGCGCCTATTCGATCGACGCCCGCTCCGGCGCCGGCAAGACCGTCGCCGCCTGAACGCAACAGTCCGATCCTCCAGAAACCCTTCCCGGTCTCCGGGGAGGGTTTTTTGTCGTGCGGCGCCGGTGAAAAGCCCCGAGCCGCTGGAAAGCCGCGGCTCTTGCTGCTATGCGCACGGGCAGACAGCCTTGCGGGAGATGCCGATGTTTTCCAATTCCTTTCCGGACCGAGACGTGATGGCGGAGCTGATGGCCCGCATGCTGTGGGAAATCAAGGCCGTGCATTTCCGGCCGGAGGAGCCCTACAAGCTTGCCTCCGGCATGGCCTCGCCGGTCTATATGGACTGCCGCAAGCTGCTCTCCTATCCGCGCATCCGCTCGGCGATCATGGATTTCGCCGCCGCGACCATCACCCGCGCGGCCGGCTTCGAGCGCTTCGACGTGATCGCCGGCGGCGAGACGGCCGGCATTCCCTTCGCGGCCCTTCTTGCCGACCGCCTCGCTTTGCCGATGGTCTATGTCCGCAAGAAGCCGAAGGGCCACGGCCGCAACGCCCAGATCGAGGGCGTGATGCCGGAAGGCGCGCGCGTGCTCGTCATCGAGGACCTGGTGACCGTCGGCGGCTCGATGTTCACCTTCATCGATGCGATCCGCGCCGCCGGCGGCGTGGTCGATCACGGCATGTCGCTGTTCTACTACGGCATCTTCCAGGAGGCCGAGGCCCGCTATGCCAATGGCGGCGTCAAGCTGCACCACATCGCCACCTGGCGGGACGTGCTCGCGGTCGCCCGTGCGGAGAAGCTCTTCGACGAGGCGACGCTCGCCTCCGTCGCCGCGTTCTTCGACGCGCCGCTCGCCTGGTCGGCGGCGCATGGCGGCGTTGCGGAACTGCCGACGTCGTAAAAGCCTCTGGCGCTTTTCAACGGGATCGTTTAAATCGATTGAAAATCTCTTGGGAGGGCCGATATGATCCTGTGTTGTGGTGAAGCGCTGATCGACATGCTGCCGCGGACGACGACGCTGGGTGAGGACGCCTATGCGCCCTATGCCGGCGGGGCGATCTTCAATACGGCGATCGCGCTCGGCCGCCTCGGCGTGCCGGCGGCTTTTTTCACCGGCCTTTCCGACGACATGATGGGCGACATCCTGCGCAGGACGCTCGCCGAGAGCGGGGTCGACTACAGCTATTGCGCGACGCTCTCGCGCCCGACGACGGTCGCCTTCGTCAAGCTCGTCGACGGCCATGCGACCTACGCCTTCTATGACGAGGGCACGGCCGGCCGCATGATCACCGAGGCCGATCTACCGGCGCTCGGCGAGGATTGCGAGGCCCTGCATTTCGGCGCGATCAGCCTCATCCCCGAGCCCTGCGGCTCCACCTACGAGGCGCTGCTGCGGCGCGAGCACGAAAAGCGCGTCATCTCGCTCGATCCCAATATTCGCCCCGGCTTCATCAAGGACAAGGATGCGCATATGGGCCGCATCCGCCGGATGGCCGCCATGGCGGATATCGTGAAATTCTCCGACGAGGACCTCGCCTGGTTCGGCCTCGAGGGCGACGAGGATGCGCTGGCCCGCCACTGGCTGCACCATGGTGCAAAGCTCGTGGTCGTGACGCGCGGCGCGCAGGGCGCGGTCGGCTATACCGCGAGCCAGAAGGTCACGGTGCCGAGCGAGCGGGTGACGGTGGTCGATACGGTCGGCGCCGGCGATACGTTCGATGCCGGCGTGCTCGCCGCGCTGAAGATGCAGAATCTCCTGACCAAGCAGCAGGTGGCGAACCTTTCCGAGGACCAGATCGCCAAGGTGCTGGCGCTCGGCGCCAAGGCGGCGGCCGTCACCGTCTCGCGCGCCGGGGCGAACCCGCCCTGGGCGAGGGAAATCGGCCTTTAGCCTTCATTCGCCTGTCATCGCGGCATGGTCAAAGAGGCCATGCTCGACCACACCGCCCCGGATCCCATCGCCCTCGCCCGTTCCGATAGCGGACGGCGTCCCGTCATCCTCGTCGTCACGGATGCCTGGCGACCCCAACTGAACGGTGTCGTGCACACGCTTGAGGAGCTTGCCCGCTCCATGGCGGAGGAGGGCATCGACGTCGTCTTCCTGACGCCGCAGGGATTCACCACCGTGCCGCTGCCGTCCTATCCGGAGATCCGGCTGGCGATCACCTCCAGGCGCCGCGTGCGCGCCGAGATCGAGAAGGTCGCGCCCGATTATATCCACATCGCCACGGAGGGACCGCTCGGCATGGCCGCGCGCGCGGCCTGCCTTGAGCGCCGGCTGCCCTTCACCACGGCCTATCACACGCGCTTTCCCGAATTCATCAGCGCGCGCCTGCCCATTCCCGAAAGCGTCAGCTACTGGTGGCTGCGGCGCTTCCACAATGCCGGTGACGGCATGATGGTGGCGACGACGTCGCTTGCCGCCGAAATGGCCGCTCGCGGCTTCGTGCGCATCAAGCGCTGGTCGCGCGGGGTGGATACGAAACTGTTCGACCCGGCCAGGCGCCGCGATCTCGGCCTGCCGCGGCCGATCTTCCTCAATGTCGGCCGCGTGGCGGTGGAGAAGAACCTGCCTGCCTTCCTCAACCTCGACCTGCCGGGCAGCAAGGTCGTGGTCGGCGACGGGCCGGACCTGCCGGCGCTGCGCCAGCGCTACCCGGACGTGCATTTCCTCGGCCGCAAGACCGGCGAGGAGCTGGCGTCCGTCTACGCCTCGGCCGACGTCTTCGTCTTCCCGAGCCGTACCGACACGTTCGGCAATGTCATGCTGGAAGCGCTGGCGAGCGGCGTTCCCGTCGCCGCCTTCCCGGTCACCGCACCGCGCGACGTGCTGGGTGAAGGCGGCGCGCTTTCGGATGATCTCCGGGCCGCGGCGCTCGCCGCCCTCGATATCCCGAAGGACGTCGCCCGCGGCCGCGCCATGACCTATAGCTGGCGCGCCTGCGCCCGCGAGTTCCTCGGCAATCTTGCGCGCGTGCCGCGCGATGCGTTCGCGGCACGCCGTTTCAGTCTGCGTTCCTAGTTTGCCGCCTCGTTCCTAGTTTGCCGCCTTCAGGAGCGCGGCGACGAGGCCGGCGGTCGAGGAATCGTGGCCGGCCGCGCTCTCCTTGCCCTCCACGACCGGCAGCAGGCCCGTTGCCAGTTCCTTGCCGAGCTCGACGCCCCACTGGTCGAAGGAATTGATGTTGAACAGGGCGCCCTCGACGAAGACGCGGTGTTCGTAGAGCGCGATCAGCCGGCCGAGCGCGAAGGGCGTCAGGCTGTCATGCACCATGGTGATCGACGGCCGGTTGCCATCGAAGACGCGGTGCGGCGCGATCCTGTCGGCCTTCGCCGCGTCCATGCCCTTCGAGGTCAGCTGCGCCCTGGCCTCTGCCAGCGTGCGACCCTTCATCAATGCTTCCGACTGGGCGAGGCAATTGGCGATCAGGAGTTGGTGCTGGTGGCGCAGGTCCTTCTCGTGGCCGTTCGCCGCGATCATGAATTCGGCCGGGATGATCGCCGTGCCCTGGTGGATGAGCTGGTAGAAGGCGTGCTGGCCGTTGGTGCCGGGCTCGCCCCAGACGACGGGGCCGGTCTGGCCTTCGACGGGCGTCGAATCCATCGTTACCGACTTGCCGTTCGATTCCATGTCGAGCTGCTGGAGATAGGCGGGGAAGCGCGAAAGGCGCTGGTCATAGGGCAGGATGGCGCGCGAGGCGTAGTTCAGCACATTGCGGTGATAGTAGCCGATGAGGCCGAGCAGCATCGGGATGTTTTCCCGGATCGGCGCCTCGCGGAAATGATTGTCGATGGCATGGCCGCCGGCGAGGAAATCCGCGAAGTTCTCCTTGCCGATGGCGATCATCAGCGGCAGGCCGATGGCCGACCAGATCGAGTAACGCCCGCCGACCCAGTCCCAGAAGCCGAAGACGCGTTCCGCGCCAATCCCGAAGGCCGAGACCTTGTCGAGCGCCGTGGAGACCGCGCAGAAATGGTGGCCGACGGCCGCTTCGCCCAGCGCATCGGCGATGAACCTGCGGGCCGTGGCGGCATTGGTCATCGTCTCGATCGTCGTGAAGGTCTTGGAGGCGACGATGAACAGCGTCGTCTCCGCCTCCAGCGGCTTCAGCGTGTCGGCGATATGCGCGCCGTCGATATTGGAGACGAAGTGCAGCCTGGGGCCATCATGGTAGGGCGCGAGCGCCAGCGTTGCCATGACAGGGCCGAGATCGGAGCCGCCGATGCCGATATTGACGACGTCGGTAATCTTCTTGCCCGTCGCGCCGGTGAGCTGACCGGTCCGGATGCCATCCGCGAAGGCGCCCATGGCGTCGAGCACGGCGTTCACGTCGGGCATGACGTCCTTGCCGTCGACGAGGACAGGTGTGTTGGCGCGGTTGCGCAGCGCGGTGTGCAGCACGGCGCGCTCTTCCGTGATGTTGATGATTTCGCCGGAGAACATGGCGTCGCGCTTCTTTTCGACGCCGGCATCCTTCGCCAGTGCCTCCAGCCCGTCCAGCACCGCGTCGTTCACCGCGCATTTGGAATAGTCGAAGAGGAAGTCGCCGAGCGTGAGGCTGTAGCGGGAGAACCGCTGCGGGTCGGCCGCGAAGGCGGCGCGGATGTCTGTTGCGTTGGTGTCGCGGACGATGGATTTCAGCTTTTCGACAAGCGCGTTCATCGGCGTGGTCCCTGGCTTTTGACGATGCCGCTAGCTAGTCGCTTTGGCATGTCCAAATCAAGGCCGCAAACGCGACTTGGCCGAAAAAATTAAATCGGTTTAACCCAGGTTTCCGCAGGCCCGCAGATCCTTGCGCAATATCTTGCCGACATTGGATTTCGGCAGTTCCGTGCGGAATTCGATGAATTTCGGCCGCTTGTAGTTGGTGAGGTTCGCCGCGCAATGGGCCTTCACGTCGGCCTCCGTCAGCGCCGGATCCCTCTTGACCACGAAGAGCTTCACGGCCTCGCCGGAATGGCCGTCCGGCACGCCGACCGCTGCGCATTCCAGGATGCCGGCGAGCGACATGGCCACCTCCTCCACCTCGTTGGGGAAGACGTTGAAGCCGGAGACGAGGATCATGTCCTTCTTGCGGTCGACGATCTTGGTGAAGCCTTCCGGCGTCATGAAGCCGATGTCGCCGGAACGGAAGAAGCCGTCTGGCGTCATCGCCCTGGCCGTCTCGTCCGGCCGCTGCCAGTAGCCGGCCATGACCTGCGGGCCGCGGATGCAGATCTCGCCGACCTCCCCGAGCCCAAGCGTCCTGCCGTCGTCGTCGCGGATCTCGATATCGGTCGAGGGGAGCGGCAGGCCGATCGTGCCGGTGAATTCCGGCCTGTCGAAGCGGTTGGCGGTCGCCACCGGCGAGGTTTCCGAGAGGCCGTAGCCCTCGGTGATCGCGCAGCCCGTCATCGCCTGCCAGCGCTCGGCCACCGGCCGCTGCACCGCCATGCCGCCGCCGAGCGTCAGCAGCAGCTCGGAAAGGTCCGCCTTCGAGAAATCCGGATTGTTCATCAGCGCGTTGAACAGCGTGTTGAGGCCCGGGAAGATGTGGATGCGCACCTTTGCCAGTTCCTTGATGAAGGCCGGGATGTCGCGGGGATTGGCGATCAGCACGTTGTGGCCGCCGAGCGCGATGCCCATCAGCCCGTTCACCGTCAGCGCGAAGATATGGTAGAGCGGCAGCGCGCAGACGAAGACGAGCTGCTCCGGCCGCTTCCTGAGGCGGAAGGTCGGCTCGATCCACAGCTTGATCTGCTCCATGTTGGAAAGCAGGTTGGAATGGGTCAGCGTCGCGCCCTTGGAGACGCCCGTCGTGCCGCCGGTATATTGCAGGAAGGCGGTATCGCCGGGCGCGATGTCGACCGGCCGGATGCGGCCGCGCGCGCCGTCCGCCATCACCCGGGTGAACGGCACATGGCCGGGCAGCGACCAGGCCGGCACCAGCTTCTTCACCCGGCGCACCACGAGGTTGACGATCAGCCCCTTCAGTCCGAGCATGTCGCCCATCGTGGTGACGACGACATGCCGGATCGCCGTGCGCGCGACGACCTGCGCCGCGGTGCCCGCGAAATTCTCCAGCACGAACAGCGCCTTGGCGCCGGCATCCTTCAGCTGGTGCTCCAGTTCCCGCGGCGTATAGAGCGGGTTGACGTTCACCACGACAAGGCCGGCACGCAGGATGCCGAAGATGATGACCGGATTCTGCAGGACATTCGGCATCATCACGGCGACGCGGTCGCCCTTCTCCAGCCCCTGCGCCTGAAGCCAGGCGGCGACCTTCGCCGAGGCTGCCTCGAAATCCCGGAAGGTCAGTGTCCTGCCCATGCTGGTGAAGGCCGGGCGATCGGCATATTGCACACAGCAGCTTTCGACGAGTGCGCCGATGGAGGCGTGGGTGAGGGGTGCGATCTGCCCCGCCATGCCTTCCGGATAGGAGGCCAGCCAGAACCGGCCGGAGGGCTGGGCGGAAGGGGCTTCGATCGTGGCGCTCATGCGTCTCCTCCTCGTTGCGCGCGGGGCGTCATCCTGTCCCGTCGGCGCCGAACGGTCCTCCAACCATTCGTAGGGGCAAGATGATGCTTTTGAAAGGCGCCATCAAGAGCGATCGCTATATTACACTAACGTAAACGTCAATGAATCGAAGGTCCCTTCGGGTGCGTTTCAGGATTTCGCCGCACCTGCGGCGTCTCATCGCGCCTTTGCCGAAAAAACCACGTATATGTTTAACATTCGTGCGATACACATTATCTGGATTGCCCGGCCCCCGCATGGGCCTCATGGGAGTGGACGCGTTTGCTGCATCAGGACCATCGCAGAAGTGAGCCCCGGTTTCTCGGCGTGGCGCGCGCGAGCAGCGCGGCGCTCATCTCGCCGATCTCGGCGGCGCGCTGGCTCCTCGTGCTCATCGCCTTCGCCGGCATCTATTTCTTCCACGGCTTCGTCGTGCCGGTGCTCGCCGCGCTGGTCATCGCCTTTGCGAGCTGGCCGCTCTATTCACGCCTGCTCGCCCAGGTGAACGGCAACCGCACGCTCGCCGCCTCCATCGCCATCCTCCTGATCCTCGCCTTCATCATCGGGCCGATCATGATCGCCTCGACCTATGCCTTCCACGAGATTCGCGAGTGGATCGGCTGGGCGGTCGAGACGAACACGACCGGGGCGCCGACGCCGGACTGGATCCGGGCCCTGCCGGTCGTCGGCGGCTGGCTCGACATGCAGTGGACGCGTTTCCTCGATCATCCCGGCGCGATCGGCGAGCTGACGCAGATCGTCAGCGGCGCCAATATCGGCAATATCTACCGGGTCGCGCTGGCGGCCGGCGGCAAGGCCTTCGGCCTGCTGCTCGCCATGCTGTTCATGCTGATCGCCCTCTTCTTCATCTACCGCGACGGCCAGTCCTTCGCCGGTCAGGTGGACCGGCTCGGCGAGCGCATCCTGCCGATGCGCTGGGAGCGCATTTCCCGCATCGTGCCGGCGACGATCAGTTCCACCGTCACGGGCATGACGCTGATCGCCATCGGCGAGGGCATCGTGCTTGGCATCGCCTATTGGGTCGCCGGCGTGCCCTCGGCGGTCACGCTCGGCGTTTTGACCGGCATCATGGCGCTCTTCCCCGGCGGCGCGCCGCTCTCCTTCACGCTGGTCTCGATCTATCTCGTCTCCAGCGGCTCGCCGGTCGCGGGCCTGGCGCTCCTCACCTGGGGGTCGGTCGAACTCTTCATCGTCGACAAGACGCTACGTCCGCGCCTCGTCGGCGGCCCGATCAAGCTGCCGTTCCTGCCCACCTTCTTCGGTCTCATCGGCGGTGTGAAGACCATGGGCTTCCTCGGCCTCTTCATCGGCCCCGTCCTCATGGCGCTGCTCGTCGCCATCTGGCGGGAATGGATCCGCGAGGTCGACGCCACCGAGCCGCCCTCGACGATCATCCTCGATCCGTCGTCCGAGGCCGCCCGGAGGATCGACCCGGAGCGCCATGCCGGCTGACCGGAAAGAGCCGTGCGGGCCCATCTTTCCTCGTGCGGTCCCGCGTCGATATGGTAGCCTTGCGGCATGAACATGCTTTCCGGCGAGACATTCTTCAGCACGCTTCCCGTCTTCGTCGATTTCGCCGGCGTCGCGGACAGCCACAATTACCATGCGCTGCCGGCGGACTGGGCGCTGGCGACCGCGGATATCGTCGATTCCTCCGGGGCGATCGAGACGGGCCGTTACAAGGCCGTCAACATGGCCGGCGCCAGCGTCATCTCGGCCGTGCTGAACGCGCTTGGCAACACCGATCTTCCCTTCGTCTTCGGCGGTGACGGCGCCATCGTCGCCGTGCCGCCGTCCGGCGTGGAACGGGTGCGCGATGCCCTTTCGGCGGTGCAGGGCTGGGTCGGCAGGGAGCTCGGGCTGACGCTGCGCGTCGCGCTCGTCCCCGTCGCGGAGGTTATCGCCGCCGGGCTTGAGGTCCGCGTCGCGCGGTTCCAGGTCACCCCCGACGTGTCCTATGCGATGTTTGCCGGCGGCGGATCGAGCTGGGCCGAGGCGCGCATGAAGGAGGGGCGTTTTGCCGTGCCGCCGGCATTGCCGAATGCCCATCCCGACCTGACGGGTCTCTCTTGCCGATGGAACCCGATCCGCTCCCGCCATGGCGACATCGTCTCGATCATCGCACTCCCGGCAGGGCGGGGCAATGCGCAGGCTTTCGAGGACCTCGTCCTCGAGATCATCGCGCTGGCGGGCGGCGAGGAGCGGGAGGGACATCCCATCGCGCCGGAAGGGCCGCAGCTCGGCCTGTCGGGCGCCGGCCTGTCGGTGGAGACGAAGGCGGCCGCCAGGGGACGGCGCCTCAGGCAATGGTTCGTCATCCTGGGCCAGCACGTCCTGACCTCCGGCCTCTACCGTCTCGGCCTGACCCTCGGCCGTTTCGACCCGAAAATATACCGGCAGGATGTCGCCCGGAACACGGATTTCCGCAAGTTCGACGATGGCCTGAAGATGACCGTCGACATGGACCCGACCCGGTCTCGGCAGATCGAGGCCCGGCTGGAGCGGGCGGCGAGCGCCGGCATCTGCCATTTCGGCCTGCACCGGCAGGATTCGGCGCTCATGACCTGCATCGTGCCGACGGCGATGCGGCGCGACCACATGCATTTCATCGACGGCGCCGCCGGCGGCTACGCCATGGCGGCCACCCGCTTGAAGAAACAGATGTCGAGCGCGTCTGGCGCGCCCTGAAACGGTGGTTCATGGACTTGAAAGTGAGTGGTGCCGCTTAGGTGACTCGAACACCTGACCCCATCATTACGAATGATGTGCTCTACCGACTGAGCTAAAGCGGCCCTTGCCGGGTCCCCGATGCATATCGGGGCCGGAATGGGTGCGCTGATAACCGCAATGGGAAGAGATTTCAAGCGGGGAGTTTCAACTTCCGCATTTTTCCCATGCAAGGCTGGGAAATAAGGGGTCAGGCGGGGAGGAGGCGGGCTCTGGCGGCGCGGTATTCGCGTTCCAGCCGTGCGACGAGATCCTCGACGGGAGCAATTGCCTTTACTGCACTGATTCCCTGACCGCAGCCCCAGATGTCCTTCCAGGCCTTCGCGCCGGTTTCCGCCTTGTCGAAATCCATCTTGGACGGGTCGGCCTCCGGCAGGTGGTCGGGGTCGAGGCCGGCGGCGGCGATCGAGGGCTTCAGGTAGTTGCCGTGGATGCCGGTGAAGAAGTTGGAATAGACGATGTCGGCGCTCGTGCCGTCGACGATCGCCTGCTTGTAGGCGTCGCCGGCGCGCGCCTCGCGCGTGGCGATGAAGGGAGAGCCGATATAGGCCATGTCGGCACCCATCGCCTCGGCTGCGAGAATGGCGCCGCCCGTCGCGATCGCGCCGGAGAGGAGGAGGGGGCCGTCGAACCATTCGCGGATCTCCTGCACCAGCGCGAAGGGCGAGAGCGTGCCTGCATGGCCGCCCGCCCCGGCGGCCACCGCGATCAGCCCGTCCGCACCCTTGCGGATCGCCGATTGGGCGTGGCGGTTGTTGATCACGTCATGCAGCACGATGCCACCATAGGAGTGGATCGCCGCATTTACCTCCGGCACCGCGCCGAGCGAGGAGATGACCACCGGCACCCGGTATTTCACGCACATTGCCAGGTCCTGCTCCAGCCGGGTGTTGGAGCGGTGGACGATCTGGTTGACGGCGAAGGGTGCGGCGGGGCGGTCCGGGTTGCGCGCGTCGTGCGCGGCAAGGCCCTCGGTGATCTCCGCCAGCCATTCGTCGAGCTGCGATTGCGGGCGCGCGTTCAGCGCGGGGAAGGCGCCGATGACACCGGCCTTGCATTGTGCGAGGGTCAGCGCCGGATGCGAGACGATGAAGAGCGGCGCGCCGACGACGGGCAGACGAAGCTTGTCCTTGAGGATCGCGGGCAGGGCCATGGCGGAAATCCTGTATTTTGACGTTTACGGAAACGTCAAAACCATAGCAGGGGTATGCCGCTCTGAAAAGGGGCGTGGCGGAACCTTGCCGCCGGCAGTCGCCCGATGCCCGATGAAGGAGGTGTGCGTGCAAGGCAACCATGCGCGGCCGGCACTCTCTGTCGCCCTCGCTTTTCCCCGGCGAAGGACACGCAGTTTCGGCAGGGAGGCTTGCGCAAATTCCCGGCAAACGTTACGCAAAAGCTAACGAAAGCCGGAAAGTAGGGCTCTTTCCACAGGTGTATCTTCGCCGCGTGTTGGGCGGTTCCCGCAGAAGGGTCGGATGTGAGCGGACTGGAAACGGCAATCAGAAACGCGCTGGCGCGCTCCGAACGCGCCAATGCCGAGGTTCGGGCGCGCATCTACCAGTCGGCGCGCAACGCGCTCGAAGCGGGCCTGCGTAAGCAGGAGATCAGCGATCCCGAGACGATCGCCGCCCAGCGCCATCGGCTGGAGGCGACCATTCACCAGATCGAGGCGGAAGAGCGCGCCGGGCATGTCGTTCCCCAAAGCCGCGAGGTTCGAGTGGATCCGGCCGTGGAAGCGCGGCCCGAGCCGGTGGCGCACGTCGAACGGGCGGTGCGGCCCGAGCCGGCGCTCGACGCCGAGCCGCGTATCGAGACGGAGCGGCGCGTGGAGGCCGAACGGCCGGCGACCGGCGATATCGGCGCCATAAGGCCTGAGCGCGCCGACGGCTTCGGCAAGGGCGGCAAGCCGGCGGCGGGCGCCGCGCAACCCGCGGATTTCCGGCCCGAGCGGGCCGCCAAGCCGCGCAGGCGCCGCGGCCGGCTGTTCTCCTTCCTCCTGGTGGTCGCCACGCTGATCGCCGCCTGCGGGGCGCTGGCCTGGTGGGTGCAGACGAGCGGCCTCCTCGAGGAACTGCGCAACGGTACGGACAATTCCCCGTCGCCCACGACGGTTTCGGGCGAGGATTTTTCCGGCGATGACCCGATCAAGCGGGCGCTCGACACGCAGAGCCGTTTCACCGCCGACTGGCGCGCCGTCTTCGCGCCGGCCGACACGGAAAAGCTCTCGGCGGGACCGGCGGGGCGCTTCGAGGCGGTGAGTACCAACGAGGGCCCGGCGGTGCGTGTCACCTCCGGCAATCCCGAGCGCGACGGTGCGGTCGAGATCGCGGTGTCGCCCGAGATCCTCGGCGAAATGGGCGGCAAGACCTCGACGATCTCCATGGCGCTGCAGGCCGTTGGCGACAAGCCGGTGCAGGTGACCGTCGAATGCGATTTCGGGACGATGGGCGGCTGCGGGCGCCATCGCTTCACGGTGTCGGCGCGCACCGACATCCTGTTCCAGGTGGAGTTCGGCGGCTCGCTCTCGCCGAGCGAACCGGGCCATCTCCTGCTCAACAGCGACATTACGGGCGGGGATGCGAGCGTGAACCTCTATGCCGTCCGCATCCTGCCGGGCGAGTGAGCTTGCCGCTGCCTATTTGACGAAGCCCGGCCCCGCGCCGACGATCTTCCTGTCGATCTCGCCGATCGCCTTCTCGTCCTTGCCCTTGTAGTCGAGCGTTGTAAGGATGTGGCGGATGAGGTTGAGGCGGGCGCGGCGCTTGTCGTTGCCGCGCACCACGGTCCAGGGCGCCTGGTCCGTGTGGGCCTCCTCCAGCATGCGGTCGCGCTTCTCGGTATAGTCGTCCCATTTCTTCAGCGCGGCGATATCCATCGGCGAGAGCTTCCAGATCTTGAGCGGGTCGTGCCGCCGGTCGTGGAAGCGCTTGAGCTGCATTTCCCGGCCGATATTGAGCCAGAACTTGAAGAGCTGGATACCTTCCGAGACGATCATCTTCTCGAAGCGCGGCGTCGCCTTGAGGAATTTCTCGTATTCTTCGGGTGTACAGAAGCCCATGACCGGCTCGACGCCGGCGCGGTTGTACCAGGAGCGGTCGAACAGCACGAACTCGCCTGCCGTCGGGAAGGTCGCGACATAGCGCTGGAAATACCATTGGCCGCGCTCGGTCTCGGTCGGCTTGGTCAGCGCGACGATGCGGGCCGAGCGCGGGTTCATGTTGGACATGGTGGCGTGGATCGCGCCGCCCTTGCCGGCGGCATCCCGGCCCTCGAAGACCGCCATGATGCGCTTGCCGGTCTTCTGCTGCCAGAACTGCACCTTGACCAGCTCGATCTGGAGCTGCTCGAGCGTGTCGTCGTATTCGTCGTCGTCGAGCTTCTTCTCATAAGGGTAGTCGTCGGAGCCGAAGGCCTTCTTGTCGATCCAGTCGGGAAGTTTCGGGTCGTCGATATCGAATACCCGCGTCTTGCCGTCGATATCCAGTTCAACGGCCCGGCTTTCGGCATTTTCCGCCATCGTCCACTCCTTCAAAATCAGGGCGCGGCGCCTGCCGCCGCGCCGAAGGTGGCCACAACCGGATTGCGAATTCAAGCGTGCCGTGAAAAACATGTCATGAAGCCGCGCTATCCATGGAGAATCGATGGAGGTCGCGGAGGACAGGATGCTTGCGAGGGAATGGGTGGCGGTGACGGATCAGCGGACGGGTCTCGGCTGGCTGGCGGCGCAACTGTGGGGCGAGCGGGTGCTGATCGCCTCGGCCGTCTTCGTCGGCTTCATGATGTGGCTGGCGGGCCTGCATCTCGGCTGGGTGTCCTTCGCCGTCCTGCTGCTCGTCATCGCCGGCCTCCTGCGCACGGAGCGGCGCATGGCCGAGACCGGCGGCAGGACCATGGCGTCGGCCGCCGTTCCGGTGCCGGATATTCAGCCCGCGGTCCCGCCCGCCGATGACCTGTCCGCCATCGCCGCGGTCCTCGGCGCGCTCGATGCGCCCGCCCTCCTCATTTCCGGCCGTGAGACGATCAAGCTGCAGAACCGTGCGGCCGAGGCGATCTTCGGCGCCATCCCGCGGGGCAGCGACCTTGCCGGCCGCATCCGCGCGCCCGGCATCCTCGACATGGTGCGCGATGCGATCGCCAGCGGCCAGCCGCGCGAGACGGAGCATGCCGAGCGGCTGCCCTCGGAGACCGTCTATGTCGTGCGCATCGCCCCGCTTGCGGAAAAGACCAGCGAACCCTTCTGGCTGCTGACCTTCCGCGACGTGTCCCAGGCCCGCCGCATCGATCGCATGCGTTCCGATTTCGTCGCCAATGCCAGCCATGAGCTGCGCACGCCGCTCGCCTCGCTGCGTGGCTTCATCGAGACGCTGCAGGGGCCGGCCAGGAACGACGTGAAGGCGCACGAACGCTTCCTCGCCATCATGCATGAGCAGGCGACCCGCATGAGCCGTCTCGTCGACGACCTGCTCTCGCTCTCCCGCCTCGAACTGCGCTCCAATCTCACGCCGGACCAGACCGTCGATCTCGTGCCGCTGCTCGGCCATGTGCGCGACAGCCTGCAGCCGCTCGCCGCCGATCTCGGCGTGGACATCGTGCTCGACGTACCCGGGCACCCTGTTACCGTCCCGGGCGAGCGGGACGAGCTGGTCGAGGTCTTCGAGAACCTCATCGAGAATGCCTGCAAATACGGCCAGGAGGGCAAGCGCGTGGACGTGACGCTCTCCGGCGGCGGCGACACTCCCGTCGAGCTCTCCGTCACCGATTACGGCCCGGGCATTCCGCCGGAACATGTGCCGCGCATCACCGAGCGTTTCTACCGGGTCAACGTGGAAGCGAGCCGGTCCAAGAAGGGCACGGGCCTCGGCCTTGCGATCGTCAAGCACATCCTCACCCGCCACCGGGCGCGCCTCGTGGTGAAGTCCGAGGTGGGCAAGGGCACGGTCTTTACCGTCAAATTCTGACACAAAAGGCGGCAGGTTCGTCGCGATGTCAAAAATAGACGAGCAATTCCAATTGCTTGGCTTGTCACAAATGTTTCGTCAAACTGACATAAAAGAGAGGGTGATCGGGGTTTAGAGAAGGGCCGCCGGTCAACGGCAGAGAGCGCGAAACAGCGCACCACACATGTCCTCTTCGGGAGAACCCAGATGAAATCTCTTAAGCTCACTGTCGCGGCGCTCGTTGCCTCCGCCGCATTCGCAGGCGTTGCCGTTGCGCGCGACCAGGTCCAGATCGCCGGCTCCTCCACCGTTCTTCCCTACGCCAAGATCGTCGCCGAGACGTTCGGCGAGACCTTCCCCGACTTCAAGACCCCGATCGTCGAATCCGGCGGCTCCTCGGGCGGCCTGAAGGAATTCTGCAAGGGCGTCGGCCCGAACACCATCGACATCGCCAACTCCTCGCGTCCGATCAAGGACAGCGAAGTGGAAGCCTGCAAGGCAGCCGGCGTGACCGAGATCCAGGAAGTCAAGATCGGCTATGACGGCATCGTCTTCGCCACCGACGCCGGCAATGCCGACCTGAAGCTCGAGCCGAAGGACCTCTACCTCGCGCTCGCCGCCGAAGTCGTCGTCGACGGCAAGCTCGTCGCCAACCCCTACAAGAAGTGGTCGGAAGTCAACAAGGACCTGCCGGACGTCGAGATCGCCGCCTACATCCCGGGCGAAAAGCACGGCACGCGCGAAGTCTTCGAAGAGAAGATCCTCGCTCACGGCTGCAAGGACTCGGGCGCCCAGGACGTCATCAAGGCTGCCGTCGCTGACGAGAAGGAGCAGTTTTCCAAGTGCGTAGCTGTTCGCAAGGATGGCCTGGCGGTCGACATCGACGGTGACTACACCGAGACGCTCGCCCGCATCGCCGCCAACAAGTCCGGTATCGGCGTGTTCGGCCTCTCCTTCTACGAGAACAATGCCGACAAGCTGAAGGTCGCCACCGTCAGCGGCATCGTTCCCTCGACCGAGACGATCGCCTCCGGCGAATACCCGGTTTCCCGCCCGCTGTTCTTCTACGTCAAGAAGGCGCATCTCGGCGTCATCCCGGGCCTGAAGGAATATGTCGAGTTCTTCACGAGCGACGACATGATCGGCCCCGATAGCCCGCTGGCCGAATACGGCCTCGTTGCGGCTCCCGATGCCGAGCGCGAAGAGATCCGCAAGGCCTTCGTCGACGGCAAGATCATGTAATGAACGTCGGCCGGCACGGCATTCCGCAGGAATGCCGTGCCGGCCGCTCCCTTCGGGCTGTTTCGCCCACGTCATGTTCTTCGACCGGGAATGGGGCGCCTTGTCGAACGGTCGGAGCGGGCACTCGGCACGCTCGGGGCGGATGATCTCGCCGGGAGAATTTTCTCAATGAGTATTTCCCTTCTACTGCTCGTCGTCGCCGTCATCGGCGTGGTGGGCTATATTGCCGGGAGCTGGCGCGCCAACGCGCTTGCCGGCGGCAAGCTTTCCAGTCTTCATTCCCGGCCGGGCTACTACGGTTCCTTCGTCGCCATCTGGTCCGTGCTGCCGGCCATCGCGATCGTGCTGGTCTGGATCACCGCAAGCCCGATCTATATCAGCTCGACGGTGCGCGGAGGCTTTCCCGACGAGGTGAAGGCCGAGCCGCAGGCGACGCAGAACCTCAATTACAACATGATCGGCGCCATCGCCCGCGGCTTCAAGCTGCTCTCGGCCGAAGAGCGCGACGCGCTGTTCAAGGACGGCACCGCCGCCCGTGACGTGCTGGGCAGCAAGGGCGTGCCGCTCGCCGCCGAACCGGCGCCCTACATGCTGACGGCCGCCGACGACCTCAACCGCATGACGACGGCGAGCAGCATGTTCCTGTCGATCCTCGCCATGGTTGCCGCACTTGCCGGCGGCGTCTTCGCCTACCGGTCGATCGCGCCGAAGTTCCGCGCCCGCAACCGCGTCGAAGGCGTCATGCTGGTCGGCCTCATCGTCGCCTCGTCCATTGCCATCCTCACCACCATCGGCATCGTCGCCTCGATGGCGACGGAAGCGATCAGCTTCTTCAACATGGTCCCGGCCTGGGAATTCTTCTTCGGCACGACCTGGGACCCGCGCTTCGCCGCCGCCGGCGCGACGGATTCGTCCGGCCAGTTCGGCCTGATCCCGCTGCTCGCCGGCACGCTCTATATCGGCTTCGTCGCCATGCTGGTCGCCGTGCCGGTCGGCCTCTTCGCCGCCATCTACATGTCGGAATATGCCTCGCGCCACGTCCGCTCGGTCGCAAAGCCGCTGCTCGAAGTGCTCGCCGGCATCCCGACCATCGTCTACGGCTTCTTCGCCCTCATCACGGTCGGCCCGTTCCTGCGCGACATCTCCGCCCAGCTCAACGGCCTCGTCACGGGCAACTATGCCAACTTCATCCAGGCGCAGAGCGTCCTGACCGCCGGCTTCGTCATGGGCATCATGCTGATCCCCTACGTCTCCTCGCTGTCGGACGACATCATCACCGCCGTGCCCCGAGCGCTGCGCGACGGTTCGCTCGGCCTCGGCGCCACCCGCTCGGAGACGATCAAGCGCGTCATCCTGCCGGCGGCTCTGCCGGGCATCGTCGGCGCGCTGCTGATGACCGCGTCCCGCGCCGTCGGCGAAACCATGATCGTGGTGCTGGCCGCCGGCGTTGCCGCCCGCATGCAGCTCAATCCCTTCGAGCCGATGACGACGGTGACGGTCAAGATCGTGAACCAGCTGACGGGCGATCTCGAGTTCACCTCGCCCCAGACGCTGGTGGCCTTCGCGCTCGGCATCACGCTCTTCGCCATCACGCTTTGCCTCAACATCTACGCCCTCTACATCGTGCGCAAATACCGGGAGCAGTACGAATGAGCCAGGTCTCCACGAGCCCGTCCATGGCCGCCCTCGGCGCCACCGCTACGCCCGAACGCCGCGATATCGGCCTCGGCCGCCGCTACGCCGCCGAACGCCGCTTCCGCCTCTACGGCATGGCCGCCATCGGCTTCGGCCTGCTCTTCCTGTTCCTCCTGCTGTTCTCGGTCTTCTCCAAGGGCTATACCGCGTTCCAGCAGTCGATGATCACCATTCCGGTCGAGTTCTCCGAACAGGTCATCGACAAGAACAACGAGCGCGCCACCAACCCACAGAAGCTGGTCTCGGCCAACTATCCGGTCGTGGCCCGCAATGCGCTTGCCAAGGTTCTCGGCGTTGCCGAAGACGACCGCGCCGGCCTGAAGGCGGTCAACGGCATGATCTCGGACAGCGTCCGCGTGCAGCTCCGCAACCTCGTCACGGCCGATCCGTCGATCATCGGCACGACGCGGACCGTCACCTTCCTCGCGCATGGCGACGTCGATTCCGCCTTCAAGGGCCAGATCGACCTCACCGTGCCGGAGACCAACCGCAAGGTCTCCGACAAGCAGGTTGGCTGGATGAACACGCTCGCCGAGAGCGGCGCGCTCGCCAAGCATTTCAACACCGGCCTCTTCACCAACGGCGCGTCGAGCCGTCCGGAAGCCGCGGGCGTGGGCGTTGCGGCCATCGGCTCGCTGTACATGATGCTGATCGTGCTGGTGCTCTCGCTGCCGATCGGCGTCGCCGCCTCCATCTACCTGGAGGAGTTCGCCCCGAAGAACCGCTTCACGGATCTCATCGAGGTGAACATCAACAACCTCGCCGCCGTGCCGTCCATCGTCTACGGCCTCCTCGGCCTCGCCGTCTTCGTCAACTTCGCGGGCTTCCCGCGCTCGGCGGCCCTCGTCGGCGGCCTGGTGCTGACCCTCATGACGCTGCCGACGATCATCATCGCGACCCGCGCCGCGCTGAAGGCCGTGCCGCCGTCGATCCGCTCGGCCGCCCTCGGCCTCGGCGCCTCGCGCATGCAGACCGTGTTCCACCACGTCCTGCCGCTCGCCATGCCGGGTATCCTGACGGGCACGATCATCGGCCTTGCCCACGCCTTGGGCGAAACCGCGCCGCTGCTGCTCATCGGCATGGTCGCCTTCGTCGCCGACGTGCCGGCAACGCCGATGGACCCGGCGACGGCCCTTCCGGTGCAGATCTACATGTGGGCGAACGAGGCCGAGCGCGCCTTCGTGGAGCGCACGTCGGGAGCCATCATCGTGCTCCTCATCTTCCTCATCCTCATGAATGTCGGCGCCATCCTGTTGCGCCGCCGTTTCGAACGGCGCTGGTAGAAGGATCGATCCTATGAACATGATGTCAGAAGCAGCAGTCGAGAAAGCGCTGGACAAGAAAATGAACGACATTTCCTACAAGATGATCGGCAAGGACGTCTCGGTCTACTATGGCGAGAAGCGCGCCCTCTACGACGTCAACCTTAATGTCCGCGAGAACACCGTGACCGCCCTCATCGGCCCGTCGGGCTGCGGCAAGTCGACGTTCCTGCGCACGCTGAACCGCATGAACGACACGATCGACGGCTGCCGCGTCACCGGCCGCATCACGCTCGACACCGACGATATCTACGATCCGGCGATCGACGTCGTGGAGCTGCGCGCCCGCGTCGGCATGGTGTTCCAGAAGCCGAACCCCTTCCCCAAGTCGATCTACGAGAACGTCGCCTACGGCCCGCGCATCCATGGCCTTGCCAAGGCGAAGGCCGACATGGACGCCATCGTCGAGCAGAGCCTGCAGAAGGCGGGCCTCTGGAACGAGGTGAAGGATCGCCTTCATGAAGGCGGCACCGGCCTTTCCGGTGGCCAGCAGCAGCGCCTGTGCATCGCAAGAGCGGTCGCCGTCAGCCCGGAAGTGATCCTGATGGACGAGCCCTGCTCGGCGCTGGACCCGATCGCAACGGCCAAGGTGGAGGAGCTGATCCACGAGCTGCGTGCCAACTTCACCATCGTCATCGTGACGCACTCGATGCAGCAGGCGGCCCGCGTTTCGCAGCGCACCGCCATGTTCCACCTCGGCAACCTCGTCGAGGAGAACGACACCGACAAGATGTTCACCAACCCGGATGACCAGCGCACGCAGGACTACATCATGGGCCGCTTCGGCTGACGCCCGCCTTCCCTGAACCCGAGCGCATCAAGGACAAAGCCATGTCATCGACCCATATCGTCTCCATCTACGACGAAGAACTGAAGTACCTCTCCCGCCGCATCTCCGAAATGGGCGGCACCGCCGAGCAGATGGTCGCCGACTCCGTCCGCGCCCTCGTCACGACGGATGCCGCGCTGGCCCAGAAGGTCATCTCCGAGGACGTCATCCTCGACACGGCCGAGCGCCAGATCAACGACAAGGCGATCGTCACCATCGCCAAGCGCCAGCCGATGGCCGCGGACCTGCGCGAGATCATGGGTGCCATCCGCATCGCCGCCGAGCTGGAGCGCGTCGGCGATCTCGGCAAGAACACCGCAAAGCGTGTCATCGCCGTGCAGAGTTCGGGCATGCCCCGCAAGCTCGCCCGCGGCCTGGAGCACCTTGCCGAGCTGGCACTGATGCAGCTCAAGGAAGTGCTCGACGTCTACGCCACCCGCTCGATCGAGAAGGCGAAGGCCATCCGCGAGCGCGACGACGAGATCGACGCGATCTACACTTCGCTGTTCCGCGAACTCCTCACCTATATGATGGAAGACCCGCGCAACATCACGCCCTGCACCCATCTCCTGTTCTGCGCCAAGAACATTGAGCGCATCGGCGACCACGCGACCAACATCGCCGAAACCATCTACTATATGGCGACCGGCTCGCAACCGGAGGGCGAGCGTCCGAAGGACGATACCTCGACCTCCGTCGTCGCCGCCGGCGTTGCCGACGCGTCCGAGTAAAGAGAGCAGGGTTCAGCTTCATGGTGCCCAGAATTGCCGTCGTGGAAGACGAGGAGGCGCTCAGCGTCCTCCTCCGCTACAATCTGGAAGCGGAAGGTTTCGAGGTCGATACGATCCTCTCCGGTGACGAGGCCGAGATGCGCCTGCAGGAGCGTATGCCGGACCTTCTCATCCTCGACTGGATGCTTCCGGGCGTCTCCGGCATCGAACTGTGCCGGCGCCTGCGCCAGCGTCCGGAAACCGAGCGCCTGCCGATCATCATGCTGACGGCGCGCGGCGAGGAGAGCGAGCGGGTGCGCGGGCTTGCCACCGGCGCGGACGACTATGTCGTAAAACCCTTCTCGACGCCGGAACTCGTCGCCCGCGTCAGGGCGATGCTGCGCCGGGCCAAGCCCGAGGTGGTCTCGACCGTGCTGCGCTGCGGCGATATCGAGCTCGACCGCGAGACCCACCGCGTCCATCGCCGCACCCGCGAGGTCCGCCTCGGCCCGACGGAGTTCCGACTCTTGGAATTCCTGATGACCTCGCCCGGCCGCGTCTTCTCGCGCTCCCAGCTTCTCGATGGTGTCTGGGGGCACGACATCTATGTCGACGAACGCACCGTCGACGTGCATGTAGGGCGCCTGCGCAAGGCGCTCAACTTCGCCAACATGCAGGACGTCATCCGCACGGTCCGCGGCGCCGGCTATTCGCTGGAAGCCTGAGCGAACGGGATTCCTCCCAAGGACGGAAATGGGCCCTCAGGGGCCTGTTTGCGTCTTGGGGGTGCCGTCCTCTGGCCTCTCATCCCGTGCTCCAAACGAAAGCGGGCCCTTCCGGGCCCGCGTCGCATGTTCTGCCGTGGAAAAACCTTACCGCATCCGGCGGCGTTCGGCCGAGGGCTGGTAGGCGAGGCGCTGGTGGTAGGTGCAGTAGGGCGAGTTGTCCGGGGACTCGTTGCCGCAGAAATGGAAGTCGTCGTTGAGCGGGTCGCCGATCGGCCACTTGCAGGTGCGCTCGGTGAGCTGGGTCAGCTCCAGACGGCGCGACATCGGCACGACCACGTTGTTGCCGTTGGCCGGAACCGGAAGCGTCTCGACCTGGGCTTCGAAATCGGCGTCGACCTCTTCCTTGGGAATAGTGTTGCCGGCGGGACGGACGACAGCGCGGGCGGCGACGGGGCGGGCTGCGAAGGTCGACGGGCGCGGCGTCGCCGGGGCGGGACGCTTCGGGCGGGCGGCGGCCTGGGTGCCGCCGGCCTTGGCGCGGCCGGGCAGGTTCAGCCGGTGCACCTTGCCGATGACGGCGTTGCGGCTGACGCCGCCGAGCTGCGCTGCAATCTGGCTCGCGCTCAGGCCCTCGCTCCAGAGCTTCTTGAGTTTCTCGACGCGCTCGTCTGTCCAGTTCATGTTTTCGTCTCCGCTCGGCGCCCAGGATGCGGGAATCCCTCGTCGTGCTCCGGACGGGTCCGGAACCTGAACGCCCTAACTCTCTTGCTGACTAGTTCCGCCGCATGCAGTCTAGTAATTGGTCCTTAACCTAGAGACCGGGGGACTCTGTGACAAGAGTCGCCGGAATCCGGGCGAATCGATTTCGGAGTTTTCCCCAACTTGCTGGTCGGGTGTGACTCGATAGAGACACCATCCATGCGCGCCGTGAATCCTCACCTTGCGGGATGTTCAGCGCCATTTCGGCGGCGATTTTGTTGACATCCCGGTGTGAAATGCCGATAGTGCGGCATGCCGCCGAAAGGCGGCTTTTGGCTTTTCTGAAGGCTGGAAAAGTCAAGCCGCATTCCTGTTTTTCCGCATCTCTTTTCGGAGGATCCGTGCATGGCCGATGTCGCGCCGCTCTATGAAACCTACATGCGTGCGCCGCTCAGGTTCACGCGCGGGGAGGGGGTGTGGCTGATCGCCGAGGATGGCGAGCGATATCTGGATTTCGCTGCCGGCGTCGCCGTCAATTCGCTGGGCCATGCGCATCCCCATCTCGTCGCCGCGCTGAAGGATCAGGCCGACAAGGTCTGGCACCTGTCGAACCTCTACGAGATCCCGGGCCAGGAAAGCCTCGGCCGGCGGCTGACGGAGACCACCTTCGCCGACAAGGTGTTCTTCACCAATTCGGGCGCCGAGGCGCTGGAATGCGCGATCAAGACCGCCCGGCGCTACCATTTCGCCAAGGGCCATCCCGGCAAGTTCCACATCATCACCTTCGACGGCGCCTTCCACGGCCGCACGATCGCGACGATCGCCGCCGGCGGGCAGGAGAAGTATATCGAGGGCTTCGGCCCCAAGGCGCCGGGTTTCCTGAAGGTTCCCTTCGGCGACATCGCGGCCGTCAAGGATGCGATCACCGAGGAGACGGCCGGCATCCTGATCGAGCCGGTGCAGGGCGAGGGCGGTCTGCGCCCGGTCTCGAAGGAGTTCATGCAGGAGTTGCGCCAGCTCTGCGACGAATACGGCCTGCTGCTCATCCTGGATGAGGTGCAGACCGGTGTCGGCCGCACGGGACGCCTCTTCGCCCATGAGCTGGCGGGGGTCACGCCCGACATCATGGCGATCGCCAAGGGCATCGGCGGCGGCTTCCCGCTCGGTGCTTGCCTTGCCACGGACGAGGCGGCCGCCGGCATGGTCGCCGGCACGCACGGCTCCACTTATGGCGGCAATCCGCTCGCCATGGCCGTCGGCAACGCCGTGCTCGACGTGGTACTGGAGGACGGGTTCCTTCAGCATGTGCGCGACGTCGCGCTCGTCTTCCGCCAGGGCCTTGCCGCGCTGAAGGACCGTTTCCCCGACGTCATCGAGGACGTGCGCGGCGAGGGCCTGATGCTGGGCATCAAGGCGAAGATCCCGGTCGCCGACCTGCTGAAGGGTGTGCGGGCGGAAAACCTGCTCGCCGTGCCGGCGGGCGACAACGTACTGCGGCTGCTGCCGCCGCTGACCGTGACCGCGGAAGAAGCGCGCGAGGGGCTTGCCCGCATCGAGCGCGCCGCGGAAAAACTCACGGCCGCCAAGGCCGCATAGGCCCGCCAAGGGCGCTCGAGGGCGCTGCGGCCGCAAAGGATCCCGGGACAGACAGGACATATCATGGCTAAGCATTTTCTCGATCTTTCCGCCGTTTCGGAAAGCGATCTCCGCGTCATCATGGACGATGCGCACACGCGCAAGGCCGCCAGCAAGGCCGGCACCGAGGCCAAGCCCCTCGCCGGCAAGATGCTCGCGATGATCTTCGAGAAGCCCTCCACCCGAACCCGCGTCTCCTTCGACGTCGGCATGCGCCAGCTCGGCGGCGAGACGCTGTTCCTGTCGGGTACGGAAATGCAGCTCGGCCGTGCCGAGACGATCGGCGACACGGCCAAGGTGCTGTCGCGCTATGTCGACGCCATCATGATCCGCACGACGGACCATGCCCGCCTGCTGGAGCTTGCCGAGCACGCCACCGTGCCCGTCATCAACGCGCTGACGGACCTCACCCATCCCTGCCAGATCATGGCCGATGTCATGACCTTCGAGGAGCATCGCGGCTCCGCGAAGGGCAAGACCTTCGCCTGGACGGGCGACGGCAACAATGTGCTGCATTCCTTCGTGGAAGGTTCCGCCCGCTTTGGCTACACGATGAAGATGGCCGTGCCGATGGGCTCCGAGCCCGACGACAGGATCCTGAACTGGGCGCGCGACAACGGCGGCAACATCCTGCTCGGGCACGATGCGGACAGCGTCATCGACGGTGTCGATCTCGTCGTCACAGACACCTGGGTTTCGATGAACCAGGAGCACCGTGCGCGCGGCCACAACATCTTCCAGCCCTACCAGGTCAACAAGCAGCTGATGGCGCGCGCCGACAAGGATGCGCTCTTCATGCACTGCCTGCCCGCCCATCGCGGCGAGGAAGTGACCGACGAGGTGATCGACGGCCCGCAGTCCGTGGTCTTCGACGAGGCGGAAAACCGCCTTCACGCGCAGAAGTCGATCCTCGCCTGGTGCTTCGGCGTCGTCTGACGACGATCTTGAAAAGCGCCGCCGGTGACACGATCTAGGGGCCATCACGGAGCGCTGCGAGGCGCTTTCTCTGGCGCATGCCCGCCCGGTATGGAATGATCGGGAAGGGCGAGCGCGATATCACGATAGACGCCTGTCGGTCGCAGGCCGGGCCCATGGCCCCGGCAGCGCCGAAGCGTGCAAGGAGCGGAATGATGATGGCGGAAAATGCCTTGAAACTCGGTGAACCCGGCTTTGCCGGCGATGATCATGTGCTGCCGTTCCAGGTGGAAGGCCTCGACGTGCGCGGGCGCGCCGTCCAGCTCGGCCCGATGCTCGACGGCATTCTCGGTCGGCACGACTATCCCGCGCCCGTCGCACGGCTGCTCGCCGAGGCGATCACGCTTACCGTGCTGCTCGGCACTTCGCTGAAGTTCGAAGGCAAGCTGATCGTCCAGACCAAGGGCGACGGTCCCGTCGATCTTCTGGTGGCCGATTTCGCCGCTCCGGAGAACGTGCGCGCCTATGCCCGCTTCGACCAGGAAGCGCTCGACGCGGCGGTTGCGGCCGGCGCGACGGAGCCGCACGAGCTCCTGGGCAAGGGCATTCTCGCCTTCACCATCGACCAGGGCGCGCATACCCAGCGCTACCAGGGCATCGTGCCGCTCGACGGCCATACGCTGGAAGAGATCGCCGGCGTCTATTTCCGCCAGTCGGAGCAGATCCCGACCAAGGTGCGGCTCGGCGTCGCCGAACTCTATGATCGCGATGCGGACGGCAAGGCGCGCCATCGCTGGCGGGCAGGAGGCATGGTCGCGCAGTTCCTGCCGCAGGCGCCCGAGCGCATGCGGCAGGCCGATCTTCCGGGCGGCGACGGCGAGGAAGCCGGCCACAAGATCGATGACGACGATAACTGGGCCGAGGCGAAGGCCATGGTCGAGACGATCGACGCCGACGAGCTGACGGATCCCAATGTCGGCACCGAGCGGCTTCTCTTCCGTCTCTTCCACGAGCGGGGCGTGCGCGTCTACCAGCCGCAGCAGGTCTTCGACCGCTGCTCCTGCTCGCGCGAGAAGCTGAAGGGCGTCCTCGCCGGCCTCAGCGCCGAGGAGATCGCGCATACGGCCGACGAGAAGGGCGAGATCGCGGTGACCTGCGAATTCTGCTCGACGACCTACCGCTTCGAGGCGGCGGAAGTCCTGCCGCAGTAAAGGGCGTCCGCCCCTCATCCGCCCTCAGTTCAGCGTGCGCGCCTGTCCGGGCGTATCCAGCGAGAAGGCCGGGATGGCAACGTCGAAGGCCTCGCCGTTCTCCGCCTCCATGCGATAGCGGCCGAACATGATGCCCGAGGGCGTTTCGAGCGGGCAGCCGGAGGAATACTCATAGGTGTCGCCGGGGCGCAGCACCGGCTGCTCGCCGATGACGCCGGGGCCGTTGACCTCGTCGACCTGACCGTTCTGGTCGGTGATGTGCCAGTAGCGCGTCATCAGGCGCACGGCGACGTCGGAATGGTTCGCGATGACCACCCGGTATCCCCACACGTAGCGGCTGTCGTCGGGATCGGACTGATCGGCCAGATAATACGGCTCTACGGTCACTTCGATGTCGCGGGTCAGCGCACGATACATGGGCAAGCCTTGAACTGATTAGCTTCTGCTATTCTACACGAATGTGGTTTCGTCAAGGATAGGCAAAGAAAGCACCGGCCTCATCGGCCGGTGCTTCCGTATTTGTCCGTCGGTGGGGCGAAGGGCTCAGGCCTTGACCCTGGAAAGCGCCCGCGCGAAATCCTCGATGAGGTCGTCGCCGTCCTCGATGCCGGCCGAAAGGCGCACGGTGCCGGCCGAAATACCGAGTTCCGCGCGCGCCTCGTCCGTCAGGTTCTTGTGCGTCGTCGTCGCCGGATGGGTGATGAGGCTCTTGGCGTCGCCGAGATTGTTGGAGATCTTCACGACCTCCAGCGCGTCCTGCAGCGCGAAAGCCGCATCCTTGCCGCCCTTCAGCTCGAAGCAGACCAGCGTCGAGCCGCCCGACATCTGCTTGGCGATGATATCGGCCTGCGGATGGTCCTTGCGGCCCGGATAGATCACGCGGGCGACTTCCTTCTGGTCGGCGAGGAAGTCGGCGATGCGGCTCGCATTCTCCGTCTGCTGCCGGACGCGCAGGGGAAGCGTCTCGATGCCCTTCAGCAGCGTCCAGGCGTTGAACGGCGACATGGCCGGCCCCGTGTGGCGGAAATAGTCGTGCAGGTTCTCGTCGATCCACTGCTTGTCCGAAAGCACCACGCCGCCGAGGCAGCGGCCCTGGCCGTCGATATGCTTGGTGGCCGAATAGACGACGACATGCGCGCCAAGCTCCAGCGGCTTCTGGAAAAGCGGGGTCGCGAAGACGTTGTCGACGACGACCTTGGCGCCGATCTGGTTGGCGAGCTTGGCAACGCCCGCGATGTCGATGACCTCCAGCGTCGGGTTGGTCGGGCTTTCGAGGAAGAACACCTTGGTGTTCTTCCGGATCGCCTTCTCCCAGTTGGAAAGGTCGCGGCCGTCGATCAGCGTGCATTCGATGCCGTATTTCGGCGCGAGCGTCTCGACCACCCAGCGGCAGGAACCGAAGAGCGCGCGGGCGGCGACGATATGGTCGCCGGCCTTGAGCTGGCAGAGGATCGCGGCGGCGACGGCCGCCATGCCGGAGGCGGTGGCGCGCGCATCCTCGGCGCCTTCCAGCATGCACATGCGTTTTTCGAACATGTCGTTGGTCGGGCTGCCGTAGCGGGCGTAGATGAAGCCGTCCGTCTCGCCCTTGAAACGAGCCTCTGCCGCTGCCGAGGTGTCGTAGACAAAGCCCTGCGTGAGGAAGATTGCTTCTGCGGTTTCACCGTGCTGGGAACGGGTGGTTCCGCCGTGGACGAGTTGGGTGGCCGGGCGCCAGGACTTGCTCATGTGATCGTCGCCTTCAAACAAAAAAACCGGCCGCAAAAGCAGGCCGGTTTTGAACCCGGCCTTTTTAGCTACTTGTTTTACGTGGCTGCAAGCCGGCCGGCCAAATCACCACGGGATAATCTGCTAATACTGCGCGGCCGCGCTTGCGTCAATTGGCGGCATTTGGTTTTGTGCGGGCCTTCCGGGTATTGTTCCGAAACGTGGGCACCGGTTTTCGGAAGAAACGATGCGAAAAGCGGACGGCCGGACCTCCGGCCCGATGCGCTGACGGGACGGTATGGCGATGGGTGGTTCTGCAACACGCAGCACGGGCATTCTGGCGGACAACGCCATTCGCGGCTTGTTCGATGCCGGCAGGCTGAAGAGCGAGGCCGCGCTCGACGACGACCAGATCCAGCCGGCAAGCCTCGACCTGCGGCTTGGAGCGAAGGCTTTCCGCGTGCGTGCGAGTTTCCTTCCGGGGCCTGCCCATCTCGTCGCCGACAAGCTCGACCGCCTGCAACTGCACGTCATCGACCTCACCGAGGGCGCGGTATTGGAGACGGGCTGCGTCTACATCGTGCCGCTGATGGAAAGCCTCGACCTGCCGGCCGAGCTGGCGGCGTCGGCCAATCCGAAAAGTTCCACCGGCCGCCTCGATATCTTCACCCGCGTCATCACCGACCGCGCGCAGGAATTCGACAAGATCCCGGCCGGCTATGGCGGCCCGCTCTATCTCGAGATTTCGCCGCGCACCTTCCCCATCGTCGTGCGCCGCGGCTCGCGCCTGTCGCAGATCCGCTTCCGCAGGGGCAATGCCCTGCTCGGCGAAAGCGAACTGCTCGCCCTCCACGGCACGGACACGCTCGTCGCCAGCGAGACGCCGAACGTCTCGGGCGGCGGCATCGCGCTGTCCATCGACCTCAAGGGCACCGGCCCGGACGGGCTCATCGGCTATCGCGGCAAGCACCACACCTCCGTCGTCGATGTCGACCGCAAGAACCAGCACGATATCTTCGATTTCTGGGAGCCGCTGTTCAGTCGCGGCCGCAACGAACTGATCCTCGATCCCGACGAGTTCTACATCCTCGTCTCGCGCGAAGCCGTGCACGTCCCGCCGCTCTATGCCGCCGAGATGACGCCCTTCGATCCGCTCGTCGGCGAGTTCCGCGTGCACTATGCCGGTTTCTTCGATCCCGGCTTCGGCCATGCGCCGGCCGGCGGCTCCGGCAGCCGCGCTGTTCTCGAAGTGCGCAGCCATGAAGTGCCCTTCATCCTCGAGCACGGCCAGATCGTCGGCCGCCTCGTCTACGAGCACATGCTCGGCGCGCCCGAAGGCCTCTACGGCTCCGGCCTCGGCTCCAACTACCAGGCGCAGGGCCTGAAGCTGTCGAAGCATTTCCGCGCCGGCTAGGCCTTTCCGGTAAACCGCTGCGGCCTTTGCCGGAAAGGCCCCATCGGTTCTAGAGGATGAAGTCGCCCTTGACGAAGACGAGGGCGTCGTCGAAGCGGATGGAGAAATCCGCCTTGCCGTCTCCGTTCACGTCGCCGAAGACGAGGGTGTCGCCGCCCTTGGCTTCGAAGCGCAACTCGCCGGCCTTCTTGTGGAAGGGCTCGGTGCCGATGAAGGCGAATGCCTGGTCGCCGCCGGATTTCGTGCTGGCGTCGATGGCCTTCAGGTCGATCCGGTCGCCGTCTTTCCGGGAGAAGTCGAGGATCGTGTCGCGTCCTGAGGCCGCGACGGTCGAATCCTTGATCGATTTGAAGACGAAGCTGTCGGCGCCGGTGCCGCCCTTGAGCCTGTCGGACCCGCCGCCACCCGCCAGCTTGTCCTTGCCTGCGCCGCCGTAGAGCCAGTCGCTGCCGGCCCGCCCGTCGATCCTGTCATTGCCGCCGAGCCCGTGGATCGTGTCGGAAAGCTTCGAACCGCGCAGGGCATCGGCCTTCTGCGAGGGTTTGATATAGGCCGGATCGCCGTCATGGGTTCCGACCAGCCGGTCGAGATCCCGGTCGGGCGAAGCGAAGGGGATGAAGCCGTCTTCCAGCGCCAGCGCGTTGAAATCGGCGACCCGCTTGTCGCCGTTGACATAGTCGACGACGAAGACCGGCTTGCCCTTGTCGAGGAAGTCCCGCTTGAGGGTCGCGATGGTCTCCTTGTCCGGATCGAGCCGGTTGTTCTCGTCCTTGTCGCCGCGATAGTAGAGGTCTTCCACCGCGATGCCGCCGATGGCGTCGAGATAGGCCTTCTTGCGCGCGGTGTCGGAGCCGAGATCATTGAGGATCCAGGCGCCGTTCTGCGGGATCACGAAGAAATCCGGATTGGTCTCGCGCGCGTGGTCCGTCAGCGCGACGATGAAATCCACCATGCGCTGCGCCGCCTGCTTGACGGTTTTCGGGTCGCCCGCCTCGCGGTCCTTGGCCGACACTTCCGCGCCCCAGAAATAATAGCCATCGACGATGTCGAGATAGGCCGCATCGAAGCCGGCCTTGACGATGGCATCGACCTCGCCGGTCTTCTTGTCGTTGAAGATGATCTTCTGCCAGTCGGAATCCCAGTAACGGACCTTGCGGCTTTCCGGCCAGTCCGGATTGACCGGGCCCAGCCAGTCCGGCGCCTTGCCGGTCAGCTTGCCCGTCGCGATGCCCGTGGTCGTCCAGTCGTCGTGCCAGTAGTCACGGAAATCCGAGGCCTCGCCGATCGAGGTATAGGAGACGACGACGGAGCGTCCGCCCATGCCGTCCTTCATGCGGGCGATCTCGTCGGTGGAAAACCGTCCGGCCTCGCTCCCGTCGCGCGACACGTCGATCACCAGCAGGTCGTGCGTTGCCGAGGCGAGCAGCGACGGGTCGAGGCCGCCACCCTTCAGTCCTTGCAGTTCATAGCCCCAGTTGTCGACGGAGACGGTTCCGGTGGAGGTCTTGAACTTGATCATCATGCCCTGTCTTGCTGCAATGGTAGTCGTCGGCCATATCCTAAAGCACGTCGCGCGAAAGTGTGCAGCGGTTTTGTGACAAAAGCAGGTGGAGCGCGACCTTGAGGGACCGCGCCGCGTTTTCGCATGGGCCGGCCCGGGCTTCTCCGCGCCCTCGCTTGACATGCCCGGCGAACTGTTGAATGACTGCGCCGTCGCGCTGCCTTGCGGGTATGATGTAATGGTAGCCTGTCAGCTTCCCAAGCTGAACGCGCGGGTTCGATTCCCGCTACCCGCTCCAATCTCCACGATTATCCGGCTTGCGTTCCCGCCTGCGGCGGTGCCGGCCGATGGGCCGTCTTGTTCCAGAAGAAGGGATTGTGGCGCAGTTCGCCGACGGCGCGCCAGGCAGCGACCGACAACAGCAGCCAGTAGACGGGTGTCATCATCCAGTGCCGGCCGATGGCCGTCTGCTCGCGCTCGGTCATGCCGCCCCGCCCGAGCGCGATGAAGACGGCATAGCTGCCGAAGATGTTGACCATGTCGATGACGAAGAGGGTGAATTCGAGCGGCCCCACCAGGTAGGCGGACTGGAAGAACAGCGACCAGGTGACGAGGCCGAGATAGGCGAGGATCAGCGGGTGGGCGAGCGAGGAGAGGATGAGCCCGCCGATCAGCACCTGGAAGACGAGGCTGGGCCAGAGGCCCATTTCCGAGACGAGGCGCGAGGGGTGGCGCATCAGCACGAGCCAGGTCTGCAGCCAGCCCTTGAACCAGCGGGTGCGCTGGCCGAGCCAGGCGCCGCGCCCGACAGGCGCTTCCTCGTAGGTCGGCCGGGTAAGCGTGCCGCAGCGATAGCCGAGCCGGTAGAGCCGCAACCCGAGGTCGGCATCCTCCGTGACATTGTAGGGATCCCATCCGCCCGCCTGCTGGAGGACGCGCGTGCGAAAATGGTTGGACGTACCGCCGAGCGGCATGGGCAGGCGCGCGGCGGCAAGGCGCGGCAGCAGCACGCGGAAGAGCCCGGCATATTCGAGTGCGAACAGTGCGCTCAGCCAGCTTTCCCCGGCATTGGTGACGACGAGCGGCGCCTGGAGGCAGGCGACGTCCGGCGGTCCGGCCTCGAAGGTGCGCCAGGCCTCTTCCAGCTGCATCGGGTCGACGCGATCCTCGGCGTCGTAGATGACGAGGTAGTCGCCGCGTGCCGCGCCCAGCGCATAGGTGAGCGCCTTCGGCTTGGTGCGCGGCCGGCCGGGCGGTACCGTGACGATTTCGTATTGCCGGCCGAGGCGGGTGAGGGCGAGCGCATCGAGCGTTTCCTGGTCGTCCGCCTCGCAGATCAGCTTGATGTCGAGGCGGGCCGGTGGCCATTCGATGCGGTTGAGGGTGTCGATGAGTTGCGGCACCACCTCCGCTTCCCGGTAGAGGGCGACGAAGATGGAGTAGGTCGGCCGCGGCCGGGCCGGCGGAGGCGGCACGAACGCCCGGTGCTCCCGACGGTATTTGGCGATGAGGGCGACGAGGCGGATCAGGACGGTGCCGAGGAAGAGCAGGCTCAGCACGATATGCAATGCCAGCGTGGCCAGCACGGGAGCGAGGGCGGCGAGCACGAGGAGGAGGGTGACGGCGACGCCGGTATAAAAGCCCTGCCGCCCGCGCAACGTGATGCGGGCGCTCGCCTCCGGCATGGTGGCGTGGAGGTCGTCCACCGTATCGCGCAGCCGCCGGCACTGGCCTGCCTGCCAGAGCGCGGTCCTCAGGGCCGAAGGCGTGGTCGCCGCCATCATGGTGCGCAGGACCGGCGAATGCGCCAGCCGCTCGCCGAGATAGGCGAGCCGCTCGGCGCTCGGCACGATCGCCGTCGTCGGCGCGCGCGAGGCATGGCGCAAGCGCACCACGGTGGGGTCGATGAGTTGGGTATCGGCACCGGGAAGGTCTTCGACCTCGGCCGGATCCAGCCGGTCGAGGAAGGGAATGTCGAGGATCTCGGCCAGCGCTTCATAATAGATCTGTTCCGAGACAGAGCCGCTCGCCAGCAGTTCCGTTTCCAGCGACGTGCCGTGCTGGCTGGCGCGCACCAGCATGGTCGAGATGAGGGGCTTGGGCAGGCCGAGGCGCCGGAAGAGCCGGGCTTCCGTCATCAGGCGGGAGGGCACGGTGTCGTCGGGTAAGGGCGCCAGCGGCGCCGGCAGGACGCCGATTGCGGTGGCGAAACCGATGTCGTCGGGATATTCTGCCAGTCGCATGCAGCCCCGCAGCCGCGCAGGCGGCTACGCCCCTTTTTAAACCCCAGGTTGATTGTAATGCGGCAGATAAAAATTGCACCCCTGAGAATCTACGGGCTCCTTGCCTGCTGCCTTCTGCTGGCGGCGGTGCGACCCCAGGATGCCGTGGCGCAGGAGCCCGCCTCGGTTGACCTGCCGATCCTGTTCGATACGCGCGAACGCATCGCGCGGCCGGATCTGTCCGGCATCGTGCGGCTGCGCTTCCTGACCACGGTGGATTTCCCGCCGTTCAACTTCATCGACCAGACCGGCAAGCTTGCCGGCTTCCATGTCGATCTCGTGCGGGAAATCTGCCGGGAACTGGCGCTCACCGAGAAATGCCAGATCCAGGCCGTGACCTTCCCGGAACTGGAAAAGGCGCTGGTCGACGGCAATGGCGAGGCGGTTGTCGCGGGCGTCGCCGTCACCGCAGAGCTGCGCAAGCGCTTCCTCTTTTCGCGTCCCTTCATGCGCCTGCCGGCCCGCTTTGCCGTGGCGAAGAAGGCGCCGCCCGCCGGCGAGCGCGCGGCGGCGCTCGACGGCAAGCGGGTCGGCGTCGTCGCGGCGAGCGCACACGAGGCGATGCTGAAGGCCTTTTTCCCACGCGTGCGGGCAGAGGCCTTTCCTGATCGCGCCGCCCTGCTTTCAAGCCTCAAGGAGGGCAAGGTGGATGCGGTCTTTAGCGACGGCATGCAACTCGCGTTCTGGACGAGCGGCTCGGAATCGGCCGGCTGCTGCCGCCTGTTCGACGGCCCCTATCTGTCGGAGCGTTTCCTCGGCGAGGGACTGACCGTCATGTTCCGCAAGGAGGACGCGACGATCGCGGGCGCGATCGACCATGCGTTGCTGGCGCTTTCGCGCAGCGGCCGCCTGCAGGAGATCTACCTGCGCTATTTCCCGATCAATCTCTACGGCGGCTGACGCGCTACTGGCTGGCCCAGATGATCCGGGCGATCCAGTCGACCTCGTCGATGTCGAAATTGCGGTTGGGATGTTCGGGATTGAGCGAGACGAGTTCGATCGTGCGCGGCGTCTGGCGATGCAGCACTTTTGCCATGACCTCGCCCTCGCGCGTCTTGACGACGACGCGGTCGCCGCGGCGCACCTGCGCGCCCGGCTCGACGATCAGGACGTCGCCGTCGCGGTAGAGCGGCAGCATGCTGTCGCCCTGCACCTCCAGCGCATAGACGCCGGGCTTTCGATCCGGCGAGGCGGGAAACTCCACCACGTCCCAGCCCTGGCCGGCGGGAAAGCCGCCGTCGTCGAAGAAGCCGCCGGCGCCCGCCTGGGCAAAGCCCAGCAGGGGAATGGTGCCGGCCTGCGGGGGAAAAGCGCCCTGCGGCAGGGCGACGTCGCGTGCCGGGTCGGCCAGCATGAAGAATTCGTCGATCGAGGCGCCGGTGGCGTCCAGCACCTTGGCGATCGATTCGGTCGAGGGCCAGCGCTGGCGGCCGTCGGCGCCCTGCCGCTTCGACTTGTTGAAGGACGTGGGGTCGAGCCCGGCGCGGCGGGCAAGGCCGGACGGCGAGAGCCGGTTGCGCTCGGCAAGGGCGTCGATCGCTGCCCAGATCCGGTCGTGGGAGAACATGCTGAAAAACCCTGCCAAGGCAACGGACCGGCAAAGGCCGGTCCGAGTGATCGGAAGCATATCCAAGGCCGGTCGCCGAGTAAAGGAAAAAGGATTATTTTCCTGTATTCTTTCGGAGTCGGTGTTTTGGTGCCGAGGAGTGCCCTGAAGTCGGCCACCAGGCAGGGGAGCGATCGCGCGGAGGCTCTGCGTGATCGGAGGCAAGCCGGTGGGAAAAATTTCCTCCACCCCGTGATTTTCCGCCTCTTTCGCCGGATCGAGCGGCGCGCTATCAAGGCGGAGCGCGGCGTTTCCGCGTCTTCGGGGCTTATTCCGTGCAAAAGACCGTCTCTTCCGGCATTCTGCTGACGTCCTTCGCCTATTTCATGTTCTCCTTGCAGGATGCGACCGTCAAATGGCTCGTCGCGGCCTTGCCGGTCTGGCAGATCCTGTTCGTGCGCAGCGTGACGATCTTCGTGCTCTGTCTCGCCTTCGGCCGGGGGCGGCTCCTGCAAAGCGCGCGCCGCTCGCCGGTGCTGAAGCCGCTCTTCCTGCGCAGCCTTCTGCTGCTTGCGGCCTGGCTGTCCTATTATACCGCGGCGCGCGACCTCGGCCTGGCGGAACTCACCACGCTCTACTACGCCTCCCCGGTCGTCATGACGATCCTCTCGGTGCCGATCCTTGGCGAGAAGGTGCCGGGATACCGCTGGTTCGCGGTGGTGATCGGTTTCGTCGGCGTGGTCGTCGCCTGCGGTGTGGCGGCCAAGGGCCTGCAGCTTTCGCTGCCCGTCTGCCTTGCCCTGCAGGCTGCCGTCTTCTGGGCGATCTCGACGGTGCTCCTGCGCAAGACGGCGCTGCACGAGCGCACCGAGGTGCAGGTGACCATATCGAGCGGCTTCTTCGTGCTTTTCACCGCCGTCGCGCTGCCTTTCGTCTGGCAGCCGGTCGCGCTGCCCGACCTGGCGCTGATGGCGGGAACGGGGGTGATTGCCGGCATCGGGCAGTTCGCGCTGTTCGAGGGCATGCGCCGGGCGCCGGTTTCCGTGCTTGCCCCCTTCGAATATACCTCGCTCGTCTGGGCTTTCGCGCTCGGGTATCTCATCTGGAGCGACGTGCCGGGCTCAAATGTCTTCGTCGGCGCCGCGCTGATCTTCTCCGCCGGCATGGTCATCATCGCCAGCGAACGGCTCGGCGGGCGTTTCCGGGCCCGGATTTGACCCGTTAAGTGACGACATAACCAAAAGAATTCGGTTTTCGTGGCGTTGGTTGGTTGCAAGCGGTCATGACAACGATATTGTCGCCGTCCTGTGGGCAAGCTGAACCAGGGGGTGAGATGCCGATTTCGAACGCCGCCTTCGTGCGCTCGACGGTTGTTCTGTTGATTGCGGGCATGCTGGCTTTGCTCGGCATCGTCGGCACGTCGCTTTGGCTCGTCAACAAGGTCCAGGACTATTTCACCGGCTTTATCGAGGTGCGCGAGGCGCGCAGCGCCGCCGCCGACCTGCTGTCGCTCCTCAAGGACGCGGAAACCGGCCAGCGGGGTTTCATCATAACGGGCGACAGCGCGTTTCGCGGCCCCTATGACGCCGCGCTACAGGGTGTCGCCGAACAGGAGAAGGTCTTCCTCGAGAAGACGATGCGCCTGCCCGAATATGCCGAGCGGGCAACGCGGGTCGGCACGCTCGTCGAGCAGAAGCTGGCGGAGCTGGCCGGGACCGTCGCCCTCATGGAGCAGGGCCACCAGGCCGAAGCGGTCGAGGAGGTCAAGACCGACCGCGGGCGCGTCATCATGGACGCGCTGCGCGGCGAGATCGGCTCCATCCTCGACGATGCGGACCGGCACCTGGACGAGAGCGTCGTCGATACGCTCCGGTCCGCCGGCGCACTGCAATGGACGACGGTGATCGGCGCCATCGCCATCATCGGCGTGCTCGGCGGCGCGGCGGTCGTCATCATGCAGTATACGCGCGACATCATCGTCGCCCGCCGCGAGGTCGAGACGCTGAACGCCACGCTGGAAAAGCGGGTGGACGAACGCACGGAGGAGCTGATCCGCGCCAACCAGGAGGTGCAGCGCTTCGCCTATATCGTGACGCACGACCTGCGCGCGCCGCTCGTCAACATCATGGGCTTCACCAGCGAGCTGCAGGCCTCGCTCGCCTCCATCCAGGGCTATGTGCTGGCCGACGGCAAGGCGCCGAGCGAGGGGGACATTCTCGAGGCGCGCCGTGCGGCTTCGGAGGACCTGCCCGAGGCGATCGGCTTCATCCGCTCCTCCACCAAGAAGATGGACGGCCTTATCAACGCCATCCTGAAGATCTCGCGCGATGGGCGGCGGGAGTTGCGCATCGAGCGCGTGGACGTCAAGGCGCTCGTCGAGACGAGCGCGGCGGCCGTGGGGCATCAGGTCAGCGAATCCGACGGCGTGGTCGCCATCGACGACGCGCTCCCGACAGTCATTTCCGACCGGCTGTCGCTGGAGCAGGTGTTCGGCAATCTCTTCGACAATGCGATCAAATACCAGTCGCCGGATCGGCCGCTGCGTATCTCCGTTACCGCCAGGAACGGCGGCCGCGCCGGCTTCGTCATAGAATTCACCGACAATGGCCGCGGCATCGCGCCGGAGGATCACGAGCGGGTCTTCGAACTGTTCCGCCGCTCCGGCGCCCAGGACAGACCCGGCGAAGGCATCGGCCTTGCGCATGTGCGTTCACTGATGCGCAATCTCGGCGGTGATATCGTCGTGCGATCCGAACTCGGGCAGGGGACGACATTCGTGCTCCGTCTTCCGGCCGACCTCAGCAAAGTAGTCAGGAGTATGCAGGCATGAACGGACTGGGCAAGGAAGTCACCATCGTCATGATCGAGGACGACGAGGGCCATGCGCGCCTCATCGAGAAGAACATCCGCCGCGCCGGCGTGCACAACGAGGTCGTGCCCTTCACCAACGGCACGGAAGCGCTCGACTTCGTCCTCGGCAAGGACCGCTCGGGGCTCACCAGCGCCGGCAAGTTCCTGCTGATCCTGCTCGATCTCAACCTGCCGGACATGTCCGGCATCGATATCCTCCAGCGCATCAAGACTAATACCCACACCAAGCGCCTGCCGGTCGTCATCCTGACGACGACGGACGACGAGCGGGAAATCCAGCGCTGCTACGATCTCGGCGCCAACGTCTACATCACCAAGCCGGTGGAATACGAGAGCTTCGCCCATGCGATCCGCCAGCTCGGCCTGTTCTTCTCCGTGATCCAGATTCCCGAGACCCAGTAAATGAAGGAAGGCGCCGTCCGCATCCTCTATATCGACGACGACCCGATCCTCGCGCGGCTCGCCCAGCGCGCGCTTGGCCGCCTCGGCTACGAGGTGTTGCCTGCCGAGGATGTGGAGCACGGCCGCGTGCTTTTCGCCGATGGTGGTTTCGATGCCGTGGTGCTCGACCATTTCCTGAAATCCGGTACGGGCCTTTCCTTCCTGAAGGAACTCGTCGATGCGCCGGGCGCGGTGCCCGTCGTCTACGTCACGGGGTCCAACGACGCCCAGGTCGCCGTCGAGGCGCTGAAGGCGGGCGCGGCGGATTACGTCATCAAGTCGGTCGGCGACGATTTCATGCCGCTCCTGGCCAATGCGCTCGGCCAGGCGCTGGAAAATGCCGAGCTGAAGCGCGCGAAGCTCAGGGCCGAGCAGGAGATCCGCGCCGCCAAGGAGCGGGCCGAGGTGCTGCTGGCCGAGGTGAACCACCGCGTCGGCAATTCGCTGGCGCTCGCCGCCGCCCTCATCCGCCTGCAGATGTCGAGCGCCTCCGACGAGGCGGTAAAGGAGGCCCTGTCGGAGACACAGGCCCGCATTACCGCGATCGCCGGCATCCATCGCCGGCTCTACACGTCGGAAGACGTGCGCAATGTCGATATGGGCGCCTATCTCTCGACGCTGCTCTCCGAACTCGACACCTCGATGAAGGGCCAGGGCCGCAATGTGCGGCTCAACCGCACGCTGGAGCCGCTGCATGTGCCGACCGACCGGGCCGTCTCGCTCGGCGTCATCGTCACGGAACTCGTCACCAACGCCTTCAAATATGCCTATGGCGAGACCGGCGGCGAGGTGCGCGTCGGCTTCACCCGCCTCGACCCGGAGACCGCGCTGCTGTTCGTCGAGGACGACGGCATCGGTTGGCGCGGCGACGGCCCGGTGCGCGGCACCGGCCTCGGCTCCAAGATCATCGGCGCGATGGCCTCGAGCCTCGGCGCCAAGCTCGCCTATGCCAGCCGCAGCGTCGGCACGCGCGCGGAACTGCTGGTGCGCATGGCCGACGCCGCGCGACCGGCATAGGATCTCTCCTCCGGGCGGCAAAGGACCCGGATGCAGGGACATCCGGGCCTTCGGGGAGGTCAGCGGGAAGGCTGCTTACTTGCAGACCTTGATCTTCTTGATGATGACATTGCCGTAGTAGTCGTAGGCCTTCACCTTCTTGATGAAGCAGTGCGGCTTGTAGCCGTAGCTGTAATAGCCGGCCTGCGAGGGGGCGGCGAAGGAGATGGCGGCAACGGCGGCGATGGCGGCGGAAACGATGATCTTGCGCATGGGTCTCTCCTGATCTCTTCTGGATGAGCCTCTCTCATCCGGTGATCAGAAGATCGCACAGCGCCCCGTCGTCCGCTGTTCCGTGGGAAACAGGAGACACGCCGCATCGCCCCGGGGAGCGCGCCGCGCGGCGGACCTTGAAGGTCGGGGCGGTTTCAGATGGTTGCGGAGCCCGCGCGCTTGCGGGGCTTGCGGACCGGCTTGGCTTCCGCCTCTGCCGGCTCCTGCTGCAGGCGCAGGGCGCGCAGCCGGGCGGTCTTCTTTTCCCGTTCGGTCGCTTCGGCAGCGATGATGGTGCGCGCCGTATGGTCGGTCGCCGCCGCCTTGTCCTGCGCGGAAAGCTTGCCGGGATTGAAGAATTTTTCCTTGGTCGCGGTCATGACCTCTCCTTTCTGGAGTGATGTCCGACAGGACGGGCCGGGCGGCGGGATACGCCCCCCGGCGCTCTGACGAGAATGGTCAGCGGGCGGGACGCGCCGCGCGCTTGGGCGCGGGCAGCAGGCCTTCGCGCTGCAATTTCTTGCGGGCGAGCTTGCGCTGGCGACGAACGGCTTCCGCCTTCTCGCGGGCCCGCTTCTCGGACGGCTTCTCATAGGCGCTGCGCGCCTTCATCTCGCGAAACAGGCCTTCGCGCTGCATCTTCTTCTTCAGCACGCGGAGCGCTTGGTCAACATTGTTGTCCCTGACGAGAACCTGCACGATATGTCCTTTCTCTTGCGACTTGCGCCGCATTTGGGGGGAGATTGGCCGCCTCGGCGATCAGCTGGTTGCGCGACGGGGCCATAGAAACAAAAAGGCCGGGCGTGACCCCGACCTCTCCCGTCATTCGATCGCTCCGCCGCCAGTACATCCGTGGTCGGCGGGGCGGAATGACAATCTCAAACGGCGCGAAGGTTGTCAGCCGAGTTCTTGCCGGACTTGCGGTCGCGGACGATCTCGTAGCTGACCTTCTGGCCTTCGGTGAGCGAGCCAAGGCCCGAGCGTTCGACGGCGGAGATGTGAACGAACACATCCGTCGTGCCATCGTCAGGCTGAATGAAACCGAAACCCTTGGTGCTGTTGAACCACTTTACAGTGCCTGCATTCATGACGATATCCTTTCCATCGCTAGTGTAATCGGACGACAATCCGCCCGCTTTGATCGATCTTGAAAGGAAATCTGACAGAGCCCGGAGGCTCGAAGACAAAGGTCGCAAGCAGTTTTCGACACGCTTTATATAAATTTTATTTCGGAAATTGCAATGGTTGGCCAAAATTTTTCTGAAGCGTCGGATGAAAATGTCGAGAAAACAAGGATCCGCCGGCCCATGAGCGGAATTCGTTTTTACGGATGCGGTGGATTTGCTTTTGCGGCCGGGCGGGGGAATGGAGGGCGCCAAACGAAAAAAGGATGGTACCGGACCATCCTTTTCTCATGTCGATATGCGTTCGTTCAGGCGGCCTTCCTCGCCTCCGGCGCAAAACGGCCGTAGAAGGTCTCGCCCTTGGCGGCCATGTCCTTCAAGAGCGGCGTCGGCTGGAAGTGGCTGCCGTAGCTGGCGGCGAGCTTCTCGCAAAGGGCAACGAAATTCTTCACGCCCATGCCGTCGATATAGGACAGCGTGCCGCCGGTATAGGGAGCGAAGCCGAAGCCGAGGATGGAGCCGACATCGGCCTCGCGCGGATCGGTGACGATACCCTCTTCCATGGTGCGAGCGGCTTCCAGCGCGATGGTAACGAGCAGGCGCTGCTTCAGCACCGTGACGTCCACGTCGTCGGGCTTCAGTTGCGGATAGAGTTCCTTCAGGCCCGGCCACAGTTTCTTTTTCGCCGGCTTCGGCGGGTAGTCGTAGAACCCCTTGCCGGCCTTGCGGCCGAGGCGGCCTTCGCCTTCCACCAGCTTGGTCACCAGGTCCATATGGCGCGGATCGACGGACTGCGGGCCGAGATCGGCGATAGAGGCCTTGAAGATCTTGTAGGAGAGATCGACCGCCACTTCGTCGTTGAGCGAGAGCGGGCCGACCGGCATGCCGGCCATCTTGGCGGCGTTCTCGATCATTGCCGCCGGCACGCCCTCGATCAGCATGTCATAGGCCTCGGCCATGTAGCGGAAGACGCAGCGGTTGACGTAGAAGCCGCGCGTGTCGTTGACGACGATCGGCGTCTTCCTGATGGCCGCGACATAGTCGAGCGCGGTGGCGAGCGCCTTGTCGCCCGTCTCCTTGCCGAGAATGACCTCCACCAGCATCATCTTGTCGACCGGCGAGAAGAAATGGATGCCGATGAACTGTTCCGGCCGTCTGGAATTCTTCGCAAGGCCGGTGATCGGCAGCGTCGAGGTGTTGGAAGCGAAGATCGCGTCCTCGCGCAGCACGGCCTCGATCTTCCCGGTCACGTCCTTCTTGACGGTGCGATCCTCGAACACGGCCTCGATGACGAGGTCGGCATCGGCGAGGCTCGCATAGTCCGGCGTCGGCGTGATGAGGGAGAGCAGCTTCTCGCCGTCCTCCTTCGACATGCGGCCCTTGCCGACCGCGCCGGTGACGAGCCCCTGCGAGACGCCCTTGCCCTTGTCCGCGGCCTCCTGGTCGCGGTCGATCAGCACGACCGGAATGCCGGCGGCGGCCGTGACATAGGCGATGGAGGCGCCCATGAAGCCGGCACCGACGACGGCAACCTTCTTGAACTCCGCCTTGGGAAGGCCGGCCGGGCGGCGGGCGCCCTTGCCGAGCTCCTGCATGGAGATGAACAGCGACCGGATCATCGAGAAGGCTTCGGTCGTCTGGAGGATATGGGTGAAGTAGCGCTGCTCGATCCTCAGGCCCGTCTCGAAGGGCACTTGCAGGCCTTCATAAACGCATTTGAGGATGGCGAGCGCGCCCGGATAATTGCCGGCGGTCTCGCGGCGCAGGATCGCCGGGGCGGCGGGCCAGAGCTGGGCTGCCGCCGGCGTCCAGATGCCGCCGCCGGGGGCCTTGAAACCCTTCTCGTCCCAGGGCTGGACGGGCTTCAGGCCGTCCCTGATCATCTGCTTTGCCGCGAGGATGAGCTCACCGGGCTCCACGACCTGATGCACGAGGTTCATCGCTTTTGCGCGCGCCGCTGTCAGCGAGGAGCCGGTGGTCATCATTTGCAGTGCGTCCTGCACATTGGCAAGGCGCGGCACGCGCTGGGTGCCGCCGGCGCCCGGGAAGATGCCGACCTTGACTTCGGGAAGCGCGATCTTGACCGACTTGGCATTCGACGCGATGCGGCCGTGGCAGGCGAGCGACATTTCGAAGGCGCCGCCCATGCAGGTGCCGTTGATGGCCGAGACCCAGGGCTTGCCGCAGGTTTCCAGCTTGCGGAACAGCCAGGTCATGCGGCCGGTCGCCTCGAAGAGCTTCTCGACGGCGGTGGCCGGGTCCTTCGCCTGCGCATCCTTCAGAAGATCGAAGCTCGCCTTGATCATCGAAAGATCGGCGCCGCCGGAGAAGGAGGACTTTCCGGAGGTGATGACGACGCCCTTGACGGCGGCATCGGCCACGACCTCATCGATGATCCGGTCGAGCTCGTCCATCACCTCGACAGTGAAGACGTTCATTGACTTGTCCGGCATGTCCCAGGTGACCAGCGCAATACCGTCGGCGTCGGTCTCGATGGAAAAATTCTTGTAGCTCATGATGGGATTCCTCTTCCCTGAAATTTTCTGGCGGGGCGGAGCCCCTCATCCGCCTGCCGGCACCTTCTCCCCGTGAACGGGGAGAAGGGACTTGCCGCGCCGTCGCCGGTCCCCCTCGCCCCGCTTGCGGGGAGAGGGTGCGCCGAGCGCAGCGGAGGCGGGGTGAGCGGCTTTCACGCGCAGTGCTCCTCAGACCCGCTCGATGACCGTCGCCGTGCCCATGCCCGCACCGATGCAGAGCGTCACGAGGGCGGTGTTGAGGTCGCGGCGCTCCAGTTCGTCGAGCACCGTGCCGAGGATCATCGCGCCGGTGGCGCCGAGCGGATGGCCCATGGCGATCGCCCCGCCATTGACGTTGATCCGGTCGTGCGGGATGTCGAAGGCCTGGCAGTAGCGCAGCACCACGGCGGCGAAGGCTTCGTTGAGTTCGAACAGGTCGATATCGGAAAGCTGCATGCCGGTGCGGGCGAGCAGCTTTTCCGTGACGTCGACGGGGCCGGTCAGCATCAGCGCCGGATCGGAGCCGATATTGGCGAAGGCTTTTATGCGCCCGCGGGCTTTCCTGCCGAGGATCGCGCCGCCTTCCTTCGAGCCGAGGAGGACGGCGGCGGCGCCGTCGACGATGCCGGAGGAGTTGCCGGCATGGTGGACGTAGTTGATGCCTTCGATCTCCGGATGGGCCTGGATGGCGACGGCTTCGAAGCCGCCCATCTCGCCGGGCATCTGGAAGGAGGGCTGCAGCTGGGCCAGCGCCTGCATGTCGGTGCCGGGACGCATGTGCTCGTCGCGGTCGAGGATCACAAGGCCGTTGATGTCCTTCACCGGGATGACGGATTTCTTGAAATAGCCGTTCTGCCAGGCGTGGGCGGCGCGCTTCTGGCTCTCGACGGCATAGGCGTCGACGTCATTGCGGGAAAAGCCGTATTTCGTGGCGATGAGATCGGCCGAGACGCCCTGCGGCATGAAATAGGCCGGGAAGTTGACCGACGGGTCCATGAACCAGGAGCCGCCCGACATGCCGAGGCCGATGCGCGACATCGACTCGACGCCGCCGGCGATGACGAGGTCGTCCGCCCCTTGCGCGATCTTCGCCGCGCCGAAATTCACGGCGTCGAGGCCGGAGGCGCAGAAGCGGGAGATCTGCATGCCCGGCGCGCGGGTCGAATAGCCGGCCTCGAAGGCGGCGGCCTTGGGGATCACCGCGCCGGCGTCCATCACCGGATCGACGCAGCCCATGACGATGTCGTCGACCTTGCCGGTATCGAGCCCGTTGCGGTCGCGCACCGCCTCCAGCACCTTGGCGGCAAGGCGCACGGACGGTACTTCGTGCAGCGAACCGTCCTTCTTGCCGCGCCCGCGCGGGGTGCGCACATGATCGTAGATGAAGACGTCGGTCATTCTCTTCTCCCTGGCGGCGCGGTGGCGCCCTAGAATTCCTGCAATTGCCTGCCTTGGATGAGGGACAAGGCGTCAAAACGCCTCGGCGGCCAGTTCCATCGTCGTGTCGGCCCCGGCCTCGATGCGCGTCTTGCGCAGCGCCGTTTCGGGCATCAGGCGTTCCATGAAGAATTTCGCCGTCACCAGCTTGTTCTTCAGGAAGTCTTCCCGCTCGCCCGCGCCGTTAGCAAGGCCTTCCTCGGCGGCTTTCGCGATTTTCGCCCACATGTAGCCGACGACGACGAGGCCGAAGAGATGCATGTAGTCGGTCGAGCCGGCGCCGGCATTGTCGGGCTTGGCCATGGCATTCTGCATGAACCACATGGTTCCGGCCTGCAGGTCGTTCAAGCCCTTCTTCAGGTGCTTGGTGAAGAAGGCGAGCTTCTCGTCGCCCCGGTTCTCCTCGCAGAAATCGCCGATCTCCTTGAAGAGCGCCATGACGGCGCGCCCGCCGTTCATGCCGAGCTTGCGGCCGACAAGGTCGAGCGCCTGGATGCCGTTGGCGCCCTCGTAGATCATGGCGATGCGCGCATCGCGCACATACTGGCTCATGCCGTGCTCTTCGATATAGCCGTGGCCGCCGAAGACCTGCTGGGCCATGACGGCATGGTCGAAGCCCTTGTCGGTGAGGACGCCCTTGAGGATCGGCGTCATCAGGCCAAGGATGTCGTCGGCGGCCTGGCGCTCCTTCTCGTCGCTGGCGCGGTGGGCGATATCGGATTTCAGCGCGGTCCAGAGCGTGAAGGCGCGCCCGCCCTCCGTCCAGGCGCGAATGGTCATCAGCGTGCGGCGGATATCCGGGTGGACGATGAGCGGATCGGCCTTGCCCTCCGGGTTCTTGACGCCCGAGAGCGAGCGGCCCTGCAGGCGCTCGCGGGCGTAGTTGGCGGCGTTCTGGTAGGCGATCTCGGCAATCGACAGGCCCTGCAGGCCGACGCCGAGGCGGGCCTCGTTCATCATCACGAACATGGCGTTGAGGCCCTTGTTCTCCGCACCGATGAGGAAACCGGTCGCCTCGTCGTAGTTCATGACGCAGGTGGCGTTGCCGTGGATGCCCATCTTGTGCTCGATCGCCCCGCAGGAGACCGCGTTTCGCGTCCCCGGCGTGCCGTCGTCCTCAAGCAGGAATTTCGGCACGATGAAGAGCGAGATGCCCTTGGTGCCCTCCGGCGCGCCCTCGATACGGGCGAGCACCAGATGCACGATGTTGTCGGACATGTCGTGCTCGCCGGCGGAGATGAAGATCTTCTGGCCGGAAATTTTATAGGACCCATCGGCCTGCGGCACGGCCCTGGTGCGCAGGAGGCCGAGGTCGGTGCCGCAATGGGGCTCCGTCAGGTTCATCGTGCCGGTCCAGGTGCCTTCCACCATCTTCGGCAGGTAGGCGGCCTTCTGTTCGTCGGAACCGTGCACGAGGATCGCGGCGATCGCGCCCTGCGTCAGGCCGGGATACATGGTGAGCGCCATGTTGGCCGAGGACATGTATTCGCCGACGGCGGTGTGCAGCACGTAGGGCAGGCCCTGGCCGCCGAATTCCTCCGGCACGGCAAGGCCGATCCAGCCGCCCTGGCGGTAGTGGTCGAAGGCCTCCCTGAAACCCTTCGGCGTCGTCACCGTCGCATCGTCGTGACGCTTGCAGCCTTCCTGGTCGCCGGAAAGATTGACCGGGAAGAGCACTTCCTCCGCCAGCTTTGCCGCCTCGCCGGCGATCGCCTCCAGCATGTCCCCCGTCGCGTCGGCAAAGCCCGGCAGGTTGTTGTGGCGCTCGAGCGCCAGGACGTCGTTCAGGATGAAAAGCGTGTCATTCACGGGGGCCTTGTAGATCGGCATGCTCGGGGTCCTCACCTGTCCCGCGGACGCAGGTCCGCTCCTTGAGATCGGATACTATAAAGCTTTGACGTTTGCGTAAACGTCAAAACTCTGCCGCGGCGAAATTTCCGCCGGGCGGGGAGGAGCGGCGGGCCCGCGGCTGTGCCGCCAAGGGTCGTCTTTCCTCCCGGGGCCTAGTCTATGAGCAAATCGTTAAAAAATTTCCGGGGCAATTAACCCCTTGTTTACCATGTTCCATGAATTGTGACGCCTGAGGGCATGGGATCGGGAATCATTTCGACTTCCCTTCGCAACGATCGGACGGGCGGTCCGGAACGGGCGAGGGCGATACGTTTCCCATGGCGCATGCGGTGTTTGACGGCGGGGGGATCCGCCGGCGTGGAAGAAAGGGCGGAGCCGCACGGCAGCGCCTTGAAAAGTATCTCCCGGCTGGCCGCCCGGCCGCCAAAGCGAGGCGAAAGATGAACGGATCGCGAAACCCGCAGCGTCACGGCGAAAGATCCTCGCTCGATGCGCTCAATCGCACCATCGAGGGGCTGGAAGCCCGCATCGAGGGCCTGATGGCGGGCGGGCGCGAGGCGCGTGGGCGCGGCGAACAGGCGCGCTACGAGCCGTCGCGCGCGGTGCCGCTGCGCGAGGACCCGGTTTCCGAGATCATGCAGCGCCAGCGCGCCATCGACGGCGGTCGCGAACGCGTCGCCCAGCGCCTGGAGCGCCGTCCGCTTTCGGCCGATCACCAGGCTGCCGCCCAGCACGCCCATGCGGCCTTCGGCGGCCAGCAGGCGGGCGTCGCCCATGGCAGCCGGGACGTATATCCGGCCTACGGCCATCATCAGCCCGCGCCCGCCCGTGCGGACAATTCCGTAGAGGATATCGCCAAGGCGCTCGTTTCGCTGCGCCAGGACCTGAAGAAGGACATCGCCGACGGGCTGGAGCGCGAGATGCAGTCGCTGCGCTCGGAAATCCGCGGTATCCGCCAGATGGCCGAGGGCCGGGGCAATAATGACGACCTGCGCGAGGAACTGCTGCGGCTTTCCACGGGCATCAACCAGCTCGGCCACCAGTCGGGTCAGGCGGCTGGCCAGACGGAAGGCCTGCGCGTCGAATTCGACGCGCTGCGTTCCGTGCTCGACGGGCTCGCCCGCGAGGATTCCATGCGCCGCATGGAGGATCGCTGGAGCGGCGTGGAGAAGAAGCTTTCCATCTTCGACCAGACGCGCGACGACGAGCTGGTGGCGCTCGCCTACCGGCTGGACGAGCTGAAGGGCCAGATCGGCGCGGTCAGCGCCACGCCGGCCATCCACGCGCTGGAAGGCAAGATCGAGACCATCGCCCGCGCCATCGACATGCTCGCCCGCCAGGCGCAGCCCGATGACGGCCGCTTCGTCTCCGCCGTCACCTCGCAGTTCGAGGGGCTGGATGCCCGCCTCGACGAGATCAGCCGGGCGATCGCCGCGGCCGGCCGCATGCAGCAATCCTCCCTGGCCGACAACGGCATGATGCAGCGCCTCGAAGGCCGTATCGCCGATCTCGCCGACCAGCTCGATTTCATTGCCCAGCGCCCCGCGCCTGCGCCGGACCAGGGCCTCGCCCTGCGCATCGAAGCCCTGGCGAGCCGTATCGAGGACCTTTCGAACGAGCGCACGGCGCTTCGCCTCGAAGAGCGCATCGAGCAGCTCTCGCAGATGCTCGAGCAAAGCCAGCAGGCCGCCCCCGCGCCGGCCGGCGACGAACTCGCCTACTACCTCTCCGACATTTCCCGCAAGATCGACGCGCTCGACCAGGGCAGCGTCAACGACCAGCTCGCCGAGCGGCTCGACGCGCTTGCCCGCCGCATCGACGGGCTCGACGCGCCCGCCGGCAGCCCTTTCCAGGAAGACCGCTTCGCCCATATCGAGGGTCGCCTTTCGGCGATCGCCGATCGGCTCGATGCGACCAGCACCGCCCCGGCGGGCGACCATGAGGCCCTGCGCGGCCTGGAGGCGCAGATCGCGCATCTCTCCACGCTGATCAGCATGCCATCTGCCGCCGCCGCGCAGGTTCCCTCCGAGTTCGAGGGCCGCCTCGCGTCGATCGAGGACTACATGGCGACCAATGACGAATATATCGTCGAGGCCGCCCGCCAGGCGGCGGAAGCCGTCATGGAGGCCTACCGCCATGCCGGCCCGGCCACAGCCGCCGGCACCGACATGGAGGCGATCGCCGGCCTTGCCGACGACCTGCGCGCCCTGGAGGAACTGACCCGGTCGAGCGAGGAGCGCACCGCGCGCACCTTCGACGCGCTGCACGACACGCTGGTGCAGATCGCCGGCCGCCTCGAACAGCTCGACGCACCGCGCGAAACCTTCGGTCGCCGCGAGGCCGCCATGCCGCGCGCCGAAATGCCGGCCATGGACATGGAGCGCCAGACGGCCCCGGCCTCCAGCATCTACGGCAACGACTACCCTTTTGACGATGACGGCTTCGGCGCCCGCGAGACCCGCAGGGCCGAAGCCGAGGCGCCGCAGGAGGAAAGCCGCTTCGCCGAGATCGAGGTCGAGACCATCCCCGTTCCCGAGCGTCCCGCGCCGGAAGAGATGCTTGCGGACGAGACCGTCGCGCTCGCCGCCGGCCAGCCGGCGGACGCCCGGCCGAAGGGCGGCCTGCTCGCCGGCCTGAAGCGCCGGTTTGCGCCCGGCCGCAAGGAAGCGGTGCCGCCGGCCGAACGCCAGCAGATAGACCCGACGCCCTCGATCGACCCCACGGACGAACTCGCTCCGGAAGAGGCGAACCAGTTGCTGGAGCCTGGCTCCGGCGTGCCGGACGTTCGCCGCATCCTCGAGCGCGTCCGCGCCGGTCAGGCAGCCGGCAGCCGTCCGGCAGCCGGCGGCGAGGGCGAGAAGGCCGATTTCATCGCCGCCGCCCGCCGCGCCGCCAAGCTCGCCGCCGAGGAGACCGACACGCTTTCCCGCGTCGCGCCTGCGAAGAAAGCGGAGAAGCTGGCAAAGGGCGAGAAGCCCGCTTCGGCGCTGTCGCGTCATCGCCGGCCGATCCTCCTGGCCGTCGGCGCCGTGCTGCTGGCCATCATGTCCTATCCGCTGGTCAGCGCGCTGGTGGCGGGCGACGAGGCGCCTGTCGTCGTGGAGCAGGCCGCCGTCGCCACGAGCGACACGGCAGCAGTCGAAACCACGACGGGCGCGGCGAAGGCCGATACCGCCGCAGCGCCGGTCGCCGGCGAGGAGATCGCAACGGATCCGGCTCCCGTCGAGGACGGCAACGCGGGCGAGCCCGGCGACACGCAGGCGACTGCCGGCGCCGAACCGACGCCGACCGGGACCTTCGCTACCGGCAGCGAAGCCCTGACGGCCTCGGCCGAGACGACCGATAGCGCCGCGACCGCCGGCTTCGAGCCCGTGGCGGAGCCGCAAACCGCTGTCGCCGAGGAGACCCAGCCGATCGACCAGACGCAGACCGCGGCGATCGTCGTTCCGGAGGCGATTACCCCGGCCTCTCTGTCCAAGGCGGCGAGCGAGGGCGATCCGCTGGCGCTGTTCGAGATCGGCGCGCGCTATACGGAAGGCCGCGGCGTTGCGACCGATCTTTCGGAGGCTGCCCGCTGGTACGAGCTTTCCGCGGCCCGCGGCTTTGCGCCCGCCGAATACCGCCTCGCCAACCTCTACGAGAAGGGCCAGGGCCTCGAGCGAGACCTGCCGCGTGCCCGCGAACTCTACGAGACCGCGGCGGGCAGGGGCAATGCCAGCGCCATGCACAACCTTGCCGTCCTGCTGGCGACGGGCGTCGGCACCGAGAAGCCGGATTTCGAAGGCGCGGCCAAGTGGTTCCAGAAGGCCTCCGAGTTCGGCGTGCGCGACAGCCAGTTCAACCTCGCCATCCTCTATGCGCGCGGCAACGGCGTGAAGCAGGACCTGGAGGAATCCTACAAGTGGTTCGCCATTGCCGCCCGCGACGGCGACGGCGACGCCGCGCAGAAGCGCGACGAAGTGGCCAATGCCATGAGCCCCGAGCAGCTTTCCAGCGCCAAGGCGAAAGTGGAATTGTGGAAGCCGCAGCCGCTCGACGAGAAGACCAATGCGGCGGACCTTCCCGATGAATGGGTCGGCAAGCCGACGAAGACCGCCAGCGTCGACATGAAGAAGGCGATCCGCAACATCCAGGCGATCCTCAACAACAACGGTTTCAACGCCGGCACGCCCGATGGCGCGATGGGCAAGAAGACGGTCGCCGCGATCAAGGCTTTCCAGAAGTCCGTCGGCCAGACGGAAACCGGCGAGATCGACGACGCGCTGGTGACAGAGCTCCTGAAGCGCAACAAGCAGCCGAACTGATCGGCGGAGTGCCGGGGAGGCCCGAAAGCGGCTTCTCCGGTTGACTTGTCTACACCCCACGGGCATGACGCTCACCACAGCGCGCACAGTTCACGATGTGCAACGGGCGCTGTGGTATTTTGTATTTGCCGCATATTTTAATCCTTAAATCGGCCCCGATTTAAGGAATGATGCGGTAGAAATTTCATGTCGCCCCAAGATGATACACGCTCGACAAACGTTATCGTCAGGAAAGGTGGCAACATAGTTCCGGCACAGGGGCCGAATGCGGTCCTGGGTGCGGGATTGCGACAGGATCGGGGCGTGCCGCAAGGCCGCGCCCCGGGATCGATCCTTGTGTAATGCAAGGCGCAACCGGCTGCCGGAGGGGCTCTCCCTTCCGCCGCGGGGCGCTTCCGTGCATGCGCAGCCTGCCGAGGGAGAGCCGCGACGGCAGGCGGAACGGACAGCGGCGGCCGGATGTCTTGAAACCGCGCAAGCGGAAATTTTGCCGATCGGGGTATTGTTGTGACTGTCTATCTGCCCATCGCAGAGCTCTCGGTGAACATCTTCATCATTCTGGGCATGGGCGCGGCCGTCGGCTTCCTTTCGGGCATGTTCGGCGTCGGCGGCGGCTTCCTCATCACGCCGCTCCTCATCTTCTACAACATCCCGCCGATCGTGGCCGTGGCGACGGGCGCCAACCAGGTCGTCGCCTCCTCGATATCGGGCGCGCTCTCGCATTTCCGGCGTGGCACGCTCGATGTGAAACTCGGCACAGTGCTGCTTTTCGGCGGCCTTGCGGGCGCGACCCTCGGCATCTGGATCTTCTCGCTGCTGCGCAGCATCGGCCAGCTCGATCTCGTCATTTCGCTGCTCTATGTCGTGCTGCTCGGCACCGTCGGCACCCTGATGCTGCTGGAAAGCATAAGGGCGCTGCGCCGCGCGGCGAAAAACCAGCCCGTCTCGCTGCGCCGGCCCGGCCAGCACAGCTGGGTGCATCGCCTGCCGCTGAAGATGCGCTTCAAGAAGTCGAAGATCTACCTCTCCGTCATCCCGGTCGTCGGCCTCGGTTTCGGCATCGGCATCCTCACCTCCATCATGGGCGTCGGCGGCGGCTTCATCATGGTGCCGGCCATGATCTACCTCCTGCGCATCCCGACCAATGTCGTCGTCGGCACCTCGCTGTTCCAGATCATCTTCGTCACGGCCTATACGACGATCGTGCAGGCGACGACGAACTACTCGGTTGACATCGTCCTCGCCTTCATCCTGATGGTGGCGGGCGTCATCGGCGCGCAATACGGTGTGCGCGTCGGCCAGAAGCTGCGCGGCGAGCAGTTGCGCGCGCTGCTGGCGCTGCTCGTCCTTGCCGTCGGCGCCCGCCTTGCCGTCGACCTCGTCGCCGCGCCAGCCGATGTCTATTCCGTCGTCAGCGAGGGGGTCTATCGATGAGGACCGTCGCCGCCCTGCTTCTCGGCCTGCTGCTTGCCCTTCCCGCCGCCGCCCAGGTGCTGGAAGACAAGCCGGCCGAATTCCCCGAAAAGCTCGAGATCGGCATCTCCACGGACGAGATCGCGATCTCGTCGGACTTCCGCGGCGCGGACCTGACGATCTTCGGCGCCATCGAGGGCTACGATCCGTCCCTGCTCGCCCAGCGCAAATACGATATCGTCGTGGCGCTGGAAGGGCCGAAGGACAACAACACGGTGCGCGTGAAGGAGCGGGTCTTCGGCATCTGGGTCAACCGTCGCTCGATGACCTTCGAGCTGGTGCCGGAATCCTATTCGCTGTCGAGCACGCGGGACGTGGAGACGATCGCCGAGCCGGCGATGCTCAACGGCGTCGGCGTCGGCATCCAGCACATCCGCCTGTCGCCGATCGGCTATGTCGGCGACGGCAGCACCATCACGGAGTTCCGCGAGGCCTTCCGGCGGCTCAAGGAAAGCGGCGGCTTCTACCAGCGCGATCCCGGCGGCGTGCAGTTCATCAGCGCGAGCCTCTTCAAGGCGACGGTGAAGCTGCCGGCCAGCGTGCCGAACGGCACCCACGTCGTGCGCGCGCATCTCTTCCGCGACGGCGTCTTCATCGCCGAGAAGGCGTTGCCGTTGCGCGTGATGAAGACCGGCATCGAGCAGATGATCTCCAATGCCGCCTATGATAATTCGTTCGCCTACGGTACCTTCTCTGTCCTGCTCGCCGTGCTGACCGGATGGCTGGCCAGCATCGTGTTCCGCAAGGACTGAGGCCCGGCGCCCCGCCTTACGCCATGTGGATGAGCTGGAGGCGCGCGTCGGTGTTCTGGTTGTCGGACGACCAGAGATAGAGCGATTTGCGCGTGTTGTTGTGGGTGTAGAACTCCACGCCAGGGCGGGTGCGCGGGATCTGCGGGCCGAACTTGAACTTGTACTGCGCCGAATTGGTCGGATAGGCCGTGACGAAGTGCAGGTAGGGCTTGCCGTTGTGCCAGCCGTTGTTGTCGAGCACAAGCACCACATGCTGGACATTGCCCGAACTGTCGACGGTGCCGGCCGGCGTGGCGACGCGCATCTTCATCTGCTGGTTCATCGGCGCCTTCATCGGATTGGCGTGGATCGTCATGCGGGCATTGACGCCGACATTGAGGAGCCTGAGCGCCTGCTGGCCGAAATGGGAATTGAGGATTGCCGCCACCATGAAGGGCTGGTCGGAAATCGTCTTGATGCGGATTTTCGTCGTCTGGCCGATCAGCGCCGGATCGAGCGTATCGACATAATAGGACATGTCGTAGCCGATGATGAAGGCGGACTTGTTCTTGGTGATGAGGTCGGCGTCGCTGATGCCGTGGTGATCGCGGAAGGCGTGGCCGGACGTGGCGCCGTTATACGGATGGTTCTTCGTCTCGGAAAGCGCGATCATCTGCTTGATCTCGACCACCGAGTAGTCACGGTCGTACCTCGGCATGAACTCCCCCCGCTTTGTGATATGGCAGGCGCTCCGTCGCCCGGGCACGATATTAGCGAAGCCTGGGCTGCTTGCAATCAGGAATACGCCTCATTCTATGACCGGTAGACGAGGACGGGCACCCTGGCATGGCTGAGCACCTTCGTCGTGACGCTGCCCATCAGGAAGGCGCTGACGCCGCGCCGGCCGTGCGAGGCCATGGCGATCAGGTCGCAACCCCTTGCCTTCGCGGTATCGACGATCGCCTGCCAGGCATCGCCCGCCGTCACCTGCAGCGTCTCGACCTGCACGCCGGCCGCATTCGCCTTCGTTTCGGCCGCGCCGAGGATGCGGATACCGTCCTCCTTCACATGGGCTTCGTAGTCCGTCCTGAGGCTGACGGTCGCACCGGGGGTCACGGGCAGGAAATGCAAGGGCTCGGCCACCGTCAGCACCGTCACCTTCGCGCCGAGGGTCTTGGCGAGCCGGAGCGCCTGGTCGAGGGCGGCGGAGGACAGGTCTGAGCCGTCCGTGGGAACGAGGATATGCGTGTACATGGTGCAGCCTCCTTTTCGCCCGGACCGGGACCGGCGTCCGGCGCTGCCCTGATGGAAATCGACTGCGGCGCTTTCGTCAAGCACCCGCTTTCGCCGCCTGCCGGGCAACGGTCGCCGCATAGGCGGCCTGCAACTCGCCGAACACCGAGCGGAGAGGGCGCGGCGCGCCGAGATGGATCGCGCGCAGCTCTTCCATGAAGGCCTCCCACAGGGCCGGACCGCCCTCTTCCAGGAGTTCGGCGCGGATCGACAGGTCCTCGGTCACCGGCAGGAAGCGCCGGCCCCAGGCCCCCATCATGGCGAAGACCGGCACCAGCGCGATGCCCATCTCGGTGAGGCTGTAGAGCGCCTTCTGCTTGTGGCTCGGATCGTCCGCCTTGCTGACGAGGCCTTCGTCGACGAGGCGGCGTAGCCGGTCCGCCAGGATGTTGGAGGCGATGCCCTCTTCCGATTTCGTCAGAAGCTCGCGGAAATGGCGGCGGTTGCCGAACATCATGTCGCGCAGCACGATCAGGCTCCAGCGGTCGCCGAGGATTTCGAGCGTCAGGTTGATAGGGCAGCCGGAGCGGCGGGTGTCTTTCATCGCATTCTCCAAAAACTGCTTGCATATTACAATCGGTTTCGCTATCCATCAACCAGTTGCGAAATGCAACTGGTTTAAATGCGCGCGGCAGACGCCCCGCAAGGGAGGACAGGACGATGGCAAGGATAATCATCTGGAACCTCGTGACGCTCGACGGCTTCTTCGAGGGCGAGAAGAAATGGGATCTCGACTTCCACAACCGGGCCTGGGGGCCGGAGCTGGAAAGGCTCAGCACGGATTTCGGCACGACGGCGAGCCTCCTCGTGTTCGGCCGCGTGACCTATGAGGGCATGAAGGCCTATTGGACGACGACCGAGGACGAGGGGGCGGTGAAGGCCTTCATGAACGCCCTGCCGAAGCTGGTCGCCTCGCGCACCATCAGCGCCTCGGACTGGAATAATACCGAGGTGACCGCCGATATCGTCGCGGCGCTTTCGGCCCGCAAGGAAGCGCTCGACAAGACGATCTACGTCTTCGGCAGCGCCGAGCTATCGGATGCGCTGCTGAAGGCCGGGCTCGTCGACGAGGTGATGCTGGCGCTCGTGCCGGTGCAGCTCGGCAAGGGCACGCCCTTCTTCAAGGAGGGCGCGCGGCGCGATTTCACACTGCTCGAGGCAAGGCCGCTCGAAAACGGCACGGTGCTGGTGCGCTATGCGCCCGAGGCTGTCAGCCGATAAGGTTGGCGAAGCGCACCGAGTAGATGCGGTCGCGGCCGAGCATGTGGGCGACGAGGCTTTGGCGCTCGAAAAGGCCGGTCATCGCCTTGTGGCGCAGGTCCAGGCCGCCCGTCATCAGGCCGAAGGCGGGCATCAGCAGGCGCCGCCCGTCGGTCGCGAAACACGGCCGGCGCACGGCCTTTTCCCGGCGGATGACGGTGGCGGCCGGGTGGAGGTGGCCGGCGATCTCGCCGGCAGGCGAAATCAGCGACGGCTCGTGCCGGAAGGCGAGGCCCGCATAGTGCAGTTCGTCCGCCGACTGGCCGGGCAGGTCCACCGTTCCGTCGGGATCGTGGTTGCCGTTGATCCAGATCCAGTCGCGCCCGCGCGCCAGCTCCGTGATCTTGCTGCGGAACATGTCCGGCAGGTGGGCCGAGCCGACGCGGTCGTGGAAATTGTCGCCGAGGCTGACGACGATCGCCGGGTCGTGCCGGGCGATGACGGCCTCCAGCACCTTGAGCGTGGCTAGCGTGTCGTAGGGCGGCAGCATCATGCCGCGCCGCGCGAAGGCCGCGCCTTTTTCCAGGTGCAGGTCCGAAACGACGAGAAGGCGGGTTTCCGGCAGGTAGAGCGCGCCGAGCGGATCGCACACCGCTTCCACGCCCGCCACCACGGTGCGGGCCGAAACGGCGCCGAAATCCTCGATCTTCGCCGATGCCAGCGCGAGCCTCTGCATGCCTGTCGTTCAATCCTCTCGATGGCCCTTCAGATGGCCGCCGCGCCCATCGCCTCGGCAATCAGGTCCTCCGCCGCTTCCGCCAGCAGGGAATCCTGTGCTTCGCCCGCCACCGGTTCCTTGCCGATTTCCAGCATGATCGGTACGGCGAGCGGCGAGATGCGGTCGAGCCGCCGGTGGGTGATGTGGCCCTTGATTCGCGCCAGCATATCGCCCAATCGCTGAATATCCAAAAGCCCCGCCGCCGCATCGTTGCGCGTGGCTTCGAGCAGGATGTGGTCCGGCTCGTGGCTTCTCAGCACGTCGTAGATGAGGTCGGCGGAGACGGTGACCTGCCGCCCGGTCTTTTCTTTGCCCGGATGGCGCTGCTCGATAAGCCCGGCGATCACGGCGCAGTTGCGGAAGGTGCGCTTCAGCATGAAGCTCTCGTCGAGCCAAGCTTCGAGGTCGTCACCCAGCATGTCTTCGTCGAAGAGATTTGCCAGCGACGGGCGCTCCGCGGCAAAGCTGTAGCCGAGGTCGTCGAGCGCCCAGACGGCAAGCGAATAGTCCGTGGCGACGAAGCCGAGCGGCCGGCGGCCGGCGCGCTCCAGCCGGCGCGTCAGCAGCATGCCGAGCGTCTGGTGTGCCAGCCGCCCCTCGAAGGGATAGGCGACCATGTAGTGCCGGCTGCCGCGCGGAAAGGTCTCGATGAGCAATTCGTCGCGCTTCGGCAGGGCGGAGACGTCGCGCTGCAGGGCCAGCCAGTCGCGCACTTGCTCGGGCAGCGCGCCCCAGCGGCCGGGATCGTCCAGCATGCCGCGCACCTGGTCGGCGAGATAGGTGGAGAGCGGGAACTTGCCGCCGGCATAGGCCGGCACCTTCGGATCGAGCGAAAAGGCCTGCGAGACGAGACATTCGTTCTCGCGGATGCCCTCGAAGCGCAGCACCTTGCCGGAAAAGAGGAAGGTATCGCCGGGCGCCAGCATTTCGAGGAAATATTCCTCCACCTTGCCGAGCGAGGCCCCGCCGCGGCCGATCGCGCCCTTCGCGCCGCGCCTGACCATGCGCACGTTCAGCATCGGCATTTCGACGATCGTGCCGAGGTTCAGCCGGTATTGCTGGGCGACCTGCGGATTGGAGACGCGCCACAGCCCGTCCTGTGTCTTGCGAATGCGGGCATAGCGCTCATAGGTCTTCAGTGCATAGCCGCCGGTCGCGACGAACTGCACGATACGGCTGAATTTTTCCCGCGGAAGCCCGGTATAGGGCGCGGCGGCGGTGATCTCGGCAAAGAGCGCGTCCTCGCCGAAGGGCGCGGCGCAAGCCATGCCGAGGACGTGCTGGGCGAGCACGTCGAGCGCGCCGTCGCCCACCGGCGGCGTATCCTGCGCGCCGAGATAGTTGGCATCGAGCGCCGCCTGGCACTCCATCACCTCAAAGCGGTTGGCGGGCACCAGGATCGCCCGGCTCGGCTCGTCCATCCGGTGGTTGGCGCGGCCGATGCGCTGGGCGAGCCGCGAGGCGCCCTTCGGCGCCCCGACATGGATGACGAGGTCGACGTCGCCCCAGTCGATGCCGAGGTCGAGCGTCGAGGTGGCGACGACGGCGCGCAGGCGGTTCTCAGCCATGGCAGCCTCCACCTTGCGGCGCTGGCCGACATCGAGCGAGCCGTGGTGCAGCGCGATCGGCAACGTGTCCTCGTTGATGTTCCAGAGTTCCTGGAAGAGGATTTCCGCCTGGCTGCGCGTGTTGACGAAGAGCAGCGCCGTCTTGTGGTCGCGTATCGCCTCGTAGACCTCCGGCATGGCGTATTTCGCCGAATGGCCGGACCAGGGCACGCGCTCCTTGCTCTTCAGGATGGTGATGATCGGCCGCGCGCCGCCGGGCGCCGTGACGAGGCCGGCATGCCGCGCCTCGCCCGGTTGTTGCGCGACCAGCCAGCGGCGCAGGTCCATCGGCTCGGCGACGGTGGCCGACAGGCCGATGGTGCGAAGGCCGGGCGCAAGCTGCCGCAACCGCGCGAGCCCCAGCGACAGGAGATGGCCGCGCTTGGAGGTGACGAGCGAATGCAGCTCGTCGAAGATCACGTATTTCAGGTCCTTGAAGAAGCGCGGCGCTTCGCCGTTGGCGATGAGCAGGGCGACCTGCTCGGGCGTCGTCAGCAGGATGTCGGGCGGATTGAGGCGCTGGCGCTGGCGCTTGGCCTGCGGCGTGTCGCCGGTGCGCGTCTCGACGGTGATGGGCAGGCCCATCTCCTCGACGGGCTTCATCAGGTTGCGCTCGATATCGACGGCCAGCGCCTTCAGCGGCGAGATGTAGAGCGTGTGGATGCCGGTGAAGGCGCTGCCGGGCGGGATCCTGCCACGGCGCGCAAGGTCGGTGAGGGCGGGCAGGAAGCCGGCGAGCGTCTTGCCGGCGCCGGTGGGTGCGATGAGCAGCAGGCTCTCTGCCGCCGTCGCCCGCGCCAGAAGCTCCATCTGGTGCGCACGCGGCTGCCATCCCCTGGCCGAGAACCAGGCGGTGAAGGCGGCGGGCAGGAGGCTGGGGCCGGTGGTGGAATCGACGGTGCTCACCGGCCTAAGCTAGTGAGCGCCGGGCGAATGTGAAGCGGCCCGCCGAAAAATAGCCTCACATGGCAATGTAGCGGTCGGCGCGGTGGTTGACCGTCAGGAAGAGGTTGAGCACCAGCGCGCCGACCACCGAGCAGAGCACGATGAAGGGCGCAGCCACCGAGAAGGCGGCGATGAGCACGACGACGTCGAAGGCGAGCTGCACGAGGCCTGCGCGGATGCCGAAGCGCTCCTGCATGTAGACCGCGAGCACGCCGATGCCGCCGAGGCTGGCGCGATGGCGGTAGAGGCCGAGCAGGCCGAAGCCAAGCAGGATGCCCGCCAGCACCGCCGTCCACATGGGATCGATGTTCTCGATCGTCACGAAATGCGGCTGCAGCTCGGTGATGATCGAGGTCATCGTCACCGCCAGCACCGTCTTGATCGTGAACGCCCAGCCGAGGCGCTTCAGCGCCAGGATGTAGAAGGGGATGTTCACGACGGTGTAGTAGAGGCCGAAGCTCACGCCGGTCAGGTAATGCAGCACGAAGGCGACACCGGCGGTGCCGCTCGCCACCAGCCCGGCGCTGCCCATCAGGGCAAGGCCGAGCGCGGCGATCATGCTGCTGGCGAACAGGCCCTGTGCGTCTTCCAGCGGCGTGTGGCGGGTGGGGGTGGGGTTCCAGAAGCCGAAACGCCGTTTGTCGCCGTCCATGCCAGATCTCCGAGGGTTTCTTCTGTTGTATAGGGCGCCATGTCCGGTGCAAGCGCTGCCTTCGGCTAAGCCCCGCGTTTCGCAAGGAAAAGCAACCCGTGCACCGGCTGGCCGGCATCCTGCCGGATCACGCTTTTTTCGACGGCCAGGATGGCAAGGCCATTTTCCGCAGCCCTTTGGCGGATGAAGCGTTCCGGATGGGCATAGCGCAGCGACGGGCGCAGCAGCGGCGCATCGCCCGCCCCGCCGTCCTCGACGGAAAAGGCGAAGAGGCCGCCGGGCTTCAAAAGGCGTGCGGCGCTCGGGAAGACTTCGGCGAGGCCGCCGAGATACATCAGCACGTCGGCCGCCCCCACGAGGTCGGCCCGCGCCTCTGGCGCGTCGGCGAAAAGCCCGCTTTCTGCGGCCGGCAGCGACAGGTCGGCCTGCGCGAGATGGTCGTAGACCGCCTTCTCCTCCGCCTTGGCCAGCATGCCGGCGGAAAGGTCGAAGCCCTCCAACTGGCCGGCATGGCCACGCAGTTCCACGCCGAACAGGCCGGTGCCGCAGCCGATATCCGCAACGAGGCCGAAATGCGCGTCCTCGCCCGCATGCCGGCGCACCAGCCGGGCGAGCGTCTGCGGCACGGTATAGTCGAGCCGTTGCACGAGGGCGGTGTCGAAGCGCTCGGCATAGTCGTCGAAGAGCCGTTCGACATAGGCTGTCGAGGGCGCGGCGGGCGTTTCGGCGGCCCCCAGCACGGCCAGTTTCAGGCCGGCGCCGAAGATATCGGCCGGATCGAGGGCGACGACCTTCTGAAGGGCGGCCGTCGCCGCCTCCTTCCGGCCCGATTTTTCCGCATATTCGGCGAGCCGGAACCAGCCGGCGGCCCAGGAGGGCACCTGTTCGAGCGCTTGTTCCATGAGTTCCGCAGCCTCCGCGAACTCGCCCGATTCCGCGAACATGCGGGCATAGTCGGCGCGGCGGTCGGCGATGAGATCGCCGGAGGAGAAGTGCGGGCTCGTCATGGGGGCTCGAAAACGGGAAAACGGACGGCGCTACATGGCAGGGCCGCGGCAAAAGGCAAGCGAATTCTCGCGAGAACCCCTTGCTTGCCGCGGGGCCGGTGACGGCTTATCTGGGACGAACACGAGTTTTTGGAGAATCAACCGATGTCGAATGGCGTGAACGGGTTCCTCGGCGATACACCGATCCGCGTGATCATCAAGCTTCTGATCCTGTCGGTGGCCGTGGGCTTCCTGATGTCGATCTTCGGGCTCTATCCGGACGATATCCTCTTTGCCGTGCGCGATTTCATCGTCGATCTCTGGAACACCGGCTTCAAGACGCTCGGCCGCCTGGGCGACTATCTCCTGCTCGGCGCCGTCATCGTCGTGCCCGTCTTCATCCTCATCCGCGTCCTGAGTTACCGTCGTTGACCATGATCTCCCGTCGCGCCTTCCTTGCCGCCTCCGCGGCCTCCGTCGCCGTTCTGGCCGCGGGCTGTTCCACCACCGGCGTGCTGACCCCCTCGGCCGGCACCGGCAGCGACCAGACGACGGCCTCGCTCGCCTTCGTCAACAAGATCAGGACCGAGCGCGGCCTGGCGCCGCTTTCCTCCGACACGGCGGCGCAGCGCGCGGCCATGGACCAGGCGAGCCGTATGGCGAGCGCCGGCAGGATGGAGCACAATATCGGCTTCGGCGCGAATTTCCTGAAGCGCATGAAGGGCATGGAGGTGCCGCTGCCGGCCGCCGAAAACATTGCAGCCGGGCAGGACAGCGCCGCGGAGGCCTTCGAGGCCTGGTATCGCTCGCCGAAGCACCTGGAAAACATGCTGGGAACAGGCTATCGCGGCCTCGGCGTCGCGGTCGTCTCCAATCCCGCGTCGGACAACCGGCCCTACTGGGCGATGGTCCTGTCGAGCTGAGAGCCGGCGGAAGGAGAGGGGGCAGGACCGTGAGCGCAGCAACTGCAGGCGAAAACGAGGGCGCGGGCCCCTTCGAGGTGACGCACCGGCTGGTGCTCGCGATCGCCATCCCCATGACGCTCGGCTTCCTCACGACGCCGCTGATAGGGCTCACCGACACGGCGGTCGCCGGCCGGCTCGGTTCGGCGGATGCGCTGGCGGGACTTGCCATCGGCGCCGTGCTGTTCGACCTCCTGCTCGGCAGCTTCAACTTCCTGCGCGCCTCCACAACCGGTCTCGTCGCCCAGGCCTTCGGGCGCGGCGATCCACGGGAAGAGCAGGCGGTCTACTGGCGCTCGCTTGCCATCGCGCTCTGTTGCGGGCTCGCCGTCGCGCTGCTGTCGCCGCTCCTTCTGTCCGCCGGCCTGTTCCTCATGGCGCCGTCGCCCGGCGTCGCCGCGGTGACCTCGACCTATTTCATGATCCGCGTGCTCGCCGCGCCCATGGCGCTCGCCAATTATGCCGCGCTCGGCTTCGTGCTCGGCCGCGGGCAGGGCGTGACGGGGCTGGTGCTGCAGGCCATCATCAACGGCACCAACATCGTGCTGTCGATCGTGCTCGGCCTCTGGTTCGGCTGGGGCATTGCCGGCATCGCCTGGGGTACCTTTGCCGGCGAGGCGATCGGCATGCTCGCCGGCTTCCTCATCGTTGTCTCGCGCTTCGACCGGACGCACCGGCCTTCGCGCGCCGAGGTCTTCGCCCGGGACCGGCTGCGGGCGCTGTTCTCGCTCAATCGTGACATCATGATCCGCACCTTCGTGCTGATCGGCGCCTTCGCCATCATGACGCGCATCGGCGCCTCGCTCGGCCCTCTGGCGCTGGCGGCCAATGCGGTGCTGATGAATATCTTCCTCGTCGCCGGCTACTATCTCGACGGGCTTGCCAATGCCGCCGAACAGCTCGTCGGCCGGGCCTTCGGCGCGCGTTTCCGCCCCGCCTTCGATCGGGCGGTGAAGCTCACCATGCTCTGGTCCCTTGGCCTCGGCCTCGTCACCACGCTGCTCTTCCTCGTCTTCGGCATGGATGTGATCGACCTCCTGACGACGACGACGAGCGTCAGGGCGGAGGCGGCGCAATACCTGCCCTGGGCTGCCCTGACGGCGGTCACCGGCGCCCTCGCCTTCCAGATGGACGGGGTCTATATCGGCGCGACCTGGTCGAAGGCCATGCGCAACATGATGCTCCTGGCCTTTACGGGCTATCTTGCGGCGCTCGCCGTCTTCGTGCCGCTTCTCGGCAACCACGGGCTCTGGCTGTCGCTCAACCTGTTCCTCGCCTTTCGCGGGATCTTCCTCGCGCTGCGCCTGCCGGGGCTGGCGGAGCGGCAGTTTTCCGGCCCGGGCCGGGGCTGATCCCCGACCCGGATGCCTTGGCGTCAGACCGGCTGGATGAGGCCAAGGCCGAGGCCCGCTATCGTCCAGGGCCGTTCCGGCCGGGCCGGACCGTCGCCGTCCTCTGCGCGGATTTCGGCCCGCGCGCGCAGCCAATGGGAATATTCACGGCCTTCCGGGCGGCCTTCTTCCTCCCAGATTTCGTGGGCCCTTTGCCGGATCCGTTCGTCGTGATCGTTCATGGTGCGTCCCTTCCTGGCCTTTTCGGCCGTTATAGGCGGGATCGGTGCAGGCTACCGTCGATGCGAATCGGCTTTTGCCGAACACTCCACCCGCAGGACCGAAACCCTTCAGGACGACTATGGTTCCCGTGTGGCACTCACAGGGCGCGGTCCGCCCAATGGGCCGTGCGTGTGCCGCGAAGCGCGGAAATCGAGGCGATCTGCTCGATATCACAAATGCGCGAGAGGCCGGCCACGATCTCGCCGGGCAGCGTCGGCCCGGCATAGACCATGCAGGAATAGAGCTGCACGAGATGCGCGCCGGCGCGGATCTTCTCCGCCGCCGTCTCGGCGCTGGAGACGCCGCCGACGCCGATGATCGGCAGGGTTTCGCCGACGCGCCGGCGCGTCTTGGCGAGCACCACGGTCGATTTCTCGAAGAGCGGCTTGCCGGAAAGCCCGCCCGCCTCGCCGGCCTGCCGCGTGTCGCGGAGGCCGTCGCGCGACAGCGTCGTGTTGGAGACGATGAGCCCGTCGAGCGGATGGGCGAGCGCCACCTCGGCGATGTCGTCGAGGCCTTCCTCGGTGAGATCGGGCGCGATCTTCAGGAAGACCGGCACCTGGCGGCCGCTTCGCGCCGCCTCCTCGCCGCGTGCGGCGAGCACGGCGGACAACAGCGCATGCAGGCTTTCCTTTGCCTGCAGGTCGCGCAGGCCCGGCGTGTTGGGCGAGGAGATGTTGGCGGTGAAGTAGCGCGCCACGTCGTAAAAGGTGCGGATGCCCGCGACATAGTCGGCGATGCGGTCGGCGCTGTCCTTGTTGGCGCCGATATTGACGCCGATCAGCGCATCACGCCGGCAGGCCTTCAGCCGGGCCAGCGCCGCCGCATGGCCGGCATTGTTGAAGCCGAGGCGGTTGATGACGGCGTCGTCCTCCACGAGGCGGAAGATGCGCGGCTTGGGATTGCCCTCCTGCGGGCGGGGGGTAACGGTGCCGATCTCGGTGAAGCCGAAGCCGAGGCGTAGCAGGGCCTCCGGCACTTCGGCATTCTTGTCATAGCCCGCGGCAAGGCCTAGCGGGTTGGGGAAGGCAAGGCCGGCGACGGTCTGTGCGAGGCGCGGATCGGCCCTGGCCGGGCAGGCGGGTACGACACCGGCCTTCAGCGCGGCGATCGACAGGCCGTGCGCGGTTTCGGGGTCGAAGAGGAACAGGCCCTTGCGGCCGAGGGTGGACAGGAGCGACATCAGAGCGGCATCTCCGGAAACTGGTGGGCGCCGTCGGCCCCGAGCGGCAGGGGCTTTTCCCAGAGCACGGCGGACAGCGGAAGGGCGGCGTAGAGATGGGGGAAGAGGTCGCCGCCGCGCGAGGGTTCGTAGATGAGTTTGCCGCCGAGCGCATCGCCGTCGACGGCGACGAGGAGGAGGTCGTCCTGGCCCGCGAAATGGCGGGCGGCCGTCTCCTTCGCCTGTGCGGCGGTGGAGAAGTGGATGAAGCCGTCCGAAAGGTCGATGGCCGCACCCTCGAAAATCCCGGTCGCCTTTGCCGCCTGCCACAGACTTGCCGGAACGATCTTGTAGATTGTTTTGGCCATCTCGTCCGTTCCTCCACTGGCTGCTGTTTTTCAACGGTAGCGCTTGCCGCAAAGAACGGCGAATGTCTACCGGCATAGGCCCGCAAACCGGCTCCTGGAGGATTTTGCATGCGAATTCACGCTCTGCCTTTCATCTTCGTCGCTGCCCTCGCGGCCGGTTCCGCCCAGGCCGAGGGCGAGGGACGCTACCGCATGGAGAAGACGGACGGCGGTTTCGTCCGCCTCGACACCGCAACGGGCGAGGTCTCGCTGTGCCGGGAAAAGGAGGGCCAGATCGTCTGCCGCATGGCGGCCGACGAGCGCGCGGCCTTCGAAAAGGAGCTCGACCTCCTCACCAAGCGCGTCGAGGCGCTGGAAAACGGCGGCGCGACGGGCGAGACGGCCGCAAAACCGTCTTTGCCAACGGATGAAGAGATTGACCGGACCATGACCATCATGGAAAAGATGATGCAAAGGTTCATGGGCATCGTGAAAAACCTGGAGGAGGGTGAGGAGGAAACCGCCCCCGGGAAAGACGCGATCCCGCAGAAGACCTGACGGACACCCTTCGCCGGCCAAGGCCGTGCTGTGCCCGTCTCGGGGTCCAGCTACTCTTGGGAGGGAGCGCATGGCATCGGCACTCACGATCATCATCGCGGACGATCATCCGCTATTCCGCGGCGCGCTGAAACAGGCGCTGACCGGAATGGCGGGCAATCCCGACATCGTCGAGGCGGGCGATTTCGAGGCGGCGCGAAAGGCGGCCGCCGGAAACCCGAACGCCGACCTCCTGCTGCTCGACCTCGCCATGCCCGGCGTCAGCGGCCTGTCCGGCCTGATCTCGCTGCGTGCCGAGTTCCAGAGCCTTCCCGTCGTCATCGTCTCGGCGAGCGACGACCCGGCCACCATCCGCCGGGCGCTCGATCTCGGCGCCTCCGGCTTCATCTCCAAATCCGCCTCCATCGAGGATATCCGCGAGGGCATCGGCTCGGTGCTCGAGGGCAACATCTATACGCCCGGCTTCTACGTGCGCGGGCCGGAGCAGGACAGCGAGGTGGCGGACCTCATCGCGCGGCTGCGCACGCTGACGCCGCAGCAGTCGCGCGTGCTCTCCATGCTCGCCGAAGGCCTGCTCAACAAGCAGATCGCCTATGAACTCGGCGTCTCCGAGGCGACCATCAAGGCGCATGTCTCGGCTATCCTCCTGAAGCTCAATGTCGACAGCCGCACCCAGGCGGTCATCCAGCTCGGCAAGATCGGCAGCGCCCAGGCCGCCGCCTGAGGCCTATTCCGCCGCTTCCCGCTGCGTCGTCGAAAGCTGCGTCAGCCAGGCCCGCATGGAAGCGGGGCGGACGGGCTTGTTCTGCACGAGGATATTGTCGCGCTCGGCCTCGGCGCGCACGTCCGGCGTGCGGTCGGCGGTCACAAGCAGGGCCGGGACCTCGCGGGCGAGCGCCGCCCGGAGCTTCGCGATCGCGGCAATGCCGGTGCCGTCGTCGAGATGGTAGTCGGCGATGACCGCATCGAAGGCGGGAGCGCCGCTCGCAACCAGCACCTCCACGGCGGCCACCGATTCGGCCAGCGTCACCGCGCAGCCCCAGCCGGAGAGCAGGAGCCGCATGCCGTCGAGGATCTTCGGCTCGTTGTCGACGCACAGGACGCGCAGGCCCTTGAGCGGCTCGTCGCTGGCCGGCACGGCGGCGAGCTTGTCGGCGACGTGCCGGCTTGCCGCTGCATCGATCGGCACGCGCACCTTGAAGCTGGTGCCGCGTCCCGGCGTCGACTGCAGCTCGACGGGATGCGACAGCACGCGCGAGATGCGGTCGACGATGGAAAGGCCGAGCCCGAGGCCCGGCGCCGTGCGGGCGCCCTCGTCGAGACGGGCGAACTCCTTGAAGACCGTGCGGAATTTCGAGGAGGGAATGCCGATGCCCGAATCGAGCACCTGGATGTGGGCGTGCCCCCCCTTGCGCCGGACGCCGACGAGGACCGTTCCCGCGTTGGTGTATTTGATGGCGTTCGACACGAGGTTCTGCACGACGCGGCGCAGGAGGTTCGGGTCGGTGCGGATGGCGAGCGAGGAGGGGACAACGGTGAATTTCAGGTTCTTCGCCCGCGCCATCGGCGCAAAATCGGTCTCGATGCGCTTCAGGAGGTCCTTCAGCGGCACCGTCTGCACGCGCGGCTTCATCGCCCCGGTGTCGAGGCGGGAAATGTCGAGCACGGCGCCGAGGATCGCTTCCACCGATTCCAGCGAGGAATCGATGTTGTGGATCATCTCGCGGTTCTCCGTCTCGCCCAGCCGCTCGACGAGCGAGGAGGAATAGAGCCGCGCGGCGTTCAGCGGCTGGAGGATATCGTGGCCGGCGGCGGCGAAAAAGCGCGTCTTGCTGATATTGGCCTCTTCGGCGGCCGCGCGCGCCTCGGCGAGTTCCGTGTTGACCCGGGTCAGTTCCACGGTGCGCTGGGCGACGCGCTGTTCCAGCGTCTCGTTGACCTGTTTCAGCGCCCGGTCGGCCGCCACGCGGTCGGTGATGTCGGTATAGGTGGAGACGAACCCCTTCTCCGGCATGGCATTGGTGCGCACCTCGATGATGCGCTCGCCGCCGGCAAGCACCAGCGCGAAGGGCTCGTCATAGGTCATGGTGCGCGTGACGGCCGCTTCACGGTCGTCCTGCGCGATGTCGCCGCGCTCGACGAGGATGTCCACGATGTCGGAGAGCGGGAAGCCGACCTGGCCGACATATTCCGGCAGGTCGAGCAACTGACGGAAGCGGCGGTTCCAGACGGTGAGGTTGCCGGCGCTGTCGAAGACCGCGATGCCCTGGTCCATCTGGCCGAGCGCGGTCTGCAGCATGTCCTGGTTGTATTGCAGGGCCTCGCTGGCCTGGTCGAGCAGCCAGTCCGTGTCCGTCGGCGTGTCGTCGATGCGCTGGAGCACGAGCGAGAGCACGAGGCGGGCGGAAGAGGAGCCGATGGCGCTGCCGAGCAGTTGCTCGGAAAAATGCACGATGGCGGCATCGGCCGGCGAATTGTCCTCCAGCCAGCGGCCGACCTGCCGTTCATAGGTGTGGAAGGAGCGCTGCATGCGCTCCTCGCCGAGATACTTTGCGATGGTGGTCTTGAGGTCCCGGACCGTCACCTTGGTGCGCCTGCCGCGGAAGGCCCGTTCGAGGCGCGGCTTGGAGCGGATGAAGGTGCCGGCCTGGAGCCGCTCCAGCGAGGTCGGGTTGCGGGTGAGCGAACCGATGACATAGGCGCCGACATTCACCATCATGGCGAGCAGCGTGGCGTTGACCAGCGGATCGGCGTTCTCGCCGGTGAAGATGGCGGTGCCCGGAAACAGGAAGCCGAGCACGGTTTCGGCGATATAGGCGTTGTCGGCGACACCGATGCTCGGCAGGAACAGCAGGTAGGCCCAGATGACGAGGCCCGAGATCATGCCCGCCATGGCGCCACGGGCATTGGCGTTGCGCCAGAAGAGGCCGCCGAGCAGCGCCGGGGCGACCTGCGCGGCTGCCGCGAAGGCGAGCAGGCCCATCGAGGCGAGGCCGGCATTGGCGGCGGTGGCGCGATAATAGGCGTAGCCCATCAGCAGCACGAAGAAGATCGCGAGCCGCCGGATGCGCAGCAACATGCGCGACAGGTCGTCCTGCTGCTCGACCCCGCCGATGAGGTTGCGCCGGAGCACGACAGGGATGACGATGTCATTCGACACCATGATGGACAGCGCCACAGAGGCGACGATGACCATGGCGGTGGCGGCGGAGAACCCGCCGATGAACGCGATGAGCGTGAGGACCGGCTGGTCGAGCGCGAAAGGCAGGGTCAGCACGTAGAGGTCGGCATCGCCCTGGCCGCCGAAGGTGAGCACGCCGCCGATGGCGACCGGCAGCACGAAGAGATTGATGGCGACGAGGTAGAGCGGGAAGAGGACGCCTGCCATGCGTAGTTCGCCCGCCGTGCGGTTCTCGACGACGGTGACGTGGAACTGGCGCGGCAGCATGACGATGGCGAAGGCGGAGAGCACGATGAGCAGGATCCAGCGTGCCGTCGGCGTCTCGTAGGTCAGCGCCTGCATGACGCGCTCGTTCGCTGCCGCCTGCCGCCAGAGATCGCCCGGCCCGTCGAACATGAAGTAGATGACGTAGATGCCAACGGAGGCCATGGCGATGAGCTTGACCAGCGATTCCATGGATATGGCGAGGATGAGGCCGTTCTGGTGCTCGGTGGCGTCCGTGTGGCGCGTGCCGAAGACGATGGCAAAGCAGGCGAGAAACAGCGTGACGACCAGCGGCAGGTCGATGAGGCCGCCGGAGGCGGCTATGCCGAAGCCGGTCGTGTCGACCATGGCGGAAACGGAGCTGGAGACCGCCTTCAGCTGGAGCGCGATATAGGGGATGTAGCCGATCAGCGAGATGAGGGCGACGACGGCGGCGACGCCCGGATTCTTGCCGTAGCGCGCGGCCACGAAATCGGCGATCGAGGTGAGGCGTTCGGATTTGGCCAGCGTCACGATGCGGCGGATGAGCGGCATGCCGAGCGTGAACATCAAGATCGGGCCGATATAGATGCCGGCGAATTCGAGGCCGTGGGTCGTGGCAAGGCCGACGCCGCCGAAATAGGTCCAGGACGTGCAGTAGATCGCAAGGCTCAGCGCATAGACCAGCGGCCGGCCCTTCGATGTGCGGCCGGTACGCTTTGCCTTCCGGTCGCCGTAACTTGCAACCGCGAAGAGCAGGAGCAGATAGGCGAGCGCGAGGGCGAATATCAGCGAGCCCGGCATGCTTCCTCCCGCAGTCCTTCGGCCTTCGCCGCGAGAATAGGCCAAAGCGGGCGGGAAGGAAATCGCGTCGAAGGTCGGGTGTGCAAGGGAGCGGTGCGTAACCCCCGGATATTGACGGAGTGCAGTTCCATCCCGGCGAAAACTAAACTAGGTTGCCTTTGCTTTACAGCAACAGGAGACCCTCATGCTCAATGAGTTCAAGGCGTTTATCGCCCGCGGCAATGTCATGGACCTCGCCGTCGGCGTCATCATCGGTGCAGCCTTCAACAAGATCGTCGAATCCGTCGTCAATGACCTGGTCATGCCGATCGTCGGTGCATTGACCGGGGGCGGTTTCGACTTCTCCAACTACTTCATCGCATTGTCCAGCAACGTGACGGCGACGTCGCTCGCAGCCGCCCGCGAGCAGGGTGCGGTCTTTGCCTACGGCAATTTCATCACCGTGTTCATTAATTTCCTCATCCTCGCCTGGATCATCTTCCTGATGATCAAGGGCGTGAACCGCATGCGCGCGTCGCTGGAGAAGGAAAAAGCCGCTGGTGCCGCCGAGCCCGCGCCGCCGCCGGAAGACGTACTGCTGCTCACCGAGATCCGCGACCTCCTCAAGAGCCGCCCGGTCGCCTGAAGCATTTTACAGCGGATTGTTACACGAAAGGCCCGGTTCGCCGGGCCTTTTCACGTCGAGGGCCAGCCCGCCGTCCGGGCCTCTTCCAGTGTGGCGAGGAGGGCGTCGGCGGGGGAGAGGCCGAGCCGTTCGCCCTGGCGCGAAAGCCAGCCGGCATGCACCAGGCGGATCTCGACGGGAATGCGCTCGATGCCGAGCGCAAGGGCCACTGCCGTGCGGTGCTTGCCGTTGGTGTGGCGGACGAGGCGGCCCCCGGCATCGATCGCCACGCCGATATCGCGCTCGGCAAGGTCCTGCCAGAGCGTGCGCGTCCAGCGGTGGCGCCGGCCGGTCTGGCCGAGCAGGCCGAGATCGGAATGCGGCACGATGCCGTTCTTCTCGATATCGGCGATCAGCGCCAGGTAATATTCGAAGAAATTGTCGAGCTTCTCGATCGTGTCGATGGCGATGCGGTTGCGCTTGACCGTCGCCCCGTCCGCGATGCGTTTCGCATAGGCCCGGTAGCGCGCGCCGGCACGAAAATCCTGCCGAGTCTCGACGAGTTCGGTGATCTCCGCATGGGAGGACGATTTTTCCAGCGGTTCGACGATGCGGCTCCAGTCGCTGCCGTCGAGGAAATGCGTGCCGATCCAGCGCAGCCGCCCGCGATCCAAAATATTGTCGCGCAGCCGGGTGGTCAGGTGACGGGTCGCGATCGGGATGACCAGCCGTTCGCCGAAATGGAAATGCGCCTGTGCGACGAGGATGGCAGGCCCACCCTCGCGGTCCAGCCGCCGCGCCGCCCGATTGAACCGCCCGGTGAAACCGATATGTGCCGCAGCGAAGTCGCGCATCGGCACGAGGTCGAGCGCCCGCTGGAGAAGCGTGGGCGCCGGGGGCCGCGCGCGGGGCGGGCTCCGATCATAGACCGGTCGTGGAGATGTCTGGTGGTCGGCCAACCTGTACTCGAGTCCGTTCCCGATGGCCGTCAGCGCGAAGGGTGGTCGACGGCGGCGCCATCCATGACAAATAAACGACGGTTTGCAAAGCCGTGAGGGCCCGGGGCGCCGCTGCCTGCGTGAAAACCCGGATATTTCCGGGCTTTCCCGCTGATCGGTGGCGCGTGACGGCGGCACCGATCAGCGTAGCCGCGAATCAGGCCGTTGCGCCGGCCGTCTTCGTCTGGTGGATCTCGATCAGGCTCGGGCCGTTGCGGGCTCCCGCCTTCTCCAGCGCGGCGGGCAGGTCGCGCACGTCGGCGAGGCGCTCGGAGGGCACGCCATAGGCGGTGCCGATGGCGATGAAGTCCGGCGCGGAGGGCTTCACCCCTTCCGGCGTGATGCCGGCCTCGACCATGAAGTTCTCGATCTCCTGATAGCCGTCATTGTTCCAGACGAGAAAGATCACGCGCGCTTGCGCATCCGCCGCCGAGCCGATCTCCGACAGCGAGAACTGCAGGCCGCCATCGCCGGCAAGGCAGATGATCGGTGCGCCGGGCTCGGCGAGCGCAGCACCGACGGCGGCGGGCGGGGCAAAGCCGAGCGCACCGTAGCCGGTCGCCGCGTTGAACCAGCTGCGCGGGCGCGGCGCGTCGCAATAGTAGTTGCCGGCATAGACGGCCTGGGTGGAATCCCCGACGATGACGGCCTTCGGCAGTGTGCGCCAGATGGCGTCGATGACGCCGATTTCCGCCTGCATCTTCGCCGTCAGCTCGTTCCAGGCACCCTTGCGGGCGGTTTCGGCGCGCGTGGCGCCGTTGCTTGTCGCCTTGTGGCCCTCGAGGAAGCCGAGCATGCCGGCCGCCGCCGTCTTGGCGCTGGAGAAGATCGACAGCCCCGATTGCGGCGTGCGGGCAAGCTGGGCGGCGTCGATGTCGATGCGGATCAGCGATTTCAGCCGCGGGAACCCGTTGTCGACATTGATGTCGTAGTCCGTCGGGCCGAATTCGGTGCCGAAGGCGACGACGAGGTCGGCATCGGCAAGCAGCCGGCGCACGGCCTTGAGGCTGGGACTGGCCGGCACGCGCAGGGCATGGCCAGCGAGCATGCCGCGGCCATTGACGGTGGTGACGACCGGTGCGCCGAGCCGCTCGGCGAGCGCGCGGATCTCCTCGTCCGCCGTCACCGCGCCGCCGCCGGCAAGGATGACGGGGCGCGAGGCATTAGCGCACAGGATGGCGGCGCGCTGCAGGGTCTCCGCATCGGCGCGCGGGCGCGTGGCGACAGCGGCGGGAAAGCGGTCGGTCTCGATTTGTTTCGCCATCACGTCGGTCGGGATTTCGATATGCACCGGGCCGGGGCGGCCGGAGAGCAGCACGGCGAAGGCGCGCTCCATGACGAGCGGCAGGTCGGCGGGGTTGAGCAGCGTGTGCGAATAGAGGGCGAGCGTCTTCATCATGCCCTGCTGGTCCGGCAGTTCGTGCAGCAGGCCGCGGCCGTGACCGAGCGAATCGCGCCGGTTGACGCCGGAAATGACCAGCATGGGCACGGAATCCTGCCGCGCCTGCGCCATGGCCGTGATGGTGTTGGTAAGGCCCGGGCCGGTGATGACGAGGGCGACGCCCGGCTTGCCGGAAACGCGCGCATAGCCGTCCGCCATGAAGCCGGCGCCCTGCTCGTGACGCGGCGTGATGTGGCGGATCTTCGCGGCGGCAAGGCCCCGGTAGAGCTCGACCGTGTGCACGCCGGGAATGCCGAACACGACTTCCACGCCGTTCGCCTCCAGGAGGTCGATCAGAACCTCCCCGACGGTTTTCGTGCTCATGCGCGGCGCTCCTTCGGCAGGGCGGAACGGGCGGCGAGCGCGGCGATGCGCCGGCAGGCCTCGTCGATATGGGCGTCGGGTACGGTGAGGCTGAGGCGGATGAAGCCTTCCGCCTCCTCGCCGAAGGAGGACCCCGGCATGACGGCGACCCGTTCCTCGCGCAAGAGCGCCCAGGCGAAATCCTCGCCGCTCATGCCCGTGCCGGAAACATCGACGACAATGAACATGCCGGCCTCGGGCGGCAGCGGCGCGAGGCCGGGCGCGCGCGACAGGGCGGCGGCGAAGCAGGCGGCGCGTCCCTTGTAGCTTTCGCGCATCGTCGCGGCGGTCGCGATCGGATTGTCGAGCGCATAGGCCGTCATGTCGGCGATGAAGGGCTGGCCGCCGAACAGCATCGTCTCGGAGACCGAGAGCAGCCGCGTGCAGAAGTCCGCCGGGCCGATCGCCCAGCCGCTGCGGAAACCCGGGGCGGCATGCGACTTCGAGATGGAGGAGACGACGACGGTGCGCTCGGCGAGGTCGGGATTATCGAAGGGCGAGGCGAAGACCCCGCCGAAGACGAGCTGTTCATAGACCTCGTCGCAGACGATCCACAGGTCGTGCCTGCGGCAGACGGCGCCGATCTCTGCGATCTCCGCGGCGCTCAGCACCGCGCCGGTCGGGTTGTGCGGCGTGTTGAGCAGCAGCACCCGGCAGGCCGGCGTGATGGCGGCCTCGAGGTCGGCCGCCTTCATGTGAAAGCCGTTTTCCGGGCACAGCGGCACGGCGATGCGCTCGGCGCCTGTCGAGCGGATGACGCCCTCGTAGGTCGCATAGAGCGGGTCGCCGACGAGCACCGCATCGCCGGCCTCCACGAGGCCGAGCATGACGGCGAAGAGCGCGGTCTGGGTGCCGGGGAAGCACAGAACGTTGGCGGCGGTGACGTCACCGCGGCGCTTGCGGTACTTGCGCACCAGTGCGTCGACCACGGAGGGCTCGCCCCGGCCGTTGGAATAGCGGTAGCGGCCGGCATGCATGGTGCGCACGGCCTCGGCCAATAGCGCCGGATCCGGCGGCACGTCCGGTTCGCCGATGGTCAGCTCGATGATATCCTGGCCTTCGGCCTTCATGCGCCGCGCTTCGGCATGGATGGCCCATTTCTCAGAGCCGAGACTGGCGAGCCGATCTGTGATGGATGCATAGCGCATGGCCGTCCTCCGCATTTCCATTGGATATCGTTTATCGGTCGGCGCCGATGGCGTCGACCGGTCTCAAGCGCAGCCCGAGCAGGGTTTCGATCGAGGTCAGCGCGATCTCGACGAGTTCACTTTCCCCGAAAAGCTCGCCGGCCAGGCATCCTTCGAGCCAGAGCCCGTCAAGCAGGCCGTTGATCGCGATGGCGAGCCTTCGGCAGCGCTCCGGCGAGGCATCCTCGCCGCGCGCGGCAAGGAAATCGCCGAGCAGGCCCTCCAGCGCGTTGCGGAAGCTCAGATAGCCCTCGCGGTGGATGGCGACGAGTTCCGGATCGACGCTGACGCGGCTGATGAACGAGGCCCAGAGCGAGAGGCTGCGGCTGTTGGCGACTGGCTCCGTCAGGTTGATGACGATGAAGTCGCGCAGCCGCGTTTCCGGGTCGCCCGTCACCCGCTCGGCCTTTTCGGTGAGGCGGGCGATGACGATCCGGTAGGCTTCCTGCAGGATATGCTCCTTGGACTGGAAGTAGTGCCGGATGAGGCCCGCCGTCACGCCCGCCTTGATGGCGATCTGCCGAACCGTCGCGCCCTCCAGGCCGTATTCCGCGATGCAGTCGAGCGTCGCCTCGATCAGGTCGTGGCGGCGTTCGGCCTCGGGGGCGCGATGGAAGGTGCGGCGGGCCATGGTCTCCTCGTCAGGCGGCGCGGCGCAGCACCGGCCGCGTCAGGCAGGTCGGCCCGCCCTCGCAGGCAATGCACAGTGCGTCGGCCTCGAAGGTCTGAACCGTGCAGCCGGCCGCTTCCATCGCCGCCTTCGTGGCCGGGAAGCCTTCGACCATGATCACCTCGTAGGGCCGGGTCGGCAGCACGTTGAGCGACAGGCCGTTGCTGGCGTGGAACTCGTCGGCCGGCGCCTCGATCAGGCGGATGCCGCGCTTCCGGAGCAGCTGGTAGAAGGCGGCCGGCAGCAGCGGGGCGAATACGAGGGCGAGATCGTCCGCCAGCGGGCTCATCACGCTCATCAGGTGGAGGCAGGCTTCCTCGCCCTGCCAGAGCGGTAGGTCATAGGCAAGTACCGTGACGCCGTGGGGCGCGAGGATCCGCGTGATCTGGTCGATGCCCTCCTGGTTGGTGCGCACGCCGCGGCCGATGACGAGCGTCTTCGCATCGAGCCAGATGCAGTCGCCGCCCTCCACGGTGCCCTCGCCCTCGATGCGGCCGAGGATCGGGATCTGGCGTTCGGCATAGGCCTTCTCGTGCAGCGCCGTCTCGGCGACGCGCAGCGGCTTGCCCATACGCAGCAGGATCGCGCCGTGGTCCGACATCAGGGAGGGATCATGGGTGAACATGGCGTCGGCAAGCCCGTCGCCCTCGTCCTCAAGCCAGATGATCTCGGTGCCGGATCTTTCCACGAGATCGGCGAAGGCCTTGTACTGGTGGACTGCGCGCGCGCCGTCGAAGGTCGGGCCGTAATGCCACTTGGCGGCATCGGCGCCCTTCAGGCTGGCGCCGGGGCGGCGCATCAGGACACGCATCAGGGGGGCCGACATTTCCTGCGAACCGTAGGCGGTCATTCCATACTCCCGGGAGAAAATCATCTTGGACGGGCGCTGCCAGAAAAGTCAGCGATGCGCCTATTATACGCTTGAATAATTTCTTAACAAGTGCCACGATGCTTTTCATAAGAGGACGCGACGGGCCGAAGATGCCCGCGGGAACGCTGAAAAACAGGGGAATTTGGCATGGCTCATGCATCGATTTTCCGTGCGCCGGAGACTGCTGCGCGATGACGGAGCGCGCCGAGGCAATCGCAGTCAGGGACCTGCACAAGCGCTTCGGGCCGCTTGACGTTCTGAAAGGTGTTTCGCTGACCGCGCACGAGGGCGACGTCATCGCCATCATCGGCGGTTCGGGCTCCGGCAAGTCCACCTTCCTTCGCTGCATCAACATGCTGGAACTGCCGAGCGCCGGATCGGTGACCATCCACGGCGAGACGATCGCCATGAAGAGCGACGGCCACGGCGGCATGATGCCGGCCGATCGCAAGCAGGTGCAGCGCCTGCGCTCGCGGCTCGGCATGGTGTTCCAGAGCTTCAATCTCTGGCAGCACATGACCATCCTGGAAAATGTCATCGAGGCGCCCGTCCATGTGCTCGGCGTGAAGAAGGACGAGGCGATTGCCCGGGCCGAGACGCTGCTGCGCCGCGTCGGGCTCTACGAGAAGCGCGACGCCTATCCGGCCTTCCTCTCCGGCGGCCAGCAGCAGCGGGCGGCCATCGCCCGGGCGCTCGCCATCCAGCCCCATGTCATGCTCTTCGACGAACCGACCTCCGCGCTCGATCCGGAACTGGTCGGCGAGGTGCTCTCCGTCATCGGCGACCTCGCCAAGGAGAAGCGCACGATGATCCTCGTCACGCACGAGATGAAGTTCGCGCGCAACGTCGCAAGCCACGTCGTCTTCCTGGCCAACGGGGTCATCGAGGAACAGGGCCCGCCGGACGAACTGTTCGGATCGCCGAAATCGGAGCGGTTGAAGAAGTTCATCAGCTCCATCCACTGAGAAGCAAAAAACCAACAGAGGGAAGATCATGAAGAGTGCCGTAAAGACAATCGCCCTTGCCGCCGCGATCGGCCTTGCCGCCATCTCGGGCGCTGCGGCCCAGCAGGTCCGTGTCGGCTTTGCCGCCGAGCCCTATCCGCCCTTCACCTCGCCGGATGCGTCCGGCAACTGGGAAGGCTGGGAAGTGGACTTCATGAAGGCGATCTGCGCCGAGGCGAAGCTCGATTGCGTCGTCACGCCCGTCGCCTGGGACGGCATCATCCCGGCGCTGACCTCCAACAAGATCGACATGATCATCGGCTCCATGTCGATCACGCCGGAGCGCCAGCAGACGATCGACTTCTCCGACAAGTACTACAACTCTCTGCCGGGCGTCATCGGCCCGAAGGACGCCAAGTTCGAGCCGACGCCGGAAGGCCTTGCCGGCAAGACGCTCGGCGTGCAGGTGGCGACCATCCACCAGGTCTACGCCAACAAGTATTTCGCCCCCGCCGGCACGACGGTGAAGGAATACCAGACGCAGGATGAGGCCAACAACGACCTCGCCGCCGGCCGCATCGATGCGGTGCAGGCCGATTCCGTCGCGATGCTGGAATTCCTCAAGTCCGAGCAGGGCGCCGCCTGCTGCGACATGAAGGGCATGGTCAAGGACGATCCCGAAGTGCTCGGGCTTGGCGTCGGCGTCGGCCTGCGCAAGGGCGAGACGGAGCTGAAGGACAAGATCAACGCCGCCATCAAGGCGATCCGCGAGAACGGCACCTACGATACCTTCTCGAAGAAATACTTCGACTTCGACATCTACGGCGGCTGACCGTCCGTTTACGCCTGATGCCGGCGGCTTCTGCCGCCGGCTGATCTCCTCGAACGGACACGAGACCCCATGGCCGATGCCGGATCGCTGATCAACTGGAGCCTGCTTGCGCTCGAACCGCCCGGCTGGGGCGGGGTGCTCCTGGCGGGATTGTGGAACTCCATCCAGATCGCCGTCGGCGGCTATGGGCTCGGCCTCGTCCTCGGCACCGGCGGCGCCATGGGCAAGCTCTACGGCGGGCCGATCGCAAAGGACTTGCTGGAGGTCTACACCACGCTGGTGCGCGCGGTGCCGGAACTCGTGCTGATCCTCATCCTCTATTATGCCGGCACGGATGTGCTGAACCAGATTTCCGCCGCCCTCGGCTGGGGCCAGATGGATATCAGCGGCCTTGCGGCGGGCATCTTCGTCATCGGCGTCGTGCAGGGCGCCTATTCCACCGAGGTCATCCGCGGCGCGATCAAGGCGGTGCCGGCGGGGCAGATCGAGGCGGCGCGGGCCTATGGCATGTCGCCGGTGCAGATCATGCGCCGCGTCACGCTGCCTGCCATGCTGCCGCATGCCATTCCGGGCCTTTCCAACCTCTGGCTCATTGCCACCAAGGATACAGCGCTCCTCGCCGTGGTTGGCTTCTCCGAGCTGACGCTGGTGACGCGCCAGGCGGCGGGCAGCACCAAGTCCTACCTGCTGTTCTTCTGCGCGGCCGGCGTGCTCTATCTCCTGATCACGCTGGTCTCCAACGTGCTGATCGGCCTCATCGAACGCCACTACCGGCGCGGCATGGCGAGGACCGCGTGATGGCCGACGAGACCGTTTCCGCCACCGCGCTCACCGAACTGCCGGGCAGGCAGAGCTTCTTCAAGCCGCATCGCATCGTGCTGATGGCGATCGCCGCGGTCTTCGTCTTCTGCGTCGTCTGGTTCATGCGCTGGGAATGGGTGCCGAAATATTCCGGGGCGCTCGCCTCCGGCGTCGGCGTCACGCTGCTCATGCTGTTTACGACCTCGATCCTCGGCTTCTTCCTCGCCGTGCCGATCGGCCTCGTGCAGGTGACGGGGCCCTGGCCCTTGAAGTTTCTGGCGAAAGGCTTCTGCACGATCATTCGCGGCACGCCGCTGCTATTGCAGCTCTGGCTGCTTTACTACGGCCTCGGCTCGCTCTTTCCGCAGTTCCCGGAAATCCGCAATTCCTTCCTCTGGCCCTATCTGCGCGAATCCTGGCCCTATGGCGTCGCCGCGCTGACGATTTCCTTCGCCGCCTACGAGGGCGAGGTGATGCGCGGCGCTTTCGCCGGCGTGCCGCCGGGGGAGCTCGAGGCCGCGCGCGCTTACGGCATGAGCCGCTTCACCGTGTTCCGCCGTATCTGGCTGCCGCGCGCCGTCTACCGCGCGCTGCCGACGCTGAACGGCGAAACCGTGCTGCAGCTGAAGTCGACACCGCTCGTCGCGACCATCACCGTGATCGACGCCTATGCCGTCATCTCCAAGGTGCGGCAGGCGACCTATCTCACCTATGAGCCGCTCCTGCTGCTGGCTCTTATCTACCTTTGCCTCACCGCCATCCTGGTGGTGGCCTTCCGCTATTTCGAAAGCAAGATCCCTTCGCGTGGTGCCTGACATGACGATCCATACGAGCCTGCAAAACGCCATGCCGGAAATGGTGGCCATCCGCCGCGACCTGCACGAGCATCCTGAACTGGGCCTCGAAGAGGTGCGCACCTCCGATGTCGTGGCGCGCCATCTCGAAAGCTATGGCTACACGGTCACGCGTGGCCTTGCGAAAACCGGCCTCGTGGCGACGCTCACGAACGGCACCGGTCGGAAGGCGATCGGCATCCGCGCCGATATCGACGCCCTGCCGATCCTCGAGGAGACCGGGCTTTCCTATGCCAGCAAGACTCCCGGCAAGATGCACGCCTGCGGCCATGACGGGCATACGACCATGCTGCTGGGAGCGGCCAGGGCCATTGCGGAGCGGCGCAATTTCGACGGCACCGTGCACCTCATCTTCCAGCCGGCGGAAGAAAATTTCGGCGGCGCGAAGATCATGGTGGAGGAGGGGCTGTTCGACAGGTTCCCCTGCGATGCCGTCTTCGCCCTCCACAACGAGCCGAGCCTGCCCTTCGGCCAGTTCGCGCTGCGCGAAGGGCCGATCATGGCGGCGGTCGACGAGGCGCGCATCACGGTGAACGGCGTCGGCGGCCATGGCGCGGAGCCGCAGGAAACGCTGGACCCGATCGTCTGCGGCGCCTCGATCGTCATGGCGTTGCAGACCATCGTCTCGCGCAACATCCACCCGCTCGATCCGACGGTGGTGACCGTCGGCTCGTTCCATTCGGGTTCGGCGAGCAACATTATCCCGAGCCGCGCCGAGATCGTCGTCGGCATCCGCTCCTTCGATCCCGCCGTGCGCGACGAACTGGAACGCCGCATCCACCTCATCGCCGGGCGCCAGGCCGAAAGCTACGGCATGAGCGCCACGGTGGATTACCAGCGCTTCTATGATGCGACGGTCAACCACAAGGCCGAGACGGATCTCGTGCGGGACCTCGCCATCCGCTTCGCCGGCGCCGACAAGGTGGTCGATCTCGCCCGCCCCTTCATGGGCAGCGAGGATTTCGCCTATATGCTGAAGGAGCGGCCGGGCACCTATTTCTTCCTCGGCGGCAAGGGCGGCGAGAACGACAAGTCGCTTCACCATCCCGGCTACAATTTCAACGACGATCTCCTGCCGGTCGGCGCCGCCTTCTGGACGGAGCTGGCCGAGCACTATTTGCGCGCCGGCTAGGGCCTTTCGCGCCACGATTTCGACACAATTCAGCGCGCGCCGAAAGCGATTTCGGCGCGTTTTTTCGACCCTCACACAATCGTGAAGCTCTTGAAACGGGCGCTGTGGCTTTCCACGCCACAATTGCGAACGCCGCTTCCTTCTTCTGCATCTCTCGCGTGCGCTCCTCGTCCTTCGGAATGAGGGTGATGATTATTTCCCATATCATTCAGATGCTTGGTCTCTGAGATCTTTCTTGCATAAAACCGTCCATTTGGACGGTTTTGCAGATTTCCGGCCGTCCGGTTGTGCGCTCCCGCCGCCTTTTTCATTGTTCAGGAAACGTTGACGACTGTTTCCGATTTGAGACCCTTCCATCCCGCAAATTGAGGGACCATCTTTATTTCACGGAAGCGGCGAAGGGTCGCCTCCGGAAGGCGAAGAGGAATGACGATGCCGGATCCCATCGAAGGAAAGAGGCCTGCAGGCGCCGCCATCCGGCACTTCCCGGCGACATGCCGGACCATTCCCGCCACCCCCGCCGGCAGCCGCGTCGCGCAGCCGCGGTAAGCCCGTTTCAAGATGCATATATGGAAGGAACAGACAATGACCAAGACCTTGAGCACGACCTTCGTGACCGCCCTCCTCGCAGCCTCCGTCTATGGCAGCACCGCAGCGCTCGCCGGCGGCGACGGCGAATATTATCGCGGCATCGACCGCGAACAGGCCCAGAGCCAGACCGTCGACCGCGTGACCACGCAGAGCATCGGCGGGAGCGAGGCGGCCTCCACGACGGTCGCGGCAGCCGTCGGCCCCGCCAATGGCGACTATTACAGGGGCCTCGACAGGGACGACCGCTGATCGCGCCCCGCATGACCACGCCCAAGACTGACCAAAGGAACGGAACGATGAGAAAGTCCCTCAACGCCACTTTCACCGCCACCCTGCTTGCAGCCTCGCTGCTCGGCGGCACTGCGGCCTTTGCCGGCGGCAGCTACTACGAAGGCATCTGGCCCAGCGCGAAGCAGGACCGGATGATCGAGATCAAGCGGCAGGCCCGCATGGCGAACGGCTACATCCATCCCCCCGTGGAACGGCGGTCGCAACGGATCGGCCCCGCCCATGGCGACTACTATCCGGGCCTCGATCGCTCGGCAGTCGCCGACTGAGAGCATATTGCCTTTCTCGTTTCCGAAGCGCCCGGCTCGCCGGGCGTTTCTCGTGCCCGCAGGGCCATTCTCTCCTGCCGTTTGTCGAGACGCGCCGGAGCTTTGCGAGGCGGCCTCACGTTACGTGAAAGCATCCAGCCTCGCGCCAGCTTGCTTGCCTAGGTTCCGCCTCGGCCAGCATGCAGGCCCGCAAGTGGGAGACAGGACCGCACCCTCCTTCCGCTTAACCCCCGGGCCTGCATGTGGCCTTGCGTCTCAGGTGAGGCGCGTGCCTTTCCCCCAAAACGTTCCTCTGCTATCGGGGTCCCGACAAGGGAGACCGCAATGGCGAAGACGGCTGCAGACTGCACGACGATGGCGGACATCCGGGAGAACATCGACCGGGTCGACCGCGCGCTGATGGCGCTCTTCGCCGAGCGTTGGGGCTTCATCGGCCGGGCGGCCGAGATCAAGGCCGGCCTCGACATCCCCGCGGACGTGCCGGAGCGCGTTAAGGAAGTGCGCGACAATGTGCGCCGCAATGCCGAAGCCGCCGGCCTCGAGGGTGCCTTCTACGAAGAAATCTGGGCACGGCTCATCGACCATGCCATCGCTCACGAGAAGACACTGCTCGGCGAGAAATAAGCGTCAGATCTGGTTGCGCTTGCCGAGGTGTTCTTCCCAGTCGAGCGCCGTGCGCACGATGAAGCCGAGGTCGTCATGTTCCGGCTTCCAGTCGAGCTCCCGCATCGCGACGGAGGGGTTGGCGACGATCAGCACCGCATCGCCCGGCCGGCGCGGGGCGAAGCGTACCGGAAATTCCTTGCCGGAGACCGCCTTCACCTGTTCCAGCACCTCCAGCACGGAGAAGCCGCGGCCGTAGCCGCAATTGGCGACGATCGAGCCGCCGCCCGCCCGCATGCGCTGCAGCGCCTTCAGATGCGCATTGGCCAGGTCGGTGACGTGGATATAGTCGCGCACGCAGGTGCCGTCCGGCGTCGGGTAGTCCGTGCCGAACACCTCCATGCCGGTGCGTTTGCCGAGCGCCGCCTCGCTGGCCACCTTGATGAGATGCGTGGCGCCTGCCGTCGACTGCCCGGTGCGCCCGCGCGGATCGGCCCCGGCGACGTTGAAGTAGCGCAGCGCCGTATAGGTGAAGTCATGCGCGGCCGCGGTGTCGCGCAACATGATCTCGGTCATCAGCTTGGACGAGCCGTAGGGCGATTCCGGCCGCAGCGCCGCGCTTTCCAGCACCGGTTCCGTGCCGTCCGGCGTGCCGTAGACGGCGGCGGTGGAGGAGAAGACGAAATGCGGGATCTTCGCCGCGACGGCCGCGGCAATCAGCGCCCGTGACTTGACTGTGTTGTTGTCGTAATAGGAGAGGGGATCGGCGACCGATTCCGGCACGATGATCGACCCGGCGAAATGGATGATCGCGTCGATGGCGTTTTCGGCGAAGATCTGCGCCAGCAGCGCGGCATCGGCAAGGTCGCCCTCGTAGAAGCGCGCCTCGGGCGCTACGGCCCAGCGGAAGCCGGTCGAGAGCCGGTCGAGCACCACGACCTCCTCGCCGGCATCGATGAGCGCCCAGACCATGTGGCTGCCGATATAACCCGCGCCGCCCGTAACCAGAACCGCCATATCATTCCCCGAATCGACTGAATTGCCGGCATATCACCCTGCCGGCCGACAAGACGCAACTGCAATTGCGGCGCATTTGCGGGCCTCTCCCGCCGAACACAAGGAAGACCGTCATGTCCGATCGCTTCATCCTCATCTCAGGCTGCTCCGGCGGAGGGAAATCGACCCTCCTGGAGGCGCTTCGCCGGCGCGGCCACGCCGTCGTCGAGGAGCCCGGCCGGCGCATCGTGCGAGAGGAACTGGCGAGCGGCGGCACGGCCCTGCCGTGGCTCGATCTTGCCGCCTTTGCCCGGCGCGCCATTGCGATGGCGCTCGCCGACCGGGCCGCGATGCAGGACCATCCCGGCCCCGTCTTCTTCGACCGCGGCCTGATCGACGCGGCCGTCGCGCTCGATGCCGAAGGCGGGGAGCCGGTCCTGCCAGCACTGGCCGCGGCGCATCGCTACAACCGCCGGGTTTTCCTCACCCCGCCCTGGCCGGAGATCCATGCTGAGGATCCGGAGCGCCGGCACGATCATGCGGCCGCGCTTGCCGAATACGACCGGCTGGAAAAGGCCTATCCGGTGCTCGGCTACGAGGTGGTTGTCGTGCCGAGGATGCCGGTGGCCGCGCGCGCCGATTTCGTGCTCGGCCGCCTCTGATCCTTTCAGCGGGCCGCGATGTAGCGAGCAAGCCGGTCGGCCGCCTCGGCGACCTGCCCGGGATCGCGTAGGAAGCAGGCGCGCATGAAAAGTTCGCCGCCAGGCCCAAAGGCTGTGCCGGGCGCAAGACCGACATTGGTGCGGTCGACGATATCGATCGCGGCAAGGCGCGAATCCGTCACGCCGTCGATCTTCAGGAAGGCATAGAGCGCCCCGTCCGGCTTCAGCGTCTCGACCCGGTTGGTGGCGATCAGCGCGTCGCAGAAGACGTCGCGGTTCTTCACCGCCTTGTCGATATTCGCCTGCACGAAGGCATCGCCCTCGTCGAGCGCCGCGATGGCGCCCTGCTGCAGGAATTGCGGCACGCCGGAGGTGGAATACTGGATGAGGTTTTCCAGCACCTGGCCGATTGCCGGCGGCGCGACGATCCAGCCGACGCGCCAGCCGGTCATCGACCAGTTCTTCGAGAAGGAATTGACGAAGACGACCCTGTCGCCCTCTTCCATCACATCGAGGAAGGAGGGCGCGCGCCCGCCGGCATAGTGATAAAGCGCATAGATCTCGTCGGCCATGATCCACAGCCCGTGGCGCCGCGCGATGGCCAGGAGGTTGACGAGGTCCTCGCGCGTTGCCGTCCAGCCGGTCGGGTTGGAGGGCGTGTTGACGAAGAGCACGCGGGTCTTCGGCGTGATCGCCGCCTCCACCCGCGCAAGGTCGACCTGCCAGCGCCCGCCGGAAAAGGCGAGCGGCACGGCGATCGGGTTGGCGCCCGAAAGCTCGGCGGCCGCCGCGAAATTCGGCCAGGCCGGCGTCAGATAGACCATGTCGTCACCCGGCGAGACGAGCGCCTCGATCGTCAGCTTGATCGCCTGCATGCCCGAGCCGACGACATAGAAATGCTCGGCCGGAAGCGCAGCGCCGAAACGGCGGCCATAGTAACGCGAAAGGGCGGCGCGCAATTCGGGAATGCCACGCTGCCAGGTATAGAAGGTCTCGCCACGCTTGAGCGCCTCGGCCGCGGGCCGCGCAATGAAGTCCGGCGTCGGCAGATCCCCCTCGCCGACCCAGAGCGGGATCAGACCTTCGCGTCCGCGCGCATAGTTGACCACCTCGACGATCCCGCTTTCCGGGGCGCGGAGCGAGCGCGGGCTGAGGCTTTCGATGAAGGACATGGCAGATCACTCCGGCAGGGTTGGACCACGCTTCGCGGCGGCGAAGCGGCCCAAGACCTAGCCGGTTTCTCCTCGTCATTCACGCCAGTTTCGCTGACGGACCCATCGAAATCGGTGATGGAAGAGTGCGGCGATCGTCCTCCCGGGCCGGCGTTCAGGCTCTTGTCAGGCGCGCGCCCGATCCTGCCGCCACGATTGGCAGGGAAGACAGGCATGAAGCGGTTCTTGAAACGGGTTGCGCTCACCATCGGCGCGGCGGGCGTGGCGCTCGGCATCTATCTTCTGGCGATCCAGCTCACCGGCAATTTCGCCACCGTGGTGCCGGGCGAGGTCTACCGCTCGAACCAGCCGACGCCGGCCGATATCGCGGCCTATGCCGCGCGCTACAAGATCCGCACCATCGTCAACCTCAGGGGGCCGAGCGCGCGGGCGGCCTGGTATCGGGACGAGGTTGCAGCGGCAAGGCGCCTCGGCCTCACCCTCATCGATTTCCCCATGCAGGCCGACCGGCGCCTCGATCCCAAGGCGGCCGACGAACTCGCCGCCCTCCTGCGCGACGCTCCCCGTCCGATCCTCATCCACTGCCGCTCGGGCGCCGACCGCACGGGCCTTGCCTCCGTCATCTACCTCGCCCGCATCGCCCGCGTCGATGAAGAAACCGCGGAACGCCAGCTCTCCCTCCGCTACGGCCACATCGGCATCCCGTTCCTCTCCCCGGCCTACGCCATGGACGAAAGCTGGGAGGAACTGGAGGAAGCGGCGCGCGCGGCAGGCTAGGGCGGCACCCGGCACGGGAAGACTGCCGTTCGTTATCATACTGTAATAATTTCAGGGATTTAATGGTGCCCGGAGGCGGATTTGAACCACCGACACGCGGATTTTCAATCCGCTGCTCTACCAACTGAGCTATCCGGGCATCTGGGTGGATTTCGCGTGGAAATCCGTGGGGCGCTTGGTTTCGCCCCGGAAGCGAGCGGGGTTATAGCATCTTGCAAAAATGTGTCCAGCCCTTCCGGGCGTTTTTTGCGGGAAAAATGGCGAGCTTTGCAAGTGGCGGAAAAGGTTGGATTTTTGGCGTGTGACAGCGGCGTCACATATCGTCTTCGTCGGCTTTCGTCTCATCGTCGGCGACGGGGATGGCGTAGGAGCCGGAGAGCCAGCGGTTGAGATCGACGTCACGGCAGCGGTTCGAGCAGAAGGGATAGTGCTCGCGCGCCGAGGGGCGCTTGCAGATCGGGCAGGGCACGGCCTTGCGCAGCGGGGCGACGGTGGCGGCCGGCTTTTCGCTTTCGTTCGCCATGTCAGGCGTCCGTCCAGCCGGCATGCACGTCGAAGCCTTCGCCGGAAAGCAGGGCGAGGGTTTCGTAAAGCGGCAGGCCGACCACGTTGGTGTAGGAGCCGACCAGCTTGACGACGAAGCTGCCGGCAATGCCCTGGATGGCATAGCCGCCCGCCTTGCCACGCCATTGACCGGAGGCGAGATACGCTTCGATATCGGTGGTCGAGAGGCGCTTGAAGCGCACCTTCGTGTCGATGACCTTCTGGCGCACCGTGCGGTCCGGCGTGATGAGGCAGACGCCGGTGAAGACGCGGTGGCTGCGGCCGGAGAGCAGGTGCAAGGCGCTGGAGGCCTCGTCGATCATCTCGGTCTTCGGCAGGATGCGCCGGCCGACCGAGACGACCGTGTCGGCCGCCAGAATATAGCTGCCGGAAAAGGACGGGTCGCCCTTGACGGCGGCGAGCGCCGCCTGGGCCTTGCCCGTGGAGAGCCGGCGCGCCAGCGAGCGGGGATGCTCGGAGCGCTTCGGTGTCTCGTCGATGTCCATGGGCATCAGGCGCGCGGGCGCGATGCCCGCCTGCGCGAGCAGTTCGACGCGGCGCGGCGAGCCGGATGCCAGGATGAGCGTGTCGGTCTGCGCCATGAGGTCTCCGGGATACGCCGGTTTCAGCTCTCGGGCGGCGGGCCGGGCAGGGCGCGCGGCCGCTCGTCCCGCTGGGAGGAGCTTACTTGAAACGGTAGGTGATGCGGCCCTTGGTGAGGTCGTAGGGCGTCATCTCGACCAGCACCTTGTCGCCGGCGAGAACGCGGATGCGGTTCTTGCGCATGCGGCCCGCGGTGTGCGCGATGATCTCGTGCTCGTTTTCGAGCTTGACGCGGAAGGTGGCGTTCGGGAGCAGTTCCGTCACGACGCCGGGAAATTCGAGGACTTCTTCTTTTGCCATCTTTGAGCGATATTCCTGTAGGGTGGATTCGGGGAGGCCGGATGCCCGCCTCGAAAAAGTTGCCGGAAACTACACAATCCCCGGGGCTTTGTGAACACCGAAGCGCCGGCTTTCTGCATTTGCCGGAAACAGGGCTGTCCTCGACCTAGCCCAGGGCCTTCAAACGCTTCTCTATCAGCATTTTCAGGAACTCGCGAACCTCGCGATACGCGCTGAGGATCTGCTCGCGCGTGCCGGTCGCCACCGTGGGGTCGGGCGTCGGCCAGTACATGACGTCGACGGCCATGGAGCGGGTGAGTTCGAGCGCGGCGTGGTGCGCCTCCGGGGCGAGCGTCACGATGAGGTCGAAATAGTCGTCCTCCAGCTCGTCGAGCGAATGGGGCGCATGGCGGCCGAGCGACAGGCCCACCTCGCTGAGCACGGCATCAACGAAGGGATCGCGCTCGCCGGGGCGAACGCCGGCGGAGGCGACATAGGTGCCGGGCAGTACGCTGCGGGCGATCGTCTCGGCCATCGGCGAGCGCACCGCATTCATGCGGCACATGAAGAGAACCGAACGGGGCGTTCGCGACCGGGCTTCCTGCGGTGCCGGGAAGACGCCCTCCATCCACTCACCCGCGCCAGTAGAGAACGCAGACGAGGGTGAAAAGCCGGCGGGCCGTGTCGAAATCGAAGCGGATCTTCCCCGACAGCCGGTCCATCAGCGTCTGCGAGCCCTCGTTGTGGATGCCGCGCCGGCCCATGTCGATCGCTTCGATCTGGCTGGGCGTTGCCGAGCGGATCGCCTGGTAATAGCTCTCGCAGATCATGAAATAGTCCTTCACGATGCGCCGGAAGGGCGTCAGCGAGAGGATATGGGTGGCGACCTCTTCGCCCGCCTCGGTGCGGATGGCGAAGACCAGCTTGGAATCGAGCAGCGAGATGTTGAGGCGATAGGGGCCGCCGGCATGGCCGATCGGCTCGAAGGAGTTCTCCTCGATGAGGTCGAAGATGGCAACGGCACGCTCGTGCTCCACATCCGGCGTAGCGCGGCCGATCGTATCGTCCAGCACCACGTCGCAGAGGCGGTAGCTGCCCTTCTTGCCCATGCCTATGGCTCCAGGTTGAGCCGGACGGCGACGGAACGGGCATGCGCGCCGAGACCCTCGGCCTCGGCAAGCGTGATGGCAGCGGGGCCGAGGGCGCGGAGCTGGTCGGCGCCGAGCCGGAGGATCGAGGTGCGCTTCATGTAGTCGAGCACCGAGAGGCCGGAGGAGAAGCGGGCAGACCGGGCGGTCGGCAGCACATGGTTCGAGCCGCCGACATAGTCGCCGATGACCTCCGGCGTATGGCGGCCGACGAAGATGGCGCCGGCATTGCGGATTTTCGGCATCAGCGCGTCGGGATCGGCGGTGGCGATCTCCAGGTGTTCGGCGGCGATGCGGTTGGCGAGCGGCACGGCTTTCTCAAGGTCCGGTACGAGGATGACGGCACCGAAATCGCGCCAGCTCGCGGCGGCCGTCTCGGCGCGCTCCAGCGTCTTCAGCTGCCGCTCGACGGCGGCCTCGACGGCATCGGCCAGCGCAGGACTGTCGGTGACGAGGATCGACTGGGCGCCGACATCGTGCTCGGCCTGGGCGAGGAGGTCGGCGGCGAGCCAGTCCGGGTCGTTGTCGGCATCGGCGATGACGAGCACTTCGGAGGGGCCGGCGATCATGTCGATGCCGACCGTGCCGAAGACCTGGCGCTTGGCGGCGGCGACATAGGCGTTGCCGGGGCCGGTGATCTTGGCGACGGGCGCGATCGTCTGCGTGCCGTAGGCAAGCGCCGCGACGGCCTGCGCGCCGCCGATGCGGTAGATCTCGTCGACGCCGGCGATGCGCGCTGCGGCAAGCACCGCCGGGTTGATTTCACCGTCCCTGGCCGGCACGACCATGACGAGGCGCGGCACGCCGGCGACCTTGGCCGGCACGGCATTCATCAGCACGGAGCTCGGATAGCTCGCAGTGCCGCCGGGAACGTAGAGGCCGACGGCGTCGATCGCCGTCCAGCGCGAGCCGAGGCCGACGCCGATGTCGTCCTCGTAGATGTCGTCCTTCGGCCGCTGGCGGGCGTGGTGCTTCTCGATGCGCTGGGCGGCAAGCTCAAGCGCGGCGATGATCTTCGGGTCGACCGCCTCATAGGCCGCCTCGATCTCCTGCAGCGAGACGCGCATGGAGGTGACGGAAAAATCGAGGCCGTCGAACTTCTTCGAATAGTCGGCCAAAGCCGCGTCGCCGCGCGCGCGCACATCCTCGATGATCGCACGCACGACGGTATTGACGTCTTCGGAGACCTCGCGCTTGGTGGTCAGGAAGGCAGCGAACCGGCTTTCGAAATCGCTGCTCTGGTAGTCAAGTCTGATCGCCAAGTCGTCCGTCCTGTCGTCTTCCGGCGAAGGCGCCGGCAAAATCCCTCAAACCGCCGGATGGCGGGGCTTCAAGCTGGTTTCCCATGCCCCGCCGGTATCTGCAAGCTGAACTTCGACGCATTCCACATCGAGCGCGATGGAGGCGCTGCCGGAGAGCACGAGTTCCAGCGTGCCGTCGGGGCCTTCACCCTTCTGCGCGAAATTCACGGCGAGCAGGGAGAACACCGCATCCTGGTCCTTGCGGTCGATGCCGAGCGAGCGCACGGCGTTGACGCGCTTGAAGGCGACGACGGCGCGGCGGCGCTCGAAGGCCTTGCCGCGGCCGGCCGCCTTTTCCCAAACGAAGCGGTTGACGACGACGGAAAAGACCTTGTGGCGGGCGTCATAGGAAAGGCCGTCGGTCTTGAAGACGGCGTCCTGCAGATGGGCGGAAACGACGGAGAGGTCTTCCGTGTCGAGGGCGAGCAGTTTCAGGCTGTCCATGGTGCGTCCTTCGGGTGCAAGCCGGCAAGGGAGCGGGAATGCGCCTTCGCGAGCGGCATTGCGGAAAATGCTTGGGAACGCCGCGGTTTGCGGCATCCCGGTCTTTCCCACGAAATAGGACGGCGCGCGGCAGACTGCAACGCCCGCCGCGCAAGGAAGATCAGTCGCTGACGCGTTCGACGACGGCGCCGCAGCGGGTGAGCTTCTCCTCGAGCCGCTCGAAGCCGCGGTCGAGGTGGTAGACGCGCGAGACCATGGTCTCGCCTTCGGCGGCAAGGCCGGCGATGACCAGCGAGACCGAGGCGCGCAGGTCCGTCGCCATGACCGGGGCGCCGCGCAGCCGCTCGACACCCTCGATCTTGGCCGTCTGGCCGGAGAGCGAGATCTTCGCGCCGAGGCGGGCCAGTTCCTGCACATGCATGAAGCGGTTCTCGAAGATCGTCTCGGTGATGTGCGAAATGCCGCTCGACTTGGTCATCAGGCCCATGAACTGCGCCTGCAGGTCGGTCGGGAAGCCCGGGAAGGGGTCGGTGACCACGTCGACCGGCTTGATGCCGCCGCCGTTGCGCACGATGCGGATGCCGCTTTCCGTCGCGGTGATCTCGGCGCCGGAACGGCGGATCGCTTCGAGCGCGGTATCGAGCAGCGCGGCATCGGTGCCCTCGAGGGTCACGTCGCCGCCCGTCATGGCGACAGCCATGGCATAGGTGCCGGTCTCGATGCGGTCGGGCAGCACGCGGTGGCGCGCGCCGGAAAGCTGGGTGACGCCCTCGATGGTGATCGTCGCGGTGCCGGCGCCCGATATCTTCGCGCCCATGGCGTTGAGGCACTTGGCGAGGTCCTGCACTTCCGGCTCGCGGGCGGCATTGCCGATGACCGTGGTGCCCCTGGCGAGCGTCGCGGCCATCATCAGGACATGCGTCGCGCCGACGGAGACCTTCGGGAAGGTGTAGCGTGCACCGATCAGGCCGCCTTCCGGCGCCGTCGCCTCGATATAGCCGCCGTCGATCTCGATCTTCGCGCCGAGCGCGGCCAGCGCCTCGATGAAGAGGTCGACCGGGCGCGTGCCGATGGCGCAGCCGCCCGGCAGCGAGACGCGGGCCTTGCCTTCGCGGGCGAGCAGCGGGCCGATGACCCAGAAGGAGGCGCGCATCTTCGAGACGAGTTCGTAGGGCGCCGTCGTGTCGACGATGTTGCGCGAAGTGAAATGGATCGTGCGGGAATAGCCCTCGCCCTGGCGCTCGCGGCGGCCGTTGACGGAAATGTCGGCGCCGTGGTTGCCGAGGATGCGGATGAGCTGTTCGACGTCTGCGAGATGCGGCACGTTTTCCAGCGTCAGCGTGTCGTCGGTGAGAAGCGAGGCGATCATCAGCGGCAGCGCGGCATTCTTGGCGCCGGAAATCGGGATGGTGCCCCTAAGTTCGTTGCCGCCTACAATTCGGATACGATCCATGTGCGATTACGGGCCGGGCCCGCCTTTCCTAGAATGTCGGCTTTCGGAGATGGCGGCCTCTTTAGAGCATCGCGATCGAAAAATGAAGACCTGCCGCCCGGCCCGCCTCTTTGCGCGTGCCGGCCGGAAAACCACCCCCGTCGTCTTCGGGTGAAGACAGGTGTCGACTAACCGTCCGATTCGTCTTTTTTTGCGGCAGGATTGCCCCCGGGAAGTCCGGTCGTCTCGTCCGCCGCGCCGGCCCGCCGGGCGCGCGCCTGCTGCTTGCGGCGCTGGAGATTGTCGCGCAGCGTCTTGGCCAGCCGCTCGGCGCGAATCTCCGCCTCGGTCCTGATCTTCCCGCTCTTCGTCCCGTCCTTGCCGCTCATACCCGTCCTCTTATCGGAAACCGCCCCGGCAAAAAAGCACCGCCATCACCAGATTTGTTGCAACAATCGCGAAATCGCCGCTTGCACTGCCGGATGACCTATGGCAATAGGCCCTCGCTCACGCGGAACAGACCTTTGTTTCGCCGGATGCTGCTATAGCTCAGGGGTAGAGCACTCCCTTGGTAAGGGAGAGGCCGAGAGTTCAAATCTCTCTAGCAGCACCATTCTTTCTCCTCACGGTCCTATTTCCCCCGCTGCTCGTCGCCGCCTTCCTGCGCGTCTGGCCGGGCGGTTCGCCGACGATGCGTTTGAAGGCGCGGGCGAAGGCGGCCTGGGAGCCGAAGCCGAGGCGGCGGGCGGCGGTGTCGATCGAGAGCTTGTCGCGGCGGAACCATTGTTCGGCAAGGCGCATGCGCAGGGCGAGCACGTAACGCTGCGGCGTCATGCCCGTCACCTCGACGAAGCGTTTTGCAAAGACCGAGCGGGAGCTGCCCATTTCCTCGGCCATGCCGGCGAGCGTCCAGTTGCGGCCGGGCTCGCGATGCAACGCCGCGATGACGCGGCCGAGGCGCGGATCGCGCAGCGCCTCGATCCAGCCCGTCGCATCGCCGCAGCCGCATTCCACCCAGCCGCGCACGATGGAGGCGGCGACGACGTCCGCAAGGCGCGCGAGGATGCCGGCCGAGCCGACGCGCTCCTCCTCCATCTCCCGCTCCATCGCGTCGAGCAGCGGCATCAGCTCCGGTTGGCGGCCGATCAGCGCGCCGACCGACATGATCTGCGGCATGAGGCCGACGAGCGGGTGCAGCGTGTCGAGCTCGAATTCCATGCGGCCGGTGAAGATCAGCGTGTCGTTTTCCCGGCCGGCGGCCTTGATGCAGGCCTCTACCGCGGCCACATCGGCGCAGAGCGGCTTTCGCGTGTAGCTCTCGTAGTCGCGGATAGGGACATGCGGCCCGGTGACGATCTCATGTGCCTCGCCGCGCGGCAGCAGCACGGCATCGCCGCAGGCAAGTTCGCGCGCCGCCTCGCCCGGTGCCTGCAGCAGGACCTTGCCGCGGGCGATGAAATGGAAGCGGGCTTCCGGCCCCGCCGGAAAGCGGATGCCGAAGGGCGGGCTGAGCTGGAGCCGGCCGTAGCTTGCGCCGCGCAGGCGCATGCCCATCAGGAGTTCGCTGACAGGATCATGCTGATTTTTGACGGGTTCGGACGATCGATCAAACATTGCGGATAAAATGACATTGTGCGTCTTGCATTTCAACCCACCTCCTGGAGCACGCACTGCAACAGGAAAGGGATGGCAGATGACGGATGCAACAATCGCGGCGCCGCAGAGCGAAGCGGATACGCGACCGGCCTGGGGGGCCGTGATATCGATGACGTTCGGCGTGTTCGGGCTGGTGGGCGCGGAATTCCTCCCCGCAAGCCTGCTGACGCCGATGGCGGCGGATCTTCGGATCTCCGAGGGCATGGCCGGCCAGGCGGTGACGGCGACGGCGGCGGTCGCGCTGGCGACGAGCCTGCTGGTCACGGTGGTGACGCGCAGGATCGACCGGCGACTGGTGCTGCTCGGCCTTTCGGTCCTCCTGATCTTCTCGAACCTCCTCGTGGCGACGGCGTCGAACCTTGCCATGCTTCTCGCCGGGCGCGTGCTGCTCGGCATGGCGCTCGGCGGCTTCTGGACGCTCTCGGCAGCGACCATGATGCGGCTGGTGCCGGAGGCCGTGGTGCCGAAGGCGCTGTCGGTCATGTTCCTTGGCGTGTCGGCGGCCACGGTCTTCGCCGCGCCCGTCGGCAGCTATGTTGGCGATATTGTCGGCTGGCGGAATGTCTTCCTCGGCGCCGCCGCGCTGGGTGCGCTGGCGCTCGTTGTGCAGCTTGCCACGCTGCCCTCGCTTCCGCCGCGCGGTCATTCGCGCTTCGGCACGCTCTTCGAGGTGCTGATGCGGCCCGGCGTCGGTTTCGCGATGTTTGCGATCCTGCTCGTCTTCACCGGCCATTTCGCCTTCTTCACCTATATACGGCCGTTCCTTGAAACTGTGACGGGTCTCGGCGTCGAGGGCTTCTCGGCCGTCCTGCTCGGCTTCGGCATTGCCACCTTCTTCGGCAATTATCTCGGCGCCGTGCTGCTGGAACGCTCCATGCGCCTCACGCTGACGATCATGCCGGTGGTGATGGGCGCGCTTGCCCTTTCGCTCTCCGCCTTCGGCGGCAGCCTTGCCGGCGATGCGGCCATGGTCGCGCTCTGGGGCCTCGCCTTCGGCGCAGTGCCGGTCGCCTGGTCGACGTGGATCACCCGCGCCGTGCCTGACGAGGCCGAAAGCGCTGGCGGCCTCTTCGTCGCCGCCATCAACTTCGCCATAGCCACCGGTGCCGCCGCTGGCGGAGCCCTGTTCGATGCGAACGGCGTGACGAGCGTTTTCGTGGCGAGCGGCGCCGTGCTGCTGCTTGCCGCGCTCACCATCGTCTCGGCAGTGCGCACCCGGCCTGCCTGATCGCATGGGGTGGCGGCGCTCCCGTCGCCATCTTCTTATTTTTGTTTGCGCGCGGCAGTCCCTGTTCCCCGTCATGCTTTTCGGTCTAGAACTCCAGTCGACGATTGTTGGAGGAGCGGCGCGTGACGATGACGGCAGGCGATTTTTCGCGGGGAACTTTTGTCGGGCGCGTCTGGCGGCCGGATGTGCAGGGGCCGGCGGTGGTGATGCTGCGCGACGGCAAGCTGTGTGACATCACGTCCCAGGCCATCCCGACGATGCGCGACCTCCTGGAGGCGGACGATCCGGCGGCGATCGCCCGCGCGGCGCCGTGCGATCCGCTCGGCACGCTCGATGCCGTGCTGGAGGCCTCCGTCGAAGGGGCCGGCAATTTCTCCCGGCTGCACCTGCTTGCGCCCTGCGACCTCCAGGCCGTCAAGGCCTGCGGCGTCACCTTCGCCCGCTCCATGATCGAGCGCGTGATCGAGGAGAAGGCGGCGGGGGATCCGACCTTGGCGGAGAAGGTGCGCGGCCGCGTCACCGCCATCATCGGCGACAGCCTGCGCGACCTGAGGGCGGGTTCTGAAGCCGCGGCCAGGGTCAAGGTGGCGCTGATCGAGGAGGGTGTCTGGTCGCAATATCTGGAGGTCGGCATCGGGCCGGACGCCGAGGTCTTCACCAAGGCGCCGGTGCTGGCCGCCGTCGGCTGGGGCGCTTCGGTCGGCCTGCACCCGATCTCCAGATGGAACAATCCGGAGCCGGAAATCGTGCTCGCCGTCGACAGTCAGGGCCGCGTCAAGGGCGCGACGCTCGGCAATGACGTGAACCTGCGCGATGTCGAGGGGCGTTCGGCCCTGCTGCTCGGCAAGGCGAAGGACAACAATGCCTCCGCCGCCATCGGCCCCTTCATCCGCCTGTTCGACGAAACCTATTCCATCGAGGATGTGCGCAAGGCCGATCTGGATCTCCTGATCGAGGGCGAGGACGGTTTCGTGCTGAGGGGGCGCAGCACGATGCGCGAAATCAGCCGCGACCCCCTCGATCTCGTTTCGCACACGATCGGCAGGCATCATCAATATCCTGATGGCTTCATGCTGTTCATGGGCACGCTCTTTGCGCCGGTGGAGGATCGCGACGCGCCGGGCCAGGGCTTTACCCACAAGGCGGGCGACCGGGTGACCATCTCGAATGCGGGCCTCGGGGCGCTTGCCAATACGGTGCGCCTTTCCACCGAGTGCCCGCCCTGGACCTTCGGCGTCGCCGCGCTGATGCGCAACCTTTCCTCTCGCCGGCTGCTCTAGGCGAATGGGCGAAGGCGGCATGGACGAGACGAGCCGCAAGATCCTGCGGCTGCTGCAGAGCGAGCCGGAGCTGACGGTCGCCGAGATCGGCGAACGCGTCGGCCTCAGCCACACGCCGTGCTGGCGGCGCATCAAGGAGATGGAGCGGCAGGGTATCATCCGCGGCCGCATCGTCGCCGTCGATCCCAAGCGCGTCGGCCTCGAGGTGTCGGTCTTCTGCTTCGTGCGGCTGAAGCAGCACGACGAGGCGACGCTGCTGGAATTCGAGAAGGCGGTGCGGCACATGCCCGAGGTCGTGCAGTGCTATTCCATGACCGGCGACCACGACTATGTGCTGCGCGTCCTGACGAGCAGCGTGCGCCAATACGAGGAGATCCTGAAGAAGGCGCTGCTGCGCCTGCCGGGCGTCGGCTTCGTCAATTCCAGCTTCGCGCTCGACGAGCTGAAGAACACGCACCGTGTTCCGATCTGACGAAATGAGGATGGCGTTGCGCCGGGCGGCCGCTTTTGCGGATGCCGTCCTCAAGACGTGATTCTCCGCCGCGAAAATAAGGACCCGCTCCTCCCAATCCATGGCTAGGCTCCTACATATGGAGGATGGCTTTCATGGAGGAGGGCCATCGAGGAGGAAGTCATGCTCAAGCAGAGCTTTTCTCTCGAGGACAAGTATATGGCGGAGGAGGGAAAGGTCTTCCTTTCCGGCACCCAGGCTCTCGTGCGCCTGCCCATCGTCCAGATGCGGCGCGACCGTGCCGCGGGGCTGAACACCGCCGCATTCATCTCGGGGTATCGCGGCTCGCCGCTCGGCGGCTACGACCAGCAGCTTGTGAAAGCCGGGAAGCATCTGGCGGCGCACGACATCCTGTTCCGGCCGGGCGTCAACGAGGACCTGGCGGCGACCGCCGTCTGGGGCACGCAGCAACTCCACCTCTCGCCGGGCGCCCGTCATGACGGGGTCGCCGGCTACTGGTACGGCAAGGGGCCGGGCGTCGACCGCTGCGGCGACGTGCTGAAGCACGCCAATGCCGCCGGAACGTCGAAACATGGCGGTGTGCTCTGTCTTGCCGGCGACGACCATTCGGCGAAATCGTCCTCCATTCCGCACCAGTCCGACCATGCCTTCATGTCGGCGCTGATCCCGGTGCTCTATCCTTCCTCGATCCACGAATTCGTCGAATACGGCCTGCTCGGCACCGCCATGTCGCGCTATTCCGGCTGCTGGGTCGGCATGAAGTTCATCGCCGACACGGTGGAGACGACGGCCTCCGTCGATCTTGCGGGCGAGCGCCGGCAGTTCGTCATTCCCGATAATTTCGAGCTGCCGCTGGATGGCCTCAGCCTGCGCTGGCCCGATCCGCCGTTGCCGCAGGACGAGCGCCTCCAGACCTACAAGGGCTATGCCGCCGTCGCCTTTGCCCGCGCCAACCGGGTGGACGAGGTGACCCACGACGCGCCGCGTGCCCGCTTCGGCATCATCGCCTCGGGCAAGGCCTATGAGGATGTGCTGCAGGCGCTGAAGGAACTTTCCCTTGGCCCGGCCGAAACGGCCGAGATCGGCATGCGCCTCTACAAGGTCCGCATGCCTTGGCCACTGGAGCCGGAGGGCGTGCGCGAGTTCTCGCAGGGGCTGGAGGAGGTGCTGGTCGTCGAGGAACGCCGCGAGATCATCGAGAACCAGATCAAACAGCAGCTCTTCAACTGGCATCACGGCGAGCGGCCGCGCATCCTCGGCAAGTTCGACCATCAGGACAAGCCGTTCCTGCCGCTGTCAGAGGCCTTGTCCGTCGGCATGGTGGCGCGGGCGATCGCCGCCCGTCTCCTGCAGTTCGATTTCGACGCCGGCCTGAAGACGGTCATTTCCGACGAACTCGCCTATCTCCTGGAACGCGAGAAGATCCGCAAGGTGCACACGGCGCCGGTCGAGCGCGTGCCCTATTTCTGCTCCGGCTGCCCGCACAATAGCTCGACGAAGGTGCCCGAGGGCAGCCGCGCCACGGCCGGCATCGGCTGCCACTACATGGTGCAGTGGATGGATCGCGACACCACGACCTTCACCCATATGGGCGCCGAGGGCGTGCCGTGGTCGGGCATCGCGCCCTTCACCGACGAGAAGCACATCTTCGTCAATCTCGGCGACGGCACCTACTATCATTCCGGCATCCTGGCGATCCGCCAGTCCGTCGCCGCCGGCGTCAACATCACCTACAAGCTGCTCTACAACGACGCGGTCGCCATGACCGGCGGGCAGACCGTCGACGGCCCGCTCAGCCCCGAGGCGATGACGCGGCAGCTTTTGGCCGAGGGCGTGGCGCCGATCTACCTCGTCTCCGACCACCCGGAGACCTATTCGCCGGCAATGCTCGCGCCCGGCGTCATCCTGCGTCATCGCGACGAGATGGACCGGGTGATGCGCGATATCCGCGAGGTGCCCGGCTGTTCGGCCATCGTCTATGTGCAGACCTGCGCGGCGGAAAATCGTCGCCGTCGCGCGCGCGGCCTGATGGCGGACCCGCCGGTCCGCCTGGTGATCAATCCCGCCGTCTGCGAAGGCTGCGGCGACTGTTCCACCCAGTCGAACTGCGTCTCCGTCGAACCGCTCGAAACGGAATTCGGCCGCAAGCGCAGGATCAACCAGTCGACCTGCAACAAGGACTATTCCTGCCTCAAAGGGTTCTGCCCGTCCTTCGTGACGGTGGAGGGCGGCTGGCTGCGCAAGGCCGCGCGCTCCAATCCCGACCTGTCGGGCATTGCCGAACCCGAGGTCGTGACAATCGGCGAGCGCGCCTACAACATCGCCATTGCCGGCATCGGCGGCACCGGCATCTTGACGATCAGCGCCATCCTCGGCATGGCCGCCCATCTCGACGGCAAGGCGCCGATGATCCTCGACATGGCCGGCCTTGCCCAGAAGGGCGGCGCCGTCATGAGCCACCTGCGCATCGGCCTTGCCGACGAGGACGTCTCCTCGCCGCGCATCGTCACCGGCGGCGCGGACCTGCTCATCGCCGCCGACGACGTGGTGGCCGCCTCGAAGGATGCCGTGACGCTCTGCGACCGGTATCGAACGACCGGCGTCGTCAACACGAAGCTGACGCCGGTCGCCGATTTCGTGCGCAAGCGCGACTTCGATTTCCGCCGCCGCGATGTCGAGGGCACGGTGCGCGCGGCGCTGCGTGATCCCTCTCACCTGCTGGACTTCACGACCATCGCCGAGAAGGTCGCCGGCAATGCCATGGCGACGAACATCCTGATGACGGGTTTTGCCTGGCAGAAGGGGCTGATCCCGCTGACGCGCCAGTCGATCGAGCAGGCGATCGTGCTGAACGGCGTCGCCGTCGACGCCACGCTCTCCGCTTTCAGCTGGGGCCGCCTGATCGCTGCCGACCCGGCCCGCGCCGAGCGCCTGCTCACCCCTGGAAAGCCGGTCGTGACGCTGGAGACCATGGCGACGGAAGAACTGATCGCCCATCGCATGAAGCACCTGACGGCCTACCAGAACGCCGCGCTTGCCGAACGCTACAGGGTGCTGGTCGAGCGCGTGCGCCAGGCGGAACGGGCGCTCGGGCCGGACGATCGATTGACCCGTGCCGTCGCGCATGTCCATGCCCGGCTCCTCGCCTACAAGGACGAATACGAGGTGGCGCGGCTCTTCACCGACCCGGCCTTCAAGCAGGCATTGGCCGAACAGTTCGAGGGCAATTATTCTATCACCTTCAACCTCGCGCCGCCTTTCCTCAAGGGCGAGGACGCGACCGGCCGTCCGAGAAAGCGCCGCTTCGGCCGCTGGATGCTGCCGGCCTTCGGCCTGCTCGCCCGCCTGAAGAGCCTGCGCGGCACTGTCTTCGATCCGTTCGGCCGCACGGCGGAGCGCCGCATGGAGCGCCAGCTCATTGCCGACTATGCGGCGCTCACCGCGCATGTGCTGGAAAATCTCCGCCGCGAGAACCTCGACGCCGCCGTTGCGCTCATGTCGCTTTACGGCGACATTCGTGGCTATGGCCCGGTGAAGGCGGCGGCGGTGAAGCGGGTGCGGGCGCGCGAGGCGGAGATGCGCCTGGCTTTCGACACGGCAGGACAACAAAGGGCGGCCGCCTGAGGTCGCGAGGAAGAGATAGGCGGATGCCGGGGCATCCGGCCGGGGAGGACGGACATGTACGACGCTGCGATGGGCTTCGGGCTTGGTGAGGAAATCGACGCGCTGAGGGAAAGCGTGCGGCGTTTTGCGAGCGATCGTATCGCCCCGCAGGCGGCGGAGATCGACCGCAGCAACACCTTCCCCATGCCGCTCTGGCGCGAATTGGGCGATCTCGGCGTGCTCGGCATCACCGCGCCGGAAGATCATGGCGGGTCCGGCATGGGCTATCTCGCCCATTGCGTGGCCATGGAGGAGATCAGCCGCGCTTCCGCCTCGGTGGGCCTCAGCTACGGCGCCCATTCCAACCTCTGCGTCAACCAGATCGTGCGCAATGCCAGTGCCGCGCAGCGGGAAAAATACCTGCCGAAACTCATCTCCGGCGAGCATGTCGGCGCGCTCGCCATGTCGGAGCCGGGCGCCGGCTCCGATGTCGTCTCGATGAAGCTGCGCGCCGAAAAGCGCGGCGACCGCTATGTGCTGAACGGCAACAAGATGTGGATTACCAACGGGCCGGATGCGGACGTGCTGGTCGTCTATGCCAAGACGGACCCTGAAGCCGGTTCGCGCGGCATCACCGTCTTCCTCATCGAAAAGGGCTTTCCGGGTTTCTCGACGGCGCAGAAGCTGGACAAGCTCGGCATGCGCGGCTCCAACACCTGCGAACTCGTCTTCACCGATTGCGAGGTGCCGGAGGAGAACGTGATGGGCACCATCGGGCGCGGCGTCAACGTGCTGATGTCCGGCCTCGATTACGAGCGCGTCGTGCTTTCGGGCGGCCCGCTCGGCATCATGGCCGCCTGCCTCGACGTGGTCATCCCCTATCTGCACGAGCGCAGGCAGTTCGGCCAGTCGATCGGCGAGTTCCAGCTGATGCAGGGCAAGGTGGCCGACATGTATGTCGCCTTCAACGCCGCGCGCGCCTATGTCTATGCCGTGGCGGCCGCCTGCGACCGGGGCGAGACGACGCGCAAGGACGCCGCCGGCTGCATCCTGCTCTCCGCCGAAAGCGCCACGAAACTCGCCCTCGAAGCCATCCAGGCGCTCGGCGGCAACGGTTATATCAACGACTATCCGACGGGCCGCCTGCTGCGCGATGCGAAACTCTACGAGATCGGTGCCGGTACCTCGGAGATCCGCCGCATGCTCATCGGCCGTGAAATCTTCCAGGAGACGCTGTGATGCCGGTCCTCCCCTCGGCCGTGAACACCCGCAGCGAGACCTTTGCGGTAAACCGCAAGGCCATGCTCGAGGCGCTGGCGCTTGTCGAGGACGCGGCCGGCCTTGCCATGGAGGGCGGCGGGGCGAAGGCGCGCGAGCGCCACGTCTCCCGCGGCAAGCTCCTGCCGCGCGACCGCGTCGCGCAATTGCTCGATCCGGGCTCCCCCTTCCTCGAAATCGGCCTTACCGCGGGCCACGGCCTCTATGACGGCGCCTCGCCCTCCGGCGGCATGATCGCCGGCATCGGCCGCGTCTCCGGCCGCGACTGCATGATCGTCTGCAACGATGCGACGGTGAAGGGTGGCACCTACTATCCCATCACCGTGAAGAAGCATCTTCGCGCGCAGGAGATTGCGGCGGAGAACCGGCTGGCCTGCATCTATCTCGTCGATTCGGGCGGGGCGAACCTGCCGAACCAGGACGAGGTCTTCCCCGACCGCGATCATTTCGGCCGCATCTTCTACAACCAGGCGCAGATGTCCGCCGCCGGCATTCCGCAGGTCGCCGTCGTCATGGGAAGCTGCACGGCCGGTGGGGCCTATGTGCCGGCGATGAGCGACGAGACCGTCATCGTCGAGAACCAGGGCACGATCTTCCTCGCCGGCCCGCCGCTGGTGAAGGCCGCGACGGGCGAGGTGGTGACCGCCGAGGATCTCGGCGGCGGCGACGTGCACACCCGTCTTTCCGGCGTCGCCGACCACCTCGCGCGCGACGACCGCCATGCGCTTGCCATCGCCCGCCGGATCGCCGCCAATCTGAATATGCGTAAGCCAGAAATTACCAAATTCGGCGAAGGCGAAGCGCCGCTTTACGATCCCGAAGAGCTTCTCGGCATCGTGCCGGCCGATACCCGCACGCCCTATGACGTGCGTGAGGTGATCGCCCGCGTGGTGGATGGGTCCCGCTTCGACGAGTTCAAGGCGCGCTTCGGCACCACGCTCGTCTGCGGTTTTGCCGCGCTGCACGGCCTTCCGGTCGGCATCATCGCCAACAATGGCGTGCTCTTCTCCGAGGCAGCCCTCAAGGGCGCGCATTTCATCGAGCTCTGCGCCCAGCGCGGCATTCCTCTCCTCTTCCTGCAGAACATCACCGGCTTCATGGTCGGCCGCAAATACGAAGCCGAGGGCATCGCCAAGCACGGTGCCAAGCTCGTCACCGCCGTCGCGACGGCGAAGGTGCCGAAGATCACCGTCCTGATCGGCGGCTCCTACGGCGCCGGCAATTACGGCATGTGCGGCCGGGCCTATTCGCCGCGCTTCCTGTGGACCTGGCCGAACAGCCGCATTTCCGTCATGGGCGGCGAGCAGGCGGCAGGGGTGCTGGCGACCGTCCGGCGCGAGGGCATCGAGCGCACGGACGGCAGCTGGAGCGCCGAGGAGGAGGCCGCCTTCAAGCAGCCGACCATCGACATGTTCGCCCGGCAGAGCCACCCGCTCTATGCCTCGGCGCGGCTCTGGGACGACGGCATCGTCGATCCGCGCAAGACGCGCGACGTCCTGGCGCTCTCGCTCTCGGCGGCGCTCAATGCACCCGTCGAGCCCACCCGTTTCGGCGTCTTCAGGATGTAGAGGAGGCAATGTCATGAACCGCGAAACCATCAATGCCAGGAACGCACCCGCCCCGCGCGGCGGCTATTCGCAGGCCGTGAAGATCGAGGATTTCAAGACGCTGCTGTTCATCAGTGGCCAGATCCCCGTCTCGGACGACGACAAGGTGCCGGAGACGTTCGAGGACCAGGCGCGCCTCGTCTGGCGCAATATCGACGCGCAATTGAAGGCGGCGGGCATGTCCAGGGCGGACCTCGTCAAGGTGACGACCTATCTCTCCGACCGGCACCACGCGACAGCCAATCGCGAGATCCGCAGCGACTATCTCGGCGCGGTCGCTCCGGCGATGAGCGTCGTTATCTGCGCGATCTTCGACGACAAGTGGATGCTCGAGGTCGAGGCCATCGCGGCACAATAATGCGCGGGACCCCGGTCCCGCGTCTCCCTATCCATTTTGCCGGAGGCAGGATGTTCAGAAAGATCCTCATCGCCAACCGCGGCGAAATCGCCTGCCGCGTCATCCGCACCGCCCGCCGCATGGGCATCGCGACGGTCGCCGTCTATTCCGATGCCGACCGGGACGCCCTGCATGTCGCGATGGCCGACGAGGCGATCCGCATCGGGCCGGCGGAGGCGGCCGGCAGCTACCTGAATGGCGCGGCCATCATCAAGGCCGCTAGGGCGAGCGGCGCCGAGGCGGTGTATCCCGGCTACGGCTTCCTCTCGGAGAATCCCGATTTCGTCGAGGCGGTCGAGGCGGCCGGCCTCGTCTTCATCGGCCCCTCGGCGAGCGCCATTCGCGCCATGGGGCTGAAGGATGCCGCCAAGGCGCTGATGGAAAAGGCCGGCGTGCCGGTCGTGCCGGGCTATCACGGCGAACGGCAGGAGGCCGGGTTCCTCGCCGGCGAGGCGGAGGGTATCGGCTATCCCGTGCTGATCAAGGCCCGCGCCGGCGGCGGCGGCAAGGGCATGCGGCGGGTGGAGCGGCCCGCCGATTTTGCCGCCGCGCTCGAAAGCGCGCGACGCGAGGCGGAAAGCGCCTTCGGCGACGGCCGCGTGCTGGTCGAGAAATACATGGCCAAACCCCGCCATATTGAAGTGCAGGTGTTCGGCGACGGGCACGGCAATGTCGTGCATCTCTTCGAGCGTGACTGCTCGCTCCAGCGTCGGCACCAGAAGGTCATCGAGGAGGCGCCCGCGCCGGGCATGACAGTGGAGATGCGGGCTGCGATGGGCGCGGCCGCGGTGCGCGCGGCGGCGGCCATCGGCTATAGCGGGGCCGGGACCATCGAGTTTATCGCGGACGTTTCCGAAGGCCTGCGGCAGGATCGCTTTTATTTCATGGAAATGAACACGCGCCTGCAGGTCGAACATCCGGTGACGGAAGCAATCACCGGCCTCGACCTCGTGGAATGGCAGCTCCGTGTCGCTGCCGGCCAGCCCCTACCAAAGCGGCAGGAAGAACTCGTCATAGACGGCTGGGCCTTCGAAGCCCGGCTCTATGCGGAAAACCCGGCCCGCGACTTCCTGCCGGCGACGGGTCGTCTCACCGTCTTCGATGTGCCGGAGGACGCCCGTATCGATTCCGGCGTGCGGACCGGCGATACCATCACCCCCTATTACGACCCGATGATCGCCAAGGTCATCACCCACGGCCGCGACCGCGGGGAGGCCTTGGCACGGCTGGAATCGGCGCTGGAGGCCTGCCGTATCGGCGGGCTGACGACCAATGCCGGCTTCCTCGCCCGCCTCTGCCGCCTGCCGGCCTTCGCCGCGGGCGATGTCGATACGGGCCTGATCGGCCGGGCGGGCGCGGCGCTGTTGGTCGAGCCCGACGCTTCCGAGGAGGTTTTCGCGCTTGCCGCCCTCTCGGCGCTCGGCTTTCTCGACGCGCCGGCCGATCCGGATCCGTGGGGTCATGTCCGTGGCTTCCGCTTGTGGGGAAATGCGACCCAGACCGTCTTCCTCGACCATGCCGGCGTGGAACATGCCTTGCGTGTCACTACGCTTGGCAAGGATCGCTTCCGCATCGAGCATGGCGGCATGGCAACGGATATCCGCGTGCAATCGGCGGATGGGAGGTTCGTCCGGGTCGATATCGAAGGCCGCATCCTGCCTGCGACGATCCATCGGGAGGGTGCCGATATCACCGTCTTCTTCGCCGGCCACGGCCATGCTTTCGCGATCACGCAGGAGGCCGGACACCAGGGCGAGGCGGCGGCGGGCGGCGACCGGCTCTTGGCCCCCATGCCGGGGCTCGTGCGCATCGTCTCTGTCGCGCCGGGCGTGCGCGTTACCCGCGGCGATGCGCTTGTCACCATGGAGGCGATGAAGATGGAACTGGTGCTGGCAGCTCCGCGCGACGGGCTGGTGGCCTCGGTGCCTGTCGCCGCGGGCGATCAGGTGGCCGAGGGCGCGCTGCTTCTGGCGCTGGAGCCGGAGGACGCCACATGAGCCGGCAGGTCGAGATCGTCGAGATGGCCGCCCGTGACGGCTTGCAGAACGAAAAGGCGATCATCCCCGCCGCCGACAAGATCGCGCTGATCGATCGCCTGTCGGATTGCGGCTTCCGGCGCATCGAGGCGACGAGCTTCGTCAGCCCGAAATGGGTGCCGCAGCTTGCCGACGGGGCCGAGGTCATGGCCGGCATCGCACGAAGGCCCGGCGTTTCCTATGCGGCGCTGGTGCCCAACATGAAGGGTTACGAGGCGGCGCGGGCGGCGGGCGTCGATGAGGTTGCCGTCTTCCTCTCCGCCTCCGAAGGCTTTTCGCGGGCCAATCTCAACTGCTCGATCGCCGAGAGCATCGAGCGTGTCCGGCCGGTCGCCGAAGCGGCGAAGGCGGACGGCATTTTGCTGCGCGGCTATGTCAGCTGCGTCGTGCACTGCCCCTATGACGGCCCGGTCGCGCCTGCCGCCGTGGCGCGGGTGAGCGGGCAATTGCTGGCGCTCGGCTGCCATGAAGTGAGCCTCGGCGACACGATCGGCCGCGCCCGGCCGGCGGAGATCGCGGCCATGCTGGCCGTCGTGCTGGCCGTCGCCGCACCGGAAAGGCTCGCCGGCCATTTCCACGATACGAGCGGGATGGCGCTCGACAATATCCGCGTCGCGCTCGATCGTGGGCTCGCCGTCTTCGATGCCTCGGTCGGCGGGCTCGGCGGATGCCCCTATGCGCCGGGCGCGCGGGGTAATGCGGATACGCTGGCCGTCGCCGACATGCTGGCGGCGGAGGGTTTCAAAACGGGGCTCGACCGGGAGAAGCTGGCATCGGCCGCCGCCTTCGCGCGCCGGATCGCCGGCAGGTCGCCTGGCATTTTGCGCCCCTGAGGGGCGAGGAGGTGAAGCCATGAATTTCGAGACGATTTCCGTATCCGTCGACCGGCGCGGCGTGGCCGCGCTCACGCTGCGCCGTCATGCGCAGCACAATGCGCTGTCCGGCCTGATGATCCGCGAACTGACGGCCGTCGCCGGCCTTCTCGGTGAGGACCGGGCGGTGCGCCTCGTCGTGCTGACGGGGGAGGGGGAAAGCTTCTGCGCGGGCGGCGATCTCAACTGGATGAAGGAGCAGATCGCCGCCACGCGCGAGGAGCGCATCATCGAGGCGCGCCGGCTCGCCCTGATGCTGAAGGCGCTGCGCGACCTGCCGAAGCCGCTCGTCGCGCGGGTCAACGGCCAGGCCTATGGCGGCGGCGTGGGCCTCGTCAGTGTCTGCGATGCGGCAATCGCCGTGGAGGGCGCACGCTTCGGCCTGACGGAAACCCGCCTCGGCCTCATCCCGGCGACGATCAGCCCCTATGTCGCCGCCCGCATTGGCCCCGCCGCCTTCCTGCGCCTCGCCACCTCTGCCCGCCTGTTCGACGCACCGGCGGCGCGCGAGATCGGGCTCGTGAGCCGCGTTGTGGCGGCCGGTTCGCTGGACGAGGCGGTCGAGGCCGAGATCGCCCCCTATTTTTCGGCCTCGCCGGAGGCGGTCGCCGCGGCGAAGGCGCTTGCCCACGCGCTCGCCCTGCCGATCGACGACAAGGTCATCGAGATGACGCTGACGCGGCTTGCCGATACCTGGGAAACACCGGAAGCGGCGGAAGGGATCGCGGCGTTTCTCGAGAAGCGCAAGGCGGGGTGGGCGCCGGCAGGTGGATGAGGGGCAGCCCCGCTACTCGATGAACACCCTGACACTCGCCGCCCGCCCGGCGGCGTCGATGACGGTCAGCGTCGAGAAACCCGCGCCCTCCGGCATCCATTGCGTCGTGCGCCGGCGCGAGGCGTCTGGCAGGACCTTGCCGTTGGCCAGCCAGCGGAAGGGCGCGCGCCCGCCCTGAAGCTTTAGCACGAGCGGCGAGATATCCGCGCCCGTCGTCGCGCCGAGTTCCACATGCGCGCCTTCCGGCGGATAGACGATCTCCGGCGCCGGTTCGCGCGTCGTCGTGGCGACGAGGCCGCTCGCCGTGGTCGAGAAACGGCGCAGGCTGGCCGGAAGCTCGGATTGCGCAATGCGCACCGCGCCGGCCGGCGCCCGTGGCAGCGCGGTGATGGCGAGACCGGAGCGGGCGAAGGCCTCGAACAGGATGGGTGCGGCGGAGCCGTAGCCGGTCAGGCCCGGCACGGCGCCGTTGTCCGCCCGGCCGATCCAGACGCCCAGCACATGGCGGCCGTCATAGCCGACGGACCAGGCATCGCGATAGCCGTAGCTCGTGCCGGTCTTGTAGGCGATGCCGAGGCGGCGGCTGCCGACGGGCGGCGTGACGCCGGAGAGCGCATCGGAGACATGCCAGGTGGCGACGGGGTCGAGCAGCGGATCGCCGGCCATCACCGCCGCATCGCGCACGATGCCGTCGCCGAGGCGCACCGGCACGCCGCGATTGGCGAGCGCCGCATAGAGCTGGGTGAGGCCGTGCAGCGTGATGCCGACGCCGCCAAGGCCGATGGCAAGGCCGGGCGTTTCGCCCGGCGGCAGCTCGGGATGCACCTCGGCGCGGCGGAAGCGCACCATCAGCCGCGTCGGGCCGACCGCCTCCAGCAGGCGCACGGCGGGCACGTTCAGCGATAGCTGCAGCGCCTTGCGCACGCTGACGTCCCCCTGGTAGGTCATGTCGAAATTGCGCGGCCGGTAGCCGGAAAAATCGGCCGGCCGGTCCTCAACGATGGTTTCCTGCGCCACCAGGCCTTCCTCGAAGGCGAGGCCGTAGATGAAGGGTTTCAGCGCCGAGCCGGGCGAGCGGCGGATGCGCGTCATGTCGATCCAGCCGGCGCGGCTGCCGTCGAAATAGTCCGCCGAGCCGACCTCGCCGAGGATTTCGCCGGTGCGGGCATCCGCCATCACCATGGCGATCGAGACCTTCGGGCCGAGCCGTTCGGCCGCCTCGCGCGCCACTGTCTCCAGCCCGTCCTGCACGGCGCGGTCGAGCGTCGTCCTGTGTTCGGTCGCCTTGGTGTCCTTGCGCAGCGCGAGCTCCGAAAGGTGCGCGGCATGGGCGGGAAGCTGGCGGCGGCGGCCGGGCACGGCCTCCATGCCGGCGCGCTCCGCCTCGCCCTCGCCGATGATCTGCGAAACCGCCATGCGGGTCAGCACGCGCTCGCGCGCCTTTTCCGCGGCGGCGCGGTGGCGGTCCGGCCGGCGCTTCTCGGGAAGCTGCGGCAGGGCGACGAGGAGGGCGGCTTCGGCGACGGAAAGACGCTTCGGCTCCTTGCCGAACCAGGCGAGGCTTGCCGCACGCACGCCCTCCAGGTTGCCGCCATAGGGCGCGAGCGTCAGGTAGAGGTCGAGGATCTCGGCCTTGGAGAGGCGCCGTTCGAGCTGGACGGCGCGGGCCATCTGGCGCAGCTTGGCCAGCATCGAGCGGTTCTCGCGCGGCTCGATCAGCCGGGCGACCTGCATGGAGAGCGTGGAGGCGCCGGAGACGATACGGCCGTTCGTGACGAATTGTCCGGCGGCGCGCAGCAACGCCAGCGGATCCACGCCCGCATGCTCGTGGAACCGCCGGTCCTCATAGGCGACCAGCATGCGCAGGAATTGCGGATCGACATCGGCGGCCGTGGTCTTCAGCCGCCAGAAGCCGTCCGGCGTCGCGAAGGCGCGCAGCAGGCGGCCGTCCCGGTCGAGCACTTCCTTGGAGACGATATCCGCCACGTCGACCGGCGGCGGATAGGCCCGGTCGGCGTGGTCGAGCCCCGCGGCGAGGGCGGCGACGAACGCCGTCCCGCCGAGGGAACCGATCAGGAGCTTGCGCCAGAGCGCCATCGGCCGCTCTCCTATTCGGCCTTGACGACCTGCATGCGGCCGGTCGCCGTGCGGGCGGAATATTGCGGACGGTACATGTCCTCCACCTGCGCGGCCGGATGGTCGTAGGTGCCCGGCGTGACGGCGCGCACGACATAGGCAAGCGCCACCTCGCGATTGTCGCCCGCGCTGCGGTTGAAGGCCGCGACGAAGCGGTCGTAGCGGAACTCCGTATGGGCCGGCTCGATCTCGCCGATCCAGTCGAAATTCGCCAGCTTCGCGCTGTCGACGAGGCTTGGATTGTCGATCTCGAAGCCGGCCGGCAGGAGGTCGGTGATGATGATGCGCGACGGCCAGCTGTTGTGTTCCGTCACCTTCAGCACCACGACATAGCGCTCGTTCTGCGTCGCCTCCGAGACGTTCGCCTCCTCGCCGTCGAGCGTGTAGTAGCTGCGCTCGATGGAAAAGCCGTCGCCGCCGGCCGGCAGCGGATCGGCCGGCGCCGCGACCGTCGTCAGCATGGCCGAGACCGGCTCGCCTGAGCGGTTGGCGACCGTCAGCGGGTTCTCCATCAGCGCCTTGCCCGTCATCCGCGCGGCATAGCCGCCGGAATGCGCGGCACCGTTGATCTCCAATGCCAGGCCCTTGTCGGCATCCTTCACGGACCGGGCCGCGAGCAGCATCCAGGTCTGTTCCTGCGTGCTGGTCCAGCGCTTGTCTTCCCACTGCTTGGCGACGAGCTTGGTCAGGTCCGGAATGATGGTCGGAACCGGCCGGGCTTCGGCGGCCAGCGCCAGGATGGCGGCGCCGTCGCGCAGCGACGACCCGTAGTCGGTGCGCGAGAGGCTGGCGTTCAGCACGCTGTCGCGCGACAGGCCGAGCGCGTTGGAGAAGATCGTCATCGAGCGCTGCGCATCGCCGTAGAGCCCGAGCGCGGCGGCAAGATGCGCGCGGGAGAGCGGCGAGGAGAATTCCGACAGCTTCGTGTCGGCATAGTAGCGCAGGTCGCTGATCGCGGCCTTGCGGTTGCGGGCGAGTACATAGAGCGCATAGGCGATCTCGTTGCCCTGGCTGGTGACGTTGACGTCGTAGGACAGCGCGTTCTGCAGGTTGGAAAGCGCCTGCACCATGGCCTGTTCCGGCACGTCGAACTTCTGCTCGCGGGCCCGCGTCAGGAAGTCCGTGACGAAGGCGTCGAGCCACAGGTCGCCGTAGCCCGGCCCCCAGAGGCCGAAGCTGCCGGAGGAGGACTGGTTGGCCAGCACCCGGTAGATCGCATCTTGCACGCGCTTTTGCGTTTCCGTGTCCTCGGCAAGGCCGGATTGTTTGGAAAGCTCGCTGAGATAGAGCAGCGGCAGCGCGCGGCTGGTCGTCTGCTCCGTGCAGCCGTAAGGGTAGCGGTCGAGCGCCATCAGGAGCGCCGGTATGTCGAAGGCCGCGGCGCGCGACACGCTGAGGCTGACGGAGGCACCGGCAAGCTGGCTGTCGGCCAGAAGCTGGTCGTCGATCGTCAGGCTGCCATTGGCGGCGATCTCGATCGGCCGGCGCGTGGTGATCGGCATGGCGGCCGGGCGCACCGGCACGTTGAGCGCCTGCTCCAGCGACAGGCCGGAACCGTTCGAGAGCTTGACGGTCACGACGCCGTCGCCGGCCTCGCCGCCGATCAGCGGCAGGGTGAGCGCCGTCTTGCCGCCCGGCTCCAGCCGCAGCGTCCGGCCGGCGCCGGTCTGCTCGACCATCACGGAGGCATTGTGGGTGACTTCGACCGTGTAGTCGCCGGCCGGGGCATCGGTATTGGCGATATCGAGCCTCAGGTCGGCGCGGTCCCCGGGGGCGAGAAATTTCGGCAGGCTCGCGGTCACGACGACCGGGTCGCGGATGACGACGTCCTTCGACGCGCTGCCGACGCCGGTCTTCGTCCAGGCCACGGTCATGATGCGGGCCGTGCCGTTGAACTGCGGGATATCGAAGCTGACCTTCGCCTTGCCTTCGGCATCGAGCTTCACGGGACCGGCGAAGAAGGCGACGAGCTTCTCGGTCGGCGGGTTGCCGGAAAGCGCCCCTTCGCCGCCGTCGCCGCCGGTGCGCAGCCGCCCCGTGGCGCCGAGCGAGCCGTCGATCAGCCGGCCGTAGAGGTCGCGGATCTCCATGCCGAGCCGGCGCTGGCCGAAATACCAGCCGGCCGGATCGGGCGCTTCGTAGCGGGTGAGGTTGAGGATGCCGACATCGACAGCGGCGACCGTGACATAGGCCTCCTCGTTCGCGCCCGCGCCGTTGATCGCAAGCGAGATATCGAGCGGCTGGCGCGGCAGCGTCTTTTCCGGCACGTCGAGCGCGACGTTGAGCTTGCGGTCGGCGGGGTCGACCTTCAGCCAGGTGATGCCGATGGCGCGCATCGGCATGCGGCTTTCCTGGTCGGTGCCCGGGCGGAAGAGCGTCGCGGTGACGTAGGAGCCGGGGCCCCATTCCCTGGTGACCGGGATTTCTACCTCGCCGCCCTCGGCGCCGATGGCGGCGGTCTGTGTTGCGATCAGGCTTTCCGCGCCGACGGTGATCAGCACCTGGCCGGCATGGCGCGGCGAGATCTTCAGCTTGGCCGTGTCGCCCACGGCGTAATTCTCCTTGTCGAGCGAGATTTCCAGCGCGTCCGGCGTTTCCGTCGAACTCGCGGCGACGTACCAGCCGGCGTCGAACTCGATGCTGGTCGCCGGGCCGTCCGGCTCGGCGCTTTCCACTTCCAGGCGATAGCGGCCCCAGGTGACGGGCACCGAGATGCGCCCGCCATCCGCGCCGGCATCGACCGTGCCGTCGGCGATCTGTTTGGTCGAGAGCACCGGCTCGTAGCGCCACGAGCTGCCGTCGCGATACCATTGGTAGTTTCGCTCGACGGCGAGCAGCTTCCAGGGCATGCCCTGCATCGCCTCCCGGGAGCCGTCCGGCGCCACGGCGACGACATGGAAGTTGGCGACGCTGTTTTCCGGAAGCTCGCCGGTGAATTCCGGCTTCACGCCGATCATCGCGCCGGCTGCCTTGACCGGCAGGGTGAGGTTGCGTTCGACGGCGCGGCCGCCCTCTTCCATCATGCGCAGCGTCACCTTGGCCTCGAGGCGCTGGGTGGTCGAGGGGAGGTCGGCGACGTTCACCTCGAAGGTCGCCTTGCCGTCGTCGTCGAGCACGTCGAGGTCGTCCAGTGAGGTGGTGCTTTCCTCCAGCGCTTCCTCGTCGGCAAGGCCGAAGACGTAGCCGGGGAAGGCGGCGTCCTGGCGGGTCGGCTTCAGCGCGACGTCGCCCTCGATCTCAAGGCCGGCGCCCGGCGCGCCGTAGAGATAGCGGCCCTCGACGGAGACTTCGGCGGGAACGCCGGCCTCGATGGCCTTCGCCTCGCTCGTCATGTCGAACTCGATGCGGTCGGGCACGAAATCGTCGACGAGGAACTGCTTCTCGCCGATCGCCGTGCCCTTGGGATCGGTGAAGATCTGCATCGTCCAGGTGCCGCGCATGCTGTTTTCCTGCAGCGGCAGGTCGACGGCATGGCCGCCGAGCGCGGCGCCGTCGCTGACGATGCGCCGGTCCTCCACGCCGTCCGGGCGGTTGAAGACGAAGGTGAGCGGCAGTTTCTCCACGGCATTGGCTTCGATGTCGCGGGCGAGCGCCGTCGCGTGCACCGTCTCGCCGGCGCGATAGATGCCGCGCTCGGTCCAGGCGAGCACGTCGATGGCGCCCGGCGCCGGGCGGCCGGTGACGCCGCGGTCGGAAAGGTCGAAGCCGGCGCGCGTCATGTCGAGGAAGACGAAGTCCGACGTACCCTTCTTCGCGAGGATCACGGCGGGCGTGTTGGCGGCGGTGCCGCGCATCAGGCCGGCGGTGAAGGTCGCCCGGCCGTCCGCATCGGTCGTCGCGGTGCCCAGCACCTCGTTGTTCTTGGCGATCAGCTGGAGTTCGACGCCGTCGAGCGGGCCGGCGCTGTCGAGCGAGCGGGCGAAGACGTTGAGGCCGTCCGTGCCGGCATAGGTGGTGAGGCCGACATCCGAGACGACGAACCATTGCGTCGCCTTGGCGTCCCATTCGTTGGTGCGTCCGTTCGAGGCGGCGGCGGTCAGGACGTAGACGCCGGGCTTGCGCTCCGGCAGCGCCTCGTCGACCGGGAAGCTGGTGACGACGTCCTTGTTGAGGTCGCGGGCGATCTCGATCTGACCCTGCCAGACCAGCTCACCATTGTCATTCTCGATGCGGCTGGCGGAATAGCCGTCGAGCTGGGTGAGGAAGCGGCTTTCGGACAGCAGTCCGGCAATGGCGCGGTCGCCGACGCGGTAGAGCTTCAGGTCGGCGCTGTCGGTGTTGACGGAAACGATCGGGATGCCGCGGCGCACGCTTCCCGGCAGCACGAAACCGTCACCGGTGAAGCGCACCATTGAGGCGCGGTCCTGCACGTAGATATCGAGGTCGACGGCCGCTTCCAGCGGCTCGTCGACGGCCGACGGCAGGCCGGGGCGGAAGGCGATCTTGTAGCGTTGGCCGTGGGTAAGGCCCTCGACGCAGATCTGCCGGTCCTTGGCCTCAACGGCCTTCGGCGCGGCGCCGTCGAGCGTGACGAAGGAGGCATAGTCCGCGCCGGACTTGACGAGTGGTTCGGAGAACTCGACGCAGGCGCGCGGGCTCGCGCTGTCGGAATCGATCGTGTGGTTGACGACGCGGAAACCCTGGCGGGCGCGAAGGCCGAGATAGGCCGAGCGCACGGCCACGTCCTCCTTCAGCGCCAGGCTCGCCTTGTAGGCGTTGATGCCGGCGCGGTAATTGCCGGACTTGTCGAGCGTCTCGGCGAGCACGGCCAGCGCCCGGGCGCGGGTCTCCGTCGTGCGCGAGAGCTGGTAGGCGTTGATCGCCGCAAGGGCGCCCTGGCCGGCGAGATAGCTGTTGTTGAAGGCGCGAGACATGGATTCGGCCGCCTCGATCCAGAGATAATAGTCGTCAGGCGCCAGCGAAAGCGCACCCTTGAAGGCGACCAACGCCTGGTCGAAGCGGCTCGAAGCCGTCTCGATGCGGCCGAGCGAGGCGAGGCTTTCGGCACCCTGGCCGGCATGCTCGGTGGCGAGCGTCAGGTTGTCGCGGAAGGAGCGGGCGTCGCTTGCCATGTACTCGCTGATGAAGGCCAGGGCGGGCGGCGCGCCGATATCGGTCGCGGCGTCCGCACGCACGATCTTGCCGGCCACGGCACCCTGGAAATGGTTGAGCTGGTTGAAGTCGCTCTTCAGGAAGCACCATTTCACCTTGGGATTATAGGTGAAGGCGCGGCAGGACAGGTCGTCGATGCAATCGGACTTGCACTGGTCGAGCGTCACGTCCTGCACGGTGCGCAGGTCGAAGCCGAAATAGTCGCTGTTTTCCGAGGTGACCACGGTGCGCGTTTCCTGGGCGCCTGCGGGAAGGGGAGGGGAGGCGACGGCCGCCAGAAGAAGTGCCGAGAAACCGAAGAATGCGCGCATAGACATGAAGTCCTCCTACCGCTGCCCGTCTCGTTGCCCCGCCACTCTTCCGGCCCGCATGCGGCTTGTCAATCGAAGACGGAGCGCGTGGGGAGGGCCGGAAAGGGGGTGGCGCATGGAACCAGGGGGAAGACGTTTCAGGTTCGCCGTTCAATCGCCGGCAATGCGAAAATTTTCGATGCAGCGGCGCGTTAACCTTTTGTTAACCATATCGGCGCAGACTTCAAATCACGGATGGGCGTTCTCTGTCATACCGCTGTTACAGCGCACCGGTAGAACCCTCGTCAGACACGAAAGTCGTGTTTCGCAAGCGCGGTGACCACGGATGTACTGGCACCCGCGCGAGACACTTCCCCGGCCAGGCCGGGATGAGGAAGCGGGGGGATAACCCTCGCTTTTTTCATTTGTGCGCCGCCCTTTCGCGCTGGACCCCCCTTGCACTTTGCCCTACCCATGGAGCCCGCGCAGGGCGGCCGTCCTGCCGCCTTTCTTCCCGCTTTCCGGACGGTTGCATGTCTGACGTCGCCCTCAATGTCCTGCCCATCTTCGCCCTGATCTTCATCGGCTGGCTGCTCGTGCGCACCGGCTACCTGCGCGAGGCGCTGGGCGAGGGGCTGGGGGAGTTCGTCTTCCGGGTCGCCGTTCCCGTCCTGCTCTTCCGCACCATCGCGGAGGCCGATTTCGCCGGGGAATCGCCGCTGCGCATCTGGGTCGGCTATTTCGCCGGCGTCGCCTTCACCTGGACGGTGGCGCATCTCGTCGCCACGCTCGGCTTCAAACGCGACCGGCGGATCGGCGTGCTCGCCGGCGTCTCCTCCGCCTTCGCCAACACCGTCTTCATCGGCCTGCCGCTGGTCTCGCGCATCGTCGGCGAGGAGGGGCTGGTGGCGATCTCGGTGCTGCTCTCGGTACACCTGCCCGTCATGATGATCGCCGGCACGATCCTGATGGAACGGGCGGAGCGCAAGGACGGCACGCGCGCGCCGCAGGGCTTCGGCACGCTCCTCCTCGGCATCGGCAAGAGCCTGGTGCGCAACCCGCTGGTGATCGGCCTTGTAGCGGGGGCCTTGTTCCATACGGGCGGCGTGCCGCTGGCGGGGCCGGTGAAAGTGGTGGTCGACCAGATCGCCGGGGCGGCCGCGCCGGCGGCGCTGATCTCGATCGGCATGGCGCTCAACAAGTACAAGGTCGGCGGCAATGCCGGCATTGCGCTCGCGATGACCAGCCTCAAGCTCGTGCTGTTGCCCGGCGCGGTCTATGTCGCCTGCCGTCTACTCGGCCTCAGCCCGGAATGGACGGCCGCAATGGTTCTGTGCTCCTCGGTGCCGACGGGCATCAATGCCTGGCTTCTCGCCAACCATTTCGGCGTCGGCCACGCGCTCGCCTCCTCCACGATCACCATGACGACGGCGCTCGGCGTCTTCACCGTCTCCTTCTGGGCCTGGCTCCTGGGGTGAGGCTGCCACGGCGGCAATAAAAAACCCGGCGCGATGGCCGGGTCTCTCCGTCTTTATGCGCTGGCGTCTTTACTGAGCCGGCTGTTCCGTCGTGGTGCCCTCGGTGGCGGTGCCGCCTTCGGCCGGGGCTGCGCCCTCGGTCGTCGTCGCTGCGCCACCTTCCGTCGTGGCGGCAGCGCCGTCGGCGGGAGCCGCGCCCTCGGTGGACGTCGCGCCGTCGGCCGGAGCGGCCGCGCCTGCATCCGCGCCTTCGCTGGAGGCGGTCGGCAGCGGTGCCGGGTTGTCGGAAAGCGTGCGCAAATAGGCGATCAGGTTAGCGCGCTCGTCGTCCTTCTTCAGGCCGGCGAAGCCCATGGCGGTGCCGGGAACGTGCTTCTTCGGCGCTTCCAGGAAGAAGCTGAGGTGATCGTAGTCCCAGACGACCTTGTGGCCTTCGGAGAAGGTGGTCATGCCGGCAGAGTAGCTGAAGCCCTCATGCGAGGCGACCGGGCGGTTGACGACATCCCAGAGACCGGGGCCGACCTTGTTCGGTCCGCCCTTCTCTGGGGTGTGACAGCTCGCACATTTCTTGAAGACCGTTTCGCCGGCACCCGCATCGGCACTGGCAAGCAACGTGGCGATCGGAACGGCTGCTGCGGCTTCACCGCCGCCGGCTGCCTCGCCGCCGGTTTCCTCGGCCACGATCGTGAAGCCTTCCTTCTCGGGAGCGCCCGAATGGAAAATGCCTTCAGAAGCGATCGACACGGACATCAGCACGAAGACGGTGCCCAAGAGGGCACCCACGCCCATGTTCACATAAGAGTTCATCCAAACGCTCCCCTAGGAACCGGCGGACGTGGCGCCGGCCAGTCTTGAAATCGCGCGGAACCTATGTCTTTTGCTGCTTCGTTGCAACAGTGATTGTAGCCCCCGCACTGAGACTTTTTGACACTTTTCCCGGGGGTTTTGAAGGGCCGCAGATGAATTCCGCCAATTTTGACAAGACCCTCGTCCTCATTCCTGCGCGCATGGCCTCGACCCGGCTTCCGGGCAAGCCGCTCGCCGACATTGCGGGCCTGCCGATGATCGTGCAGGTTGCGCGCCGAGCGGCCGAGGCCCATGTCGGGCGGATCGTCGTCGCCGTCGATCACCGGGATATCTTCGAGGCCGTCGTGGCCGCCGGCTTCGAGGCCGTGATGACCCGCGTCGACCACCAGTCCGGCTCCGACCGCATCCACGAGGCGCTGACCGCGAGCGATCCCGAGGGCCGGGCCGAGATCATCATCAACGTGCAGGGCGACCTGCCGACGATCGATCCGGAAACGATCCGCGCCGCCCTTCGCCCGCTGGAGAACGCCGCGACCGATATCGCCACGCTGACCACCGAGATCCGCGACGAGGAAGAGAAGAGCAATCCGAACGTCGTGAAGGTCGTCGGTTCGCCGATCGGCGAGAGCCGCCTGCGCGCGCTTTACTTCACGCGCGCGACGGCGCCGCACGGCAACGGGCCACTCTATCACCATATCGGCCTCTACGCCTATCGCCGCAAGGCGCTGGAAGCCTTCGTCGCGCTGAAGCCCTCGACGCTGGAAAAGCGGGAATCGCTGGAGCAGTTGCGGGCGCTCGAAGCGGGCATGCGCATCGATGCCGAGATCGTTGACACCGTTCCGCTGGGTGTCGATACTCCGGCCGACCTCGAAAAGGCCCGCGCGATGCTCGCGGCCAACCCCATCTGATCGGATCCCGCCATGATCATGAAGACCAACAGGATCGCCTTCCAGGGCGAGTTCGGCGCCAATTCCGACATGGCCAGCCGCGACATGTTCCCGAGCATGGAGCCGCTGCCCTGCCAGACCTTCGAGGATGCGTTCCTGGCCGTCGAGAACGGCGATGCCGACCTCGGCATGATCCCGATCGAGAACACGATCGCCGGCCGCGTCGCCGACATCCATCATCTGCTGCCGGAATCGCGGCTCCATATCGTCGGCGAGTATTTCATGCCGATCCGCTTCCAGCTCATGGTGCTGCCGGGCGTGGCGAAGGACGAGATCCGCACCGTGCACAGCCATATCCATGCGCTCGGCCAGTGCCGCAAGATCGTCCGTCTCAACGGCTGGAAGCCGGTGATCGCGGGCGATACCGCGGGCGCGGCCAAGCTCGTCTCGGAAACCGGCGACCGCACCATGGCCGCGCTCGCCCCGCGCCTTGCGGCCGATCTCTACGGCCTTTCCATCGTCGCGGAGAATGTCGAGGACACCGAGAGCAACGTCACCCGCTTCGTCGTGCTGTCGCGCGATGCGGCGGCGGCGGAGCGGGACGGGGACGAGATCATCGTCACCACCTTCGTCTTCAACGTGCGCAACATTCCGGCCGCGCTCTACAAGGCGCTCGGCGGTTTCGCGACGAACGGCATCAACATGACGAAGCTGGAAAGCTACCAGATCGGCGGCAAGTTCACCGCAACGCAATTCTACGCTGATATCGAAGGCCATCCGGACGAGCCGCATGTCCGCCAGGCGCTCGAGGAGCTTCGCTTCTTCTCCGAGAAGGTCCGCATCCTCGGCACCTATCGCGCCCATCCCATGCGCAGCGCGTTCTGAAACCTGCCGGCCGCCGGCCGGCTCAGACCTTCCAGTCCAGCCAGTCGCGCATCAGGCGGTGCGCGATGGCACCTTTCGGCGGCGGGGTCGTGGTGCCGGGGGCGAGGCCGGTCGCCGCGCTGCGCGCGATCATTGCCGCCGTCTCCTCGCGGGTGAACCAGCGGCAATCCTCCAGTTCCTGCTCGTCGCGGCGGATGTCGAAGGAGATCGCCTCGCCGTAGCAGCCGATCATCAGCGAATGCGGCATCGGCCAGGGCTGCGAGGCGTGGTAGCGCACGCGCCCCACCTTGATGCCGGATTCCTCCAGCGTCTCGCGGCGCACCGTATGCTCGATCGTCTCGCCCGGCTCCAGGAAGCCGGCCAGGCACGAATACATGCCCTCGGGGAAATGCGGCGAGCGGCCGAGCAGGCAGAGGTCCCGCTCGATATCGATGACCAGCATGATGGCGACCGGGTCGGTGCGCGGGAAGATCGTGTGGCTGCACGCCTCGCAGACGCGGCGGTAGCCGCCGATCTCAGACCGGGTCGGCGCGCCGCACTTGCCGCAGAAGCGGTTGTTGCCGTTCCAGGTCATCAGGCTGGAGGCCTGGGCGAACTGGCCGAGCAGGTCGTCGTCGAGCATCTGCTGGCGGTAGAGCGTGCGCCCGTCGGTTGCCTTCAGCGGGTCCTGCAGCGTCTCGGGATCGGCCCTGACCGGGATCGCCAGCCGTGGCTCGCCGTTCTTCAGGTAGCCGAGCAGGATGGATTCCTCCGGTACCGGATCGAGTTCGGCCAGCTCATAGGGCGCAAACAGCGGGTCGATGATCTTTTCGTCATGCTTGACGACGAGCTTTCCCCCGGCGATCGCGAAGGCATGCACGGTCTCGGCCTTGAAGGCCTGTTCCAGGCAGTCCGGCGCGCGGTGCTCCGACTGGCGGTCGAGGCTGTTCTCCGCGAAGGCCACCATGGTGCTGGGTTCGGGATGCGGGCGGTAGAGATCGAAGAGCGATGGCTTCATGGCGTGAGCGCGTCCAGGATTTTGGCCGAAAGGGCCTTGGTTTCCTCGGCCGAGCGCGGCTCGGCGGTGCCGAAACCCCAGACGGGGCCGGGCCAGTTCGCATCGCCCTCGCTGCGCGCGATGACATGGACATGCAGTTGGCGCACGATGTTGCCGATCGCCGCGACGTTGATCTTCGTCGCGCCGGTCACCTTCTTCAGCGCTTCGGCGACCAGCGTCGTCTCGAAGGTCAGCATGGTCTGGTCAAGCGGCGTCAGGTCGAAGACCTCGCTGACATCCGCCCGCTGCGGCACCAGCATCAGCCAGGGCCAGCGGCCGTCCTTCATCAGGCGCAGTTCGCAAAGGCCGATCTTCGTCAGAAGGTCGCTGTCGCGCACGATCCGTTCGTCAAGGTGAAAGTCGCTCAAGGGGTTTCTCCCGGCATGCCTGTTTCCTAGAGTCATGCCACGGCATCCAAATTCGCTCCAACAGTTTTTTATCCGCCGTGCTTGCATTCGGATGGAATATTGCCGATATGGGGGACGGGAGGTTGGTGGTGGACGAGCCACTCGCCAACCGGGTCAGGTCCGGAAGGAAGCAGCCCTAACGAGCCCGGCACGGGTCATCGTGCCAGCCTCCCACCTTACCGTCCTGATCCTGGCCGTCCTGTCGGGACCGAAAGTTCGATTAGCGGCAGGGTCTATGAGCGACGTAACCCCCAATCCGTCCAGCGAAAAACCCGCCGCCTACCGGGTTCTCGCGCGAAAATACCGCCCCAAGGATTTCTCCGACCTGATGGTCGGCCAGGAGCCGATGGTCCGCACGCTGACCAACGCGTTCGAGACCGGGCGCATCGCGCAGGCCTATATGCTGACCGGCGTTCGCGGCGTCGGCAAGACGACGACCGCCCGCATCCTCGCCCGCGCGCTCAATTACAAGACGCCCGAAATCGACCGCCCGACGATCGACCTTCGCGTGCCCGGCGAGCATTGCCAGGCCATCATGGAGGGCCGGCATGTCGACGTCATCGAGATGGACGCCGCCTCCCATACCGGCATCGACGATATCCGCGAGATCATCGAGCAGGTGCGCTACCGCCCGGTTTCGGCGCGCTACAAGGTCTATATCATCGACGAAGTGCACATGCTCTCGACGCAGGCCTTCAACGGCCTGTTGAAGACGCTCGAGGAGCCGCCGGAACACGTCAAGTTCATCTTCGCGACGACCGAGATCCGCAAGGTCCCGATCACCGTCCTGTCGCGCTGCCAGCGCTTCGACCTGCGCCGCATCGGCGCCTCCGACCTCGTCGGCCTCTTCACCACCATTCTCGGCAAGGAAGGCGTGGAATTCGAGCCGGACGCGCTCGCCATGATCGCCCGCGCCGCCGAGGGCTCGGCCCGTGACGGCCTGTCGCTGCTCGACCAGGCGATCGCCCATGGCGGCGGCCGCGTCGAGGTGAACGCCGTGCGCGGCATGCTCGGCCTTGCCGACCGCGCACGTATCGTCGATCTCTTCGAGCATGTCGTGAAGGGCGATGCCGCCGCCGCGCTCGCCGAGTTTGCCGCACAGTACGAGGCCGGCGCAAGCCCGCCCGTCGTCTTGACGGACCTTGCCGACTTCACCCATCTCGTCACCCGCATGAAATATGTGCCCGACGCCGCCGGCGACCAGTCGCTGAGCGAGATCGAGCGCGTGCGCGGCGTCGAATTCGCCAATTCCATCGCCGTCACCGCGCTGTCGCGCATGTGGCAGATGCTGCTGAAGGGCATTCCCGAGACCGAGGCCTCCAGCCGCCCGGCGGGCGCCGCCGAAATGGTCATCATCCGCCTTGCGCATGCCGCCAACCTGCCGTCGCCGGAAGAGGCGGCCCGCCGCCTTGCCGAGCTTTCCGGCGGCGAGGGCATGCGCGTGCCGCAATCCGGCGGCCATGGCGGCAATAGCGGCCAGCCGACGGCGCAGGCCGCGCTCTCCGCCGTCGCCCGCCCGCCGGAGGCCCCGGCCCAGCGCGCCCAGTCGGGCGGCGGGACGGTGACCATGCTGCGCCCTGTGCCGCAGGTCGAGCCGGCATCCCAGCCGGTCGGCCGCATCGAGAGTGCGCCGGCCGTGCAGCCGGCGGCCGAGCCGAAAGTGCCGGTGAATTCGATTTCCGACATTGCCGACCTCTGCACCAAGAACCGCGACATCCGCCTTCGCGCCCTCGTGCGCGCCTTCGTGCGGCCGGTCAGCGTGGAGGCCGGGCGCCTGGAGATCGGCCTTGCCAACGACGCGCCGAAATCGCTCGTCAACGACCTGTCGAGCAAGCTGCAGGAATGGACCGGCATCCGCTGGATGGTCATCCTGTCGCGCGAGCCTGGCGGACCGACGCTTGCCGAGGCCGAGACCATGGCGCAGGAGGCGCGCGTCGCCGATGCGCGCCAGGACCCCGACGTGGCCGCTATCCTGCAGCGCTTTCCCGGCGCCAAGATCATGGACGTGCGCATCAAGGTCCAGGAAAGCGAAGACGAGCCGGAGACCGTCGAGGTCGCGGCCGTCGCGGAATCCGCCGAGGGCGACATTCTGCCCGGCGACGATATCGAACACTAGCGATCCCGGCCGGAATGCGTGGCGGGATTGCGTGAAACAGACGCTCTAACATCCATTTGAGAAGAGGAGAGGCCGATGCGCGACATCATGGGCATGATGGGCAAGGTCAAGGAAATGCAGGCCAAGATGGAGAAGATGCAGGAGGAGATCGCCGCCCTTCAGGTGAACGGCAACTCCGGCGGCGGCCTCGTCTCGGTCACGCTCGACGGCAAGGGCAATCTCAAGGGTCTGAAGATCGACCCCTCGCTCTTCAAGGAAGACGACGTCGAAATCCTCGAGGACCTGATCGTCGCGGCCCACAAGGACGCCAAGGACAAGGCCGAGGCCGAGACCGCCGAACGGACCAAGGCGCTGACCGCCGGCCTGCCGATCCCGCCCGGCTTCAAACTGCCGTTCTGATCCTGTAGGGTCTGGCTTTGCGAGGAGGATCCCGATGAGCCTGATGACCCTCATCGTCTTTGCCGGCGCGCTGATGATGGCGGCCGGCTCGCCCGGCCCGAGCATCGCGGCGCTGGTCGCCCGCGTTCTGTCGCGCGGGGCAAGGGATGTGCTGCCCTTCCTCGCCGCCATGTGGATCGGCGAGGGCATCTGGCTCACCTGCGCCGTGCTCGGCCTTGCCGCCATCGCCGAGACCTTCCATGCCGCCTTCGTCGCCATCAAGTGGCTGGGTGTCGCCTACCTGCTCTATCTCGCCTGGAAGATGTGGTTCGCGCCGGTGGAGACCGGCGACGGCGCCCTGCCGGAAGCGCGCTCGGGCGCAAGGCTGTTCTTCGCCGGCCTGACGGTGACGCTCGGCAATCCGAAGATCATGATGTTCTACGTCGCACTGCTGCCGGCGATCATCGATCTTGGCGCCGTCACCCTCGTCGGCTGGGCCGAGTTGGTCGTGACCATGTTCGTCGTGCTGGTTGCGATCGACCTTGCCTGGGTCTTCCTCGCCTCGCGCGCCCGGCTGTTCCTGAAGAGCCCGCGCGCCGTGCGCATCGCCAATCGCCTCAGCGCCGGCACCATGGCCGGTGCCGCGGCCGCTATCGCGACCCGCTGATCAGCCGGTGAGGGCCGCGCGCAGCTTGTCGTTGATCGGGGCGGCGAGGTAGCGCAACCGGTCTTCTTGGGAAATGTTCTTGCCGTAGGTGCGCAGCAGTTCCGGCATGGTCACCGGCGCGCCGTCGAAAGGCGTGTAGGTTGCGGCGTCACCGGCCTGGATCACCCCGTTGCGCAGGACGCGGCAGTAAAAGCCCGGCCGGCCCGCCTGCATGAAGCGTCTTGCAAAGGCCGGATCGCCCATGCGGGCCGTCAGCGTGTTGCAGGGGATGCGCGTCGAGGTCACTTCGAGGAGCACGCTCTCCGTCTCGATCCGGTCGCCGACGGAGACACTGCGGCTGTCGAGGCTCTCGACGACGAGGTTCTCGCCGAAGGTTCCCGGCTCCAGCGCGCGGCCGAGTTCCTTCGACCACCAGGCAAGATCGATGGAGCCCAGACCGTAGACGGCCTGTTCCGGGCCGCCATGGTGCTTCCGGTTGCAGATCGCGTCGCCCAGCAGACCCTCGCGGTCGACGACGACGGCTGCATCGGTCGGCGTCTTGAAAATGCCCGTCTTGTAGCTTTTGCCGGGGACCGGACGGGCAAGGCCCGTGCACACGGCGAGAATTCTGATCAAGCGCTGCCTCCAGCAAGGTGGATTCCGTTTCCACCGGATATGGGCTAGATACCGGCAATGGCAAAACGAGTCACCGGCCCCGAAATCGAAAAACTCATCCAGCTCCTGGCGAAGGTGCCAGGCCTCGGCCCGCGCTCGGCGCGCCGTGCCGCGCTGCATCTCGTCAAGAAGAAGGACCAGTTGCTCGGCCCGCTCGCCGACGCGATGGGCGAAGCGCACCGCAAGGTGCGCATCTGCTCGTGCTGCGGCAATGTCGATACGAGCGACCCTTGCACCGTCTGTACGGACGTGCGGCGCGATCATGCGGTCATCATCGTCGTCGAGGACGTGTCCGACCTCTGGGCGCTGGAGCGCGCCGGCGCGATGAACGCGGCCTACCATGTGCTCGGCGGCACGCTCTCGCCGCTCGACGGCGTCGGGCCCGACGATCTCAATATCCGCGGCCTCGTCGACCGCGTGGCGAAGGGCGGTGTGCGCGAACTGATCATCGCCGTCAACGCCACCGTCGAGGGGCAGACGACAGCGCACTACATCACCGACCAGCTCTCCGGCCTCGATGTGAAGATCACCCGGCTCGCCCATGGCGTGCCGGTCGGCGGCGAGCTGGATTATCTCGACGAGGGAACGTTGACGGCCGCGCTGCGGGCGCGCACGGCGATTTGAGGAGAAGAGATTTGGCGATGCTTCGGTGGCTGCGGCGTTTCACCCCCCTCTGCCCTGCCGGGCATCTCCCCCACAAGGGGGGAGATCGAATCGTGGCACTGCCTCGCCCTAAGCTGATCTCCCCCCTTGTGGGGGAGATGCCCGGCAGGGCAGAAGGGGGTATCGCCACCCGCCTCGCGTCCCTCCTCGCGCTCGCCCTCGTCACGATGGCCCTTCCCGCTGAGGCCGCCTCGAAGGCCGAGGTCGAAAAAATGTTCCGCGCCTGGATCGACAACGACCTCTGGCCCGCGGCGCAGAAGACCGGCGTCAGCGAGAAGACCTTCCGGGCCGCGATGCAGGGCGTGACGCTCAACTGGGACCTGCCCGACCTCGTGCCGCCCGGCTCGAAGCCCAAGAAGGAGCAGTCGCAGAGCCAGGCGGAGTTCTCTTCCCCCGGCGCCTATTTCTCCGAAAAGCGCCTGCAGGGATTGGCGGGGCGGGGAAGCAGCCTCGCGAAAACCCATGCAGCGACGCTCCGCAAGATCGAGCAGCGCTTCGGCGTGCCGGGCGAGATCGTCGTCGCGATCTGGGGCCGGGAATCCGGCTTCGGCAGCGCGAAGATCCCCTATTCGGCGGTGGATGTGCTTGCCACCAAGGCCTTCATGTCGACGCGCAAGGACATGTTCCGCAAGGAGCTGGTCGCGGCGCTGCATATCGTCGACGGCGGCGACAGGACGGTGGCTGAGTTGAAGGGCTCCTGGGCCGGCGCGCTCGGCCAGCCGCAGTTCATGCCGACCAGCTTCCTGCAATATGCCGTCGATTTCGACGGCGACGGCGTGCGCGACATCTGGGGCTCGGTGCCCGACAGCCTCGCCTCGATCGCCAACTATCTTGCGAAAAAGGGCTGGCAGGCGGGTCGCGGCTGGGGCTACGAGGTCTTAATCCCGGCGGGGGTCTCCTGCGCGCAGGAAGGGCCGGACCTGGCAAAGCCCATCTCCGCCTGGGCATCGGGCGGCATCACCCGCATTTCCGGCAAGGGCTTTCCCGCAGGCGAGGCCAAGGCGTCCGGCATGATGCTGGTTCCGGCCGGCACGCACGGGCCGGAATTCATCGTCACGCCGAATTTCTACGTGCTCAAGGAATACAACAATTCCGACCTCTACGCCCTCTTCATCGGCAACCTTGCCGATCGCATCGCCTATGGCAGCGGGTCGTTCAAGGGGAAATGGGGCGATGTCGGCAGGATGCTGCGCTCGGACGTGCTTGCCATGCAGAAGGCGCTCGTCGCCAAGGGCTACGACGTCGGCAAGGTCGACGGCCTGCCGGGCTACAAGACCCGCCGCTCGCTCGGCGACTGGCAGGCCAAGAGCGGCCTGACGCCGACCTGCTATCCGGATGCCTCGCTCAAGGCGAAGCTGCGGTAGGGCATTTCGCCGTCAGTGGATATCCGCCTGCCGCTTGAAGCGCTCGTATTGGTGCGGCACGATCGTCTGGCGCTCGATCATGCGGTGGACGCGGGGCGGCTCGGCGCCGCTGTGCAGGAGGCGCAGCTTCTCGCCGTTGGCGGCATCGGCATGGGTGCGGCGCTGGTTGTGGCGCACATATTCCACCCAGGTCGGCACATGGTAGGTCTCGGTCCAGACCGTCGGGTTCTCCAGGTCGCGCATCAGCGCCCACTGGCCGGCGCCGTCGCGGATGCGGATGCGCCGCCGTTCGGTCATCGCCTCCAGGAATTCCGGTATGTCGCCTTCGGCGATCTCGTAGTCGATCAGGACGACGATCGGGCCGCTGCGCGGTTTCAGGTCGAGCGGCAGGTCCGGCTCGCTGAAGCGGTTGAGCGGGTCGACATTGAGGCTCTGCAACTCGGGTAGCTTGAAGCGAAGCCCGAGCGCCGCCCCGGCGATCATCACCACCGCCGAGGCGAGGAGCGCGGCTTCGGCGCCGTGCGTGTCGGCCGTGGTGCCCCAGATCCAGCTGCCCGCGGCAATGCCGCCGAAGGTGGTCGTCTGGTAGAGCGAGAGCGCCCGGGCGACGACCCAGCGCGGCGTCGAAAGCTGCACCGTCGTGTTGAACAGCGAGAGCGCCAGGACCCAGGAGGCGCCGGCGATCAGCAGCACGGTCCCCGTCAGCGCTGCCGAGGAACTGACCGCCGAAACGCTGGCGCTGACGGCAAAGCCGGTGAAGGCGAGGCGGGCGATGGTCTCCGTCGTCAGGTGCTCGCGCACCCGCGCATTCATCAGCGCGCCGCCGATCGCGCCGAGCCCGAAACAGCCGAGCAGGATGCCGTAGGTCAAGGGCCCGCCCGAAACGAGGTCGCGGGCGATCAGCGGCAGGAGCGAGAGGATGGAGCTCGTCGCAAGGCCGAAGGCGAAACCGCGCAACAGCACCTTGCCGAGGTTCGGCGACATGGAGACGTAGCGCAGGCCCGCCGAGATGGCGCGCACGAAATCCTCGCGCGGCAGGCCGCTCGGCGAGATGTTCGGCTTCCAGCGCAAGAGCGCATAGAGAAGGGCGAAGTAGCTGAGCGCATTGGCCGCGAAGGCCGCCGCCGCCCCCGCCGCGGCAACGATCGCCCCGCCGATGGCCGGGCCGACGCTGCGGGTGAGGTTGAAGCCCATGCTGTTGAGCGAGACGGCGGCGGGAAGATCCTCGCGCGGCACCATGTCTCCGACGGAAGCCTGCCAGGCGGGATTGTTCAGCGCCGTACCGCAGCCGAGCAGGAAGGTGAAGGTCAGGAGCAGCCAGGGCGTGATGACGCCGTACCACGTACAGAGCGTCAGGCCGATTGCGACGGTCAGCATGAAACACTGCGCCGTCAGCATCAGCCTGCGTCGGTCGAAATTGTCGGCAAGAGCGCCGGCGGCGACGGAGAACAGCATGATCGGCAGCGAGGTGGAGGCCTGGACCAGCGCCACCATGTTGGCCGAGGAGGTGATCGAGGCCATCATCCAGGCCGCGCCGACGGACTGGATGAGCCCGCCGAAATTGGAGATCAGGCTGGCTGCCCAGATCACCCGGAAGGTTTCGTTCCTGAAAGGGGCGAGGGGGGATGTCCGGTCTGGCAAGGGCAGGCACTCATTCTCGACGCAGCGTTGGTTGCAATCTAGTCCATAGCGCGCAAGGGGCAAGCCGCCGGCGGCAAAAGGTGGAGGATCGGGCCGCCCACAGGCGGCGGCGAGCGCCGACCTTGCAATTATGACAAACACGGTCTATATCAGCCTCAAATTCTTGATCGTCAGATGAAGAGTGGGCCCGCGAGGACCCGCTCTTTTTTATTGGCCCGATCGAGTGCATGATAACGACAATCCCGGGAGGGCATGTCATGTCCGACACGAGTGAAACAGGAAATGCGGCCGTCGAGCCGCGGCTGATCGTCGAGACCGGTCTCGACCGGCGCGTCGCCGACATCATCGAGCCGACCATCGAGCAGATCGGCTATCAGCTGGTGCGCGTGCGCCTCTCGGCGCAGAACGGCGCGACGCTGCAGATCATGTGCGAGCGGCCGGACGGCACGATGACGGTCGAGGACTGCGAGAAGGTCTCGATGGCCGTCTCGCCGGTGCTCGACGTTGAGGATCCGATCGACAAGGCGTATCATCTCGAGGTCTCGTCGCCCGGCATCGACCGGCCGATGGTCCGCAAGTCGGATTTCGCGCGTTGGCTCGGCCACCTCTTGAAGTGCGAGACGTCGATCCTCGTCGACAGCCGCAAGCGCTTCCGCGGCAAGATCGTCGCGGCCGACGAGAACGGCTTCACCCTGGAGCGGGACCAGCCCGCCGCCGGCGACGAGCCGACGGTCGTCATCCCCTTCACGGCGCTTGCCGAGGGTCGGCTGATCCTGACCGACGACCTGATCCGCGATGCGCTGGCCGCCGACAAGAAGGCCAAGGCCGCGCAGGCCGCGAACCAGAACGACGAAGACGGCGACGAATGAATTTGTGAGTGCGTTCCGTCCCGGGGGCGTTGCCCTCTTTGCGGGCGGGACGGAGAGGACGGAACCGGAGCGGCGCGCTGCTCCCCGACGCCGGAGGCCGAGGCCCCGGCCTGACCATGGAGACCTGAGACAATGGCAGTCAGTGCGAACCGGCTTGAGCTTCTGCAGATCGCGGATGCCGTGGCCCGTGAAAAGGTCATCGACCGCGAGATCGTGCTTGCCGCGATGGCCGACGCCATCCAGAAGGCGGCCCGCTCGCGTTACGGCACGGAATCGAACATCCGCGCCGACATCAATTCCAAGACCGGCGAGATCCGCCTCCAGCGCCTGCTGGAAGTCGTCGAGCATGCCGAGGACTACTCGACCCAGATCCCGCTGGAACTGGCGCGCGACCGCAACCCCGACGCCAAGCTCGGCGATTTCATCGCCGATCCGCTGCCGCCGATGGATTTCGGCCGCATCGCCGCCCAGTCGGCCAAGCAGGTCATCGTGCAGAAGGTGCGCGAAGCCGAGCGTGACCGCCAGTACGACGAATACAAGGATCGCATCGGCGAAATCGTCAACGGCACGGTCAAGCGCGTCGAATACGGCAACGTCATCGTCGACCTCGGCCGCGGCGAGGGCATCATCCGCCGCGACGAGATGATCCCGCGCGAGAACATGCGCTACGGCGACCGCGTCCGCGCCTTCGTCTACGACGTGCGCCGCGAGCAGCGCGGTCCGCAGATCTTCCTGTCGCGCACCCATCCACAGTTCATGGTGAAGCTCTTCACCATGGAAGTGCCGGAAATCTACGACGGCGTCATCCAGATCAAGTCCGTCGCCCGCGATCCGGGCTCGCGCGCCAAGATCGCCGTCATCTCGAATGACAGTTCGATCGATCCGGTCGGCGCCTGCGTCGGTATGCGCGGCTCGCGCGTCCAGGCCGTCGTCGGCGAGCTTCAGGGTGAGAAGATCGACATCATCCCGTGGAGCCAGGACCCGGCCTCCTTCATCGTCAACGCCCTGCAGCCGGCGGAAGTCGCCAAGGTGGTCCTTGACGAGGATGCCGAGCGCATCGAAGTGGTCGTTCCGGACGAGCAGCTCTCGCTCGCCATCGGCCGCCGCGGCCAGAACGTGCGCCTCGCCTCGCAGCTGACCGGCTGGGATATCGACATCCTGACGGAAGCCGAGGAATCCGAGCGTCGCCAGAAGGAATTCAACGAGCGCACCAACCTGTTCATGGATTCGCTCGATGTCGACGAGATGGTCGGCCAGGTGCTTGCCTCCGAAGGCTTCGCCGCCGTCGAGGAACTGGCCTATGTCGATCTCGACGAAATCGCCTCGATCGACGGTTTCGACGAGGACACGGCCCAGGAAATCCAGACCCGCGCCCGCGAATATCTCGACCGCATCGAGGCCGAGATGGACGCCAAGCGCAAGGAACTCGGCGTTTCCGACGACCTGCGCCAGATCGACGGCATGACGGGCCAGATGCTCGTCGCGCTCGGTGAGGACGGCATCAAGACGATGGAAGACTTTGCCGGTTGCGCCGCCGACGACCTCGTCGGCTGGTCGGAGCGCAAGGACGGCGAGACGAAGAAGTTCGAGGGCCTGTTCTCGAAGTTCGAGGTCTCCCGCGCCGAAGCCGAGGCCATGATCGTCCAGGCGCGCCTTGCGGCCGGCTGGATCACGGAAGAGGACATCGCGGCTGAAGAGCCGGCTGTCGACGGGGCCGAGCAGGACGCCTGACGGCGTCCGGCGGCTGGAGACGCCGTGGTATGGGTAAGAAGGACGACGGCGTGAACGACCGCATGTGCATCGTGACGCGCGAAAGGGGCGAGGCGGACGACCTGATCCGCTTCGTCGCCGGTCCGGACGGCAGCGTCGTGCCGGACCTGAAGCGTCAGCTTCCCGGACGTGGATGCTGGGTGAAGGCCGAACGGGCGATCCTCGACAAGGCGATCGCCAGGAAGCTTTTTGCCCGGGCGCTGAAGGCGGAGGCGAAGGCAGGCCCGGAGCTCGGCGCCGAGGTGGACCGGCTTCTGGCGGCCCAGCTCGGCGGCATGATGAACATGGCGCGCAAGGCCGGCCAGTTCATCACCGGTTCCACCAAGGTGGATCAGGCGGTTCGCTCCCTGGCCGCGCTTGCCGTCTTCCATGCGACGGATGCGGCCGAGGACGGTGTAAGGAAAATCGATCAGGCGAGGAAGGCTGCAAGCTTCCTCACCGAGGATGAAACGGAAATACCCTCCTTCAAGCTCTTCTGCGAGAGCGAATTGGAGGGCCTTTTGGGCCAGAATGCTTTTATCCATGCTGCGGCGCTTGCAGGGCAGGCGGGTGAGGGTGTAGTGAAGCGCGCAATCATGCTCGAGAAATACCGGGGCGACAGCCAAATGATGGCAAAAGGTGGCGCTGGCCAGACAAACCAATGACGCGGTTACCGGCATTCGGCCGGCCGAAATCGCATTGGACGAACACAATTGAACGACGGGGTCTGGTGATACGCATCCGGCTCTGATCTTAGGAACGGAACGGAATGACCGACAACAAAGACGACAAGACGATCGGCGTGGCTGGCAAGAAGACCCTGAGCCTGAAGCCCTCGGGGGTTCAGCAGGGAACCGTACGCCAGGACATGGGTCGTGGCCGGACGAAGGCCGTCGTGGTCGAGACCCGCAAGCGCCGCATCAACCGCCCGGAAGACGAGCGCGCGGTGACGCCCGTGCAGCAGCGCCAGCCCGAACCGCAGCAGACGCGCCCCGTGCAGCAGCAGACGCGCCCCGCGCCGCAGCAGCACGTCGAGCAGAGCCGCCCGCGCGTCGGCGTGGTGCTGAACCAGCTTTCTCCTGATGAGGTCGAGGCCCGTCGCCGCGCGCTTGCCGAAGCGCAGATCCGCGACGCCGCCGAAGCGCGCCAGCGCGCCGAGGACGAGGCCCGCCGCAAGGTGGAAGAGGAAGCCCGCCGCAAGGCCGAGGAAGAGGCCCGCATCGTCCGCGAGAAGGAAGAGGCCGAGCGCCGCGCCGCCGAGGCCGCCGCTCCCGCCCCGGTCGCGGAGGAAGCGGTCGTCGCGCAGCCGGTGGCAAGGCCGGCCGCCGCCGCCGCCACCGAAGCTCGCCCGCAGCCTGTCCGCACGCCGGCCCCCGCGCCGATTGCCGGCCGTGGCCGCAACGAACCCGAAGAGACGGGCGACAAGCGTCCGCGCGGTGGCGCGCCGGTCAACCGCGGCGCCGTCAAGCGCCCGGAACCGGCCAAGGCTCCCGCCCGCCCGAAGGCCGATGACGGCCGTCGCCAGGGCAAGCTGACGCTGACGACGGCGTCGAGCGACGAGGACGGCGCACAGCGCGGCCGCTCGCTCTCGGCCATGCGTCGCCGCCAGGAGAAGTTCAAGCGCTCGATGATGCAGGAGACGCGCGAAAAGGTCGTGCGCGAAGTCATCCTGCCGGAAACCATCACCATTCAGGAACTGTCGCAGCGCATGTCCGAACGTGCCGTCGACGTCATCAAGTACCTGATGAAGGAAGGGCAGATGATGAAGCCCGGCGATCTGATCGACGCCGACCTGGCCGAACTCATCGCCGGCGAATTCGGCCACACCGTCAAGCGCGTTTCGGAATCCGACGTCGAGGAAGGCATCTTCAACGTTGCCGACGATGTCAGCGACCTGGAATCGCGCCCGCCGATCGTGACCATCATGGGCCATGTCGACCACGGCAAGACCTCGCTGCTCGACGCCATCCGGCATGCAAACGTGGTCGCTGGCGAAGCCGGCGGCATCACGCAGCATATCGGCGCCTACCAGGTGGAGCACAACGGCCACAAGATCACCTTCATCGACACCCCCGGCCACGCGGCGTTCACCGCCATGCGTGCCCGCGGTGCGCAGGCGACGGACATCGCGATTCTCGTCGTCGCAGCCGACGACAGCGTGATGCCGCAGACGGTCGAGTCCATCAACCACGCCAAGGCGGCGGGTGTTCCGATCATCGTGGCGATCAACAAGATCGACAAGCACGAAGCCGATCCGCAGAAGGTGCGCAACCAGCTCCTCCAGCACGAGGTGTTCGTCGAGTCCATGGGCGGTGAAACGCTCGACGTGGAAGTCTCGGCCAAGAACCGCCTGAACCTGGACAAGCTGCTCGAAGCCGTCCTGCTGCAGGCCGAAATCCTCGACCTCAAGGCGAACCCGAACCGCACCGCGGAGGGCGTCGTCGTGGAAGCGCAGCTCGACCGCGGTCGCGGCGCCGTCGCTACCGTTCTCGTCCAGACGGGCACGCTGCGCCCCGGCCAGATCGTCGTTGCCGGCGATCAGTGGGGCCGCGTGCGTGCGCTCGTCAACGACAAGGGCGAACACGTCAAGGAAGCCGGCCCTGCCATGCCGGTCGAGGTGCTCGGTCTCTCCGGCACGCCGGCCGCCGGCGACAAGTTCGCCGTGGTCGAGAACGAAAGCCGCGCCCGCGAGATCTCGGAATACCGCCAGCGCCTCGCCCGCGAGAAGCAGGTGGCACGCCAGGCCGGTTCGCGCGGCTCGCTCGAGCAGATGATGAGCCAGTTGCAGAACACCGGCCTCAAGGAGTTCCCGCTGCTCATCAAGGGCGACGTGCAGGGTTCGATCGAAGCCATTGCCGGCGCGCTGGAAAAGCTCGGCACGGACGAAGTCCGCGCCCGTATCGTCCATTCCGGTGCCGGTGGCATCACGGAATCCGATATCTCGCTTGCCGAAGCCTCCAATGCCGCCATCATCGGCTTCAACGTCCGTGCCAACGCACAGGCTCGCACGGCGGCCGAACGGGCCGGCCTCGAAATCCGCTACTACAACATCATCTACGATCTGGTGGATGACGTGAAGGCAGCCATGTCGGGCCTGCTCTCGCCGGAGCGTCGCGAGACCTTCCTCGGCAATGCCGAGATCCTCGAGGTGTTCAACATCACGAAGGTCGGCAAGGTCGCGGGTTGCCGCGTCATCGAAGGCAAGGTCGAGCGTGGTGCCGGCGTGCGCCTCGTGCGCGACAACGTCGTCATCCACGAAGGCAAGCTCAAGACGCTCAAGCGCTTCAAGGACGAAGTCGCCGAAGTGCCGATGGGCCAGGAATGCGGCATGGCCTTCGAGAACTACGAGGACATCCGTGCCGGCGACACGATCGAGTGCTTCCGCGTGGAGCACATCACCCGCACGCTGTAAGCGTTCGGCGGACAGACCATCGTGCGAGCGCCGGACCGTTTCGGCGCTCGCATTTTTTTGAAGGTGACGACCATGACCAGAGCAACATCCTCGGCGCCGTCGCAACGCATGCTGCGCGTGGGCGAGCAGGTGCGCGCGGCGATCACCCAGGTCCTCCAGCGCGGCGAAGTGCGCGATCCTCTTCTCGAGAAGACCGTGATTTCCATCTCGGAAGTGCGCATGTCGCCGGACTTGAAGCACGCAACGGCCTATGTCACGCCGCTCGGCGTCAAGGACCACGAGGTGGTAATCGACGCGCTCAACCGCAATTCGAAGTTCATCCGCGGCCGCCTCGGCCCGCAGCTTCGACAGATGAAATACATGCCGGACGTCCGCTTCCGCGACGATACGAGCTTCGACAACTACAAGAAGATCGACGAACTCCTGCGCTCGCCGGAAGTCGCCCGCGATCTTTCCGCCGAAGACGGCGACGACACGTAATCCAGGAAGATCATGTCCAGACCCCGCAAACCCAAGGGCCGGCCGGTTTCCGGCTGGCTCATCCTCGACAAGCCGTTCGATTTCGGCTCCACCGAGGCCGTCGCCAAGATCAAGTGGCTGTTCAAGGCGCAGAAGGCCGGCCATGCCGGTACGCTCGACCCGCTCGCCTCCGGCATGCTGCCGATCGCGCTCGGCGATGCGACCAAGACCGTGCCCTACGTGATGGACGGCCGAAAGATTTACGAATTCACGGTGACCTGGGGCGAGGAGCGCACGACGGACGACCTCGAGGGTGAGGTGACGCAAAGTTCCGAAAAGCGCCCGGCCGCCGATGCGATCCAGGCGATCCTCGGCGACTATACCGGCGTCATCCAGCAGATCCCGCCGCAATTCTCCGCCATCAAGATTGCGGGGGAGCGCGCCTATGACCTCGCCCGCGAAGGCGAGACGGTCGAGATTCCCTCGCGCGAGGTGGAAATCCATCGGTTGACGCTCATCGGCCAGCCGGACGAGAACACGGCTCAGTTCGAGGTCGAATGCGGCAAGGGCACCTATGTGCGCGCGCTCGCCCGCGATTTCGGCCGCCAGCTCGGCTGTTTCGGTCATATTTCGGGGCTGCGGCGCACCTTCGTCGCGCCCTTCGGTGAGGACGACATGGTGCCGCTAGCCGACCTGACGGCGCTCGAAGAGATCGAGGACGAGGCCGAACGGCTTGCCGCGCTCGATGCTTTCCTGATCGATACCGGCGAAGCGCTTTCCAGCCTGCCGCAGATCGTCGTCAACGACGACCAGGCGCACCGTCTGCGCATGGGCAATCCGATCATCCTGCGCGGCCGCGATGCGCCGGTCTCCGCCGACGAGGCCTATGCCACGGCGCGCGGCAAGCTGGTGGCGATCGGCGAGATCGGCGGCGGCGAGTTCCGGCCCAAGCGCGTCTTCGGCGGCTGAGGGAAGGCGGGGAACCAATCTCCGCCGACTTGATTTCACCACAAGCTATGGGCTTTATGGGCCGGCGAGGTTCGTTCGAGGGCGGGCCGGGCGGCGCTTTGCCGTCGCGGCCGCCGGCGGGCGAGGGTGAAAGGGCTGGCCGTTGACGATTGCGCCGACTGACCGAACGGTATCCGACGAGGATATGCACGGGGAAGCAGGACCTGCCGAAAGCCGCCGGCGCATGCATCACCCCGTCGTCTTCTATCTCGTCTGCCTCATCCTCGTCGTCGTCATTCCCGCCTTCCTGTTTTCTATCGTCGTGCTGAAGCGCACCACCGAGGCGCAGGACCGTATCTTCGAATCGCTGCTGCGAACCTCGACAAGCGCCGTGAACCGTGCCGTCGAGCGCGAGATCACGGCCATGTTCTCGACGCTCAACTTCCTGTCCACCTCGGAAAGCCTGCCGAAGGGCGACTATGCGACCCTTCACGCCCAGGCGACCAAGACGCTCGAGGGCACGGATATCTATTTCATCGTCATCGATCAGGCGATGAAGCAGCGCCTCAACACGCGCCTCCCCTTCGGCGCGCCGCTGAATCTGGCCTCCGAGCCGCTTTCGGCGCGCCTGGCGCTGTCGCGCGGCGAACGCATGGTTTCCGACCTCTTCTTCGGCCGCACGGCGCAGCAATGGGTGTTCAACGTCTACATGCCCGTGCGGCTCGCCAACGGCCAGCCCGTCCTGCTGACCTTGACGAAGAACGCCGAGGCGCTGCGGCGCGCGGTCAATCCGGATGTGCTTTCGCCGGGCTGGAACGCGGCCGTGCTCGATTCCAGCGGCACGGTCATCGCCTCGACCGACGAGAAGCAGAAGACCGGACGGCCCTTCTTCCTGCGCGTCGTGCCGTCGCTGCGCCTCGGCGTCAGCAGCATGAAGCACGACGGCGTCGACTACCAGGTCGTCACGGAATTCTCCTCGCTTGCCGGCTGGCGCATGATCGCCTGGGCAAAGTCGTCGGATGTGCAGGCCCCGGCCGTCTCCTCCCTCCTCTGGCTGACCATCGGCGGCGCTGTCTTCGCCGCGCTGGCCGTCATCAGTGCCGTCGGCATCGCCCGCGTGCTATCGCGTGACGTCCGGCTCCTGGCGCATGACGCCCGCCGGCTCGGCGAGGGGGAACGGGTCGCCCCGCGCCCCTATGCCATTTCCGAGCTGGAGACGGTCTCCCGGGCCCTTGCCGAAGCGGCAGACGCGCGGGTGAAATCGGAAAACGAGGTGCGCTTCCTGATGCGCGAGGTGGCACACCGCTCCAAGAACCAGCTCACGGTCATCCAGGCCATGCTCAACCAATCGGCCGCGAGCGCGGAAAACGCCACCGATTTTGCCGAGACCTTTCGCCGGCGCGTGGCCGGCCTTGCCCGCTCGACGGACCTGATGATCGCCAATGCCACGCAGGGCGTGAACCTGGTGGAACTGGCGAAAAACCAGTTGAAGCCCTTCACGCCGGCCGATGCGGAGCGCGTGCGCATAACCGGTCCCGCCGTGCTCCTCGATCCGCAGGCCTCGCAGACGCTGGGCATGGCGCTGCACGAATTGTCGACCAATGCCACGAAGTATGGCTCACTCGCCAACGAGACGGGGATCGTGTCGCTGAGCTGGGCGGTGGCCGGTGAAGACCTGAACCTCGTCTGGCGCGAAAGCCGGGCGATGATCGACAAGGAGGCCATCGCCGCAAGCCGCAAGGGTTTCGGCAGCGTTGTCCTGGAGCGCATGCTCGGCATGGCGCTCGACGCGAAGCTGGATTTCCTCGTGCATGACGACGGCATCGAATGGCGGGTGACCATCCCGCTCGCACGATTGCGCGACGAGGACGTTCACCATCATGGCGCCATGCAATGAGGAAGCCGGCCCTTTCCCGATGCATCGACAAGAGGTGTGTTTCATGACGTCATTGCTGCATGGGGTCGCCGTCACGGCCTGCCTTGTCCTTTCGGCTTCCACGGCCTTCGCCGCCTATGGCCGCTGCTCGGTCGCCGACCCGACCGGCACGCCGCTCAACGTGCGCTCGGCCCCGAACGGCGCGATCCTGACGACGCTGGCGAACGGGACTGAAGTCGAGATCGTCGACGAGATGCGGATCGGCGCGAAACACTGGCTTTTCGTCGCGCGGCAGGGCGAAAGGCTCGGCTGGGTGTTCGGCGCCTATGTCGTGTGCGGCAAGCCGGGCGAGGCGCGCGAGGCTGCGCCGAGCCAGCCGGCCGAGCAGCGTTGACGGGCGTGACGACGGCTCTTTCCTTTCATGAGGGAATGGTTTATAGGCACCGCCAGCAATGCGGGGACTTTCCTGCTTGCCTTCACGGCCATCGCTGGACGACATCCCGGCTTTTGGCGACCTTTGTTCCCATTCATGAAAGGACATACGATGTCGATCACTGCTGAGCGCAAGGCTGCGCTGATCAAGGAATACGCAACCGTCGAAGGCGACACCGGTTCCCCGGAAGTCCAGGTCGCGATCCTGACCGAGCGCATCAACAACCTGACGGAACACTTCAAGGGCCACAAGAAGGACAACCACTCCCGTCGTGGCCTCCTGACGATGGTTTCCAGCCGCCGCTCGCTTCTTGACTACCTCAAGAAGAAGGACGAAGCCCGTTACAGCAAGCTGATTGCTGCCCTCGGTATTCGCCGCTAAGCAATTCCGGCGGGCGTTCTTCATGAGCGCCCGCCGCTTTCTTTTGCGGAGCATATGCTTCGCCGTACCGTTTTGCCTGTGCCGGTCGAGGCCGCCTCGCGAAACGGGATTTCTCCAGCAGGCCGGATGGGCCGGTCCTGCGGAACCAACCGATGACCTGTCATGGGGCAGGATTGCAGGATGCTTCAGGCGTGCGCCTGTCGTCGGCCGGGCTCACGGAGCCCTCGCCCGCAGGGCGCGAGCCGCCACCTGGAAGCCTCCCGTTGTCTTGCCCATGATGCGTCATGAAAGCGGATAGACCACCTGCGCCTTTCGGCGGCGGTGCGCGTATCTGCCAAGAAGGACAAGACATGTTCGATACCCATACGGTTGAAATCGAATGGGCGGGCCGTCCGCTCAAGCTGGAAACCGGCAAGATCGCCCGTCAGGCTGACGGCGCGGTTCTGGCGACCTACGGCGAGACCGTCGTTCTCGCCACCGTCGTTTCCGCCAAGGCGCCCAAGCCCGGCCAGGATTTCTTCCCGCTCACCGTCAACTACCAGGAAAAGACCTACGCCGCCGGCAAGATCCCGGGTGGCTACTTCAAGCGCGAAGGCCGTCCGTCGGAAAAGGAAACGCTGGTTTCCCGCCTGATCGACCGCCCGATCCGCCCGCTCTTCCCGGAAGGCTACAAGAACGACACGCAGGTCGTCGTTACCGTCGTCCAGCATGACCTCGAAAACGATCCCGACGTCCTGTCGATGGTTGCCGCTTCCGCAGCGCTGACGATTTCCGGCGTGCCCTTCATGGGCCCGGTCGGTGCGGCGCGCGTCGGCTACATCAACGGCGAATATGTGCTGAACCCGCATCTCGACGAGATGGACGAGTCGGTTCTCGACCTCGTCGTCGCCGGCACGCAGGACGCCGTGCTGATGGTCGAGTCCGAAGCCAAGGAACTTGCCGAAGACGTCATGCTCGGCGCCGTCATGTTCGGCCACAAGGGCTTCCAGCCGGTGATCGACGCGATCATCAAGCTGGCGGAAGTCGCTGCCAAGGAACCGCGCGACTTCACCCCGGAAGACCATTCCGAACTCGAAGCCGAAATGCTCGGCATCGCGGAAACCGAACTGCGCGCCGCCTACAAGATCACCCAGAAGGCTGACCGCTACGCTGCCGTTGACGCCGTCAAGGCCAAGGTGAAGGCCCACTTCTTCCCGGAAGGCGTCGAGCCGAAGTACAATGCCGAAGTCATCGGCGCCGTCTTCAAGCACCTCCAGGCCAAGATCGTTCGCTGGAACATTCTCGACACCAAGAGCCGCATCGACGGCCGCGACCTCGAAACCGTTCGCGCCATCGTCTCGGAAGTCGGCATCCTGCCGCGCACCCACGGCTCGGCTCTCTTCACCCGCGGTGAAACCCAGGCTGTGGTCGTCGCCACCCTCGGCACCGGCGAAGACGAGCAGTATGTCGACAGCCTGACCGGCATGTACAAGGAACGTTTCCTGCTGCACTACAACTTCCCGCCCTACTCGGTCGGTGAAACGGGTCGCATGGGCTCCCCGGGCCGCCGCGAAATCGGCCACGGCAAGCTCGCCTGGCGCGCCATCCGCCCGATGCTGCCGACGGCGGAACAGTTCCCCTACACGCTGCGCGTCGTTTCCGAGATCACCGAATCGAACGGCTCGTCCTCGATGGCAACGGTCTGCGGCACCTCGCTCGCGCTGATGGACGCCGGCGTTCCGCTGGCAAAGCCGGTTGCCGGCATCGCCATGGGCCTGATCCTGGAAGGCGAGCGCTTCGCGGTTCTCTCCGACATCCTCGGCGACGAAGACCACCTCGGCGACATGGACTTCAAGGTCGCCGGCACCGCCGACGGCATCACCTCGCTGCAGATGGACATCAAGATCGCCGGTATCACCGAAGAGATCATGAAGGTCGCGCTCAGCCAGGCGCAGGGCGGCCGCAAGCACATTCTCGGCGAAATGGCCAATGCCATCTCCGAAGGCCGCAGCCAGCTCGGCGAATTCGCCCCGCGCATCGAAGTCATGAACATCCCGGTCGACAAGATCCGTGAAGTCATCGGCACGGGCGGCAAGGTCATCCGCGAAATCGTCGAGAAGACCGGCGCCAAGATCAACATCGAAGACGACGGCACGATCAAGATCGCCTCGTCCTCCGGCAAGGAGATCGAAGCGGCCCGCAAGTGGATCCACTCGATCGTCGCGGAACCGGAAGTCGGCATGATCTACGAAGGCACGGTCGTCAAGACCGCAGACTTCGGCGCCTTCGTCAACTTCTTCGGCCCGCGCGACGGCCTCGTGCACATCTCGCAGCTCGCCCAGGAGCGCGTTGCCAAGACCTCGGACGTCGTCAAGGAAGGCGATAAGGTCTGGGTCAAGCTGATGGGCTTCGACGAGCGCGGCAAGGTTCGCCTCTCCATGAAGGTCGTCGACCAGGCGACCGGCAAGGAAGTCGCTGCCGACAAGAAGGGCGACGGCGAAGCCGCCGAGTAATCGGACCTTCTATCTTCAGAAGGGGCGCGGAGCGGCATGTTCCGCGCCCCTTTCCTTTGATCGACCCCTTTGTCTCGCGGTTCCCGCCCGAACCGCTCGTCCGCCGAAAGCCCGCCATGACCCGCGAAGCCCTCAAGACCCTGTTCCATCCCTTTGCCGCCGGCACGCTCGCCATGCCGCAGGAGGGCGAACGTTACCTCTTTCTCGGCGCGGAGGCCGGCCAGCGCCCGCCGGAAGGCTTTGCCGCGACGCTGGAGACCGTGCAGCCGCAGCGCGCGCTTCACCGTGGGCTTGAAGCCGTGCGCGTGCCGGTCAAGCCGGTCGTCGAGGGTGAGGATTTCGACGGCGCGCTTATCCTGATCAACAAGCACAAGGGCGAGAACGAAAACCGCATCGCCGAGGCGTTGCGCCGCGTGCGCACGGGCGGTCTCATCGTGGTTGCCGGCAGCAAGGAAGACGGCGTGCAGTCCATGCGCAAGCGCCTCGACCAGCTTGGCCTTTCCGGCGACTACATGCCGAAGTATCACGGCCTCGCCATCTGGTTCGCCCGGTCGGAAGACCCCGCCGACGCCATTGCCAAGCTGGCGGCAAAGCCGGTGCGGGTCGTCGGCCGCTTCACCGCCGCCCCGGGCATGTTCTCGCATGACCGGATCGACGAAGGCTCCGAACTGCTCGCAACGCGCATTCCCGAGGATTTCCACGGCCATGCCGCCGATTTCGGCGCGGGCTGGGGCTATCTCTCCGTCATGCTCGGCGGCCGCGCGCCGCAGGTCAAGGGCATCGACCTCTTCGAGGCGCATTACGAGGCGCTGGAGGCCGCCAGGGAGAACATGGCGGAGAACTGCCCGAACATCCCGGCCCGCTATTTCTGGTTCGACCTGACGGCCGAGACGCCGCGTGACCACTACGACCTCATCGTCATGAACCCGCCCTTCCATGAGGGCCATGCCGCCGACCATTCGCTCGGTGCCGGCATGATCCGCATGGCGGCAAAATCGCTGAAGGCGGGCGGCCGCCTGCTGATGGTCGCCAATCGCGGCCTGCCCTACGAGCCGGTGCTGAAGGAAGCGTTCAAGGAGAGCGGCGAAGTCTGCCGCAATGCCCGCTTCAAGGTGCTGTGGGGCCGGCGCTGAGCCCGGCGATTTGACAGGCGTCAGCGCGTGCTGACGCCGATTGCCGCAGCCGATTGCCATTTTCCTGAAACGGGTCCACCATCATCGGACCGTTCCCGTTCAGGAGACCCGTCATGGCTTTTGGACCTGCCAGACCGCCGATCACGGAAGATGTGGCGGAGGTCATCGCGAAGGATGTGAAGGAAGGGGAGGGGCATACGCCGACCTCCGAGGTGCCGCTCGCCTTTCTGCGGCGCGGCCCGGACGGCAAGCCATTGGAAATGAACAGCCGCGTGAAGACGGTGTTCCTCGGCATCCTGGCGGTGCTGATCCTGCTTGTCGTCGTCCTGATGGTGCGTTCGTAAAGGAAAACGGCGCGAAGTCCGGGAACTTCGCGCCGCCCTTGTTACTCGCTGTCGGCCTTGGCCAGCCGCTCCAGCGTCGGCATGGACGTGATGTTGTAGCCGGAATCCACATAGTGGATCTCGCCGGTCACGCCGCTCGACAGGTCGGAGAGCAGGTAGAGCGCCGAATTGCCGACATCCTCGATGGTGACGGTGCGGCGCAGCGGCGCGTTCTTCTGCTGCCAGGACAGCATGGCGCGGGCATCCGAAATGCCGGCGCCGGCGAGCGTGCGGATCGGGCCGGCCGAGATGGCGTTGACGCGGATGCCGCGCGGGCCGTAATCACCGGCAAGGTAGCGCACGGAGGCTTCCAGCGCGGCCTTCGCGACACCCATGACGTTATAGTTCGGCATGATGCGCGTGGAGCCGCCGTAGGTCAGCGTCAGCATCGCGCCGCCGTCGGTCATCAGGTCGGCCGCCCGCTTGGCGATTTCCGTGAAGGAGAAGCAGGAGATCACCATGGTGCGCGAGAAATTGTCGCGCGAGGTGTCGGCGTAGAGACCCTTCAGCTCGTTCTTGTCGGAAAAGCCGATGGCATGCACGACGAAGTCGAGCCTGCCCCATTTCTCCTTGATCGCCGCGATCGCCGCGTCGACCGATGCGATATCCTCGACGTCGCAGGGAATGACGAAGTCCGAGCCGAGTTCGGCGGCGAGCGGCTTCACCCGCTTGCCGAGCGCCTCGCCCTGGTAGGTGAAGGCCAGTTCCGCGCCCTGGCCGGCCAGCTTCTGCGCGATCCCCCACGCGATGGAATGGTTGTTCGCGACCCCCATGACGAGGCCGCGCTTGCCGTTCATGATCCCCGTCATGCCTGTCATCCGTTGTGGCGCTGGAAGACCAGCGTGGCGTTCGTGCCGCCGAAGCCGAAGGAGTTGGAAAGAACCGTGTCGATCTTGGCGTTGTCGATGCGCTTGCGCACGATCGGCACGCCGGAAAATTCCGGATCGAGCTCGGTGATGTGCGCGCTTTCGCCGATGAAGCCGGCCTGCATCATCAGGAGACCGTAGATCGATTCCTGCACGCCGGCAGCGCCCAGCGAATGGCCGGTCAGCGACTTGGTCGACTGGATATGCGGGATCCTGTCGCCGAAGACTTCGCGGATCGCGCCGATCTCCTTGCTGTCGCCGACGGGCGTCGAGGTGCCGTGCGTGTTGATGTAGTCGACGTCGCCCTTCACGGTGGAAAGCGCCTGGCGCATGCAGCGGATCGCGCCTTCGCCCGAGGGGGCCACCATGTCGTAGCCGTCGGAGGTCGCGCCGTAGCCGACGATCTCGGCATAGATCTTCGCGCCGCGCGCCTTGGCGTGCTCCAGTTCTTCCAGGACGAGGACGCCGGCGCCGCCGGCGATGACGAAGCCGTCGCGGCTGACGTCATAGGCGCGCGAGGCCGTCGCGGGCGTGTCGTTGTACTTGGAGGACATGGCGCCCATGGCATCGAACAGGTTCGACATGGTCCAGTCGAGGTCCTCGTGGCCGCCGGCGAACATGATGTCCTGCTTGCCCCACTGGATCATCTCGGCGGCGTTGCCGATGCAGTGCGCCGAGGTCGAGCAGGCCGAGGAGATCGAGTAGTTGACGCCGTGGATCTTGAACCAGGTGGCGAGCGTTGCCGATGCCGTCGAGGACATCGCCTTCGGCACGGCGAATGGGCCGATGCGCTTGGGCGAATTGTTCTTGAGCGTGATCTCGGCCGCCTCGATCAGCGTGCGGGTGGAGGGGCCGCCCGAGCCCATGATGATGCCGGTGCGCTCGTTGGCGGCGTAGTCGGCCTCTTCGAGGCCCGAATCGGCGATGGCCTGCTTCATGGCGACGTGGTTCCACGAGCCGCCCTGCGAGAGGAAGCGGGCGGCGCGGCGATCGACGAGTTCGCTCGTGTCGATGTTCGGCGCGCCCCAGACCTGGCACTTGAAGCCGTGGTCGGCGAAATCCTGCGAGAAGCTGATACCCGAGCGCGCATCGCGTAGCGACGCCGTCACCTCGTCCGCGTTGTTCCCGATGGAGGATACGATCCCCAGACCCGTGACAACTACCCGTCTCATGATACTGACCTTTTCTAGAACGTCTCGTTGTGAAGGCGGCCGCGGGCCGTCTTCAAGCTTCCTTGTCCTTCGACAGGCCGACGCGCAGATCGCTCGCCTGGTAGATGGTCTCGCCATCGGCCTTCAGCCAGCCGTCAGCCGTGCCGAGCACGAGGCGGCCGCGCATCACGCGCTTGAAGTCGATGCCGTATTCGAGGAGCTTCGTCGTCGGGCGGACCATGCCCTTGAACTTCACTTCGCCGGTGGAAAGCGCCATGCCGCGGCCGGGCTCGCCCAGCCAGCCGAGAAAGAAGCCGGTCAGCTGCCACATGCCGTCGAGGCCGAGGCAGCCCGGCATGATCGGGTTGCCCTGGAAGTGACAGGGGAAATACCAGTCATCCGGTTTCACGTCGTATTCGGCGCGGATGTAGCCCTTGTCGAAGGCGCCGCCGGTCTCGGAAATGTCGGTGATGCGGTGGACCATCAGCATGGGCGGCAGGGGAAGCTGGGCATTGCCGGGGCCGAACAGTTCGCCGCGGCCGCAGGCCAGGATTTCCTCATAATTGTAGCTGGATTGCCTCGTCGTCATCGAATGTCTCATCCCCGGTCTGAACAACGCTTGATCTGCGTTAGATTTAGAGAAGGTGCGGCACGATTTGAAGCACCCGGGCCTTCTCCTTTTTATCGCCCCGCCGTCTTCGGGCAGGACGTTCATTCAGCTGTCCGCATACATGATGCCAGCGGTGACAGCCAGCGCAAATTGCCGTGACGACAGTAAAGGCCCCGGTTTTTCCGCATGTTGAGCGCCTTGAGGCCGCCGTAATCCTATTGAATCCCGGCGCTCGTAAAGTTATATCGAATGTTCAAGATTGTTGTTCAAGGCCAGACAAGCGGATCCGTCGCCCATGACGCATGCACACGAGATGCCCATCGAAGAGCGCCTGCGCCATTGCGGCCTGCGCCCGACGCGCCAGCGCGTGGCACTCGGCGACCTGCTCTTCGCCAAGGGCGACCGCCACCTGACGGTGGAGGAACTGCACGAGGAAGCCGTCACCGCCGGCGTCCCGGTCTCGCTCGCGACCGTCTACAACACGCTGCACCAGTTCACCGAGGCCGGTCTCATCCGGGTGCTCGCTGTCGAAAGCTCGAAGACCTATTTCGACACCAACGTGTCGGACCACCACCATTTCTTCGTCGAGGGCGAGAACCACGTTCTCGACATTCCCGTGAGCAACATCGCCATCGGCAACCTGCCGGAGCCGCCCGAAGGCATGGAGATCGCGCATGTCGACGTGATCATCCGCCTGCGCCCGAAGAAGGGCTGATCGCGGGCCACGCCCCTCACATCACGTCATCGGGATGCCGGCCCGGCCGCGGCTTGTAGACGGGGAAGCACCAGCCGAATCGCAGCGCCCCGCCGCGCACGATGAAGGCGGCGCCGATGCCGATGGCGGACGCCAGCCAGAGCGGCGCGCCCGCAACGCTTGCTGCCGTGAAGCCGGCCGCGCCGATCAGCGCCGCGGTGATGTAGATTTCCGGCCGCAGCAGCACGGAAGGTTCGCCCGCCAGCATATCGCGCAGGATGCCGCCGAAGCTTGCGGTCAGCACGCCCGTCGTGATTGCCACTGTCGGCGAGCCGGTGGCGGCAAGGCCCTTCGCCGCGCCCATCACGCAATAGGCCGAGACGCCCATCGCATCGAGCCAGAGCAGCAGGCGGTAGCGCGACTCGATGCGGTGCGCCAGCACGAAGACGACGAGCGCCACCGTGACGCAGACGATGAGATAGGTCGGGTTCACCACCCAGAAGACCGGCGTCGCGCCGAGGATGACGTCGCGAAACGTGCCGCCGCCGATGCCAGTCGCGGCGGCGAGGAAGAGAAAGCCGATGATGTCGAGCTGCTTTCGCGAGGCAGAGAGCGCGCCGGTCGCGGCAAAGACCGCGACACCCGTATAATCGAGCAGTTCCAGGATCGACACGCTTTTCTCCTTCCCCGCCCAAGCCTCGCGACAGCTTCCCCGCGCTAGAGTGCGCACCCGTGCGCCGGGGCAGAATCAGGCGCCGCGCGGCCCGTCCGCATATTGACCGAATCGCCCGCCATGGAAAGGTTTGACAGATGGCCATCCGCACCCGTTTCTTCGCGCTTCTCGCCGCCGCACTCGTTTCGACCGTCCTGCCGGTCCGCGCGGCCGAAATCGTGCCGGATGCGCGGGCGGTCGTCGAGGCCGAGGTCGCCACGCGCTGCAAGGCGCCGATCTATGGCGACGATTTCGCTGACAATGTCGATTTCAACAATGACGGCATCGTCGATGCGATCTTCAATCTCGGCGCCGTCAATTGCGACGGCACGCCGGGCGGCCTGTGCGGCAATGTCGGCTGCCCCCATGAATTCTACATCCAGGTTGCCGAAGGCGGCTATTTCCTTGCCGCCAATGCCGATCTCTACGGCTACGAGATGAAGAAGCGCTACGGCAACATGGTGCTGGAGCTGAAGGCCAATGCCGCAAGCTGCGGGCGCGACGATCCCGAATACTGCATCATGACCATTCGCGTGCGCGGCGCCCAGTTCGATACGATCTCGAAGAAATAGCCCCTATTGCGGGAAGAGCGCGTGGGTGCGGCCCGCGAAATAATAGACGAGCAGCCCGATCCATTCCCTGAGCGCCGTCGTCGTCAACTGGCTGTTGGTCGAGGGCTGGGTGAAATCGAGTGTTAGTCCGGCCTGGCCCGTCGTGCGGAAATCCGTCGGCCAGGGCAAGACGTCGAGGCCGAGCTTGCGGAAGAGGCCGACCGAGCGCGGCATGTGGAAGGCCGAGGTCACCAGCAGGCAGCGCTCCAGACCGTTGGCGGCGAGCAGGTCCTTCGTGTTTGCGACGTTTTCGAAGGTCGTGCGTGATTCGGTCTCGCGGATGAGCCGGTCTGCGGGCACGCCGAAGGCTTCGAAGAAGCGTGTCGCGACCGCCGCGTCGCCCCCATAGCTGCCGCTCAGCGAGCCGTCGCCACCGGAAATGAGGATGCGCGCAGCCGGAAATTCCCGCGCCAGCCGCAGCGTCTCGATGAAGCGGTCGCCCGCCTGGTTCATCTCGAAACCGCCGCGTGCCGAGATCACCTCCGCCTCCACGCCGCCGCCGAGCATGACGACGCAGGAAGGCCCGCCGGCGGGCAGGTCAGCCCGCGGGATGCGGTCTTCCAGCGCCTGGAGGAGGACAGAGCCCGTGGTGGTGAACAGCGTCAGGAAAAGCACGAGGGCGGCAAGCCCGCTCGCCGCTGCCCGAAGACGGTTCCGTTTCAAAAGCCCGGCCACAAGGCCGAGGACGAGCAGCAGGAGCGCGAACGACAGCGGCTGGGCCGCCAGCCAGAAGATCTTCGAGGCGTAATAGGTCACGCGTTACCCGCTGTCCGTTGTCGTGTCCATGCCGGCCTCAGGTCCGCCCGAGGGCCGGGGCCGGAGCCTTGCCCCGCCGCAGATAGAGGATGCCCGCCGCCAGCGCAACGCCCGCGGCGAGAACCGCGATGGCGATCAGCGGACGATAGGCGATCCAGGCAACGGCGATGACGGCCGGTCCGATCAACAGGGTGAGGATGAGGGCGATCGCCGACGTGCCGAAGCGCACGATGGAGCCGACGAAGGGCACGATGTCGGCGATCACGCCGAGGATCGACAGGATGAAGGCGAAGCCGACGAAGATGCCGATGAGCCCGCCGGCCCGCACCAGCCAGGTGATGATCGTGTTCTCGCTCTGCGCCGCGTCGAACATGGCGGCGGCATCGACGAGGCCGGCATCGCTGAGGAAGAGGTCGCGCCCGTTCGTCGTCTTGTAGGGCGTCAGGCCGCTGCCGCGCTGGGCGCCGACGAAACTCGCCTCGGCGATATCGGAGCGCTCGAAGCGGATGCGGATGTCGCCGACCTGCGGATCCTCGGGATTGAACGAGAAGACGGCCTGGCCGGCGATCGTCGAGACGGGCTTGCCGAGTGCCACGGCCTCGCCCATCCGGTTTGCATCGAGTGCGGTGAGCGGCACGGGGCGTTCCTCGCCGAGGCGCGCTACTGCGCCGCCATCGACGCTGAAGGCGCCGATCGTCGCGGATTTCACGGGGAAATTCGCGTCGTCGATCGGCTTTTGCGGGTTGTCGTGGCCCGACTGGCGGAAGCTGCCGGAGTTGACCTCGTTGCGCTTCCATTCCTTGTGGTAGGAATAGGTGGTAACCGTCTCCTCGCTGCCGCCGAGCTGCTTGCGCGTCTCCGACTTCGAGGTCTCGACCCACTGGTACATCTCGACGATTCGCTCGAGCCCCGCTGCCCCTTCGGCCGAAATGCCGAGCGTGTCGTCCTCCGGTACCCCGACCGGCTTCACCGGTCCGGAAATGTGCACCAGCTTGCCGTCATTCGCCGGATCGACGCTGCTATTGTCGACGGAGACGACGAGACCGGCGCCCTCGACGAGCGCCCGGTAGGTCTTCACCGACCGGCCTTCGTTCCAGAAGAGAAGCCAGATGCAGGCGATGAGAAGAATGAAGCCGATCACGATCTTGATCAGCGCCCCCTTCAACCTGGAGAACCAGGACGTGGTCGTCGTTTCCGTGAAGCTCATGATTGTCCCCCGACAAGGCGTGCGTCATGCCAAAGACGCGCGGCAGGACATGCTTATTCGCGCTTCCTGAACTGCGCAAGCGGGGACATACTGGCCCGAACACGGGGCGGGGTGCCGGAACATCTCCAGCCCTGCGCCGTTGTCGCAGAAACGGAAGGGAGCCTGTCCATGACCGACGATCGCGAAGACAAGATCCGCAAGCGCGCCCATGAACTCTGGCAGCAGGAAGGCCGGCCGGACGGCAAGCCGGACGACCACTGGTATCAGGCCGAACGGGAAATCGACCAGGGCGACGGCGAGATCGAGGGCGACGACGTGCCGAACCTCGCCGCCATGCGCGAAGCGGCCCGCGAGCACACGGATGCTTTCCTGGTCAAGACAGACCTCGAGGACGCCGAGCAGCGCGAAGTGCCGGGCACGCGCGAGCAGCCGTAGGATCAGGATATCTGTCTTGGGAAGGGGTTTGGTGGAGCTAAGCGGGATCGAACCGCTGACCTCTTGCATGCCATGCAAGCGCTCTCCCAGCTGAGCTATAGCCCCATAACGGGTCCGGCAGGGCCGGTTTCCGGGAACCGAAGCGGCGTTGCCGTTCGGTGTGGCGGCTTATTACTTCCGGGTTTCGGAGATGGCAAGCCGAAAAATGAAATCCGGCCGATTTTTTTGAAACCGGCCGGAAAATCAAACTCTTATGCTTCGTCTTCGTCGCCGGTCACGCCGATGAGGCCGGTCATGTCGTCGTCGTCGTCATCTTCGTCCTGTTCGAGGAACGTGTCGTCCTCGTCGCCGTCGATCTCCACGTCGTCGTCGCCGAGATCCGGCAGGTCGTCGCCGCCCGCTGCGTCCTCGTCGGCATCCTCCAGCGAGACGAGTTCGACTTCCGTGCTCTCGGTATCGACTTCGTTGACGTCCTCGTCCTCATCCTTCTCCAGGACCGCAGCCGCCGACGTTTCCTCGAAGAAGGACAGCGGATAGGACTTGCCCGTATAGGGAGAGACGATCGGATCGCGGTTCAGGTCATAGAATTTCCGGCCGGTTTCCGGATCGATGCGTTTGGTTCCGAGTTCCGCTTTTGCCACGATCAAAGCCTTCTGTGTGCCGTATGTTTCCGGCGGGGCCGGGGTTTCCGGCGCGTTGAACGGTAAATTGATTAGCCGGTCCCCTTAATCGTCTTGGGCAGGCCTGTCAAAGCCTAACTTAAGGCCCGGCTACGAACGGTCTTGATGCAAACACCGCGACGAATGTTTTTCGACGGGATGATGACGGTTTAAATCGTTTGTGATAGCAAGCCCGCGTTCTCCCCGGGCGATCCTCTCCGGGGAGCCGTGGATGTATATAAGGAAGACGATCATGTCGCACGGCGCAAGTAGCCGGCCCGCAACCGCCCGCAAATCCTCCGGCCTGTCCGGGACCGTCCGCATCCCCGGCGACAAGTCGATTTCCCACCGCTCCTTCATGTTCGGCGGCCTTGCCAGCGGCGAGACGCGCATCACCGGCCTGCTGGAAGGCGAGGACGTGATCAACACGGGCAAGGCCATGCAGGCCATGGGGGCGAAGATCCGCAAAGAGGGCGACACCTGGATCATCAACGGTGTCGGCAACGGCGCATTGCTCGCGCCCGAGGCGCCGCTCGACTTCGGCAATGCCGGCACCGGCTGCCGCCTCACCATGGGCCTCGTCGGCGTCTACGATTTCGCGTCCATCTTCATCGGCGACGCCTCGCTGACCAAGCGCCCGATGGGCCGCGTGCTGAACCCGCTGCGTGAAATGGGCGTGCAGGTGACGTCCGCCGACGGCGACCGCCTGCCGGTGACGCTGCGCGGGCCGAAGACGCCGACGCCGATCACCTATCGCGTGCCGATGGCCTCCGCGCAGGTGAAGTCCGCCGTGCTGCTCGCCGGCCTCAACACGCCCGGCATCACCACCGTCATCGAGCCGATCATGACGCGCGACCATACGGAAAAGATGCTGCAGGGTTTTGGCGCCAATCTCACCGTCGAGACCGATGCGGACGGCGTGCGCACGATCCGCCTCGAGGGCCGCGGAAAACTCACCGGCCAGGTTATCGACGTGCCGGGCGACCCGTCCTCGACGGCCTTCCCGCTGGTCGCGGCGCTGCTCGTGCCGGGCTCCGACATCACCATCCTCAACGTGCTGATGAACCCGACCCGCACCGGCCTCATCCTGACGCTGCAGGAAATGGGCGCCGATATCGAGGTGCTGAACCCGCGCCTTGCCGGCGGCGAGGACGTGGCGGACCTGCGCGTGCGTTCCTCCACGCTGAAGGGCGTGACGGTGCCGGAAGACCGCGCGCCGTCGATGATCGACGAATATCCCGTCCTCGCTGTCGCAGCGGCCTTCGCGGACGGCACGACGGTCATGAACGGCCTCGAAGAACTGCGCGTCAAGGAAAGCGACCGCCTCTCGGCCGTCGCGGTCGGCCTCAAGCTCAACGGCGTCGATTGCGACGAGGGCGAAGCCTCGCTGGTCGTGCGCGGCCGCCCGGACGGCAAGGGTCTCGGCAATGCCGCGGGCGCCGCCGTCGCCACCCATCTCGACCACCGTATCGCCATGAGCTTCCTCGTCATGGGCCTCGTCTCGGAAAACCCGGTCACGGTGGACGACGCCACCATGATCGCCACGAGCTTCCCGGAGTTCATGGACCTGATGGCGGGGCTGGGCGCGCATATCGAATAAAGGGGCGTCGGGCTTGAGAAGAACTGGCACGACGGCGTTGCGTATCGCGCTTGTCTTTTCTCTTTTGACCGCGCTCACGCAGATTGGCGGAGTGGCATACCTCGCCGGGCGCTGGCTGGCCCGTCGCGGCGAGGTCACCCGGCGTTCGACCCGCCTTGCGATTTTCCTGTTGTTGTATGCGTCGGCGATGACCGCGGCGGCACTTACGGCGCCGCTTTTCGGGCGCGTGCCGTTGTCCTGTTTCGGTGATGGCAGCTTGCAGATCCAGTCTTCGCTCTATTGCGCCCTGAATCGCAACTTCGTCACCGTTGAGGCCAAGCGCGCTGCAGAAGCGCTGTCGGCGGCTATGGCCCTGGAGTTCCCTGGGACTGTCACGCTTGTTCTCGACGCCAATTTTCCGTTTCTGGACGGTTTCCCGCTTCTGCCCCATCTGTCGCACGATGACGGACGCAAGCTCGATATTGCGTTTTACTATCGCGATGAGAAGGGCACGCCGCTGAACAGGGCTGCGCGCTCACCGATCGGCTACTTCGCCTTCGAAGAACCTGTGCCCGGCGCATCATTGCCATGTGCCGAACGTGACGATCTCTTGACACTTCGGTGGAACATGGGGTTTCTGCAAGGGTTTTTTCCTGCATGGGTGCTGGACGAAGCTAGAACGGGTGCAGCCTTGCGCTGGCTTGCCTTGGAGGGACCGGAATTCGGTGTGGAACGGATTTTCATTGAGCCGCATCTGGCCGCACGCCTGGGTGTCGCCCATCCGTCCGTGCGGTTCCAGGGCTGCCGGGCTGCGCGCCATGACGATCACATCCATTTTCAGGTGACGGAATGACTTTCACAATCGCCATCGACGGCCCGGCTGCCGCGGGCAAGGGTACGCTGTCGCGCCGTATCGCGCAGGAATATGGCTTTCATCATCTCGATACGGGCCTGACCTACCGCGCGACCGCCAAGGCGCTCCTCGATCGCGGCCTGCCGCTCGACGACGAGGCGGTGGCGGCCGAGGTGGCGCGCACCCTCGACCTCGGCGGGCTCGACCGGGCGGTGCTCTCGGCCCATGCGATCGGCGAGGCGGCCTCGAAGATCGCCGTCATGCCCTCCGTGCGCCGCGCGCTGGTCGAGGCGCAGCGCGGCTTTGCGACGCGCGAGCCGGGCACGGTGCTCGACGGCCGCGACATCGGCACGGTGGTCTGCCCGGATGCGGCGGTCAAGCTCTATGTCACGGCCTCGCCGGAGGTGCGCGCCAGGCGCCGCTACGATGAAATCCTCGGCAGCGGCGGCATGGCCGATTTCGAGACGATCCTCGAGGACATCCGCCGGCGCGACGAACGCGACATGGGCCGGGCGGACAGCCCGCTGAAGCCCGCCGACGATGCGCACTTGCTTGATACCTCCGAAATGGGTATAGAGGCGGCGTTTTCCGCGGCACGGTCGATCATCGACGCCGCGTTTAAGCACTAGAACAAGGCCTGTCCCCGCGCCGGATTTGCTGCCCAAGGGCAGCGGACATAGCCTCGTTCCTCATCAACGCTAACCCCCGGCGCCCGTGCCCATCGGCACACCAGGAGTTTCAATGTCTCAAGCAAACCCCACGCGCGAAGATTTCGCAGCCCTTCTGCAGGAATCCTTCGCCGCTAACGATCTCGCCGAAGGCTATGTTGCCAAGGGCATCGTTACCGCGATCGAAAAGGACGTCGCCATCGTCGACGTCGGCCTCAAGGTTGAAGGCCGCGTCCCGCTGAAGGAATTCGGCGCGAAGTCGAAGGACGGCACGCTGAAGGTCGGCGACGAAGTCGAAGTCTATGTCGAGCGCATCGAAAACGCTCTCGGCGAAGCTGTTCTTTCGCGCGAAAAGGCTCGCCGCGAAGAGAGCTGGGCCAAGCTCGAAGTCAAGTTCGAAGCCGGCGAGCGCGTCGAAGGCGTCATCTTCAACCAGGTCAAGGGTGGCTTCACCGTCGATCTCGACGGCGCCGTTGCCTTCCTGCCGCGTTCGCAGGTCGACATCCGTCCGATCCGCGACGTCACGCCGCTCATGCACAACCCGCAGCCCTTCGAAATCCTCAAGATGGACAAGCGCCGCGGCAACATCGTCGTTTCGCGCCGTACGGTTCTCGAAGAGTCGCGCGCCGAGCAGCGTTCTGAAATCGTCCAGAACCTCGAAGAAGGCCAGGTTGTTGACGGCGTCGTCAAGAACATCACCGATTACGGTGCGTTCGTTGACCTCGGCGGCATCGACGGCCTGCTGCACGTCACCGACATGGCCTGGCGCCGCGTCAACCATCCGTCGGAAATCCTGTCCATCGGCCAGCAGGTCAAGGTACAGATCATCCGCATCAACCAGGAAACCCACCGCATCTCGCTCGGCATGAAGCAGCTCGAGTCGGATCCGTGGGATGGCATCGGCACCAAGTACCCGACCGGCAAGAAGATTTCCGGTACGGTCACGAACATCACCGACTACGGTGCGTTCGTCGAGCTGGAGCCGGGCATCGAAGGCCTGATCCATATCTCCGAAATGTCCTGGACCAAGAAGAACGTTCACCCCGGCAAGATCCTGTCCACGAGCCAGGAAGTCGACGTGGTCGTTCTCGAAGTCGACCCGACGAAGCGCCGCATCTCGCTCGGTCTCAAGCAGACCCTCGAGAACCCGTGGCAGGCCTTCGCGCACAGCCACCCGGCTGGCACGGAAGTCGAAGGCGAAGTCAAGAACAAGACCGAATTCGGCCTGTTCATCGGCCTCGACGGCGACGTGGACGGCATGGTGCACCTCTCCGACCTCGACTGGAACCGTCCGGGCGAGCAGGTCATCGAGGAGTTCAACAAGGGCGACGTCGTCAAGGCTGTCGTTCTGGATGTGGACGTCGACAAGGAGCGCATCTCGCTAGGCATCAAGCAGCTCGGCCGTGATTCGGTCGGCGATGCTGCCGCTTCCGGCGACCTGCGCAAGAACGCCGTCGTTTCGGCCGAAGTCATCGCGATCAACGATGGCGGCATCGAAGTGAAGCTCGTCAACCACGAGGACATCACGTCGTTCATCCGCCGCGGCGACCTGTCGCGCGACCGTGACGAGCAGCGTCCGGAGCGGTTCCAGGTCGGCCAGACGGTCGATGCCCGCGTCCTGAACTTCTCGAAGAAGGATCGCAAGATCCAGCTTTCGATCAAGGCTCTGGAAATCGCCGAAGAGAAGGAAGCCGTCGCACAGTTCGGTTCGTCCGACTCGGGCGCCTCGCTCGGCGACATCCTCGGCGCGGCTCTGAAGAACCGCAACAACGCCGAATAAGCTGTCGCTTATCTCGACATGAAGAACCCGCGGAGATCGCTCTCCGCGGGTTTTTCTTTGGGGCCGGTCAGGTCCAGTAGTCGCCGAGCTTCTGGTAGAAGACGAGGCCCGGTTCGATGACGCCGATCATCTCGGCGGTCTTTTCGCGGCGCCTTTCCATGTCGGCCGCCTCGGGCTCTTCGCCGGGCGCTTCGAAGGCCGCGTCCTCGCCCGCCTCGCCATCGGGGGCTTCCCCGTCGCCGCCATCCTCGTGCGCCGTCTCGTCCTCTTCCTCCCGTTGGCGGCCCTCCGCCCAGTCGAGGTCCTCCTCGGCCGGCAGGTAGGGCACGAAGGCAAGCGGTATGCCCTCGCGCAGGAGGGGCGTCGAAAGCAGCCTTTCCGGCGTCACGTCGGCGAGCGCCGCCTGAAGGGCCTGCAGCGCCTCGCGGGCCTGCGGTATCGGCAGGATATCGTCCGGCTCCGCGGCCTGCGCCGGCAGGGCGGATGTCGCCTGCGTCGTCGCGGCGCGGGCCTTGCCGGCCTCCGGCGCGCCCTCTGCCGGTTCGCCGTCGCCCACCGCAAGGCGGGTGGGACCGGCTTCGCCCGCGGGCTCGAGCGGACGTTCCAGCAGGGAGCGGATGAAATTCGCCTCTTCGGGTGTCAGGTTCGCCAGGAGCTGCGCGACGGCCGGCATCAGGAGGGCCGGGGCGAGGTCACGGGTGACGGCCTGCAGCACGCTGCGGGCGAGCGCCTGTCCCGCCGTATTGGCGACCTGCGCCCTTGCCGGAACGTCTTCCCGCTTCACGGCCGGCGTTGCGCTCTCGCCTTTCGCGTTGCCGTCCGTGTGGCGGATCGCGGGTTCCCCGGCCTCGACGGGCTGCGGGTCTGCGGCCTCGATGGGTGCAGGTACGGACTGGCCGCCGCGCGGTGTGGCGTTTTCTCCGGCGGGCAGCCGGTTGGGCACGGCAAGCTCCAGCCGGGCGGTGAGCGTTTCGAGCGCCCGGGCGGTCGCCGGATGCGGTCTGCCGCCGTCGAAATCGAAGAGGCGCTTCAGCATGGTTTGCAGCGTGCGGGCATCGCCGGCAAGCTGGAGCGGCTGGTCGGCCTGCTGCGGGCTGTGGCGGCCGACGGCGGCGAGCTGCCGGGCATCGAGGCCGACCGGCTTCGACTGGCCTTCCGGGCGCAGGGCGGCGGGCGTATCGGCCTTGAGGCTTGCCGAAAGGAAGGCGGCGAGCTTCTGCGCCTGCGGCCCGTTCGGATCGCGCACCACCGCCACGAGACTGCGCGTCGGCATGGAGGACAGCACCGTGCCGATCAGCTTCTCGACACTCGGGCGAAGGTCCGGCGGCAGCCTGGCGAGAAGATCGGCGAGCTTGCGGCCGCCCTCGCCCTCGCGGCCGGGTAGGGTCTTCAGCACGGCCAGCACCGTTTCCAGGAGGTCACGGCCCGGGTTTGCTTCGCCGGTGCGCGGCATGTGCTTGAGAAGGGTCTCGATGAGGCGCAGCAGCACCTCGGCCCGCAGGTTGGCAAGGGCAGCAGCGGAAAGCTGCGGCCTGGCTGCCGCCTCGATCGATGCGCCCGCCGGAACGGCGAGGGAGGGCTGCGCGGTATCGGTCGTCGTTGCCAAACGCGGCAGCATGCCTGCCTCCTGTTCTTCCCGCCGATGCCGTCCGCACCGCAAGGTCTGCCAATGTTCCATCGTTCGTCTGATGGCGCATCATGCGCGACGTTGCGAGTGGTTGCGCTTTCGGCCCGGGCGAACCGGGCGGGTCAAGAGAGGCGGCGGGCAATCCGGCAGACACGGAACCACGCGACTGTGCCGGATGGGCGAGCCCGAAACTCCGAACAACTTTCCATGGATTACAATTGGCATTTTATGGTTAACGAGTTGTTAATGCGTGCGGGCGCGGCTTCGCAGTTTCTCCCGCACGGCGGCCCTTGCCCCTTATGCTCAGCTCGCGTAAATCTTCGCGGCACTGTTGCGCCGCCCTCGCTCACCGGCCGCGGATGCGGCGGAGATCCCCGATGAACCTCGACAACCTCATCCTCAACACCGACAGCTACAAGTTCAGCCACTACCTGCAATATCCGCCGCAAACGCGCGCCATCTCCTCCTATGTCGAGGCGCGCGGCCATTCGGAACAGGCGGAAGTGCTGTTCTTCGGCCTCCAGATGTTCCTCAAGCAATATCTGTCGAAACCGGTGACGATGGCGGATGTGGACGAGGCCGAAGGCATCGTCACGGCGCACGGCCTGCCGTTCAACCGCGCGGGCTGGACGCATATCGTCAGGAAACACGGCGGTTTCCTGCCGCTGCTCATCGAGGCGCTGCCCGAGGGCACGCTGGTGCGCCGCGGCGTGCCGGTCGCGCAGGTGGTCAACACCGATCCCGAATGCTACTGGCTGACCTCCTATATCGAGACGGCGCTGCTGCGCGCCATCTGGTATCCGTCGACGGTCGCCTCCAATTCGCGCAAGGTGAGAGAGATCATCCGGCCGCTCCTGGAGAAGACCTGCGAGGATCCGGCCGCCGTGCTCCCGTTCCGCCTGCACGATTTCGGTGCGCGCGGAACGACGAGTTTCGAGCAGGCGGGCATCGGCGGGGCGGCGCATCTCGTCAATTTCATGGGCACGGACACGGTGAGCGGCGTGCTGTTCGCGCGCCGCTATTACGGCGCCGAGATGGCCGGCTTCTCCATTCCCGCCTCCGAGCACTCGACCATGACCGCCTGGGGTCAGGAGCACGAGGCCGAGGCCTACGGCAACATGATCGACCGCTTCGGCGACAAGGGCCTCTATGCGGTCGTCTCCGACAGCTACGACATCAACAACGCCGTCACGGAAATCTGGGGCAAGCAGTTGAAGGACCGGGTTCAGGCGGCCGGCGGCACGCTCGTCGTCAGGCCGGACAGCGGCGATCCGGTGGAAACGCCCGTCCAGGTCGTGCGCCAGCTCGCCTATGCCTTCGGCACGCACCTCAACGCCAAGGGCTACAAGGTGCTGGACGACAGCGTGCGCGTCATCCAGGGCGACGGAATCTCGCCTGCCGATATCGGCCTCATCCTCGGCCGGCTGGAGGCCTTCGGCTTTTCCGCGGAGAACATCGCCTTCGGCATGGGGGCCGGGCTCCTGCAGAAGGTCAACCGCGACACCTATTCCTTCGCCATGAAGGCCAATGCCCGGCAGGATGCCGATGGCGCCTGGCACGACGTCTACAAGCGCCCGGCGACGATGAACCTCAAGGCCTCGAAAGCCGGCCGCCAGGCGGTGGTGGCGGGCGTCGGCGGTCTCGAAGCGGCGCGCATCGACCAGCTCGCCGGCCGCGAGAACCTCATGCAGCCCGTCTGGCGCGATGGAAAACTCCTCGTCGACTGGACCTTCGACGCCGTGCGCGCTCGCGCTGCCTGAGGCCTTGCCGCAAGGCCTGCGCCGCGCCATCTTGTGCCCATGACTGGAGACGAAAGATGACGGTTCGCCCGCCGCAGGCGCTCGCCCCCTCCTTCAGCAGGGACACGGGGCTCAATATCCTCGAATACGAGTTGATGTCCGAGCGTGCCGATGCGCTCGGCCGGCACGGACTGAAGGTGGAAAAGGCGCTGGAGCTTTTGGCCGGGCAGCTTGCCGCCGGTTGCGGCGAGGCGGAGCGCGAGGACCTCCTCAACGATGCGGCCGACAAGGTCTGGGCGCTCTTCATCCAGCGGGAAATGTGCGGCCTGCGCAGCCAGAAGGACGCGATCCGCCGCTATGGCATTCCGCCGGAGGTCATCGCCCGGCTGGGCATCGTGCGGCGCAAGGCCTGAAACTTAAAGGGCGACGAGCTGGCGCGTGATGAGGTCGTAGATGCCGTTGTCGTCGACGCGCAGCGCGAAGACCTCCTTGCGTGCCGCCTCGCGCTCCTCCTGCTCGCGCACGCCGGCCGCGTCGAGATTGCGGACGGCTTCGCTCGTGGTTTCCGCTGGGATTTCGCCGGTGGCGCCCGCCTCGTCCGCCTTGGCCGGGACCTTGTCGGCAACCTCGGTCGTCTCGACGCCGGCGGCGAGCAACTGGATCGTGTCGAGCGCCGCGGCGGCCGGCTCGTCCTCCCGTATGCTCTTGGTGGCCTCCGCATGGGCGCGGCCGACGGCGTCCTGGAGGTCCTGCACGTCCTCCAGCTTTTCGCCGGCTTCCAGTGAGCGGATCGTCTCCTCGCGCTCCTGGCGCGTTTCCGCATCCTCGATGCGGGTCGGGTCGCGCCGGGTCCGGTCGAGCTTCAGTTCCTCGATGGTCTTCGGATCCGCCGCGTCCTCCAGACGGGCGAGCACCTTGCGCATTTCGGGCGTCAGCGCCTTCTCGTCCGCGGCCTTTTCGGCAAGCGCGTCCTTCACCCGGGCGGCTTCCGTGCCGTAGGGGTTGCGGATCGCCGCGACGAGATCGGTCGCCTTAAGGCCGAGATCGGCAAGACCGGACTTCTTTTCCAGTGTCTCCACGTCTTCCGGCAGTTCGCCGCGAAGGCGCGTCAGCATGCCGGAAAGGCGCTGCTCGAAGTCGGCATCCGCTTCGGCTTCGCCCTGCGTCACGCCGGCGGCAAGCGCAAGGCGGGCGACAAGGTTGGCCGTCGCATCGTCCGACGGGCCAGCCATGGCCTGCTTGACGGCGGTGAGCGTGGTGCCGAGGCCTTCAAGGGTGACGCCGAGCGTGCTGCCCTTGGCGGGAAGGGAAGCCTCACCGATGAGCGCCAGCCGGTCGGAAAGGCGCTGAGCGAAGGCGCGGGCGCCCTCGCCATCCTGCTGCGCGATGCCGAGCATGTCGCTGAAGCGGGAGATCAGCTTGGCGAGGGTTTCCCCGCCGCGGGCATTGCTGCCGAAGAAATGTTCGTTGATGCGCGCATTGGCCTGCCGCGTCGTATCGTCGGAGCGCAGGTTCGCCTGTTTCTGGACGTCGTCCTTCGGCCGTCCGCTGGCCTTCTCGGCCTCCTCGCGGCGGCGCTCCTCCAGCGTTTCGACGATCGACTGCATCGCCGAGACGGCGGCGGTGGACTGCGCGCTCTGCAGGGGTGTCAACATGGCAACCTCCGGTCTCGCCGGAGAGAATAGGCCACAGGGGATTAACCGTGCGTTAAGCCTGCGCCTGCCGGATTTCGGGGGTATCGGGCGGCTGCGGCCTGCCTATGGCGCAGGCCCGGGCAGGATGGATGCCGCAAGGAACGGTTCAGCTGTGGGCGAAGATGTCGGTTTCCTCCCAGCCGAGGAGGTCCAGCTTGGCGCGCGTCGGCAAGAAGGTGAAGCAGGCTTCCGCATGCGCCAGCCGGCCGTCGCGCACAAGGCGCGCCATCAGCTTGTCGCGCAGGGCGTGGAGATGAAGCACGTCCGAGGCGGCATATTCGAGCTGCGCGGGCGAGAGCTTCTCGGCCGCCCAGTCGGAGGATTGCTGCTGCTTGGAAATGTCGACCTCCAGCATTTCCTTCAGATTGTCTTTCAGGCCGTGCCGGTCGGTATAGGTCCGCGTCAGGCGCGAAGCGATCTTGGTGCAGAAGACGGGTTCCGTGGTAACGCCGAACGTATGGAACAGCACGGCGATGTCGAAGCGGCCGTAGTGGAAGATCTTCTGGCGGGCGGGATCCTCCAGCATGGCGACAAGGTTCGGCGCCTGCTTCTGCCCGGCGGCGATGCGGATGACGTCGGCGGTGCCGTCGCCCGGCGAAAGCTGCACGACGCAGAGCCGGTCGCGGCGCGGGATGAGGCCGAGCGTTTCAGTGTCGATGGCGATCGCGCCGGTGTAGCGGGCCGCATCTGCCGCCGGAATGTCACCTTCGTGATACCGGATTGCACTTGCCATGAAAAACCCCATCTAAGCTGTCCCTGTCTCCGCTGGCCTATAGCGCATGTTTCCGGCCTGCGGTACTTCTTTATGGATTGCGAAGGACCGGCCCCCCGGCCGGAAGATGATATGACGAAGCGATTGATCCTTGCCGCCCTTGCCGGCCTGCTTGTCGCCCCCGCTGCCGGCGCGCAGGTTTTTCACGACCTGCCGGGCGTCGTGACGACGCAGGAGCACGAAGCCGAAGATCAGGTGGCCTGCGAACAGCACTACATTCCGCCGCCGGAAAACAGCACCAAGCAGCGTTGGGGACACACTATCTATAGCTGCAAGCGCGGCGGAGTGACCTCGAGCGGCAGCTACCTGCCGCTGTCACGCGAGCGCAGCCTGCGCGGCTACGATTGGTAGCGCGCCGTTCCCTTCCCGGCCGTCCCGGCCGGACCCTGCATCCGGAGGAGCCATGATCGACGAAAGCCTGCCGCTGGTGATCAGCGCGCCCGAACCGCGCACGCTGGACCTCATCTTCACCCCCGCGGCGCAGGCCGAACTGCGCCGCACCTATCGCATCGTCGAGGCGGATCCGGAGAACATCGCGGGGCTTGGCGACGCGGTGCTCGGCGAGGCGCGCTACATCATCGGCCAGCCGCCGCTCTCCGCCGGGACGCTGGCGCGCATGGCGAACCTGCGGGCGATCCTCAATGTCGAGAGCAATCTCCTCAACAACATGCCCTACGAGGTGCTGTTCGAACGCGGCATCCATGTCGTGACGACCGGCCAGGTCTTCGCCGAGCCGGTGGCCGAACTGGGCCTTGCCATGGCGCTGAACCTTGCCCGCGGCGTGATCGACGCCGACGTCGCCTTCCGCGAGGGGACGGAATTGTGGGGCGGGGAGGGCAACCGGTCCGCGCGCCTCCTTTCGGGTTCCGAGGTCGGCATCGTCGGCTTCGGCGATCTCGGCCGGGCGCTGAATCGCGTGCTTTCGGGCTTCCGCGCGAAATTCCGCGTCTTCGATCCCTGGCTGCCGCCGTCGATGCTGCGGGAGGCGGGCGTCGAGCCGGCCGCACTCTCCGAAGTGCTGGGAATGAGCGACTTCGTCTTCGTCGTCGCCTCGGTGACGAGCGAGAACAGGGGCTTCCTCGGGGCCGAGGCGTTCGCCGCCATGCGCAAGGGCGCGGCCTTCATCCTGCTCAGCCGGGCGGATGTCGTCGATTTCCCGGCGCTGATGGCGGCGGTCGAGACCGGGCACATCGTTGCGGCAAGCGACGTCTATCCCGAGGAGCCGCTGCCGGCGGACCATCCGGTGCGCCGGCTGAAGGGCTTCATCCGCTCGGCCCATCGCGCGGGCGCGCTCGACAGCGCCTTCAAGAAGATGGGCGACATGGTGCTGGAGGATATGGCGCTGATGGACCGCGGCCTGCCGCCGATGCGCTGCAAGCGGGCCGAGCGCGAGACGGTCTCGCGCATGCGCTCCAGGCCGGTTAGCGTCAACTGAAACGAAAAGGCCGTGGCGAGGAACCCCGCCACGGCCTTCAAGTTTCGACGGCGTGCGGTCAGGCGCGCTTGATGACCTTGATAAGCACGAGCAGGATCACCGCGCCGATCGTGGAATGGATGATCGCGGCGATGATGCCGCTGCCGAGGCTGACGCCGATGGCTGGAAAGAGGTAGCCGGCGATGAAGGCGCCGACGATGCCGACGACGATGTTGCCGATCAGGCCGAAGCCGAAACCCGAAACGATCAGCCCGGCCAGCCAGCCCGCAATGGCGCCGACGATGAGGAAAACAAGAACGCTTTCAATGCCCATACGATGCTCCCTTCGACAGTCTCATTCTGTCACCGCTCAATCTGGCAGCCGTTTTTCGGAAAGCAAGAGGGTTTGAAGACTTCTCCTTCCCGGCGTCAGACTATACCGCCGCCGCCGCTCGCCACCGCCGGGCGTTCCGCCGCCACCTTCGCGCGGTAGCCCGCCGCGCGGTAGGTCGCGACCGGATCGATCGCCCCGCCCGTCTCCAGCCGCGCCATGGCGAGGATCGGTTCGACATCGGTGCGGAAGCCGGCCTTCAGGGCCTCGGAGGCCATCAGCGCGTCGTTCGTCTCCTGATAGTCGGCAAGCGCCGTGCGATCGACGATCAGCCCCTGCGCATAGGCGCGGCAGACTTCTGTCGCGCTGCGCATCAGGCTCTCGATCGGGTCGGTGACGTTGTGGCTCTGGTCGAGCATGTGCGCCGGGGCAAAACCCTCGGCCTTGCGTGTCTCCGCATCCACCAGTTCGTTGAAGACGAGGAAGAGCCGGTAGGGGTCGATCGAGCCGGTGTCGAGGTCGTCGTCGCCATATTTCGAATCGTTGAAATGGAAACCGCCGAGCTTCTTGAACTGGATCAGCCGGGCGACGATCATCTCGATATTGACGTTCGGCGCATGGTGGCCCAGATCGACGAGGCAATAGGCCTTGGGGCCGAGTTCCTGGGCGATCAGGTAGTTGGTGCCCCAGTCCTGCACGACCGTCGAATAGAAGGCCGGCTCGTACATCTTGTGCTCGGTGAAGAGCCGCCAGTCCTCGGGCAATTCCTTGTAGATGGCCTTCATCGCGTCGAGATAGCGCTCGAAGCTCTTTGTGAAATTCGCCTGCCCCGGAAAGTTCGTGCCGTCGCCAATCCACACCGTCAGCGCCTTGGAACCGAGCGCGTTGCCGATGGCGATGCATTCCAGATTGTGCTCCACCGCCTGCTGGCGCGTTGCCGCATTCGCATGGGACAGCGAGCCGTAGCGATAGGAATGCTCCTGCTGCGGCGCGTCGGAAAAGGTATTGGAGTTCATCGCATCGAAGCCGAGGCCGAGGGCGGCGCCTCGTTCCTTCAGTTCCGAGAGGTCGCTCACCTTGTCCCAGGGGATATGCAGGGAGACGGTCGGCGTGGCGCGCGTCAGTTCCTGGATGACCGCGCAGTCCTCCAGCTTGTCGAAGATGTTGCGCGGCTCGCCCTCGCCGGGAAAGCGGGCAAAGCGCGTGCCGCCAGTGCCGACGCCCCAGGAGGGTACGGCCACCGCATAGGCGGCGACCTTCGTCTTTACCGCATCGATATCGACGCCGCGGCGGGCAAGCTGCGCGCCGAGATGGTCGTAGTCGCTTCTGAGGTCGGCGAGGCGCTTGTCGTTCTCGCGCGCGATCACGTCCGTGGAAATCATCGTCATCGAAACTTCCTCAGCGCGTGAAGGACTGGGCGTTGCCCGCGTCGACATTGATGATGTTGCCGGTCGATTTCGCCGACATGTCGGAAGCGAGGAAGTAGATCGCCTCGGCGATGTCTTGCGGGAAGACCGAGAGCTTCAGCATGGAGCGCTCGCGATAGAGCGCTTCCAGCCCCTCCGTGTCGGTCTTGTAGATGGCCGCGCGCTGCTCCTTCCACTCTCCAGTCCAGATCTTCGAGCCGCGCAGCACGGCGTCCGGGTTCACCACGTTGACGCGGATCTGTTCCGAAGCGCCCTCCAGCGCCAGGCACCGCGCGAGGTGGATTTCCGCGGCCTTCGCCGTGCAATAGGCCGAGGCGCCGGGGGAGGCGGCAAGGCCGTTCTTGGAGGCGACGAAGACGACGTTGCCGCCGGCCTTCTGCCGGCGGAAAATGCGGAAGGCCTCGCGCGAGACGAGGAAATAGCCGGTCGCGAGAATGCCGATATTCTTGTTCCACAGTTCCAGCGACGTGTCCTCGATCACGGCCGAGGAAGCGAGGCCCGCATTGGAGACGAGAATGTCGAGGCCGCCGAATTCCACCAGCGTATCGGCGAAGCTTTTGGCCACCAGCGCCTCGTCGGTGACATTCATGGCGACCGAGCGCACGACATCCTTGCCGTGGCGGCCGGCAAGCTCGCTCTCGGCTTCGGCGAGCGCGGCCTCGTCGATATCGGCGAGCACCACGCAGGCGCCCTCCGCCATCAGCCGGTCCGCCGTCGCCTTGCCGATGCCGCCGGCCCCGCCCGTGACAAGCGCGATGCGGCCGGCAAGGCTCTTGGGCTTCGGCATACGCTGGAGCTTGGCCTCTTCCAGGAGCCAGTATTCGATGTCGAAGGCTTCCTGCTCCGGCAGGCCGACATAGTCGGAGACGCCCGAAGCGCCGCGCATCACATTGATGGCGTTGACATAGAACTCGCCGGAAATGCGCGCCGTCGCCTTGTCCTTGGCGAAGGTGATCATGCCGACGCCGGGCACGAGATAGACGACGGCGTTCGGGTCGCGCATGGCCGGGCTGTTGTCCCGCTTGCAGCGCTCGTAATAGCCCGCATAGTCGGCGCGGTAGGCGGCGACGGCCTCTTCGAGGCCGGCAAGCGTCTTGTCGACGTCCGGATCGGTGGGGTCGAAATCGACGACGAGCGGGCGGATCTTCGTGCGCAGGAAATGGTCGGGGCAACTGGTGCCGAGCGCCGCCAGCGGCGCGAGGTTCTTCGAGGTCACGAAATCGAGTACGGCGCTGCCGTCGTCGAAATGGCCGACCTTCTTCTCATCCTTGCTGATCATGCCGCGGATGACGGGCATCAGCTTCTCGGCGACCGCGCGGCGCTCGGCTGCGGCGAGCACCGGCTTTACCGCGCCCCCGAAGGCGGGCGCCGTGTTGTTCTCCTCGAACCAGGCGATCGCCTTGTTGATGATCTCGATCGTCGTCTCGTAGCATTCCCTGGCGGTATCGCCCCAGGTGAAGAGGCCGTGGCTTTCCAGAACGAGGCCGCGGGCGTTCGGGTTCTCCAGGCAGAACTTTTCCAGCCACAGGCCCAGTTCGTAGCCCGGCCGCTTCCAGGGCAGCCAGCCGATGTCGTCGCCGAAGATCTTCTGCGTCAGTTCGCGGGAGTTCTTCGCGGCGGCGATGGCGATGATCGCGTCGGGATGCATGTGGTCGACATGCTTCTTCGGCACATAGGCGTGCAGCGGCGTGTCGATGGAGGCCGCGCGCGGATTGAGGTTGAAGGTGCAGTGGGGCAGGTAGCCCACCATCTCGTCCTCATGATCGAGGCCGCGGTAGAGACCCTTCAGCGCGTTGAGCTTGTCCATGTAGAGCGTCGCGAAGCCGTCCATCTTGATGGTGCCGACATCGCCGCCCGAGCCCTTCACCCAGAGCACCTCCACCTCGCCTGCACCGAGCGGATCCGTCTCCATCACCTTTGCCGACGTGTTGCCGCCGCCGTAATTGGTGATGCGCTTATCGGAGCCGAGCAGGTTGGAGCGATAAAGCAGCCGCTCCGCCTCGTTCATCGCCGACGCCCTGGCGTCGTCCCACAGGTTTGTCAGGCGTGCGCCCCGGTTCGTCTCCAGCATCGGCATTTCCTCCCGGTGTTTCTCATGCGCAAGGCTGTCGCCGCGCTTGAATGGCATGCTTTCAAATCACATGAGAGTGCCGGGCATGTCAATCATAAACGATCAAAAACAATCATATTGCGCTGCACAATGAAAAAATATGATTGATCATGATTGACATTGCGCGTTCCGGATGGAAGCATTGCACGCACTGGAGGAGCCATGCACGAGAAGGAAAGACATCGGATCATACTGTCCGCCGTTCAGGAGAAGCCGGTCGTCACCGTGCCCGAGCTCGTGGACCTGACCGACAGTTCCGAGGCGACGATCCGGCGCGATATCGCCGCGCTGCATGTGCAGAAGAAGCTGCGCCGGGTGCGCGGCGGGGCAGAGGCGCTGCATCCGCCGCAATTCGTCGGCCTTGCCGGCCGGCCCTTCACGGTCAACGAGACGTTGAACACCCGCCAGAAGCAGGCGATCGCGAAGGAGGCCGTCGCGCTGTGCGAGGACGGCGACCCGATCATCATCAACGGCGGCACCACCACGTTCCAGATGGTGCACTTCCTGACCAACCGCCGCATGCAGGTCTTCACCAACTCGTTCAACATTGCCGAACACCTGCTGAAGCATTCGAAGAACACGATCATGCTGTCCGGCGGCACGATCTACCGCGAGCAGAACATCGTGCTCAGCCCCTTCGACAACGACGTGACGCGCAATTTCTATGCGCGCCGCATGTTCATGGGCGCGCAGGGCCTCGGGCCGCTCGGCCTGATGGAGGCCGATCCGCTGCTCATCCAGGCGGAGCAGAAGCTGATCGACCAGGCGGACGAACTCGTCGTGCTTGTCGATTCCACCAAGTTCAGGAAGCGCTCCAGCCTCATCCTGTGCGGGCTGAAGCGCATCGCAACCGTCATCACGGATTCGGGCATCGGCGACAGGGATGCCGCGATGCTGGAGGAGGCCGGCGTCAACCTGATCGTCGCAAACGTTCAGATGGACGCCAAAACGCAGAACGCATCTTCGCCGGCATGAGGCCGGCGGGTTGATTTTCACTGGGAGGAAACAGTCGTGAAAATTCTGAAGACATTGCTTGTGACCGCGGCCGTCTCGGTCGCGATGATGGCCACCGCGCAGGCGGAAACCAAGAAGATCGCCCTCGTCGTCAAGGCGCTCGGCATCGGCTTCTTCGAGGCCGCCAACAAGGGCGCGCAGGAAGCCGCCAAGGAGCTGGGCGATGTCGAGGTCATCTATACCGGCCCGACGACGACCACCGCGGAAGGCCAGATCGAGGTGATCAACTCGCTGATCGCCCAGAAGGTCGACGCCATCGCCGTTTCCGCCAACGACACCAACGCCCTGGTGCCGGCCCTCAAGAAGGCCATGGACCGCGGCATCAAGGTCATCTCCTGGGATTCCGGCGTCGCTCCCGAGGGTCGCTCGATGCACCTCAACCCGTCGTCGAACCCGCTGATCGGCAACATGATCATCAAGCTGGCCGCCGACAACCTGCCGGACGGCGGCGACGTCGCCGTGCTGTCGGCAACCGCCACCTCGACCAACCAGAACGTCTGGATCGAGGAGATGAACAAGGTGCTCGGCAACTACAAGGGCATCAACGTGGTCGCGACCGTCTATGGCGACGACCTTGCCGACAAGTCCTATCGCGAGACGCAGGGCCTCATCCAGTCGCATCCGAACCTGAAGGCGATCATCGCGCCGACCTCCGTCGGCATCGTCGCCGCCGCGCAGGCCGTCACGGATGCCGGCAAGGTCGGCCAGATCAACGTCACCGGCCTTGGCCTGCCGTCCGAAATGGCCGGCCATGTGAAATCGGGCGCCTCCAAATCCTTCGCGATCTGGAACCCGATCGACCTCGGCTACTCCGCCACCATGATCGCCTACGACCTGATCGGCGGCGCGGAAGCCAAGCCCGGCGCGGAACTGAAGATGGGCCGCATGGGCACCGTCAAGCTCGACGACAACAACGAAGGCGCCATGGCCGACCCGTTCGTCTACGATGCCTCGAATGTCGAGGAATTCGCCAAGATCTTCTGATCTTGCGGTGTAGAAGAAGACCCCCTCTGCCTGCCGGCATCTCCCCCACAAGGGGGGGGGAGGCTAGATGTCCGCTCACTGCCCGATTTGGGCATCGAGCGGCCGCAGGGTTAAGCCCCTCCCCCTTGTGGGGAGGGGTTGGGGAGGGGTCTTCATCCAACCATTGCCTTCCGAAACTCCGGTGGACCGAGACTTGCTGCAGGACACGACCACATCGCGGATGAAGCCCGCCGTCGCACTCGAGGGGATCTCGAAATCCTTTCCCGGCGTGCGCGCGCTCGCCGAGGTCTCGCTCGCGCTCTATCCGGGCTCGGTGACGGCGCTCGTCGGCGAGAACGGGGCTGGCAAGTCGACGCTGGTGAAGATCCTCACCGGCATCTACCAGCCCGACGAGGGCACCATCCGCGTCGACGGCGTGGAGACCCATTTCCCCACCGCCAACGCGGCGGCGAAGGCCGGCGTCACCGCCATCCACCAGGAAACCGTGCTCTTCGACGAACTGTCGGTCGCCGAGAACATCTTCCTCGGCCATGCCCCGCGCACCGGCCTCGGCCTCATCGACTGGCGGCGGATGAACGCGGATGCCCGCGCGCTGCTCGCCCGCGTCGGGGCCGACCTCGATCCGTCGGTCCGCCTGCGCGACCTCGGCATCGCCAGCAAGCACCTCGTCGCCATCGCCCGCGCGCTGTCCATCGACGCCCGCGTCGTCATCATGGACGAGCCGACGGCGGCGCTGTCGCACAAGGAAATCCACGAGCTTTACGACCTGGTCGACCGGCTGAAGGCCGACGGCAAGGCGATCCTCTTCATCTCGCACAAGTTCGACGAGATCTTCCGCATCGCCGACCGCTACACTGTCTTCCGCGACGGGCGCATGGTGGGCGAGGGGCTGATCGCCGAGACGACGCAGGACGACCTCGTGCGCCAGATGGTCGGCCGCGATGTCGGCCAGGTCTTCCCCAAGCAGGAGGCCGTGATCGGCGAGCCGGTGCTCACCGTCTCCGGCTACCGCCATCCGACGGAATTCGAGGATATCAATTTCGAGCTGCGCCGCGGCGAGATTCTCGGCTTCTACGGCCTCGTCGGCGCGGGCCGCTCGGAATTCATGCAGGCGCTGATCGGCGTCACGAAACCGTCGGCCGGCGCCGTCAAGCTGCACGGCGAGGTCAAGGTCATCCGCTCGCCCGCGGAGGCGATCGCCGCCGGCATCGTCTATGTGCCGGAGGAGCGCGGCCGGCAGGGCGCGATCATCGGCCTGCCGATCTTCCAGAACGTTACGCTGCCCTCGCTCTCGCGCACCTCGCGCTCGGGCTTCCTGCGCATGGCGGAGGAGTTCGCCCTGGCGCGCGAATATACCGCGCGCCTCGATCTGCGCGCCGCCTCGCTCGACCAGGACGTCGGCACGCTCTCGGGCGGCAACCAGCAGAAGGTCGTCATCGCCAAGTGGCTGGCCACAAGACCCAAGGTCATCATCCTGGACGAGCCGACCAAGGGCATCGATATCGGCTCCAAGGCGGCCGTGCACGCCTTCATGAGCGAGCTTGCCGCTTCCGGTCTCAGCGTCATCATGGTCTCCTCGGAGATCCCCGAGATCATGGGCATGGCCGACCGGGTCATCGTCATGCGCGAGGGCCGCATCGCCGGCCGTTTCGAGCGGGCGGAGCTGACGGCCGAGAAACTGGTACGCGCCGCTGCCGGCATCGAGGAGGCCGCCTGATGAAACGCCTGCTCAAGAATCGCGAAATGCTGCTGGTCCTGGCGATCGTCGCGCTGGTGGCGCTGATCGCCCTGCGCTTCCCGCCCTTCGTGGCGCCCGGCAATCTCGCCAATGTCTACAACGACACGTCGATCCTGATCATCCTGGCGCTCGGCCAGATGGCCGTCATCCTGACGCGCTGCATCGATCTGTCGATGGCCGCCAACCTCGCGCTGTCGGGCATGGTCGCGGCCATGCTCAATGCGGCGATGCCCGGCCTGCCGGTCCCGCTCATCCTCCTGACAGTCATGGCGCTCGGTGCGGTTCTCGGCTCGATCAACGGCCTCCTCGTCTGGAAGCTCGACATCCCGCCGATCGTCGTCACGCTCGGCACGCTCACCATCTATCGCGGCCTGATCTTCCTGCTCTCCGGTGGCGCGTGGATCAACGCGCACCAGATGAGCGACGCCTTCAAGGCGCTGCCGCGCACCGTGTTCCTTGGTTTCCCGCTGCTTTCCTGGCTGTCGCTCATCATCATCGCGCTGATGGTCGTGGTCATGCGCTTGACGCCGCTCGGCCGCGCCTTCTTCGCCGTCGGCGGCAATCCGCACGCCGCGGTCTATACCGGCATCGACGTCGGCCGCACGCGGTTCCTGGCCTATTGCCTGTCGGGCACGCTCGCCGGCCTTTCCGGCTATCTCTGGGTCTCGCGCTATGCGGTCGCCTATGTCGACATCGCGGCCGGCTTCGAGCTCGACATTATCGCAGCCTGCGTCATCGGCGGCATCTCGATCGCTGGCGGCATCGGCTCGGTCGGCGGCGCGGTGCTCGGCGCGCTCTTCCTCGGCGTCATCAAGAATGCGCTGCCCGTCATCAACATCTCGCCCTTCGCCCAGATGGCGATCTCGGGCACGGTGATCATCATCGCCGTCGCCGTGAACGCCCGCGCCGAAAAGCGCAAGGGCCGGGTGATCCTCAGGAAAGCGGAGGCGGCCCATGGCTGAGACCCAGACGCTCGCGCGCCACATCCCCGACAGGCTGGAAAGCCGCGGCACCCGGTTGGTGAAAAGCTGGGAGACGCTGCTCGTCGCCGTGGCGCTGGCGATCTTCCTCGTCAATTCCTTCGCCTCGCCCTATTTCCTCGATCCGTGGAACCTGTCGGACGCGACGTTCAACTTCACCGAGAAGGCGATGATCGCCTTTGCCATGGCGCTGGTCATCATCTCGGGCGAGATCGACCTCTCCGTCGCCTCGATCATCGCGCTGACCTCCACGGTGATGGGCTATGCCGTGCAGCTCGGCTTCGATACGCCCGCGCTGGTCCTGATCGGGCTTGCCACCGGCCTTGTCTGCGGCGCCTTCAACGGCCTGCTCGTCACCGGCCTCGGCCTGCCGTCCATCGTCGTCACGATCGGCACGATGAGCCTCTTCCGCGGCCTCTCCTTCGTCATCCTCGGCGACCAGGCTTTTACGGGCTATCCCGCAAGCTTCTCCTGGTTCGGGCAGGGCTATGTCTGGTGGGTGTTCTCCTTCGAATTCTGCCTCTTCGTGGCCCTGGCGGTCGTCTACGGCGTCGTGCTGCACAAGACGAATTTCGGCCGCGCCGTCTACGCCATCGGCAACAACCAGACGGCCGCGCTCTTTTCGGGCGTCCGCGTCGGCCGGGTGAAGTTCGTGCTGTTCCTGCTGACCGGCCTGATGGCCGCGATCGCCTCGATCTGCCTCACCGCCCGCCTCGGCTCGACACGCCCTTCCATCGCACTCGGCTGGGAACTGGAAGTGGTGACAATGGTGGTGCTCGGTGGCGTCAACATCCTCGGCGGATCCGGCACGATCCCCGGCGTGGTGCTGGCCGCGCTCATCATGGGCATGGTCACCTTCGGCTTCGGCCTCCTGAACGTGCCCGGCATCGTCATGTCGATCTTCATCGGCCTGCTCCTGATTTCCGTCATCGCGCTGCCGATCCTCTACCGGCGTTTGCGCGGGAGCCGTTGAACATGGAGAAATACGCTTTTCGCATGCGGCTCAATCCGGGCATGGCGGCCGAATACAAGGCGCGGCACGATACGATCTGGCCGGAGCTATCCGCGCTTTTGAAGGAGGCCGGCGTCTCCGACTATTCCATCCATCTCGACGAGGAGACGAACCTACTCTTCGGCGTTCTCTGGCGGCGCGACGGCCACACCATGGCGGACCTGCCGAACCATCCGGTCATGCAGCGCTGGTGGGCGCATATGGCCGATATCATGGAGACGAAGCCGGACAACGAGCCTGTCGCCGTGCCGCTCGTCACCGTCTTCCATATGGACTGAACCGATGAAGACCATTGCCGTCATCGATATCGGCAAGACGAATGCCAAGGTGGTGCTCGTCGACGGCGAGGATTTTCGCGAGGTCGCCGCCCGCACCATGCCGAACGGCGTGGTGGAGGCCGCGCCCTATCCGCATTTCGATACGGAAAAGCTCTGGGCCTTCATCCTGGAAAGCCTCGCCGCGCTCAACCGTGAGCGCATGATCGACGCCATCTCGATCACCACCCATGGTGCGACTGCCGCGCTGGTCGGCGAGGACGGCGATCTCGTGCTGCCGGTGCTCGACTACGAGCATGACGGCCCGCAGGCGCTTGCGGAGGAGTATCGCGCTCTCCGCCCGCGCTTCGAGGATACGGGCACGCCTGTCCTGCCGATGGGGCTCAATGCGGGGCTGCAGGTCTACTGGCAGTCGAAGCGCTTTCCGGATGCGTTCGGCAAGGCGCGCCGGCTGCTGATGTATGCGCAATACTGGTCTTTCCGCCTCACCGGCATCGCGGCCAGCGAGGTGACGTCGCTCGGATGCCACGCCGATCTCTGGGAGCCGCGCGGCGGCCGCTTCTCCAACCTCGTCGAGAGCCAGGGCTGGACGGGCCTGATGCCGCCGGTGCGCAAGGCCGGCGACGTGCTCGGCCCCATCCTCCCGCAGGTCGCGGCTGCGACCGGGCTGCGGCCGGACGTGCCCGTCCATTGCGGCATCCACGATTCCAATGCCTCGTTGTTGCCCTATGTGCTGACGCGCGCTGCGCCCTATGCGGTCGTTTCCACCGGCACATGGGTCGTCGTCATGGCGATGGGCGGGCGGGAGGTCGTGCTGGACGAGGCGCGCGACACGCTGGTCAACGTCAACGCGCTCGGCGATCCGGTGCCGTCCGCGCGCTTCATGGGCGGTCGGGCCTTTTCCGTGCTCGGCGGCCGGTCCGGCGACCTGCCTGCCTCCGCCATTTCCGAGGTGTTTTCGCGCGGCTCCATGCTGCTGCCCTCGTTGCCCGAGGAATCCGGGCCGTTCCCGGGCCGCAAGGCGGCCTGGACGGTGCCGCGGGAGGACCTGCGCGAGGACGCGGCGCAGGCCGTCATCGCCTTCCACCTCGCCCTGATGACGGCGACCTGCCTCGATCTCATCGGTGCGGACGGCCCCGTGATCGTCGAGGGGCCGTTTGCCGCAAACCGGGCTTTCCTGATGATGCTGAAGGTTGCAACAGGGCGGCCGGTGCTGGCCGGCGGCAGCGCCACGGGTACGAGCGTCGGCGCGGCGTGCCTTGCCGCCGGGCGCGCGCCGGAGCCGGCCCTGGTCTCGGTGGAAGAGGCCTTGCCCGAAGATGCGGCGGACTATGCCGCGCGCTGGCGAAAGCTGGTCGCGGCGGGCTAGAACACCCGGGCCTTGGCCGGGGCGCGGCCCGCGTCGATGTCGAGAAGCAGATAGATGGCTGCCAGCGTCGCTGCCGCGATCACCGTTGCGCCCAGTGCAAGAACAATCATTGCCCGTTCCTCCTGGCATCATTGCCAGTCAATAGCCCTACCTTGCGCGCGCGAGCTTGCGCGAGGCTGACGCAACGTCGGGTCGTTTTAATTTTAGCAAAGGCATAAGCAGGCCGTGAACCATTAACCTTCAGGCAAGGAATTAACCATAAACATTGGGACTACACGTCGGAATGGGAAATTCGCCGTTTCTCACCCAGGCATGATGCCGAACCGCCGTACCGGAGTTGAGCCGGTATTCGAGTTTCACCGAATTTGATCATGGATCGATGGCTGGCCGCGGCTTGGGCCTCCTATCCTCCATGCGAAAATTCCGCGGCCAGCCCTTCCGGGCGGCCGGCATCATGGCTTTGGGAGCATGCGGGTGCAGGATATGCCGGCAGAACAGGCACGAACGGGACAGGCGGCCAGCCTGCGCGACCGTTTGCGCTTTGCCGGCGTCGAAGGCGCCCAGGGCGACATGCTCCGCCGCCACCGCCAGACGCTCGAACGGCATGTCGAAACGGCGCTGCGCGATCTCTTCCAGCGTTTCCAGACCTTTCCCGACGCCGCCCGCCACTTTCAGAGCGAGCGCCAGATCGACCGCCTGCACGATCTCCAGAGCTCCCACTGGGGCGTGCTCACCGACGCGCGGTTCGACGGCCTCTATGCCGAGCGCGTCAAGGTCCTCGCCGACAGCGAAAGCCAGATGGGCCTCGATCCGCGCTGGCGCATCGCGGGCCATTCGGTCGTCCTGGAGACGGTCGTCACCGGCCTCATCGAGGAATACTGGCCGAAATCCATCCTGCCCGGTGCGGGAAAAGCCCGCCGCCAGGAGCTGACCGATCTCGTCTCCGCCTTCCTGCGCACGGCGATGGTCGACGCCGAGATCGGCGTCTCGCTCCGCTTCAACGAGTTGCGCCACGCCCATGGCCGTGCCCTCGGCGAGCAGCGCCGCGAGGACCGCGCCGAACTCGACCGCGTCTTCGGTGAGACGATCCGCAGCCTGTCGCAGCTCGATTTCTCCACCCGCGTTTCCGGCGAGATGCCCGAGGCCTGGCGCGACATGGCCGAGACGCTGAACGGCGCGCTCGACGAGATCCAGTCGCGCCTCGCCTCCGCCGCCGACCGGGCGAGCGAGAGCGACCGCCTCGTCGGCACGCTGGCTTCTGGTGCCGGCGCGCTTTCGGCCCGTTCGGCCGAGCAGTCCGCCAACCTGATCGAGACGGCCAACGCCCTTGGCTCCATCGTCGAGCGCGTGCGCCAGACGCTCGGCGAGACGCGCAAGACGCAGTCCGCCGCCGCCGCCACGCAGGCCTCGGTCGCGCTTTCCGGCAACATTGTTGGCGAAGCGATGTCGGCCATGGCGGATATCGAGGCCTCGGCAGAGAAGATCGGCCAGATCATCGGCGTGATCGACGAGATCGCCTTCCAGACCAACCTCCTGGCGCTCAATGCCGGCATCGAGGCGGCCCGCGCCGGCGATAGCGGCCGCGGCTTTGCCGTCGTCGCGCAGGAAGTGCGCGCGCTCGCCCAGCGTTCGGCGGATGCCGCGCGCGAGATCAAGCAGCTCGTGACGGGCACCAAGGCGCAGGTCGAGGCCGGCGTCGAGCATGTCCATCGCACGCAGGACGCGATCGGCAACATCGTGCGCCAGGTCGAGGGCATCAACGAGGCCATCACGGGCATCGTGCGCGAGAGCGCGGTCGACGCCGAAGGGCTCGATGGCGTGAGCGCCGACATAGGCCGCGCCGGCCGCGCGCTGGAAGCGGATGCCACGGATGCCGGCCGTATCGGCGAGGCCGGCGGCGACCTGCACACGGTCATTCTCGAACTCGGCCGCACGATCCGCGAGTTCCACGTCGCCGCGCAGCGTGATCTTCGCCGCCCGGCACGGCCGGCTCCCGCGCAACCGCTCGCGGCGTCGCCGCGCGGAGAGACCGAAGCCTTCCCCCTCGAACTCCTGACGGCCCGCGCCGCCGGCTTTGGAGGCTGAGATGGCGGCAAGACGGCCACGGCACTGGTTTTCAACGGCGCGCAGCCGGATTTCGGAAGGAAGTCATCCGCCCGGCGCTCCCGACGGCGGAGCGGCGATTTCGGTGAGACGCAGAGACTGTTTCAAACAAGGAAAACGATAATGGCGAGCAAGAAAGCCGCTCAGAAAAGTTTAAGCCTTGCCCCCGTTCTCGACCTCAACGAGGCGACGGCGCTGCATCAGCAGCTCATGGGCCTCAAGGGCAATCCGCTCGTCATCGACGCTTCGGCGGTCGAGCGGGTCGGGGCGCTCTGTGCCCAGGTCCTGATGGCCGGCGCCAAGAGCTGGGAAGAGGAAGGGCAACCCTTCACCTTCGGCAAGGTGTCCGACCCTTTCATGAAGACAATGCAGCTTATCGGCGTGAACATTGATCACTTGCTGGCACAGGAGGCTAGGCAATGAAGAAAAAAGTCCTGACCGTGGATGATTCCCGGACGATCCGGAACATGCTTCTGGTGACGCTCAACAATGCGGGCTTCGAGACCATCCAGGCCGAAGACGGCGTCGAGGGCCTGGAGGTTCTGGAGAACGCCAATCCCGACGTCATCGTCACGGACATCAACATGCCGCGTCTCGACGGCTTCGGCTTCATCGAGGGCGTGCGCCGCAACGAGAAGTACCGGGCAATCCCGATCCTCGTTCTGACGACCGAGAGCGATGCGGAAAAGAAGAACCGTGCCCGCCAGGCCGGTGCGACGGGCTGGATCGTCAAGCCCTTCGATCCGACCAAGCTGATCGATGCGATCGAGCGCGTAACCGCCTGAAATCACTAGTCCAGGATTACTCCCGATGGATATGAACGAAATCAAAGAGATCTTCTTCCAGGAGTGCGAGGAGCAGCTCGCGGAACTGGAATCCGGTCTCTTGAAGCTGAATGACGGGGATCGCGACCCGGAAACGGTCAATGCCGTGTTCCGCGCCGTGCACTCGATCAAGGGCGGTGCCGGTGCCTTCGGTCTCGACGATCTCGTCTCCTTCGCCCATGTGTTCGAGACGACACTGGATTGCGTTCGATCCAACAAGCTGGAGCCCACCCAGGACGTCCTGAAGGTCATGCTGAAGTCCGCCGACGTGCTGGCGGACCTGACCAATGCGGCGCGCGACGGCGGCAGCGTCGACGAGGCCCGCAGCCGCACCCTGATCCGCGAACTGGAAGCGCTCGCCCATGGCGAGGCCCCGGCCGCCGCCGAAGCGCCCGCGTCGAAGCCGGCCGCCGTCGCGCCCAAGGCGGCAGCGCCGGCCCCGGTTGTCGAGAAGCCGGCGGTCAACGACGAAGGCTTCCAGCCGATCCCCTTCTCCTTCGGTGATTTCGACGAGGAACCGGCCGATCGCTACGTGCCGACCTGCCAGGTCGTCTTCAAGCCGAAGAAGGACCTCTACGCCAAGGGCAACGAGGCCGTGCTCCTCCTGCGCGACGTCTCCCGCCTCGGCGAGATGAGCGTCTACTGCGACATGGACAGCCTGCCGCCGCTCGACAAAATGAACCCGGAGGAGGCCTATTTCTCCTGGAAGATCTCGGTGACGACCGACAAGGGCGAGGACGGCGTGCGCTCCGTCTTCGAATTCGCCGAGTGGGATTGCGACCTCGACATCCGCACCATCGAGGAAGAAGTGGTCGGCGATGCCGCCGCCGACGAAGAGCTGCCGATGCAGCCGGTTCCCTTCGACCTGTCGATCCTCGACGAAAGTGGCCCTGCCGCTACCGAAGAGCCGGCCGCGATGGAAAGCGATGCCGCCGCCGCCGTTGCCGCCGCGGAGACGGCGACCAAGGTTTCGCAGGTCGCAAGCCGCGCCGCCGAAAATGCCAAGGCTGCAGCCGCCTCGGCCGCCAGCGCCGCGCAGGCGAACCAGGCAGCCGCCGCGGGCCAGACGATCCGCGTCGATCTCGACCGTGTCGACCGCCTGATCAACCTCGTCGGCGAGCTCGTCATCAACCAGGCGATGCTCTCGCAGAGCGTCGTGGAGAACGACACCAACGGCACGTCCTCCATCAATATGGGCCTCGAGGAGCTGCAGCAGCTCACCCGCGAGATCCAGGATTCGGTGATGGCAATCCGCGCGCAGCCGGTAAAGCCGGTCTTCCAGCGCATGGCCCGCACCGTCCGCGAAATCGCCGACATCACCGGCAAGTCGGTCCGCCTCATCACCGAGGGCGAGAACACCGAAGTCGACAAGACCGTCATCGACAAGCTCGCCGAGCCGCTGACGCACATGATCCGCAACGCGGTCGACCACGGCCTCGAAATGCCGGAGAAGCGCGAAGCGCTCGGCAAGAACCCGGAAGGCACGGTCCGCCTCACGGCAAAACACCGCTCGGGCCGCATCGTCATCGAGCTTGCCGACGACGGCGCCGGCATCAACCGCGAAAGGGTGCGCCAGAAGGCCATCGACAACGACCTGATCGCGGCCGATGCGAACCTGTCGGACGAGGAAATCGACAACCTGATCTTCCACGCCGGCTTCTCCACCGCGGAGAAGGTGTCGGACCTGTCTGGCCGCGGTGTCGGCATGGATGTGGTCAAGCGCTCCATCCAGGCGCTTGGCGGCCGCATCTCGATCTCCTCGAAGCCCGGCCAGGGCTCCGTCTTCACCATGAGCCTGCCGCTGACGCTCGCCGTCCTTGACGGCATGGTGGTCACGGTCGCCGGCCAGACGCTCGTCGTGCCGCTGACGGCCATCGTGGAGACCTTGCAGCCGGAAGCCTCGGCCATCCATTCCTTCGGCGCCTCGCAGCGGCTCATCTCGATCCGCAACTCGTTCTGCCCGCTGGTGGATGTCGGCCGGATCCTCAATTTCCGCTCCACCCAGGCCAATCCGATCGAGGGCGTCGCGCTGCTCGTCGAATCGGAAGGCGGCGGCCAGCGCGCCCTGATGGTCGATGCCATCCAGGGCCAGCGTCAGGTCGTTATCAAGAGCCTGGAGGCGAACTACACCCACGTTCCCGGCATCGCTGCCGCGACCATCCTCGGCGACGGCCGCGTCGCTCTCATCCTGGACGTCGATGCGGTGGTCGCCGCCTCGCGCGGCCAGTCCCTCAGACAAGACATCTCGCTTGCTGCCACCGGTTAAGAAGCCATGACGACGACGTATGCGGTAAAGAACCTCACACACGGCCGGGAACTGATCGCCTTCAGGATCGGCGAGCAGGAGTTCTGTGTGAACATCATGTCGGTCCGGGAGATCCGTGGATGGACCCCGGCGACATCGATGCCGCACGCGCCATCCTACGTGCTGGGCGTCATCAACCTGCGCGGCGCCGTGCTGCCGATCGTCGACCTGTCGCTGCGCCTCGGCATGAAGCGGGCCGAACCGACCGTGCGGCATGTCATCATCGTCGCCCAGGTCGGGCCGAAGGTGGTGGGCCTCCTGGTGGATGCGGTCTCCGACATCCTGACCGTGACGGACGACAACATCCAGCCGACGCCGGACATCGCCAACGAGGTGGAGAAGGCCTATGCCCGCGGCATCCTCGCCATCGAGGGCCGCATGATCTGCCTCATCGAGCTCGACTCCCTGTTCCCGCATACCGAAAGCGAAGCCGCATGACCTATTCCTCGGCCATCGATACGCGGCAGTCTCCCGATGAGTGCCTGGCAAGCGGCGAATACCCGCTGACGCGCAAGGACCTGTCCGAGATTGCGGCGATGATCTATGCGGATGCCGGCATCTATCTCAACGAGACGAAGGCCTCGCTCGTCTATTCGCGCCTGTCGAAGCATATCCGCCAGCTCGGCCTGAAGGGGTTTCGCGAATATTGCGCGCTCGTCTCCTCTCCGGCCGGGGCGTCGGCCCGCAAGGAGATGCTGTCGCACCTGACGACGAACTTCACGCGCTTCTTCCGCGAGAACCACCATTTCGACCACCTGAAGGGCGAAGTCCTGCCGGAATTGCTCGCCCGCGCCCGTAACGGCGGCCGCGTGCGCATCTGGTCGGCGGCCTGTTCGGACGGGCAGGAGCCCTATTCCATCGCGCTCACCGTGCTGTCGCTGATGCCGAACGTCGCCGACTACGATTTCCGCATCCTTGCGACCGACATCGACCCGAAGATCCTCGCCATCGCCCGGGCCGGCGCCTATGACGCCAATGCGCTGGAAACGGTCAACCCGGCCATGCGCAAGCAGTTCTTCCGCGAGAGCGATGCGGGCGGCCGGCAGAAGTGGCAGATCGACGACCGCGTCAAGCGGCTGATCACCTTCAACGAACTGAACCTGATGGCGCAATGGCCGTTCAAGGGACCGTTCGACGTCATCTTCTGCCGCAACGTCGTCATCTATTTCGACGAGCCGACGCAGATGAAGATCTGGTCGCGCTTCGCCGGCATGCTGGGCGACAACGGCCACCTCTATATCGGCCATTCCGAGCGCGTCTCGGGCGAGGCCAAGAACCAGTTCGACAATATCGGCATCACAACCTACCGCTACACCGGCAAGCACAGGAGGAGCGCATGATGGCACCCGCGCGCGTACTCGTCGTCGACGATTCGCCGACCATGCGCGGCCTGATCACGGCCGTGCTCAACGCCGACCCGGAGGTCAACGTCATTGGCCAGGCCGGTGACGCCATGGAAGCCCGCAACGCGATCAAGCAGCTCAATCCGGACGTCGTGACGCTGGACATCGAGATGCCGAACATGAACGGGCTCGAATTCCTCGACAAGATCATGAAGCTGAGACCCATGCCGGTCATCATGGTCTCGACGCTCACCCATCGCGGCGCCGAGGCCTCGCTGATGGCGCTGGAGATCGGTGCCTTCGATTGCGTCGGCAAGCCGCAGCCGGGTGACGCTCGCCCGTTCGGCGATCTTGCGGAAAAGGTCAAGGCCGCCGCCCGCGCGCAGCGCCGCCAGGTCCGCACGGACGTGCCGCCGCTGGCGCCGACCGCCGCCAACGTCAATCCGGCCGCCGCCTACAAGCCCGGCCGCCGGGTGATCGCCATCGGCGCCTCGACGGGCGGCGTGGAGGCGCTGATCGCGGTCCTGCAGAAATTCCCGGTCAACTGCCCGCCGACGGTGATCACGCAGCACATGCCGCCGACCTTCACCAAGAGCTTCGCCGACCGCCTCAACCGGCTCTGCGCGCCCGTGGTGCAGGAGGCGACGGACGGCGCGCGGCTCGAGATCGGCAAGATCTACCTGGCACCCGGCGGCGAACGTCATCTCCAGGTCGCCAACCCGCATGCGCCCTGCTGCCGGCTGGTGGAACGCGATCCGGTCAACGGCCATCGCCCCTCGGTGGATGTGCTGTTCGATTCGGTGGCGGAGCTGGCCGGCCGCAACGCCGTCGGCGTCATCCTCACCGGCATGGGCCGGGACGGGGCAAGCGGCCTGTTGAAAATGCGCCATGCAGGGGCGCGGACCATCGGCCAGAATGAAAAAACCTGCGTCGTATATGGAATGCCGAGAGTGGCTTTCGAGCTTGGCGCCGTAGAACACCAGTTTCCGCTCTCCTCCATCGGGGAGGAAATCTTGAAAATCACTGCGGCCCGTAGAGAAGGGAGCGAATAATGTCTATCGCTGAAAAAATCAAAGTCCTCATCGTTGACGACCAGGTGACGAGCCGCCTGCTCCTGGGCGATGCCCTGCAGCAGCTTGGTTTCAAGCAGATCACCGCGGCCGGCGACGGCGCGCAGGGCATGGCCATCATGTCCCAGCAGCCGCACCACCTCGTCATCTCCGACTTCAACATGCCGAAGATGGACGGGATCGAGTTCCTCCAGGCGGTGCGCTCGAACCCGAACACCAAGAAGGCGGCCTTCATCATCCTGACCGCGCAGGGCGACCGTGCCCTGGTGCAGAAGGCGGCGGCGCTGGGCGCGAACAACGTTCTGGCCAAGCCGTTCACCATCGAAAAGATGAAGGCGGCGATCGAAGCCGTGTTCGGGGCATTGAAATGATACCAGACGCCGGGACGCGCCGCGTCCATGTCATTCAGGGGGAATACAAGGTCCTGAACGACCCGAATGTGGTGCTCACCACCATTCTCGGGTCTTGCGTGGCCGCCTGCATGCGCGACCCGGTTGTTGGTGTCGGCGGCATGAACCACTTCCTGCTGCCGGGCTCGGCCGAGGCCATGGCCTCGGGCGGGGACGCCACGCGCTACGGCGTGCATCTGATGGAACTTCTGATCAACGGCCTCCTGAAGCAGGGCGCGCGGCGCGACCGGCTGGAGGCGAAGATCTTCGGCGGTGCGAAGACGATCGCGCGCTTCTCCAATGTCGGCGAGCAGAATGCGCGCTTCGCCCGGCAGTTCCTGATGGACGAAGGCATCAAGGTCGTCGGCGAGAGCACCGGCGGCGAGCACGGCCGCAAGCTGGAATACTGGCCATCGAGCGGCCGGGCCAGGCAATATGCCCTGACGGGCGTCGAGACGCAGAAGACTGTGGCACTGGAGCAGCGGCCCGCACCCGTTGCCAAGCCCGTCGAAAGCTCGATCGAATTCTTCTGAACGGGCGTTCCGCCTCGAGGAAGCTGAAGTAAAGGCGTATGTATGTTGCCGGTTGCGACCTGAGGTCCGCCGGCCCGTACGGGTAAAGAGGGTAACCCATGCAAGCCGAGTATCTGAGTGCAGCCACTGCCATGGAGGAAGCCCTTCCGGATGTCCTGATGCGGATCGTGTCGGAACTGCACGATGTCGCCTATCTGATCGAGCGCATCGAGCCGCAGCTTGCCGGCCTTCACGGTGACGCCGTGCTGGATGCGGCCGAGCGCATGATGGTGCTTCAGGGCATAGACCTCGCCGTGCAGAAGACGCGGGGGATCGCCGAGTTCATCGACACCATTACCGCAAGCATTCCCGACAGCTGGATCGTCGATGTCACGACCGCGCTCAATCTGGTGAAGCTTGCCGACATGCAGAAGGCGCTGAGCAACGGAATGCGCCACGGCCACTCCCAGCCGCTGGGCAAGGCGGCCGGCGATTTCGAGGCCTTCTAGCCTTTTCCTCAACATGATCAGTCTGTTGGCGGCGCCTTCGGGGCGCCGTCTTTCGTTCCGTCGCTTTTGCGGCGCGCGCGGCAACGAAATGCTCGCGCAAGTTTCACGGTCTAGTCTCCACCCCGGATCAGTTAGGTCCGCGTATTCCATGGGGCAGGCCGGCGCGTGCGGAAATGTGCCGGGTCCGTCCCACGAGATTGAAAATGCGTCTGATCGCGCCGGCATGTTGGCCGGGGCTTGAGGCGACTAGTCCGTGCGGGAACAGAATGAATCTGTTGGAACAGTTGACGAAAGTCTACAAGAACCTGGCTTCGCTGGGGCAGGCTAAACTCGCGATGCTGGCGGGAGCCGCCGTCGTCTCGATCGGTCTCGTGCTTGCCGCGGGGATCCTGGTCAATAAGCCCGCTTACGAGACGCTCTATGTCGGCCTGGAAAAGACCGACGTGAACCAGATCAGCCTGGCGCTCGCCGAAGCAAATATCGATTTCAACACAGGCACGGCAGGCGACAGCATCGAGGTGCCGGTCGGCCAGACCGGCAAGGCACGGCTCTATCTCGCCGAGCGCGGCCTGCCGAGCAGCGCCAATTCCGGCTACGAACTCTTCGACAAGGTCGGCTCCCTCGGCCTCACCTCCTTCATGCAGGAGGTGACGCGCGTTCGGGCCCTCGAAGGCGAGATCGCCCGCACCATCCAGCAGATCAGCGGCATCGCCGCCGCCCGCGTGCACATCGTCATGCCGGAGCGCGGCAATTTCCGCAAGGCCGAGCAGATGCCGACCGCTTCCGTCATGATCCGCGCGAGCGCGCAGGCCGGCCGCGAATCGGCCGCCGCGATCCGCCACCTCGTCGCCGCCTCCGTTCCGGGCCTCGAGGTTGACGGCGTCACCATCCTCGATTCCGCCGGCCAGCTGCTCGCCTCCGGTGACGATGCCGAGAATGGCGCGATCAACCGCTCGCTGACCGCCGTGCAGACCGTGCAGGGTGAGGTCGAGCACAATATCGAGAAGGCGCTCGCGCCGTTCCTCGGCATGGAGAATTTCCGCGCCAGCGTCACCGCGGCGCTCAACATGGATACCCAGCAGATCCAGGAGACGGTCTACGATCCGGAATCGCGCGTCGAGCGCTCGGTCCGCGTGACACGCGAAAGCCAGAAGTCGCAGCAGCAGGCCGAGAACAAGGCCGCCACCGTCGAGCAGAACATTCCGCAGGGCGGCCCCGAGGGCGACGCCAGCGGCCCGCAGTCGAGTGACGAGGCCGACAAGAAGGAAGAGCAGACCAACTACGAGATCAACAGCAAGACCATTGCCACCATGCGCAACAGCTATTCGGTCGACAAGCTGTCGGTCGCCGTCGTGGTCAACCGCGCCCGGGTGGCGGCCATGGTGGGCGAGCCCGCCGACCAGGCGAAGCTCGATGCCTATATCGCAAAGGTGCAGCAGATCGTCGCCTCGGCGGCAGGGCTCAACACCGAGCGCGGCGACGTTGTCACCATCACGGCCATGGAGTTCCTCGATCACCAGCTCCTCGACGAGGCTGTAGCAGGGCCGGGCGTCATGGAAGTGCTGACGCGCAACCTCGGCGGCATCATCAATGCGCTTGCCTTCCTCGGCGTGGCCTTCGTGGTGGTCTGGTTCGGCCTTCGTCCGGCGGTTCGCTCGGTCACCGGCGGCGGCGCCTCCGCCAATGCACTGGACAGCGACGTGGGCGGCCTCGAACTGCCCGACTTCTCACCCGCTGCCGGCGTCGGCGGCCCCGGCGCCACCCTTATGGACGGCTTTGGCGCGGACTTCGGCTTCGACAGCACGGACGACCTGCTCAATGCCGGCGACGATGGCGACGGCGCCTTCAACCGCCGCGTCAAGGAAGGCCCGGAACGCCGCCTCGGCCGCATGGTCGAGATCAGCGAGGAGCGCGCGGCGAAGATCCTGCGCAAGTGGTCCGCCGAACAGGAAGCTGCCTGATCCAGGCACCCCGGAAACGAACAGCGACGCGGCCGGAAACGGCCGCGTTTTCGTTTGGGCCGAAAATAAGGCGATGTCCGTTTTTGACCGTCACCTGTCGCTTTTCGGCAACGCTCGTTCAGCCCTGTTGCAGCAAATCCGTCGTATTTACCCCCTTGCCGCCGGTGCCCGAGTTCACGGGACCGTGATCGGTGAAAAAATTTTATCGCCACAGCGCTCGAATGAAGGCATCGCGCCCCGTACTTTCCCGCCCGATCGGCCGTGCCTTTTGCGGGCGCGTCGATGGCGGCATGCCAATACTTCATGGTTAACAATGGTTTAAGCCATTGTTTCGCGCAGGCGGCCGACAAGCAAATCACTTGGCGAACGCCGACTCACAGAAGCCGGCAAAAGTAAATCCCGAGAAGATGACGATGGTTTTTAGCGAAGGTCGATGTACACTTTAGTCACTGATTCGCTTGGTGATTCTTGCCGATGCGGCCTGACCGGGAAGAGTTCGGACGGTTCCGGACTTTTGGCGGGAAGGAGGCATGAATCTCCGCTCGAAATCGGAACAGGGGGCTATCATGGAAACGATCCGGTCGGATGTCGCGGCCTGGGAATCCTATGGATTCTCTGCCGAGGCAGGTGAGCGTAAGAGTGCGCGTGAACTGTTGGTTCAACACCTGGGACGCTGTGCGGATCGCGCTGGCCTATCCTGCGGTCTGAGGGCGCTGACCGATTATGTCAGCGCATCCCACTACCTTCTCGTCCGTCACGACATTTCGCCCGAGGCGGGCATGGAGACGGTCGTCGCCTCGGATTGGCCCTTCGACATGGTGCGCAGCATTGCCGGCGCCGTCGTCGCCAGCCAGTCCCGCATGAGCGAACTCGACAAGTGCCTTGGCCTTCTGAAGCCCTGCTTCCACCATATGGCCGACGATATCGCCATGCCGAAGGGCCTCAGCCGCGAATATTGCGTCATCGCCTTCCATGTCGGCCGGGCCCGCATGTCGCTGCTGCTGCTGTTTCCGGAGCATTTCATCCTCTCCCAGAGCAAGCTGCGCGATGTTGGCGTCATGACCGGCTATTTCGCCAGCGTCTGCTGCCAGAGCGTGATCCTCAGGCAGGACCGCGAGCTGGACCTCACCGAACGCGAGATCGAGTGCCTCTACTGGATCGCGGAAGGCAAGACGAGCGACGAGATCGCGGTCATCCTCGGCATCTCGCGCAACACGATCAACAACTACATCACCAGCGTGATGCGCAAGACCGCGACCAAGACGCGGTCGGAGGCGATCGCCTGGGCCGTTCGCAACAGCCTCGTCTAGCAGGCTGCTGCAAAACGGCTGACAGGGTTGGGTTTTCTGTTGGGCTGGCAGGTTTTTGTCCGCGGGTTTTGTTTTTGGAGTTGGTTTGCCGCGCCCTGTCCATTGTTGATCGCGTCTGGCCCCTATTGTGTTTGTG
>QFCS01001169.1_pt1 | contig 228085 bp, 224 predicted proteins | sample 3576561 | NCBI WGS metagenome assembly QFCS01
GATCGCTTTCTCGGATCAGCGTTCGCAGCCTTGGAACGCCAGGAGCCTTACCACAGCGGCGGGGAAATCTGGTCACGCAGATTACCCGAGCGATGTCGGCCCATTCTGAGCTTTCGACGCCTCTGGTTCGAGCGTCCGCTTTGGCACTTTAGCGACGCACACACGCACGTTCGAGTGTCGGCCCATTGAAGGAACGCCGCGACGACTGAACGGCTTAGTTGGGCGCGAAGCGGACATCAGCCCATCGCAGGGCTGGCAGGGACAACCTTTTCGGACGGCTCGCTGCCGGCCGCACTCCCGCTATGGGCGCTTGCGGCGCTGGTCGGTGGGTTGATCAAGACCCAACTCGGGACCCGGACGCTCCCTGTTCCGGGTCTCCGCTACGCGCTGACGCTTGTGCTGGTCTTGGCAGGAGGCAAGATGATCCTGAAGTAAGTTTACCCCGCTAGACTCACTATCTGCGAGGCTCGCCGCATTCCAGTGCACCTCTATGCGGGCGCCTCCGATCAATGACGCTAAGCTGATCGATTAGCTGTTGTCTTCGATTTCCGCCCCGGGTCCGTTCTTCTTGAACGATTCGATGGCGGACATTGCGGACGATTTGCTAGTGTAACCTTCCGATGAAAACATGACCTCGGAGTTATATTTAAAGCGGACGCGAAATTCGCCCTTCTTGTCTTTGTGCACTTCGAACTTGTGCGGCATTGGTTACCTCCCGCGACTCAGTTGACGATAAACGTAACGACCAGGGTCACTCGCCATTCAGCGACATTGCCTTCGCGAACGACGACTTTGGTGTCTTTCACCCATGCGCCCTCGATGTTGTCGACGGTTTCGCCAACCTTCGCGATCCCGTCGCGGACCGCGGCTTCGATGCCTTGGGTGGAGCTCGCGATCACCTCGATCGTTTTGGCAATGGCCATGTGGGTTCTCCGTTAGGCGGGGATGTCACTTGTAGGCACGTCCCCACTCCCCTGCAGGTGTCGAACGGACGTGCTGGTGAATGTTAGACCCGCCGGCTCGTTCACGGCAAGCCGTAAGCTACCGGGACGCACGGGGGTTGCGCTGTTTGATCCTTAGGTGAACCAGAGACGCTGTTCGTGTCGGGAGATATCCAGAGGCGCTACGGTCAATGCTGCTCGAACCTTTCCTCCTAGCTGTGCATTGCTTTGCGTTCAGGACGAGCCCATCGTTGGAGTTATGAAAAGACCCGGCCGATCATGAGCAACACGTCGATATCGCCGAGGTCCAAAAGACGCCTGCTTGCCGTCCTCGGCGTGCTGGTCGCTTCGGTCGCCGTAAGCGGGTGCGCTGCCCTCGGAACCAAGCACCCGGTGGGCAACAGCGCCGTACCTCAACCTGCCAAGGCGGTCGATCTGACAAGATACTCGGGGAAATGGTTTGAAATTGCGCGGTACGAGCAAAGCTTCCAAGAAGGCTGCGAGGGGGTCTCGGCCGATTATACGCTTCGCCCGGACGGGTCGATCGGCGTGCTCAATCGGTGCCGCAAGCCCGACGGGAAGGTGAAAGAAGCCAAGGGCCGAGCAAAAGTTGTCGATCTGGCGACGAACTCGAAGCTCAAGGTCAGTTTCTTTGGACCATTTTTCGGCGACTACTGGATCCTCGATCACGCGGAGGACTATCGATGGTCGCTCGTCGGCGAACCGTCGGGCCGATATCTCTGGATCCTTCACCGCATGGCCACCCCGCCGGAGGCGGAGCGCGAGGCGCTGATCGATCGCGCCCACGCGATGGGGTACGATACGACGATGCTCATTAGGACCAAACAACCTTAGCCTGGAAAGGATTGGCACCTGCATGCCCCGGCCGCGCGTTTGAGCACCCGCCGAAGGATCAGGTCTGCGCGGCCAATGCAGTGGTCCAGGTCATGGCAAGGACCGGCGCGCGCGAAGAAATCGCAACCGTCCCACCTATTCAGGGCGTATCCATCCAGCGATGTGAATGGCGAGCACCTGCAGCGTTCCGCCGGTCACCGGAGAGAAAAATGCGCCTTGGCCTTACTGTGATTGCGGTTCTGTGGAGCGTCCCGGGTTTCGCTCAGCCAGGGCAGGCTCCCGGGGAAGCGACCGGCCGGCCGCCAGTGGACGAAGGATGGTCGGTCACGGTGGGAGCGGCCCCCGTTGTCGGCCCCGCTTGGCAGGGGTCCAAGGACTACGTGCTGTCGATCTATCCCGATCTCCGGGTCAATTATGGTGAGGCCTTCTTCGCTTCGATCCCCGACGGCGTGGGGTTCAACGCGATCAATGCGAACGGCTGGCGGGCCGGTCCGATCGCCAAGCTTCGCTTTGGCCGCGACGACGAGGGCAGCGGTTCACCCTTCTCGGTGACCGGCGGCAGCGATGCTTTGATAGGTCTCGGCGATATCGGTGCCACGGCCGAAGTCGGGGCATTTCTAGAAAAGCGGTTCGGAGAGCGCCAGCAGTGGCGTGGCCGCATGGAGGCCCGGCGCGGGTTCGGAGGGCACGAAGGACTCGTGGGCGATGTCTCGCTGTCCCATCAAGTGCGCAGCGGCCGCGCGATCCTCAACTTCGGGCCCCGCGCCACCTTCGCGACCGAAGGCTTTACCCGCACTTACTTCGGGATCGATGCCGACCAGTCGCTGCGCTCCGGACTGAGCCTCTATCAGCCGAAGGGAGGGCTCGTGTCGTAAGGTCTCGGGGGCTCGCTTATTCGTCCACTGGACAGGCACAGCGCGATCACCGCGTTCTCCAGCTTCGAGCGACTTGGCGGAGTGGCGAAGAACTCTCCCCTTGTCGTGGAGCGCGGACAGGCCACGCAATTTACGGCAGGAATAGGTTACGGTTACCGCTTCTGACTGCGCGGCAGGAGCGCTTGGCCTCAGCATGCCATCGACATTGAAGTGCTCGTGAAAGCAAGGCTGCGGCGGGCAGCCAAATCGTAGCTGCGCTTCAATCGAGCAGGTCGAAGACCAGCAGCAGAACTGACAGCAGCAAGCCGGCGTAGACGATCGGCAATGGACAGTTGAACACGTCTTTCGGCACGGGCTCGCCAGCGCGCTTGATCTTTATCAGGGCCGCATTGACCCCTGCGAAAATCACCAGCGTCCCTCTTGCCGCCCATTCCGCCAGTCCCTCGAGCGGGACCAGCACCGCCAGCAACAGGATCGCGCTTATCGCGGCCGCAGTGGCGACCAGCGGTGTGCGGGTGAACCGGTTCACACGCGACAGCGGACCGGGAAGGCTGCCCTGGCTCGACAGGCCGTAGAGAACCCGCGCGATCATGATCATGTGGACCACGATACCATTGAGCGTCGCCACGATGGCGATCACGCTCATGAACTGCGGGGGCCGGCCGGTGATCCGCTCAAACACTGTCGCAAGCGGGGCGGAAGACCGTGCGAGTTCGTCCGGTGGCACCGCCGTGACCGCGGTCCAAACCACCAGCCCATAAAGCAGCGCAGTAATGCCCAAGGTCGCAAACAGCGCCCTGGGAAGCGTGCGTCCGGGGTTCTTGATCTCCTCCGCTACGTTGACGATGTGCTCGAACCCGACAAAGGCGAACACCGCGATCAGCGTGGTGCCGCCCAGCGCCATCCACGCGGACCCTTCGCCGGGCGAAGGGATCATTTCGGGCAGGCGCGCGAAGCTGGCGGTGCCCTCGGTCATGCCGGCGCCGATGATCACCAGCAGGCCGCCGACTTCCACTAAAGTCATCAGGCCTGCGACGGCGATAGACTGGGTCGTCGCCAGGCAGGCCACCGCTCCCATCAGGAGAACGACGCCAACGATGATCGCGGTTGGCGGCAGATCGAGGAAGACCGCAACGTAGCCCGCGCTGCCGGAACTGATCGTCGCACCCGAGATAGTCGCCGTGATGATGACCAGCAGGCCCATGCCAAGGCTCAACCACCGGCGATGAAAGGCCCGTTCGACATAGGCCGCTTCGCTTGCACTCACCGGCATCCGGGTACCAAGCTCGGCAAACGAAGCGGCGGTCATGCCCATCGCAATCGCCGCCAGGAGAAATCCGAGCGGAGCGTGCATCCCGCTTCGGCCCGCCGCCACGCCGACCAGCACGTATATCCCGGCGCCGATGGTTACGCCGACCCCATACAGGACGGTGTGCGTGAGGGTCAGCGATCGGACAAGCCCCGTCTCGTTGCTCTGGACGCCGGTCACCTGGGGTCCGGGCGCGGTGGTCATGGGGTCCTGGTCATCGGTCACCCCAGAAGCGCAGAGCTGGCATAGATTCGCGTGTTAGGCGGCTGGCGCGGCTCGCTTCGGAGTTGCGCCGCGAAGACGCGTCTTCGCATCATGACCGGATGATCCGGCCGTCCAGGAGTTCGATACGGCGCCGACACTGCCCCGCGATATGCTCGTCATGGGTTGAGATCAGGAAGCTGGTATCCATCGTTTCGTTTATTGATCGCAGCAATTCCATGACATGATCCGCCGCCGCGCGGTCGAGGTTTCCGGTCGGCTCGTCCGCGAGTACAAGAGCCGGGCCGTTCATCAGAGAGCGCGCTACCGCGACGCGCTGACGTTGCCCCCCGGACATGGCCGCGGGGCGGAAGTCGCGGCGATCCGCCAGGCCGACCGCGTCCAACAGTTCGTCCGCCCGGTCCCGCATCGCGCTGCTTTCCTTTCCGGCCGCGCAGGCCGCGGGCATCATCACGTTCTCTACCGCCGAGAGGTCGGGGAGAAGGTGGTGAAACTGAAAAACAAAGCCGAGGTGCTTGCTGCGAAACTCGGTTCGCTGCGCGGCGCTGGCGTGCATGAGATCGACTCCCAGCATCTCGTGAGAACCGGCAGTCGCGCGCATCAGCGTGCCAAGGATGCTGAGCAATGTGCTTTTCCCCGAACCGGACGGACCCAGCAGCGCAGTCATTTCACCCGAGTTGATCGACAGATCGATGCCCTTGAGAACCAGTACCTCGCTGTCCCCCTGACCGAAGTTCTTGGTGAGAGCTCCCACGCGAAGGATCGGATCGCTGCTCATGCGCCGATCGCCTCCACCGGGTCGACCTGCGCCGCGTTGCGAGCCGGCAGGATTGACGCGAGCATGGCGGCCAGCGTTGTCAGCGCAATCGCCAGGAGGAAATCCCCCTGCTGCCGGTCTATCGGCAATCCGCCGCTGCTGATCTCAGTTACCGGGGGCAAGGGCAACAGGGCGACCCAGGCGCACGCCGCTCCGACAAGCGCGCCGATGAAGCCGATGAGCGTTCCTTCCAGCACGAAGATCGAGATCACAAGCGATTTACTGGCTCCCATCGCGCGCATGATACCGATCTCCGACTGGCGCCTCACGATGGACAGCAACATCGCGCTGGCGATCCCGACGACGATCGTGATGAGCGAAAAGGCCTTGATGATCGTCCCGGTGCGCGCCTGGGCATCGAGGCCCTCAAACAGTTGACTGTTGTCCTCGGTCCAGGCGGTCGCCTTGAGGCCGGTCGAGCGGCGCAGACGCGTGGCGATCTTGGCGGCATCAGTCGCGGGCTCGACCTTTACCTCGATTCTGGAAATCCCGGTAGGAAGATCGAACAGCGCGCGGGCGGCCGTGAAGTTCATGTAGACCGCCTGCCGATCGGCGCTGGCGATGCCCAGACTGAAAATACCGCCGATCCGGAAGCTGCGTGACCGTCCGCGATCGGAGTTCAAGCGCACGACCTGTCCGACCCGCAGGCCAAGGTCGCTCGCAAGCCTGCTGCCGATCAATATGCCATCGGGCGGCAGGTTGCCGCTGCCCTCGGCCAGAGCGCCCCTGATATCGGCGATAACCGACAGCTTGTCCTGCATCACCCCGATTACGCCGACAGGTGCGACGGCCTGGCCGCGTTCAACGAAGGCCGAACCCCTGATCTGCGGCGATACCGCCGCGACACCCGAAGTCGTCTCTATGATCGGTATCGCCGGCTGCCAGATCGCTATCTGATTTCTGCGGCTGAGATCCTTTTGAAGCACCGATTGCACGCCGTTCACGTCAGACAGGATCACAGGGTCCCGATCCGGCATCTCGAGGACGACATGAGGAATGCTCCCCACCGTTCGTAATGTCAGCAAGGTCGCCAACCCGCCGATAAGCGCGCTCATGAAGATGAATACGCCGACGCCCAGTGCAACGCCTGCCATCAGCAGTGCCGTTTGCCCCGGATGGCTCAATAGGTGGCGAGTGGCGAGTTTGACGGCATAAGGGTTCATGTCATTCGGTAGCCGTGACCTTCTCGCCTGGTGCGGCCGAATCCGGATCAACGAGAATCCGCTCACCGGCCTTCAGTCCGCTGGTGACAATGACCTCTTCGGCGGGCCAGTCGACAAATCGGATCCGACGCTCGGTCACTGCACCATCCTCGTCGACAAGTCTCACGGTCGCGCCGCTGCCGCTCTGAATAATGGCGCTACGTGGCACGCTGATGGCGCGGCTCCTTCTTTCGATTAACAGGTTCACTGTGACCGTCAGACCAGAAGGCGCATTCACAGCCTCGTCGATCAGCTCCAGCCGGACATCGCGCGCGCCCGTTGCTGGATCGACCCGTGGCTCCACATGGGCGACCACTGCCTTCAATTGTTCGCTCTCACTGGGCAAACTGACCCGAGCCTCCATCCCGGGGCGGATTTCCGCGGCATAGATTTCGTCGATCTCTGCGGCCACTTCGGGACTCGAAAGGTTTGCCAGCCGGTAGATGATGCTTTCCAGTCCGACTGTCTGGCCCGGGTCGACAAGCCGCTCAAGGATCACGCCGGCAAACGGCGCGCGTAAGACCCGTCGCTCACGTTGTTCGCTGACCTGAGTCACGCCCGCCCGTCGGCGGTTCAGTTCGCGTTCCCCTTCTACTACCGCGAGGCGGCGCGCTTCAACGTCGCGTTTGGTGGCAAATTGACCAAGCGCTTCGAACCGCCGGAGATCCCTGCGCGCCTGGGCAAGCGTCGCTTCCTGCGTGCGGACCGATGCTTCCGCCTCAGCGATGGCAGCCAGCTCGGGGGCATCGTCAATTCGGGCGATGACCTGCCCCTTTTCAACGCGATCACCCACATCAAACGGCAGCGCGATCAGTTCGCCCCCTACGGATGGACGAATATCAACCTGGAGACGCGGCCGAATGCGACCATTCACGGCGAGGATGCGCTCGGCCGGGGCGACCTCGACAGTGAGCGTGAGGACTTCCTTTTCCCGGGGCACCAGGAACCAATAGGCCACTGCCACCATCGCAACGACGGCCAGGGTAGCTATCAACGCTTTCCTTGTGGTCATGGTGATCCGGTCGGATGTATTCGGAAGTTCTGTGCTGGCCGAGCATGGGCACATGCCGATCTTGGCGTCAAATCACTAACCGGAGTTTGCTCGCTTGCTGCGGCAGCTGATGATCGGGCCTTAAGCGGGGGCGGTCACGAAATGATGTCCGCTTTCAAGCTACACCGACACATTCGCGAATGCCCGGGGATACGGCGTGAAGCGGACACGGCGCTGTTGCAATATTGGGCGCGTCAATCGAACAAAAGGGGCCGAAAGCGGCCGTCGCGCACTCAAAGCCCTTGTGTACGTTGAGGAAGTGATGCGTATCCGGAGCAGATGCCGCCTGACCAGAAAGGTGACTAGCGGCTCCAAACGGGGGGTCCAACTCATTGGGTAAGCTCTCCTTGGCATCACCATCGCGAGTTTCGCGTTGCCGACTTCCTCGACAGTGCCACCGCGTGCGGATCTTAGTTCGGAGTATGTGAGGAAGAGCGCTAGGCGGGGCCGGCAGCAAATTGGCTACTGTCGTTCGAACCGAATTGATTCACGGTTCTGACAAATAGCGCGTATGCACGTTCCTTTCGACGATTGCCTAACTAGCGGTCGAAGATGGACTGTATTGCTGTCCGGCAGCCTCTCTCCCGAGAACGTTCCGGTTTCCGCCGGTCTTCGGCCATGGAAATATTTATGCCTTTGCTTCCTGACGCTGCTGCTAGTCTTGCGGTTGCCTTGATCGCTTCGTCCAAGGCCCCGCTGCTTCTGCTTGCGGAGGATTTGACGGTTATCGGCGCTAGTGCGTCATTTTGCGGTGCCTTTGGCATCGACCCGGGCACCGTAGACGGAACCGAACTCTCTTCGCTTGGCGCCGGTGAATGGAACGTCCCCCAGCTCCACTCGCTTCTTCGCGCCACCTTCGCCGGGGCCGCATCGATCGATGCATACGAAATGGATCTCGCGCGGAAAGGCCAGAATACTGCATGCCTCGTGCTCAACGCTCACAAACTTGACTACGGCAACGGCGAGGCGGCCAGGATAGTGCTCGCAGTGACGGACATCACTGCCGGCCGGCTAGCCGAGAAGCTGAAGGACGAGTTGGTCCAGAAGAATCAGATACTTTTGCAAGAGCTCCAACATCGGGTTGCCAACAGTCTTCAGATAATCGCGAGTGTTCTGCTGCAGAGCGCCCGGAAAGTTCAGTCGGAGGAGACACGGACGCACCTCCACGATGCCCATCATCGCGTGATGTCTATCGCCACGCTTCAAAAGCAACTGGCCATGAAAAGCTCGGACAAGGTCGCATTGGGCAAGTATCTGACCGAACTATGCGCCAGCATAGGCGCTTCGATGATCGACGATCCGAATCGGGTCTCATTGACGTCGTCGGCTGACGACACCGTCACGAGCGCGAACGTTTCGGTGAGCCTTGGCTTGATCGTTACCGAACTGGTGATCAACGCACTGAAGCATGCATTCCCAGGGCGAAATCAGAAGGGTGAGATCAAGGTTGGCTACCTGGGGCATGGCGCGGGCTGGGAGTTGTCTGTTGAAGACAACGGAAATGGAATGGCAACCGAGGTGGACTCGAAGCCCGGACTCGGCACCGGGATAGTAGAAGCGCTGGCAAGACAGCTCGACGCTACCGTCGAAGTAAGCGATCAACGACCCGGGACAAAGGTTGTGGTCGCTCACGTCGTCTAGGGGCGCCGCACATTGGGGGGAATCGGTTCATCACAGCTTACGTCCCACCTGGCGCGTTGGGCGCTAAATGGGGGTATCTGTGGCGGTATTCTGGGGAATGTATACGTTTTTATCTTGATAAAACAGACAGATAGAATCCGTCCGAGAACCCCTCCTCCGCGTCCGCATGCATCCGCTTGTTTCCGCAACATACCGCACACCGAGTGGCGTCGCGTGCTCGCCGGGTAGCCCATCTAGCGGATTATTCACCCTGCTACCTAGGGAGCTACCTGGAGGAGGAGAACAAGTATGACCTCCTCTGCGATCGGCAGATAAACTATTGTAATACCAAGGAAATGTGGTGGACGCACTAGGGCTCGAACCTAGGACCCGCTGATTAAGAGAAATTGGATTCGGCGTCTCGCGGTGGAACATGGAGTAACCTTGGGGCACATCGTGTCACCTATGAAGTCTATGATTTCCCTTTATTTTCCTACCTTTTCCCGGCAATATCCTGAGCAAGCTGAAATGGGGCATTACTTCCGATTTGCTGCACAGTTTGCTGCACACTTGAGGCTGCTATGGCTACAAAAAAATTCTCTGATCCGTGGCTCCGAGGGCTGAAAGCTGCTGAGCCTGGGTCTCGCGATGAGTGGATGGACGAAATCGAGGCTGGGTTGATCGTTCGCGTCAATCCGAAGCGCCGGGTGTCGTTTCTTCTCATGGCGCGATTTCCAGGAGGTGATGGCACAACGCTGCACGCTAGCCGGCGTGTTCTCGGAGATTATTGCCCGGCTGACGCGAAGGACCGCGTGTATGTCGTCGCTAAGGGCGTCTGTAGACTCACACTAGACGCCGCTCGCCAGAAGGCGCGCGAATGGAAGGCGATAATCGCCGAGGGTAGGGATCCCGGCAAACCTGAGGCTGAGGCTGAGGCTGAACCTGAAGTTGAATCAGACACCATCGCGTCGGTTTTCGCCGAGTATTTTAAGCGCCATGTTATGAAAGAGGGGCAGAAAGACGGTCGCGGCAAGCCACTCGCGCCGCTGCGGTCCGCCAGCGAAATCCAACGGATATTTGACCACTACATCTTCGCCGATCTCGACGGCAATGAGCGGTGGCGCGACCGTTTGATCGCATCCATCGCCCGGCGTGATGTGACTAAACTGCTCGATACGATCCAGGATGCCAGCGGTGCAACACAATCAGACGCGGTGCTCGCTCAGCTTAGCGCGATGTTCAATTGGCACGCCGCGCGTGATGATGATTTCGTATCCCCGATCGTGCGGGGGATGAAACGCACCAAGTCATCCGAGCGGAAGCGCAAACGTATCCTCAGCGACGAGGAAATCCGAATTTTCTGGCGAGCGTGCGAGACCCAAGGCACTTTCGGCGCTTTCTGTCAGTCATTGCTCCTGACGCTCCAGCGGCGTGAGAAATTGAGACTTATGCATCGGGACTTCCTCACGTCTGATGGTTTGTGGGCGATTCCGACCGAAGATCGTGAGAAGGGCAACGCCGAGTATATCAGGCTGCCTCCTATGGTTATGCAGATCGTTCGCAAGCAGCCTACTAGTGCAAGCGCTCCCTTTATCTTCCAAGGACGCTTGAAAGGGCCGATCAATGGCTTCACCAAGGACAAGGCGGCGCTCGATGCCAAGATGGAGGAGATCGCTGGCCATCCGATCCCGCATTGGGTGTTGCACGATTTGCGACGCACTGGAAAAACACTGATGATCCGATCTGGCGTCTCCCCGCACGTCTCCGAGCGGGTGATGGGGCATGTTATACCTGGCGTGGAAGGTGTCTACGATCAGTATGAGTATCTGGCTGAAAAGACGGCCGCCCTTAGAAAGCTGGCAGCGTTGGTGGCGCGGATTCTCAATCCGAAAGACAATATCGTTTCGCTGAAGCCCGGGCTTCGATCCAAATCGCTTACCAAGAAAAAGGCCTCGGGATAGATCGAGAACCCTTTGCCCATTACCTACGGGGAGCGAACCGGATTTTCAGGGCACTACAGGGTATCAGAGGGGAAATAAACCGCTGTTTTTCAACAACCCGACTACCCTCGAATACCCTCCAATGCCCTAAATGAGCCACCTACAGTGACAAGTGGCCCATTACCATTCTCGCGTGAACAGTCAACCTGTCGAGAGCGATATAGCGCTCGAGCGGGGTCCACTAGTTCGTCGGATACCGGGGAGCGTGTGCGTCTGCACCGGCAGCGCGATGGGCTAAAAGTACCATGTTGTTAACCACTTCTGCGTCCCAATTCCCCTCATAACGGCGAATTGCCGAAATCGGCAATTCAGGCATGATGCGCTCGGAACATTCCGTTCCGAACAGGGGGGCGAGCAAGACGGGACATCGGCGCGGCACGCCGATGATACCCAGGTGGGACGGAGAGCGATGCCCATGAAACAGGATGCTCATATTGAACCCATGCGGGACGAGCACGGTCGTCCGGCGGTTTTTGCGCCACTTTGCAAATCAATCATCAACGCCAGAGCTGCGTCGATGAGATCATTCGGCTCCCTATGCGCCGACCCTGGCAGCGAGATGCTTCTCGACCTCTATTGGCGTGAAAGCCAGGGGCTAAAGACATCACTGACGAGCTTATGGCTCGCATCAAAAGCATCCGAGATGACGGGCCGTCGTTGCCTAGCGGCGATGGAGGAGCAAGGTATTGTCGAGCGGATGCCCGATCCCTCCGATGGACGCCGGATCAATGTCCGGTTCACGCCGGAAGGCCGCAAAAAGATGGACGAGGGCTTCGGTGCCCTGCTGCTCGGCTACGCGCAAACCTGTCAGGATTGCGCCAACCAATGCAACCGAGCGTCGATCTCGGCTGATGCCAGGGATGCGGATGCAGTCCCATTCTGCATTCGTGCCTGTTCCGCCGTTCGTCGAACGTCGCATGTCGCAGGATCGGCGGAGTGTCCGAGCCGGCTCCGAGGCTGATTGCAAGATTCTAGGCTGTGCGTGTCGCATCATCAGTGCCGCTCGAACCCACACGATATTGGCGTTCGACCGGTCAGCGGATTCTTTCGCGACCGGCACAAGGCAAGCCCTCCTCGTCAGTGGCCGATGCCGTTGCAGAGCGTCATTGCAGCGTATCCCATTGCTGCGCAAGAATCCGGCGATATCCGATTTCGGTCATCCATCTGGCGCGGCGCAGATGGTCTTCCCAGCAATGCCGCGCGCGTTCCGGCTCGGCGAGTGGGTCGCGGTGCAGCACGATCCGGGCGACCTCCTGCCAATCTGCGCCTTCGACGTCAGCATCGAGCAGCCGGAAATAGGTGATGGTATGCTGATCGTCATAGGGCGTGATGTTGTCGGACCAAGGCACTTCGTCCGCGACATCAGGAGCCCGTTCGACCTTCGGCTTTTTCACTGTGCCTGTCCCTCGCGTTGGGCGCCTCACTAGTTTGTCGATTTCGGCTTCACGTTGGCGCGGTTCAGTTCGAGGAGAAACCAGTCTCGAAACTTGCCCATATATTCTCCCGCATCCGCGGCAATCTGCGCTACCAACTCTTCACTGAGATCATCCTTTGTCAGATCGAGATCACGAAGAGCGCTCGCCACCATATGACGCTGAAAGACATATATGGCGTTGCGGATATATCCGCGCACAATTGTTTCGATCGCTTTGTCATCACCCTTTGCAGCGTGGATAAGCTTTTCGATCGCCAAAACCGTAGGATTTGGCTCAGCAACCGTCTGCTGCATTTCTGGCGTCAGCGCCTTCTCCAGATCGGGCATAGATGACTCCGGTTTGGCTCGTCAGATCGCAATATCTTCTCATGGTCGCTGAGGGCGAGCAAGGTTTCGCTGCGGCAAACTGCTGGCAGACGACTTGGGACCGCAACCGCTGCCGACTGCCGATCATCGTTCGATACCGATCGGAGGAGTGAGAGAGATGTCCCGCATAGGGAAGGTTCACTAGAAAGCCATCACAGGCCTTGCCATGGCCCATCGCATCACAGTGAGGGAAGGGAAGAGGGGCTTGGGCTGGGGAATAGACTTCAGCTGGAGTTCTTCCCATGGCCCTTTCGCGCACCAGCGCCGATCCCCGCCTTCATGCCGCCGCCGCCAACATCGTCAAATCGCTGGGCGGCGAATGGAAGCCATCGGGTGCAATGTGCCGGTGTCCAGCCCATGCCGATCACCGCCCGAGCCTCTCGGTCCGGGTCGGCGAACGCGGCATCCTGTTCAAATGCTTTGCGGGCTGCTCGACGCTGGAGGTCATTCGCGCGCTTCGCGGCGACCGACACCGGATTCCTTCGAGCGAAGGCGGTTGCACGATGCCCGACGGGCGGGAGCGCCAACTCTCGGGGCGGATCCGTGGCCTCTGGAAAGAGGCGTCAGCGCTCGCCGACACGCCGGCGGGGACTTACGCGGCGCAACGTGGGCTCTCTGGTCCGCATCCCTCGCTCCGCTATCATGACCGGGTTCCCTACGACCGTGGGGAGGCCGTCCGCTATCGTCCCGCGCTACTTGCCGCCGTGGAATGCGACACCGGCGTCATAGCCCTCGAGCGGCTGTTCCTCGATCCTCGCACGGGTCTGCCAGTCGCCGATCTCGATCCCCCGAAGCGGCTGTTGGGTCGCCCGCTGGGCGGCGCGGTTCGCTTCGGTGCCGCAACGTCCGTGCTCGCTCTCGCCGAGGGCTGGGAGACGGCATGGTCCGCGCACCTTCTGCTCGGCATTCCGGTTTGGGCCGCGCTGGGGTCCGATCGCTTGCCCCTGGTCACGATACCCGAGCGGATCGAGCATCTCATTCTCCTCCCTGACGATGATCCGCCGGGCCGCCGCTGCGCGCGGCGGGCCGCCGAAGCGCACGCACGGCCCGGCCTCGTGATCGAGACCAGATACCCCGGCGGCGGCTTCAACGACTGGAACGACCTGCATCGCGCAGAAGGGAGGGGGAGAGATGTGGTTGGGGCAGGCGGCCTGACGGTCAGCTGCCTTCCGCACATCCAGGCACGCGCGGCGGAATGGACGCCGAGGCGCCCCTGATCAGCCCGCCACATTCGAAAAGGAGACGAGCCTTGACCTCGCCATATCCGAGCTACCCCGCCACGCTCCCGCTTTCCAGAATCGTGAAGGGCGACAATCCCCGGCGCTATTTCGACCGGAAAAAGCACGAGGAAATGGTCGCCTCCATCCGGCTGCGCGGCATTATCCAGCCGATATTGCTTCGCCCCAGAGCCGACGTCTTCGCCATCGTCTGCGGCGAGCGCCGCTACCGGGGCGGACTGGAGGTCTACGGCCCGGACGGCGAAGTCCCGGTCATCATCCGCGAAATGACGGACCAGGAAGCGCTCGAAGCCGCGATCGCCGAAAACGACGATCGTGACGACCCTTCCGAGACCGAGCAGGCGGATGCCGCTGTCCGTTACCTCGCGGCGTGTCAGGGCGACCGGGCCGAGGCCATAAGGCGGCTCGGATGGTCGCGCGACAAGTTCGATCGCCGCCTGGCGCTCGCCAATCTCTCCGAGGTGGTCAAGACCGCGCTCGACGAACGCCGGATCAAGCTCGGCCACGCCGAACTGCTCGCCGCGGTTCCCGGCGACAAGCAGGACAAGGCCCTCGAAACGATCCTGAAAGCCGGGCTCGACGTGAACAAGACGCGCGAGCTGCTGATGCGCGTCACGCAGAACCTCGGCAGCGCTTGCTTCGACAAGAGCGAATGCACGACCTGCCCGTTCAACTCGGCGACGCAGCGCGCGCTTTTCGAAACCCATGTCGACGACGGTTTTTGCACCAACGCTGCATGCTTCGAACTCAAGACCGAAGCCGCCGAGGTGATCCGTTTCGAGCAGGAAGAACGCGCCGCGAAGGCAGCACGGGCCGCGGCCCCGCCTCCCATCGAGACGGACGACGGCGACGACAACAGTGATGCGATCGAGGAAACCGCACCTTCGGCCGACGCTCAGCCGCGTTCTGAAGCTACCACCTTGAGCCTGGATAGCATCGGAACGCGCGCCGCGACGCCCGCCGCCCAGGTCAAGCCCGCCACCAGCGCCAGTGCGGCGGACAAGCCAGCCGTCACCGCCAGGTCGATCGCGGCCCGCACCACCGACCTTCGCGAATCCGCATGGCGAACCGCGCTAGCACGGGCGCTCGCCGGCAATGCTGAGCAGGCTCGCACGACCATCCTTGTCGCGGCGATGTCGGGCACGCTCTCGCAGATCAAGTCCGATACGCTGACGTCGCGCGCCGGCCTGCTGGTCGGCCCCGAGTTTCCGGAGCTCGAATATAGCGCACAGATCGCCGCGATCCGCGCGCTGCCCGACGCCCGCGCGGCGAATGTGCTCTCTGTCATCGGCGCCGCCTACGCCAAGGATGTGGTCAGTTTCGGCCATGTCGCCGATCTCGCCAGGATGTTCGAGATCGACCTTCGGACAAGCTGGCAGGTCGATCAGTCGTTCCTCGAGCGATACACCAAGGGCGAGCTCAAATTCATCGCCCAGGAATGCGGCCTGATCGCACATGTCGGCGAGAAGCGGTTCGCGAAGATGCTCGCATCGAAGAAGCCCGAGCTTGTTACCAGCATGCTCAATCGGATCGGGTTCGATTGGGCCGGGCGCCTGCCGAGCGCCATGACCCTCGACGGCACCTATGGTGCGCCCCCGGACCGCGTTGCCCGCCAGGCCGAAGCGCCGATCGCGGAACTCGCTGCCTGACCCGCTTCCCCGCACTCCCAGACAAAGGATACCGACATGCTTGTTACAAGCCTGCTGCCGCTGCTCGTCCGCTATTCGCTTGGCCTCGACATGGTCGCCGGACCCGACGAGACCGTCACCCTGACCATCATTCCGCGCAAGGCGGACCCCAAGTCTGCCGCGCTCGACGCCAGCGAGACCCGGCCGATCTCGATCACGGCCAGCGCCGCGGAGATCGATGCCGAATTGGCGCGCGGCGCGAACGGCGCGCTCGGCCAGCTCATTGCAACACGCAGGACGCTCGCGGACCAGATCGCCGAGCAGCGGCAGGCGGACGAGGACGCCAAGGCCGCCGCGGCGGAAGCTGCGAAGGCAAAGGCCGCCAAGGCTTCGGCGACCAAGCCACCCGCGCCGACCAGCCCTCCGAAGATCGAGACGCCGACCAGCCCCCCGGCTGACGCCAAGGCGGATGAACCCGCCACCCTGTTCTGAGCGGCGCCGCACGTACCGTTCCACCATCATCATCGACCCGGAGATTTCATATGCAGGTCAATCAACTCACGCGCGCCTATCGCTACGACGGCATCGACCTTCCGGTGCCGCCGCACCTCGCGGGCGACCCGGATGCCCTGCGCGCCTATCACGCCACCCTCTACCCGGCGATAACAAACGCCGAGATGATCGACGCCGGCGTTTCGGGCACGGAGCATGTCACCGAATATCGCCGCGCGGTCGGCACCAAGGGCTGACCCATGCCGCACCCCAAACGCGCGGCTATCCCGGCCGCACCCCGCAAAAGCCTCATCGAATGGATCGAGAACGATGGCAACTCGGCCGATATCTCCCAGCCTGCCTGCAGTAGCCAGGCCAAGACGCTCCATACGCGGATCGTCGCCGACCCCTATGACGGAACCCGCGAAACCCCGGAACCGCTTGGATGCCCGTCCGGTTTGCCCCTCCCGCCGCTCGGCTGACCTTGCCGGGCGCGCCGTCGCGATCTCGGCGGATGTCCCCGCGATATTCGATGCGCCGCTGCCGGCACATCACAAGCTGATCGGCCGCTGGGTCGCTGCGCGGGAAACGTCGTCGGAACTGTACACGCGCCCATCGGCCCGTCGGCATATCGAAGAAGTTTTCAACGCCGCCGTGCTCGAGATCCTCGATCCCATTGAAATCGCCGATTTCAGGGTCGCCGCCATTCTCAATGAGGAGGACGGTTCACCGGCAATCGCCGTCATCTGCCAAAGCCTGGGCCAGATCGACCTTGGATGGATCGAGACCGGCGATGCTCCCATTCCCTGGCGCGCGGCCGTCTACAGGGCGCTCGAGCAGTGTCTTGGCCGGGTCCTTCCAATCTTCGGTTACGAGGATCTCTTCAACGAAATCTCGATGTATTATTGGGATGGCGAGATTGACGACGAAGGCGCACGCGAAAGCCTGATAGCCTATCACGGTGCGGACGCCGACGAGCTCGACGAACTCACGCTGCCGTCCGAAATGAACGCGCGTCGGCCCGAATGGATGGTCAAGGAAAATGCGGCGCCATCAGCGCAGCTCCCGCCCGGCCTGCGGCGGAAACTGAAAAGATTTCACGCCGCGCACAAAGCCGTCACTACTTTCCGGCCAGAGCGCCGCGCCTGGGATTTAGATATCCAGGTCGCTTACGATTACATTCCCGGCATCGAGGAGTGCTCCTCCCTCCCACCACTCACGCTCGTTCCCTTCGATCAATTCGCGCGCGAACTGGACGATGTCGCCCGCAACGGCATGGAAATGGGCTTCATGGAGGTGGCCGGGCTCTGTCCGCTTCGGCACGCGAACCACATCGACGACTGGTTCGCGTCCCTGCGGCTCGGCGCGGAATTCCTCCTCGCCGCGCAAGAGCTGATCCAGCTCGATCCAGCCCAACTTCGAGGTGTCTAATGTCCGAACATTCAACCCAGTTCGAAGCCGCTGGCGGCGGCTTGGTCCTGAGAGGCGCGATCCTGCTCTATCGGAGCGAAGGTCCGCGCAATTTCAGCTCTTATGGTGCCCACCGCGGGGATGCAGCGGCGTTCGCCAGCATGCACGCCGTCGAGCACGACGAGGAGGGCAGGCCGACGATCGCGGCGGGCGTCCCCTTATCGCGCGCACATCTGCGGCAATGGACCGAAGCCCTCGGGCGGACAGTGCGACCCGAACTCCTGCCCGAAAACATACTGGTCGCTCACCCCGACATGCTTGTCTGGTGGGTTCCCGAACAGGTGCGCCCCGCCTATTTCAACCTGTCGACGCGTTTGGCGGGGCTTCAGGTCCTGACGGAACGGACGGTCGTGCCGGTGCCCTATCCCGCACATCTGTTCATCGCCACCCGGTCGCGCCTCGGAGTCTACGCGCTGCCCGTGAACGAGCGTCCGACCGCCGACACGCGCGTGCTGCACTCACCGATCCTCAACGTCTTCGTCAATGGATCGCTTTGCTGGGGCAATATCCCGACACCGCGCGCGCTCGCCATTTCGTCCATCCCCGAGTTCGAGCGGGCGGTGTTCGACAGTTGGTCGACGCACCCCAATCCGGGACAGGAGTTCACCATCAGCGGCAAGGGTGGCCTCGTCCGGCTCTGGGACGATCTTGCCGCCCGCCGCGCGAAGCGCTTTCCGATCAAGCGTCTCAAGGCGTTCGGCGCCGGCGCCCGGCAGGGACAGCGCTCAACGACCGAGCCGATAACCCTTGGCAGGATCATCGGAGGCGCAAAATGACCGGCTTGCTCGCCGACGATCCCACGGCTGCCGCGCTCCTTGCCGATGTGCCCTGCTATCCGGTCCCGCTGCATGGAGGATCGCCCGCTCTCGACGCACTTCGCGCCGCTCGCGTCGGGCGCGGCCTCGCCGTCGGGTCGGACGGTATTCTCCTGATCCTGCGGCGACCCTGGCTCGCGCTCGACATTCCCGTTACGCCGCCGATCGCCGCGCACCTGCCTTATGGCAAGGTCGGCGGCCGCAAGGCAGACCTGCGCTGCGGGTTCATCCCCGCCGGATTCCTCACATCTGTCCTCGACGCTCTGCGCGACGCCCTGCCCAATGAGGCCGCGGCTTTTATTCTCTGGAACGAGGCCTCGCGCGAGTTCGCCCTGGACTTTCCCGTCATCGACGAGGCCACGCCCTCGCGCCTTGTCTATCGCACGCCGGTCCTGCCGCCCGATTGGCACATGATCTGCGACATCCATAGCCATGGCACCGGGCCGTCCTTCTTCAGCGCCACCGACGATGCCGACGACGCGCACGCGACGAAGATATCGCTCGTGTTCGGCCGGTTGGACCAGCCCGACGGTCCCACAAGAGCGTCGCGCCTCTGCGCCGGCGGCATGTTCCTGCCGCTGCCGCGCAGCCCATTTGCAGGAGACCATCATGCCGCCTGACACCAGCGCCCGCCACTATCTTCCGGCCGCATTCGGCGACCGCACGCTCAAGGTTCTGCTCATAGGCTGCGGCGGCAACGGCGCGCAGATGCTTATGGGACTCGCCTCGCTCGACATGGCGCTGCGCGAGATCTCCTCGCGATCGTTGCATGTCACCGTGGTCGATGACGATATCGTCACCGAGGCCAATCTCGGCCGACAGCCCTTCTTTCGCTGCGACCTCGGCAATTCAAAGGCGCGGACGCTCATCGAGCGGATCAACCTTGCCCATGGCCTCGCCTGGAAGGCGGTTCACGGACGTGCGCCCGGCAAGGTTGGCGTCGACGGCGCCGATATCCTCATCACCTGCGTCGACACCGCCTCGGCCCGCCGTGCGATCGGCGCGGCGCTTGCCGAAGAACGGAACAGCCCCGCCTACTGGATGGACCTCGGCAATCGCGCGCGCGACGGACAATTTCTCATCGGCTGTCCAGGCCGGGCCGGGGCCAAGGATCGCCGACGCCTTCCAACGGTGCTCGAATATTTCCCCGAACTCGCCGACGACAGCGTGCCCGACGACGATGCGCCATCCTGCTCGGTGGCCGAGGCGCTCGAACGACAGTCGCTGTTCGTCAACCGAGTCATGGCGAGCCACGCCCTCGCGCTGCTGTTCGATCTGCTCGGCCGCGGCTCCATCGGACATGCGGGTGGATTCATCAATCTCGCGAGCGGCCAGGCCGTTCCGATCCCGCTGCCGCAGGGCAGCATGAACGAGCCCCAGGAAGGACAAGGCGCATGACCTCGATCACCCAGAATCAGTGGACGCTTCACTATACGATTGGCCGCGTCCTCGCCGCCAAAGTCAAACCGGGTGACGTGGTTCTCATGCCCGGCGGGCGCGGCGACCTGATCGTGCTTGGCGGGCGCGCTCCGCTCCGCGCCAACGATCGCGGCAGCGTCACTGTCCGCGACGCCCTTGCCGAGCGCAGCGACGGGTTTGAGACGCGTCCCGGTGCGGTGGGCATGGTCTGGATAAGCGCCGCCGGTGGCTGGTCGGAGCTGCCGGCATGACCGGGCGATCCCCCAGTTACAACGCCGAGGCGGTGCAACAGCAAATCGAGCGCGATCGCCGCCGTCAGAAGATCAGCAAGAAAGAGGAACGGCTGATCCATGCACTGCTGAAGGGCCGGGACAAGTGATGGATCGCTTGCCCACAACATGAGGCCCGCGACCCCTTCGCTTCAGCGGAGAGTGTGATCGACAAGCTCCAGAAACTGCACCCCCTGCAGGGCGAGATGAGCCCCGATCTCATAATCCCGGAAACTCTCCGGGCGCTGAAACACGATCGCGAAACCGCGATTCTCAGCTCTCATATCCGCAGCCACGCGCGCGACGTCGCGCCGATCATGTGCGTGGGTTTCATCAATGGCGAACAACCCGGGTGGAACATCTCCGGGGGGAATCGGCGCGTCGCGGCGTGATCCCGACCGGGAGTTATCGATGATCCGAAGCGGCGCCATCCGTTCCAGAAAACAGGTCTTCCCCGAACGCGTCGGCCCAATGAGGACGAGGATTCCGCCACGCTCCATAAAGTCACGCAACGACCGATGGAGTTCCAGCCAGTCGCGGCTGTCCTGCTTATGGCCGGGCGCTGCGACGCTATGCCATCGCCAATAGCTGAACGGAACCGGCTCGGTCCCGCTTTCCTTCCAGGCATCATATACATGCGCGACGGTCAGGTTGCTCACATAGGATTGGAAGCGATCAATCGCCTCTGGCGTGCCGCCGTACTCGGCCAGCCATGGCGGTGGCGGCTCTAGCATGCGCGATGCCTCATCCAATATCCTGTCCGCCATACCCGTGCTTCCATTCGGTTGCTTGCTCCAATTCATCATCGAGCCCGCCATCCCATCGACCGCGGGTCTGGCGCCAACAACAATAGTTCAAGAACAACTCATGGCGCTCTTCGAATAGCCAGTGCGCCCAGCTTACACGCAAGACATCCTCGGACATATCGCCGAACGCGCCGCCGATCGCCAAGTCTCCCCAATGGGACAGCTCTGGATAGAATCCACGCAATTTTGCGATCTCTGCACGGGAAGCATCTCCCCATTCGCCTGAATCAGCTTCGTGGCCGCTCGCCACAAACGTCGATGCGTCAAAAACAAACTGCGTCACCGGCTTATCCTCACCGTGCAAGTCGTGGGTTCTTTTGATCCCCACCAATATAGGCCGATCCCCTGTTCGGGCGAAGGGAAGGAGGATGAGGGAAGGCGCTCCGTTTGGTGGAGCAGTCTGGAGCATCCCCCATGAAAATCGAACTACGGCGCATCTCCTACAATGCCGCTCTCTCACAGGAAACCACCGCATTTGCTGCCGAGGTCTGGATCGACGGCGAGCTTGCCTTTCACGCGCGCAACCAGGGAACGGGCGGGGCGGACTTCTATCGTCAGGTCGGCCGATGGACCGAGGCTGAAGTCAATGCCTGGCTCACGGCCAATAGACTCCCGCGCAGCCTTGGCGACGACCTCGCCTGCGATCATGATCTCGAGATCGAGGTCAGCGACCTTCTTTTTCGGGCCGTCGAGGGCAAACGTCTCAAACGTCTTGTCCGCACCAATCTGATCGCGATTGAGCATGATCAGATCCTGCAATATCCGCTGCGCAAGCGGCCACTCGCGATCGTCGCCCGCGCCGTGCGCGCCACCAATCCCGACGCCGTCATCGTCAATGACGCCGGCGACGATGTGTTCGCGCGCGCTCTGGACGTGCTGCTCGCCAGCCGCTGACAGCCCGGATCGGAACGCCCATGACCGACAACTTCGATCCCGCCGATGCGGGATGCTGGATGGCGCACGGCCGTCCGGCCCACCATGCGCATGCGCTCGCCGACGCCTGGCGTCGGTTTCCCGACCTGCCGAACGACGCGCCGCTCGACGAGCGCATGGCGCGCTCGCGCGAGCGTGTCCAGGCGCTTCGCCCGATCAACGAAGAGATAGGACTGGAGACCGAACGCCAGCGCCAGTCCGCGAACTTCGCCTGCATCGAGCGCCAGATTGCGGAGGGCAGCACCGACGGCCGCCACGTCTTCATCCTCCATGCCCGCGACGCCCATGGCTATGACTGGGACGCCGCATACGCCTATGCCGACGGTCGATTCGCCGCTGAGGCTGGATGGGATTCGCGTCCACCGTCGCCATGCCGCGCGGGGGAACAGGACGTCCGCCGACCTGCCTACACCCAGGGCTTTCTGGATGGCGGCGGTCAGCCGGACGACATCTTCGATGCCGCACGGCGCTCCTTGGCGGCCACCCCATCCGGGATCGCGCCCCCTGAAAAACCTCGCGCCGCCCGGCCGCTTCCCAGCCGATGGCCAGGCCCGACCGATACCCCGGCGCCCGTGTCATGGCATCGCCGCCTGCTCCTGCTCGGCGCTTCGGAACATGAGACAGGCGCGATCGGCATCCTCGCTATGCTGAGCGGACGGCCCGGAAATGAGGCTGCGGCCCAATATGTCATCAGCGCCGAAACCGGGCTTCATCCGCTATCCGGCTTATCGGCCCCGCCACCCGGCGATGGCGCCGCGCTCCGCCAGATCCTGCGCCAGGGCGACTATACGGACATCCTGATCGTCGCCAACGATGCGGAGCTCGACCGTCTCGATGCCGACGCCGATATCCTGCCGCTCGCGCGAACGATGGAACGGACCCGCAATTCGGTGCTCCAGCAGCGCGCGCAGTTCCGGCTCTGGCTCGCCCGTGGTCGCGCGCCCGGCGACCAGTTTGCCGCCGGCCATATCCGTTGGTCCAAAATGGCGGCCGGGCTTTCCGGGCGACTCGGGGATTTCACTGCCCGCTATGCGGGTCCGGCGCGGCCTCGCGGCCACCGCATTGTGATCGAGGATGCGAGCGGCGAGCTCGCCCATGGCTATCGCACGCCGTTCGGCGAGAAACTCCATCCCGAGATCGTGATCGGCAACAAGGCGCATGCCCGAACCGCGATGGCCGACCTGCTCCGGCTATATGCGGCTTCGCTTCGCCTGGGCTGATCCCGCATTTCCGGCCCGGCGGGACATACACGCAGATGCCGCCTTTCGAGCAGACGCGTCGTGGATGGGAAGGGGGAGGAGGATTGGCGGTATTTTCGACGAAGGACTTCCGCCAATGAACTCTGCCCTTGCCAACGAGCTTGACGCCCGAGCCGCCGAAGGCCGGCATCCGGTCACTCTCAGCCAAATCAAGCAGCAGTTGCGCGATCTGGGATACGCCCTCGATCGCACCCTCGACTGCCGCTCAATCGCCCGCATCATGGCGGGCCCCCGCGCCGGACAAACCTACCCCAGTCTCTCGACGGGGATCAAGGAAGCGGACACCGGACGTAGCGCTTTCCACGTCGATGCCCGCCGCGACACCAAATTCCGGATGCTTCAAGAGCTTCGGTTTGAGGTCGGCCTCTATACCGTCCTCAAAGGGGCGATCCTGGACCTCTGATCGAAACCACCCGGCCTCCCACCGATCACGGCGCCAGGCAGTCAGCCAACCCATTGCCAACCGCGCGCGAAACACACCCGCTTGAGCCCACGCTCGGCGTGCCGCCGCCGACCCCCTGACATCCGACCGGGCCGCCACGCCGCGCCCGCAAGACCACCGAAAAGGAAGCATTCCATGCGAAACAGTGCATCCGCGCTGGCTCTCCAGCTGTGCCTCGACTTCGACCAGCCGGTCGCGCCAGCCAAGCCGGTCGCCCCCGTCGATCCGGAACCGACGCTCTTTACGGCAACCATCGTCGACACCGCCCGGCCGCCAGTCGAGGCAGCTATCGATTTCTGCCTATCGGCGGGGCGCACCCTGGCGTCCTCATGGAAGGAACGCGCACGCGACAATGTCGAGGCGATCCGGCTGCTGAACCTGCTCGACCGCGAGGGACGGTCCGCGTCACCGGCCGAGCAGGAGGCGATTTCCAGGTTCATCGGTTTCGGCGCGTCGGAACTTGCCAACAACATGTTCGCCAGTCGGCCGGGTGAATATCGCGAGGGCTGGGAGGAACTGGGACGGAGCCTGGTCGAGGAAACGACCCCGGTCGAACTCCAGTCGCTCAAACGCGCGACGCAATATGCGCATTACACCCCCGAATACATCATCCGCGCCATGTGGGACGCCGCCCGGACCCTCGGCTTCACCGGCGGCCAGGTGCTCGAGCCGGGATGCGGCAGCGGCCTCTTCATGGGGCTGCGGCCGGATGCACTGTCGCAGGACACGCTGTTCGTGGGCATCGAGAACGATCCCGTCACCGCCCGGGTCGCAAAAGCGCTTTATCCGGGCCAGGTCATCCGATGCGTCGATTTCGACAAGGCGCCGCTGCCCGCCGACTTCGACCTCGCGATCGGCAATCCGCCCTTCTCGAACCTCACCATCCAGAACCGGACCGAACTCGGTAAGCTCGGCCTGTCGCTTCACGACTATTTCATCGCCAAATCGCTCGAGCATCTGCGGCCCGGCGGCATCGCCCTGTTCGTGACCTCGCGCTATTCGCTCGACAAGAGCGATCCCAAGGCTCGCCACCATATCGACGGCATTGCCGATTTCCTCGGCGCGATGCGCCTTCCCGGCAAGGCGATGCGGCAAGAGGCGGGCACCGATGTCGTCGTCGATATCCTGCTCTTCCAGAAGCACGCTCCCGATTCCCTTCCGCGCACGCAGAACTGGATCGATCTGGCCGCGATTCCCGACAGCGACGAAGGGTTCGGGCCGCTGCGCATCAACCGCTATTTCCTCGACCATCCCGATCATGTGCTCGGACGCCACGAATGGCGCAACGGCCAGTTCGGCATGGACTATAATTGCGCGGCCGATCCCGACGCAGATGTCCGGGTCGCCCTCGCGGCCACTTTGTCCGCGATCGCATCGAAGCACGCAGGCGCCTGCAAGCCGGTCGAGCGCACCATATCACTGCGCGACATGCCGAGCGCCACCCTGGATGTGCAAGTCGGCACCGCCGCGGATGAAGCCGAGTTCAAGGAAGGCAGCTATCTGGTTTCCGGCGGTGTCCTGCACCAGATCATAAATGGCATCCCGACCGTCGTCGGCGTCAAATCCGGCCGCGGCGGCGCTGGGCTGTTTCCCAAGCACGCGGCCATCATCAAGGCCCTCATCCCGATCCGCGATACGGTCCGCGCGATCCTGCGCGCGCAGCTGGGCGACCGGCCCTATGAGACCCTTCAGCAGACGCTGCTCACCCACTACCGGCAGTTCGCGAAAAAATACGGTCCGATCAACCGCACCATCACCAGCATCCGCACCGATCCGGACACAGGGGCCGAGAAGGAATTTCAGCGCCGCCCCAATCTCCAGCCCTTTCTCGACGATCCCGATGTCTGGCTGGTCGCTTCGATCGAGACTTATGAGGAGGTGGGCGACACCGGCACGCCCGGCCCGATCTTCACCGAACGCGTCGTCAAGCCGCCGGTAACGCACGAAATCCACTCGGCGCAGGATGCCCTTGCTCTCTCGCTCCACGATCGCGGCCGCGTCGATATTCCCCTGATCGCCGGCATGCTCGGCGTCACCGAGGCCGAAGCGCTCGCCGATCTTGCCGGGGACATCTATCTCGACCCCGTCCGCAGCACGCCGCATTTCGATCACTGGGTCACGGCCGACGAAGTTCTTTCCGGGCCGGTTCGCACCAAGCTCGCCCTCGCGCGCGAAAAGGCCGAGACCGATCCGCGATTTGCCGCTGTCGCTGCCGCGCTCGAAGCGGTCCAGCCGGTCGATCTCAAGCCCAGCGAGATCACCGCGCGTCTCGGTGCGCCGTGGATTCCGGTGGATGTCATCGAGGCGTTCATCCTCGAAATCATGGAGGTCGAGACCCGGATCCTCCATACCGTGGAACTGGCGAGCTGGACGGTCGACAAGGCCCCGTTCGCAGGCCACGTCAGCTCCTCCTCGACCTGGGGCACAGGCCGCCGGAGCGCGGCCGACCTGCTCGAAGACGCGCTCAACTCGCACATTCCCAAGATCTACGACGTGCACCGCGACGCCGACGGTTCGGAGCGCCGCGAGCTCAACGTGGTCGACACCGAAGCCGCGAAAGAGAAACTTGCGAAGATCAAGTCGACCTTCGAGACCTGGGTCTGGCAGGAGAGCGAACGCGCCGACCGGTTGGTCCGCATCTACAACGATGCCTACAATAATCTCGTGCCCCGGAGCTTCAACGGCCAGCACCTGAAGCTGCCGGGCGCGTCGACCACGATCCGCATGCGCGATCACCAGAAGCGCGTCGTCTGGCGGATCATCGCGTCGGGTTCGACCTATGTCGCCCATTCGGTCGGCGCGGGCAAAACCTTCAGCCTTTGCGCCGCCGTGATGGAGCAGCGCCGTCTCGGCCTCGCCAACAAACCGATGATCACGGTGCCCAACCATTGCCTCGCGCAGATCGCGCGCGAGTTCCTGATGCTTTATCCTACCGCGCGCATCCTGGTCGCCGACGACACGAACTTCGTGAAGGAAAAACGCCAGCGATTCCTGGCGCGGGCGACCACCGGCAATTGGGATGCGATCATCATCACGCACGATGCGTTCAAGTTCGTGCCCACGCCGTCATCGTTCGAAAAGCAACTGATCGAGCATCAGCTCGACAGCTACGAGGTGCTGATCACCGGCATCGACAGCCAGGATCGCGTCTCGCGCAAGCGCGTCGAGCGCCTGAAGGAAGGACTCAAGCAAAGGCTGGAGAACCTCCGGTCCCGCAAGGACGACCTCGTCCATATCGGCGAGATCGGCATCGACCAGATCGTCGTCGACGAGGCCCAGCAGTTCCGCAAGCTCACCTTCGCGACCAATCTCGGCGAGCTGAAGGGGGTCGACCCGATGGGCTCGCAGCGGGCCTGGGACCTCTTCGTGAAGAGCCGATATCTCGCCGGGACCAATCCTGGACGCGAACTGATCCTGTCATCGGGCACACCGATCACCAACACGCTCGGCGAGATGTATACGCTGCAGCGCTTCATGCAGCCCGACGAGCTTCACGCCAAGGGTCTGCACGAATTCGACGCCTGGGCATCCGCTTTCGGCGACACGCGCACCGAACTCGAACTCCAGCCGAGCGGCAGCTACAAACCCGTCACCCGCTTCTGCGAGTTCGTCAATGTCGCCGACCTGATGGCGATGTATCGCAGCGTCGCCGACGTCGTCTTGAAGGATGATCTGCGCCAGTACGTCAAGCTCCCCACCATCAGGGGCGGCAAGCGGCAGATCATCGTCGCTAAATCCGGCGCACCGTTCAAAGCCTATCAGCGGGTGCTCGCCAAGCGCATCCAGGCCATCGAGACCCGCGGCGGGCGGCCGCAAAAGGGCGACGACATCCTCCTGTCGGTAATTACCGATGGCCGCCACTCGGCGATCGACCTGCGGTTCGTCGACGCGGATGTCGGCAACGAGGAAGGCAACAAGCTCAATCTCCTGATCGAGAATGCCTATCGTATCTGGGAAGAGACGGCCGACTATCGCTACAGCGATCCGGAAACCGGCAAGCCCTATCCGCTCCCCGGCGCAGTGCAGATGATCTTCTCCGATCTCGGCACCGAGGCCGCGCTCGAAACGCGCGGTTTCTCCGCCTATGTCTGGATCCGCGATCGGCTTGTCGCGATGGGCGTGCCGGCCGAGCAGATCGCCTTCATGCAGCATTACAAGAAGAACAGCGCCAAGCAGCGCCTGTTCAATGACCTCAACCACGGGCGCAAGCGGTTCGTTCTGGGATCGACCGCGACCATGGGTACCGGGGTCAATGCGCAGCAGCGGTTGAAAGCCCTGCATCATCTCGACGTTCCCTGGCTGCCGTCCGATATCGAGCAGCGGGAAGGGCGCATCGAGCGCCAGGGCAACCAGAATGACGAGATCGAGCTTTACGGCTACGCCACCAGCGGCTCGATGGACGCGACCAACTGGCAGATGCTCGAGCGCAAGGCCCGCTTCATCAACATGGCCATGTCGGGTGACCGCTCGATCCGGCGGATCGAGGACGTCAGCTCCAACGTCAACCAGTTCGCGCTGGCGAAGGCGCTCGCATCGGGCGATGATCGCCTGATGAAAAAGGCCGGGCTCGACGCCGAGGTCGCGAGGCTCCTGCGCCTGCGCGATGCCCATGTCGACGACCAGTATAATATTCGCAGGATCATCACGCGAACGACGCGCGAGATCGAGGACTGCCACAAGCAGATCGCCAGGCTGGAGACCGACCTTGCCCATCGTGTTCCCACAAAAGTGGATGAGATCCTCTTCGATTGCGACGGCACCATGATCACCGATCGCAAAGCCGCCGGCGAACGGCTCCTCGGATATGCGGCCCGGATGCGGCAAGGTCGCACCGAGGCGCGCTGGACGCTCGGCACCTTCAACGGCATCGGTCTGGAACTATCGGGCTACGAGGCCCTCGACACCGACGGACGGCGCTACCTCTGCACTGTGATCGCGATGCACCACCACGGCGAACACGCCGACTTCGAGGTGACCGAGAAGACGCGGCCGAGCACCGCGATCGGCCGGATCGAGTCCTCCATCCGCGATCTCGACACGGATCTCGCCGCCGTCAGGGCCAGTCTCGAAGCCAACGAACGGCGTCTGCCCGCCTTCGAGGCTCGCCTGGGGCAAGCATTTCCCGACGCCGCCCTGCTTGACGAAAAACTCAACGAACTCGCCGAGCTCGAGGCCGAGCTGGCGAGTACTAAGGGCGAGTTCGACGCGGGCAATGACGATGACGCGCCGCTGCCCCCGCTTTTGGACGGCGCAGGCACGCCGGTGCCACAAGAAGCCGCCGTTGCTGCCTGATCTGCGCGCGATCGGCCACTATATCGCGCAGGATACTGACAGATAGGTTCACGCGCCTGATCTTCGGCGCATGGGAAGGGGAGAGGGGAGAGAGCAGGCGAGGCCTGTTCACATGGACTGCGGACCATCACGACCGCGGTTGCTCCAGGGCAGGCGCTCCTAGCACCGGAGTCCTTTCCCATGACCATCCCAAGATCCGCGCCATGGACGGCGCAGGAAATCGTTACGCTGCGTGCCTGTTATCCTGCCGAAGGACACAGCGTCGCGCAGCGGCTTCCGGGCCGAAGCGTCCATGCCTTGCAAGTCAAGGCTCACAAGCTCGGCCTGAAGACTGCCCATAGAAATCCCGCGCCGAGGCCGCGCCTTGGCGGTGAGAAGCTCGAAGAAGCCATCCGGCTGCGTGAGGTCGAGAACTGGTCGTTCAGCGCGATCGGCACGCATTTCGGTATCTGCGAAGCCAGCGCCTGCAACGCGGTGACGATCGCCCTTTGTGTCCGGCGCGGATACCGTCCGGCAGAGCGCGATCAGCTTGGCCGCCTGACGGCTGAGGGTATCGAGCGGCTGCGCTATGCCTTGAAGAAGGGTTACAAGGGCATCGACATACAGTTGCGTCTTGGCGTCTCGGCCGCCTGCGTTTCCGAGCAGCGCCGGCGGTATAATCGCGAACTGCTCGCACGCGGCAAGGCCGCGCTGCCCCCGCCGGGCGGCGGCCAGGCTTACAGCGGCGTCAAACTGTCGCCGACAAAGCGCAGGCAGGTCGAGGAACTGTTCCTACAGGGGCTCGGCACACAGAAGATCGCCGAGCGCACCGGCGTGTCGAAGACGAGCTGCACCAGGATCAGGGGCCGCCTTATCCGGCGTCTGCGCCGCAAAGGGGAAGCGCTTCCTGGATGCGATAGCTGCGGGGTCCGTCATGAGCATGCTGAAAGCGCGCGGTTCGTAACCGATGAACAGAAAGACCTTCTGCGCGCGATGCTCCTCGATCGGGTGCCCGTCCAGCGAGCCGCGCGCGAACTCGCGATCGGTGCCTCGACAGCCTATCGGCTTCGTGACGCCTTCGCCGCCGAACTGGCGGGCGAAGGCCGGGCCCTGCCGCCTCCAAGGCGTCCCGGCCGCGTTCGCCGCACGCCCACACGCTCTTCCTGCTGGCCTCCGGCTTCACCCCAGGAGATCTACGCGTTCCGGCGCCTCCTCGGGCGTATGGGGTTCGCCGAGGCGAAAGCATATTGGCAGGACACGCGGCGAGAGGAGGCGAGGATGGCACGGGAAGCCGTCGCGACGCGCAAGCTTACTTTCGAGGAGCAGCTTGCCAAGGTCGCGTCCGGCGAACTGCGCATCACACGCGGCTTCGTTCGCAACCATCTCGAGCCGCGGCTTCCCGTACAAGCCGTCGACGCGTGATCGCGCCCGGCACCGGCGCGCTGAGGTGGCCGGAATCTCTTGGCATGATCGAGCCCGGGCAACCGCCGGTCCCCCAACTTCTGGCGGCGACGGCCTGACCGGAGAGGAGGGGGAGGGTTTGAGGCGGGCGTGCTGATGCGCCCGGACGGCAGGAACAGGCCTCATGCCCTACGACATCCCCTCTCGCTTCCAGCAGCCGCCCGTCGGCTTGTCCCAGGCGGACCGATCACTGGCACATTCTTCGAACGCTGCCCCTCGGTTGGCCGCGGGAACCCCCATCGAGATCATCGTCGGCCTTCCTGGCCTGTCGGAGGGCCCCTTGCTCGCCCGCGCGCGTGCGCTGCAACTTCCCGTCCTCATTTCCGCGAACAGCCTGTCACGCTGGCGGCAACGTGACGGCGGGCGTGAATGGGCCGGTTGGCGGTTGAGGCAGCTCGCCAACGCCCATGGCCTCGCTTCGATAATGCTCGATTCCGCCGGATTCGTGCTTGCATCCCGATATCGCGGGCTCCCCTGGACCGTCGAGGATTATGTCGAAGGGCTGGCGGCCGCCTACCCCTGGCGCCTCTGGGCGAGCCTCGATCATTGCGTCGAACCCGAGATCGCGCGCGACCGCGAGGAGGTGCTCGATCGGATCGCGCGCACCGTGCGGCTCAACATCGAGTGTCATGCCCGTGCGATCGATGCCGGCATCGTCTCGAATTTCATGCCGGTTCTGCAAGGACGGCGGCCATCGGATTATTTACGCTGCCTCGATGGCATCGCCCATATCCTGCGCCCTGGGCAGACGATTGCGATCGGGTCGACATGTCGGCGCGCCGTGCATGGCGAGGATGGCCTTCTCGCCGTGTTCGAAACGCTCGATCGCCATCTCGATCCGACGCTCCATTTGCATGGATTCGGCATCAAAGGCCCGGCCCTCAGCCATTTGCGCGCTTTCGAACATCGCAAGATCACGCTCGACAGCAGCGCATTCTCCTATGCGGCGCGTATGTCCGCGCTGTTCGACGGACACGCCAAGACCAACCACTTCGTCGCCAATCACATGGAACGCTGGACCGAACGGCAATATGCACGGCTCGCGCGTCCTCGGAACGGGTTTCAATCGTCGTTGCCGCTCCCGCCGCCTGCGGAACCCCTTCCGACAGGCTGGGAAGCCGCCGTTGCCGCCGCACGGGAGGAGATCCGAAGCCTCTTGATGGACGGCGAGATCGCACATGATCAAATTACAGACGCCTGGATCGCCGAGTGGGCTGCCGATTTGATGGCGACCGCTTAGCCGGCCGCGCCCCGCCAAGTGAAGCGCCAGACAGGATGTCGGTTGAATTGGTCGCGATAATCTCCTAAATGTAACTCATTAAACAAGGAGTGCCCAGATGGCCCGTCCCGCCAGCACGGCAGCCGTCGATGTCGATCGCATCCTGCGCGACCGGATATTGGCGAGCGCCGACCGCATCATCAAGATGATGCCGCCCGCCGCCAAAGCCGCCGCGATCGGCAGCGTCGATGTTGCGGCGCTCGTCTTCAATATCGCGCGCGGTATCCCCTCGGTCGAAACCGATGATCCCGACAAGGCGGAGGACATCACACGGGCAATCGCCTTCAAGCGCCGGCTGATCGACGAAGCGGGCGGCGCGTTCGACGCCGAGGCGGTGCGCAAGCTTCTCGGCCACAAGACCGTGCAAGCCGTCTACAAGGCCGCCCGCGATCGCCGCCTGCTGATGGTCGAAGACAATGCCGCCAAGCTGTTTCCGGCATTCCAGTTCGACGGCGACACCATCCGTCCTGCAATGTCGCGCATTCTTGCCGCCGCACCCGGCGCCGGCGGATGGGCCGTGCTGCAATATCTGGTGAGCGGCGATGAAGGGCTGGGCGACGCGCGGCCGATCGACCTGATCAAGGGCAATGAGGCGGACGTCGATCGCGTCATACGCTTCGCCGGTATGCTCGACGACTGACGATGCCTGCTCGCGCTACAGTGCCGGTGGCGACCATCGCCGCCGGACAAACGCTCCACCGCGTGCACGGCGCATCCGTTCCCGCGCGCTGGTATGGGCGCAAGGACGCGACATGGCGCTGGGACGACCCCGAGCGACACTATGGCGTCCTCTATCTCGGCAAGAGCTTGACCGGTCCATTTGCCGAGAGCCTGCTGCGGACGCCAGCCGACCGGGACGTGCTATGGGACCGGGTCCAGCAGAAGCGCGCCGCCACCTTCGTCACCACGCGAACCGTCCGCCTGGCAAAGCTGCATGGCCCTGGCCTCGCCTGGTTTCAAACGACGGCAGCGGGCGTTTCGGCGGACTTCGATCCTGCAAACCGTCGGGTTGCCTACACCACGACGCAGCGGATTTCTGCGCTGGTCCACGGCACCACGACGCTTGACGGCATCCAGTACCGTTCACGCTTCGATACCGATCAGATTTGTGGCGCATTGTTCGAGCGCGCCGATTCCGCGATCGACCTGGTCAGCGAAAACCTGCCGATAGGCAAGGACTGGACCCGGAAGATCCTGAAGCCGAGAGGCTACGAATTAATCGAGCTATAGATTCCCGTTTCAACTTCGAAGGCGCCTCCCAGCCGCTGGCCTATCCGGGGCGTCGTCACCACCGGCGCGCGAAGAGCGGCGCCCCACGGCTTCATGCTATGCTGACTGCTCTGCCTCGGTGGGCTTCTTGCGCGGTCGCCGGGTTGTCGGCGTTTTCTTCGCCTTAGGGACCGGAGCGGTTTCCCCCGTCCTCGGCTTACGACCAAGCCCGATTTTCTTGGCGAGCGACCGGCGCTGCTCGGCATAATTGGGAGCAACCATCGGGTAATCGGAAGGCAAATTCCACTTGGTCCGATAGTCGGCAGGGGTCATCTGATAGTGCGTCATCAGATGGCGCTTGAGCATCTTTAGCTTTTTGCCGTCTTCGAGACACACGATATAGTCGGGCTTGACCGAAGCACGGATCGAAACCGCCGGTTCAGGTTTGATTTCCGGCAGCGCTGCCGGCTCCCGAAGACCGTTCAGCGCACCGTGAATATTCTGGATCAACACGGGTAAGTCACCAACAGCGACGCTGTTGTTCGAGACATGCGCGGCCACGATATCGGCGGTAAGCGTTATGAGTATTTCTGCCGTATCGACCTTCTCTGTCATGTGGTTCTTCCTTGTCGTGAGGAATGCGGCTGCGAACACGGACACCCGATAGCAAGTCGTTGCGGGCACGACCAGAGCTTCCATGCGCCCCACTTGGCAGGCCAGCGACACGGCTTGCCGCCGGACGCGCTGCACATCGGAAAAAAAAGCCGACCGCCGTCGCCGCGACGGGCCGGAGGAGAGAAGAGGGGTGGTTGATGGTGATCCAATAGGGAGACTATCGCCATGACCGCCGTTCACATGATCGCGCCCGACCATCGTCGGCACGCAGAGCCGATTTTCGTATCCGGCTCGCTTTCCATCCGGCAACTTCCTCAGATAGTGAAGGCTCGCCTCGGCAAGATGGTCGACGACGGCTTTCCCGTGCTGGTCGGCGATGCCCCCGGCGTCGATACGGCCGTGCAGCTCTATCTTTCGGATTGGAACGTCGACGCGGTGACCGTATTCTGCACCGGTTTCACGCCCAGAAACAATATCGGGGGGTGGCCGGTCACGCGCGTAAAGTCCGATGCGCGTCCGGGCACACGCGACTGGCATGGCGCGAAAGACCGCGAAATGTCGTTCCTCGCAGGCGCCGGTCTTGTAATCTGGGATGGCACAAGCAAGGGCAGCTTCGCGAACATCCGGCGCCTGTCCGATCGCGGCTGTCTCGTCATCATCTATCTCCATCCCGTCGGCCGCTTCGTGCATCTGAGCAACGACGCCGAGCGAAATGCCTTCTTCTCTCGCTACCTCCCGGGCTGATGGGGCTCCGAGCAGAAGAAACCGACCACCTTCATCGCTGTCGCCTCGACACGCTAGGCCAGGATTCAAACCGATGATCTTCTACACCGCCGTCGAACCCGGCACGCTTCACACCAGGATAGTGGGAACCCAAGCCGATGCCCGCGCCATCAACCGGGAGTTCACCCAGATCGATATCCCGATCGGAAAGCCGGAGCTGATGGCTTGGGCGAACGACATGCAGCGCCAGATCGACGAATTGCGCGACGCTCTCGGCCGTGCCGCAGCTGATGAGCCGAGCGGGACTAACGCAGAGATCCGCGAACGCGCGCCGCTCCCACACCGGACTACTTCCAGCGATAACCGGCCGACGGAAACGGCCCCGATACGCGCCGAACCGCCAACGGAGATCATGGAACTGGACGCGGCGCGGCTCGCTCCGATCCTCGAACAGGCTGTCGAGCGCGTTGGCGAATTGGGCCAAACCGCGTTCGAGGCGATCGACGCCTACCAGGCCCGGGACGGTGTCGGCGGGTCGTTCAGCCGCGGCGTCCATATCCTGTCAGTGCTCTGCGCCGGCGAGCACCAACTGACCCGGCTGTTATTCCGGGCGCGCACAAAGAGAAACTGATCCTCGACCGCGGTGCTCCCGCGACGCCCGATTGGGGAGGAGGGGGAAGGATTGAGGCGGGTGTGTTGATGCGCCCGGTCCTCAGGAGCCTGACCCCATGTCGTACGACATTGCCTTTCGCTTTCAGCAGGCGCTCGATCCCTCGGCGCTGATCACGCTGCCGACCGCCTTGCATGCCCTCAATGCCGCGATCGCGGATTGCCGCAACGCCGGGCGGCCCCACGAAAGCGATCCCGCCGTAATTCTGCTTGCACGTCACCTCGGCGACATCGCCTCTCGGATCGAGCGTCCCAATGTCGAACTGCGGCGCGCCTGCATGGATGCCATCGCCGACCTCAGGCGCAAGCCCGCGCTCATCGCGCTTGCTCACAAGGGCGTCGCCTATGACGAGGCCGCCAAGAAGCTGTTCCATAGCGACGCACGCAAGGCGCTCCGTCGGTTGGCCGACCATTGGTTGCGCGCGCGCGAACTCGGCATCTCGCTGCCCGAGGCGGCGCCCGTCCTGCACCTTTGGACACCCCGCATCGCCGAGACGAACGACATCTTTCCAGGTGAGCGGATCGCGGGGGAACCGATGGTCATCATGCCCACGCTGTCCGCGAACATCGAGCAATGCGTCGACCGCGCGCTGAAATCCGTAGATGGCCTTGGCGGCTCGCCGGTTCGCGCGACGCCCGAATTCGCCGGATATGGCTGGTACAATGCACTTCCACGCGTCCTGGGGCTGTCCTTTCAGGTCGAGACCGACAACGCGACCTTCCACTATGACGACGGTGCATCGGTTCCCGACGACCTCGATTCCGGCCGCGTCGGCACGATCACGCTTGAGCTCGCAGTGCGGGCCACCGCCGATTCCGAGGAACCCGGCGACATCCTCGCATTCCCCGCCGATGTGCTGATCGTCCCGACCGACTGTTGCAGCGACCTCGACGACGTCGCCATCCTGCTCGGCACCGACTGCGCGATCACGCCCGGCGAACTCGCCTCGCTGCTCGAAGCCTCCTGCTTCTGGCCCAACGAAGATTGCGACGCCGACAGCCACTACACCCAACAGGCGGCCTTCGAGATGCAGGCCCGCTTCGTCGCGAATATGCTGCTGCTCGGCGAGGATGCTGCGGTCCTCGAGCGAGTGCGCGAGGCGTTGCGCCAGCATGTCACCTGGCTGATCCCCAAGGACCGGGCGATCAGCATGCACGCGGTCAACCATCTGGTCGAGGCCGCCTTCGCGGACAATGACGACGCGCCTTCGGTCGACGCCGCCGAGTAGCCAAATTTTCCCCTCGCGCATGTCCGGCGCGTCGTTTCGCGCGGCGCGTCGGGCCGCGTCCACAAGGAATCGCGCCATGACCCAGAAGCCCCTTGAAAATCTTCGACGGCGTTGCGACGCGCGAACAGATGTTCGAGTTGTTCAACCGGATCCCCGACTGCCCGTTCGAGGATCGAATCTCCGGGAAAGCCTACGAAAATACGTGGTTCGAGGTGGATCGCGAGGGCTATGACACCATGCTTGAGGTGCTGCCGCCGCTCTTCATGCGAGCCGGGATGTTCGCCCTGTCCGAGCTCAAGGCCGGCTTCGTCGGCTCGGTTTTCTTCGACGTCACGATTGCCGGCCACAACCGTTTCTTCACCGGATACTGCAATCTCGGCGATCGCAGCAGCCCCGACGCGATGCGGACTGCGATCATCGCGCATGAGAAGGCCGCTATGGCCAACCTGTCGCGAGACGCCGCCCTGGATTTGATCTGGGAGCGCACGCACGCTGATTTTCGCGGACTCGCCGGCGAGTTCAATCCTGATGCCTGGCCCGCCGAGCATCACGGCAAGCGGTCCATCCTCGTCTATGAACCGGGCGTCGGCACGGTCCAGAAGCTTCTCGAGAATCTCACCGACGCCGAGATCGCCGACCGACTGCCGCACGGGCCGACGATCTAGTTGCGTCCGCGAGACCTTCCGCTCCACGAGGAGCCGCCCACGAACCCCGATGACGCGATCGGTGACCGAGCGGGATTCACCCAGTCGAGGCAGATCCGGTCATTTTCATCAAGGAGTCAAAACATGACCAACGATTTTCTGCGAACGGCATTCGCCATTCCGGTGTTGCCGCAAGAAGCCGTGTTGCTCGAAGAATGCTTTGCCGTAGCCGCGGAACTGTCCAGCGACTTCGCCGAACTTCCGATCGACGGCATGCAGACGGTGAAAGCCTACTACGCATCGCGCAGCGACGCTTTCAAGACCAGCTTCCCGCAGAAGTTGGACGAAGACGACCCTTTCGCCGGCTTCTTCGACCTCTGGTCCGATCCCGGCTTTCTCGGCTTTGACGCGGACCTCGAAATCCGGGGCGATCCGGAGGGCAAGGCACAGTTCGCATTCATCAGCGGCCATGATGTCGACGTTCCGTCAATTGCCTCGCTGATCCAGAAGGTCTGCAAATCCGCGTTGCCCTTCGGTTTTCAGTGGGCGGAAGGGAATGAAGAGGACGACGGCTTCCGCTCCTTTGCGGGCGGATATTACGTCATATCCGACACCGGGATATTCGGCGGCCCGACCCGGTGGCTCATGAATGAGACGCTGCAAACCTTGCGGGCAGGTGCGACGTGAAGCCCCTGCTCAAAAGGCCGTGCAATGAGTGCCCCTGGCGCCGCGATCATCCTGCCGGTTGGCTTGGCGGCTATCGGCCGGAAGACTTCACGCAGCAAATCCAGTTCGATGGGCCGCCGCTGCCTTGCCACAAGACCATTCCGGGCGACGGCACCGATGCCCGCGCCATGTGCGCAGGCGCGCTCATATTCATGCGTAACACCTGCAAAGGTGCGCATCATCCCGACTATGGCGATGCGCTCGACACGATTCAGCCCGACACCGCGATGGTGTTCGAGTGGTCGCACGAGTTCCTCGAGCACCACAACAACCCGGAGAAATGGCTGGAGCGGGTTCGGGCGAGGATGACCGGCCAGCGTTGATGGGCCCGGTCAGGGGAACGGCTCATTCGCCCCGATTGCGTGAAGGGAAGGTGGCGGGAGATTGGTGCGGCGAGGGGTTCCCGCAGCGTTCGTGAATATTGGCGACACCTTCGCGGGCCAGCCCGCTGAAGTCTTTCCCTCCATCACATGACCGAGCCGGTGCCTCTCGCGCCCGGCCCGACCTTGCCATTTAAGGAAGCATCCGATGCACGACGATCAATTCGACGCGCTGGTCGACGACGCGACCCATGCCGTCAACAACCTCATTCCCGACCGGCTGCTCGACGGCCTTGGCAGTACCGGAAGGTTGAACCTGCTTTTCCAGATCAACGACGCGCTGACACGGATCCTGCGCGAGGTAGTCGACACCTCCGGCGAAGACCGCGACAATCCAACCCGCGCAAGCACGATCGCCGGGCTGCTATGCGAGCTTCTGGAGACGCATTCCGTCAAGTGCGACGAAGGCGGCGCTGGCGAGGATGACCGTCCGCCGCGTGTGATTTCGGAAGTTCACGGCACCAGCGCCAATATCGACAGCATCGCCAGCTGCGACATCGAAACCGGGACGCAAATCTACCTCGTCCTGGACGATGGCGCGGCGTTCCGCATTGCCGTGGAAGCGGTCTCCTCATGATCGAAATGCACATCGCGCCGCTCGCACTTCTCCGATGGGGGGGCCATCACCTTAGAGCCTGATCCAGCGTCGACCTTGCCCGCCTGGCAGGACGCAAAGCTTCCTCAACGCACACACAAGGAGGATATCATGGCCCAACTGTCGCCGCTCAGATCCCGCCTTTGCGATTTCGACCGTGCATATGCGCTCGCGATCCGCATACGCGAGACCACCGGACGCCATCAGTTCGTCCTGCGCACGGGCGATCCCATCCAGCCGTTCCGTATAACGGAGACGCGTCCGGCAATGGACGAAGGTCTGGTCCTGCATGTCGCCTGATCCTGATTCCCATCGCCACGGAGCCACGCCAATGGACACTGCCGAACAATACGCCATCGAACCGGGCATGTGGATCAGGACCGAGGAGGGCGAGAAGCTCTTCTTCCTGCGATACTCATCGACGGGCCATTAGGGCTTCTTTTCCGAGGACCGTCACCACGCCGCTCGGGCATACAAGCTCCCACTCGCGGGTCTGCAACCCTGGCACGAGGAGCGCCGGTCATGAAAACGCATCCGATGGCGAGCGGCCTGCGCGTCACGTTGACGAAAACGGAACTGCAAGCCTTGCTCAAATTGGCGCGGTTTGCTGTCGATCAACTCCCGGCCGCTCGCCATTTCCATATTCTGCCCCAGCGGCAGGTCCATCTGGCGGCAGACGTCATCAAGAGCCTCGAACTCGGCCTGGCATCGGTCCAGTTCAAGCAGGCGGAGGCCAAGGCGAGACGCGAGGCACCCAAGCGAGAAGCCGAGCGCCGCGCCGCGCGTGAGCATCACGCCCTGATCGACGGCTATACCGTTTGGGGAACGCTGGGGGATTTCACCGATCTCTCTGACGATCCTGACCAACGCCGCTGGGCTGACATGTTCATGCCTGGGACCGAACCGAGGAACCAAGGAGAGATTCGCCGTAACGTCTGGCGGATCTTCGTCAGCAAGGGCAGCGCGGCGTCGGACGACTTCACGGTCTTTCCGGGCGATTGCACCGAGACGGCCGATCGCCGGGAAATCGATCAGCTCGCGCGCCGGATCATCGCCAAATATCAGGAGTGACCATTTCCCGTCAACTAGACGTGCGGTCAGGGGAGAAGGGGGGCTGGTGGATGAGTTTCATCTGCGAGTTAGCCAGCCATGTCTACCAGCCAACAGACCACGAAGACCTTCGAAATCATCGTGACCGATAGCATCACCTGCCCCAACTGCGGCGCAGCCGAATGCTACGACGACCCCACGAGTCCGACCGGCAAACGGTTTAATGTCAACGCCTATAAAGTCGCCGACAAGCACGGCTACTGGTGGAGCCGTTGCAATGCTTGCAAAACCTGGTTCTAGAAGGGGCCGTTAAGTGAGCGCGATTCAACAGGCGCGTTGTTCGGCGACCATTGGCGCTTTCCTGACCGGTTCACTTAATAAGCCCCTTTGTCAGCCCCTTCGAGCAGCCGCTCTCGCGCTAGGTCGAGCGCATGCGACAGCCGCATCGCCACCACCTGGTCCTTGGGATCGACGAGGCATTCAAGAGCCGCCTCCATGTGCTTGATGGCGTTTTCCAGCCCAGGCTCTTCGTCCGTCATGATTTGTTTCTCCGCCAAACCGCGCTCAGTCGGCGGGCACCCTCCACAAGGAGGATGCCGGCCCCTGAGCCGGACGGTCGAAACGCGACGATAGACGCGCGCCTGCATCTTTAGCGCGGACGCCTGGACATACATACAGGCGATCCGGCCGCAAAAGCCTTGCAGCCAACTCTATCGTTCGGAGTTTCGACGCTCCGGCCCGCCACCGGCGGACGCACACCCTCTAGACCGATTGAGCCGGAGTTGCCAATCGGTTCCTACAATGCAGCAGAAGTCGTATGATCAGATGTGCAGGTTCAGCGCGTCGATAGTCGGGCCGCTTCAACCGGGCGATACATGTCCGCCCGGCCGCGCATCAGAGCGGTGAGCCAAACCAGGTCGCTTGCGGCATCGGCCAGCGGCAGGGTCGCTACCTTGTCGAACAGGTGACGCTGATAGGAAGATCCGCGATCGAGGATGTTGGACAGGCGCTCGCGCGCGGGGCTTTCCGGATCGGTGATTTCCGCATTGGCTTCGCGGGCCGCCTCGAGGAAAGCTTCGGCCAGTTCTTGCGCCTCATAGTAGCCGGAATCCAGACCTTCCCCGAGAGCAAGAGCAGCGAGTTCGCTACGCGCCCCGGCAAGATCGGGGTCGTTGACCGCGTCGATGATCGGCATATTGAAATCAAACGTGGCGAGATAGTCCGCGATCATGGGAGTGGTCCTTTCACCCATCTACTAGAACATAGAACGAACACGAGCAAGCCTCAAGCCACTTCATGGGAAAGGACCATCGTCATGCTTTCTTCCTCCGCAAGGGCCGCCAACATCGGCCATCAGCCCGCGCCGTGACTATGGCGGCGGTGCCCCTGCGCCTCCATGGGCGTTTGCGCCGCAACGCGCGCGGGTTCCTCCTCGAAATGGACGACGGCCACGTCTGGCGGCTCAGGGGCGCGCAGGATTTCCCGCCGCTCCTCGACACGGAGGTTATCGTCGAGGCACGCAAGGCCAGCAGTAGCCTCCTCGACGTTCTCTGGATGGGACCGGCGTAGCGATTCCGAGCGGGAGGCTCCGCGCTCTTCCCCAAGCGTCGCGCTGGCGGCAACGTCGCTGCGAACCTCGGCGAGGACGCCTCGGCCCGCAATCACCCTCGGAGCAGGTCTGTCATCGCATCCGGAGCCGCCCTCGCAGGATCTCGGCGTGCCAGGGCTGGTCCGGGCAAGCAAGGGCTGCCTCCGCCCAAGCTCCGGTAGAAGAAAATGGGCCTGCCGACGGGATTGCCTGTCCCAAAGGTGTCGGCAGGCCCATTTTCTTCAACCTCCACTAGGGCGCAGCGCGACGTCCCTTGCTTGCCCGGACCAGCCCTGACCCTTGAGCCCCGGCGAAGGCGGCTCCGGATGCGATGACAGACAGGCACCCGCTTCTCCTCAGGTGATCAGGAAGGAATGGCTTCGCCATGCTTTTCTTTGTTCGGGCCGCTACCGCGGCCGTTTTTTTGGCTCAGGCTCACCAGATACGATGAAAATCTGTCAAGTAAACAATGAAATATACTCAATGGAGGGGAGAGAATATAAGTATAGATGCGGATGGGGATTGGCCTCGGAAGCACTGACTAGGAGTAAAGACAATGAATATCGGTGAGTTTAACTTGAAGAAGGGCCGTGTTGTCGGGTGGATTGCTACCCGCACAATCGACCTGCCCAAGCTGGCCTTGCGTCCCGTTGAGAGCGAAAACGAACTGGCCCCGGCCTTCGAGATCATAGCCCCCAATGTCGGCGGTCGCGTCGTGCAGGTCGGCGCGCTCTGGGAAGCTGTCGCCAAGCGGACCGGCGAAGTCTTCTACCAAGGCAACGTGGACGATCCTTCCATGCCCGAAGCCCTGCCTATCGCGCTTTTCGGCTCGATAGAGGAAGGTTTCCGCGTGGCATGGCGCAGGCAGGAACGCGACGATTTCGGCCCTGCCGTCCGCACGGCCCGGAATGATGCGCCTTCCGGCCGTGGTGGCAGTGGTGACGGAGACGACTACGGTTTCGGGGACAGCACCGCCAATGAAAACGGCGAACTGTCCAGCCAAGGCGTCGCCGCCGATCTGGACGATGAAGTCCAGTTCTAGCCGCTAGGCCGAGACGGGCCGGGGGAGCGCAGCAACGCTTCCCCGGACCCTGACCGATCATCCTGCCATCAGGAGTCAGACCCATGACCAAGAAGTCAGCTAAGAAGGCCGTTAGCACATTTGCCGACTTGCCGGAACTTATCGCAGAGGAAACCGCAACCCCCGAGTTTGAAGCGTCGTTCGGCGATCCGATGCCGCTTTCGATCATCGAGCACGGCGACGAACCGGGCGAACATGACATGCCCGAACCGTTTGCCGCGCAGAAGGTTTGCGGCGAGCTTATGACCTCGCTTTTCCTGCTACTGGAGGACACGCGGCTTTCCCCGCTTGCCCCTGATATTGCATGGGGCATCGTCAACAGCTTCCATTTCGTCGCCGGAACCTTGGAACGGCAAGAGGATAGCCAAGCCGCCAAAATCCGTGACATGACGCGCAGGATGAAGCCGGACGAGGTATTCAACAAAGACCTTGAGGATATTCAACTCAAATGCCGGTCGCTGGCAGAGCAGCGCGAAGCCGTGGAAACCATGCGGGACTACGCCGCCGCCATGTATCGCACTTGCTGGCGTCGCGCATGGGGACCGAGCAAGGGCAGCAAGGCGTCATCCGTCACCACCGCGAGCTATATTAGCGCGGTTGACTTCCTGCGGGAACGTGCCCTTGCCAAGCGCGAGAAATACCAGCCCGACGGCCTAGTCGTCGTTTCGTCCGGTCCCGCTATCTGGGACGACTGGAAACCGATTTGGGACACCATGAGCGCGATCAAGCAGCGGACGCCGCGCATGATCGTCGTCACTACGGGGCAGCGCACGGGATGGGATGCCATCGTTGCGGCATGGTGCGCGCGGGAAGGCGTGCCCTTGGTCGCCTATGCTCTAACCGGACGCGGCAAGGCAGCGTTTGCCCGCAATCGCAAGATTGGCGAACTCGACATTTCCGAAGCCGTGCTAGGCGAAGGATCGGGCATTCAGGCGAACCTCTATCAGATGCTCCGCAAGAAAGGCGTTCCTATCCACGCCTTCCGTAGGCCCGCCGATGCCCCCAAGCCGCGCAAACCGGAAGCATCCGACGCCTATTCCTTCAGGCGCGCGCGGCGCTACGCCTGACACGAGACGGCGCGGCGCTTCCCCCAAGCGTCGCGCCCCACATCGCAGCACCCCGCCAAGGCTGGCGCGCTTTCCAGCGCGCTGGCCCTTTTTCGTGCCCCCGGACGCCGCCGCGCCTGACGGCGCGGCGGCGGGGGAACCCAAAAAGGGGAAGGGCCGACAGTCTCACGCCCCCGCGCCGGGAACGGCAGCCGCGCCGTTGTCCCCCTTCGCGGGCGCTTGGGCCGTTGGCGTTTTCCCCGAACGGGAGGCATCGGGCGCAGCCGACGCCCCCTTGAGCGCGGCCAGCGCGACAGCGCCGCCCAGCCGCAACACATGGCCCAGCACGTCGCGGAACTCGCGTTCCGTCACTTGCTCGACCGGCAGCGCGGTTACGATTCCCGCATAGCGATCACGCAGCTTCTGGCGCGTTGCGGCAATCTCGCCCGCAATGCGTTTCTCGCGCGCTTCCAGATCGGCGAGCTTATCGCGTTCAGACATTTTCGGCATGACCAGTTTCCTTGTTCAGGCTGGCCCGCTCGTCACGCCCGCCTTGTCGCACAGGCGCAGCCGCGCCACAAGCGACCCCGCCGCCATGCGCGGCCAAACTCCCCCACATCGACCGACACCGCATAAGGTGCGCCCGGCAGCGGTAGAGAAGACGCAGCGACGCCGTCGCTGCGAGGCAAGCGACGCACGCGCTTCGCGGTTTGTATTGCACCGTACGCACGGGTGCTGTGGCCGGAAACGGCCCTGAAATCAGGGCTTTGTGCTGGCAGACGCGTCAGCCAGAAATCGCATAAATTGGCTGACGCGTCTGCCACCTCAGAAAATCCCTTACAAAGACCCCAGTATTTCCGCGGGTTTGCGCTGGCAGACACGTCAGCCACACTGATTTTATTGTGATTGGCGCCTGTCCGCGCTATAGTGGCGCCGCGTCGTGACCTCCTTGCCGAAGCTCCTGATGGAGCATCCACCTTGGCAAGGGTCACAATCCGAATCGACGATGCGCTTTACGAGCGGCTGCAAGTCCGCGCCCGTAAGGTCGGCGTCAGCGTCGCCGAACTCCTCCGCCCCGCGATAGACCAGGCCGCCGATCCCCGCGGAGGCTACGTCTATACGACGCAGGACGAAATCCTCTCCTGCGTCCTGCAGACGCTCTCGATCGTCGCGGCATTTGTGCGGCGCCGTTCGCCCGAAACCCTCGAACAGGGCATGGCGGACGCGAAGGCGCTGCTCGACGCGAAGGGCCTGCTCGGACCGGAACAGCAATCATGAACCGGCGCGCGGATTGCCCCGTCGCCGGCGTGCCTGTCGCGTCCCGGTATCCCGCCACGGGGGTCGAACCCAGTGCGGTTATCGATCGCCACCGGTCACCGCCGTTCCAGCGCTTCCTCGATGCGGGGGCATCGCGACCAGGCGCGCATCCCGTGCAGGGGAGCGCGCGGCGATGAGCATCTTCCGCAACGACACGCTGGGGAGCTGGACCCGCGGCGGCCAGGCCATCGTCCACAATGTGAGGATGACCACCCAGGTCTTCTTCCAGACGGTGATCGCCGGGATCGTACTCTGGGCAATGGGCACTGGCTGGTATGCCTTCGAGAAGTCGAACGAGTATCAGCGCTTCGTGCTGGTCAAGATGGCGGAGGCCAGCTTCAAGGCCGATACCGCGCGGGGGACCAGCGACCCGATGCTGTTCCGCACTCGCGACGGGCGGCAATACTGGACCTCCGCCGACGCGCTGCTCGACTCCAACATCGGCAAGCAGTCGCTCCGCAAGCTGGAAAAGGATCTCATTCACGGGGCGGCGATTGCGGGGATTGGGGCGCTCGCCGCGCTGGTCTTCGCCTGGTTCTATTTTACTCGAACGGGGCGGGGCCTCGGGTCCAACGAATATCTGCGCGGCGCCCGCTTCGGGACGACCTCCGAAATCCGCCGCGCGCTGCGGGGGCAGAAGAAGGGCGTCCTCACGATCGGCGGGGTCACCGTGCCCGATGCCTTCGAGCCGGAGCATATCCTGCTGGTCGGCGCGCCCGGAACGGGGAAGACCAATCTCATCACCACCATGCTCGAAGGGGTACGCAAGGCGGGGAAGCGGGCGATCGTCTATGACACCGCCGGGAGCTTCGTCGAGAAGTTCTATCGCCCCGGCACGGACATCCTGCTCAACCCACTGGACCGGCGCACCGACATCTGGAGTCCCTGGGTCGATGTCCCGCAGGAGTATCATTACGACCAGATCGCGGAATCGACGATCCCCGACAAGCATGGTGACCCCTTCTGGTCGAAGGCTGCGCGCGGCACGCTGGTCGCCGTCCTGCGCAAGCTTGCGAAGCAGAAGCACACCCTGATCTCGGTCCTGCTCGACCGGGTGCTGCGCTCCCCGCTCGCGGATCTCGCTGCCTATGTGAAGGGCACCGATGCCGCTGCCTTCATCTCCGCCGAGGGCGAACGGACCTCGGCCGGCGTTCAGGCCGAGCTTGCCTCGGTGATGCGCAGCTTCGCCTATCTCGACGATACCGAGGACGGCTTCTCGATCCGCAAATGGGTCGAGAACGAGAAGGACGACAGCTGGCTATTCGTCACCGTCAAGGCCGACCAGCTTCCCTCGCTGCGTCCCCTGATCACCGTCTGGCTCGATATCGCGATCAGCGCGATCATGAGCCTCGCGCCCGATCGCAACCGGCGACTCTATTGCGTCATCGACGAGCTGCCCACGCTCCAGAAACTACCCAGCCTCTCCGACTTCCTTGCCCGCGCGCGTAAATATGGCGGCTGCGGCATCTTGGGCTTTCAGTCCTATCCCCAACTCAATGCGACCTACGGCAAGGAGGATGCAGCCGCGATCACCGGCTACTGCTCCACCTGGGTCGCGCTCCGGGCGAACGATACCGACACGGCGGAGTTGATCTCCAAGAATCTCGGCCGGGTCGAGCAGGTCGAGGCGAACGAGGGCATGTCCTACGGCGTCAACGACATGCGCGACGGGGTCAACCTGTCGCGCATGCAGGTGACCCGGCCGCTGGTGATGGACACCGAGGTCAATCATCTGCCTAACCTGACCGGCTTCCTCCGGTTCGGCCGCAATCTCCCCGTCGTGCGGTTCACCGACCGCTTCAATCCACTTCCCGGTATCGCGCCTGCTTTCGTCGAGCGAACCGAGCCGCCTAAGCGCCTGCCGCTCGGCAAGGCGATCATCTCCCAGGCATGGGCGCGGCGCCGCGCGATCCAGACGCAGCAGGCCGCGGCACGGCACGGGCAGCCTCCCGCTCCACCGGCCGCGTCGGACGCATCGTCCTCCCCCTGCAAGCCGCAGGGTGATCTGTTCTCACAGCGCGAGAATCCGCCGCCGGCAAACGAGGCGACCGGCGTGCCGGGTCCCGAAGAGGCCGCGCGGCCGGAGGAGGAGTTCGGGCCGCCCGAGTCCGTCGAACCGGATATGGCCGACGACGGTGCGCCGATCGTCGATCCCCCGGATGAGGAGAATGTCGTCGCGAGCCCCGTGCCCCTGCTGGGTGCGGCGCGCGGCACCATCCGCGTGAAGCTCTCCAGCCATGGCCGCTCCGAAGGGCCGCGCGAAAAGGCTAAGCCCGCATGATCCATCCCCGCCGCCTCAAGGGCACGGCCGCCAACATCGCCCGCTACTACACGATCGGCGATTATTACACCAAGGGCGGCAACGAACCGTCAGAATGGGGTGGCAAGCTTGCCCCCAGTCTCGGCCTGTCGGGACCTGTCGACCCCAAGCAGTTCGAGGAACTGCTCGGCGGCAAGATCGGCGACCAGCAGCTCGGCCGCCGGCGCAAGGAAGGCATCCAGCACCATCCCGGCTGGGACTTCACCATCAGCGCCCCCAAGTCGATCTCGATCCTGGCGCTGGTGACGGGAGACGACCGTATCCTTGCCGCGCATGAGCGGGCGGTCGGGGTCGCGCTTGCCTATGCCGAGGAACATGCCGAACTGCGCCGCAGGGTGGAGGGCGAGATCGTCCATGAGACGACCGGCCGGCTGCTGTTCGCGCGCTTCACCGAGCATGCGAGCCGCGAGGGAGACCCGCACCTGCATACCCATGTCGTCGTTCTCAACATGACCAATCATCTCAATGGCGACCGCATGTCGAGCCTCGAGACGCGCTCGATGTATGCCGAGCAGCTCGTGATGGGCCAGATCTATCGCAACGAGCTTGCCCGTGACGTGCGCGAGATCGGTCACGAGATCACGTTCGATCCGCGCAAGGGGCTGTTCGAGGTCGAGGGCGTCCCTGGCCAGCTGATCCGTGACTATTCGCAGCGCGCCGAGCAGATCAACGCCCATGCCGCCGAACGTGGCTACGAAGGGCAGGCCATGCGCCGCGTCTCTTTCTTCGAGACGCGCAAGGCCAAGGAAAAGGTCGGGCTGGACGAACTGCAGGAGCGATGGAGCAAGCGCGCCGAGCCTTATCGCGAAGATCTCGACAGGCTCCAGGCGGCCGCCCGGGAACGCGGTGAACAGACGATCGAAACCGACCCGCGTGTTGCACGCCGCGCCGCCCTGTTCGGCATCCGCCAGAGCGAAACGCGCGAGGCGGTCAATAATATCGGGCGGCTCTATCGTGTGGCGCTCGCATCCCATGTTGGGGAGGTACGGTTCGGCGACGTGCGGCCGTTGTTCGAAACGCAGGAAGCTTCCGCCAAGCTCTTCGTCACCGTCCGGCAGACCGGCGATCAGCCGCTCCCGCGCGGACGCACCTCGCGCCGGACCGCCAAACTCGAACTGGCGCTGTCCGAGCATATATCGCTCGCGATGCGCGATGCCTCTCCGGCGGCTACCGCCGAACGCCTGGCCGAAGTCGCCGCGGCCCAGGGTCTTAACGCAGAGCAGGCCGCGGCGCTGATCGCAATCGGCAGCGGCACCAACCGGGCGGTCGGCGTCCATGGTGCGGGTGGCGTCGGCAAGTCGACCCTGGTCCGCGCTCTGGTCGAGGCAACACGTGACGACCATGTCACCGTCGCGCTCGCGCCGACGTCTTCGGCGGCAGCGGAACTCGGGCGCAAGGCAGGCATCGAGTCCCGCACGCTCGCTTCGCTTCTCGCGAGCGGCGGCCATGGCCTGATCGACCGGCATATTCTTGTGGTGGACGAGGCGGGCCAGCTCGGTAACCGGCAGGCGCTGCGCGTGTTGGAAATCAGCCGCGCCACCGGTGCGCGTCTCATCTTCCTCGGCGACAACAAGCAGACCGGCGCGATCGAGCAGGGCAAGGCCTACTGGCTGCTCCAGCAATTGGGACTGCCGACCAGTCAGCTGAAGGAAGCGATGCGCCAGAAAACCGGCTCCACGCAGGAGGCCGCCGACCTCGCGCGCAAGGGCGACTATGCCGAGTCGCTCGCCGCACTCGATCGCGTGACCACGGGCGCCAGCGCCGAAGATCTTGCCAAAGGCATGGTCGCCGACTGGACCCGCCTCAAGCCGGAGATGCGCGCCGACACCAATATCCTCGTCCTCGACAATGCGACCCGCCTGATCGTCAACAGCCATATCCGCGAGGTGCTGAAGCGCGAGGGAACGGTCGCGGCGGAAGAGCATCGCCTCGAGGTGCTGACGCCATCCGGCATGACCGACCAAGAAAAGGCGATGGCGCGCTTCTACAGCGAAGGCCAGGTGGTGAAGTTCTCGCGCGACAATCCGGGGCTGGGGATCGCGCGCGATGTGGACTATCGCGTCGTAGGCATCGGCCGGAACAACCACGGCCGCCAGGTGGTGCGGCTGGCCGACGAGCATGGCCGCATCATCGAATGGCGTCCGGGGCTCGGCAAGGCGGCCCACGTCAACGTCTTCCTGACCGAACACCGCGAGATCGCCCAGGGCGACCGCATTCAGTGGCGGCTTCTCAACAAGGAGATCGACGTCAAGAACGCCGAGCGCGGCACGGTGCTGGCGCTCGATGGTCATATCGCGACCATCCGATGGGATCGGGGCGAGCGCGTCCAGCAGGTCGATCTGTCCGAGCACCGGACCTGGGACCACGGCTATGCCGAGACCGTCTATTCGGCGCAGTCGAAGACCTATGCCCGCGTCTATGTGCTTGCGCCGGTCGAGTCCGGCCTGGTCAACGGCCAGAACTACTACACCGCGATCACGCGCGCCGCCTATGGTGTGAAGCTCTGGACCGAGAACCAGAAGCGCCTTGCGGCCAAGCTCGCTTCGCGCTCCGGCGAGAAGACGTCCTCGCTAGAGGGGCTTGGGCGGATCAGGGCCGACAGCCACAAGGTCCGCGGGCTCCGCCACAAGGACCGGCACGACCGCTCGCGCGAAGACAATGCTCGCGAGCGCGACGCCCGCAAGGCCGAACGGGAACAGCGCGAACGCGAGCGCCAGGAGTGGGCCAACCGCTCGGGCGGCTTTGCCGAGATTCTCGCGGGCCGCGCGCAGGGGGCCGCTTCGCTGGTCGATCGCTTTCTGCGCGGCACGATCGAGCGCGATCGCGCCGATCCGGCGCGCGCACCCGGCCGCGCCGATGCCCCCGAGCCTGCTCACCAGCCCGAACCGCAACCGCAGCATGACCATGGCGGTCATGGCGGCGGACACGACCGATAGGAGAGGCCCCCATGAACATGAATCTTGTTTTGCTCCTGATCCTCTGTGCCACGCTCATCGCCCTTGTCATACGCCACTATCGCGTCCCGATCCGTCATCGCTGGCGACGGCGGCAGGCGCGCGAGATGTGCGAACAGCTGCGCGGGCGCGACCGCGACCAGCCTGCCGGTGTCCATTATGCTCGGCTGCGCGCCATGGACCCGCTGGCGTTCGAGGAACTGCTGCTCGAGGCCTTCGAGCGCCGCGGGTACCGCATCATCCGCAACCGGCGCTATACGGGCGATGGCGGTGTCGACGGCGAGGTCATCATCGATGGCGAGCGCTGGCTGATTCAGGCTAAGCGCTATCGCGATGCCATCCGGCCCGAGCATGTGTGGGACTTCGCGCAGCTCTGCGCGGTCCGACGGCGGCGCGGCCTGTTCATTCATACCGGACGCACCGGCGGCATGAGCCGTTCAGTCGTCGATCGCGCCACCGGCATCGAGATCGTGTCGGGACAGCGCCTGCTCGCCCTGTTGACCGGAGCGCCGTTCCATCCGGAACCCCCGCCGCGGCGCTGTCCTGTCGGTCCGGGCCGTTCCGGCTATCGCGATCGGGCGCCACAATGATCGAGCGTGGATCACGGAGCAATCGCTGGCCGACCTTCCGCATGGCACTCGCGGCCGTCGCAATCCTGTCCGCCATGCTGACACCCGCGCCCGCGCTGGCGAAGCAGGCCGCGCCCGGCGAGGCGGCCGAGATCGCCCGCTGCATCCGCGTCGCCGCGCGCGGGCTTGGCTGGCTCGAAAAGACGCTCTGGGGCCTTCGCACGCAGGAAGCAGGCTGGATCGGCGCGGAGATCGCCAATACCAACGGCACGCACGATCTCGGACCGCTCCAGATTAACACATGGTGGGTGCCGCGCCTGGCCCGGCTGATCGACAGGCCCGAGCATCAGGTAAGGCATTGGCTGCGCTACAATGCCTGCTTCAATGCCGAAGCCGCGCGCTGGATTTTCCTCTCCGGATTGGAGACGACCGGCGCCTATTGGAAGGCGGTCGGCGTGTATCACAGTCCCACCGGCTGGCGGCAGCGCGCCTATGCCGCGAAGGTCGCGAACCATATGCGAATCCGGTTCGGCCCGGACGTGTTTGCGGCGAGCAGCGCGGGAGAGCGTCGGTAGATGCGCCGAGGAGGCGTTGGGAGAGACCGGTTCCGACGATAGGGATAAGAGGTCGGTCCCCCGAAGGGATCAGCATGGATCGGAGCCGGTTCAGCACGATCGGTGCGAGAAGTGCAGCCATCAACCCGGCTACGAGAAATGCACACATCCAACGTTCGCTGCCGATCAGGAGAATGAGCTCCGCGAGCATGATCAGTTGCAATATTGCGACGCCGCCGACATGGGCCGTGCGGGCCAAGCTGTTGCTTACGGCTACAGCTTGAGTGGTCGCCGGATATTTCAAGGGCGGGTCCGCCGGTTTCACATCGAAGACGGGTCGGTTGAGCGAGGAAGCCCGCTCGGTGGATTGGGCGGTGGCACCCGCACAACCACTATCCGTGTGGAGCCGTCGACCGGAAAGGGAATTCCCTTGGCCTCCCAGACCGTGCCGTCGACGGTGATCTGCTCCTCGTCATCGTCAAGGGACTGGTCCGTCTGGAGCCTTATCTGGAGACAGCCGCCGGGGCGCCTGAGCGTTACTTCGGCTTTGTCCCAGGCCTTCGGCATTGCGGGGCGGATCCGTATTTCGCCGCCGGCCAGGCGAACCCCGAGTATTTCCTCGACGGCCAGTCGCCACGCCCATGCCGCGGCACCCGTGTACCAGGTCCAGCCGCCACGGCCGAGATGCGGCGCGACACCCGCAATGTCGGCCGCGACGGCATAGGGTTCGGTTCTGTAACGGACCGCGTCGTCGTGGGTCTGCGCATGGACGATCGGATTGATGCGATCGAACAGCGATTTTGCCGCATCGCCATCGCGCAAGCGGGCGAACGCGATCGCCAGCCACGTCGCTGCATGGGTATATTGGCCGCCATTCTCGCGGATGCCCGGCGGATAGGCCTTGATATAGCCCGGCTCGCGCGGTGTGCGGTCGAAAGGCGGGTCGAGCAGGCGCACGAGGTGGTCATCCTCGCGGGCCAGATGGTGCCGTGCGGATGCGAGCGCCGTGCGCGCCCGCTCGGGATCTCCGGCGCCGGATAGGACGGACCAGGATTGGGCGATGGAATCGATGCGGCATTCCTGCTCCTCGGATGTGCCCCACGGCCTTCCATCGTCGTCAAAGGCGCGCAGATACCATTCCCCATCCCAGCCGGACTGCTCGACCGCGGCGACGAGGGATTCCGCACGGCCGCTCCAACGGTCGCGAAATTCGTTCTGCCCGTCATCGACGCAGTGACGCGTGAAGTTCCGGATAGTCGCGATGAGGAACCAGGCGAGCCATATGCTTTCGCCGCGTCCGCGGTTGCCGACACGGTCCATGCCGTCGTTCCAGTCGCCGGCGCCGATCAGTGGAAGGCCGTGCGACCCGAAGCGATAGGCGTGGGACAGCGCGCGGTCGCAGTGGACGAAGAGCGGCTGAGTGTAGTCGGTAACGTCGAACCGGGCGTACCGGTCGGGCTCGTCGACCGCGAGCGGCGGCGCGCGCAAAAAGGGGACAAGTTCGTCCAGGATTCCTTTGTCCCCGGTCGCCTCGACATAGTGCGCGACGGCATAGGGCAGCCAGACGAGGTCGTCCGAGCAGCGGGTCCGGACACCACGGTCGAAAGGCGGATGCCACCAGTGCAGCACATCGCCCTCTTCGAACTGGTGCGCGGCAGCAGTGAGGATATGATGACGTGCGGCGGCCGGATCCGCGTGGATCTGCGCAAGGACGTCCTGAAGCTGGTCGCGAAAGCCGAACGCACCGCTGGCCTGATAGAAACCGGCGCGGGCGCGCACGCGGGCGCTGAGCGATTGGTGAGGCAGCCAGCGGTTGACCATCAGGTCGAAAGTCGGATCGGGTGTCTTGACCTGGACCTTTCCCAGTCTGTCGGCCCACACCGTCGCACAGGTCTGTGCCGCGGCCTCGATGGTCGATGGTTCCTGCCAGTGTTTGACGAGGTTGCGGACATGCTCGAGGTCATCGCCCTGACCGAGCACGAAGCATACTTCGGTCGTTCCATCGGGAGGAATGTCCAGATGGACCTGGAGCGCCGCGCAGCAGTCGTCGCCGGCGGAAGCCTGTCTGTTACCCAGATCCCAGTTGAGCAGTCCGGCGGGCAGGGCGGGGTCTGCCCGGAGGCCATGGAAATCGCGGCGCGAGGTGGTCAGACTATGCACCGGGAGCGTCGTGGCGAGGAAGGCGACACGATCGCCGAACTCGTCGGTCCAGGGATTGCGACCGAGAACGGCATGGCAGGCCGGATCATAGCGTGACGTGCGCAATGGCGCCTGTTCTCCCCGCACAGCGCCAAGCAGCCACTCGGTATAGTAAGTCGCTGTGACCCGGCGCGAGCGGGCGGTTCGATTGCGCAGCCGTAGCCGGACGAGTTTGACCGGATCGGTGACAGGTACGAAGACCGAGAGTTCTTGCTCCAGGCCTTCGCTGTCCCGGTGCCATGCGGTCCGGTCGGGGCCTTGGTGGACGCGGCAGGCCGAGTTCCCGCCCGCCGGCAAAGGCGTGGGCGTCCAGACGCGCGCGTTTTCCTCGTCGCGAAGGTAGAGGCGTTCGCCCTGGGGATCCTCGATCGGATCGTTGAACCAGGGCGTGAGCCTGTTCTCGCCGCTGTTGATCGCCCAGGTGAAACCAAGTCCGGCCTCGGTGACGATCGTGCCGAAAGCGTCGTTGGTGAGGACGTTGGACCAGGGTGCCGGCGTGGGAGCGTGGGGTTCGAGATAGATTATGTAGTCGCCGGTATCGGGGGCAAAGCCGCCCCAGCCATTGTCGAACCGCAGATCGGCCGGCCTGGGCACCGCTGCTGTCGGGACTGGGCGCGCGCTCGCTTCGACCGGCGCGAACGGTGGACCCGGGTGAGGGGGCTGGTCGCAGCGGACGAGCTGATCGGCCAATGTGCCACTCCCTTCCTCGAGGATCAGCCTGGCCGTCTGTTCCAGCAGGGCGGAGCGCTCGCCGTCGGAGGGGCCGATCCCGACAAGATGGATGCCGCCATGTGCGCCCAGCCGATCCTGCGCGCCCGCCTCCTTCAGAACGTCGAGAAGGCGTTCGCGCACGGGTTCGATATAGCCCGAAGTCCCTTCATGGGCGATCACAAGGTCGATCAGCACGCCGCGTTGGTTCCCGAGCCTGTGTGCCGCGAGGAGGAAGCGGAGCAGACCGGTTTGCTCCGCCGTCCCGGCGCGCAGCAACAGAATGGGATGATCTCCCGAAATACCGAGCGCCCAAAGGTCTCCGCGCCGGAACAGCCTCGAGCCGGCGGGCGCCGCAGCGGGGCGGGCGGTCAAGATATGGGACAGCAGCGCCTGTGCCCGGGGAACGAGGTGCGGCTGGAGCCCCAGCCCGTGCATCGCCCGCGCCGTTGCCGTCGCGGCGTCGCTGACGGCCCAATCGAGCGAGGGCAGGGTCGCGTAGCGTTCGGCGATATCGAGCGCAGATTGGCGGGACCCTGCCGCGATCGTTACGAAAGCCAGCTCGCGGCGGCCGCGAGGCGGCAAGACGATCTTGACCCTGATCGCGCAGATGGGATCGAGGGTCCATCCCAAGCCGCCAGCGAGCCGTTCTTGGGTCATGGCGGCGGCGTGCGATACGCGGCCGTGGCGCCCGAGGAAGGATCTTCGATCAGCCTCGAGACCGAGCAGCGTGATCCCTTCGTCATCGCCGAGCACGCGGCTCAGCAGGACGGGCGGCCGCTCGGACGAATTGCGCGGCCGCCGCGTAAACAATAGTCCATCTCCTCCGGGCAGGGCCTCCGCGCCCACGAACAGCTTGCTGAAGGCCGGGTGCCGCGCCGCATCCTGCGCGGGAGCCAGCACGACCTGTGCGTAGCCGGTCACTTCGATCGTACGGGGACGATCCTCGTCGTTGACCAGCGTGATGCGTCTGATCTCGAGGTCGTCACTCTGGGCGACGTTGACCCTCGTCGTGACCGACACGCCATGCGCGCGGCAATGGAATTCCACTTGATGGGCGTGGAAGACGACGTCCGGCGGCTCGCCTGGGGCGGGGCAGGGGCCACCTGTCGCGGACCAGAGATTGCCCCGATCGAGATCGCGCAGGTAGAGCCAGAAGCCTGCGTCGCCATCGGCGGGATCGATGGAAGTGAGCGCATGCTGGTTCCAGCCAAGCCCGCCCGCGCCATCGGTGCGGATGCGGCTCGAGAGACGGCCGTTGCCAAGGATCTGCCAAGCATGCTCGCCATTGCGTCGGTCGGGCGACCAGGCATGGAGTCCAGGGATCGCTCCCTCGGCTTGAGCCGGTGGCTCGCGAACTTCCACACGCGCTATTTCGGGCGGCAGCTCCCATGGAATACGTTCGTTGAGCAGAAGATCGACCGTGCGGGCGTAGGGGTCCGCATGGAACCAGCGCACCAGCATGTTGTCGCACAGGGCGTTCCCGAGCGCGGCAAGGCTCATGCCCTGGTGATGCGCCATGTAGGAGCGGACCAGCGCGAAGTGTTCGCCCGACGGCAGCCGCTCTGGCGTAAAATCGGCAGCTTCGAAGAAGCCATACCGGCCGATCAACTGAAGTTCGGCGAGCAGCTTGAGGTTTCTCGTCGCCAGTGCTGGCCGGATCGTGAGAGCGAGCGCGGTCGCATAGGGGCTCACTACAAGGTCGCGGCCAAGGCCCCGCTGCAGCCCGAGGGCAGGGACGCCGAACGCATGATAACGATAGACGCGATCCGGACCCATGGAGGCGAAGGACGATTCGGAAACGCCCCAGGGGATGCCGTGCGCCTTGCCGAAAGCGGCCTGAATGCTGATGGCAGTCCGATCGCTCATTCCGAGCAGAGTGCCGGGGTCGCTGCGCAGGAAGATGTTCGGCATGAGATACTCGAACATCGAGCCGTTCCAGGAAACCAGCGCGAGACCGACCTCCTGCTTCGTGATGGGGCGGCCGAGGTGAAACCAGTGAGACGGATCAATATCGCCCTTCGCGATAGCGAAAAAGCTGGCGAGACGCGCCTCGCTGGCGAGCAAGTCGTAGTGATGCGGGTCGATGCGGTCGGCGCTGACGTTGTAACCAATGTGGAAGAGCCGGCTGCCCCCATCGAGCAGGAAGGCAAAGTCCATCGCGTGGGCGGCGGCAGCCGCGCGGCGCGATAGGCCGCCGAGACGATCGTAAAGCTCGTACGAGGCCGCCTGGCCCTGTTCGATCGCCGCCAGAACCGCGTCTACCCATTGCCGGCTCGGGTCCGACACAGACGTCTGCCTGAACGCTTCGAGGACGCTGGTGGCCTGCCTCGCGCGGACTCCCAGTGTCGGACTGGAGCCACTTGCCAGGAGGGCGGCGACCCTTGCCGCGGTCTCAGCGCAATCAGCCGGGCGATTTTTGAGAATCTCCCACCATGGCGAGAACATCCGCAAGTCGCCCCGCATTCTGGTCAGATGATGGTCGAGGCGTTCGAGCCAGGCCTGGATGTCGCGCAAGGTGCCGATATCGGATTGGGCAGTGCCGGCCGCCATCAGGCCGATCTGCTCGCGCAGTTTCGGCAGGCAGGTCGAAATGAGATCGTCGATCCCTTGGTACCACGCCGGTTCGTCAGCGCCGATGCGCTCCGCCGTCTGGCGCATGGCCGCAAGGATCGTGCCGGCGGCTGAGGAGGCCTCGACCGACCCGATTGCCTGGACGAGCAGCTCGATGTTGTCCTCGAGTCCAAGCCAGAGATCGGCCGCCACCGGCGGCACGCTTCCCGCTTCGCGAAGCGCCTGGGCGACGGTGATCAGGCAGACCGCGAGATTGCCGCTGTCGACCGTGGATACGTAGCGTGGCTCGAGGGCCGCGAGCGTCCTGGTGTCGTACCAGTTGAGGATGTGGCCGCGGTAGCGTTCCAGACGGTCGAGGCTGTCGAGCGTGTCGCCAAGGCGGGTCGCGACCTCGTTGAGGCCGACATGCCCGAGCCGCCACGCGGTCAGAATCGACACCAGCAGCATGCCGATGTTGGTTGGCGATGTGCGGTGGGCGATCTCTTCGTCAGGGGGCTCCTGATAGTTGTCGGGAGGCAGCCAGTTGTCCTCGGGCCGCACGAACGTCTCGAAGAACAACCAGGTACGCCGGGCCATGAGCCTGAGGAATTTCCTGTCCGCCGGGGGCAATGGTTCCTGCGACGGCTGGAGAGGACGGCTGATCCGGATCGCGATCTCCGGCGCCAGGAACCAGAGCAGCAGAAGCGGCGCCGCGACCGGCAGCGAAGCCGGGGCAACGGCAAACAAAGCGCCGGCGATCACCGTTGCGAGCAGTGGAGAGGCGGCCATCTCGCGCCAGGCCGCGATGCGCGGATGGCGCGCTGCGTTTCGCGCGGCCGTATGAGCGGCGGATGTCCACTCCAGGCGGCGGCGCCCCGACCGAAGCCTCCAGATCGTAACCGCGATCGCGTGCAGCGCGATGAAGGAGTCGCTCACGAGGAAGGCGATGGCGAGGGTCCAGCGCCCCAACTGGTCGGTCAGGCGGCGCAGGACGCGGTGCATCACGCCGCGCCGCCGGCCCTGCGCGAAACCCGTCACAAGGTCGGTGAAAAGGTAGGCGCCGGGCGCGACGACCGCGAGCAGGGTCCAGACCCATGGCTCGCCGTGGAGAAGGAACCATCCGCCCAGGAGCAGGGCGACGATACTGGCGGGCACCAGACTGCGCCGCAGATTGTCGAAAATCTTGAGACGGTCGAACCAGCCGAGCCGGTTGCGCAGCCAACGCCCGTCGCGGCCTGGCACGAAGGGCAACAGCCAGGGCAGGATTTGCCAGTCTCCGCGCACCCATCTGTGCCAGCGCCCGGCGAAGTCGAGATAGCCGGTCGGAAACTCTTCATAGACGATCACGTCGCTCACCAGCGCGGCGCGTCCGTGCAGTCCCTCGAAGAGGTCGTGGCTCAGCAGGGCATTTTCGGGGATGCGCCCTTCGAGGCTTCGTTCGAACGCAGCGACGTCGTAAAGGCCCTTGCCGACGAAGACGCCGGTGCCGAGGAGATCCTGGTACACGTCGGAGACAGCGCGCGAGTATATGTCGATCGTCGTGTCCCCGCCGTACAAGCGGGCGAACAGGGATTGGCCGGTGGCTTCGGGAGCGAGTTCGACGCGGGGCTGAAGGATCGTATAGCCCCGTTCGATGCAGCCGGTTTCGGGGTCGAAATGAGCGCGGTTGAGAGGATGGGCCAGCGTGCCCACCAGACGCCGGACAACCCCGGGCGCGAGACGCGTATCCGCGTCTACTGTCATCACGAAACGGCATTGCCTAAGCGCTTCCGTCCGTCCCGCCGTAAGGCTGAACGGCATCGCATCGCCACGCAGCACGAAGGCATTGAACTGCTCCAGCTTTCCGCGCTTACGCTCCCAGCCCATCCAGCAGCCCTGCGCCGCATTGAAGAGCCGTGGGCGATGGAGCAAATGAAAGGGACCGTGGCCTTTGGGATCCGCATAGCGCGCGTTCAGGTCCTCGATGCCTGCGATCAGCGCGGCTTCGATCTCGGTGTCGGTGGGAAGCGTCGCGGTATCTGCGTCGGCCAAGTCGCTGAGAAGCACGAATGCGAGGCTCGCGTCGGGACTGGAGAGGCGGTGCGCTTCGAGGCGCTGGAGCAGCGGGGGGACGTCGGACACCTGGGCGAGGAGAACGGGCATCACGACCGCGGTCGCGCAGTCCTTGGGGATGCCCTTTTTGAAAGCCAGTTTGGGAAGGACTCGAGGCGGTGTGATTTGGGTCACGAGCCAGTTCACGAAGGTTATGCTGATGATCGAGGCAGGTAGCAGCGTGAGCGCGATGCAAAGCAGCAAGGATCGGGGAGGCGCGCCAGACCAGACGAGATACCAGGTCGGAAGGGCAAAGGCTGCAAGCCCAGCGAGGAGCAGGCCGGCTGCATACAGACCGCCAGGATGACGCAGCGCGCGCCGCATCGTCGATCCGAACGTCCAGGGGCGAGGATCGAGGGCATCCGCGAAAAGCCGCCGTCCCGCATCGACCAGCCAGTAGCCGACGTGACCCGAAGGGGTTTCGCTCGTGGTATGGCATTGCCGCAGGGCGCGTTGCGCCACGTCCCATTCAGGCAGGCCGGACTGCTTGGCAAGCTGCTCGACAGCGTGCCGATATCGGTCTCGGGTTTCGAAATCCATGCGTGCGTAGATGCCGGCCGGATCTCGCTTGAGGATCGTCTCGACCCGGCTGGTTCGATCGAAGAAGTCGTTCCACTGGATGGTCGCGGTCACCGCGAGATTGGCGATCCCTCGCGCGACGCATTCGGTGTCGTCGATCGCCGCAATCGACGTGCCGGGTGTATCATCCACCTGGAATGGGGGGGCGATCTGGGGAAAGAGGCGAGAAAAGCCTGTGACCAGAAGTTCTAGGCTGACGATGCGCAGCATCGTGGGGAATGCCCAGGTCTCCGCGATGCTGAGGGGCAGTTTCTTCTGATAGCGGTCGATGAACTGGACGGCGATATTCAGCGACACCTGCAGGTGGGACGCCTGCAGGAAAGCATGGGCGAGCTGATGGATGCGCGGCCGCCTGAGGCCAGCTTCGGCGAGGCCGGGAAGCTTTGCGTAGAATTCGGCGGGAAGATCCTCGCGAATCTGGAGGATTGCGCGCTGGATCTGATAGTCGTTGTCGAGCAGCCATTCGGCGGCGGCGCTGCCGTGCCGATCGGCTTGGGCAGCTTCCTGGCGGGCTCGGGTCAGCCAGTCCTTCATCGCGTCGAGATGCGACCAGATCGGGAGGGGCGCGGAGTTGCCGATCAGTCCGGTGAGCTGATGGCGGGAGGCAGCCTCGTCTGCCGCCCCAACGATGGGGTCGTTCTCCTCGATATCGGCCATGATCAGGCCTGGGTCGCGAGCGGTAACCGGAGGCGATCGTTCCCATTCTGGATGGACGTTTGAGCATTGCGGCTCGTCGCGGGCGTCACCAGCATCGGCACGTTGCAGTGCGCCATCAGGTAGGAGGCAACCGTCCCATAGGGGAGATCGGAGACATGCTGATGGTTATGCCCGCGCGCTGACAATATGGCGAGATCTGCACCCTCTCGCCGGATGAGGTCGTTGAGCGCTTCGCGCACATCCTCGCCGCGGATCGAGATGGTGCGCACGCGCAAGCCGGACGATGACAAGTTGGATCGGGTTCGGTCCAGATAGCTTCGAGCGGCTTGCTCGTTGCGCTCGATCAGACCTTGCCGGAGTCTCTTGTCCTCGACCTCCAGGGGGCGCGCTTCAATCATTTCGGGGGTAGGCACGACATGAACGAGGAGAAGTTCCGCATCAGCGGTCCTTGCGAGTCGTGCGGCGAGGGGCAGGACGCTTTCCGCCCAGCGAGAGCCATCCAGCGGCACGACGATCCGTCTATAGGCGCCAGCCGGGGCCGGCGCCTCCACGGGGACGAGCAACACGGAGCCTGGCGCCTGCGACAGCACCTTGTGAACGGTGCCTCCCATGCCGCTGCGGCCGCTTTCCTGCGTTCCGCGTCGCCCCAGCACGACCATTCTGTCTTCGCAGTCGCGCACGAAACGGCAGATTTCTTCGGCAGCGGGGCCTTCCGCGAGTTCGATAGTGGTTTGGGTCGAGGGCGCATCAACGGCGGAGGTGCATCGATCCAGCGCGCGCAGGGCCTCGCGGCGGCGCAGGCTGCATTCGATCGGGTCCGGGCATGCATCGGGCGAATTGCCGCTGTCCAGCACTTGCAGAAGGGTTATCGGGACATCGAGCGTCGTCGCGAGCGCGAGGGCGTGCGGGTAGATCCAGGCGTTGCGATCGGAGCGGTCGATGCAGGCGACGATACCGGGCGTTTTTGGCGATGCAGGAGCCGGGGAGAGCGACGGGAACGCGGAAATGACAGACATGGGACGACCTCCAGTTGCCGTCCGTCCCCCCGGTCGCCGACGGCTTCGATTCGGGGCAGCTACATAAGGTCTGGCCTTCTGCCCGATTCCGGCCAACCTTAATGACGGTATCGGCGCGACGGTGCAGGGGACATTGGGATATTTACTAATGCCGGCGGCACAGCCTCTGTCCGGTAACGCCCCATGCGGTGGAAAGTGGCTGCGGCGTGAAATGGGCTCAGATCCGTCCTCGCAGAACTTCTCAGCCAGGCTTGCATTGCTCCGCATCCGCGACCGCGCCTATCGTCCGAACGAAGCTGTCGGGATTAAGGGAAATCGAATCGATCCCTTCGGAAACGAGGAAGGCCGCGAACTCCGGATGGTTGCTCGGCGCCTGTCCGCAGATGCCGATCTTGATCCCGGCGGCATGCGCCTTGCGGATGGCCTCCGCGATCATCCGGGTGACGGCCTCATCCCGCTCGTCGAACAGACTAGCGAGAATACCGGAATCGCGATCGACGCCGAGCACCAACTGGGTAAGGTCGTTGGATCCGATGGAGAACCCGTCGAAGCGCGTGGCGAACTGTTCCGCGAGGATCACGTTCGACGGGATTTCGCACATCATGTAGATTTGTAGTCCGTGTTCACCCCGGACGAGACCGTTGGCGGCCATCGCCTCGAGCACGCGGTCCGCTTCGGCCGGCGTGCGACAGAACGGGACCATGACGATGACGTTGGCAAAGCCCAAGGTCTCGCGGACCCGTTTGAGGGCGCGGCATTCGAGGGCGAAGCCCTCGCGGTAGCGCTCGTCATAGTAGCGCGAGGCACCGCGGAAGCCGAGCATCGGATTTTCCTCTTCCGGCTCGAAAGCGTCCCCGCCGACGAGATGCGCGTATTCGTTGGTCTTGAAGTCGCTGAGTCGCACGATCGCCGGGTGCGGATAATAGGGGCTTGCGAGTTTCGCGATGCCGCGCGCCAGAACATCCACGAAATAGTCGGCAGGCTGCGGGTAGCCGTGCGTGAGGTCGCGGATCCGGCGCTGTGTCTCCGGCGCCGTGCGTTCCGGATGGACAAGTGCCATGGGATGCACCTTGATGTGCGCATTGATGATGAACTCCATCCGCGCGAGCCCGACGCCGCGCGCCGGCAACCGCCACCACTGGAAGGCGGCGGCGGGATTCGCGATGTTGACCATTATGTCGGTTCCAGTCGCCGGCAGGGAGCCGATGTCGATATCGGTCACGGCGAAATCGAGCGCACCCTCGTAGATCGTGCCGATGTCGCCGTCGGCGCAGCTGATCGTGATTTCCTGGTTGTCCAGAAGGAGTTCGGTGGCGTTGCCGGTGCCGACGATCGCGGGCACGCCGAGCTCGCGGCTGACGATCGCGGCGTGGCTCGTCGTGCCGCCATGGTCGGTCACGATGCCGGCCGCGCGCTTCATGATCGGAACCCAGTCCGGATCGGTCGTCTCGGTGACGAGAATTGACCCGTCGCGGAACTGTTCGATGTCCGCAGCGGTGCGGATCACGCAGGCCTTGCCTGCGGCGATGGCCATGCCGATGGCGGCACCGGTCGCGAGCGGCTTGCCTTTCGGCGTGAGGCTGTAGTGCCGAAAGGAGGTGCTGCTCGACTGTGCCTGGACGGTCTCTGGCCGCGCCTGAACGATGTAGAGTTCGCCGCTTTCGCCGTCCTTCGCCCATTCCATGTCCATGGGGCGCAGGTAGTGCTCCTCGATAGCAACTGCCCAGCGCGCGAGCTGGATGATGTCCGCATTTTCGAGCACGAGCGTAGCGCGTTCCTGCGCTGTCGTTTCGACGATCCTCGTGCGGTGGCTTCCGCCCTCGCCATAGACCATGCGGAAAGCCTTGCCGCCCAGTTCCTTGTCCACGATGGGCTCGGTTCCCGGCTGCGCGAGCAGCGGCTTGAAAACGACATATTTGTCGGGGTTGACCGTGCCTTGGACCACGGTCTCGCCAAGTCCCCAAGCCGCGCTGATTACGATGGCGTCGGGAAAACCTGTCTCGGTATCGACCGAGAACATCACTCCCGAGCCTGAAAGATCCGAGCGTACCATCTGCTGGATGCCGATCGACAGCGCGACGTCGAGATGATCGAACCCCTTGGTTTCGCGATAACTGATGGCGCGATCGGTGAAGAGCGAAGCATAGCAGCGTCTGCAGGCGTCGAGGAGTTCACGCTCGCCCCGGACGTTGAGGAAGGTTTCCTGCTGGCCGGCAAAGCTCGCGTCCGGAAGATCTTCTGCCGTGGCACTGCTGCGGACGGCAACGGCCGGGCGATCAACGCCCAAGCGTCGGCTCAAGTCTCCGTAGGCCGAGAGGATTTCGTCGGCGATCTGCGCCGGAAAGCTGCTCTCGAGGAAGAGCGCGCGGATGGCAGTACCGGTTTCCTGGAGGGTGGCTTTGCCGGAATGGAACTCGCCGAGACGGGTGGCGATCCCCTGTTCGAGGCGGTTCTCGGCGACATAGGTCCGATAGGCGCTCGCGTCGGTGGCGAAGCCCGACGGGACCTTGACGCCCTTGCTGGAAAGCGCGGCGGTCATTTCACCCAGCGACGCGTTCTTGCCGCCGACCGCCGGCAGGTCGGTTATCCTGATATCCTCGAACCAGAGAACGTGCGGTTTTGACATGACCTTCCGGCTTCCCATCGGGGGGCGGCTCCATTTGAGAGCCGCCGTTCGCCTAGACCATCGCCACCCTTTGCTGCTTGGTCACTACGTAAGGATACTATGGACGATAGCCCGAGATCGCTGTGGCTGAAGGTCCCCCGCCGGAGCGCGCCGGATCGGGAATGACGGCTCAGCTGTCGGCATCGTCATTCGTGTCGATAGCGTTAGCACCTAGCGAGCGAAGGTGAAGCCACAGAGAACCGCGAACTTTACGTATGTCGATTCCGCGGCGTCCCTGCGAAGCTTCGCTGATGCACGCCTCGTCCATCCCTGAGTTCATCCCGGAGTTCGTCATCGACGATCCCTTCCGCCATCGGCAGTGCGCCATCCGCCGCGCGATCGCTCAGACTGGGAAGTGGGCCCGGAGGCCGCCATGGGTGCGATGCTAAACCGCGGCCAGGATGGGGCGGCTTATCGCGCTGCGCGGTCCGGTGCTCGATGTCGAGTTTACCCAGGTTCCGCTCCCCGCCGTCAATGAAGCGCTCCGCGTCGAAGCGGGATCGATCCCGCTGATCGCGGAGGTGCAGAGCCACATCGACGAACAGACCGTGCGCGCGGTCGCGCTTCAGCCAACCTCCGGTCTTAACCGTAATGTCGCGGTGACGGCTCTCGGCGGCCCTATCCTGGTGCCGGTCGGCGACACGGTCCTTGGACGCCTCCTCACCCCGACTGGCCAGATCGGCGACGGCGGTGAGCCGCTCGCCGCAGATGTGCCGCTGAGGCCAATTCATCGCGCACCCCCGCCGCTCGACGAGCAGAGCGCGACGACGGCAATGTTCGAGACCGGCATCAAGGTCATCGATCTGCTCGCGCCGCTTGCCGAGGGCGGCAAGGCGGCGATGTTCGGGGGCGCGGGGGTCGGCAAGACCGTGCTGGTGATGGAACTCATCAACGCGATGGTCGCGCGTTATGAAGGCGTTTCCGTCTTTGCCGGCATCGGCGAGCGGTCGCGCGAGGGCCATGAGCTGCTCACCGACATGCGCGGCTCGGGTGTGATCGACAAGACCGTGCTCGTTTTTGGGCAGATGAACGAGCCGCCGGGCGCGCGCTGGCGCGTCGGGCTGACCGCGCTCACCATCGCCGAATATTTTCGCGACGAGCAGAAGCGCAATGTCCTGCTGCTCATGGATAACGTGTTCCGCTTCGTCCAGGCCGGTAGCGAGGTGTCGGGCCTGCTTGGACGCATGCCCTCGCGCGTCGGCTACCAGCCGACGCTGGCCAGCGAGGTGGCCGCGCTGCAGGAGCGCATCGCCTCGGTGCATGGGGCGGCGGTGACCGCGATCGAGGCGGTCTATGTGCCCGCCGACGATTTCACCGACCCGGCGGTCACCACGATCTCCGCCCATCTCGACAGTTCCATTCTGCTCTCTCGCGCCATGGCCGCAGAAGGCATCTATCCCGCGGTCGATCCCCTGGGGTCCTCGTCGATCCTGCTCGATCCGCAGGTCGTGGGCGATCATCATTACGCGCTCGCCCAGCAGGTCCGAGAGACGATCGCGCATTATCGCGAACTCCAGGACATCATCTCGCTGCTCGGCATCGAGGAGCTGGGCCGCGAGGACCGGCTGATCGTCGGCAGGGCGCGGCGGCTCCAGCGCTTCCTGACCCAGCCCTTCATGGTGACGCAGGCTTTCACCGGGCAAGCCGGCCGCTCGGTGGCGCTGGCTGATACGCTTAAGGGCGTCGCGGCCATCCTGTCGGGCGAGACCGACGACTGGCCCGAGAGCGCCTTCTACATGGTGGGCGACCTTGGGGAAGCGCGGTCCCGTGTGGGGGAGGGCGCATGAAGCTGCGCATCACCGATCCGACTGCGATCCTCGTCGATGCGGACGTCGCGTCGGTTCGCGCCGAGGATGCCAGCGGCAGTTTCGGCATCCTCTCGGGCCACGCCGATTTCCTGACCGCGCTTGGCGTCTCGATCGTCTCCTGGCGGGGCGCCGATGGCGCTCCCGGCTATTGCGCGGTGCGCAACGGCATTCTGACCGTGAGCCACGGCACGGAGGTCGCGGTCGCGACGCGCGAAGGCCATGTCGGCGATGACCTTGGAACGCTCGAGCATGACGTGCTCGCGCGCTACCGCGAGCGCGACGAGGGCGAACGATCCGAACGGATCGCGTCGGCGAAGCTCAGGATGCAGGCGATCCGCCATATGGTCGAGGCCCTGCAGGGTGGTGGCCGGGAGCTTGGTCTGTGACCGCGGACAAGCCCGAGCAGCCGATCGTCGAAGCCATCCGGACCCGCGCGGAACGGCGGCGGCTTGCGCAGCGGCTTCCTTCCGTCGCCCGCAATCTCGGCCAGATCGGCGTGCTCGGCTGGCAGATCGTCCTGCCCGCGCTGGTCGGTCTCGCGATCGGCCGCTGGCTCGACCACCGGCTGGATAGCGGCATCTTCTGGACCGCGCCGCTCCTGCTCGTCGGGCTCGCCCTCGGCTGCTGGTCGGGCTGGCGCTGGATGCACCGGCAATGAGCCAGCTCTCCCCCATCCTGTTCCTGGCCCTCGGATTTGCGGTCGGCCTCGCCCATTTCGCGGCCATCGCCAGAGAAGCCGACCTCGTCACACATGGCGGCCCGGCATCGCGCCCGATCCTGCTCAGGCTCGGGCGTCTCGCCGTCACTATTCTGGTTCTCGTCATCGCCAGCCGGCAAGGGTGGCCGGCGCTTCTTGCCGCAACAACCGGCTTCATGGGCGGGCGCCAGATCATGCTCCACCGGCTCGGAGGCGCCCGATGAAATTCGCGTCACCACTTGAAAGCCATGTGCTGTTCGCGATCGGTCCGGTGCCGATCAGCCAGCCTGTGGCCACGACCTGGGGCATCATGGCTGTCCTTACAATCGGAAGCTGGCTGTTGACCCGCCGCCTTGCGTTACGCCCATCACGAGCCCAAGCGGCGCTCGAGCTGGTCGTCGAGACCGTCGCCGGCCAGATCCGCGAGACGATGGAGGCGGAGCCGCGGCGTTATCTGCCGCTGATCGGCACGCTGTTCCTGTTCCTGCTGGTCGCCAACTGGTCGTCGCTGATCCCCGGCGTCGAGCCGCCGACCGCGACCCTCGAAACCGACGCGGCGCTGGCGCTGATCGTCTTCGGCGCAACGCTCTGGTTCGGCGTCCGCGCGCTCGGGCCCAGGGCCTATCTCGCGACCTTCGCGCGCCCCTCGATCCTGCTCGCCCCGCTCAATATCGTCGAGCTCTTCACCCGCAGCTTCTCGCTGATGGTGCGCCTGTTCGGCAACGTCATGAGCGGCGTCTTCATGATCGGCGTCGTGCTGAGCCTCGCCGGGCTGCTCGTCCCGATCCCGCTCATGGCGCTCGAAATGCTGACCGGCGCGGTCCAGGCCTACATTTTCGGCGCGCTCGCCATGGTCTTTATCGGGAGCGCTATCAGCGAGAACGGCGCCCGCCCGCCATCCAAACAGGAGTCCCCCGCATGAACTGGATCCATCTCGCCAGCATCCTCGGCGCCGCTTTCGCGATCTCGATCGGCGCAATCGCCCCGGCGCTCGGGCAGGGCAGGGCCGTCGCCGCCGCGATGGACGCGATCGCGCGCCAGCCCGAAGCCGCCAACACCGTCTCGCGCACGCTGTTCGTGGGCCTCGCGATGATCGAGACGATGGCGATCTACTGCCTCGTGATCGCGCTGCTGCTGCTCTTCGCCAACCCGTTCGCCTGACATGCGGATCGACTGGTGGACGCTGGCGCTGCAGGCGGTCAATGTCCTCATCCTCGTGTGGCTGCTCGGACGCTTCCTGTTCCGTCCGGTGATGGATGCCATCGCTGCCCGCCAGGCATCGGCCCAGGCGCTGCTCGACGAAGCGCGGGAGGCAAAGGACCGGGCACAGGCCGAAGCGCAGGCGCTCAAGACGCAGAATGACGGCTTCGTCGCGGATGCGGCGGCTCGTCGCGCCGAGATCCGGACCGAGGCCGAAGCGGAGCGCCAGCGCCTCCTCGCGCAGGCCAGGCTCGAGGCGGACGCCGTCGTCGAGCAAGGCCATGCGGCGATCGATGCCGAACGCGGGCGGGTGGCGGCGCAGTGGCGGGAAAAGGCAGCGAGCCTCGACGATCACGTCCCCGATCTATGCGCGCAGATCGAGCGGACTGGACAGATCGACACCGCGCAGCGGTCCGCTCTGATGATGACGGTCAAAGCGCTGATCGAGAGCCGGCCGGCCGGCTCTGCATCATGAGCGATCGCCTCGCCGAGATTGGCCACCGGATCGAGACCGTCCGTCAGCTCGGCGCGGTGGTCAATGCCATGCAGGGCATTGCCGCGCAGCGGGCGCAGCAGGCGCGCGCGCTGCTGCCCGCGGTGCGCCGTTACGCGGAAACCGCCCGCACGGCTATCGGCCAGGCACGCCGCCTTGCCGAACCGCTGGAGCATTCTCGCAAACGGACGGATCACGCTGCAAAAGGTGGCCTTATTTTGTTCGGTGCGGAGCAAGGCTTTGCCGGCGCCTTTCCGGAGCAGTTGCTCGACGGCGCCGCGGCCGACTTGCAGGACAGGCATATTCTTCTGATTGGCGCGCGCACGGCCGCACTTGCGGCCGAGCGCGGTCTGCGCATCGCATGGAGCGCGAGCATGCCGAGCAAGGCCGATGCGCTACCCGCTCTGGCGACAAGCATCATCGACGCGCTTTACGACTTTCTGGAGGAGGCCGGCGCGGTGCCTATCACCATGGCTTATCCGGTTTGGAGCAGCGGCAAGGGCGTCTCGATCGTGCGTGCGAGCCTCCTGCCGCTCGACCTCGACACTTTCCCCACGTCCACGGCGGATCTGCCGCCGCTCATCAACATCAAGGCGGCGGACCTCATCGGCGACCTGACCGTGGAATATGTCTTCGCCCAGATCTGCGCGGCGGCAGTCGAGACATTCGTCGCCGAGAACGAGGCACGGCTGCGCACCATGGCGACCGCCCGCAGCCACATCGATCGCAAGGGCGAGGCCCTGCGCCTCGAGGAGCGGATCACACGTCAGGACCAGATCACGGCGGAGGTCGTCGAACTCGGCGCCGCGTCACGTGCCGCCCGGGGTCCCGGCTTATAGAGAGCCTCGACGCACCGAGGCCCGGACAAGCTACGTTCTTTCGCTGCCGCGCTGCTCCCAACCTTGGGATGCATGGTTGCCCTTATTTTTTCGGCCCCTTGCCCATGCCGGCCGTGAACGCGATCCGCAGGGCGTCCGCCTGCGTCTGCACGCCCAGCTTGAGCATCAGGCTGGCGCGATGAACCTCGACGGTTCGCGACGAAATGCCCAGGTCATAGGCAATCGTCTTGTTCGGATAACCTTGCGCCATGCCTTCCAACACCTCCTGCTCGCGCGGGGTCAGCGCTGCGATCTGCTCGCGGGCCTGCGCCTGTTCGGCAGTGCGCCTGTCAACGTGCTCGATCCGCGCAAAGCCGCGCTCGATCGCATCGAGCAGCGACGCCTTCTCGATCGGCTTGGCGAGGAAATCGACCGCGCCGCCCTTCATCGCCTGGACGGCCAGGGCGACATCGCCGTTGGCGGTAAGCACCACCACCGGCATGGCAATCCCTCGCTCCGCCATGGCGGCCTGAACCTGCAGACCGTCGATGACGGGCATGTGCATGTCCAGCAGTACGCAGCCGGTTTCGGCTTCGTCCGCGTTCTGCAGAAATTCTACCCCAGATGTATAGAGTTGAACGACAAAGCCGGCTTTGCGCAACGTGAACCCGACCGATTTGCGTATGGCTTCATCATCGTCGACGAGATGAACAACACGTCTCTCTCCCATGATCCTCCTGAGACCGGCAAAATGAGCAACATGCGTCGGCGATGGACGCGCCACCGCTTCACGCTCGCCGCTTGTGCGGGTTGGACCATAGTCCAGGGTCAAGAGGGTATTTTCCGTGTGGCGTCTTTCCATCCACGACCGTCGATGCGGCAGTCTCTCGCATCAAGCAGACTGACGCAAAGGTGGGGATCGTCCGGTTCGACAGCGGGCGTCCGTTGAGCGTAGTCAGGCCGGGCATCGATCGCCCTGTCGCCCCGCGGAACCGCCAAGCCCGATCACTGCGTCCTTTTATCCCATCGCGCCCATCCGTTTCCCGGACTCCCCGCTATCTCTCGATCAGATGGAACTCCTCCAGCAGCGCGCCGATCTCCGTCCCTTCGAGCTTCTTCATCAGCAGTCCGCGCAGGAAGGCCGGCCCTGGGATGTCGATCCCCTTGCCATCCCGCAGCGGTGCAATCGCGGCCAGCAACGTACGGATGTCATAGGTCGAGTTGAAAACTTCGGGCACGCCGCGCTCGACATCGAGCAGGGTGTAGACCGCCTCCATCGGGGTGCGTACCGAATACTCCGTGGTGAAGATGCAGTCGCGCTGCTTCGATTCCGCGAACTGCCCGATGAAGGCGAAGTTCACGGCGCCTTCCGGCACCACGTCGGGGCGATCGCCGGCCCGACGAGGCATGAAGAAGGCGGTGATGTAGGGCATCATCACCGGCACCGCTTTCGCCCCGGTCGCGGCGAGTTCCGGGATGTCCTCGACCGGCACGCCTATATGATACAGCCATTCCTGGGTGATCTCCTCGCCGGTGCAATCCTGCATCGGCTTCTTCACGAAGTCGCCGGGCCGGTCCACGAACAACGCATACAACCAGGTCACGAGCTGGTCATTCGGCTGCTTCTTGAAGTGCGGCTGACGGCTCACGGTCCAGCTCAGGAGCCAGTTCGAATCCTTCACGGTGACGATGCCGGCCGTCACCACCTTTCCGCTGAATGGATCGCGCTTGGCGATGCGGCGGATATATTCGGGAATGCGCGCATCCAGAGTGGTGATCGTCGCCGATGCCCATTTGGTCTCGGGAATATGCGATCCGAACACGTCAGGGCGCCCGAACACGGGATCCTTGGCCGCGACGCGGCGCCATAAGTCCCAGGCCGGTGCTGGCCCCTCCTTCAGTTTCGCGGGCGTTTGGTGATCACCGCTGTCCGAGTTCTCGGTGAGCGAGCCGATCGTGATGAAGATCAGATCGTCAGGGCCGAGATCGACGCCGCCTTCGACGCCCTTTTCGACCCAGCGTATCCGCGTCGCCTGTTTGCGATCGGGCTGTATGTCGAAATCGACGTCGGTCACCTTCACGCCATAACGGAAGCGGACGCCTTGGCCCTGCAACCATTTCACCAGCGGCAGAACCATGGATTCATACTGGTTGTAGCGGTTGAACTTGAGGGAAGAGAAGTCGGCGAGGCTGCCGATATGATGGATGAAACGGTGGAGATAGAGCTTCATCTCCAGCGCTGAATGCCATTCCTCGAAGGCGAACATTGTGCGCCAATAGAGCCAAAAATTGCTGTTGAGGAAGTCCTCGCCGAACACTTCGTTGATCCGTTTGTTCTCCATCTCCTCGCGCGTCGCGAGAAAGACCGAGAGCAGATTCTTCTGCGCCGCGTCGTTCAACGTCAGCAGAGCCTTGTCGGGAACATCTTGCCCCCGGTTCTGGGTCACGCGCTGCAGCGAGATATTCGGGTCATCCTTGTTGAGCCGATAGAATTCATCGAGGACGCTTGCATCTTCAATCTCCAGCGACGGGATCGACCGGTACAGATCCCACAGGCATTCGAAATGCGACTCCATTTCGCGCCCGCCCCGGATAACGAACCCCTTTTCCGGCACGTCCAGGCCGTCCAGCGCGCCGCCCGGTATCTCCAGTTCCTCCAGGATGGTGACGCGACCCCCGGCTACGCCCCCGTCGCGGATCAGGAAGGCTGCCCCGGCCAGCCCAGCCAGGCCCGATCCAACGAACCATGCCGATTTCCGATCCGCCCTCTCGGGCTTGCGGGGACGGACGAAGGCTTCATAGTTTCCACTGCTGTAGCGCATGTCGTGCTCCGATGTCGGGCTGTTGGTGAGTCGATCACGGAACCAACACCGATCCTGATGGTCCGTTGATCCGTAGATTCCCCGATATCCTGAAACGTCTTCAGCCGTCCTACAGCAGCTATGCTGGTGTTCGACAGCGCGCCTTGCAGGACTCCACGCTCGCCCGTCGATGCTCTCCCTTGTCCTGAAGCCACTGTCCCAGAGCTCCGGGGCCGTGTTCACCCCCGGAGCTCCGTAAGAACGTCACGCACAGCTTTGGCGACAGGAGCGGCCACCTCGATCGCGTTCGTCGCATGCGGGATTGTATTGGTGCTGACGATGCGGCGGACGACACCGCTCAGCACCTGCGCCGCATCGCCTGCGAAGAGCGGATGGACCACAACGCAATCGGGCGGGGGGAAGCCGAGTGCGACGAGCTGCCTTGCCGCAACCGCCAGGGTCCGGCCCGAGGACGCTATATCGTCCACAAGCACGGGCTGGCGATCGAGCAGGGATCCGGCGTTGGGGATTGCGATCCGCACGTCTCGGTCGCCAGAGCGTTCCTTCTCGCAGACGAGGAAGGGGGCATTCGCACCGGCCGCAACCTCCGCGACCCACTGTTCGCTTTCTTTGTCAGGGCCGATAATGACCGGCCGCGCGACGTCTTCTCGTATCCACCCTGCTATCAACGGTGCGGCATGAACGACCCGGTTCGGTATGCGATAGATCTCGCCCAAAGCATGGTAGCGGTGCAGATGCGGGTCGACCGTCACCAGCCAGTCGAGATGGCGCGAGAGGATCGTGGCAAAGCTGCGCGAGGTCACCGCCTCGCCCGCGTGGAAGCGGATGTCCTGGCGCATATAGGCGAGATAGGGCGCGACAAGGCCGATCCTCCGCGCACCGAGTTCGCGTAGCGTATCCGCCGCGAACAGGAGCGGCAGCAGCTTGACGTCGGGATGGTCGAGGCCGCAGACCAGCACGATGTTACGGCCGGTGACATCGGTCATGATCCGCAGATAGGTTTCCCCGTCGGGAAACTGCCGATGCTCGAGCAGGCCGGCCTCGCCGCCAAGGCGCTGGCGCAAGGAATGGGCGAACGGCTCGCTGCCCGGCAGGGCGAAGACGACGGGCCCGCTCATGCTTCGGCGATCCCGAAGATCGCGCCGTCGCTCACAGCGAAAGCCGCCGCATAGTCGAGCTCTCCCGGGCTCTCGGCGTGGATGGTGCACAAGGGCGCACCCGCCTCAACCGTCTGCTCAAGGCGACAATGCAGCGCGACGCCCGCGGCTTTGGCGATCGGTGCGCCGGCAAGCTTGGCGACGGTCGCGAGCTTGCGGTTGTCGATACTGACGAGCCGACCGCTCTGCGGTGCGATCATATCCTGCTGAAACCGGGCGATCGGCGGTGCGCGCATCCCGCCTTGCGCATCGCAGATACGCTGGAACTTCGCCCACGCGCGGCCGCTTTCCAGGCTCTCCAGCGCCCGCGCAAACCCTTGCCCCACGGGCGTGACGTCCGCCAGCTCGAACAGGCCTCCCGCGAGCTCGCAGGCACGCTGTGCGAGATCGTCGGCACCGGGTTCGCCCTGAAGTATGGCCAATATATCCTGCGCTTCGAGCGCCGGGCCAATGCCCCGTCCGATCGGCTCCAGACCCGGGCCGCACATTACGCGGGTGCGAAGGCCGAAGGCTTCGGCGGTAGCGGTCAGCGCCGTCTCTAGTGTCGCTGCTGCCTCGGCGCTACGCACCTTCGCCGTAGGCCCGACAGGGATATCGATCACCAGATGGGTCGCCCCGGCGGCAATCTTCTTGGAGAGCACCGAGGCCACCATCTGGCCGACCGCATCGATGTCGAGCACGCGCTCGACGCCGATGATCACATCATCGGCCGGACTGAGCTTCACCGCGCCGCCCCAGGCGATGCAGCCGCCTTCGCGCTCGACCACACGGCGGATAGCCGAAACGTCTAGGTCGACGGGCGCCAGCACTTCCATCGTGTCCGCGGTGCCGGCCGGCGAGGTGATCGCACGCGAGGATGTCTTGGGCATGATCAGGCCTTCTGCTGCCATGATCGACACGATGATCGGCGTCGTGCGATTACCCGGCAATCCGCCAACGCTGTGCTTGTCGACGATGACCGCGCCGGGCCAGCTCAGCCGTTCGCCGACATTGACCATCGCCCTTGTGAGGCTGATCGTCTCGCCGGTATCGAGCGGGACAGCCGAGCAAGCTGTGACGAACGCCGAGAGATGGACATCACTGTACCGGCGTTCCGCGATGTCGGCGATGATCGCCGAGAAGGCCTCTTCGCCGAGCCGGTTCCCATAAATGCGGCGGCGAACGTCGCTCAGCGAGGCGAGCGGCTGGGCGTGGGCTATCTCGACCAGATCGCCGTCACTGACACCGAGCCGGTGCCAGGCCGTCTCGGACAAGCCGATCTCCCCCGGGCCCGGAACATCGCCCGAGCTGTGGAGCAGGGAAACCACCACTTCACGCTCGCCGGCGCGCAGGCTCACCTGCGCGCGCGACGCGAGTCCTTCGGACCGGCAGACCGGACAGTCGTGACGCATGACGGCAATGAGATCATTGCCGGCCGCGCTGAGGCCAAGTCGACGCGCGCGCAGCATCGTCGCGATGGCGTCGGCCTCGCTCTCGACCATCGGATCGGCCTTCATGCGAGCAGACCCCAGCTTCCCAGCGTCGGCACGCTGCAGGACCAGCCCAACTCTTCCGAGACGCGTTTCGCCAGCACATGGGCGCCGGACGGCTCGCCATGGGTGACGAACACCTGCTTGGGCGCTTCCTTCAGCGAGCCGAGCCATCGCATGAGCTCGTCGCTATCGGCGTGCGCCGAGAGCATGGTGAGGTTCGCGACTTCGGCCTCGACCGGGACATATTCGCCGTGGATCTTGATGGTCCGGGCACCGCCGATCATCGCCGCGCCGCGCGTTCCCGCCGCCTGAAATCCGGAAAAGAGGATGAGGTTCTTCCCGTCCGGCGCGAAGCGCTTGAGATGATGGAGGACGCGGCCACCGGTTGCCATGCCGCTGGCCGAGATGATGACCTTGGGGGCGGGGTTGGCGGTCAGTTCCTTGGACTCCTCGACTTCCCGGACATAGTGCGCGACGCCGCATGCCGCCTCGCACTCGGCGCGGGTCAGCCGATGCTCCTCCATGAAGTCGCACATCAGCCCGCTCGCGTTGATCGCCATTGGACTGTCGAGAAAGATCGGAATGTCGCGCAGGCGGCCACCGGCGCGCAGGCGCGAGAAATGATAGAGAAGCGACTGGACGCGCCCCACCGCGAAGGCGGGGATCACGACGGTCCCGCCGCGCTTGATGCACCGCTCGACATAGTCCCCCAACGCCCGTGTCGGGTCGACCTGTTCATGGCGGCGATCGCCATAGGTGGACTCGATCAGCACATAGTCCGCCCGCGCAGGGGGCTCGGGATCCTTCATGACGGCATCGCCATAACGCCCGACATCGCCTGAGAAGAGGATCGTGCGCCCCCTCCAGTCGATCTCGATCGAGGCGGCGCCGAGGATATGGCCGGCGCGATGATAGCGCGCCTTGATGCCGTCGGCGATCGGATGCCACACCCCGAACTCGATCGTCCGGAACCGTTGCAGCGCCAGGCGCGCATCGGCCTGGGTGTAAAGGGGCAACGCGGGCTGGTGCTTCGAAAAGCCGTGACGGTTGGCGAACTCGGCATCCTTCTCCTGAAGATGACCGCTATCCGGGAGCAGAAGTTCGCACAGGGCCTCGGTGGCGCGGGTGCTCAAAACGGTTCCGTCCCAGCCGAGGCGCGCCATGCGGGGCAGTGCACCGGAATGATCAAGATGTGCATGGGTCAACAGCACCAGATCGACATCGGCAACCTCGGGCGGCATCGGAGCCCAATTGAAGCGCCGCAGATCCTTGGGACCCTGGAACAAACCAGAATCGACCACCAGCTGCGTCTCGCCATCGTCCACCAGATAACGCGAACCCGTCACGGTTCCCGATGCCCCGAGAAAGGCGACGCCGAGGCCTTCGGCAGGGCGCTGCGCAAGCTCGATCCTTGCCTCGTGCTCGAGCATGGTGGCGCTCAGGTGGCGGTGAAGACGATGCTTCTTTTTCCGCTTATGCATGTTTCTGGCCTGCCTCTCACGCTCTTTTCGTGGCCCCAGCATTCGGTGCGCGGCTGGCCTGCGACTATACGCAAAAGCCGCAGGACGACCCTTGGGCTTTCACTTGGCATGATGACGAGAAGACGGCGGCGATCGGCCGACCGGATAGACCCGCGTCAGACTGCGGCCTCTACTTATACTTTGCTACCCGGACTTGGGCCTAACCTCGCATGGCATCGGCTAGAAGAGAGCGGCAAATGGACGATCGTGACCATCGAATGCGCAAACGTGGGACGATCGTTCTGATCGGCTTTCTTTTGATTGCAGGCTTCTTCCTGATCACCGAGCATACGGCGCACTTCCTCGGCGTGCTGCCCTATCTGATCCTGCTCGCCTGTCCGCTCATGCATCTGTTCATGCACCACGGCCATGGCAGTCATCAGCATGGCCAGGATCACGGAAACACCCAATCGCCGACCGCCCTGCCGGCCAGTTCCATCCAGCGCACCGAAGGGGAGCCGCGATGACGCATCCCGATTATGGCTATGGCCTATGGGGGCTCGCGCTGGTCAACGCGGCGGTGTTCATTCTCTTCGCGTTCAGCTTCTTCAAGCCGGCCACCAAGCGAGACTGGCGCAGTTTCGGTGCGTTCAGCGCGTTCATCGTCGCGCTTTTCGCCGAAATGTATGGATTTCCGCTTACGATCTTCCTCCTCTCGGGATGGCTTCAATCCCATTTCCCCGGGGTCGACTGGTGGAGTCACGACGCCGGCCATCTCCTCGAGATGATGTTCGGTTGGAAGGTCAACCCGCATTTCGGGCCCTTCCATGTCGCGAGCTTCGTCCTGATCGGCGCGGGCTTCTGGTTGATCTCGGCGGGTTGGACCACGCTTCATGAGAGCCAGCGCCACCACAAGCTTGCGACTACCGGGATCTATGCCAGGGTGCGCCACCCTCAATATGTCGGTTTCATCCTCGTCATGCTCGGCTTCCTGCTGCAATGGCCGACCGTCCTTACGCTCGCCATGTTTCCGGTGCTGGTCGTGATGTACATTCGTCTGGCGCAGCACGAAGAGCGCGAGGCGCTGGCGACCTTCGGCGAAGACTATCGCGGCTATATGCAGCGCGTGCCCGGCTTCATCCCGCGCCTCAAGGCATCCGCCTCCCCGGCCGGGCCGATCGACGGCCCGAGCGCATAGCGCCACGCGCTATGCGGCCGCCGAGCTCGGGTCCAAGGGCATCCGGGTCCATGCCATCTCGCCCGGTCCTATCGCCACGCGCGCGGCGCGGTGCGGTGCATCACCGGGATGGTCATACCCGTCGACGGCGGCCAGCATCCTGGATGAACTGGAGCGGAGTGTTTACGCCCTTGCCTGTGAGGGGTCGGGCAGCCGGGCAGGCGAGCCAAGCTCCCGGTCGCCATAGCGGGCGGTGCTATCCGGGAAGCGTGGTTCGCTGTGTCAGCGACTTTCAGGTGCGTCTGGCGGCAAGCTCATTGATGATTGGGCAATCCGGTCGATGATCGCCCTGGCAACGCTCGGCCAGATCGACCAGCGTGTCATGAAGGACGGTAAGAGCTTCTGCCTTACGCTGGAGTTCCTCGGCGCGCGCAAGTGCGAGCTGCTTAACCTCCGCGCTAGCGCGGCCAGTGTCAGTCCACAGGCCGAGCAAGGTACGGATCTCCTCAATCGGAAAGCCGAGATCGCGGGCATTGGCAATGAACCGCAGGCGATGGAGGTCGCGCTCGCCATAATCGCGATAGCCGGCACCCCGGCGCGGCGGCGCCGGGATGAGACCGATCTTCTCATAATGGCGGATCATACGCTCCGAGACGCCGCTTTGCCTCGATGTCTCGCCGATGTTCACAGCGCTTTCCGGTTGAGCCGCAGCGCATTGGTGACCACGCTGACCGAGGAGAGCGCCATGGCCGCCGCCGCGATGATCGGTGACAGGAGGATGCCGAACAGCGGATAGAGCGCGCCTGCCGCGACGGGCACCCCGGCGACATTGTAGATGAAGGCGAACACCAGGTTCTGCCGAATGTTGGACATGGTCGCCTGAGACAGCCGCCGTGCCCGCACGATGCCCATGAGGTCTCCCTTGAGCAAGGTCACCCCCGCGCTCTCGATCGCGACGTCGGTGCCAGATCCCATGGCGATGCCGACATCTGCGGCTGCCAGTGCCGGCGCGTCGTTGACGCCGTCGCCGGCCATGGCGACCACGCGTCCCTCGCGCTTGAACTTGGCGACCACAGCGCTCTTCTGGTCGGGCAGCACCTCGGCCTCGACTTCGTCGATCCCCAGGCGTCTCGCGACAGCTTCCGCGGTCGTGCGATTGTCACCAGTCAGCATGACCACGCGGATACCCTCGGCCTTGAGCGCGGTGAGCGCGTCGGGCGTGGTCTCCTTGACCGGGTCCGCAATCGCGAAGGCCCCGCCGACCTTGCCGTCGACCCCGATGAAAATGGCGGTGGCGCCGTCGCGGCGCAACGCGTCGGCCTGCTCGGCCAGCGCTTCGGTCGCAACACCCTCTTCGCTGAGGAAGCGGGCATTGCCGAGTACGATTCGGCGGCCATCGACCGTTCCGAGTGCGCCGCGTCCGGTCGGAGAATCGAAATCGCCGACGTCACTTGTGGCGACACCCCGTTCCTTGGCCGCCTCGACGATCGCCAGCGCCAGCGGATGCTCGGAGGCGCGCTCGACCGACGCGGCAAGCCGCAGCAGCTCCGTCTCATCGAAACCCGGCGCCGGCACGATCGTCGTCACGGCGGGACGCCCTTCGGTCAGCGTGCCGGTCTTGTCGACGACGAGCGTGTCGACCTTCTCCATATGCTCGAGTGCCTCGGCATTCTTGATGAGGACGCCGAGCCCGGCACCCCGCCCGACCCCGACCATGATCGACATGGGCGTGGCGAGCCCCAGCGCGCAGGGACAGGCGATAATCAGCACGGCGACCGCGGCCACCAGCCCATAGGCGAAGCGCGGCTCAGGCCCCCAGATGCCCCAGGCGATGAACGCGATCACCGCGATGGCGATGACGATGGGGACGAACCAGCCAGAGACCTGATCGGCCATTCGCTGGATCGGTGCGCGCGAGCGCTGCGCCTCGGCGACCATCTGAACAATCCGCGCGAGCATGGTATCGCGCCCGACCTTGTCGGCAACGATCACCAGCGCACCGGTCTGGTTGAGCGTGCCGCCGATCACCTTGTCGGCCTTCGTCTTGGTGACCGGCATGGACTCGCCGGTCACCATGGATTCGTCGAGCGAGGAGCGGCCGTCCTCGACGACGCCGTCGACCGGCACCTTCTCGCCGGGCCGCACGCGCAGGCGGTCGCCCACCACGACCAGATCGAGGCCGATTTCTTCCTCGCGGCCATCGGCACCGATGCGGCGCGCGGTCTTGGGGGCGAGGTTGAGGAGCGCCTTGATCGCGCCCGAGGTTCGCTCCCGTGCACGCAGTTCGAGCACCTGGCCGAGCAGAACGAGGACGGTGATGACCGCGGCTGCCTCGAAATAGACCGCGACCATGCCATCCTCGCTGCGGAAGGCGGGCGGGAACACTTGCGGCGCGAGGGTCGCGACGACGCTGTAGATCCAGGCGACCCCGGTCCCCATCGCGATCAGGGTGAACATGTTGAGGTTGCGCGTCTTCACCGATGCCCAGCCGCGCTCGAAGAAGGGCCAGCCGGCCCAGAGTACGACCGGCGTCGCCAGGACGAGTTGGATCCACACCGAGATCGACATCGGCACCAGGCGATGGATCACCGGAAAGAGATGTGCGCCCATCTCCAGGATCAGAACGGGGAGAGCGAGCGCGAGACCGACCCAGAAGCGCCGCGTGAAATCGACCAGCTCGTGGCTGGGGCCGCTGTCGGCGGTCACGGTGGCGGGCTCCAGCGCCATGCCGCAGATCGGGCAGGACCCGGGATGGTCCTGCCGGACCTCGGGATGCATCGGGCAAGTCCAGATCGTGCCTTCGGGCGCAGCGACCGGCGGTAGGGGCGGGCCGAGATAGCGCTCGGGGTCGGCGATGAACCTGGTGCGGCAGCCCGCGCTGCAGAAATGCCAGGTCTCGCCGCCATGCTCGGCATGGTGTGCGGTCGTGGCTGGATCCACGGTCATGCCGCAGACCGGGTCCTTGACGCCGGCCGCGATCTTCGCGGCGCCGTGGCCGCCGCAGCAACCGCCGCCTTGCGCCGCTCCATGTGTCTCGTTCATCGCCTGCTCCTTTCGACGCCTGACGATGTAGGGTCTGACACCGTGTCAGGGTCAATACGTAATCTCCGAGGTGATCCTGCGAAAGCGTCGGCGCCGGTCGCCCGAAGATCAGTCGGGATCGTTCGCAACGGATCGCTGGATATCCGAGATCGGCCGGCGCGCGGTGAACAGCTGGATCGCTCCCGTGATCGTCGAGATCATGAAGGGTTCCGCGACGTCCTCAAATCCCGCTGCTGCGATCAGCTTTGGAATGACACCGTCGGCATTAGGCCGAGTATCACTCACGCCATCAAGGCGTTGCACGGTCAGGCGAAACAGCAGCCGCATCACCCCCCGCTGGCGTCCATAATCAGCGATGACGAGGCGGCCACCGGGCCGCAGCACCCTGTGCATCGCGCGAAGCGTCGCTGCTTTCTCACCCACCGGCATCTGATGCAGCACGAGGCTCGACACGGCAGCGTGTGCCATCCGGGCCTGAAGGTCCATGGCAAACCCTTGGCGCCATTCGATGTCGGCCTGCGTGGTACGGGTCTTGCCGCGCGCGATCTCGAGCGCTTCCGCATCCGGATCGATGCCGATGACAGTGAGCCGTGGTTCCGCAAGCTTCAGCATCAACGCGAAGCTGCCCGTTCCGCAACCGACATCGACGATCGTCTCGTCTGGCCGAGCGGCAACAGCGGCAAGCATCGCGCTCCGCCAGCGGGTTTCGCGAGTCCAGAGCCGGATCACACGATCATAGTCTCGCGTGGACCCGGTGCCGAGCGGCGGCGTGTAGGACTTCCTGGCGGTCATCCCTGCTATGCCGACATCGGCGGGGAAAGAGTACCCAGCCAGGCCACGAGCCCCAGGATGACGATGGCAAGGCCGCCCTCGGCGAGCAGGCTCTTGCGCAGGATCGCCATGGCGCGCCGCGCATCGCCTTGCGCGATGGCAAGGCCGAGCGCGGGCGTAACGCGGTAGCGGTTGAGCGCCGCCAGGCCGAGCATCGCGGCGAACAGCGTCAGCTTGACGATCAGGAGCAGGCCATAGGTGGTCTTTCCGAGCGAAAGCACGTTGCCCGGACCGACAAGGATGGCGCCGTTCACCGCTCCAGTGAGGATCAGCAGTCCGACGACCAGGGTTCCGACCATCGCGAAGCCGCGCAGGGCGGCTTCCGTCAGCGACACATGGTCCATGTCGTCGGCATCAACCCATCGCACGGCAAGCAGCAGAAAAGCGGCGATGGCGCCGATCCAGGCCCCCGCGGCGAGAAGATGGACCAGATCGGCCGCCAGCTGCAGCCAGCCGATGCCGCCTTCACCGGCCGCGGCGTGGCCGGACCAGGCAAGCGTTGCCAGGGCGCATGCGCCGACAAGGGTCGATGCCGCGGCTGCTGCGCGCGGTGCGCGGCCGTAGAACAGCGCGCATAGCAAGAGGATCAGGAGCGCGGCGACCCGTGTCTTGAGCGCGAGGCCCAGCGCCGTCTCGTTGAGCAGGTCGCCGAGGATCGAGACATCCGGCCGGGTGATCGGCAGGCCGGTCATGGCCGAGGCTTGGACCGCGAACCCGAGCGCGGAAAGTATGACGCCGGCCAGCGCAACAGCGGCGATCAGTGCGGGCATGAGCAGATGCCGAGCAGCCATCCGGACGCCACCCGGCGCATAAAGCGCGAACAGCGGCAGGCCGAACAGCAGGCCGAGATCGACGTAGAGCGCCCAGCGGACCGCGATGAGGCCGGCGTCACTCATGATGTCATTTCACGGTGAAGGCGAGATTGCCCTGGATCCGGTGGGTGTCGGTCGACACGACGTGCCAGGCGACCTGATAGGTGCCGGCCGAGAGCGGACGCGCCAGCGTCAGGACCAGCGTCTTGCCGTCGGCATCGACCGCGGTCTGGAAACCGGTCACGGCCATACGGTGATTGGGCATGCCCGGCATCCCGGCCATGACGATTTCGGCGCCCGACAGCTTGGGCATCAGGCCTTCGCTGAAGGTGAGCGTGATCCGTGATGGCGCCGCCACGCTTGCACTGGCGGCGGGGGTCGAAGACAAGAGCTTGGGATGGGCAAGCGCCGGTGCGGAAACGAAGAGACTGGCAGCGGCCGTTAGGGCGGCAAACACGGGAAGGGGACGCATCGGAGTTCTCCAGGTTGGTGGCATAGGGAAATACGCATCCCGTCGGCGGACCCCTCGGATTATCTTTTTGTGGCTGACGAGGGGTAGGCGGCTGTGATGCGTAATGGAGAATGAGGAAGGAGAACGACGATGGATGATCTCGATCAGATGCTGGCGCGCTTGCGCAATGCGCCGCTTCCCGCCGCGCTCGCGACGATCGACAGCGCTGTCATGGAGGAGCTGGCCCGCATCCGGGCCGCACCCGCGCTCCGGGCCGGAACCTTCGGCGCCGTCGCCGTGATCGCCCTGGTGTTCGGCATTGCCGGATCGGTAGTTCAAACCGATCGGGGTGCCGCCACGACCCTGTCGCCCTTCGACGCACGGCTGGCGCTCGCGCCGTCGACTCTGCTGAGCGGCGAGTGATGCGGGACTGGCGCAGGATAGCCCTGCTGGTCCTGCTGACCTTCGCCGCAGCCCTGGCCGGCGTCGTGATCGGACGGCTTTATGTCGTGCCGCAGAAGCCGGTCGAGAACGAACTGCACGAGCTTCTCCACAGTCAGCTCAGGATCGATGCAGAGCAGCACGAGCGGCTTGACGTCATCGAGAAGAAGTTCGCCATCCGCCGCCGGGCGCTGGAGGCGGAGCTGCGCGCCGATAACGTGCGGCTCGCCGAGGCGATTGAGATCGAACATGGTTACGGGCCGAAGGTCGCCGCCGCCGTGGACCGTTCGCACCAGGCGATGGGGGAGCTGCAGAAGGAAACGCTGGAGCACATCTTCTCGATGCGGGCCGTGCTGCGTCCCGACCAAGCCGTCAAGTTCGACGAGGCCGTGGTGAAAGCGCTGACGGCCAAGGAACGGTGACGCTCGAACTCGCCGGCTGTTCGGATGCCGAGCTCGCCACGCTGGCGCTGGCGGGACGGCAGCCGGCCTTCGGCGAACTGGTCCGGCGCCACCGTGAATGGGTCTACCGGCTGGTGCGCAACCATGTCGGGGATACCGACGAAGCCCTCGACGTGACCCAGGCCAGTTTCGTCGCGGCTTTCGGCGCCTTGCGCCGCTACGATCCGGAACGGCCCTTTCCGGTCTGGATGTCGCGGATCGCGATCAACAAATGTCACGACTGGCGCCGCCGCCGGACAGTCCGGAATTTCCTATCCTTTGCGTTCCCGATCAGCGACGCCGAGGACGTCGCGGACGAAGCGCCGCTGGCCGATCACAGAATGGCGGCCGAGCAGGAGTTCGAGCGTACGATGAGCGCGATCTCGGCCTTGCCCGAAACACTCAAGGAGCCGCTCATCTTGCGGACGATAGAGGGGCATAGCGAAGCGGAGACCGCGCAGATTCTCGGCATAAGTCAAAAGGCCGTCGAGACGAGGCTCTATCGCGCGCGGATGCGCCTGGCGGAAATTCTGCAAAAAGTTTGAGGGTTGGGCGGACGGGCTGCGTATCTCCAGTAGGCCCATATGAACAAGAGCTGAGACGACGCCCATGACATCCGTTCTCGACCGTCGGCAATTCATGCGGGGCGCGGCCCGCGCGGGCGGCGGCCTTGCCCTCTCCGCCTGGCTCCCGGCCTGGGCCCAGACAATCTCGGCGGGGGTGCGCCCGACTCTGCCGACGGTGTCGGGAGAGGACATCACGCTCACCATCGCGCGCCAGTCGATGACCATCGACGGCCGCCGCTTCCGGGCGATCGGGATCAACGGCACCGTGCCCGCGCCGCTTATCCGGTTGCGTGAGGGCCAGCATGTGCGGCTCAACGTCATCAACCAACTCGAGGAGGACAGCTCGATTCACTGGCACGGGCTGATCCTGCCGGCCAATATGGACGGTGTGCCGGGCGTGTCGTTCCCGGGCATCAAGCCGGGATCGAACTACCTCTATCAGTTCCCCGTCGTGCAGAGCGGCACCTACTGGTATCACAGCCATTCGGGCCTGCAGGAGCAGGAAGGCCATTACGGGCCGATCATCATCGATCCGGCGGGCGCCGATCCGGTCGCCTATGACCGTGAGCACGTGATCGTCCTCGCCGATCACAGCCCGCTGTCGCCGCAAGCGATCTTCCGTCGACTCAAGGTCAATCCAGGGCACTTCAACTTCCAGCGGCAGACGCTGTCAGGTCTGCTGTCGGCCCGCGACCAGAAGCTCAAGGACCGGCTCGACTGGGGCCAGATGCGGATGGACCCGGCCGACATTTCGGACGTGACGGGCTCCACCTATACCTATCTCGTCAACGGCCACGGTCCGTCCGACAATTGGACCGCTTTGTTCACGCCGGGCGAGCGGGTGCGGCTGCGGGTGATCAACGCTTCGGCCATGACCACCTTCAATGTGCGTATCCCCGGGCTGCCGCTCACCATCGTCCAGGCCGATGGCCAGAACGTGATGCCGGTTACGGTCGACGAGTTCCAGATCGGCGTCGCCGAGACCTACGACGTCATCGTCACGCCCGGCGAGAACAAGGCCTTCACCCTCGTCGGCGAGGCGATCGACCGCTCGGGGATGGCGCGCGCCACGCTCGCGCCGCGAGCGGGCATGGCCGGCGAGGTGCCGCCGCTGCGGCCCAGGCCGCTCGCCGACATGAAGGACATGGGCATGGACATGTCCTCCATGGACGGAATGGAAGGGATGGACATGTCGGGCGGCGCGGCGCGCGGCGTCGATCCGAGCGCCGAGCAGAACGCGTCGGCGGGCCTTGCGACTGGAGCCGCGAGCGCGGCGGCTAGATCCTCCACCATGGACCACGGCGCGATGGATCATGGCGCGATGTCGGGCATGGATCAATCAGCCATGGACCATTCGGCCATGGCGGCCGGCGGTAACGCCGGAGGCGAAATGGCGGGCATGGACCATGGCGGCCACGATATGGCGATGGGCTCGATGAAGATGCGCGACTTTTCGAACGCGCCCCAGGTCAAGCGCGATCCCGGCGTCCAGACCATCTCGCCGATGCCGGTCGACCGCACCGGAGAGCCCGGCCAGGGTCTGGAGGATGTCGGCCACAAGGTGCTCGTCTACAAGGACCTGATGGCGCTGGAGCGCAATCCCGACGTCCGCGCGCCCGGCCGGAGCATCGACATCCACCTCACCGGCAACATGGAGCGGTTCATGTGGTCGTTCGACGGCGAGAAGATGTCGGACCATCACGAGCCGATCCCGTTCACAGAAGGCGAGCGCGTGCGGATCAACCTCATTAACGACACGATGATGGGCCATCCGATCCACATCCATGGCCATTTCTTCGAGCTGGTGACGGGCCACGGCGACCATGCGCCGCGCAAGCACACCGTGATCGTCCAGCCCGGCGGCAAGGTGACCTGGGACTTCACCGCCGACGCGGTCGGCGACTGGGCGTTCCATTGCCATCTCCTCTACCACATGCATGCCGGGATGATGCGCGTCGTAAGCGTGCGCCCGAAGGGAGACGCGCAATGATCCGCTCGCTTCCGATGCTCGGTAGTACCGTCGCGCTCGTACTCGCCGCGCCTGCGTTCGCGCAGGATCATTCGACACACGACATGCCCGGCATGGGGCAACCTGCACAGACCAAGCCGGCCAAGGCACCTACGAAGCCCCGTGCCTCGCAGCCCGCGCCATCCCGCCCCAGGATAAAGCCTGCAGACGCGCGCACGCCCGCTGCCGACACCATGCAGGACATGGATCATTCCCAGCATGGGTCGCCAGCAAGCGATCAGCAGCGTCTGTCCGCCGAACCCATCCCGGCCATGCCCGGCATGGATCATAGCCAGCACCAATCCGGCGCGAAGCCCAACACGCCGCCGGAGATGGACCATTCGCAGCACCAGGGTGGCGCGATGCCTGACATGCCGGGGATGGATCGTTCGCAAAATGGTGAGGCGTCGATGCCGGCAAAGGAGATGACCGGCACGGCGCTGCCCGCGGGTAATGCCCCGCCGCCGCCGGTCCCGCGCGATCATTACGCCGATCGCGACTTTCCGGGCGGCGAGATGGGCCGCTCGCGCGAGGCGATGATGAAGGAAAGCGGCGGCGGCCAGTTCGGCCAGCTCATGCTCAACGTCTTCGAGTACCAGGCGCACAGTGGACGCGATGGTTATCGCTGGGACGGCGAAGGCTTCTATGGCGGAGACATCAACCGGCTCTGGCTCAAGAGCGAGGGCGAAGGCGAGTTCGGCCGCGGCATTGACACCGCCGAGATCCAGGCGCTCTACAGCCATGCCATAGATCCCTACTTCAACCTGCAGGCCGGCGTCCGCCAGGACTTCGGCCGCGGACCCGACCGCACCTACGCGACCATCGGCTTCGAGGGCCTGGCGCCCGGAATGTTCGAGGTGGAGGGCGCACTGTTCCTCTCGAACAAGGGCGACCTGCTGGGCCGGGTGGAAGGCTACTACGACCAGCGCATCACCCAGCGCCTCGTCCTGCAGCCACGCCTTGAACTCAATCTTGCGGCGCAGGACGTTCCGGAGAATGACATCGGCTCCGGGTTCGTCAATATCGAGCTGGGAGCGCGGCTGCGTTACGAGATCAGCCGCCAGTTCGCCCCCTATGTCGGGGTATCCTATCTGCGCAAGACCGGCGATACGGCGCGGCTTTCCCGCCTCGCGGGAGAGGACGTCCATGCCACGAGCGTGGTCGTCGGCGTCCGCTTCTGGTTCTAGGCTCGGGAGCGGTCAATGGCGGGGCGGGGTGTCTGGGCACGAAGCGATCTCGATGAAATCGCCGGGGGCCGAATCAAGGAGATGATCCATGGACCATGCACAAGGCCACCGCGGCGCACAAAAGGGAGCCTATCGGAGCCTTGTGCTCCAGACCCTCGTCAGCGGTGTCATCATGTACCTCGTGATGTTCGTCATGATCGACGGGCTGGACAGTTTCTACAACAATCTCAACATGCTTTACATGACGCTGATGATGGTCGCGCCGATGGTGGTGCTAATGATCCTCGCGATGCGGCATATGTTTCCCTCGAGAGCGGCCAACATCGCGCTGATCGCTGCCTCGCTAGGCGCATTCTTCGGCAGCTATGCGCTGATCCGGACCCAGACCACGATCGGCGACACGGCCTTCCTGCGCTCGATGATCCCCCATCATTCCGGTGCGATCCTGATGTGCCGCGAGGCGAAGCTGCGCGATCCGGAAGTGATCGGGCTCTGCCGGTCAATCGAACAGTCGCAGCGACAGGAGATCGATCAGATGAAAGCCATCCTCACCAGACGCTGAGAATGCCATGATCGACAATGATCACAATTCCCAGGATGGTGCGGTTCATACCGAACGGCTCGCATCGCTCTTCCTGCGCCAGGCCGGCGGTTACATCCTCTCGCTGCTCGACGTCTCGGGACGGGTGCTCAGCTATAACGAGGAAGGTGAGCTGATCGAGTGCTGGCCGATCGAACATGTCATGGGAAATTCCCACGACATGTTCTACCCGCCCGACGAGGTCACGGCGGGCCGGCCGCAAGCCGATCTGGCGGCAGCGCTCGACGAAGGAACCTTCGAGCGCGAAGCCTGGAGGGTTTGTGAGAACGGTTCGGAATATCTGGCGCGCCTGACGATCACCGCGTTGTTCGACGGCGAGGTTCATCTAGGGTTCGGCTGCATCACGCGCGACGTCACCGACGAGGCGGCGGTCCGTGCGTCGATCGAGACGCGCGAGCAGCATCTGCAGTCCATCCTGGCGACCGTGCCGGATGCGATGATCATCATCGACGAGGTCGGGACGATCACCTCGTTCAGCGCTGCCGCCGAGCGCCTGTTCGGCTATGCGGAAGCTGAGCTCATCGGGCGCAATGTGTCCTGCTTGATGCCGCAGCCCGATCGCGGCCGTCATGACGAATATATCGCACACTATCTCAAGACCGGCGAGCGCCGGATCATCGGCGTGGGCCGGGTGGTGGTCGGCCAGCGCCGCGACGGGTCGACCTTCCCGATGGAGTTGTCGGTCGGCGAGGCCGGAGAAGACGGCCAGCGCGTGTTCACCGGCTTTATCCGCGACCTAACCGCGAAGGAACAGGACGAACTGAAGCTCAAGGAGCTGCAAGCCGAGCTGGTCCATGTCTCGCGGCTGAGCGCGATGGGGACGATGGCTTCGACCTTGGCGCACGAGCTCAACCAGCCGCTCGCTGCCGTCGCGCTGTATCTGGAAACGATCCGTGACATGCTGGACGAGCAGGACGGCGAGCCGTTCGCTTCCCTGCGCTCGGTGATGGACGATGCCGCGCAAGAGACACTTCGGGCCGGGCACATCGTGCGGCGGCTACGCGACTTCGTCGCGCGCGGCGAGGTCGACAAAAGCCTTCATGATCTTCCCCAAGTCATCGCTGAGGCCTGCCAACTGGCGCTGGTCGGCGCGCGCGAGCGCGGCGTGCGCAGCTTCTTCGCCGTCGATCCCGCCGCGACACCGGTTCTCGTCGATCGGGTCCAGGTCCAGCAGGTACTCGTCAATCTGATGCGCAACGCCATCGAGGCCATGGCGGACTCACCGATCCGCGACCTCAACGTGGCATCGACTCTGCGGCATGATGGCCTGATCGAGGTGACGATCGAAGATACCGGCCACGGCATCGCCGAGGAGATCCGCGAGCAACTGTTTAAGGCCTTCACGTCGACCAAGGCTGGCGGCATGGGCCTCGGGCTCTCGATCTGCCGGACCATCATCGAAGCGCACGGCGGCCGCATCTGGGTCGAGCACCCCGATGGCGGCGGCACGCGCTTTCATTTCACACTAATCCACGCGCGGGCGGAGGGAGACGATGGAGGATAGAAGAACCATACATCTGGTCGACGATGAAGAGGCCATCCGCAAGGCAGCCGGCTTCGCGCTGAAGACATCCGGCTATGAGGTTGTCAGCTACGCATCGGGCGTCGAGTTCCTGAAGTCGGCAAGGTCGGCGGAGATCGGCTGCGTCATCCTCGATGTCCGGATGCCGGACATGGATGGTCTCGAGGTGCAGGCGGTGATGGCCGAACGCGGCGTAAACATGCCGGTCATCGTCCTCACGGGCCATGGTGATATCTCGGTTGCGGTGCAGGCGATGAAAGCCGGCGCGATCGATTTTCTGGAAAAGCCTTTTGAGAAGGCGGCCCTGCTCCAGGCCGTAACGCGGGCGTTCGCCCGGATCGATGATGCCGATGTCCGCTCCATCGAAGCCTCTGAAGCGCAAGTCCGCATCGCCGGCCTGACGCCCAGGGAACAGGAAGTGCTAGAGGGACTGGCGCACGGCCATCCCAACAAGACGATCGCCTACGATCTGGGATGCTCGTCGCGAACGGTCGAGGTCCATCGGGCCAGCCTCATGGCCAAGCTCGATGTTCGTAACCTGTCCGAGGCCCTGAGGATCGCATTCGCCGCCGGCATGGGCCGCAAATCGAAGTGACTGCGATGTTTACGTAGCGACGAACCCGACCAAAAATGGGCATTTGGGAAGCAAATTTCTCCCTTGCGGTATTGCGCCTCGCCTCATGTCGTCTCGTCGTTCCCCTTCTAACCGCAAGTACAGGGTCCTCCTGTCCGACGACGATCCGGCCGTGCGACGCGCGCTTCACCTGTTGCTGCGGTCGCACGGGTATCAGGTGTGCGGCTATACGACGGGACGAGCCCTCTTGGCGGACCCTGAGGCGCTCGATGCGCATTGTGTGATCCTGGACTATCGCATGCCCGACATAGACGGTTTTGCGATGCTGGAACAGTTGCGCGCGCAAGGCTGGAACGGCACCGCGATTATGATTTCGGGCTTTCACGACAATTGCCTTGTACGGCGAGCGCACGAAGCCGGATTCGATCACGTCATTCCCAAGCCGCTGATCGGCCGGGCGGTGCTCGATGCGGTTGGCCGTCACGCGCGATCGGGTCTCCAATGAGGAGCGCAACGGCTACTTGCGGATCATTTGCCGCACCGCCTCAATGTCGGGTGAATATCTTCAGGCCGCCGCTGCCGAACGCGATCACCTCGTAAGGCTGCCGCTGCGATCCCGCCACTTCCATGCCGTCGGAACCCAGCGGCATGCCCGCGACCGCTAGGCCTTTGACGCCCGCTGGCCGCGTCAGCAGCACGCGCCGCATGTCGGCAATGGGGACATGGCCTTCGAATACCATGCCGTCGATGACGGCCGTGTGGCAGGACGACAGTCGGGCGGGCACGCCGTTGCGCCGCTGGAAGGCAGACCGGGAAGGATCTTCCCGCATGACCACCTTCCGGCCGAGCATCTCCCGGACCATCTGCGCCCATTTCTCGCAGCAGCCGCAGCCCGGATCCCGGTGGACGAGCGCATCGCCGGCCGCGAGCGCCGCGCCGGGCACGGCAAGGAACAGGAGGGCTACGGACAGGCTGATTTTCATGCGTGAGCTCCTTCATTCGCCGCGGAACCACCGGCGCCACATTCCTTAAAATCCTTTGGAAAATCAGTCTTGCTCAATACTAATCCCTTTCTGGTCACTTTTGATCGTGGAAGCACGGGGCCCCCCCGATCATTGCGGAATTTCAACATGGCCGCCGAATCCGAAACGCATCGCTGACAGCAGTTTGTCGCCGAACGTGCCCTCGACGCGGCTGCGAAAGCGCGTAAACAGTGCCGCCGACAAGACGTGAACAGCTACGCATTCCTCCATCGCAGCCTCGATCGTCCAGTGGCCCTCGCCCGAATCGGCGACGCGGCCGCTGTACGTGTCAAGCGTATGATTCTCCGCCAAGGCCGCTGCTGACAGGTCGAGCAACCACGACGAGATGACGCTGCCGCGCCGCCAGACTTCGGCAATGTCGGTGAGGTTGAGGTCGAAGCGCTCGTCTTCCGCGAGCTTGTCGGAGGATCTGCCTTTGAGCACGTCGAAGCCTTCGGCATAAGCCTGCATCAGTCCATATTCGATGCCGTTGTGCACCATCTTGACGAAGTGGCCAGACCCGGGCGGACCGGCATGGACATAGCCCTTCTCGGCACGCGAATCCTCGCTTCCGTTGTCGATTCGGCCGGGCGTGCGCGAGATCGTGCCGAGCCCGGGCGCGAGTGTTTCGAAGATGGGATCGAGATGGTCGACCGATGCCCTTTTGCCGCCGATTGTCATGCAGAAGCCTCGCTCCAGGCCCCAGATGCCACCCGAAGTGCCGACATCGACGTACAGTATTCCCTTCGCGGAGCAAATCTTCGCGCGCCGGATATCGTCCTTGTAGAAGCTGTTGCCGCCGTCGATCAGGATATCGCCTGGACTGGCGAGATCGAGCAGCGCGTCGATCGTGCTTTCGGTTGGTGCGCCTGCCGGGAGCATTATCCAGAAAATGCGCGGCCGAGAAAGCTTGGTGGCTGCGTCTTGCAGCGAGATCGCAGTGGTCGCGCCTTCCTCGGCGAGACTATCGATCGCCCTCTGGTTATGGTCGAATGCGATGATTTGATGACCACCGCGCATCAATCGGCGCGCAATATTGGCACCCATCCGTCCCAGACCGATTATGGCAAGTTGCATAGCCTATTCTCCGTTTCCGCGATTTCGCTGGTGCCGTGACGGGCCGACAGCGACAGCCAATGGGCGCGCCTTTCCGGAAAATTAGGTGGATCATGTGTCCGATGGGCGGGGGCTGTTGACATTATCCTGCCTTTGCCCCTCTCCAGGCGAGGGGCAGGACGAGGAGGAGAAGGAGCGCGAAGCTGCCGATGCTCCAGAGGATGACCGGCTGACCGCGCGGCGATGTGAAGGCAAGCGCCAATGGCGCGAGCGCCTGACCGACGCTGGCGGCGGCATGCTGCAACCCGAGCCCGGCTCCGGATGGGACGGTGTTCCCGCCGATCCAGAAGCTGGTGACCAGACGAAGGCTCGCCGAGCTCCAGCCGGCGACGAAGATGATCCCTGCCAGCGGAAGCGCGGCGTGACCCAGCGGAAAGAGGAAGAGGCTCGCCGCGAGCAGGGCGAGGGTGAGGCCGGCAAGACGTCTCGGCATGGTCACGAGCCAGGCGACCCTTGCGAGGAACAGCTGCGCGGCGAGCATGGCGAAACCGCAAAGGCTCAGCATCCAGGCGATCGTCTCGCGGCTCGGCGCATCGCCGGCGCGGGTTACGAGCAGGGCGACGTGGATGGCCGCGAGCCCGCCGCCGCCGACCAACGCGATGAGGAGAAGCGGCGAAGTCGCGGGGCGGGACGACGCGCGTGGGTGGCGGATTTCGGGACAGGCAACGCAGCGCGGCGGCAGATGGGCGAGGCCCAGCAGGATGGCCACGACAGCGATGCCGAGCCCCACCATCAGTAGCGGTGTGCGAGGCGTCAGGGCGGCAGAGCCCTCGGCGAGCAGCGGCCCGGCCATGTCTCCCAGGAAGACGAACGCTGTCAGCCAGGTGAAGCGCTTGGCCTGCTCGCCGCGCTCGGGCACCGCGGAGCTCGCGGATAGCAGCGCCAGCGGTATGATGGCGGCGGAAGCCATTCCGGCCAGTGCGCGCAGTAGATAGAGCGCCGGGAGCGACACCGCTCCGATCGGGGCGGTCGCGAGCGCCAAGACGATGAGAGCGGTGCGCAGGATGATCCGGTAGTCCATCCGATCCGCGAGCCGGCCCCAGAACGGCGCCAGCAACAGGGCAGCGAACGGATGGACGGTGGTCAGGCTGGCGACATGGAAGTCATGCGTGCGCGGCGCAAGGCCGGCTGCTCCGCTGTCGACCAGCGTCGGCAGGAAGGCGAGGATGGCGGTCTGGCCGGCCGCAGCGGCCGCGGCCGCGAGCAGGAGCATGATGGACGAGAGCGATCGGAGTCCGTGCCTGGGGTCGCGACAGTGCGGGTTGGCCTCCGATATCCCGGATGCACCGTCCGGGATCACAACAGCAGTCGGACGCCGACGACTACACGACGCTCGACCAGACTTTCGCCTTCCGTGCGCCGGAAATCGCCGGTGCCGCCGAGCGCGCGTTCCCAGACGAAGCCCACATAGGGCGCGACCTTGCGCGAGAATTCGTAGCGCAGCCGGCCGCTCAGCTCGATGTTGCTGAAGCCGCCGCCGAGCTCCCGGTTGGTGGAGCGCTTGGAATAGATGTTGGTCTCGACCTGCGGGGTCAGGATCAGGCGGTTGGTGAACAGAACCTCGTAAGAGGCCTTGGCGCGCGCCGCGAGCCGGCCGTCGTCGCCCACATAGCCGGTGAGCTGGACCTCGAACCAGTAAGGCGCGAGTCCCTCGACGCCGGCCGCGAGCCATGTCGTCGCGCCCTTGCCGAGATCCTGGCGCACGCCCAGCAGCGTTCCCCAGAACGGGCCGCTGCTGTGCCACCACAGCGCCTCGACGCTGCTTTCGCGGTCGAGACGGTCGCGCGAGTTCTTCAGGCCCTGGCTGCGCAGCCAGAGCTTGTCGTTGTCGGGTCCGCTCGCGATCTGCACGGTCCAGCCGAAGCCTTGGCCTTCATTGCCGGTGGCGAATTCGAGTTCGTCGACGAGCACCCTCGGGATAGAAAGCTTGTCGGACATTTCCCAACCCGGTAGCATCGAATTGCGGTAGCCTTCGGCATAGTCGTCGGAATTGCGAGCATCGGGCGGGGCCTTGCCGCCCTGCATGCGGCCCATGTCCATTTCCATTGCGGCGCCGGGCTTTTCGGCGCCGGGCATCTCCATGCCCGCATGATCATCGGCCTGTGGCGCGGGTTCGGTCTGCTGACCGGTCTGCGGCTCCGTCGGGGCATGCTGGTGAGGCGCGTCCTGGGCGGAAGCGGGCATCGCGGCTGCCGCAGAGAGCATCATGGCGAGGGCGGCCATTCCGGCGTGGCGAGAAGCGAGAGCGATCATGCGACCACCACCTCCCGGAACATGCCGGCCGCCATATGGTAGAGAAGATGGCAATGGAACGCCCAGCGACCCATCGCGTCGGCGGTGACGCGGAAGCTGACGCGCTGGGCGGGCTGGACGACCACGGTATGCTTGCGGACCTGGAAGCTTCCATCAGGGGCCTCGACGTCGCTCCACATGCCGTGGAGGTGCATCGGGTGCGCCATCATCGTGTCGTTGACCAGCGTGACGCGCAGTCGCTCGCCCGGCCGGAAACGCAGCGGCCGCGCATCGTTGAGCTTGATGCCGTCCAGCGCCCAGATGAAGCGCTCCATATTGCCGTTGAGGTGGAGCTCGATCTCGCGCTCGGGCTCGCGCGGATCGGGATCGCCGCCCGGCGTACGCAGGTCCGCCAGCGTCAGCACGCGCCAGGACCGGCCGCGCAGGCCGACGCCGGGATCGTCGAGATTGGCGCGCGGATAGTCGACCCGCATGTCGGTGTTGGCGCCATATTCGGTGCGCGCGTGGCGGGCCTTGGGTGGCATCTCGGTCATGCCGTGCCCGGCGTGCTCGCCACCGCCCATCCCGTCCATCGTGGCCATGGCGCCCATCATGTCGACGGGATCGAGCCAGGGGCGCTCGTCGAGCGGCGGCACCGCCGCGGTCATGCCGGGCGCGGGCGCGATCGTGCCGCGGGCGTAGCCGGTCCGGTCGATCGACTGGGCGAAGATCGTATGGGCCTTGGCGTCGGGCATGGTGAACTCGACGTCGTAGGTCTCGCCCGGTCCGATGCGGAACTCCTCGACCGTGACCGGCTCGACGGGTTGCCCGTCGGTCGCGACGACGGTCAGCGCGACGCCGGGGATCCGCACGTCGAAGAAGGTCGCCGTACCCGCGCAGACGAAGCGCAGGCGAACACGCTCGCCCGGCGCGGCGATGCCGGTCCAGTTGCCGGACGGCGCCGTCCCGTTCATGAGGTAGGTATAGGTCGCCGCCGAGATGTCGCTGGTGTCGGTCGGGTTCATCCGCGAGCCGTTCCACATCGCCCGCCGATCGAGCGCCTTGCCGAGCCCCAGCCGGCGCACGTCCTTGAGGAAGTCGCCCGCGGTCGGCTGCGCGAAGTTGTAGTAGCTGCTCAGCTTCTTGAGGTTGGTGAAGATCTGCAACGGCGGCTCGTCCGACCAGTCGCTGAGGATCACGGAATAGTCGCGATCCGGCGCGGCGGCGACAGGTTCGCGCGGCTCCACCACGATCGCGCCATAGAGGCCGGTCTGCTCGGCGAGCGTATGGGCATGATACCAGTACGTGCCGGTCTGGCGCAGCTCGAAGCGATAGGTGAATGTCTCGCCGGGCGCGATGCCGGCGAAGCTGATGCCCGGCACACCGTCCATCTCGGGGGGCAGGATGATTCCGTGCCAGTGGATGCTGGACATCTCCTTGAGTGCGTTGCGCACCCGCAGCGTCACCGTGTCTCCTTCGCGGAAGCGTAGGACCGGTGCGGGCACGCTGCCGTTCACGGCCGTCGCGACCCGGCGCTTGCCGGTGAAGTTGACCGGCAGTTCGGCAAGCTCGAGGTCGAACTCGGTCCCGCGAAGCTCGGGCGTGGACGCGGTGGCGGATCGCGCCAGCAGCGCCGGCGCGAAGCCCGCGACGGCGCCGCCGACCGCCAGCCCCTGGACGAAACGGCGCCGGGCGATCGGCAAGGCAAGAGGTGGATGCATGGTCCCTGTTCTTTCGTCGGGAGGGTCAGGCGAGGTCGAGGACGATCCGGCCCTCGATGTCGCCGTGATGCATGCGCGCGAAGACGTCGTTGATGTTCTCGAGCTTCTCCGCATGCACGGTCGCGTGGACCTTTCCCTCGCCGGCGAAGGCCAGCGCTTCGAGAAGGTCGAGCCGGGTGCCGACGATCGAGCCGCGAACGGTGATGCCATTCAAGACGGTATCGAAGATCGACAGCGGGAAGTCGCCCGGCGGCAGGCCGTTCAGCGCCACCGTACCACCCCGCCGAACCATGCCGAGCGCCTGCTGGAACGCCTTCGGCGAAACGGCGGTCACCAGGGCGCCGTGCGCGCCGCCGATCGCGGTCTTGAGCGTTGCCGCGGGATCGTGGTGGAGCGCGTTAACCGTCAACGTCGCGCCGAGCCGCGTGGCGAGATCGAGCTTGCGGTCGTCGATATCGACCGCCGCCACGTTGAGGCCCATCGCGCGGGCATATTGCACGGCCAGATGGCCGAGCCCTCCGATTCCGGAAATGACCACCCATTCGCCGGGCCTGGCCTCGGTGGCCTTTAGCCCCTTGTAGACCGTGACACCCGCGCAGAGGATCGGCGCGATGTCGAGGAATTCCACATTGTCGGGGAGGTGACCGACATAGTTCGGATCGGCGAGGACATATTCGGCGAAACTGCCGTTGACCGAATAGCCAGTGTTCTGCTGGGTCTCGCACAGCGTCTCCCAGCCGCCCAGGCAATGCACACAGTGGCCGCAGGCGGTATAGAGCCAGGGAACGCCGACGCGGTCGCCTTCCTTGACGTGGGTGACGCCCGATCCGACCGCGGCGACATGGCCGACGCCTTCATGGCCGGGAATAAAGGGCGGGTTGGGCTTGACCGGCCAGTCGCCCTCGGCCGCGTGCAGATCGGTGTGGCACACGCCGGTCGCGGCGATCTTCACGAGGATCTGGCCCGGTCCGACCGTTGGGATCGGTGCCTCCTCAATGACCAGCGGCTTGCCGAATGCGCGGACGACGGCCGCCTTCATGGTTGCCATGTCTGTTTCTCCCTTTGAGCGAGGACGTCAGAACAGGCCGAGCGCGTGCTCGTCGTATGAGACGAGCAGGTTCTTGGTCTGCTGGTAGTGGTCGAGCATCGCCTTGTGGTTTTCGCGGCCAAAGCCCGACGCCTTGTAGCCGCCGAAGGCGGCGTGGGCGGGATACTGGTGGTAGCAGTTGGTCCAGACCCGGCCGGCCTGGACGGCGCGGCCGAGGCGGTAGGCGGTGTTGCCGTTGCGCGTCCAGACGCCCGCACCAAGGCCATAGGCGGTGTCGTTGGCGATCCCGATCGCCTCTTCGACCGTCTTGAAGGTCGTCACCGAGAGGACCGGTCCGAAGATCTCCTCCTGGAAGATGCGCATGTGATTCTGGCCCACGAACACGGTCGGCTGGACGAAGAAACCCTTGTCGAGCTCGCCTCCCGGCAGCGCTCGCGCACCGCCGGTCAGGCATTGCGCTCCCTCGCTCTTTCCGATCTCGATATAGTTCAGGATCTTGCGGAGCTGCTCTTCGGACGCCTGGGCGCCGACCTGGGTCGAGGGGTCAAGCGGGTCGCCCTGGCGGATCGTCGCGACGCGCGCCACGGCGCGCGCGATGAAGCGGTCGAAGATCGATTCATGGACCAGCGCGCGTGAGGGGCAGGTGCAGACCTCGCCCTTGTTGAAGGCGAAGAGCGTGAACCCCTCGAGCGCCTTGTCGAGGAATGCGTCTTCCGCGTCCATGACATCAGCCATGAAGATGTTTGGTGACTTGCCGCCCAGCTCCATCGTCTGCGGGATAAGGTGATCGGCGGCGGCGTGCATGATATGCTTGCCGGTGGTGGTTTCGCCGGTGAAGGAGACCTTGGCGATGCGCGGATTGGCGGCGATCGCCTGTCCGACGGTGCGCCCGGGTCCGGTCACGACATTGAGCACGCCGGGCGGCAGGATGTCGGCGGTCAGCTCGGCGAACATCAGAAGCGTCAGCGGCGTCTGCGAGGCGGGCTTGATGACGGTGCAGTTGCCGGCGGCCAGTGCTGGGGCGATCTTCCAGGCGGCCATCAGCAGTGGGAAGTTCCACGGAATGATCTGGCCGACGACGCCGAGCGGCTCGCGGAAATGATAAGCGATGGTGTCGGCGTCGATCGTCGAGATCGCGCCTTCCTCTGCGCGGATGCAACCGGCGAAATAGCGGAAATGGTCGATGGCGAGCGGCACGTCGGCTGCGCGCGTCTCGCGGATCGGCTTGCCGTTGTCGATCGTCTCGGCCAGCGCCAGCAGTTCCAGATTGTCTTCCAGACGGTCGGCGATCCGGTTGAGCAGCTTTGCTCGCTCGGCCGGTGAAAGCCTCGCCCACTGGTCCCTGGCGGCGTGGGCCACATCGAGCGCGTGTTCGACATCTTCGTGGGTCGATTGGGCGAACTCGGCGATCGGAGCGCCGTTGATCGGACTGGTGTCGGCGAAGTATTCGCCGGTGGAAGGTGGGCTCCAGCGGCCGCCGATGAAGTTGTCGTAGCGATGCCGGAAGATCGGCGCGGCGTTGATGGTCCCGATAGCCTGTTCGAACATGATCCCGCTCCTTCTGTTGTCCCCGGCTCATGGGCGTCCGAGTTTGGCCGGCCGCGATCGATGCCGTGGGATGCCGATGCCCGGTTCGCCGAAGAACTGGCCCGCCGGCGGGGGGCGGCGGGCCCCCAGCCCCTGGGGTGGTCTGTTATGGGGCTGGAAATCTCACATATGGCCCATGGGCTTGTCGGCCGGCTTGTCCTTGGGCATCGGCATGCCGCCCATGCAGCAATCGTCCTTGGGCTTGTCGGACATGGCTGGCGCCTTGGGTGCGGCCGGCTTGGGCGTGCCCGATGCATGACCCGGCTTCGCGGGCTTGTTCGTGCCGGCCTGGTGGTCACTCATCATCCGGTCGTGCATCTGCTGTCCGCCATGATCCATGCCGTCCTGATGGGCGGGCGCCGTCGAGGGCGCCGGCGCCGGATGTGCCGTTGCTGGATGGGCGGGGGCCGACTGGGCCATGACCGGGCCGGCGGCGAGGGTTCCGGTCGCGAGAAGGCCGAGGGCGGCCGCGAGAAGTGTCGTCTTGTCCATGGCTTGTCTCCTGACTGCCCGCCGCCGCATTCTTCGCGTCCGGCATCGTCGACACGTCAATGCCGTCGGGGCCTCGTCGTCGATATACGTAAGTTACGAATCCACCGGCGGGCCGATGAGCATTGCAGCAATCATGCAGGTTGGACCGTAGTCCAGGGTCAAGACTATTCGCGATCCTGTCCGGCCATGTTGTCTACTCGACGGTTTATGTGACGCGCGAAAGCCTGCTTTGGTGTCCTCCAAAAAAGTGGCCCACCGTGGCGTGCACGGTGGGCCAACATCTTTGCCGTTATTTGGTGGTGGCCATCGCTGAACCGGGCCTAGTCGCCTGTCAGCAGCCGCCCCGCGACATGCCCGACATCGAAGCGTCGTCCGATCCCGAGGCGCCGTGCATGGCCATCTTGTGCTCGGGCATCATCTGCGCGTGCATCTGCTCGCCGCCGTGCCGCATGCCCTGCATATGATGGGCCGCTTCGGCACTGGGGGCGGCGGTCTTGGCCTTCGGCGCCGCCGCGATGTCCGGCATGCCGGGAGGCATCTCGTCCGCCAGCACCGGTCCGGCGGCGACGGCGAGAACACCGAGCGCGGCGGCCGCGGTTACAATGATCGTCTTCTTTCGCACTATGCTATCCTTCAGTCTGTTCGTGAGTTCCGCCCGGGTGTTGCACGGTCGGTCTGTCGCTCGTTCGACCGAGCTTGCCCCGGAGATGGTGCGGCGCGGAGCGCATCAGTATACGTAATGTGCGAAGCGTCGGACTTAGCCATCCATTGCCGCCATCTCGCGGCAGCTTGCGGCGCAGTCCCTGCAGGTGGCGGAACAACGGGCCATCTGCGAGTCACCGGCATGACGCAGGCACTCCTGCGCGCATCGTTCGCACGCCTCGGCGCAGGCGCCGCACAGAATTTTGTGCAGCGGGGATTCGCGCAGCATCGAATTGGCGGTCGCCTGACACAATTCCGCGCAATCACCCAGCATGGCAAGGAGCGGCGCGGTGGCCAGCGCGCCGCCTTTCCGGCTCGCATAGGCCGCCGTCTGGAGGCACATGCGGTGCGAGGCGATGCAATCATCGATGCATTCGGTCATCGACATCGGCATCGCCATGCCCTCCATCGCATGACGCTGCGCCGCGGCCGGACGAGCCGCCGCGCCCACCGCCAGGCCGGCGCCCGCAATCAACAATTCCCGTCTCTCGATCATCATGGCTCTCCTGACTGCCTTGCCGTCACGTTATCTTCGGACCCGTGTCATCTGGCGCCATGCGTGCCTTCTCCCTGGCCATGCGTGCCTTCTCCCTGGCCATGCGGGTCTCCTCCCAGGGCCAGTGACCGTTGATCTCGACCCCGAGCGAGATGCTGAGGAAGGTGCGGACCAGAACCAGCCCCGCCAGCACGATCAGGTCCTCAAGCGTCGGGTTGATCACCAGCGACTTGACTATGTCGCCGGCGACCAGGAATTCGAGGCCCAGCAGGATGCTCCGGCCGAGCGCGGAACGAAAGGCGCTGTACGCCTGCGTGCCGTCGCCGGCGCGCGCGCGTTTCGCAAAGAGCCAGGTCGCCAGCGCGGCGCCGACAAGGATCGTTAGCGTGCCCGCAAGTTCGAGACCGATTACGGCAAGCCGGAAGAAGGCGTTCAACCAGTCCGCATCAATGGTGATCATACCAGCCTCGCCGGCGGATGTTGTTGAAGCTGTCCGTGGTGTGGCAGGCGAAGCATTGATCGACCCGCGCCTTGGAGCCGGCTGCGCGCTGCGACACCATGCTGAAATGCTCCATGAAATGGCTGGGCGGCGCCTTGTGGCATTCGGAACATTGCGTCGAGTTGACCGAGGGATGCCGGTAGTTGGAGATCTGCCAGCTTGTGGTCGTGTGGCAACTGGCACAGTCCTTCCCGAACAGGCCGAGATGCGGGTCGCGGATCGAATGACAGCTCGCGCAGTTGAGCGCCGTCTCGGGAATCATCGGAAGTGGATTTGTCGGCGCCGACATGGGGCCTGCCTGCCAGACCTTCGGATCGAGCAGCGCCTCGTGATTCATACGAACGATGCCGCGATCGCCCTCATGCTCGACATGGCACGAGGTGCATTGCTTCGCCTGGGCGTGGAACTGCGTCGACTGCTTGGTGCCGAAATCCGTGCCGGCGTGGCAGGAGATACAGCTCTTGTCCTCGACACCCTTGAGCGGCGTGTGGCAGCTCGTGCACTGCGCGCCAAAGGATTGGTGTGCGGCCGACAGCGGCCCCGGCATGACGAGCCGCGCGATCGGCCCTGCGCCCGCCGGTGCGCTCGAGCGCGTCGCGACCGCGAGCACGAGCAGCGCGAGCGACGCGGAGAGGAAGAGCCAGTAGAGCAGCTTGCCGCGTGTCATAGCCAGCGTAGCCCAAAGTAGATCGCGGCGCCGATGTGGAGCAGCAGCAGGCCATAGACGAGGCTTCCCACGAGGATGTGCAGCCACCGCCAGCGCTTGAAGAGCCGGTTCGTCGCCTCTTCGGCGCGGATCGCGAACTCGGTGTCGGCGAGCGCCGCCGCGATGTCCTCGGCCTCCTCGGGCATCGCCGGAACGGGCGGCTCCGCGGACACGAAGAACAGGCGCTTCCAGCGCGAGAGTGGTGCGCCCGGCATGCGCTGCGCGGCGGCGGGCGCGGGCAGGTGCAGGAAGGCCGACTGGAGCGAGGCAAGTTCCGAGCGGCGCCCGCGCAGCGCCTTGGCGGCCTGCGCCAGCAAATAGCGGCCGACGAAGCCGGTGAGGACGGTCAGCAGCAGCAGCCCCGTCAGCAGGATGCCGACCGGGCTGGCGAACTTGTGTGCGGCGTGGATGAGCCCGAGTATGGGCGCGAGGACGCCGGCATAGACATGCACGGCCAACAGTGTTGGCTTGCTGACGAACCGGGTCAGCTGGCGATCGGCCCATGACCAGTGCTTGGCGGCGACATAGGGGAGCGTCAGGAGCATGAACAGCACGGCGGCGATGCCGATGATGCCGCCCGCGGCGCTGCCGGGGAAGCGCGGCGCGACATGCAGCACATAACCGAGCGGGAAGAGCAGGAGGAAACCGACCAGCAGGCCGACGAGCAGATCGCCGCGCTCGCGCATCAGGCTTCCACCACGAGCGGCTGCCCGGTGCTCTTCGCCTGGCAGGCGAGGACATAGCCCTTGGCCTTGTCCTCGGGCGCCAGGCCGGTCTCGACCTCCATGGTGACCTCGCCCGAGATCAGCCGGGTCACGCAGACCCCGCACTCACCCGAGCGGCAGGCATAGGGAATCTCGACGCCGGCCCCTTCGGCGGCTTCGAGAACGGTCTGGTCCGCCGGCAGTGCGGCCGAGACTCCGGCGACCGAAAAGGTGATCGTGGTGGCCGCGACGGATGGCGCCGCTGTCGGAGTTCGTTCTGCGGCTGCCGCCGGAGACTTGACTTCAAGCGTTTCCGGCTCGGTCGACAGCGAGGCAGGACCGAAGGCTTCGGTATGAAGCTGGGCTTCGGGCACGCCCAGTTCGGCCAGTTCCTGGCGCATCGCCGCCATCATGCCCGGCGGGCCGCACATATGGATGCGGCGGTGCGCGATGTCGGGAACCGCATCGACCAGCATCTGCCGTGTGATCGGACCCTCGGGGCCGAGCCACACCGTCCCTGGCGCGCGCTGCATCGCGGCGAGGACATGCAGGTTGGCGAAGCGGCGTTCGAGCCGCTCGAGTTCGTCGCGGAAGACGAACTCCTCGGTCGAGCGCGCACCGTAAAGAAAGAAGATCTCACCCTGCCAGGCAGTGTCGGTGAGGTAGCGCAGCACCGACATCATCGGCGTGATCCCGACGCCGCCAGCGATGAGCACGATGCTCTCGGCATCGGTTCCGGTGAAGGTGAAGGCGCCGAAAGGGCCGGTGATCTTGAGCAGGTCGCCGACCGACACTTGGTCGTGCAGATGGCGCGAGACGACACCCTGTTCCTCGCGCTTCACGGTGAGCTCGACATGGGCGCGTTGCGTCGGCGACGAAGCGATCGTGTAGGACCTGCGCGCCGCCTTGCCGCCGTCCGGCTCGACCTCGACCTGCAAGAACTGGCCGGGAAGGAAATCGAACGGCAGGCGGTCGGCCGCCGGATCGGCGAGGCGGAAAGTCTGAACTGTCGGAGTCTCGCGCACGATCTGGACGACACGGAGTTGGCCGGACCAGCTTTTCGGCTTGCGCAGAGACGCGCCCGCCGCCGGCGCGGAATTGCTGGGGGCGAGGGCGTCGGGGCCAGTCGCGGAAGCCGGCGCAACCTTGGGCGAGACCGGGGCCGGAATGGCCGGCGCGGCTCCGAGCGCCGGCGTCGCTGGCGCGCCTGCGCCGACGATCTTCCGGATCCGGCGCAGCCGCGCGAGCTGAAGCGCGATGAGTGTGGCGCTGACCAGCGCCAGCACGAACATCAGCATGAAATGCGACGGTGAGACGCCCAACCACCGCGCCGGCATCTCGTGCGGTAGCGGGCCGAGGCCCATCTGCTCGCGGAACCACGAGACGGCGGTGTGCTCGGGAGGCCGTTCGCCATCGAGCGCGGCGAGCGCGGTGGAGCCGCTACGGAATAAGTCGGCACCCTCGCGCATCCGCCAGGCCGCCTCGGTCCGCGTTCCGGCATCAGCCGAGCGGGCGGCGGTCGACGCCTCGCCGATCAGGGCGAGCCCCTGCTCGACACGTTCGCGCGCCTGCCGGGCGATCCGGTTGCGATCGTCCGCGCCGAGCGTGGGCACAAGCAACTGGGACATGAAGGGGCCCGTCTTCCGGCCATGCTCGCCGGCTTCGCCCATCATCTCGCCCATCATCGCGTCCATGCCGGACCCGTTCGCAGGCGTCGACGGCGCCATGGGGTCGCCGCCGGCCATGGACGACGCCGCGCCGCCATGATGCGCGGCATGGTCTTCGCCTTCCTGAGCGCTCGCGATGGTGGACAGTCCCAGCGCGAGCGCCGCGCAAAGGCTCAGGCCGCGCAGGCCGATCGCATTCAGCATCCCGGATCCCCGTACGATTTTTACATGTCTTTCATCGGGGTCGCCTGGTTCATCGGCGCCGGGTCGGTCGCCGGAGCGCCCTGGTTCATGCCGCCCTGGCGCATTGCGTCATGGTCCATTTCCTGGCGATGATGGCGTTCCATCTGCTCCTTGTCCTTCATGGCATCGTGCATGGCATTGTCGCTCGTGTCCGCCTCGCCCGCCGCGCTGCCCGAGCCATCGGTCGCGAGGTTGGAGGGCGCCGCGGAATCGGTCGCGGCGGGCACGGTCTCGTCCTTCTTGCTGCCGCAGCCGGCGAGCATGAGCGCGGCGGCCAGCGCGGCGGTGAAGGGCAGGACGGATTTTGATGCGCTGTTCATGATCCTCTATCCTCTTTCATTGAAAAAACCGGGTGGCGCGGAGCCACCCGGGACGTCGTCATTTGCTGTCGCCGAGAATCCGGCGGCAACGGTCGTGCGACAGGTTCATCGGGTTGAGCCCCTGCTGCTTCATCTCGCCATGATCGTGCGGACTCTGGAGGCCCATCTTTCCCTCCATCGTCCGGCAGCTGTCGATCTCGGCCGTTGTCGGCGGCGTGGTTGCGCAGGCGGCAAGGAACAGGGCCGGTACCGCTGCAATGATGATACGTGTCTTCATGATCACTCCCTCTTGCTTGGTGGTTGTCGCTCTCCCGCGGTTGTCATGTGTGTGCTTCGGTTCGGCGCGGCTCATGCCGCGTCGAAAGGAAGGTCAGAATGGGACAATCGGTCACCGGAACATCGACCGGGCAATCATCGGCGAGCGCGCGGAGAACATCGCGGATGTCGGTGAGCCGCTCGATGCGGGCTTCCGCCTCGCGGATTTTCTCGAGCGTGATATCGAGCACCGCGGATGCCTTCGCGGTATCGGAGGCGTTGAGCGCGAGAAGCTCGCTCGTCTCGGCGAGCGTGAAGCCCAGCCATTGCGCGGAGCGGATGAAGTTGAGACGCAGGAGATCCACATCTCCATAGAGCCGGTAGCCGGCGCTGGTGCGGTCCGGCGTGGGCAGGAGACCGGTCCGCTCATAGTAGCGGATCGTATCGCGCCCGACGCCGGCGGCCGCGGCAAGCTCGCCGATCTTGAAGGCCGTCATGACACCGCGGCGCCTCCGCGCGCCGGATCAGGGTGCAGGGCCGGGACGCAACGCGGTTCGATCCTCGTCCGGTCGGCAAGCCGCGTGCTGCCTCGCGGCTGCCGCCATCTCCGCCCTGCGGCCGTGCAGGTTGACGCAGGGCGGAACGGCATGAAAGAACGCGAAACCACGTTCAATTCCTGCGCAGCTCGACGATGTCGTGCTTGGTAGGCTTGCCGTCGGTCACGCTGACGTGGGCGAAATGATCGTCATAGATGTGATCGATCCTGACATGCCCGACCGCCTGCCTGCGAAAGGCGGGACCAGTGCCCTTGTACGAGCTGCCGGCTACGGGCACGTTGCGGTAGACTTCGAGAACCTGCCCGACCTCGGCGCCATCGGCCTTGCCGATGCAGACGACGGGACCAGTGTCGTCGCTGCCGACGATTGATCCACGCATGAGCCAGGTATGGCCGATGCCCTGGGCGGTGGCGGGTACGGTCGAGAACAGGGCCAACCCTGCCGCCGCCGCAAACATGAGTGCTTTCATAGAGAGCTCCTTCATCTTTCTAGTGGGCGCCAATCGCCTCTTATCGACGGTCGCCCGCCGAAGCGGCCGTCTCGCGCTGCGATGCTGTGTCAGTTGCCGCGACGCAGCTCGACGATGTCGTGCTTGGCCGGCTTGCCTTCCGTGACGCTGACATGGGCGAAGTGATCGTCGTAGATGTGATCGATCGTCACCTGGCCGATGCGCTGGCGATGGAAGGGCGCGACATTGCCCTTGGACGAAGCCGGGCCGGGGTGCTGCACGACGCGGTAGACTTCGAGGGTCTGCCCGACCTCGGCGCCGTCGGCCTTGCCGATGCAGACGACAGTGCCGCTGGCGCTTGTGTCGACGATCGAACCCCGCATGAAGAAGGTATGGCCGATGCCTTGCGCAAACACGGGGGTGGCGCCGAGCATTGCTATGCCAGCGAGCGCCGCCATGACGGATTTCTTGATCATTTCCCAACTCCTGGGTTCGTGTGACCGCCGCTCGTTTCTTCGACGGGAAGACGTTGTTCTTCGTGGTCAGGACTATGGCCCTACGTCCCGGGTCGGAATACGTAGAGTCCGAAGCGCCGGAAGGGGGGCGCATCCAGGCAGTAGGGGATACCGCGGAAAGCCGGAAAGCCTGACTACGCCCCAAAGCCGTTAGCCGTCGCGGCCGCACCAGTGTACCAGGTCCAGCCGCCGCGCCCCAGATGCTGCGGCACACCCGCAATGTCCGCGGCGACGACGTAAGGTTCGGTCCGATAATATTCCGCAGATTCGCGCATCGATGCGTGCCGGATCGGGTTGATCCAGTCGAACAGGGACTTGGCGCAGTCGCCATCACGGTTGCGCGCAACCGCAATGGCAAGCCAGGCTGCTGCATGAGGTGTATTGGCCGTCACTCTCACGGATGCCGGGGGAATAGGCCTTGATATAGCCCGGGTCGCGCGGAATTCGGTCGAATGGGGGAGCGAGGAGCCGGACAAGGTTGTCGTCGTTCCGGGAGGACGGCCTGCGCAATCCCGAGACCTGCGCGATCTCGAGCTTGCGCACAGCGGCTTTCTGAGATCCCGTGCGGAGCCCTGGCTGGGGAGCTTAACCTATGTGTCCTCAGGCGAGCAGTTCGGTGCCGATCTGGTACTCGGCCTGTCCGGTCGTCTCGAAAGTCGAGATATTCCGGATCGTCGTTTCGGCGATCGCGCTGAGGGCCTCGCGGGTAAAGAACGCCTGGTGCCCGGTGATGAGGACGTTGGGGAAGGTCAGGAGCCGGGCGAAGACATCGTCCTGCAGCATCTCGTCGGAGAGATCGCGAAAGAAAAGATCCCCTTCCTCTTCGTAGACGTCGAGACCCAATGATCCGATCTTCCCCGATTTGAGGCCTTCAATAACCGCTTTTGTATCGATTACGGCTCCACGGCTCGTGTTGATGAGCATCGCGCCAGGCCGGATCAACTGCAACGCTTGCCCATTAATCAGATGATGGGTTTGCGGCGTGAGCGGGCAATGGATGGAAATGACGTCGGCCTGCTGCAGAAGCTCCGGGAACGTGACATACTCGACGCCTGAAGCGACAAGGTCGGCATCGGGCGAGGGGTCGAAAGCGAGAATCCGGCACCCGAAGCCCCCGAGGATACGCGTCACGGTCGCGCCGATCTTGCCGGTACCGACGATCCCAACCGTCCGCTTGCCCAGATCGAAGCCGAGCAGACCGTCCAGAGCGAAATTCCCCTCGCGCACCCGAACATAGGCCCGGTGTAGCTTTCGATTGAGCGACAAGATCAGCGCGATCGTATGTTCCGCGATCGCTTCGGGTGAATAGGACGGCACGCGTGCGACCGCTATTCCAAGGGCTTCGGCTGCTTCGAGGTCGACATGGTTGAAGCCTGCGCTTCGCAGCGCGACCAGCCTTGTGCCCTGTTCGCGGAGCGATGCTAGTACCGTTCGATCGAGACGGTCGTTCACGAAGACACAGATCGCTGTCGCTCCCTTCGCCAGCGCGGCGGTCTGCTTGGACAGGCCCGCTTCAATAAAGTGCAGTACATGCGGCGCCCCGGCGGCCGAATTGGCTATGTCGAGGAATTCGCGGTCGTAGCCGCGCGTGCTGAAAACCGTCACATCCACAGCGCACTTCTCCCTGTCCTGGCGAGCACCGTCACTAAGTAACATCCCGGAAAGACGGGTGGACGGGTTCGCGGCAGAAAGCGGCACCAACCGCCAGGTAAGCCAAGGACGCCGCCATGAAGGGCTTTATCGGAGATATCGAGTCCCTCACCGAGGAGAACCGTAATTTCCGTCGGGTGCTCTATACTGGGCGCAACCTCCAACTCGTTCTCATGGCGCTGAAGCCGGGTGAGGAGATTGGGCTCGAGGTCCATGATGATCGTGACCAATTCTTCCGCGTCGAAAACGGCAAGGGCGAGGTCCTCATCGACGGTGTCAGCACACCGATCAAAGGCGATGACGGGATCATCGTGCCGGCTGGCGCCCAGCACAATATCATCAACACCGGCGACGAGTTGCTCCAACTCTACACGATCTATGGGCCGCCCGAACATATCGATGGGACTGTCCACCCAACCAAGGTGGATGCTGAAGCAGCGCATGAGCATTTCGACGGCCGGACCACCGAATAGGAGCGCAACGCATTAGGGCTTTCCGGCTGGCTCCGAGGCCGTGACCCGAGTGCCTTGGACGACATGCCTACGCCTTTCCCTGGCCCGGCTTTCGGCGGGGCTCTCCTTGGTTCGGATTCGCGTAGGGGACGACCCCGCTTATGCCACGGCCAAGGCTGATCGAACCCGGTCGGCGATGACCCCACGGTCGCCTTCGGCGCTTACCCGCCGCCAATCCATTGCGCCCAGATCGTAGTGGGCCTGCAAGCCGGCAACAGCCACATCCGCGTCCGACGCATCGTTCACCCGTGCAGCAATCCGTGCTTTTAACACCTCGGACGGGGCATCGAGCCAGATGCCGGCGAATGGAACGTTTTTCTGAGCAGCGACCTGAGCGATCGCCCGTCGTTCGTCAGGTCTCGCATAGACAGCATCGACGATCAGCGATCGTCCCTCGTTCAGCGCCAGCTGCGCTAACCTCTCCAATTCGGCGTAGACCGCCGCGCTCGCAGACGTTGAATAGGCCTCCTTGGAAAGCGGGGTCTCTGGCGGAAGGCCTGCCAACCGTTTGCGCAAGACATCGGACCGTAGGATCCGCGCCCCAGGCGCGCTCCCGACACCATAGGCAACGAGCCTCGCGATCGTCGATTTTCCTGTCCCGGATAGCCCCCCTATTGCAACCAGACGGGTCGGACCGGGTGCGAGCAACTCGTGGGCCAGACTCAGATATTGCTCGGCCTTTTTGCGAAGTGCGCTCGATGGGTCGCCGTTTGCCTGTGCTGCCGCCACATGAGCCCGAACGGCGGCGCGGATGGAAAGGAACAGGGGGATGAGGACCACTGCGTCTTCATCCTCTGGTGAGACGTCTAGGTAGCGGTTGAAGAGCATATTGGCCTCGACCCGGCAGCCTTTCGCCCACAGGTCCATCAAGAGGAACGCCAAGTCGTACAGCACGTCGATCGTCGCGAGGACGGCGCTGAATTCGAGGCAATCGAACAGGACAGGTTCGTCATCGATCATGGCAATGTTGGCTAGATGCAGATCGCCGTGGGCATGCCTGACGCGACCGGCCGCGGCGCGTATATCGAGCAACCGGGCGTGCCGTTCGGCCAAGACCTGTTGCCGCTGGATCAAACGGCCTGCGCTATCCGGAGGCAGTATCTCGGGATAGGTGGCCATGCTCTCCCGATTTCCCGCGATAACGGCTTCAATGCGCTCGCGGCCCGAGCGTGACCGGACCTGTTCGGCGCTATCGTGAAACGACTTTATCCTGTCCGTCAATCGCAGGACCAGAGGTTCCGTGAGCGCGCCGCGCGCGGCGACTTGCTCAAGCAGCGCATCGTCGGGAAAGCGGCGCATTTCCAGGAGCCAATCGATCGGTTCTCCGTCATCGCCGAAGTTTAATAGGCCATCGTCATTTCGCCGAATCGGCCGAACTGCAAGATATAGGTCTGGCGCGGTCCGGCGATTGAGCAAAAGCTCCTTCTCCAGTGTCAGGCGGCGCTTTTCGGGGCTGGAAAAGTCGAGATAGCCGAACCTGACGGACCGCTTGAGCTTCCAGGCGCGATCGCCTGCAAGGAAAATGCGAGCGGCATGCGTATCGATCCGGCGCGGTTCGTCGTCGAGGCAAAGCGTCCCCGGCGCCTCGAGATATGCGATCACTTCGGCTTGTGGATCATTCGACGCGACTGGCGCGGGCGGGGTCATCTAGGTCATTCCAATTCACGATGCCGGACCGGCCTGACGCATTGGGCCCGAAGGTATCGCAGGCTTGGTACCTTGATGCCAGCATTCGGCCTGGACAGCGATGGCACGTATCCTGCGGAAAGGGACTCGAGGGCCAGACCGCTGGCGGGGGGTGGGAGCGATCGACGTCTTGAACGACGTTCAAACATTCGGCCCTCGAGTGCATCAAGGGTTAGGCGCTCGTCCGGGTCGCCTCTATCCGGGAATTTACTAAGGTCGCGACATGGCGTCGACACGGCCTGCCCCGCTTCTGTGACCCGCTACGTAACTTACCCAATTCACGAGAGCCTGCCTGCCGCGACAGAATTGTGCTGATGGAGGACTGCATGCTCGAAGCCGGGCGCAGATTACGGAGCGGGAGAATATCCACGACCTCCGCAATCTATTAGGGAACGTCAGTTCGGTGAGCCACTTGCTTGAAGACGATCCTTCACCCGAGAAGCGTGCCATGCTCCTCGACGCGATCTCGCAAGCAGCGCGCCGTGGAGGAACTTTGACGACCGCTCTGCTTGCCAAGGAAGTCATCCCGATGGTTCGCACGTTCGACCTCAACCAGCATCTCGGGACGCTGCAATCGCTCCTCGACGCCCACGCTGGCGATCGGGCAGAGGTTGCGATAACGGTCTCGGCGGAGAAGTCTCCGGTCAAGCTTGATGCTTCGGCCCTTGATGCCGCGCTCGTCGAGCTTGTCGCTAATGGACGTACTGCTCTCACAACTGCGGGGCGCGTCATTGTGCGGACCAAGTGTATCGGTCGCAGACTATGGCTTACCGTTGCCGACACGGGAAAAGGGATGAGCCGGGAGGAACTCGCAGCCGTTCTGGAGGGTGCGAGTCCAGCCGGTGCACACGGTACGGGTCTCGGCCGCGTTCGCCATTTCGCGCAGTCCTGTCACTCCAGGTTCCGGCTTCGCAGTGCTGCCGGTCGAGGCACCGTTGCCGTAGTCATGATACCGCTCGTCCTCAACGTCGGCTTCACCCGTCAGGTGGAATTGCCGCCGCCGGCAGGAACGTCGGCACCGGCTAGCCTCCGGCGTGGACGTTGCGGCAGAGCGCAGCGTGGACAGCCGAGCGGGAACAGCGCCCGCATGGATACCCAGCCGGTTGTACCCAAGCCCGATATAATCGAACCTTCGGCCCCGCCTGAGGCACCCATGCCGAGTGAACCCAGAGAAACACCTATGCCGAGTGTCCCGGAAATCATCCCGGACGAGCCTGATTCCGTACCGGATGCACCGCCAGAGGAATATCCCGCCAGTGTCTAGTGCTATCTGAGCGAGAGAAGTACCGCGATCCCTGCGCCAGAGGCGAGCACAGACGCGAACAAAGGTCCGGACGCCTTCCAGCCCTGTTGACGAGGTCCGGCGATCCCGAGCGCCAGAGCGCCCTTGAATGCCGTGTTCGCAAGAACCGGAACAGCTAGCGCAAGTCCCGCCGTGCTCCCGTCGAGAATATCCCTGGGCATCCCCGCAAGGGTGAGGACCGCTGCGTCGACATCCCACATGCCCGTCAGGCCCAACACTACGATGATGCCCTGGTCGCCGAACTGCTCGAGCGCCCAGCGTGCCGGTATGGCCATTACCGCCACCAATCCCGCGAGCAGTAGCGCCGGCCCGAAATCGAGTGGGTTGCCGAGTTCTACCTCACCAGCGCTCGCCTCGGCGCTGCGTGCGCGAAACGCCAGTAACGTCGTCAACCCGCCGACGACTAACGCGGGGATCATGGCCAGGGCCAGTGACCGGGCGGTATAGGGGATAAGCGTGATCGCCAGAAGCTGAACGCGGACGAACATCACGAGCGACGCCAGAGCGATACCCGCGATCAGAGGGGCTTCGGGACCGTCCTTCTGGCGCAATCGCCGCGCATAAGCCGCGGTCACGGCCGTCGAGGAGACGAGCGATCCGCACAGCGCGGTTATCATGATCCCCTTTTCCGGCCCCAACCGGCGGGTCGCGACATAGCCAGCGAAGGAGAGCCCGAGGACCACGACCACTACCATCCAGATCTGGCGGGGGTTCCAGGCATCGTAGGGTCCGAGATTTCGATCCGGGAGCAGCGGCAAGATCACGAGCGCCACAAGCGCAAAGCGAGCGATCGACTCGATTTCCTTTTCCGTCATTCCCTTGAGCATGGCGTGGGCCTGCTCTCGCAGCGTGAGGATCAGCGTGGTCACCGCAGCGACCGCCAGCGCTTCGCTGACCTGGCCCTTGGCGGCGATATAACCGAGCGCGAAGGTAACGATCCCGACCAGGGTGTTGGTGACCGAGAGGCTCCCCTCGCGGGCGAGAGCGCCGCGATAGCCGAGGACAAGGCTCGACAGCGCGGCGAGGGCGATGACGGCAGCCAGAATATCGGCGACATGCGCGGCGATCCCGCCAGTGAGACCAAGCAGACCGAATGTTCTGAGCCCGCTCACGCGGCTTCCGTCGCTCGCATCGCGCTGTCGCCATCCGCGCTCGATGCCGATCAGGATGCCGACCGCGAGAGATGCCGCCAGGGCGCGCAGCAATTCCGTGTCGGGAATGTTCATAGACCTGCCTTGTCAGGGTTCCGACTGCTCGAATGACGAATTGTGGTGACGCACGGGACTGCCTGCGCCCGCGCATTCAACACACTCCAAACGGACCACTGCGGTGCCACCTGATCCACCCACTAATCCCTCGATCGTTTCCGTTCACAGACGAACAGCGCAGAATGTGCCAATCTTCCACCCCCCACTAGCCGAATCCGTCTTTGTTCCAATTGGCTGCGGAGGGATTTGAAGCGGACGCTGCGATCCGCCTTGCTCCCACTTCCTCGGGCCTGGCCCCGCAACTTTCGATGGCTCAATCTGTGTTCAATTGATAGAAAACGAACCGGAAAGGGGGAGATTTCAGCGCGGCGCTGTACCGTTTACCAAGGCGATGGGGGCGAAGAATTACTGACACCAAACCACCATCGGAGCGAAAGGGCGCTTTTTCGCCGGCATTAGCCGCTGCATCATTGCTCGCCAACCGTTCGATCCGCTCCCAGCTCATAACGGCCGTTCTGGCTGGTCTCGCGATCGCCATCATTGCCTTCGTGACCCGCGAGCAGCTTGCCGAGCACGTCGATGAGCGTGTCCACTACTTCGTGACCCTCGGTGTGGCGGGTATGGTGCTCGTTGCGCTCAGACCTGATCTATTCGTGATCTCGAGCGTCACGCTGATCACCCTGGCGACGCTTGTTGTCGTCGACGGCTGGCCCACTGCAGGCAGCCAGCAGATCGCTGTCGCGATTTTCCTGGTCGCGATGCTCCTCTTGTGGCGCAACTATCATCGCACCGTCACCGTCGCTCGCAACCTGGCTGATAGCACCGTCGTGCTTGCGGAGGAGTTGAGTCTCCTGATCGATGGCGCTCAAGACTACGCCATCTACATGCTCGACCCCAATGGGAACGTCACCATATGGAACGAGGGTGCTGAGCGGCTCAAGGGCTGGACCGCTGCCGAAATGATCGGAAAGCCGGCCGACCTCTTCTATCCGGCCGACGCGGTGGCAGCGGGCAAGCCGCGATCGTTCCTCACCGAGGCGGCCGCACGCGGCAAAATAGAGATCGACGACTGGCGCGTCCGCAAGGACGGCAGCGAATTTCTCGCTCACATGGCGATTACGGCCTTGAAGAACCCGGATGGGACAGTGCGCGGCTTTGCCACCGTCGTTCACGACATCAGCGACCAGAGGGCCACCGAAAGCTCCCTCCGCCACAGCGAGGCGCATCTTCGCTCAATCCTCTCGACAGTCCCCGATGCGATGGTCGTCATCGACGAATGGGGAAAGATGATCTCCTTCAGCGATGCGGCGGAACGTCTTTTCGGCTACTCGCAGGCCGAGGTTCTGGGGGCCAATGTCAGCATGCTGATGCCTTCGCCCTATCGCGAGCGTCATGACGGCTATCTCGAACGCTATCTCACGACCGGCGAGCGCCGCATCATTGGTATCGGCCGAGTGGTCTTCGCGCAGCGCAAGGACGGGACGACATTCCCCATGGAACTGTCAGTGGGAGAGGCGACGGGCGAGAGTCAGCGCGTCTTCACCGGCTTCATCCGCGACCTGACGGACCGCCACCGGACACAGGAGCAGCTCGAGGAACTCCAATCCGAGCTCATCCACGTCGCCCGGGTCAGCGCGATGGGGACTATGGCGTCCACGCTCGCACACGAACTCAACCAGCCGATCACCGCGGTTGCGAACTATGTCGAAGCCGTTCGCGATTTGCTGGCCCAGCCGGATCCCGACGACCTGCCCGAAATCATCGAGGCTCTGGAGGATGCGGCGGGCGAGGCCATGCGTGCAGGCCAGATCGTCAGGCGCTTGCGCGATTTTGTGGCACGCGGTGAGGTCGAAAGGACTGCCGAGAACCTGCCGGACCTCATCAACGAAGCGGCGGCCTTCGGCCTGATGGGCGCCATCGAGAAGGCCGTCGAGACGCGGATGGATATCGATCACGAGGCAGCCAGCGTCCTCGTCGACAAGATCCAGATCCAGCAAGTTCTGGTGAATCTGATCCGTAACGCCGTCGAAGCCATGGGGCCGGCCGCTCGGCGCATCCTCACTATCCGCACGACGCCCGATCAGCCGGGACTTGTCCGCGTGACGGTGGCCGACACCGGGCCCGGCGTGGCGCCCGAGGTGGCGGCCCAGCTCTTCAAGGCTTTCGTCAGCACGAAAATGGAAGGCATGGGACTTGGTCTTTCAATTTGCAGAACCATCGTCGAGGCTAATGGTGGCCGCATATGGATGGAGTCAGCAGAAGGGGGCGGTACACAGTTTCACTTCACTTTGGTAAGGGCGGAGGCGGAGAAGCTCGATGGATGAAAAGCGTGTTGTTCACATAGTCGATGACGAGGACTCGATCCGGCGCTCGGCTGGATTCATGCTGAAGAAGTCGGGCTTCTCGGTGACACCGTGGGTTTCCGGCGTGCAATTTCTCAAGAATCTCAAACATGCCGAGCAGGGATGTATTCTGCTCGATGTTCGCATGCCCGAGATGGATGGCCTGGAAGTTCAGAAGGAACTGAACGAGCGTGGCGTTTCCATGCCTGTTGTTGTCCTGACTGGTCATGGCGATGTCACGGTCGCCGTTCGCGCGATGAAGGCCGGGGCGGTCGACTTCATTGAGAAGCCGTTCGAAAAGGCGGTTCTGATCACGGCCATCGAAAGCGCCTTTGAGCGCCTTGCCGATGTTGAGGGCAGGGCAAGCCGGGCGGCTGACTCGGCTATCCTCATCGCGGGTCTCTCCGCGCGGGAGCAGGATGTCCTCAAGGGCCTTGCCCAAGGGTTACCGAACAAGTCCATTGCATATGATCTCGGCATTTCGCCGCGCACGGTTGAAGTCCATCGCGCCAACCTAATGATAAAGCTCGGTGTCCGCAGTCTGTCGGAAGCCCTTCGCATCGCATTTTCCGCAGGCGTGACCGGCTGAGGGATCGGGACACTTACGTAGCGACCCGTCACCGATTTCCTGACATTCGCAATCGACCGGCAATGTCGCCGGAATCGATGGTGCGTGATGGCAGCCGAGAGAATTGCATCCCCGGTGCGGGACCGTCCGCGGCTACTCCTGGTGGAGGATGATGCCGGGGTTCGCCGATCGTTGCAGCTTCTGTTTCGGGCCCGAGGCTTCGAAGTCCGCGCCTATGCAGCCGGGGCTGCGCTCATTGCCGATCCGACCACTCGCAATGCCTGCTGCCTGGTCGCGGACTACAGATTGGAAGAGACCGACGGGATTGAGGTGCTCTCCCGATTAAGGGAGGACGGCTGGTCGGGACCGGCGGTTCTCATCACCGCATTCCCATCGGCTGATCTCACTGAACGTGCCCTGGCGCATGGTTTCAGTCAGGTGCTCGAGAAGCCCTTTCGCGAACATGCGCTTGGCGATGTCGTTGCTCGATTGACGGGTGCGGGTGAACCATCCGCACTTTCCTGATCGCGCTTATTTGAGCGTCAATAGATGGTTGGAGATGATGGTCTGATGCTGCGAAATCCCTCTTATTTGGTGCGCTTTATTCCTCACCTGCCTGTACGCAAGGCACTCGATGAATGACGGCTGCGCCCGCGCCGAAGACGCCGGGTCTAAAGCGTTTCCGACGCATCTTGTAGGAGTTGGTCCGGATGAGGAATTTGCCACCGCCAAACAGCTCACCAGCGGTCCGGTCACCTGGCTCGGCAATGTAGAAAATCTTGAAGCATTTCTGGACCGCCCCCCACTTGCCCACCCCTGCGTTATCCTTCTTGATGGTGATCTTCCCTCGGAGCGGTTAATCGCCTCACTCGATCAGAATGCAGCTTTGCTTAAGGCTACTCCGATGCTTCTGCAGATCACCAAGCCTCCGGTCCGGCTGGCTGTAGTGATCATGCAGCGCGGTGTCCGCGACGTACTTCAAAAGCCTTATACACTTGCTCGATTGAGGGCCGCCCTGGAGGAACTCCGCAGTTTGTATGGTCGGCATCCGTGATCCAGCGGCTGCTGACCAGTGCAGTAATGCCATGTGCTGCGCGATCATGGGATCGCTGGTTGCTTCCGTGATTGGCGGCAAATTGGTCGATGCGCTTGGTGTAACAGCTCAGGTTGTTCCAAAACCCTGAGCGAGTAACGTGAGCGCCTGCATCCCCCTTGAAAGGGCGGCGGTTGACGTTTCCCGAGGCAGCCTAGATGGGACTTTGCCGTGCGACTGAAAGTGTTCCCGATAGCTCTCATCGCCATTGCAGCCGCCAGCGGGGCAATTGCCACGGGGCACGTCGAGCCTGCAAGGGGAACCAGCCGGGCCGAAGTGACGGCCCAGCGGCGCGGGTTGGCATTTGCCCAGAAGCATTGCTCTGCCTGCCATGCCGTCGATCAGGGAATCTCACCCAAGCCGGAGGCGCCATCCTTCGAAACGATCATCAATACGCCCGGACTGACTACCCATACATTGAACCCATGGCTTCGCGAGTCGCACAATTTCCCCGAGATCATGAATTTCGAGATCGAGCCTGGGCAAATCGATGCGCTTGCAGCTTACATGTTGACTCTCAAGAACCACGATTATCGGCCCCCTATTCAATAGCCGCTGCGGTCAGGGCACCCGACCGGCCCGACCGCGGGCACAACGGTTCTGGGCGAGTTGGAAGGTGCCGAAACCTGGCTTCAGAGCGCGGGTGGATCGTGGTAGAAATCGACCTGCATGCGCATGGGGCCCATTGCCGTGACGAAGTGCGTTTGCTGCGGCGCGACCAGACCCGGATTGCCGGGCGTCAGCAGTTTTTCGGAGTGCGGTTGCACATAGGTCAGCTTCAGTTCGCCTTCCAGTATCCTGATTAAACCCCAGACCCCTTCCTTCGTCTGGTGGCTGCTTCGCAGGGCATCCGGCAATGTGTTCTCGTCGAAAACCGGCGTCGAGCGATAGGGTTCGGTCATGTCCATGCCTCGCTTCCGTGATCCTTTGCGGCTTCCGCCTGAATTTGTCATGCAGTAGCCGGTGCGGTTCGTCGGCCGGGCTCAGGACCACGGTACGGGCTTCGTTCTCTCCGTTCAGCAGCCGCAGGTCGACCAGCACGTCTCCATCCTGGCATCGCCGATGAGAATCTCAATGCCAGGGGCGGCGGATGCCGGCGTTGCGATGCTGAGGAGCGCGCCGGCGCACGGCCATGCGAGGTTTGCCTTGCTCATCGCTCCGACCGCAGCACTGCAAGGGTGTGACCGGCGATCATCCGCTCTTCGTCGGTCGGAATGATGAGGACCTTGACACGGCTGTCCCTGGCCGAGATGGTCAGGGCGTGTCCGGCATTGGCGCACACGTCGATGGACAGACCCAGCCAGGCGAGCCGCTGGCATATCCGTTCGCGAACTTCGGCGTGGTTCTCGCCGATCCCGGCCGTGAAGACGATACCATCGACGCCGCCGAGCGAGGCGGCAAGCGCCCCGAATTCGCGCGCGGCGCGCCAGACGAAAAGCTCCACCGCCTCACGGGCTTCCGCGCGCGGGTCGGCCGTCAGGGTCCGCATGTCGCTTGAAATCCCGGAAACCCCCAGCAGGCCGGATTTGCGGTATAGCATGTCGTCGACGTCGGCGGCGCTCATGCCGAGCTGGGTCTGGAGGTGGAGGACGACGCCGGGATCGAGCGTGCCGCAGCGCGTCCCCATCATCAGGCCGTCCAGGGCTGTGAATCCCATGGTGGTGTCGATACTCTTGCCGGCCCGCATGGCGCACAGGCTTGCGCCGTTGCCCAGATGCGCCGCGATCACCCGCCCGGCTGCAAGTTCCCCGTCGACGGTTTGCATCTGTCCGGCGATATACTCGTAGGACAGCCCATGAAATCCATAGCGGCGAATCCCCTGTTCATGCAGCGCGCGGGGGAGTGGAAGCCGCGCGGCGACCTCGGGCTTGTCGTGGTGAAAGGCGGTATCGAAACAAGCGACCTGGGGAAGGCTCGGTGCCAAGGCTGCGATCGCGCGGATCGCTGCCAGATTGTGCGGCTGATGCAGCGGTGCGAGGGGGCAGAGCGCGTCGAGCTCGGCGAGAAGACCCGCGTCGACGCGTTGCGGTGCAGCGAAGCGCATCCCGCCGTGCACGACGCGGTGCCCGATCGCCACGACTTCCCGGCCTTCAAGGTGATCGATGGCCCAGTCGAACAGATCCTTGAGCAGTTCCGCATGTGTGAGGCCAGCGCCGCCCGCCCAGGTTCGCTCGACAAGGACGGTCCCGTCCGCCCGCCGCGCGACCAGCGAGGGGGCGATCCCGATCTTCTCGATCTTGCCGCCTGCCGAATGTTCCGGATTGCCCGCATCATCGAGGGTAAAGAGCGCGAACTTGATGCTCGAGGAGCCGGAATTGAGGCTGACGACGGCTTTCATGCGGGAAGCCCGGGCGCTGCCTTCGGGGCAGCGCGTGCGAGCAATGCCGCGATCGCGCAGGACGCAAGACGCGTCCGCTCGCTGTCCGCGCGGCTGGTGAGGATGATGGGCACCCGCGCGCCGAGGACGACGCCCGCAGCATCCGCGCCGCCGAGGAAGGTCAGCTGCTTGGCGAGCATGTTGCCGGCCTCGATATTGGGGACGACTAGGATTTCCGCCTTGCCCGCCACCGGCGAGACTATCCCCTTCTCGCGGGCGGCGGCTTCGCTGATCGCGTTGTCGAAGGCGAGCGGGCCGTCGAGGACGCCTCCGTCGATCTGGCCCCGGTCGGCCATCTTGCACAATGCAGCCGCATCGAGCGTCGAGGGCAGGTCGGGATTGACCGTCTCGACGGCAGAGAGGATGGCGACCTTGGGCACGGCGATGCCGATGACATGGGCCAGATCGATCGCGTTGCGAATGATGTCGGCCTTGTCCTTCAGGGTCGGCGCGATGTTGATCGCGGCATCGGTGATGATGAGGGGCGTCGGATGCCCCGGCACGTCCATCACATAGGCATGGCTGATCCGCCGCTCCGTCCTGAGGCCGGTAGCGGCCGGCACGACCGCCGCCATGAGCTCGTCGGTATGCAGCGAGCCCTTCATCAGCAGTTTCGCATCGCCGCTCCGCACGAGCGCCACGGCCTTCGCGGCCGCGTCGTGGCTGTGATCGGCAGGTACGAGCCGGAAGGCGGAAATATCCTTCGCCGCTTCCTCGGCCGCGGCCCGGATCCGCTTTTCCGGACCGACGAGTATCGGGGTGATCAGCCGCGCTTCCGCTGCATCCACCGCCGCCGCGAGCGCCGCCGCGCTGCAGGGGTGGGCGACCGCGGTGGCGATGGGTTCTCCGCCTTGCGTCTGCTCGATCAATCGCCTGTATTCGCCATGCGTCGCCACCCGCACGTCGGGGAGCGCCATGCGCGGGCGACGGACCTTCTCGGAAGGCGCGCGAACCTCGGCCTGGCCTGTGATGACGGTCTCGCCGTTCTGATTCACGCAGCGGCAGTCGAGAACGAGGATGCAGCCCTCGGGCTTCTTTTCCGTCACCGTGACGGATGCGGTGATGACGTCGCCGATGCCGACGGGAAGGGTGAAGCGCAGCGACTGGCCGAGATAGATCGTGCCGGGCCCGGGCAGCTCTGTTCCGAGCACAGCCGAGATGAGGCCGCCGCCCCACATGCCATGGGCGATGATCCGCTGGAAGAAGTCCGTTTGCGCAAAGTCGGCATCGAGATGCGCCGGGTTCACGTCGCCCGAGACGAGTGCGAACAGCTGGATGTCCTTCTCCGAAAGCGTGCGGGAGACACTCGCCGTCTCCCCCACCTGAATCTCGTCGAAGGTCCGGTTCTCGATGAATGCGCTGTCGGTCACCGCTCATTTCTCCAGGACATATGTGCCGGGCGCGTCGGTGACGGGCGCATAGCGCTTGTCGGGCGCGCCCATGGACGGCGGCGGCTCCGGCGCTCCCGAGTGACGATCGAGCCATACGCCCCATTCGATCCACCATGACCCCGACTTGCGCTCGGCCCGTTCCAGCCATTCTTCGGGATCATAGGAGGGGCCGCCCGCCTCGCGGGTCAGCAGACGATAGGAACGTCCCGCATGACCCGGCTCGGAAACGATCCCGGCATTGTGTCCGCCGCTGGTGAGCGCGAAGGTGATCTCCGCCCCGGTGAGCAGGTGGATCTTGTGCACCGAGCGCCATGGGGCGACGTGGTCGCGCTCGGTGCCGACCGCGAACATCGGCGCCCGGATCGCGGACAGCGTGATCGTGCGGCCATCGACCTTGTATTTCCCTTCGGCCAGCTCGTCGTTCAGGAACAGACGGGCCAGGTATTCGCTGTGCATGCGATAGGGCATGCGCGTTCCGTCGGCATTCCAGGCCATGAGATCGCTAATCGGCTCGCGCTCACCCATGAGGTAGATGCCGAGCACGCGCGACCAGATGAGATCGTTGGATCGCAGGATCTGAAACGCGCCTCCCATCTGGGCGCTGTCGAGATAGCCGCGGCTCCACATCATGTTGTCGAGCACGTTGAGTTGGGCTTCGTCGATGAACAGGCCAAGCTCGCCCGGCTCGCTGAATTCGGTCTGGGCCGCCAGCAGGGTGACGCTGGCGAGCCGTTCGTCACCGTCCCGGGCCATCGCCGCCGCTGCGATCGCCAGCAGCGTGCCGCCAAGGCAGTAGCCGGCGGCGTGCACCTTCCGTCCGCCCGTGATCGCTTCGATCGCGTCCAGCGCGGCCATCGGCCCAAGCCGGCGGTATGCTTCGAGATCGAGGTTGCGATCCTCCTTTCCGGGATTGTGCCACGAGATCATGAAGACGGTGAAGCCCTGGCCTGTCAGCCAGCGTACAAGCGAGTTCCCGGGCGAGAGGTCGAGGATGTAGTATTTCATGATCCAGGCCGGCACGATCAGGATCGGTTCGGGCCGCACCTGCTCCGTCGCGGGCTCATACTGGATGAGTTCGACGAGCTCGTTGCGATAGACGACCTTCCCCCTGGCGGTCGCCACCTTCTCGCCCACGGGGAAGCTCTCCGCGCCTACGGGCGGCTCGCCGCGCACCAGGCGCTGCATGTCCTCCATGAGATTGCGGAAGCCGTCCACGATGCACCGCCCGCCGGTTTCGACGATCTTGCGCTGCAGGAGCGGATTGGTGGCAAGGAAGTTGGTTGGCGCGAAGACATCGAGGATTTGCCGAGCCGTGAACTCGACGATGTCTTCATGGTGTCTGCTCACCCCGCCGATCCCGGTGGTGGCGGCGTGCCACCACTGCTGGTTCAGCAAGAAAGCCTGAACGATCAGATTGAAAGGCGGCTCCTTCCATGCCGGATCGGTGAACCGACGGTCCTGGGGCAAAGGTTCGATCGCGGGGGCTGCAGCAGGATCGCTGAGGCTTCGTCCGATATAATCGGACAAGCGCCAATATTTTCTCGCGGCCTTGGCGCCCAGTTGCAATTGCTTGCCGGGGGCGCTGGCGAGGTGCAACATCCAGTCGGTTGCCGCGAGGATCATCGTCACCGGCGATAGCCCGTGCGTCAGGTGCGCGATGCCAACCGCAGCCGCGCGATCGAGGGTCTGGCTGATGCCGTCGAGCGGGTCGGCGGCAACATGCTGTATGTCATTCATCATCAACCTGCCGCGCGTGGATCATACTCTAGCGTGTTGTGCACCTATCCGATCGGCAGCGGCCGACCGATACGTATACATCCCAATTCTTCGCATGGAACCAATCAGGGTAAAGAGACTGCGTTTCCGTGGGAGAGGGCCTGCATTTGATCGCAACCGATGGTTGCGGCCCGGTGACAGGCGCGTCTCGCGGATATCATGATGAGGAGGATCCAACGATGACATTTCCACTCGATCAGGTCGTGGCCATCGCCGGCGCCAACCGCCAACTCGCGCTGAAGTTTTTCGACATCGCACGCACGACCGGCGCGCGGCAGGCCGCAATCGGGGCCCATGCGCTGGGCGCGTTCTTCGAGCCCGGCAAATTCTCCGAAGTGGCCCAGGAGGCGGAGCAGAACCGCCTGGTCCTGATCGCCGACACGAAAGCGGCACTCGAAGAATGGCAGGAAAGCGCTGGAGATTTGTTCTCGCCGGAAAGCGAGACGACGCAGTTGGCCGTCGCCCTCGAGCCGCTGCGCGCCTTTTTCCTGTCGCCGCTGCAGGCCTTCGCTGCTGCTGCGCCGGCGGCAAGCGATGCCGGGGCCAGCACCTGAGCCGCAAGCCGTCGTTGCGGCCGCGCCATGCAAGCCCTGCAAATCGCTTTGTTGAGAGACGCGCCTTGTCGCCACTGAGACTTGCTGACCGCAAACGGGATAAGCGCCCGCTGCTTCGGCGCTCCGCTATCGCGCTTATCCCGTTTGCCGCGGCGGCCTGCTCGTTTGCGCCGGACCATGTCAGGCCCGCGCAACCCGTACCGGCGCGATATTCCGACCGGTTGCCCGATGGACCGAGCATTGCGCGAATCGGCTGGCGCGATTTCTTCCGCGCGCCTGAACTCCAGCGGCTGATCGATGCCGCAATGGCGAACAACCGGGACATCCGTATCGCGACGGCTCGTGTTGATCAGGCTCGGGGCGCTTGGCGCATCGAAGGCGCCCCGCTTTATCCGCAACTCGATGCAGTGGGCACAGGGAGCAGGGGGCGCACTCTCTATACGCTGCCGGGGATGGGCGCGACAGCGGTCGACCTTCGTCAGGTCAGCGCTCAGCTCAGCGCGAGCTGGGAAATCGACTTCTGGGGGCGGCTGCGTAATCTCAGGGATGCGGCGCGTTGGGAGTATCTTGCCACGGAAGAAGCACGCCGCGCAGTTGCTACCGATCTGGTGGCCCAGGTCGCGAACGGCTATCTCCTCGAACGTGAATATGGGGAGCGCGTCGCGCTCGCCCAATCGTCGATCGCCACGCGAGAGGACTCACTGCGGATTATCCGCCGACGTTATGAGGTCGGTTCCGGCTCCAAGCTCGACATGACCCAGGCCCAAACGCTGCTTGCCCAGGCGCAGATTACGTTGCAGGTGCTTGAGCAGGATCGCGCCGTCAATCGTAATGCGCTCGCTCTGCTGGTTGGCGAACCCGTTGAAATCGCACCGGGACCGCTTGGTTTGACAGCGGTCCAGGATCATCTGGCGCTCCCAGCCGGCCTCCCATCCGACCTGTTGACCAATCGCCCGGATGTTGTCGCAGCCGAACATCGGTTGCGCGCTGCGAACGCCAACATCGGCGCGGCCCGAGCCGCCTTCTTCCCGAATATCAGCCTGACCGGCGGCTTTGGGACGATGAGCACTGCGCTCGACGGGCTATTCAAGGACGGCACGGAAGCTTGGAGCTTTACACCAACGATTGTGCAGCCGCTCTTCAACGCGGGCCGACTCAAGGGCAATCTCGACGTCGCCAAAGCGCAGCGCGATGAAGCGGTCGCGAGCTATGAGCGCACGGTCCAAGCGGCGTTCCGCGACGTGTCCGACGCTCTCGTGCGCAAGCAGCAGCTTGGCCTCCAGATTGCGACGACGCGCGAGATGGTCGGCGCGCAGCGTGAACGGGCCCGGCTCGCCCAGCTTCGCTTCGACAACGGGCGCTCGGCCTATCTCGAGGTCCTCGACGCGCAGCGCGATCTCTTCGACGCGGAGCAAGCTCTCGTCCGGCTACACCGGGCCGAGATCGCCAGTGTGGTGGCGCTCTATGCTGCGCTCGGCGGGGGCTTCGTTGGCCAACCTACACCACCGAACAGCGGGGAACGGACACCATGACGCAAGCGACCGGCAAGACCTGGCTCGTCAGGGGCGGGATCGCGGCGGCCGTGATCGCCGTCGTCCTGATCGTCTGGTCGTTCGTCAAGCCCTCGGGCCTTCCCGAGGGGATCGCGAGCGGCAATGGCCGTCTCGAGGCCGTGGAGATCGACATCGCCGCGAAGTCGCCGGGGCGCATTCGCGATATCGTCGCGGACGAGGGCCAGTTCGTCAAGGCGGGCGCGGTAGTGGCGCATATGGACACCGACGTCTTGCGCGCCCAGCTCTCAGAAGCCGAGGCGATGCTGGCGCAGGCGCTGAACGCGGTCGAGATCGCCGCGTCGCAGGTCGTGCAACGCCAGAGCGAGCGCGCCTCCGCACAGGCCACCGTGCGCCAGCGCGAGGCGGAGCTGAATGCTGCCCGCAAGCGCTTCGCGCGTTCCGAAACGCTGGCGCGCGAAGGCGCTACCCCCGTGCAGGAACGCGACGACAATCAGGCGTCGGTCGAGGGCGCGGACGCCACCCTCGAAGCGGCGCGGGCGCAGCTCGCCGCGGTCGATGCGGCGATCGCCGCCGCCCGCAGCCAGGTCATTGGCGCCCGCTCGAACGTCGATGCCGCGCGGGCGACGATCGAGCGCATCAAGGCGGACATCAGGGACAGCGATCTGCGCGCGCCGCGCGACGGGCGCATCCAGTATCGCGTCGCCCAGCCCGGTGAAGTCGTCGCCGGGGGCGGGCGGGTGCTCAACCTTGTCGACCTGTCCGACGTGAGCATGACCTTCTTCCTGCCCGAGACCGTCGCCGGACGGGTCCGGCTCGGTAGCGAGGTCCGCGTCGTTCTCGACGCCTTGCCGGACTACGCGATCCCGGCGAAGGTCAGCTTCGTCGCCGATGTAGCCCAGTTCACGCCCAAGACGGTGGAGACGGCCAGCGAGCGGCAGAAGCTGATGTTCCGCGTCAAGGCCCGCATCGCTCCGGCGCTGCTGCGGCGCCACATGACGCTGGTGAAGACGGGCCTTCCGGGCATGGCCTACCTGCGGGTGGACCCCAAGGCGGAATGGCCCGAGGCGCTTTCGCGGGTCGTGAAAGAATAAGCGGCCATGTCGTCCGCGCCTCGCCCCGACGCCGCCGACGCCGCGCCGGTCGTCCGGCTAGCCGGCGTAAGGCTCCGCTACGGGAAGACGCTGGCGCTGCGGGGGATCGACCTGGCGATTCCCGCGGGCAGGATGGTCGGCCTCATCGGCCCGGACGGCATGGGGAAATCGAGCCTGCTGTCGCTGATCGCCGGCGCGCGGGCGATCCAGGAAGGAGAGGTCGAGGTGCTGGGCGGCTCCATGGCGGACCGGCGTCACCGCGGCGCCGTGTGCCCGCGCATCGCCTATATGCCCCAAGGCCTCGGCAAGAACCTCTATCCCACGCTGTCGGTCGAGGAGAACCTCCAGTTCTTCGCGCGGCTGTTCGGCCACGGCGAGGCCGAGCGCCGCCGCCGCATCGACGACCTCACCCGCAGCACCGGGCTTTACTCTTTCCTGTCGCGCCCGGCGGGCAAGCTGTCGGGCGGCATGAAGCAGAAGCTCGGCCTGTGCTGTGCGCTGATCCACGATCCGGACCTGCTCGTCCTCGACGAGCCGACTACCGGCGTCGATCCGCTCGCCCGCGCGCAGTTCTGGGATCTGATCGCGCGCATCCGCCGCCAGCACCCCGCCATGAGCGTCATCGTCGCGACGGCCTATATGGACGAAGCCCAGCGTTTCGACTGGCTCGTCGCCATGGACGACGGCGGCTTGCTCGCGACCGGGACCCCGGCGGAACTGCTGGAGCGGACGAAGAGCGCCTCGCTGGAGGATGCCTTTATCGCCTTGCTGCCCGCGGAGAAGAAGCGGGGCCACGCGCCGGTGGTCATCCCGCCGCTGGCCGCGGACGATACGGATATCGCGATCGAGGCGCGCGATCTCACCATGCGCTTCGGCGCCTTCGTCGCGGTCGATCACGTCAGCTTCCGTATCCGCCGCGGAGAGATCTTCGGTTTCCTCGGCTCCAACGGTTGCGGCAAGACCACGACGATGAAGATGCTCACCGGCCTCCTCCCGGCGAGCGATGGCCAAGCCTGGTTGTTCGGTCGGGAGATCGATTCCCGCGACATCGCTGTCCGCCGCCGGGTCGGCTACATGAGTCAGGGCTTCTCGCTCTACAGCGAGCTGACGATCCGCCAGAACCTCGAACTCCATGCGCGCCTGTTCGATGTGCCGGCGCAGGAGATCCCCGACCGCGTCGCCGAAATGATCGATCGCTTCGGCCTCGGGGCGGTCCTCGACGACCTCCCGCCCAAGCTCCCTCTCGGTATCCGCCAGCGTCTTTCGCTGGCGGTCGCGATGGTTCACAAGCCGGAGCTTCTGATCCTCGACGAGCCCACTTCGGGCGTCGATCCCGTGGCGCGCGACGCCTTCTGGCGGCTCTTGATCGAGCTTTCCCGGCGAGACCGTGTCACGATCTTCATCTCCACGCATTTCATGAACGAGGCGGAGCGGTGCGATCGCATGTCGATGATGCACGCCGGCCGCGTGCTGGACAGCGACACGCCCGCCCGCCTGGTCGAGAGACGCGGCGCCGCCACACTCGAGGAAGCCTTCATCGACTATCTGGTCGAGGCCGGAGGGGAGAGTCCCGCGGACGACCGGCTCGCCATTGAGGAAAGCGCCACTCCGGCCCGGCCGCAGGCGGCCAGACGACGTACTTTCAGCCCGCAGCGCATGCTGAGTTACATGTGGCGCGAAACTCTCGAGCTGCGGCGCGATCCCGTGCGTAGCACGCTAGCCCTGGCGGGTTCGGTGATCCTGCTGCTGGTCATGGGCTTCGGCATCAGCCTCGACGTCAACGATATCCGCTACGCGGTCCTGGATCGGGACCAGAGCAGCATCAGCGAACGCTACCAGCTCGATATCGCCGGATCGCGCTATTTCATCGAGCAGCCGCCGCTCACCGGCTATGACGATCTCGACCGGCGCATGCGCGCGGGCGACATCAGTCTCGCCATCGAAATCCCGCCCGGCTTCGGCCGCGACCTGCTGCGTGGTCACCCCAAGCCGATCGCGGCATGGTTCGATGGCGCGATGCCGATGCGTGCCGAAACCGTCCAGGGCTATATCCAGGGCCTGCACCAGAGCTGGCTCACCGATCAGATGCGCGCCGCCGGTGTCACTGGCGCGGCCCGTGCCGGCGCAGGATCCACCGTCTCCATCGAGAACCGGTATCGCTACAATCCCGATGTCCGAAGCCTTCCGGCGATGGTGCCCAGCATCATTCCGCTGCTGCTGCTCATGCTGCCGGCGATGCTCGCCGCGCTGGCGGTGGTCCGCGAGAAGGAGGTCGGCTCGATCATCAACCTGTATGTGACTCCCGTCACCCGCACCGAATTTCTGCTCGGCAAGCAGATCCCCTATGTCGGGCTCGCCATGATCAACTTCGCCATCATGGTGATGATGGCCGTCACGCTGTTCGGCGTGCCCGTCAAGGGCAACTTCCTTGCGCTGGCGTTCGCGGCGCTCCTCTTCTGCATCATCGCGACGGGCATGGGCCTGCTCGCCTCGGCCGTCACGCGCAGTCAGATCGCCGTCCTGCTGCTCGCCTTGATCGGCACGCTGATACCGGCCGTCACCTATGGCGGCATGATCGACCCGGTCTCTTCGCTCGAGGGCTCGGCCCGCCTTTTCGGCGAGGTCTATCCGGCGTCCCACATGTTCACGATCAGTCGCGGCGTCTTCAACAAGGCTCTCGGATTTCGTGATCTCGCCGGATCGTTCTGGCCGCTGCTGATCGCGGTTCCCGTCATCACCGGCGCCTCCATCCTGCTGCTCAGGAAGCAGGAGCGCTGACATGCGGCGGACGCTCGCGAACATCTACCGCCTCGGTGTGAAGGAGCTCTGGAGCCTTTGGCGCGACCCGATGATGCTCGTGCTGATCCTGTTCACTTTCACGATCGCCATCTACAGTGCGGCGACGGCGATGCCCGAAACGCTGCACAATGCCTCAATGGCGATCGTGGACGAGGACAATTCACCGCTTTCACAGCGGATCGTTGCGGCCTTCTACCCCCCGCAGTTCAAGCGTCCGGCGATGATCACCACGCGCGCCATCGATCCCGGAATGGATGCGGGCGACTATACCTTCGTCATGCACATTCCCACCGGCTTCCAGCGTGACGTCCTGGCTGGCCGGCCAGCCGAGATCCAGCTCAATACCGATGCCACCCGGATGACCCAAGCCTTCACCGGTAGCTCCTACATCCAGCAGATCGCGCTGGGTGAAGTGACCGCCTTCGTGCAGGGCTATCGCGGGCAGGCGGCCATGCCCGTCGATCTCGAGCTGCGCGCGCGGTTCAATCCGACTCTCGACAAGTCCTGGTTCGGCGCGCTCGCGGAGATCATCAATCAGATCACCATGCTGTCGATCATCCTGACCGGCGCGGCGCTGATCCGGGAACGCGAGCACGGCACTGTCGAGCACCTGCTCGTGATGCCGGTGACGCCTTTCGAGATCATGTCGAGCAAGGTCTGGTCCATGGGGCTGGTCGTGCTGCTGGCGTCGTTTCTCTCCATTAACCTCGTGGTTCGGGCCTTGCTCGACATTCCCGTCGCGGGATCGCTGTCGCTGTTCTTCGCCGGGGCCGCTCTCTCCATGTTCGCGACCACGTCCATCGGCATCTTCATGGCCACCATCGCGCGTAACATGCCTCAGTTCGGGATGCTCACGGTCCTCGTCCTGCTGCCGCTCGAGATGCTTTCCGGTAGCACGACGCCGCGCGAAAGCATGCCGAAAGTCGTCCAGAACGTCATGCTGGCCGCGCCGACCACCCATTTCGTGGAGTTGGGCCAGGCTATCCTGTTTCGCGGCGCGGGTATCGATGTCGTGTGGCCTCAGCTCCTCGCCATAGTTGCGATCGGGGGCGTTTTCTTCACCATTGCGCTCGCGCAGTTCCGGAGGGCCATCTCGGAGATGGCCTGATGAGGGCGGCTTCGGTTACGTAGACTTCCCAAGCCCATCGAGCCCGTCGGTCGGTTATCCTGATGATCCTTTCTGCATGGGCCGAGATCGAAGAAAGGTGATCGCATGTCCGGTATTGCTTCCTCCACCGAGGTGGTGACCCGATCGGGGCTCAGGCTGTCCGTGAGGCCGGTCGCGCGCGACGATGGCCCTGTGCTGAAGGACTTTTTCGGCAGGGTCACTCCCGAGGATCTCCGCTTCCGTTTCCTCACGGCGATGCTCGAGGTGTCCGACGACCGGATCGCGGCCATGGTCGATGTCGACCACAAGCAGACCGAGGATCTCCTGGCCTTCGTCGATGACGGAACGCTGGTCGGATCGGCGATGATCGCGATCGACCCGTCGGGCGATCGCGCCGAAGTGGCGATCGCCGTCCGGGCGGACTACAAGCACCGGGGCGTGGGCTGGACGCTTCTCAACCGCGCCGCGGACTATGCGAAGGCGCGGGGCAGCCGCACGCTGGAAGCGGTCGAGAGCCGGCTCAACCAGAAGGCCATCGAAGTGGAGCGGGACTCGGGCTTCACGGTGAAGGCTTATCCGGGCGACGCGACGCTGGTCATCGTGTCGAAGCAGCTTCAATGACGGGCATGTGGGCGATGGAACTCGGCGCGGTGGGCGGCCCGCTCCGACTCGTCGCCCGCGCCGTTCCGGACCCGGGGCAGGGGGAACTGCTGATCGAAGTAACCGCCTGTGGTGTCTGCCGGACAGACCTCCACATCATCGACGGTGAAGTGGCGGCCCGGCTTCCGATCATTCCGGGCCATGAGATCGTAGGGATCGTAGCCGCGCTCGGGGAGGGTGTGACCGGGTTCCGGCCAGGCGACCGGGTCGGCGTTCCGTGGCTCGGCCATAGCTGCGGCTACTGCTACTATTGCCGTTCCGGGCAGGAAAATCTGTGCGACACGCCGGGCTTTACCGGATGCACGCGGGACGGGGGTTATGCGACCCACGTCGTCGCCGACGCTCATTTCTGCTTCCAGATTCCCGATCTCTATTCGGACGAAGAGGCGGCGCCGCTGCTTTGCGCGGGGCTCATCGGCTGGCGATCACTGCGGGCCGCCGGCGATGGGCGACGCATCGGGCTCTACGGCTTCGGCGCCGCGGCGCATATCATCGCGCAGATCGCCGTCTGGCAGGGCAGGGAAGTCTTCGCTTTCACGAAGGCGGGCGATCGCGAGGGCCAGGACTTCGCCCGGTCGCTCGGCTGCGCCTGGGCCGGATCGTCGGACGAGCGGCCTCCGGTGGAACTCGATGCCGCGATCCTCTTCGCATCCGTGGGCGCGCTGGTTCCTCTCGCGCTCCGCGTGGTTCACAAAGGCGGGCGCGTCATCTGCGCCGGTATTCATATGAGCGACATCCCTGCGTTCCCTTATGCCGATCTCTGGGGCGAACGCGTGATCGCCTCGGTCGCGAACCTCACCCGGGACGATGGGACGAGTTTTTTCAGGATCGTGCAGAAGGCTCGCGTCAAGACGGTCGCGACCGCGTTCTCCCTTGCCAATGCCAACATCGCCCTGGAACGGGTGCGCGCAGGCGCTCTGGTTGGCGCGGCCGTTCTCCTTCCGGGAGAACCGGGAGACTATCGACGCTAGAAGCGATTTCAGCCTGTTATCCGGCGCGCGCTCAACGCAAGTCGCCCTTGGTAAAGTTACGGAGTGCCACGCCGGTCGTTCGGAACCATGGTGCGACCATGAACAAGAACACATCCATTAAGGACGTCCTCGCCGTTGTCGACGGCACGCCCTCTTCGCTGGCCGCGGTTGATCAAGCGCTAGCCTATGCAGACATCCATGAGGCGACGCTCACGATCGTCGTCGTAACCGAGAACCTTGCTCTGGCGGCAGCGATCGATCCGATGGCCTACGCCGAAGCCATAGCGGCGTCGGACACCCTGCGCAAAGAGCATGTCGCGGCGGTTCGCGAGCGCGCCAGAGGTGCTTCGGTTCAGGTCGAGGTCCATGCGCTGTTCGAAGCGCCCGGCCTTCTCCCCGGCCTCGCCAAGGCTGAGGGACAGTACGCGGATATCGCCCTCATCCCCGGAGCCGGTAGCTGGCAGAGCGACGGCTTGCGCCGCCATGTCATCGAAGTGCTCATGTTCGCGGGCGTACCTACAATGGTTGTGCCGGCGACCTGGCGGCCGGCGCGCATCACGCATGCCGCGCTTGGGTGGAACGCTTCGCTTGAAGCTTTCCGCGCGGCCCGGACGGTCCTTGATCTGGTCGAGTCTGGCGCGGCGATCGATGTCATCGTCGTGGACTCGCTCGACGGCCATCGATCCGACCGGCCCGTGCCGGGGGCTCAGGTCGCTCGCCATCTCGCCCGTCATGGTCACAATGCCGTCGTTCACGCCATCGGTTCGGCGGAACACGGGACGTCGGGCGCGCTGCAGATCTTCGCGTCCGAGCAGCATGCCGATGTGCTCGTCATCGGGGGCTACGGACGCTCGCGAGCCCTGGAATTTGTCCTGGGCGGCGTGACGCGCGAACTCATCGCGCACCAGCGATTGCCAATCGTCTTCGTGCACTGACGATTGCTCAAAAATGACTGCAAACGGAGCGTGCCATGAAAGCCCTAGTATATCACGGCCCTGGTCAGAAAAGCCTGGACGAGCGCCCCAGGCCGGTTCTTCAGGCCCCCACCGACGCGATTGTCCGCATCACCAAGACGACGATCTGCGGCACCGACCTGCACATTCTCAAGGGTGATGTCCCTACCTGCGAACCGGGCCGGGTGCTCGGCCATGAAGGTGTCGGGATTGTCGATGAAGTCGGCTCCGCGGTAGGCAGCTTTAAGGCCGGCGATCACGTGTTGATCTCCTGCATCACGTCCTGCGCGCGCTGCGAATATTGCCGCCGGGGAATGTATTCGCACTGCGCCGACGGCGGGTGGATATTGGGCAACAGGATCGACGGAACGCAGGCGGAATTCGTCCGCATCCCCCATGCCGACAACAGCCTCCATCCGATTCCGGCTGGAGCGGACGAGGAAGCGCTCGTCATGCTCAGCGACATCCTTCCCACCGGCTATGAATGCGGTGTCCTCAATGGCAAGGTTGCGCCGGGGAGCAGCGTGGCGATCGTGGGTGCGGGTCCGATCGGACTTGCCACCCTGCTCACCGCGCAGTTCTACGCGCCGGCACTCATTGTCATGATCGATCTTGACGACAACCGCCTGGCCGTCGCGCGCAGGTTCGGCGCCACGCACACGTTCAACAGCGGGCGCGATGCGGTCGTTCGCATGGTTCGCGATCTCACGGGAGGGAAGGGCGCCGACGCGGCGATCGAGGCGGTCGGCGTGCCCGCCACGTTCGAGCTGTGCGAGGAACTGGTGGCGCCGGGCGGCGTGATCGCCAATGTCGGGGTGCATGGCGCGAAAGTCGACCTCCATCTGGAAGAACTCTGGTCGCGCAACATCACGATCACGACCCGCCTCGTCGATACCGTCAGCACGCCGATGCTGCTCAAGACGGTCGAATCCAAGCGGCTCCGGCCGGAGCAACTGGTTACCCATCGCTTCGCGCTCGATGACATCCTCGGCGCATATGAGACCTTCTCGAATGCGGCCGATACCCAGGCTCTGAAGGTGGTTATCGCCGCGTGATCCAGAATCCTGCCGGCGGTCTCGCCGATCCGTTGCAAGGGCAATACGATCTCGGTGTTTCGGGCCGGGTCGAACCGTCTATCGCGCGCGCGCGCCGATTGCGGCTTCATACCCATGACGAACTGGTCGCCGTCATGCGGACCGACAGTCCGGTGTGCCATGCCGAAGGTCTCGCCCCGCACACCCAGATCTTTGTCCGCAACGGCGGCCGGCCGATCGTCGCGACGCTCTTCCAGGTCGATGACGCGTTCCTCGCGGAGGATGAGATTGGTCTCTCCGAAGCTGCCTGGGAAGCACTTGGAGTAGACGAAGGGACCACTGTGGACGTCGGCCACGCGCCGCCGCTTGAATCGATCGCCTGCGTCCGCCAACGCATCTATGGGCACAGGCTGAATGCCGCCGCATTGAGCAGCATCGTCGAGGACGTTGTCGCCGGCCGCTATGCGGACGTGCATCTTGCCGCTTTCCTCACCGCCACGGCGGCGCTGCCGTTCGACGAGGACGAGACCTACCATCTCACCAAGGCAATGGTCGATGCCGGCGACCGCCTGAGCTGGCCCGGTGGAATCATAGTCGACAAGCATTGCGTGGGCGGCTTGCCTGGCAATCGCACGACTCCGATCATCGTCGCCATAGCAACCGCCTGCGGCCTCACCATGCCAAAGACGTCCTCACGGGCGATTACCTCGCCAGCCGGCACGGCCGATACCATGGCGACGCTGACCAGCATCGATCTCGATCTTGACGCCATGCAACGGGTGGTCACGGCCGAAGGCGGATGCCTCGCCTGGGGCGGAGCGGTCTGCCTGAGTCCTGCCGACGATATCTTCATCGGCGTCGAGCGCGCGCTCGACATCGACACCGAAGGACAACTCATCGCTTCGGTCCTGTCGAAAAAGATCGCCGCCGGCGCCACCCACGTCGTGCTCGACATCCCCGTGGGGCCGACCGCCAAGGTCCGCAGCGCGGAAGCCGCCGACCGTCTTGCCGCGACGAGGACATCCGTGGCCGGCCGGTTCGGCCTTGTTACCCGCTGCATCCAGACCGATGGAGCGCAGCCGGTCGGCAGGGCGATCGGCCCCGCGCTCGAGGCCCGTGACGTGATCGCCGTTCTCAAGGGTGACCCCGACGCACCTCCGGATCTTCGCGATCGCGCCTGCGTCCTTGCGGGCGTCATCCTCGAAATCGGCGAGGCGGCCGCGGCGGGGGCGGGGCGGGCACTTGCCGAACGCACGCTGACCGATGGCTACGCGTGGAAGAAATTCCAGCGAATATGCGACGCCCAAGGCGGAATGCGCACGCCGCCCACGGCAAGGCTCACGCACCCGATCGTTGCGACCCACAGCGGCCGTGTCACGCACATCGACAATCGCCGGATCGCCCGTCTGGCAAAACTTGCCGGTGCGCCGGATACACCGGCGGCAGGAATGCGCCTGCATGTGCGCCTCGGCGATGACATAATCGCCGGTCAGCCCCTGCTGACCCTTCATGCGGAATCCCAGGGTGAAATGGCCTACGGCCTAGCCTACGCCGCCTCTAATCCAGACATGCTCATGATCGCTCCATGACGATGACGCTGTTCCCGATGCCCAGAAATGAGCGGCTTGCCGGCACCATCGCCGACCGGGCCGGGTTCTCGGTCGGCAAGCTCGAATTGCGCCGTTTCCCGGACGGCGAAAGCTATGTTCGGCTCCACTCACTGGTGGCGGGGTGCGCCGTCGCGGTGGTGTGCACGCTCGCGCGCGCCGATGAGCAGTTCCTGCAGTTGCTTTTCACGGCGCGGCTGTTGCGCGAAAACGGAGCGCGCTCGATCCAACTTGTCGCCCCGTATCTCGCCTATATGCGGCAGGATCGCCGCTTTCAGGATGGCGAGGCCCTGACCTCCCGCCAGTTCGCGCAGCTCATCTCATGTGAATTCGACGGGCTCATCACGGTCGATCCCCATCTGCACCGTTACCGCGCTCTGCAGGAGATCTATTCGATCGAGACCGAGTCGCTGGCAGCCTCGCCACTTCTTGCCGAGTGGGTTCGCGACAACGTCGAAAGGCCGCTCATCATCGGTCCCGACAGCGAAAGCGAGCAATGGGCCGGAGCTATCGCCACACATATCGGCGCGCCGCACGCCGTATTCACCAAGTTGCGCCGGGGCGACCGGGATGTCCTTATCGCAGCCTCGGATCTGACGGTGTGGAGGGAGCGTACTCCGATATTGGTCGATGACGTGATCTCTTCGGGACAGACGCTCGCCCACGCCGCGCGCGAGATCACCGCTCAGGGGTTTCCAGCCCCGATCTGTCTTGCAGTCCATGGCCTTTTCGCTCCGGGAGCGGAGGAACTCCTCAAGGCGATCGGGTGCCGCATAGTTACCACTGACAGCATAGCTCATCCGAGTAATGCTGTCGCCCTTGGGCCGCTGCTCGGCCAGGCACTGGTCAGACAGCTCACGGTGGTCGACGCGAAACGACTACGTAGAACACCCAAATGAATCCCTCTCCGGCACGCGGTAGCAAAATGCCGACAAGCGGAGGTAAGAATGGCTATCAAGGATATTCTCGCCGTGGTCGATACCGGCGACACGGACGAGCAGTTCCTGCATGACGCGCTCGCCTTTGCCGAATTCCATGATGCCCATCTATCCATCGTCATCCTCTCGGCGCTTCCGTCGGCGGACTATGCGCTGACGATCGTACCACCCTATTCCTTTCTTCAGGACTATACGGAGGCGGTCGAAGCCAAGCAGCAGCGCATTGCCAAGCTTGCCGGCGCCTCCAATGTCGAGGTCCGCACGATTTCCGACCAGCCGGCGATCATTTACGGGAAGGCTGCAGTCTACGCGCGTTACGCCGATATCGTCCTGTTCGGCCCGGCCGACAACTACGACTATCCGCCAATCCGGCGCGAAACGATCGAACGCATATTGTTCGCGTCGGGCCGGCCGGTTCTCGTCGCTCCGAACGGACACAAACCGCGTGCGATCGAGCATCTCGCGATCGGCTGGAATGCGACGCGCGAGGCGACACATGCCCTGCGTAATGCAACGACCTTCGCCGCGCCGGGGGCCAAGGTCGACGTGCTGGTTCTCGACGCGCAGCCCTCGGCAAAGGGCCACGGTTCCGAGCCGGGTGCGGACATTGCTCACCACTTGGCCCGGCACGGGTTCATGTCGTCGGTGGTCCCTATCCACGCGACCGCGCTGTCTGACGCTGAGGCGCTGGTCAAAGCTGCTTGTGAGCGCGGTGTCGCAGTGCTGTCGCTCGGAGCCTACGGACATTCCCGCCTCCGCGAGATGGTCCTCGGTGGCGTTACCCGAGACCTGCTTGGCGGGGCATCGATTCCGCTGCTGTTTTCCCACTGACGCCTGCGCTATTCGATACATCGATCATTGTCAGCAAGGCTGGCGATGATCGGACAATCGGGCCGGTCGTCGCCATCGCAGCGCTCGGCGAGCTCCACCAGTGTGCGGCGCATAGCCTCGAGCGCGGCCGCCTTGCGCTGAAGCTCGTCGGCTCTTGCCATCGCGAGGGCCTTCACTTCGGCGCTCGAACGCTCTCCATCGTTCCACAGGTCAAGCAGCTGGCGGATATCCTCGATCGGGAAACCAAGGTCACGCGCATTGGCGATGAACCCGAGACGATGAAGGTCGGTTGCCGAGTAGTCGCGATAGCCGCTGCCGCGGCGCGGCGCGGCGGCGCCGGGATTCTCATAGTGGCGGATCATCCGCTGCGAGACGCCGCTCGCTTCCGAAGCCTGGCCGATGTTCATATGCCGCTTATGCCGCGGACGGCGCGCCGGTTGGACTCGAAAAGGCCGTTGCGGCGTCGGCGACCATGCGGCCAACGCACCAGCGCGCATAGAAGCCGCCGAGCAGCCGGCCCAGCAGCGCGCCGAGCCAACCGCGCGGCAGCCAATAGTCGATCCAGACCGTCAGTTCGCAGCCGCCGGGCGCGTTGGCGATCCGAATGCCCATCTCATAGCCGCCGACGATGACAAGCTGCGGCGTTCCAACCGTGCGCCAGACCTTGCGATACGGCGGCGTCCGCTCGGTCACGACCTCGTCGACCGCCATGGTCAGGCCGAAGGCGGACCCGCCCATATGAATGAGTGAGCCCACGGCCATGCCACGGTTCGCGTCGAACGCGTAGGTCATCCGTCCGCCGCCCATCATCGCGGACGGCTTCTCCATATGCGCGGCAAGACGGGTTTGGTCGTCGAGCCGGGCGAAAACCGCGACCGCTGCGGCGGGCAGCAGGCGTCTCGATTCAAAATGCCGTGGCCGCTGCGTCGGGCGACCTGGATCGCCGAGCGCCGTCGGCGCCATTGTCAGGGCGTCCGCGAGGGCGGCGAAGCATCACCGCCGCTATGGTACTGGTGACCGCCGTGGCCATGATGCATGAACAGGTGCATGAGTGGACAGGCCAGGAACAGCAAATAGGGCAGCGCCCCCAGCGCATGGCCCCAATGGTCGCGCAGCAGCCAGAACAGCGCCGCCGCTACGATCGCGGTGGCGAGCATGATCGCGAAGTTCCTGCTGAAACCGGTCATCGTTTCCCCCTTCGTGGGATCGGCCGCGTTACCGCGGTTTGCTAGTGGGCGGATGGTCGTGGTTGTGCTGCTCCTCGGGTGCCGGAGCGGGCGTCGCGGCGGCCCCGTGGTGCATGCATTTCGTTTCGGCCGTGCCGCCTGTCACGTTACCCGTGGTAGGATGCTGGGCACCGCCCTGTGGCATCGCCTTGCCGTCCATCTTCATTTCATCATGCCTCTGCATCATCGGGCATGGCACTTCCCGCGGCTTGGGGGCCTGGCCCTGCGGCGTCTGGGACTGGCCGGCTGCACCATGATCGCGCGCCTGCGCGAGGGCGGGGGAGGCAAATAGCGGTGCGAAGAGCAGCGCAGCGGCGCATGCGGCGGTTTTGATGGACGTCATCTCGGTTCCTTTCATCGGCACGCACGCGGTTCATTCAGCTTTCTGGAGAATTGTGAGCGCCCTGCGCCAGCATCGCATGATCGTCGGCGTAGATCGCCGACAAGCCGAGCGAGATGGCGAACAGGCCGCCCGATTGCAGGGTCAGGTCGAGCCGAGACGTATCGGCGCCGCGCACGATGACCGCGAGCTGCTGGAGTGCGGCGTCCTCTGTCAGCCCGTATCTGTCGAGGAAGGCATCGAAGCTGCATTTCTCCCCGACATGGCTCAGCTCCGCGCCGGGGATGTCATAGGCGATTGCGCCTTCGGCCTGCGCGACCGCGAACACCTGGTCGGCGGGCACATAGAGAAACTCCGGCGCCTCGTCGATGAACCTCGCCACCAGCCAGGGACAGGCGATCCGGTCGATCTTGGGGCGCTCGCGCGTGACCCATTTCATGGCAACCTCCTGTGTCAGGTGCGGGCGGCGGCGATCGCTTGCGCGTAGCGGCGATCGACCGCCTCCCAATCGAGGTTCTTGAACCAGGCGTCGATATATTTGGCGGCCTGGGTGCCGTAATCCATGTGGAAGCTGTGCTCGTACATATCGAGCACGAGTAGCGGCACGCCGGCCGCAGCGCCGTGCATATGATCCCATGCCCAATGATTATTGAGCGAGCGGGTGTGGAGATTGTAGGCGAGGATCGTCCAGCCCGAGCCGCCCGCGAGGCTCATGCCGGTGCGGCGGAATTCGGCTTCCCAGGTCGCGAACGAGCCGAACGCTGCGGTGATCGCCTCACGCACCGAGCCCGCGGCCTGGCCGTTGCCGCCCAGACCGTCGAAATAGATCTCGTGCAGCACCACCGAGCCGGTGCGGTGCAGTTCCTCGCGCTTGACGCCGCCATAGAGCGCGGGCGGCGTTTCGCTGTCGGCGAGCGCGGCGGCCAGCCGGGTGCGAACCGCGTTCAGCGTCTTCACCGATCCCTGATAGTTGTTCTCCCAGTGCGAGCGGACCAGCCGCTCCGACAGGCCGTCGAGCTTCGCCGGATCGAACTTCAGGGGCTTGGGCTGATACCCGCCGGCAAAGGCCGGCGCGGGGGCCGGCGCCGGTTGCTGCGCTTCCACGCTATCCATTGCTGCCATTGCAACTGCTCCTGTTCCAAGGGCCTTGACGGCCGTGCGTCGTGAGACTTCCGTCACCCAACCTCTCCTTCTCAAACGATGAGCACATAGGCCGCGCCGAGGCCGGCACAGGCGAACAGTACCGGGATCATGCCGGCCTTGAAGCGGAACACCGCGACCGCCGCGCCGAGGACGAGAACGAGCGCCGGCAGGTTGAGCGACGTGAGCACCGGCACGTCGAACCCGCCGCCGACGATGCCGACGGTCCGCACCTCGCGGAACAGCGTGTGGATCGCGAACCAGAGCGCGAGGTTGAGGATCACGCCGACCACCGCCGCGGTGATCGCGCCGAGCGCGACCGACAGCGCGCGGTTGCCGCGCAGCCGCTCGACGAAGGGCGCGCCCGCGAAGATCCACAGAAAGCAGGGCACGAACGTCACCCAGGTCGTGAGGACCGCGCCCAATGTCGCCGCGACCAGCGGGTGCAATGCTCCGGAATCCCGGAACGCCGCCAGAAAGCCGACGAACTGCGTCACCATGATGAGCGGCCCCGGCGTCGTTTCGGCGAGCCCGAGGCCATCCAGCATCTCGCCGGGCTGGAGCCAGCCATAGGTGCCGACCGCCTCCTGCGCGACATAGGCGAGCACCGCATAGGCGCCGCCGAAGGTCACGACCGCCATCTGGCTGAAGAAGGTCGCGATCCGGCTGAATACGTCGTCGGGGCCGAACAGCGCGAGCATCGCCGCGACCGGCGCCAGCCAAAGGAACAGCAGCGCCCCCGAAATCTTGAGCGACCAGGCGAGATCGGGCCGGGCATGATCGGGCAGTCCTTCGCCGAGCGCGGTATCGCGATCGTGGACGACGTTGCCGCCGCCCGGGCCGTGCCCGCCGCCGCCCTTGAACGCGGAAAAGCCGAGGCGCCCGCCGACATAGCCGCCGAGCGCCGCCGCCAGCACGATCAGCGGGAACGGCGCGCGCAGGAAGAAGATGGCGACGAAAGCCGCCGCCGCGATCCCGCGCATGACGTTGTTCTTGAGCGCGCGCGAGCCGACCCGCACCACCGCCTGGATCACCACCGCGAGCACCGCAGCCTTCAAACCGAAGAACAGCCCCTCGATCAGCGGCGAAGCCCCGAGCAGCACATAGACGAAGCTCAAGGCGAGAATGGCGAGGAAGCCGGGCAGCACGAACAGCGCGCCCGCGACCAGCCCGCCCTTGGTCTTGTGCAAGAGCCAGCCGATATAGGCGGCGAGCTGCTGCGCCTCGGGGCCGGGCAGCAACATGCAATAGTTGAGCGCATGCAGGAACCGCTCCTCGCCGATCCAGCGCTTCTCATCGACGAGGATGCGATGCATCACCGCAATCTGCCCCGCAGGCCCGCCGAAGCTCAGCGACGCGATCCGCGCCCAGACGCGCACTGCCTCGCCGAAAGCTATGCCGTGATCCTTCGCGGGTGCGGCTGCATTTGCGGGTAGCTCGGTCGTGGCGATGCTCATCGCTCGGTCTTTCTCGTGCTGAAATAGGCGTGGAACTGGTCGAGCGCGTCGCCGGCACTGGCGATGCGCTGGAGATCGTCGTCGGTCGAGGCGCAGACGCCCGACAGCATCGCGCCCAGCCCCGGCGTCTCGGGCCGGCCGAACTTGCCGTCGCCGATGTCAAGGTCGTGAATGATCTCGCCGATCACGGCCAATGCCGGATCGCGTTCAAGCTCGGCACGCAGCAGCAAGGTCTCGAAGCTGCACCGATCGCCTTCGTGGGTGAACTCCGCGTCCACCATGTCGAAGCGCAGCTCGCCCGCCTCGGGCGCATGGTTCTTCGCATCGACGAACTTGAAGCTGGCCTTCGGGTCGATGAACCGGCGGATCAGCCAGGCGCAGGCGATGCGGTCGACATGGACGCCGCGCCGCGTCACCCAAACACGGTTCTTGAGATCGGCAGGCGAAAGCGGCGCCGGCTCGCCCGTGCGGCCGATATCCGGATGGGCGTAGCGCTGCTCATCCAGGTCGCGCAGCGCCGCCTCCGCGCCTTGCCGGCCGTGCGCGCCGAAGAAGTCCAGCCGGACGATCTCGGCCAGCCGCCGCTGGAGCTTGGCGATCTCGGGACCCGACGGCGGGCCCGTATCGAGCAAGCGGCGCGCGGCCTGCGCCAACTCCTCATAGTCCGTGTCGCGTGCGGCATCGAACAGGGCGCGCAGCTCGGCGTCGCTCTGCCCGTCGATCATCTGCGCGTCGATCAGCACCGCCTCGCCGCCGCTCGTCGTGATCTCCGTCAGCAGAGCGCGGAAGGCGGCTTCGTTGTCCTCGCGCCACGGCAGGACATGAACCGCGTTCTTGAGCGGCACCGCGCCGATCGCCTGCAGGCGGCGCCAGATCTTGACGCGTAGATAGGGCGGCTTCGCCGGAAGCTGGTGCAGCAAGGCCAGCCAATGCTCGCAGCCGGTTGTGTCGGTCATAGTGCATATGTATCATCGTCAGCGATTCGATGAAACATATATATCTCCTATCGCCCGCCGCGCTGATCGCGGCCGTCGCGCAACCTGCCTCGGCGCAGCAGGCACCGGCGCGTGTCGAGGCGCCGCCGCCGCAGGACGGCCTGACGCTCTCGGGCTCGGTCCGCTTGCGCTACGAGGCGATCGACGGACAGGCGCGAGCCGGGTTCAACACGAGCGACGAGCTTGTGAACCTGCGCACCAACATCCTCGCCGAATACCGCAAGGGTGATGTCCGGTTCGGAGTCGAGCTGTTCGACAGCCGCGTCTGGGGCGACGATGCCGGAACGCCGGTGACGACCAACGAGGTCAATACGCTGGAGCCGGTCCAGGCTTATGTGGCAGCCGACTTCAACGGCGCCTTCGGCCGGGGCACGAAGCTCACGCTCACCGCAGGCCGCATGACGCTCAACCTGGGATCGCGGCGGCTCGTGGCCGCGGACGATTATCGCAACACCACCAACGGCTATACCGGGCTTCGCGCTGACATCTCGGCACCGCAGGGCTGGAAGGCCACGTTCATCTACACGCTGCCACAGGTCCGGTTGCCCGACGACAACGAAGGCATCCGCGATTCCAAGGTGCGCCTCGACAGGGAGAGCTTCGATCTCGTTCTTTGGGGCGGCCAGCTCAGCAAGGCCAAGGCGCTCGGTCCGGCGACGGCGGAGCTGACCTATTTCCACGTCGGCGAGCGCGACGCGCCGGGCCGTCCGACCCGCGACCGCTCGCTCGATACCTTCGGCGGGAGGCTCATCGCCGAGCCGCGCACGGGCGCGTTCGACTACGAGATCGAGGCGCTATACCAGGTCGGCCATGTGAGCGCTTCATTGGTGCCGACCGCGGCCCGGCAGTCGGTCAGCGCCAGTTTCATCCATGCCGATGTCGGCTACAGCTTCGCCGGACCCTGGAAACCACGTCTTTCGGTCGAGTTCGACCGCGCGAGCGGCGACAAGCCGGGCGGGCGTTTCGGCCGGTTCGACACGCTGTTCGGGATGCGGCGCGCCGATCTGGCGCCCGCCGGCCTCTACAATGCGGTTGCTCGCGCCAACATCATGACGCCGGGCGTCCGGATCGAGGCGACGCCCAGCAAGCGGCTCGACTGGTTCGCGGTCTACCGGCCGATGTGGCTCGCCGCCGACGAAGACAGCTTCTCCACGACCGGCGTGCGCGATAGCTCAGCACAATCGGGCGGTTTCGCGGGACACCAGATCGAAGCGCGCGTTCGCTACTGGATTATGCCGACACGGCTGCGCTTCGAGTTTGATGGCCTGTTGCTCGCCAAGGGTCGGTTCCTTCGCGACGCGCCCAACGCGCCGCCGGGGCGGTGGACGCGCTATGGTTCATTCAATCTCACGGGGAGCTTCTGATCACCAAGGGCGTGTCCGCGCAGCAATCGGAACGCTGCAGTGTGAAACATAGGAGGGGCCCCTTGGAAGGGCGGTTGCGCTGCCGGTCTCTTGCCATGCGCCACGAGCGAATACGACCTGGCCGCGAATTAACCGACCCCGCGGCGCGTCCGATCAGGCGGGGCGCTTTTCCTGGCGAGCGTCACGTGATTGCGCGCTGGATGTGATATGACCGGCTTACTCTGAAGGCAGGCGGAGCCAGGTGGATGCGTGTTCTGATTCTCGATGGGCATCCCGACGATGGCCGCCTCATCACGCATCTGCTCGACCATTATCACGCCAAGGTCGCGTCGGATGCGGAAGTCGAGCGCATCGCCCTGCGCGATCTCGATTTCGATCCGATCCTGCGGCACGGTTACAAAGTCGTGCAGCCCTGGGAGCCCGACCTTGAGCGCGTCGGCGCCGCCATCGCCGCCTGCGACCATCTCGTTGTCGCTTTCCCGATGTGGTGGGGCAGCGAGCCGGCCCAGCTTAAGGGGCTGATCGACCGCGTGCTGCTGCCCGGCTTCGCCTTCCGCTATCACCGCGATAATCCCCTCTGGGACCGGCTGCTAGCCGGGCGCTCGGCTGATGTGCTCATCACCACCGATACGCCGTCCTGGTATCTGCGCTGGGCCTACGGCAATCCGGTGGTGCGGCGCTGGCGCGGCCAGATACTCGGCTTCTGTGGCTTCAAGCCGCTGCGGATCACGAAGTTCGGTCCGGTGCGCCAAGGCGGCGTCGAGAAGAACATCGCCGCGTGGTGCGGCAAGATCGAGCGGCTGGCGGCTTCCGCATTTGCTCTGCGGCGCGGCACCAGGCTCCAGGCCGTTCTCCCGAACGATTGGTCCGACGACTTCCGCTGAAGTTGTGCAGAGCATTTTGCAAGACGATGCTGCAAAGTCTCCTGTGAAGGAAATCCTTCTCGTTCGCGCCGGGATCCTGCATCGGCACTATCAGGGCTATCGGGTCGACCACCATAATCGCGGCACCCAGCGCCAAGCGTTCTACACGCTTTCTCCCATCGCTCGAAAGCTGCTCCAGACAGGCCATGCCCAGTCAGCACCGCCACAGCACCCACGACAAGGCTCGTTGGCCCTCGGTTGAGCGATCTGATCGCGCCGCCCCGGCTTATGCTAAGAGGCACCGCCGATCGGGGTTACGGGTTGAGCTTGTCCTTCAAGGCCTTGGCGGCCGAAAAGCCCAACTTGCGCGATGCCTTGATGGTCATTGCCTCGCCGGTTGTCGGATTGCGGCCTTCCCGCGCAGGGCTGTCCTTGACCTTGAACTTGCCGAAGCCGTTGAATGAGATTTCCCCACCTTTCGCCGCGGCCTCGCCAATCCCGGCGAACATCGCATCGACAAGCTTGCGCGCATCGGCCTTGGTGATGCCGTGTTCACGGGCGATCTTTTTGGCAAGATCATTGTTGTTCATGAAAAATACCTCTCCTGAGCTGAATTTCGGTCGCAGGGCTTCATAACGGGCGAGGCATGGCGCGCCTCCTTCCAATCCTGACCGCGCTGGCTTCATAACGAAATGCCTCACAGGCGAGGCACTATCTCATCCTGCAAGCCGCGTCTCGAAGAGATCCAGTTCTCGGATGAGCTTGCGCGCGGCCTCGCTGCCCAGTTGTCGGTTGCGAACCCGCCGGGATATTTCCTCCCGCTCGGCCTTGAGCGCGGCGAGCCGCAATTCGCGTTCGATCTTCTCGTCGCGCCGGTGAACATCCTTCTGCTCGGGCTCGGCGATCTGATGATCGATCCGATCACGGTATAAATCCATGAGCCGCGACGCGACATTAACGTAAGTGTCCGGATCCCTCTTGCCGTTGGCGAGGCGATGTTGCGTTCGTTCGATCTCGCCGATCGCCGCTTCCGCGGCAGCAACGCGCGCGGCATCCACCTCGGCCTCTCCCGTCGGCTCGGGTGGCATCTCGAGGCTCCGCATCATCAAGGGCAGACCGATGGATGCGGCAATCAGCGACAGAATGATCACGCCCATCGCCAGGAATATCGCGAGATCGCGGGCGGGGAAGGGCGAGCCGTCCACCATCGCAAGCGGGAGGGTGAGCACACCGGCCAGCGTGATCGCGCCTCGCACACCGGCGAAGGACATCGCCCCGATGATCCGCCAATTCGGGCGCTCTCGGTCCTCCGGCCGACGGAACAAGGTCAGGCGGAACGACAACCACACCCAGGCGAAACGAAGCGCTGCGAGTCCAGAATTGATCGCGATGACATAAACACCCAGCCACCACGGTTCGTGATGACCGGTGAGACGCACGGTATCGGCGGCATCGGCGAGGATCGTTGGCAGTTGCTCGCCCAACAGCACGAAGATGACCCCGTTGGCGGTGAACTGGATCATGTCCCACACCGCTGTTCTTCGGATGCGTGTGACAGCCAGGGCATTCCCGCGCGCCTCAACGAAACCCATGGTAAGCCCGGCTGCGACGGTTGCGAGGATTCCTGAACAATGGAGATGCTCGGCGATCAGATAGGCGCCGAACGGGATGAGCAGGCTAATCAGGATCTGCGAGCCGCTTTCCTCGCCCACGTATCGCGTGACGATGCTCTTCGCCCAACCGACAAGCCAGGTCAGCGCTATCCCGACGGCGATTCCGCCGATCGCGACCCACAGGAAATTAATCGCTGCCTCCCCCAGGGAAAAGGCGCCAGTCAACGCGGCGGCGACCGCAAAACGCAAGCATACGAGACCCGAGGCATCGTTGAGCAGGGATTCTCCCTCGAGGATATGCATCATCCGCTTGGGAACGGGGGTGCGCTGGGCGATTGCGGAGACCGCTATCGGATCGGTCGGCGATACTACTGCGGCGAGGGCGAACGCCACCGCAAGCGGCATCGCCGGGATCATCCAGTTGATGAAGAATCCCATGCCCAGCACAGTGAACACGACCAGTCCAAGCGCAAGCTCGAGGATGGTCGACCGATCCTTGAACAGATCCTCCCGCGGGATGCGCCAGCCATCGAGAAACAAGAGCGGCGGCAGAAAGAGTAGGAAGAAAATCTCCGGATCGAGCGTTACGCGCCAGTCTGCGACCAGTCCGACTGCGGCGCCCAGGGCGATCTGCACCAGCGGCCGCGGTATCGGGAGCGGAAGCAACCGAGCCAGTATGCCGCTTACGACGACGGCGAAAAGTAAAGTCAGGACAAGCGTTACGGTTTCCAAAAGCGGCCTCGAACAAGCGGGGAGGGTCGGTGTCTCCTTGGACTCTTAGCGGGATGGGCCGTTCATGCCAGCCTTGTTCGAGGTCCGCAGAGGCGATCTACCCTGCGGTTCGCGAACACCCCGATCGCACCCAGCGCGGGTCCTGCGAACGCACTCGTCCATTTCTAAACCCCAGCCTATCGGGCGGTGGGAGCAGCGTCTCTACGGATATAACCGGATTGCGATCTACCCGGTCTCTCCAGCTAGTTGATCCCAGTTATCGATCGAATTGGAGGACTTCGGAGCCCAGTTCAGGAACCAAAGGAAGCGAGGTCTGGCCCACGCTTCCGTGTGCTCAATTCCCATGATCCGAACCTATCCCAAGGAGGCTTGATGTCGGCGCCCATCGATTTGGAAGAAGTGTGCTGGCATGCGTTACCGAGCAGCGAGATCGCCAAGATCCTCGACGTGGATCTTACCGGCCTCTCGCCTTCGGAAGTAGGCCGACAAGCTACCCGTTTTGGTCCCAATGCGCTGCCCAAGTCGCCTCGGCGGAGCCCGTTGCTGCGCTTTCTGGCCCAGTTCAACAATACCCTGATCTACGTTCTGATCGCCGGGGCGCTGGCAGCCGCGCTGCTCGACCATATGATCGATGCGGCTGTCATCGTGGCCGTCGTAATTGTGAATGCGGTTATCGGCCATATCCAGGAAGGGAAGGCGGAACAGGCTCTCGAAGCGATCCAGCAGATGATCGCGCCAAAGGCGAGCGTTGTCCGCAGCGGCATCAGGCAGACGATCCCGGTCTCCGAGATCGTCCCTGGCGATCTTGTCCTCATCGAAGCTGGCGATCGTGTCCCGGCCGACCTCAGGCTGCTCCATGCCCGCCGCCTCCTGATCGACGAAGCCCTTCTGACCGGGGAGTCGGTCGCGGCCGAGAAGCAGGAGGCGGTGCTGCCCGAAGAGACCGTTCTCGCAGACCGGCGAAACATGGCCTTCTCCGGCACGCTGGTCGCCGCCGGACAAGCGAACGGAATTGCCGTTGCCACCGGGCCCCACACGCAGATCGGACGGATCAGCGAGCTAATCCAGTCCGTCGAAGCGATGGTGACGCCGCTGCTGAAGCAGATCGACCAGTTCGCCCGTCGCTTTACTTGGTTCGTGCTCGCAGGAGGCCTGGCGCTGTTTGCGTTCGCCGTTCTGGTGCGGGGCTACGACTGGATCGATGCTCTGATCGCCGTTGTCGCGCTTGCCGTCGGCATTGTGCCGGAAGGTCTGCCGGCAGTCATTACCATCACGCTTGCCATAGGCGTGCGCCGGATGGCTTCCCGGAATGCCGTTATCCGCAAGCTCCCTGCGGTTGAAACGCTCGGCGCCACTTCGGTGATCTGCTCGGACAAGACCGGCACGCTTACGCGCAACGAGATGACGGCCCGCCGGATCATCTCCGCCCGGCACACCATGATCGCCAGCGGCTCAGGCTACATTCCGGAGGGACATCTCCAGATCGCGGGAACAGGCGATCAGGCCGACGCCATGGCGGCCTCTATGCCGCTGATCCGCTGTGGTATCCTGTGCAACGATGCGTCACTGCGCAAGGTTGGCGAAGACTGGCGCGTCGAGGGCGATCCCATGGAAGGCGCCCTGTTCGCCCTGGCAATGAAGGCTGCCGTCGACCCGGAACTGGAACGTACGGAATGGGAGCGGCTCGACGAGATCCCGTTCGATGCGGCGCACCGCTTCATGGCGACGCTTTGTCGTGGGTCTGACGGAGCGACGGCTCTCCTCGTCAAAGGCGCACCCGAGGCCCTCTTCGCGATGACCTCGCCCGACGACATCGGCGATTGGGAACGCGCCATCGCTGAAGCCGGAAACGAGGGCGAGCGTGTCCTCGCCTTTGGAGCGAAGCCCATGCCGTCGGATGCAGAGCGCATCTCGTTCGACGACGTCATGGCCGGCGTCCGGCTGCTCGGACTGGTCGGCTTCATCGATCCACCGCGCCTCGAGGCGAAGGAGGCGATCGCCGAATGCCGCTCGGCCGGGATCGCCGTCAAGATGATCACGGGAGACCATGCCGCGACGGCGCTGGCAATCGCGCGCCAGCTCGAGCTTGCCGACGATCCGCAAGCGATGACCGGGCTCGATATCGAGAAGCTCTCGGACGAGGAACTCGAACGGATCGTCGCTCGCATCTCCGTGTTCGCCCGGACCAGTCCCGAGCACAAGCTTCGCATCGTCCGCGCCCTGCAGGCACAGGGCCAGATCGTCGCCATGACCGGCGATGGCGTGAACGATGCCCCGTCGCTCAAGCAGGCCGATGTCGGCGTGGCGATGGGCATCAAGGGGACCGAAGCCTCGAAGGAAGCCGCCTCCATGGTGCTCCTCGACGACAATTTTGCATCGATCGTCAGCGCCGTACGCGAGGGCAGGACCGTTTACGACAATATCCGGAAAGTCATTTCCTGGGAAATCCCCACCAATGGCGGCGAGACACTGGCGGTCGTTCTGGCGATCCTCTTGGGATTTGCTCTGCCAATGTCAGCAACCCAGATCCTGTGGGTCAATCTCATCCTCGCCGCGACGCTCGGTCTGGTGCTCGCTTTCGAACCCACCGAGCCAGGCGTAATGCAGCGTCGCCCACGCAAACGCGGCGCGCCTCTGCTTTCGCCATTTCTCCTGTGGCGCGTCGTGCTGGTGTCCGTGCTGTTTGCCGCGGTCACCCTCGGCCTCTTCTTCCACACGCTCGATCAGGGCCGCGGCCTCGAAGTGGCGCGCACGATGGTCGTCAACATGTTCATCGTCGCGGAGATTTTCTACCTCTTCAACGTCCGCTATCTGCACATGACGTCCCTGACGTGGCGCGGCGCGCTGGGAACCCCCGCCGTGTTGATCGCGATTGCGATCCTGCTCCTTGGCCAGGCGCTCTTCACCTACGCCCCGTTCATGAACGCGATCTTCGGCTCGCGACCGCTCACCGTTGACGACCTTGCGCTGCTCGTGCTCGCCGGCGCGGCTCTCATGCTCCTGCTCGAGGGCGAAAAGCACCTCATGCGGCGTCTGGGCTGGTTCAAGGAACTCAACGACTAGGAGGACGAAATGACCCAGGACACTTTCCCCAAACGTATCGCGCTTGCAACCGACCTCAGCCATCGTTGCGACCGCGCGCTCGACCGGGCCCTGATGGTCGCCAAGGCGTGGCAGGCCGAACTCACAGTCATCCACGCGCTTGCCCCACCCGACGATATTACCCTGTTCGGGAGCCTGCGCGACCAGCCATCCTGGCGTCGCCCGCCTGACCCGGTTCGAAAGGTCCGCGATCGAATGTTCCGGGATCTGGTGCGCGAGGACCCGAACATCGACATCGCAGTCCATGTCGAGGCGGGAGCGCCTGCAGATGTCGTCCTGAAGGTCATCCGGAAATCCCATGCGGAGCTGATCGTCACCGGCGTCGCCCGCGACGAACTACTGGCGCGCATGTTCCTTGGCGACACTGTCGACCGGCTGATCCGCAAGTCTCCCGTTCCCGTTCTCATCGTCCGCGACCGCGCCTTCGAGCGCTATCACAACATGCTCGTCACGACGGATTTTTCGAAGTCTTCCCGTGTCGCGCTCGAGACGGCCGTCCGGTTCTTCCCAGATGCGGGCATCTCGCTCTTCCACGCCTATGACGTGCCCTTTGCCGGCTATCTCGGCCGCGCGGAAGTCGAGAAGCAATTCGAGGACTATGGCAAGGACGCGACCGACAAGTTCCTGGCCGAAGCCGGGATCGCGCCCGATACGGCTCGCATGGTCAGCCGCATGATCGAAAACGGAGTGCCCGAGCGGCTGTTGCAGGACTATGCCGAGACTTCGCGGCGCCATCTCACCGTGGTGGGGACTCATGGCGGCGGCATGGTCTATGAAGCCCTGATCGGAAGCACGGCGCGCAAGATCATCGATGCCGTGCCCGGCGACGTCCTCCTCGTGCCCGATCCCGCGAAGCGCAAGGCAGACTGACCTCCCGATGACTCTTGCGATCGTCTGGATCTGCGTCGGGCTTGCCGCATTGATCGCTGGCGCCGAACTGCTCGTGAGAAGCGGGTCGGCTCTGGCGGCACGCCTCGGCGTTTCACCCCTGCTGATCGGACTCACCGTCGTCGCGCTCGGAACGAGCACTCCGGAGCTGGCTGTCGGCATCGATGCCGCCGTTCAGGGCAACGGCTCGCTTGCGGTGGGGAATATCGCCGGCACCAATACCGTCAACATCCTCCTTATCCTCGGGCTGAGCGCCGCGCTGCGGCCGCTGGCGATCCAGATGCAGACACTGCGCCTGGAACTCCCCGTGATCGTCATCGCCTCGGCCACGCTGCTCGCCTTCGCATGGGACGGCACGCTCTCGCGGTTGGAGGGGCTCCTACTCGTCACCATGGGCGCGGCGTTCACGCTGGCGGTCATCCGCGTCGCCCGGCAAGAGAGCATTAAGGTCAAGTTGGAATTTGCCCGTGAGTACGGGCCCCGGCGCCTCGCCAATCGCCAGGCGGCCACCGAGATGCTGATGCTTGCCGCCGGCCTTGTCATCATCGTCGCCGGCGCCGACTGGCTCGTCGAGGGTGCCGTCGGTTTGGCACGTCTCTGGCGCGTCTCGGACGCATTCATAGGTCTGACCATCGTCGCCATCGGCACCTCAGCGCCCGAACTCGTGACCACGATCATTTCCACCTTCCGAGGTGAGCGTGACATCGCCATCGGCAACCTGATCGGCAGCAGCGTCTACAACATTCTTGTGATCCTTGGCGTGACCTGCCTCATTCCGGCCGATGGCATCGACGTCAACACTCACCTTATCGGCATCGATATCCCGGTGATGCTAGGCGTAGCGTTGTTCTGCATTCCGGTTTTCGTTAGCGGCCGCAAGATCACGCGGGGCGAGGGTGGCCTCTTCGTGAGTGCCTACGTGGCGTACCTTAGCTACCTCATCATACAGCGTGCATGAGATGAGCCGTTTCCCGCCGGCGCGTATCCGAAGGCCGACAGCGCCGCGCAAGACCCCTTGACCCATTGGGCTAATTCGAGAGTGCTGCGGCGATCCGGTCCTTTATCGCCAAGCGGCGCCTGCGAAGCTCGGTTTCATGATCGTGCGACGTCGGCTGGACATTGGTCTCGGCCACGTGAATTTCGTCGTTCACTTCATCATAGTCGATGAGCAACTGTGCAAAGCTCGGGTTTGAGACCTTCAGCGCATGGATCTTGTCCAACTGGCCCGGAAACTCTTCGCTCAAATTATGCGGTGTGTTCGACATGTCTTACTCCGTAGATGCCTATGCAAGCGTGATAGAGGACGCACCCGGGTGCGCCCATAAGTAGGTTCCCCATCAGCTTCGGGCGATAGGCCTGGTCGAGCAGAGCAAGGAGCTTCGGGCAGCTAATCCTGCCGGCTCTTCCGCTTCTCGCGGTGGGACTGGTAGGAACGCAGGATCTCGCCCATCCGGGCAAGCGCCTCGCGCCGTGCCGACGCACTCTCGATATCCTGCAGTTCCTTCTTCAACCGGACCGAGAAATCGGCATAGTCGTTCTGCCAATCCCGCCCAACCGCGCTCTGCAATTCGACATCGCCCGTCTTCAGGCGCTTGGCCGGCGCTCCTGTGGGCAACGAATAGGTCTCGCCGATCTGCGGCGTGACGATTGACAACACTCCTTCGCCTTGCATCAAGCGGCGTAGCGTCTCGATGGAGACTGGCTCGCCATGGTCCAGGAAAAGACTGCCATTGATCGGCATCCGCCCCGTGATCCATTCCTTGAGATCCGTCTGGTCGCCATGCGCGGAATAGCTGTCGATCCGACGAATTTGGGCACGGACCGCGACGTCCTGTCCCCAGATCCGGACGCGACTGGCACCGTCGAGGATCGTCCGGCCGAGCGAGCCAGCCGCCTGGAAGCCGACGAACAGGATCGTCGATTCCCGACGCGCGAGATTGTACCGCAAATGGTGGCGAATACGCCCCGCTTCGCACATGCCGGACGCGGCCATAATGATTGCGCCCGACATCGTGTTCAGCCGCATCGATTCCATGGTGGTGGCGGTGTAGTGGAACGACGGGTGATGGAAGATCTCCCCCGAACCCATGTCTTCAAGGTCGTTGGCGTGCTTGGCGAACACCTCGGTCGCCCGTGTCGCCAACGGAGAATCGATGAACACCTGCGGAAATGCCAGACGCCCGGTGTTGATCAGTGTCGCGATGTCGAGCAGCAATTCCTGAGTACGTTCAAGTGCAAACACTGGGATCACCAGATTGCCGCCGCGGGTCAGGGCGGCCTTGATCTCCGCCTCGAGTTGCGTCCGGCGTTCCTCTATCGAGACATCCTCCCGAACCCGGTCGCCATAGGTGCTTTCGCACACGACATGGTCCAAACCAACCGGCGCTTCCGGATCCGCATGGAATGCCTTGTGATGCGGTCCAAGGTCTCCCGAGAACAATAGGTGCGAGCCTCCGACGTGCATCTCGGCCGACGCTGACCCCAGAATATGCCCTGCATTCCAAAACCGGGTCCTGAAGCCCGGTACCGGCTCGAACCACTCATTCAGTTCGACCGTGTCGCACAGGCTGTAAGCGGCCATCGAATCCGCTTCGGTGTAGATCGGCTCGAACGGCACTTCATCCCTGCGATCACGCCGACGATTGCGTCGCTCCGCTTCGCTCTCCTGGATCCGTCCGGCATCCGGCAGCATGTAGTAGAGAAGATCCTTGGTCTGGGGAGTGCAGTAGATCGGGCCACGGTAGCCCTCGGCCGACAACTTGGGCAGAAGCCCGCTGTGATCGATATGCGCATGGGTCAGCACGACCGCGTCGATCCTGCGCACATCGAATGAAAATGGGTCCCGATTGAGCGTTTCGAGAGTCCGCGATCCCTGGAAAAGGCCGCAGTCGATAAGCACAGTACTCCCTCCATAGTGCAGTTCCATGCACGAGCCGGTGACTGTCCCTGCAGCGCCGTGGAAGGTGATCTTGGGCTCGTTACTCATCGGCTCACTCTGCTCCTGCTTGGTCTGCAACAGTCCGACCCTTAGACACCCCTATAACTCGAGCTATGCGAGATATCCCGTAGTGGGCCGCGTCAACTGGCATTGCCGTACTGGCCGAGCACATCGCGCTGACCGCGACGTCGTCGATCCTCGATCACATCCGCGAATATGGGCCGGTTGAATTGGGGATATTGCGGATAGACCGGAATGCGGCCGGCCCGCTCAATGGCAGAATGACGAACATTGCCACCCTGACGCTGAACCCCACGATCGACGTCGCCTACGAAGTCGATCGCATGTTCCACACGCGCAAGATGCGGACAAAATCCGAGTTTTACAGCCCAGGCGGTGGCGGCATCAACGTCGCCCGGGTCTTCGTCCGCCTCGGCGGCAATGCTCGAAACTATTATATGGCGGGTGGCGCAACGGGCGATGCGCTCGACGGCCTGCTCGACCTTCATCAGCTTGTTCGCAATCGCATCACCATCGCGGGCCACACCCGCGTTGCATCTGCCGTGCTGGAGATCGAAAGCGGCAAGGAATTCCGCTTCGTCCCGCCCGGCCCGACAATCCAGCCTGTCGAATGGCAGGCGTGTCTTGCCCAGCTTGAAAACGCGCAGTGCAAATTCATGGTCCTAAGCGGTTCGCTACCCCGGGGTATGCCCGGTGACTTCTACGGTCAGGTCGCGGCGCTGATGCACCGACGCAATATCCCGGTTGTGCTCGACAGTTCAGGGCCCGGTCTCAAGGGTGGCCTTCAGGAAGGCCGCATCTTTCTCGTAAAACCCAGCATCGGCGAGTTGCGGCAATTCACCGGCCAGAAACTCGCGACACCCGACGAGATCGCCAATGCCGCAATGGAAATCGTTCGATCGGGACAAGCCGCGCATGTCGCCGTGACCATGGGCCATGACGGCGCAATCCTTGCCACTGCCACCGGACAGCTTTTTCTGCCGGCCGCCTCCATAGAGGCGAAAAGTGCGGTTGGCGCCGGTGACAGTTTCCTCTCCGCCATGCTCTTTGCGATCTCGATCGGCTGGGATACGGCCGAAGCGTTCCGCTTCGGAATTGCTGCTGGCGCTGCCGCCGTGATGAGCCCGGGTCACGATCTCGCCAGACCAGACAATATCCAGCACCTATACCAGCAGGTTACGCCAATACCCTGAGTGTTGCGGCAAATCGGCCATCTGAGATTCATCGCGCCCGAATCATGCGCAAGCTCGACGCTAGTTCGATCGCGAGCCTGGTTGCGACGGCGATAGCGCTAGGCGGCGCGCAACAGACCCTGGTGCGTAGAATCCCGCATTGCTGGAAAAAGGCCGGTCGGTCAGTCAACCTCTTACGCCAAAGAGACTGAATGATGACCGACAATACTCCCAACGGGGCGAACATGAACGTCCGCGCGCCCTTCCCGATTGCTCATCCAGAGGCGGCGAGGATACTGCTTTTTCTGCCGCACATGCAGGCCGCCATAATCACGGCCGCTCTGGAGCAGCAGCAGGCCCCTCAAATCTAGCAAAGGATCCATCCTTTATGAATATTAGCACGACCGGCCTCGATTCGGCTAAAAATTGCTTTTCAAGCTCACGCGATCAGAAAAGTTGTCGTCCGCAAGACGCTAAGACAACCGCAGATGCGTCCCTTCTTCGAGAAGTTTCCGCCTAGTCTGGTCGGAGCGGAAGCCTGCGACTGGACGAAGATCTGCGCCGGCGAGGAGGAGAAACCCGTGTATGTCGGACCCCGCCTGCTTGAAGCGCTATCCCGTCTCAACATGGCATCGTCGACCGACGCACTGCGCGACGGACTGGCTGATGCCGCCAGGCAAATGGGCTTTCCCTATATCGCGCTGGTCCAACACGGCGGTCTGCCGCGGCTGGTCGAGTGCTCGATGGTAGTCACCAACTATCCGGCGAAGTTCGTCCAATCCTACATCGCAAACCACTATTATGTTATCGACCCGGTCTATGAAGTGAGCCAGCTTCTCGATCGGCCGTTCGGCTGGGAGGAGATCAGCAACGTCGTCGAGCTTGCCGATCACCAGCATGCCCTTTTCAAGGAAGCGGGGCGCTACGGGATCGTTCACGGCGTCACCGTGCCGCTACACATCCCGAGCGAGTCCTACGCGTCATGCACCTTCGCCCGCCCGGAACCGATCGAGATCACGCCATCGCTGATGACCACGCTCCAGATCATCGCCGGCTTCGCGTTCAGGGCGGGCCTCTATCTCCATCACGCCATGCACGACCGCAATGTTCCCCGGCTTACGCGCCGCGAGGCAGAATGCACGGCGCTGATCGCGCTCGGCAAGACCGATTGGGAGATCGGCCAGATCCTCGGGATCGCCCAAACCACGGTTCGGTATTTCATAACGAGAGCGAAGCAACGCTACGGCGTCTTCAGGCGCTCGGAGCTGGTCGCGCGCGCGATCATCGATGCTCAGGTCATCCGTGATGGCCAGGACAGGGATAGCAAGGTGCCCGAGAGCGCCGACGACAAGCCGGAGCGTGGATAGCTCACATCGCGTTGCGGGAGCGGACGATGCGCCAGATACGGCTTGGACCATTTTGCGGCGAGCAGCGCGGAAGGGTGGAGGTTGGTTGAGGCGGTGGAGTAGAATCGGAAAGGTGGTGAGTGGGGAAGCGCGTTAACGCCCCCAAGCGCCCCGGTGCTCTTTCAAAGCGTACACTGCTTGACGAACGGCAGCGGAAGGGTGTACCAATTGAAGCTGTACGAGTGGAGGCACACAATGCCGCGAGCAGTAGTGGAAGACAACAGACGCATGAGCCTGCGGATTCGGCCGGAGCAAAAGGCTTTGCTTGCCCGGGCGGCTGCGCTCAAGCATACCGATCTCACGACCTTTGTCACACGTTCGGCGCTGCGCGAGGCCGAGAACGTGATCGAAGAGTCGGAGCGGACGAAACTGAGCGAGAGAGACAGCCTGCTCGTTCTTGATCTGCTCGAGAACCCGCCGCCGGTGAATGCGAAACTGCGCGCTGCCATCGCCGCGATGCCGAAGTTGGCATGACGCTTCCTTCATGGCACGAGGAAGCGATTTCGAAAGCGCATGACCGGACTTCATTCGACTGCGGCGACAATGATCTGAACGTCTACTTGCAGCGTTATGCGCGGCAAAGCCACGAGGCAGGCGGGGCGAAGACGTTCCTCGCCATCGACGACACCGACAGCAAGACGGTTCTCGGCTTTTACAGCATCGCTCCGGGCAGCATGGATCATGCGGATACGCCAGAACTGGCGAGGCGAGGACTCGCCAGGCATGAGGTGCCGGGCTTCCGGCTCGCGCGGCTAGCAACGGATCTGCGTGTGCAGGGGCAAGGGCTCGGGGGTCAGCTCCTGGGCGCGATCGGGCGCAGATGCATTCGCGTCGCGACCGAGGTCGGCGGGGTTATGCTGATCATCGACGCCAAAAACGAGCGCGCCGCGGACTGGTATGCCGGCTACGGCGCTATTCCGCTGCACGACAAACCGCTGACGCTCATATTGCCCTTTGCGACACTCGAACGTGAATTGAGAGCTGCAGGCCAGTTCTAGGCGTTCAGGGCGCGATGCGCCGTGCAATGACGTTTGTCTTCGACGTGAGCTCCACACCGGGGTCACTCGCGCGACCATATCCACATCGGAACCCGAAGGCTGAGGCGCGCTCCAGATCGGCTTGCAGAGAACAGAATCAGCGGGGTCAAACCAGTGTTCCAGTGCGATTTGCCGCACGAAACCGGCTATGAATGATGGAACAATGACAAGATCTCTGCTATAGTCGGCTGCGAGGAACTATCGATGAATACCGCAGCCGACATGCCCCCAACCGATCCTGCAGCGCCGCGGCTGAGGCTAGCCGATTGGCTGTGGCGTCCGTGGTATGCAAAGGCGTGGTGGGCCACGATCCCGGTCTGGTGGATCGGCATGGCGGCGTCCACGAAGATCGCGCCGCTGGAGGCCTTCTACGACAGCGCGCCTGCCGGTTTTCTCAATGTGCTTTTCTTCCCGATGACTGCGCTCCTGGCGCTGGGTGTCGGTTACGCGCAGGATTGGCTGACGGCATTTGCGCCGCAGGGCGAGGGCGATCCTATATCCGATGAGGCGCGGGCTAGAATTGCCCGTCTGTGGGAAGAGCATGATCGCGCTATGGAAGATATCCGAGCCGGCAGCGATATCCACGATCCGCGCTCCGGGGCGCTATACATCGGCAATCCGATAAGCCCTAACAATGGCGCTCGTATCAGCGTTTTTTGAAGCTGCTGTCGCCATCGCCCGGGCTGCCCTCGATGTCCGTGGAGAATCTCCCGCCCTTCAGAACCGCGTTCTGTTCAACCGATGTGAGAGGGCCAGTAACGTCGAATGTCGCGCGCCCGGAATCCGCGTCCTGAAGGTAGCGGTTACGCATGCCATCCGGGCCAAGGATGCGATCTGACAGTTCGCGGGAGAAGGTTGCAGCCGGATCGCTGGACCGGGCCGCGGCACGTTCGGCGGCAGCAATTGCCTCTCGAACGTCGTAGTTCACGATATCCAGGCTCGACTGAGCATTCTCCGTTGAAATGCCAACATCACGGCTCTCGAACCCCAGACTTCCGCCGACACGTCCCGAGGTGGAACGGCCCTTCTGGGTGGTCGGCGTTTGGCTCGATTGCTGTCTCTTGCCGGCCGGTTGTCCGCGGCCGCCAATAGCTTCGGATTCCTGAGAGTCGATACTCCCTCCGACATGAGCACCGACAGACGTACCAATCGTGACCTGATCCTGCGCCGAGCGCGACAGCCCCCGCTGCCATCCGGTCTGCGCGATGATCGCCTGGACGTCCCTGGTGAGCGTATCTGCTACCTGCGGATTGAGCCGCCAGTTGCCGTGCCGGTCCATCTCGAACCCGCCGCGCAGCCAGTTCTGCATCATGGCCTGGCCCTGTTCGCCGCTGCTCAGGAAATGCTCGATCGTGTCGGGCCCGGCCTGTTTGCCCGCCTCGAAACGCGTACTGGTGTCGTTGCGCGCCGACTGTTGGAACCCGACCGAGCTCGATACCAGCACATCGTTGTCGGCGAACGAAAATCGCGCACGCCCGCCATTGGCGATCGCACCGAGCTGGCTCTCGTTGATCAGACCACCGCGCCACATCTGCGCTGCGGTCTCCGGCGTCAGATTGAGGCTCAGGTCACCATTTTGCGCCATGGCGATCTGGCGCTTGGACATCTGCACGCCATGCTCGCCCAGCAGTTGCTGCATGCGGGTCAGGCGCTCATTGTCGACAATGCGGGTCAGGCGCTCGTTGCGCGCGCGATCGGCGATCCCGGCCGCGCCGCCTTCGGCCATATCGACCTGATTACCAGCGCCCTGGCTCAAGGTGCGGATGAAGCTGTCGAGCCGCGCCGCCTGCCGGACCGACATGCCCGCGGCCGCCGCGCCCTCTGCGAACCCGGCATTGTCGGCTTGCCGTCGCTGTTCGCCGATCCGAGCGGCCGACCGCGTGCCATCGTGGCCGACCTCGCGCTGCGCATCGAGTTTGCCCGACCGCTCGGCGAAATCGTAGCCAGCCGCCTCGCGCGTGCGCCCATAGACGCTGGTCCCCTCGCGCGCCGCCTCGGCGGTAGCGCCGTCGGCGGTGCCGACCTGCACGGCGGCATTATAGGTTTCGAGCGCGCGCATGACCTGCGCCTCGTTGCGCCCCGTTGAGCGCGAGAGTTGGGTGATGGCGGAGGAGCGGGCTTCGCCCGAGAGCGCATTGATGAAGGCGATGCGGCGCGAGGTTTCCTGCACGCCGAGGCCGAGCATCGATGCGGCATTGCGCTGGCCCTCATTGCTGCCGGTGCGATGGGCCTGTTCGGTCGCGACATTGCCGCGCTCGATCCGCGCCACATTGTCGCCCGCGAAATCGCGCCGGCCTTCCATCGCCCCGACCTGGACCTGGGCGGCGGTTAGGTCGTTCCTCAGCATCTGCTCCTGATCGAAGGTGTTGGCGATGAGCTTGGCGAAGGTCGGATCGGCCGACGCCTGCGCGATCACCGTCGAGGCCTTCAGCGCCGCGTCCTTCTGGTCATAGCCGTTCCGCTCGAAGTGCCGCTGCGCGCCGGACATCATCATGTCGTAGGCGCGCGTATCGCCGAACGCCTTCCACTGGACCATCCGTTGCGTAAAGGCGGCGAACGCGCTTTCGCCCGCCTGGCCTTGCCCGAAATAGCCCGTGCCGAGCGTGCGCAGCGCATCCTTCTCTGCGAAGTTGTGGATTGCTGTCGTCGCTGCATTGTCGCGCACGGCACGAACGGTCTCGGGATCGGTCAGGCTGCGTCCAGTGAGGGCAGGCGAGAGCCCGCCGAGCTCGCGTGCGGCGTCGAGCTTGCCCATGCCGAAGGCGGCCGTGCCGTTCGCTCCGCCGCCATGCTCAGCGAGCACGCGGCTTGCGGCGCCGAACGCGCGATTGGCCCCGAAGGTCGAGCGCTCCCCGAAGTCCCCGAAGTTCGACGCGGCACCGCGCCGCGCCATGGTGCCGGCCGCCGTGGCTTGCGCCTCGAGCGCACCGGCATAGCCCTCACTGGTCGCGAGCGGCGCGGCGGCCGCGGTGCCCTGGCCCTGGACACCGAGGGCTCCGCTGGTGAACGAGGTGAACACATTGCCCGAGAAGCGGAACACCGTGAACACGAAGGCGCCGGCAAGCCCCGCCGCAGCCGTGCGGAAGCTGCCGAAGATGGCGAGCGCCTTCATCGCGGACGATGGCGCGAGCATCCAGGCGTTGGCCGCGACATTGTTCGCGCGCATCTCGGCCAGCACATCGGTCGCCCGGCCGAGCGTGAGCTGATAGATCCCGGCATCGATCACGCCCCATAGCGCGACGAACACGAACAGGCCGAGCGCGAAGGAGGCCACGCGCAGGTTGATCGGGGTCAGGATGAACAGCAGCGCGATCGGCATCATGAACAGCATGATTCCGAAGACCGTGGCCCGGATCGTGGGCATCCATTCATTGGCCGTCGACATGGTGGCGAGGCCGGATGAAACCACCGCGCGATTGGCCATGACGCGCGCGGCGGTTGCCGGACTGTCCTCGAACAGCACGTCGCCGACGGTGCTGCCGAGCATCACGTTCGTCAGGAACTGCTGGAGCGACTGGGGAGCATCCATCATCATCTGGCCGAGTTCGCCGATATTGGCGCGGCAGCGCTGAAGCTGGGTGGCATTGGCGATGTCGTATCCGGTGCGCGTGCAGACCTGCGCGACATAATTGTCGAACAGCGCGGGCTCGGAAAGCCGGGTCGAGATATGCTCCCAGGCTTCGGTGCAGCTCACCGTCGTGCCGCCCTTGTCGGTGGAGGTGAACACCGTGCTGAAGGTTGCCGGTCCCGCCATGCCTGCGAAGGCCGCGGGCAGATCGGTCGCGGTTCGGAACAGCATGTCGTCGTCAACGCCGTAGGCGGGCGAGACACGTGCCACCGGATAGCATTGACGCACATAATCCTTGATCGTCGCATCGAGGAAGGTGTCGGTCATCGGGCCGCGCGGGGATGCCGCATTGAGGAAGAGATCGAACGTGTGGCCGCCCGCGCCGAACTCGAGCTTGGCGTGGGGATCGGTCGTATTGTCGTCGATCACCTCGGCGAGCGCGCGCTCCATCATGTTGGTGACGCCCGCCACGAGCACGATGAGATTGGGTACATCGCCCACCGGCTGATAGGCGTTGCGGACGCGGTCATAGACATGGACGGTGCCCGTGGTCGCGACCATGCCGACGAACAGGCCGACGCCGATCAGCATCTGGAAACCGAACCCGACCAACCCCATGCCCGAGCCACGGATGCTGGCGAGCAGCACGCCGAGACCGATGCCGACCACCGCAACGATCAGCACCAGCGTCTCGTAGCGCGGATCGCCGAAGATCATCGACACCAGGCGGAAGGCGTCCACGGTCTCCGCAAAGCCGTCATAGGTATGGAAGCTGGTGTCGATCGCGAGCGCGGGCGTCGCCGCGAAGAGAGCGATCAGGACCGACAGGGCGCGAAGGATACGGATCATGGCGCGGCCCTCGCTCAGCGGTTGCGGTTAGCGGCGGCGCCGGCGGCGTCGCGCGCATCACGGTCGCGCTGGCGAACGACGCCGGCATAGTTCGCCGAGAGGTTCGCCTGGTTGAGCGCGGCCATATAGGACTGACGCATCTGCGCGCGCTGGCGCAGCACTTCGTCTCGAAGGCCCCCGAGCTGCTCGATCCCCTTGGAGAGGATACGAGTCTGGCAGACCTTGGCATTGCCCGCGTCGCTTGCGCCCGCCGCGCTCGCGCCGCGCTCGGCGTTGGACACGGCGAAATCGATGCTGCGCGTCAGATCGTTGAGCATCTGATAGGCGAGCGTCAGTGCGACCAGCTCATCGGTATCGCCGATCACGCTGTCGACCATGCCCTGCCGCACGCCCCATTCCAGCAGGCGGTAGATCGGCAGGGTGCGGACATTGGCGACGAACTGGCGCTCCTCGGGCGTCAACGCCGCGCGCGTCCGGATCTTCACCGCGATCGACTCCATCCGGCCGCGCGCGAGGATCAGCGCGCCCTTGCCGCTGCCATCGACCGAGCAGTCTGCCGATGTGGGCGGCACGGCGATGGCCCGGGTCTGGACCCGGCCTGTCAGGAAATCGTCGACGCTTTCGGTATCCTGGCGCGGACACGATGGAATCGCGCTGAACAACGGCACGCGGTCCATAGCGTCCCAGCGCATATAGACGTCGCCAACGCGGGCACGCATGACTCCCGCCCATTCAGACGCGCCGACCCGCGCCGCGGCATGGGCCAGCAGCGAGCCGGTCTTGAAGATCTCGGTCACTTCGGCAGGGCAGTTCTCGAGCGCGTCCTTCAAGTCCTCGGTCGGGTTGCCCTGGTTGGCCTGAATCTTCTCGCGGCTCTGCTGATAGCTTTTCGAGAAGCCTTCACGGACTGACTTGTAGCCGGTCATCTCCTCGATGATGCCGCTCATATTGTCGTCGCCCTTGGCGATCTGGACCATGCGGTTGGCGAGGCGGCAGTCGTTGACCTGGATCGAGTTCAGGAAGTTGGTGGCGGCTTCCATCTTCGAGATGATGTTGCCCATCTTCTCATCGAGCGTTTCGAGCAGATACTGGAAGGCGACCGCCGGCGCGGCCTGCAGGATGCTTTCAAGCTTTTGCACGAGATAGTCGGGATCGAGGAACGACATGCCGCCAAGGAACATGTCGATACCGCCGCAGCCCGCCCTGATCTTCGGCAGCGTCACGCTCATCAGATAGTCGTTGTGAACGTCGACCCGGCCCGACATGCCGCCCGCGGTGATGTAGCCGCGGGTCTGATCCTCGAAGCTGCCCGGCGACGTGTAGGTCACATTGTCGAACCATGACTCCGCCCAGCTTTGCGCGGAAGCGGGAGAGGTTGTGGCGAGGGTGGTGAGGAGAGGCAGCGCGAGCAGGGTCAGGCGGCGGCGCAGGGTAGCCATGACAAGCAACCTTCGTGGGAGGGGGCGAGGATCCGGCTCCCCATGTCAGTTCCTCGCCCGGTTGGATGAGGGAGGTGAGGCTACGCCCACGATCCCGGTGAATTTGGACATGCCGCGCACGCCGACCGACGGTTTCACACCGGTCAGCATCTTGGCGGCGAGATAGAGATTGCGTGCGAGGTTCGGTTCGTGATCGGTGCCGATGGCGACCGGAATGATGCGGTTGGCGTCCGACACCGGGCGCACCCACGCGACGGGATGGCCGACCCAGGGCAAGCCGAGCCGTCCGGATCGCAGCATCGCTTCCTGCGATCCGATCGTGCGGACCTTCCAGCCATAGCGTTGTCCGAGCGCACCGAGCCTGGTCCACAGGTCCGCGCAGGGAATGCAGCCCGGTGCCGTGCTCATCTCGACGATGAAGGCCGGTCCCTGGCCTTTCATGGTTCCCGCGAAATCGGGTGGCCAGTCGCGCGTCACCGGCACGCGGGCGAGCCATCCGCGCATCTCGGCTTCGGTCGCGACGGGATGGATCGCCGCGCGCATCGCCTGTTCGCGGGTCGGAGCCTGCGCCGACGCCGGGACAGCGCCCACGAGCAGGCCGGCCAGCGCCGAGGCCACGAGCCGCTTCACCGCTGCGGCTCCAGGCTCGCGCCGACCAGATCGCCGCCGAGCGCGCGGGGATCGGTGGCGGACACCGGCCCGGCCGAGAGGGCATCGAAAAAGCCGTCCTCTTCGCCGGCCCCGGTCAGGAACTGTTCGGGCCGGATATCGCCCGCGAGCAGCCGCACCGCCTGATAGGCCGTCTGAATGAGAGTGGGATAAGCCTCGACCCCGCTCGCGATCACCATGCGTTGCTGGCTGTTTCGGCGAATGACCATCGTCGTCGGCGTGATCTCGACCCCGAAACGCTGGGCCAGCTCGGGCCTGCGGTCGATGTCCATCAGGGTGACCTGCCAGCCCATCTCCTCCTGGAAGCGCTGGACGATCGGCCACTGGACGCGGCAATAGCCGCAGGTCGAGCGTGAAAACATGACCAGCGCGAACTCATTGGCGCGGCCGCGCAGATACTGGCGGCGGACCTGATCCTTTTGCGCGGAAAGCTGGTCGCGGGCCTCGCCGACCATCGGATTGGCGGACTTCGCGCTGAGTTCGGGATTCTGGAGCATGGCGATCTGGGTGACTCCCGCGAAGGCGCGCGCCTTGCGCCTCGCGAAATCCTGCAAGCGCCAGAAATCCGCGACCGCATCGACCGTCAGCACCGTCGCGGCGTAGTCGCGTTGCTGCTCGATCAGCTTCCTGATCTTCGGCGGCGTCCAGGTGGCGAGCTCCGCCATCGGCGGGATGGCCGGCTTCACCAGCGCGTCAGGATCGGGCTCCCCCTCTGCCGGCTTCGGCGGCGGCTGATACCACCAATAGCCGGTGCGGCCATCGCCCGACCCCTGGGCCAGCGCGGACGACGGGGCCAGCAGCAGCGCCGCGGCGAGGGCAAGGCGGACCCGGCTCACAGCAGCTTTTCCATGCGCCGGAGCCGCGCGATCGCGACCGGGCCGTAATAGCGGCTGTCGAACCCGCTCGCATGGCTCGAGCCGACATAGACCATGCCCGCCGGAATGGTCCTGATCATCGGCCGCCAGTGCTCGAGACGCTGACCGTTATGGCCGAAAGGCTTGCTCACTGCGAGCAGGGTCTCGTTGCAATAATACCAGCCATCCCATTCGCCCGGATGCATCGGCGAGGGCTTCTCGATCCAGTCGATGCGATCACCGGGCAGGCACAGCGCCATCTTGGTCACCTGGACGGGCTTGGGGCCGGCGAGCGGGTGCGACAGCGTGAACGACACGAAATCGCCGCGCCCGATCGGCCCCTGCGCATTGCGGACTGCCCATGCATCGATCGACGGGCTCATCACGATCGTCGCCTGCGGGATCGCCCACCAGGTCAGCAGCCCGATCGGCAGCACGATCCCGAACGCTTTCCAGAGCTGCCTGGGGCGCGGTGGCTGGCCGAGCCCGGAACTGCCGAGCGCCACCGCCGCTTTCAGCGGCAGAGCCTTGAGTCCCACCCAGGCCGATTTAGCAGCAGCGAAGGCGAGCTTCAGCATCGCGCACCTCCTGCTTGCCGCCGAGACGGCCATATTCTTCGAGAAGTCCGGAGAGCGCCGCGTCGCCGTAGACGACATGGACGGCGCGCGGGCTCTCGTCCTCGCGTTCGCAGTAAGGCAGCGCCGGATCGCCCGGGACCATGGCCAGCGCGGGAACACGGGCGACGCCATGCTGGCGGAAGATCAGCGGATCGACGATCAGCTGCACGTCACGCATCGCACAGGCCGGACCTTCGCAGCCGGGATCATGCCGCAATATCTCGGCCGAGAGCTTCGCCATCGGGGCGACCCTGGTGAGGCCGCCCGGCATGCCGCGAAAGGCGAGGATGCCGCGCGCCTTCTCGAGTTGTGCGGCATAGGTCCGCAGCGTCGTTACCGGCATGGACGACGAGACGAACAGGACCGGCACCCAGCCTTTGGCGCTCGGCGGCGCGGCGACGCCGAAGACCGCTTCCATGTCGGGCGCCTCGAGCCCGAGCGCGTGACCCAAACGCCGCGCCATCGCTTCGCGCTCGGCGGCCATGGCATCCTTGCCCTTGTCGAGCGCCGCCCGAGCGCGTGCATCCATGGCGGGCGATGGTGCGCGCTTGCGCAAGCCATCGAAGGCGCGGCGGCGGGTTTCTTCCGATGGCGTGGGTAGCGCGGTCGGACCGCGCGTTTGCGCTTCCTGCTTACGCGCCGCCGTGGCGCGTTCGAGCCGGTCAAGCGCGGCATCGCCTTCGGCTGCGGCGCGATCGCGCGCATTGTCCGGGCGCGGCGTGTCCTGCGCGAGCGCGGAGGCGGAAATCAGCATCGCCATCACGATGGCCAGAGGGCGCGCGCTATTGGCCGATAACCTGCATATAGGCATCGATCTTGTCCTTCATGTCGATCTGGATGTCGGCCTGGGCGCGGGCCTCGATCTCGGAATAATATTCGGAAAGGTCCATTTTGGAGAAATCCAGAGCCTGGAATTCCTCCGGCGTGAAGCCGCGGCAGTAGGGATTCTTGGGCGTGCCCCATCCGACGCGGTTGAAGCTCTTGAGTTGGGGCCGGCCCTGTTCCTGGATGATGCGACCAAGTTTGGTGTTGAAGCAGCAATGGCCCTTCGACTTCTGCACGCAGATGCCGAGAATCCTAGAGCTGCAATAAGTCCCCACTTCATGACACATGCCCGAACCCCGGAGCATGCCGACTTCCATGTCCTGCTGGTCACAGCCCGAGAGCAGGAAATCCATCATGAAGTTGATCGCCAGGCTGATCGCGATCGACGTCGGATCGATGCCCGCGATGATGGCGTTCGCGCCCGACGTCGCGGCCTGGCCCGCGGTCGCGCCGGCCTTGAACGCGCCATAGGCGGCCTTCATGCCGGTGAACACGCCCTTGGCGACCGCGATCTTGGTGCCGATCGACGAGATCGATCCGCCCATGCCGTCCTTGACGATCTTGCCTCTGTCCTTGCAGCAGTTCGAAAAGGTGGTTCTGAGACCAGCGGGTCGGCAGCGGGTCGCCCGGCCTGCAAAGATCTCGATGTTGCCGAGGCAATGGCCTTCGGCATCGACCGCACCGTCAGCGGGCGCGCCCGGATCATCGACAACGGGATCGTCCTCGATTCCCGTCCCGTCGCTGCCGGTGCAGGCATTGGGCGAGCACATCGGCGTGCCGCCGCCCACGGGGGTCAGGCATTGATGTTGCGATCCGAGCGGGCAGCTATAGGCGCCCTGCGCATCGGCGACGCACATCGTCTGCTGGGTCGGGCAAAGCCAGGCGTCGTCGGCCATGGCCGAGCAGCTCACGACCTCGCCGGGATCGCCGGCATCGCCATTGCCGTCGAGGTCGACCGCGCAGACAGGTTGCTGCGCCTGCGCCGGAGCGAACTGACCGGCGAGTAGAAACCCGCAGATGGCGAGCGCGATCAGGGCAACCTGCGTCGGCCAGAGGAGAGGACGCCAGATCATCGCACTTCTCCGGTGCAGACGAGATCGGCGCCGCCGAGACGGACAGTCTGCATCATCACGACTGCTTCGGGAAAATCGTCGAGACAGCCGCAGGCCGAGACGATCTCTTCGCCCGGACCGGCGGGGCAGATGTCACCGCCCGCGCTGCCGGTCTTGCAAGCGTAGTAGAATGTGTCCCAACCCGTGGGCGCGTTCTGTTTGGAGCTGACGACGCCATCCAATGCCACGCCGTCATTAGCCTTGGGCGCGCGTGTCTTGCAGACCGGCTCGCAGGCCGGGACCGTACCGCGATCGGGTAGCGCGAAGGGACGCGACGACGTCGTATAGCCGTCATCGGCGGTCTTCACCCGGTCGGCGAGCAGCGCCTCGGTCGAATGGTCGATGATATAGGCGCCGCGGCTGAGATCGGGCGGCGTCGGCGAGCCGAGATCGACGGCGCATTTGTAGCGGCGCTCGCGCTTGAAGAAATCGCGGGTCAGCCGGATCGTGCAGATCCCATTGCCGAACAGGCGCGTTTGCGGTAGCGGCGTGAGGCCGGTGCCGACGCCGTTCCTGACGGTCTGCACGCCGTCGACGGTCTCGCCATCGAGGCGGCAGGCGGAATCGGCGGCATAGCCCGAGCAGAGATCGACGAGGCGTTCGGAGACACCGCAGCTCGCATCGACCCGGACCTCGATATCGACCCAGCCCCAACGGCCGTCACCGCCGCCGCGCACGCGCACGCCGAGCGCCGCCGTTCCAGCGCGGAACCGTTCGGTGAGATCGATCGGCGTCAGGTTGACCGTTTCGGCATCGACGTTGCAGTCGCCCGAAGGCAGGGCGTCGCCCAGCCACGGCCGCTTGCCGGCATAGCCGACGACCTCGCCGTTGACGCGTGATTGCAGCCAGTCATTGGCGTCTTGCCGGACGATGCGGGCAGAGACGAGGCCGTCTGGCCTCAGAACCTGGAACGTCGCCGTGAATATGGGCGGTGCGGCCGAGCAATTGCCGTTGCCGCCAATCCGGTAGCGCCGGCAGTCGGTTCCGCAGCTCGTGACCGACTGGACTTGTCCGGAAACGCTGATGATGTCGTCATAGATCGCCGGCGCCAGCGTCACTTCCCGCTCGATCGTGCAGAGCCTCACCTGATCCGCCTTGCCGACGCCAGCGGGCGAGGCCTTGAGCGCCTGGAAGATGCTGCTCGAAGTCGACGCCGCAGAGGCGTCACCCTGGATCGCGGTCGGATTGGCGCGATAGGCGGTCTGGGGCAGCGACGGATTGGGCGTGCAGGCGGTGCTTTGCGCGCCGGTATAGCGGATCACCGGGCCGTCGATCGCGGCCTGCGCGACGCCGACGCGCGGATCGGCGGTGGTGAGCGCGCCGATCACCCCGCCACCCAGGTCCTTCAGCACCGAGGCCATATTGCCCCAGACCAGGTTCGCGCCGCAGCTGTTGTTGATGCAGTAGCAGCCGGCGAGATCGGTCAACCCGACCTCGGTGAGCTTGAGGTCGCCGCTCGAGGCGACATCCCATTTGAACGTCTTGCACTGGTTCCAGGTGCCGGGCTGGCAGGAAACAATGCCGTTGGCGCAGATGCCGGACACCGGCACGGGCAAGGTCAATGTCTGGTCGACGCTGCCGTCGAGATCCTTGTCGCGCGAAATGCGGAGCGTCCCGATGTCCCCCGTTCCGGCAGGCTGCGCGAGCAGTTCGAGCAGCGTCGCCGTCTTCTGGCACGCGATATTCGGGTTGAACGTCTTGCTGTTGTCGACGGTCGTGATCGGCTGCCCGGCAAGGCCCGGCGTCAGATAGTTCTCCTGGATCGCATCGCTGTCGGACGTCTTCGCGCGCGAGGCCTCGGCGGCGGCGCGGGCGCGATCCTCGACTGTCTGCGCCGAGGCCGACATTGGTAGAGTGGCGGTCGCCGCCAGCAGGAGGAGACAGCGCACTTTCATGGCTGCCTCGCCCGCGTGCCGCGTGAACCGCGCCGGAACCGGAACACGTCTCCCGCGCGGAATGCGCTGGATCCGGGCGAGAGTATCCGGAAGACGGCCTGGCCCTCGAAGGTGGTCAGCGCGGCCGCCACCGGCGCGGCATGAGGGGGGCCTGCCGCCCACGATGGGGGGCATTCGGCCGCGCTGACCATAGGTGGAGCGACGGCGGCAGGGGGCACCGCCGCCGCTCCGTCCGCGCGCCCGCTCACGGTGGGGAGCCTTCCGTGACGAGCGGGACAACCGCCCGTGCCGGATGCGCGGGATGGGGGAAGCGACCGGCTCATGGCGTGGAAATCCCCGCGCAGCAGATCGCTTTTTCGAAGAGCATGAACTGGGCGTTGTCCTTGCCCGGCGCATGCTTGCCGCTGGTCCAGAGCGCGCCGGGCCGGCCGATGTTGACGCACTTGCCGCCCTTGACGGGCTCCATGATCTGGAGCTTGTAGCGGCTCTTGGTCCAAATCGGCTGAGCCTTGAACGAGCAGCCGTCCTCGGAATGGATGGTGAGTGCGCCCAGGCGCCCCATCATGAATGTCGTGCGCGCCGCCAGCCCGGCCCAGGCCTCGACCCGGTCGCCCATATGGATGTCGCCGGCAACCGGATAGGTCGCGCCCCACGACCCCATGCACCAGAACAGGGGATCGATGGTCTTGCCCGCGGCGGCGGCGGCGCTGTCGGCCATGCAGGCAAGGCCTGCTGCCGGATTGCCGAACAGGATGCCCTCGGGCTGGATGATCGCGCCGAGCGTGCCCGACTGCCAGGTCGGCAGAACCTCGGTGATCATCGCGACATCGAAGCCGTCATCCTCGATGCACGGCAGGTCGGTGAACATGTCGAGCATCTTCCAGACCGGCGCGATGTAGTAATGCGCCTGCGCAAACAGCTTGGTGGTGTTGGTCCCGTCGGAGATCGACGACTGGCTGCCCTGGAGCTTGCCGCCGGTCGGCAGGAGGTCGACGCCGAGCGCCATCATGCAGCCGGGCTCGGTGACGACGTCAACCATGCGGTTGGGTGTCCAGAAGCTGACCTTGACCCCGAACCAGAAGGTCGCGCCCTTGCGGCAGGCGCAGAGCGGCTTGGACGCCGACTGCGCGTCGAGCGCCTTGTCGAGCTTGTCGTAGCTGCCGACGCGCACGCCGCCGATGGTGATCGGGAAGATGCAATTCCACCTGACCTTGGTGATCGGATTGAACACCGTGTCCGAAGGGCATTTGGAAGCATGCGCGGGCGTGGTGGGCGCGAGCAGCGACAGCAGGATCGCGGCGGCTCCGACGCGCAGAGCGGATGCAAGGCGGGTCATTGGCCTCGCCCTCCCTTGGCTGACAGGTTGACTTCGGTGAGTTCGAGCTTTTGTCCGACCTGCCGCACAATGACGGGCGCGACCGTGAGGCCGAGCCGGTCCTTCACTCGTTCCTCGAGCATGAACAGCGCGCGGCTGTGGCGTTCGCCGAGCGACAGGGCATCGTCTTTTGGATCGCCGCCGCCGGTCAGGACGATCCAGTCGGTAAGCGTCGCCGTCTTCAGCGCCCAGGCGAGATCGCGGGGGTGAACGATGACGAGGCGCTGCGGCAGCGAGACATAGGTCAGCGGGTTGAAGGTGAAGCCCTTGGGATAGAGCAGCTTGCCGTCGGGCAGACGGATTTCCTGGTCGAGCGTGTAGAAAGGCACGACATGGCGCACACGATTCTCGCGCGCGGTGGCGAGAGTCGCACCCTTGAGCGCGCTCCATGCCGAACGCGGGCCGAACTTCGCCCTGATATCGGGCGGCTGCTGCGCGGCGCGGGCCTCGATCTCGGCCATCGCGTCGGGCTCGGCGATCGGCCAGGTGCGGCCGATGGTCGAGGTGTCGGCACGGGCGGACGACGCGATCAGCACCGCGCGGGCCAGGAGCCCGGCGATCGTCGCGGACTGGAAGGCGACGATGGGCCAGCGCTGGCGGGTGCGATCATCGGCCACGGCGGCGCTCCCTCCACGGCACGGGCGGCGTGCGGCTTTCGCCGCAGACCGCACAGATGAACGCCGAGAGGCCGAGCACGAGGGTCAGCCAGATGAGCGCCTGGTTGCCGCCGAGGTCCGGGGCCGACCACAGCACCAGCCCCGACTGCACGATCAGCAGCAGATGCGTGCCGACCAGCAGGCGGATCGAGGACGGACAGGGCGAGGCGGAGAAGATGCCGTTCATCGCCATCTCCGTGACCTTCGCGCGGCCATCCAATCGGGAAGCCGATCGAGAATGTGCGCGACGGCGAGCGCCAGCGCCGCGCCGGCGAGCCCGGCACAGGCGATCAGGGCGGCCATGAGCGGCGCGGGAACGCTGTCCGTGGCTGCACAGCAAGCAAGGCCCGCATAGGCCAGACTGGCGATCACCGGCCCGGTGAACGCCAGCAGGAGCTTGCACCGCCGCCAGCGGATGCGCTCCATGCCCAGGATCTGGATATAGGCATCGCGGACCGCCGCGAGCAGCTGGATCCGGCCGCTCAGTTCCTCCTGGCAGCGGAGCAGGTAGGCGTGCAGCGTTTCGTCGGGCCGGCGCTGAACGGCCGCCAGGGGATTGGTGTCTTGGGGCGGGAGCGGGTCGAGGATCATCGAGGCCTCCGCAATTTCGCGAGCAACCGGCTCACGGCACCGGTCAGCGCGATCATCAGCAATCCGGTCAGGAAGCAGCCAGCGCCGACCAGCGCAGCGCTGCGCAGGACGAGTCCGGTCGGCTGCTCGAGAACCAGCCCGGCGACGAGCACCAGCGATGCGATCATCACCGTTTCGATGACGACGAGGCGGAACCGCCAGCGCAGCGCATCGGCCTCGGCGCGCTTCGCCACGCGCGCCTCGACGATCCGTTCGAGGTCATTGTCGCCGTTCTCGACGAGCCGGAGCGGCAGCTGGTCGGGGGAGGCAAAACGCCGGCTCATGACCGCGCACCCCGCTTGAATGCGACGGCGCTGTCCGTCTGGCCCGCGTTTCCGAGGACCTCGGCGGGATCGACGCCGGCAAGATCGCAGACCGCCTCGAGCGGCGATCGGCCTCGGCGCACCAGCGCCTCGAAGGCCGCGACATCTTCGGGCGCCGAGGTGTTGATCCAGTAGGAGAAGGGATCGACGACGAGGCGTGCAATGCCGAGCCCGAGCGGCGAGTCGACGAACACCTCGCTGTAGTTGGGCTTGTTATTGCGGACCGATTTCAGGAGATCGAGAACGAAACCCGAATAGTCGAGGATCTTGTTCTCGACCGCCTTGTCGTAGGTCGAGCCCTGCAGCAGGAAGCGGGTGGCGGCGTTCTCGAGGATGACCTGGCCGGTGCCGCCGAACAGCATGAGGTCGTTCATGCTCTGGAGGACAATGCCGAAACTGCCGCGATATTTGCGGGCGCGGCGATACCCCTGGGAAAATGCCTCGGCGAGCCGTGACAGATCCTGCCCGTCGCTGCGCGTCATGAACTGCGCGGCTTCATCGCAGAGCACGAAGCGGGGCCGGTCACGCGCCGACAGGTAGAGTTCCTGGGTGACGGCGTTGACCACGACCATGATCACGACGTTGAACAGGTCGGGCATGGCCTTCAGGCGCTCGAGTTCGAGCACGACGAATTCGTCGCTCGAAATGTCGAAGGTCGAAGGCCCGTTGAAATAGTGGCCGTAAGCCCCGTCCGAACCGAAATCGCGCAGGTTGAAGGCGAGCTCGCGCGCGGTCGGCACCAGATGGTCCACGCGGTCGAGATCGGAGGCGGTGTTGGCGGGATAGGCTCCCAGCCATTCGCGCACCGCGTCGATCCCGGCTTCGGCCCGCCCGCTGTCGATCGCCCATTGCACCGCGGACTTGAGCAGGTTCCATTCCGAGGTGGTGACGCCCTTGCGGGTCGCGGCATTGGCCATTTCCGCGACGATCGACACGGCCATGCTGATCGCGGATTCGCGATCGTCGCCGTCGAGGGCCAAGCCCAGATCGAAGGGATTGAGGACGAGATGCTCTTCGCCGAGGTCGATGTAGCGGCCCGAGCAGAGCGAGCAGAGCTTGCGGTAGGAGCCCCCGATGTCGATGATGCGGATGAGCGCGTTCTGCGCGAAATATTGCTGGCAGAGGTTGTTGAGCAGGAAGCTCTTGCCCGCGCCGGACTCGGCCGAGACGATGAAGTTGTAATTGTTGATCCGAGGATCGAAGAGGTCGAGCGTGATAAGCTGACCCTTGCGGCCCGTGTAGAGCAGCGCCGGCCGGCCGCCGCCCCGGAAATCGGTCTGGATCGGCGACATCAGCACGCCCGCGCGCACCGGCACGCGGAAATCGCGCTGAAGCATGCGGACCGTGCGGCGCTCGGGATAGAGACCGAACGGCAGGCTCGCGGCGAGCAGGATCGGATTGAGGTAGCTTTCCTCCTGCACCATCCAGGGCAGCGGCTCGCTCTCCCAGAGGCGTTTGGCGCGCGCCGCCATCTCGCGGGCCTGGTGACGATCGCGGCCGAACACCCAGAGCGTCGGGATCACCGAGACGAAGCGGCTGTTGCCCACTTCGTCCAGGATCCACGAAATCTCCTCGATCTGCTTGCCGACCTCGACCGCGAAGCTGCCCGCGGCCTTCTGCGCCGAGAGGATCTGCGCGCGCTTGTGGATCTCGAATTGCGAATGGTCGAACAACACGTTCAGGGTGAAGAGGAACGGCCCGCCGATCTGGTCGCTGTCCTCGGCCGAGCCGCGCATGCCGCCGGTCAGGCGATTGGCGCGCTCGGCGGTAATCCGCTTGGGCGGCGACTTGGGGGTCAGGCAGCGCGCCACCTGGTTGCCGAGAAACACTTCCGGTCCGTCGAAACGCAGCGCCGGTCCCGCGTCGATAATCTGGCGGCGCAAGGGGACATCGGCGGTCTGGGTGAACACGCCGGGCGCGGCGGCATGGACGCCGTTGAAGATGCGGCGATAGAAACTAACGATCTCGCCCGCCCCCATCGGCCGGATACCGAGCTTGGATAATTGCTCCTCGATCTGCCGGCGCAGATCGCTGTCCATCGGCGCCCTGGCCTTGACCGAGAGGAAAGTGCGGAAATTGCGGACCGGGATGCCGTGGAGCGCTTTCAGCCCCATGGTTCCCGCCTGGAGATAGTCGAAGGTCCGCCGCGCCGATGCCTGGATCAGCGGATCGGGGCGCGTCTTGAGATCGAGAAAGGCATCGAGAGCGCCTTCGACCAGCGGATCGGCGAAGCTCTGAAGCTGGAGGATCGTCCCTTCGGGAAAGTTGACATTGAGGAGCCCCAGCAACGCCTCATGCACATGCGCGAACAAATAGGCGGTGGGAACCAGCTCCCAGGCGTAGCCCCAGCCATCGTCGATGGTGAGGAAGGCCTGCTCTTCCTCGACCCAGGCGGCGAGCGGCAGATAGTCGGAATAGCTGTCGCGCTCGACGCTGCGGCGCAGCCGCGCGAGCGTCATGCCCGATTGGTAGCTGGTCATGGCCGCGGTCCCGTGTCGTTCTGGCCGTCGTCGGCACGATCCCTGACCTGTTCGAGCACGTTCGCGCGTGATGCCGGAGATACGGGCGTGACCAGATAGTCGCCCACAACCCATTGCGGGCGCTCGACCAAAGAATAGACATAGCGCGGCATGTAGAGCCGGTCGGGCCGCTGCCGATCGGCATAGGGCAGGATCAGGGTGCGTACCGTGCGCGGGGGCTTCAGCATCGGCGTGACTGGCTGCTCGATCAGGCCCTGCAGTTCGCGATATACGGAGTCACGATAGCCCGCGAACGCGCCCGACCCTGTCTTTGCGGTGCCTGCCTTGCCGGAACCGCGCGCGGGCTTGCCGTCCTTCAGCAGCTTCCTGTCGTTGGTGACGGCCGGATCGGACTTCGACGCCACGCCAGCCACGGCGTCGGCATAGGCCTTGTCGGGATGGATGCACTGGCCATGATCGTCGTTCTTGCAGCTGAACTTCTCGCTGTAGGGCGACATCACCGATCCCAGCGTCGCGCAGCCGCCGAGCAAGGGAAGCGTGAGGATCAATGCAGCGGCCCGGATCGCGCGGCCTCGCGGACGATGAAACATGGGACGTACTCCCCTGGTGTTTGCTGGCGGGCGCATCAGAATTTGCTCCCCGCGGTGGGCTTGATTTCGAGGCTGACGCCTTCCTGGATGACGACGACGACATCCTTGGCCGCGCCGACCTCGACGATGGGGCCGGCCTGGCGCGCGAGATCGAGATAGAAGTCTGTCAGCTTGTCCGACGAGCGCGACAGGCCGCCGGCGATGCCCGCCTGCGCCGCGTCGCCCGCATCCAGCGTGCGGACCGAGCCCAGCGCCGAGGTCGAGACATTGCCGACCGTGTTCTCGACCGTCTGCGCGACTCCGGTGATGGTGCCCGCGATAAAGGAGCGGGCCAGCGCCGCGCCGGCACGGGTGACGACCTTGCCGGAGAGGCCCTTCTTGCCGTCGGCATCGACGAAGAAGCCCTTGATCGGCTGATCGACCACCGAGCGTTCGTCGAAGTCGACGCAGGACAGCGAGACCAGCTGGACTTCGACCCGCTCCTTGGCGAGGCTGCCGGTGGCGTTGCCGATGACGAAGCAGCCGGAGAGGTTGGCCTTGACGTCATTGGGCAGCACGGCAGGCGCCTGGACACGCGCGATCAGCGGCTCGGGATTGTTGGTCGCGTCCCGGCTCGCCAGCGCGTCGATCCCGGTCAGCAGCCGCGCCTTCATGAAACCAGGCGGCAAATAGATCGTCCGGGCCTTTTTTTTAGCGCCCGCTGCCGCATCTCCGCCGCCGACCGGCGCGGTCGCCGCGCCGATCGCGCCCACTGTCTTTTCGACCGGCGGAGCAGGGGGTGCGGGCGGGGCCGCGGGAGGCGCCGGAGGAGCGGACGCCGATGGATCGATGTCGCCGGTCGCGGGCGGTTCGGGAAAGTCGGGAACCGCGCCGGGGATCGCCGGCGGCAGGTCGCCGTCGATCGCGCCCGCCGTGCCGGTCCCAGGCACGATCTTGCCTTCCTCGATCGCGGTCACGCGCTCGCCGAGCAGCGTCTGACCGTCGAGGATCTTCTTCAGGTCGCCGCGCAGCTTGATCTCGAGGCTGTCGCCGCGAAGTCCCGCACCCATGTCGAGATGCGAACTCGGCGGCGCGGCGGCTTCCTCGGCCTTGTCGCCGCTCGCCGAATAGAGGCCGAGCCCCAGCGCGCCGATCACGCCGGCGACGCCGAGCTGCTTCAAGCGCAGCTGCTGGCGCGCGCTCAGCGTCTGCCAGCGCGCCTTGAGATCGAGCAATGCCGGACCGCGCGAGGCGAGGTCGGGACGAACGCGTTCCTCCTGAAAACCGTCGAGGTCGAGTTCGCCGTCCCGGTCCTGAAGCGTGCGATCACCGCGACCGCCGCGATTGCCGGGGCTGCGATCATTGGGACCGGCGGGGCTCATTGTATGGTTCCCCGGCGCACGACGATCAGCCGGGCCGTCTCGCCCGCCGACAGAGTGCCGCGGTCGAGCGTGACCGCGAAGATATTGGCGCCGAGCGCGCTGTCGAGGAAGCTGCGTTCGTCGAGCAGCGTGTCGCTCGCCACCGACACCAGATACTCCGAGGCCGAGAGGCCCGAGCCGTCGACCTCAATGCGGCGCCGTTCCTCGATGCTGGCATCGGGGAGCAGCCCCAGGCGGAGCGGGCCCGAGCGCGGTGCGACGCTGGTGAAGCTCGCCGGTATCCGGTCCTGGAGCATCGAGAGCGTGATCGAGACCGCGCGTTCTTCCTCGACCAGCGGTCCGAGCAGTTCCTCGTTCGCCTGCGCGCGCTGGGCGCCCCCCGGCTGCAACGTTACCGTCTGCGCCGGAATGTCGGATGGTTCGGCGTAAAGCGCAAAGACCGCGCCGTTGCAGGTGATGAAGAATTCGGACGGGACCGTCACGAAAGTCCGCGTCACCGCACCGGCGTCGTCGATCTCGCGGACGAGAAACTTGATCCACGCGTCGCGTCCGGCTTTTTCGACGGCGATCGCCTTCTCGGCGGAGAACTTGACGTCCTCGATCTCGCCGCCCGCGCAGATCACATGATTGATGTCGCGGTTGGACAGGCGGATCGTGCTGGTCTGGTCGGGCAGCGCGACGATGGTCTGCGCCATGACGGGCAGCGGCATCAGGGCGAGGCCGAGCGCCAGCAGCCGCTTAGCGGGGCTGTGCATCAAACTTCTCCTCATTGAGGGCGGTCAGCCAGAAGCGGCCGTTGTCGATCACGTATCGGATCCGCAGATTGCCCCGGAACTTGCGGATCACGCCGCCGATCACGCGCACCTTTTCGACGGGAACGAGGATCTCGGTCCTGGTCCAGGTCACCGGCTGATCGGGGCGGATATAAGTCGCGATCGAGAGTGTCGGATTGTCGGCCAGCTCGTCGAGCAGGCGGTTGAGACTGTCGCGCACGCTATTGTAGGTCGAGGGGTGGACGATCGAGAGCAGCTCCTGGAACTGCCGGTCCGCCGAGTAAGCCGAATAGGTGCCCGACAGCGACACCACGTTGCGCGTAATCGTGCGCAGGTATGCCTCGGACGGCTCGCTGCCGGTCACATAGAGGTCGCCGCCGCTGCCGAACGGCACGACCACGGTGCGGGTGTTCTGGTTCGAGGTGTAGATGAGCGTGCCGAGCACGGCGGTAATGCCGAACAGGCCGATCACGGCGAGCTTCAGCAGCCGGTTCTCCTCGAACAGGTTGCTCGCGCCCTGCAGGTAGCGGTGCATGCCGAAGCTTGCGGGCTTGCCGAGCAGGGGGTCGCGTGGAGGCGCGTCGGGGGATTTGCGTCCGAACATCGCTTGGACTCACTCGAAGAAGCGGGTCTGCGTCGGACCCGGATAGTTGCGAAAGCTGACGAGGCCCCAGCGCCAGGCCATGTGCGGGATGAACCCGCGCGGCTTGGTGCGAAGCCAGGGGACGAAAAGGAGAAGACCCGCAACGAGCGCCCAACCGAGCATCCCGCCGAGGACTACGGCGACGAAGATGACGGTGATCACCAGCACGAATTCGTCCGATCCGAACCACAGGATCTGGACCGGCTTGTGCAGATATTGGGGTAGCCGCTCGTTCATGAGCCTTCTCCTCCTTGCGTCGTGACCTCCCTTCCGAAGCCGGTTGAACTTCGTGGGCTGTCTCGCCATCGCGCCTGTGCGCGCTGGCCCGTTGAGGCCCGCGGTCCGCGTGGGCGGACCACGGACCGAACCGTCAGATGACCATCCCGAAGGTCTGCAGGATCGAGTCCGCCTTGATCAGGCAGACCGCCGCGACGATCGTCGGGATGCCGATCATGATGTTCGAGAACAGCCTGCTCACGCCGAACAGGAAGGCGGCGACGCCGCCGACGAAGCCGAGCGGGCCTTTGACGCCCTGGTTCACGACGATATCGTAGATGTCGTAGCCGAGGTCGCCCGCGGCCGGCGCGGAGAAGGCGTGAGCCCCACCGGCGCCGAGCAGCGCGAGCGCGGTCAAAGGGATGCCGACATTGGCGAGCGAGACGGTCTGCCGACCGATGGTCCTCAACATGCATTTGCTCCTGTGAAGATGGGCCGCTCCGGGATCTGCTTGCCGGCATCGATGGGGATCGCTGTCGGCCGGCGGCGAGGCTGGACGGCCCGTCTCGGGTCTCGCCGCCGGCATGGGGCTGGCGCGGCGATCGCCGCACCAGGGATCGGGACGTGGTCAGCGCCCGGCATTGGCGAGCGCCTTCGTCCCGGCGAGGAACTCCTCGATCTCGGCCTGCCGGAAGCCGGAGATGATCTTGCCTTCCGCGATCAGCGTCGGCGTGCCGGTGATCCCGACGCTGCGCACGACGCCGGCGTCGGCTTCGACCCGCGCCTTGCCTTCTGCGCATTTGCGCAACTGCGCGGGAGCGGCACCGGCGTAGATCGCCTTGAACGCGGCTTCCTTGTCGGGCGAGCAATGGACATGCTCGGCCTTGGCGGCAGCCTCGGGATGGATGCCGGAGACGAAGAAGATGAGGCGGCGCACCGGCTTGCCCTCGGCGGCCTTTGCTGCCCAGAAGCGGTCGAGCGCGCGGCAGTAGGGGCAATCGGGATCAGTGAACTCGAGGACGACGGGTGCGCCTTCGGGGCCGATAGCTAGGGCCTTGCTGGTGTCGATCGCGGCGAGCTTCCTCGCCGCAGTGGAATTCTGCGCCAGCGCGGTCAGATTCTGCCCGTTGCGGTCGTAGACCTCCGCGAACAGCAGGTGCTCGCTCTCGGGCGCGTAGTAGATGATGCGACCACCCGCGCTCGCCTGGTAGATCGGACCCTTGACCGGCGCCGGTCCGAAATCCTCGAACTGGAGATTGGTGAAGGTCTGCCGCAGTTCGCTCTCGGCTTCGCGCGCCGCCGCGGCGAGCGGATCGGCTTGCTGCGCCGAGGCGGCGCTTTGGGCAGCGAGGATCAGAGGCAGGGCGAGGGCTGCTGCCCCGATCTTTGGCCCGAGCTTACGGATGCGCATGCGAAATCTCCTGAATGGCGCTAACCGGAGGTGAGAGCAGGCGCGCATCGAGATGCGTGCCCGATCCTACCGGGATGTGTTCACGGGCCGTGGCCGACAGGCCGCCGTTCTCCGCCGGGGCCCATGCCGCCGCGCGGATCACAAAGCCGTCCGCCGTCGCGGCGATGGTCCGATGCCGCCCCACGTCCGGCATGGAGCTGAGGCGCTGGGAGCGATTGTCCGGCGTCGCGCAGGCTGTCGTCGTAAGGACGAGGACGCCCAGGGCAGCCGTCATCGCTTTGGCAATCGGCTTCATGCACGACTCCATGTCGGCGCAACGCGCCAAGGTTAAAGTTACTTAACGATCCGAAGTATCAGGCCCGATTCGACTTGAGTTGTTCGGAACGAGGTTTGACTGATGGGATTCGAAGTCGATTGCAACAGGCCCCGGCAGCTGAGTGCCGCCAGCTTCGAAATTAGCCGGAATTGCTCGAAAATAGCTTTATTTCGGTATGATGGGTTCGTTCGCGCCGCTCTGTCGCACTTTCGGAAAATAAACTCCGAAACACCCCATTTTGGATGAATTCGGCAACGAAATGCCGACTATACCGTATTCGACTGGTGCAGGCACGTATTCATGCCTATTCGGTAGATATATTCCTCTAAAATCATCGGCATCTATTATTGCGGACGACTGTCTGGGCTAATTAGATATTTCGGGCGATCCATCGCGCCAGGACGCGTTGCTGCGGAGGACGAGATCATGGAGCCCGACGATAAATTTGCCGCCGTCGACACGTCGATCTTCAGGGAGATCAAGCTGCTGTCCGGCGAGCGGATCAGGCACGAGCGGAACCTGCGCGGCATCACGCAAATAGAGCTTGCCGCCAACATGGGCGGCAGCCCGCGCTGGATGCGCGAGATCGAGGCCGGGGCGCCGGGCACGAAGCTGGAGGATCATCTGAAAGCCACGCTCAGCCTCGGTATGCCGACGGGACATATCGCCTTCTCGATCCTCTTTGCGGGCCAGCGCATGCGGTTCCCGCGTCAGCTCATCTACGGCGATCTGCCCGCCATCGAGCGCAAGTGCATCGAGATGATATCGGATTCGGTGCTCACCGCGCTCAAGCAGGATCTCTCACCCCAATGGCGGCGCGGCGATGATTGCGGCCAGATATGAAACCCGCGACCGCTCCGAACTGCGGCGCATCTTCATCGAGCGGATATTGTTCGATCCGATTGACCCGCAGACAAATAGGGCCACAGCTGCTTTGCGATGATCGGCCAACGCAGCTGGATCCAGACCAACGGTCAGCGACTGCACAGCCCGCATATGTGCCCGGTCTCTTCTCTGGCGGGGTGCGGCTCGATCGTGACGTGGACGAACTCGTCATGCACCCGGACCCGTCTGGCATAATCCCCGGGAGGCAAGGGTCGTTCCGCGACCAGAGCGACGATCGCGGCGAACTTGCCCGGACCCACCTGCCAGACGTGAAGATCGGTGATGCGGGCATCGCCGTCCTCGATCGCCTCGCGGATCTCGTCTTCAAGCTCGGTATTGGCGGCCGCGTCGACCAGCACGGCCGAGCTGTCGCGCAGCAGGCCGAATGACCAGCGGGCGATCACGACCGCACCGACGACTCCCATGGCGGCATCCATCCAGCGCCAGCCGAGAAACAAACCGGCAAGCAGCGCGGCGATCGCCAGCAGCGAGGTCAGCGCGTCGGCGAGGACATGGAAGTAGGCCGCGCGCAGATTGTTGTCGTGCTCGTGATGATGGCGATAATGCCCGTGATGGTCGTGCGCATGATGATCGTGATGGCCCTCGTGACCGTGGCCATGATGATGGCTGCCGAGCAGCCAGGCGCTGACGAGGTTCACGATCAGGCCGAGGATCGCGATCCAGATCGCCTCGACATAGGCGATGTCGGCGGGCGCGAAGAGTCGCCGGACCGACTCGATGCCGATACCGAGCGCGATGATCGCCAGCACGAGGGCGCTGGCAAAGCCGGCCAACTCGCCGACCTTGCCGGTGCCGAAAGTGAAGCGCGGATCGCGCGCATGGCGCCGGGCATAGCCATAGGCGAAGGCCGCGACGCCGAGCGCGCCCGCATGGGTCGCCATGTGGAAGCCGTCCGCGAGCAGCGCCATCGATCCGGTCAGATAGCCGGCGGCGATCTCGCCGATCATCATCGCGAAGGTCAGCACGACGACGATGCGGGTGCGCCGCGCATTCTCGTCATGGCTCGCGCCCAGGAAGTTGTGATCGTGCGCGAGGGTCTCGGCGCTTCGCAAGACGTCCGTATCGCGAGTCATTTGGAATAGCGCCGGATCACGGTTGTCAGCTCCGCGGCGCCGGCCGCGCGCTCGGTATCGTCAAGGCCGGGCCGTGCGACATGCTCATTGAGATGCTCGACGATGATCTCGTCCATCAACCCGTTCACAGCGCCGCGCACCGCCGCGACGAGTTGGAGAATATCGGCGCAGGGCGCCTTGTCAGTGAGGCCGCGTTCGACCGCTGCGACCTGTCCTGCGATGCGTTTGACCCGCGCCATGAGATCGGAGTCGTTTCGAGATGTGTGTGCCATACTATACCCCCCTATATTATTTAGGGACAGGCTGACAACTGTTCCGGGCGGGCGGTGGCATACACCGGAGCTAAGCGACGAGATCCCGCCGCGGGAATGATAAGCGAGAACGCAATATGCGGCATTTGCTTGCCTGAAAGCGCGATCTTCGTCCTTTGGAAGCCGCTCCGGAAATGCTAGATTGGCTGCGCGTCATGGCCTGCCTGCGTTGCCCACAGGGTAGCAATCCATGCGCTATTCCCATGCGGACTCATACGATCAGCTTCGGCGAACGCGTTCGCGTAATGGCCGGATGGCGGTCCAACCGTTCCAAATCGGCCGGAAGGGAAGGGAGAGGGAAGGAAGCGGAAGCAGCGGACAGACAACTGTCGAAGACCCCAATCCCTCAACCACAACACTGAAGTCGGCAGGCGACCCGATCGGACGTTGCAATGCGTAATCTGCTGGCATTCTCCGATCTAAAGGCGAAGGATATTCCTTTCACCCGCCAGCATGTGGCACGCTTGATCAAGCAGGGGCGCTTTCCCGCACCGATCAAACTGGGCGTAGGCACGAACCGCTGGATAGCTTCCGAGATCGATGACTGGTTGGATCAGCGAAAGGCCGCCCGGGATGAGGCTCTGGCATCGCGGCCAGGAAACCCATAGCCAATTTTCACGATAGCAGACCGAACGTCCGCTAGTTCCGAACGGTGCGCAGGCAAAGCCTTCCCCGAACGTCGCTTGCGAATCGGCTTTCCGTGAGCAGCATAAGGCTCGTTCACAAGCCAGGGCTAGATGCCTCAAGTCAGGTCTTGCACGGCAGATTTTGAGGTCGGCGCACGCGAACAAGGCGTCACTGGCAGGAACATTCCCGAACCTCTGGGAGCCTCGCATCACGTGAAATCTGCTGCACAGTTTGCTGCACACCAGCGGAATCTTGATCGAAAATCGACCTTAGGTTACTGTGACAAGTCACTGAAATTATTAAGAAAGTAGTGGTGGACGCACTAGGGCTCGAACCTAGGACCCGCTGATTAAGAGTCAGCTGCTCTACCAACTGAGCTATGCGTCCAACGATCCTGTGGAAGGGATCGGCACAGCCGGGCGGCGGAGCGTCCGGTGTGAGGCGCGCCGGTTAGCAGGCGGTGGGGCGGCCTGCAACCCCCTTGCTTGCCTTCCGTTACAATCCGCTTCCGCGGCTTTCGCGCTCGGCCCTTGCGATCGCCATCAGAAGCCCGAGCGAGATCATCACCGTCATCATCGCCGATCCACCGAAAGATACTAACGGCAGCGGTATTCCCACTACGGGGGCCAGGCCCATCACCATCATCAGATTGATCGCGAAATAGAAGAAGATGGTCGTCGCAAGGCCCGCTGCGGCCAGTCGCCCAAAGCGGGACTTGGCGCGAAGCGCCACGCGCATGCCCCAGTTCACCATCAGGAAATAAGCGAGGATCAGCAGGATGCCCCCGATCAGGCCCCATTCTTCCGCCATGGTCGCGAACACGAAGTCGGTATGGCCTTCGGGCAGATAGTCGAGATGACTTTGCGTGCCTTGCAGGAAGCCCTTGCCGAATATGCCGCCCGATCCGATCGCAATCTTCGACTGGATGATGTGATATCCCGTACCCAGCGGATCCTTCTCGGGATCGAGAAAGATTTCGATGCGGTTGCGCTGATATTCGTGAAGGAAGGATATAGCGATCGGAATGGCGGCCGCCACGAATGCGCCGCCGCCGAGAAACAGCCGGAGGGGTAGACCCGCCAGGAACATCACCGTGAGTCCCCCCGCCAGGATCATGATCGCCGTGCCAAGATCAGGCTGCACGAGCACCAGCAGGAACGGGACGCTGACCAGCGCGCCTGCGGGCCACAGCGCGTTCCACCGCCGGATTTCGCCCGCCGGGAGCAGATCGTAGAAACGCGCCAGCGCCAGCACGATAGTGGGCTTCATCAGTTCCGAAGGCTGCAGGTTGACGAAGCCCAGATCGAGCCAGCGCTGGCTGCCGCCGCCCACGACTCCGAGAATCTCGACTGCGATCAGCAGCACCAGCACGATCGCATAGGCGGGAAATCCTATCTGTTTCAGTCGATCCAGACTGATCCGGGAGAGCGCGATGGCGATGCACAGGAACACCGCGAAGCGAACGCCCTGCGAGAGCGCCCAGGGCCGCAGACTGCCCCCCGCCGCCGAATAGAGCACGACCAGCCCGAAGCCGCCGATCGCTATCACGAGCAGCAGGAGCTTCCACGGCAGCCGGGCGACCACGGCGGGAATGAGCGACGAGGATGTCATTCAGATGTTCCCGCGCCGTTGGCGGCTGGCGCGGTCGCGTTGCTGGCCGCTGTGGCATTGTCCATTTCGGTGGTCTGGGGGTTGGCGGCTTCCAGTTGCTCGGCCTGCCAGCGGGCCGCCTCCGCGCGCATCCGCGTCGGAATGTCGCCGCCCCAGCCTTTTTCCATTTCCCCCAGCTTGGCGAGCGCCTTTTGCTGATCGAACAGATACAGCATGCAATCGCTGGCGACCGGCGCCGCGGCGCTCGATCCATGCAGGCCGTGCTCGATGACGCACGCGGCGGCATAGCGCGGATTGTCGACCGGCGCGAAGCAGAGGAACAGCGCGTGATCGCGATATTTCCAGGGCACGTTCATGCCCCCGCGGGATGATCCGGTGATACGCCGCACCTGCGCGGTGCCCGTCTTGCCGGCAAGGCGGATGCCTTCCAGCTGAAGCTTGCTGCGCACCGCCGTGCCGCCGGCATTGACCACCTCATCCATTCCACGGCGGACGGCCGCGAGATGCTCTGGCGGGATGGGGAGGGCTGGGCCGGCATTCTCGCCGCGTTTTTTGATGAGATGCGGCGAGAGCTGACGGCCCGAGGCGATCCGCGCGGCCACTACAGCAAGCTGGAAAGGACTGACCTGAAGAAAGCCCTGACCGATCGATGTGTTGAGCGTGTCGGCCTGACCCCAGGCATGATCGTGCCGCTTGAGCTTCCACGCGGGATCGGGGACGGTGCCATATTTCTGCGACGGCATCGGCAGCGTATAGGATTGGCCAAGCCCCATCATGCGCGCCATCGCCGCGATGCCGTCGATTCCGGTCTTGCGGCCCTGCGTGTAGAAGTAGGTGTTGCAGCTCCGCGCGAGCGCCCGATAGAGATTCATCGGGCCGTGCCGCCCCAGGCAGGCAAAGCGTCTGTTGCCGAGCTGGTAGCCGCCATTGCAGTAGACGATCTCTTCCGGATCGATGCCAGCGCGCTGCATGGCGAGCGCGGTGATCGGCTTGAAGGTCGATCCCGGCGGATAAAGCCCCTGAAGCGACTTGTTGAGGAGCGGCAGATGGTCGTTCCCGGACAGCATCGCCCACTCATTGTGGCTGATCCCGTCCGAAAAGCTGTTGGGATCATAGGCCGGCATTGAAGTCATCGCGAGAACGCCGCCGGTCAGCGTGTCGATCACCACCACTGATCCCGAATTGTCGCCCAGCCGCCGCGCCGCGAATTCCTGTAGACCGGCGTCGATCGTGAGGCGAAGCGTGTTGCCGGCGACGTCGGGTCTTGTCGTCAGCTCGCGGACGAGCCGCCCGCGCGCGGTGACTTCCGATCGCTTGGCGCCCGGCTTGCCGCGCAGCCAGCTTTCCAGAGTCTTTTCAATGCCGTCCTTGCCGATTTTGAAGCCCGGCGTGATCATCAGGGGATCTTTGGTTTCCTCATAATCCTTGGCGGAGGCGGCGCCGACATAGCCGACCAGATGCGCGACCGCAGGACCGGCGGGGTAGAAGCGCGCCGTGCCGCTCGCGGGCACCACGCCGGGCATGTCGGGCGCGCGCAGGCTGACCGCGGCGAAGCGGTCATAGTCGAGATTGCTGACGACCTGGACGGGTTGATACTCCGCCGCTTTCTCCAGATCTTCCCGAATGCGCTGCATATCCTCGGGGGGCAGCGCGAGCAGCTGTTGAATCTCGGCAAGCAGCGTGTCGGTGTCGCGGATCTGGTTCGGGATGAGGTCGACACGGAAATCGGTGCGGTTGATCGCGATCGGCTTGCCGAAGCGATCGATTATCCAGCCCCGGCGGGGCGGGATGATGGTAAGCTGGACGCGGTTGCTCTCGGCGAGCGTGCGGTAGCGCTCATTCTCGGCGATGGCGAGCCATGCCATGCGCACGCCGAGCAGCGCCGCCACGCCGCCCTGCACTGATCCGAGGACCAGCGCGCGGCGGGTGAAGGTGAACGCCTGCGAATTTTGCGTGACGATCTTGCCGGTGCGCATCAGCCCATTAGCGCGCGCTTGCGCATTCTCACAATGGCAGTTTCCAGCGATCGAGCCGGACGCAGATCCGGACGAAGAGCGGAAAGACGAGGAGCGAGAGCAGGATCTGCGGGACCAGTACGTCGATCGTCATGGGCGATCCGCGCAGCCCGGAGAACCAGTAGCCCGCCAGGACATAGAGGGCGATGGAGATCGCGGCGAGCAGCCAGTCGATCCAGTAATCGCGCCAGATCACGTAGGAATCGATCAGATCGAAGATCAGCAGGGTGATCGTCCACAGGCTCATGGCGGTTCCAAGCGGCTGGCCGGAGAACAGATCGTCGAAAAGCCCCAGCGGGATACCGATCCAGACGGGCCACAATTCGGGCCGGAGCATGCGCCAGGCGAGCAGCATCACGAAGCCCGCAGGGGGCATCAGCGGTGCGGTGGCCACGATCGGCAACAGCGTCGCAAGCGAGGCGAGCATTGTCGCCAGAACGGGCACGACGCGAACGCGAACCCGTGCTGCGCGCATGCTTTCGGTGGTGATGATGTGCTGCTCAGCCATCAGCGCGCCGGTGGCGTCAGCAATTGCGATGGGGGCAGGGGTGGTCGATATGGCTTGCGCACCATCACGAAATCGACCGTGCCGGGATCGGCCAGCGGCCATCCCACGGCCGTATCGCCTTCAACCTGAACGATCACCGCCACCGGAACATCGGGCGGATAGAGCCCGCCCGTCGCCGATGTGGTCAAGACATCGCCCTTGCGGAACGGCCGCGCGCCGGGAAGGAGCGAGCTGATCTTGACCGTTGCTTCTCCCCGGCCACGCGCCAGCGCCGCGACGCCGTTGCGGACGAGCCGAACCGGAACCGTGCTGTCGCTGTCGGTGATCAGCAGGACCCGCGATGCGGATTGCCCGGTCTCCAGGACTCGGCCGATCAGGCCGTCGGCGGCAATCACCGGCTGGCCGGGTTGCACGCCGTCGCGTGCTCCGGCCGTCAGTGTCGCGAAGCGCCGTGCCGCGGCGAGGCTGGAGCCGACCAGCCGTGCGGTGACCACCGATTCGCTCTGATAGTCGACCAGCTTCAGGGTTCGCTTGAGCATGGCGTTCTGGCGCCTGAGAGTCTTGGCTTCGATAAGTTCGCGCCGCGCACGGGCCATTTCCTGGCGCATTGCCTGATTCTGGCTGGCGGCCCAGAAATAAGCCGTGACTTCCTGCTCGACCGACTGGACGCCGCGCACCAGGCCACGGCCTGCTGACGTGACCGGCGCGGTCACGTCAAGGGTTGCGCTGCGCAGTTGGCGGAACGCTTCCGGGTCGAGACGACTCAGCATCACGAGCCCGATGCCTGTCACCGCCCCGATGACCGCAACGATATAGCCAATAAACAGGCCGAACTGGATGCGGCGGGAAAAGCCCGGACGCCGGTTGCGAGGCGGCGCCATCGCCCGGAAAAGCCCGTCAGGCGGTCAGCAGCACGCCGCGGAAGATCGGGTCTTCCAAAGCCCGGCCGGTGCCAAGCGCGACGCAGGTGAGGGGATCGTCCGCTACGGTGACGGGCAGGCCGGTCGCTTCGCGCAGCACCTCGTCCAGGCCGGAGAGCAGCGCGCCGCCGCCGGTGAGCACGATGCCCTGGTCGACGATGTCGGCGGCAAGTTCCGGCGCGGTGTTCTCGAGCGCGATGCGGACGCCCTCGACGATCGCGCTGACCGGCTCGGTGAGCGCCTCGGCGATCTGAGCCTGAGTGATCGAGATTTCTTTGGGTACGCCGTTGACGAGATCGCGGCCCTTGATGTGGATCGTCGATCCCTTGCCGTCGGCGGGCATCTTGGCGACGCCGACTTCCTGCTTGATCCGTTCCGCGGTCGCTTCGCCGATCAGCAGATTGTGGTTGCGGCGGACATAGGAGGAGATCGCCTCGTCCATCTTGTCGCCGCCGACGCGAACGCTGGTCGTATAGGCTAGGCCGCGCAGCGAAAGCACCGCGACTTCGGTCGTCCCGCCGCCAATATCGACGACCATCGATCCGATCGGTTCGGTGACGGGCATGTCGGCGCCGATCGCGGCGGCCATTGGCTCCTCGATCAGCCACACCTGCGAGGCGCCGGCGTTTGAGGCGGCGTCACGGATGGCGCGGCGCTCCACTGAGGTTGAACCGGAGGGCACGCAGATCACGATCTCAGGCCAGCGCGGAAAGCGCGTCTTGCCGTGGACCTTGTGGATGAAGTGCTTGATCATCTGCTCGGCGACGTCGATGTCCGCGATCACGCCGTCGCGTAAAGGGCGGATGGCTTCGATCTGATGCGGGGTCTTGCCCATCATAAGCTTGGCGTCGTCGCCGACGGCCTTGACGCGCTTGACGCCGTTGATCGTCTCGATCGCCACCACTGACGGCTCGTTGAGGACGATGCCCCGGCCACGCAGATAGACGACCGTGTTCGCGGTCCCGAGATCGATCGCCATGTCATGCGACATGAATTTGAAGAAACGCGTCCAGAACATTCAGGCCTGCCCTTATTCCTCTTCCGCCGCGACCGTCACTGTGCCCCTCATGCCACGGAAATGTCAGTCTTGGGAATGCAGATGGCGGGTCGCCGGAGGGCGCGGCTTGGGCTAGAGCATGGTTCATGTCAATACGCCGCCTTCCCGAGCATCTCGTGAATCGCATCGCCGCCGGTGAAGTCGTTGAACGGCCCGCAAGCGCGCTGAAGGAACTGGTCGAGAACGCCATCGATGCAGGCGCCGAGCGCATCACCGTGCGGCTTTCTGACGGCGGGCTGGCCGGAATTGAGGTGATCGACGACGGCTGCGGCATGGCGCCGGACGAGATCGTACTGGCGCTTGAGCGGCATGCCACGTCGAAGTTGCCGGATGACGCCATAGACGCCGTCGAAACGTTGGGTTTTCGTGGTGAAGCGCTGCCTTCGATCGCCAGCGTTTCCACCCTGCGAATCGAGAGCCGGGTGCGTGGCGCGGACGGCTGGGCGCGTGTAGTCGACAATGGCAGGATGACTGGCGAGGGTCCAGCCGCGCTGCCGCCCGGCACGCGGATCAAAATGGAGGGATTGTTCGAACGCGTGCCGGCGCGGCGCAAGTTCCTGCGCTCGGGACGCTCGGAATATGCCGCCTGCGCTGACGTTGTCCGGCGGCTGGCGATGGCGCGGCCCGAGGTCGGCTTCACGCTGGAGCATGACGGACGCCGCATCTTCGCGGTGCCGCCGCGCGAGACGCGGCCGGAACGGGTGTCCGCGCTGACCGATCGGGCGCTGGCCGAAAACAGCATTGCGATCGATTATGCGCGGGGTGAGACTCGGCTGGGCGGGGTCGCGGGGCTTCCGACTTTCAATCGAGGCGTGGCCGACCATCAATATTTGTTCGTCAACGGGCGTCCGGTGAAGGACCGGCTGCTGATCGGCGCGGTGCGCGGCGCCTATCAGGACATGCTGGCGCGGGACCGGCATCCGGTGGTGGCTTTGTTTATCGATCTGCCGCTGTCCGAGGTCGACGTGAACGTGCATCCGGCCAAGACCGAGGTGCGGTTCCGCGATCCGGGCATGATCCGGGGGATGATCGTTTCGGGATTACGGGATGCGCTGGATCGCGCGGGGCATCGAAGTTCGCAGGCGGCGCGTCCGGTAAGCTGGACGAGTGAACTGACTTCTCCCGTCATTCCCGCGCAGGCGGGAATCCACTTCGCCGCGAGCGCTAACTTCCCGGTGGATTCCCGCCTGCGCGGGAATGACGGGGCGGGGGTCGCAGAGAGACGTTTCGACTTTCGCGTTGCCCCTGCTGCTCGGGCTGAGATGGCTGAGCAGACGGTGCCGGAACGGCAGAGTTTTCCCCTCGGCGTCGCCCGCGGCCAAGTGGCAGCGACGTATATCGTCGCGGAGGCCGAGGACGGGCTGGTGCTGGTCGATCAGCATGCCGCGCATGAGCGGCTGGTGCTGGAACGTATGCGCCGCGCGGTAGCGAATGGCGGGGTGGCGCGGCAGGCGCTGCTGCTGCCCGAGGTGGTGGAACTCGATGAAGTGGCGTGCGACCGTCTTGAGGAACGGGCCTGGGAGCTGGTCGAGATGGGGCTCGAATTGGAGCGCTTCGGGCCGAAGGCAATGCTGGTGCGCGCCACGCCCGCGATGCTGGGCGCGGGAGACGTGAAGGGGCTCGTCACTGATCTCGCCGACGAGCTTGGAGCTTATGATGCGGCGGTCTCCTTGAAGGAGCGCCTCGATCATGTCGCGGCGACGATGGCGTGCCACGGGTCGGTGCGCGCGGGCCGCATTCTTTCGGTCGCCGAGATGAACGCCTTGCTGCGCGAGATGGAGGTCACGCCGCATTCCGGGCAGTGCAATCATGGCCGGCCAACCTGGGTGAAACTGGGCCATGGCGATATCGAGAAGTTGTTCGGACGGAAGTGATGATTTGCAGAGTGGTGCCGTTTTATGCTTTCCTACAGAGTACCAGATGGGTTAATCGCGTGAGCGAGTGAGGCCACCGGCTCCTTTTTAAAGAGGAGCATTCCATGCCCAAACTTCCGCCTGTCTATCAATGGCTCGAACGGATTGAACCGTTGCCGCTCATGATACGCTACGCGCTCGACGCCTTGGGCACGATCGAGGCGTCTGGCCCGGCGGACAACCCGACCATCATCGGCTGGGCCAGGGAGACTGGCCTGTCGGTCAGCTATGGCAACGATGCGATCCCGTGGTGCGGGTTGTTCATGGCCATGGTTGCTAAGCGGGCCGGCAAGAAAATTCCGGACAAGCCGCTCTGGGCGCTCAACTGGAGCCGGTTCGGGGCGGCCGCTGAAACTGCGGTGCTTGGGGATGTGCTGGTGTTCAAGCGCGATGGCGGCGGGCATGTCGGGCTGTATGTCGCCGAGGACGATCGCGCCTTTCATGTGCTGGGCGGTAACCAATCTGACCGAGTCTGTTTCACGCGGATCGCTCGGGGTCGGCTGCACGCGATCCGGCGGCCGCTATATCGGGTAATGCCGGCATCGGCGAAAGCCTGTCGGTTAACGGCAACCGGCGGCCTCTCGCGCAATGAAGCTTGAGCGCAGGTTTGAGCGCATTTTGGTGTGAACCTAGTGTGACCTTTCGTCGCGACGCGCGATCGGCCAAGGAGGGGGCATGGCAAAGAAAATGCGCGCCGATCAGCTGTTGGTGGACCGTGGTTTGGCCGAAAGCCGGTCTCGCGCGCAGGCGCTGATCCTCGCCGGGCTGGCCTTTGTCGGGGATCGCAAGATCGCCAAGGCTGGGGATCAGATCATGGAGGACGCGCCACTCGCGGTGAAGGGGCGGGATCATCCCTGGGTGTCGCGCGGCGGGATCAAGCTGGCGCATGCGCTGGAGCAGTTCGGATGGGACGTGACGGGCAATGTCGCGATCGATGTGGGCTCGTCGACCGGCGGATTCACCGACGTCCTGCTCACCAAAGGCGCGGCGAAAGTCTACGCGGTCGATTCCGGCACCAACCAGCTTGCGTGGAAACTGCGGCAGGACCCACGCGTCGTCGTGCTTGAGCAGACCAACGCCCGGCATCTCACCCGCGAGCAGGTGCCGGAGCCGGTTGATCTGGTGGTGTGCGACGCGAGTTTCATCGGATTGGCGAAGGTGCTTGCCGCACCGCTCATGCTCGCGGCGTCGAAGGCGCGGTTGGTCGCGCTGATCAAGCCGCAGTTCGAGGCCGGTCCGGAAGAGGTTGGAAAGGGCGGGGTCGTGCGCGACCCCGATATTCACGCTAGGGTTTGCGATGAGGTGCGTGGCTGGATCGAGCGAGAGGGCTGGACGGTCATTGGGCTGATTGAAAGCCCGATCACTGGTCCCATGGGCAATGTCGAGTTCCTGATTGCCGCGATTCGGGGGTATTCGACCTCCTTTTGAATCAGAATTGAGCGGTTCCTGACGGTTTTTGTTGTTCGGACTCGCTTTCAAACGCTAGCGAGGCTGAGGGAATCGCCGACGCGGCAGGATGGGAGCTGGATTACGCGCTTGAGGAGCAGGGCGCAGGCCACGTCTGAACAGCGTCTGTGGAAGGATGAAGAATGAGTCAAATCGCGTCGCCTTCGCAACTTCGTATGTCCTTTCTCCGCTGGGCGCTGGTGACCGTTCCGCTGATCGTGTTGCTGGGCGTCGCAAGCGGCCAGTTTTCCGGCTCGGGTTACGAAAATGGCTGGTTTGCGCGCCTTCAGAAGCCGGAACTGATGCCGCCGGGTTGGGCATTCGGACTGGTCTGGCCGATCCTCTATGTGCTCATGGGCTTGGCGCTGGCGATCATACTGGGTGCGCGGGGGGCACGAGGCAGGGGGCTTGCACTGGCGCTGTTCGCACTTCAGATGGTCCTCAACCTGGCCTGGTCGCCGTTGTTTTTTGCCGCTCATCAGGTGACTGCGGCGTTGGTTGTGATCGTGTTGATGTTCGTCGCGGCCTTCTGGACGATGATTCGCTTCACGATGATCCGGAAAGTCGCGGGGATGCTGTTGCTGCCCTATCTGGGCTGGTTAATTTTCGCGGGCTTCCTAAATTATGAGATCATGCGGTTGAATCCGAACGCCGAGGCTTCCTCGCCCGACGCCGGAACAACCGACATCAGGCTCTAGCTGGAGATTTGGAATGCAGAGCGAGAACAAGCTTTTCGAGGATCTGGCCAAGTTCATGAACGGCGCGGCTGGTACGCTTGCCGGAATGGGTCGCGAGGCGGAATCCTCGGTCCGCGAACGCGCCAAGGAATGGATCGGCGGGCTCGATTTCGTCAGTCGTGAAGAATTCGAGACGGTTAAGGCGATCGCTCTCGAAGCCCGCGCCGAGGTCGACAGCCTGAAGGCCGAACTGGCCGCGTTGAAGGGGGCGCCTGTGCCGTCAACGGATAAACCCGCGGCGGGCTGACCCTCCGCAGACGGGCGATTCGTCCACAGTTTTTTAAGCGCGCCGGGCCGCGTTGGTTGCGCGCCTCCCATGGCGGCGGCACCATCATCGCCATGGTGACGGGAACCGCCACATGATTGAAGACAATGATTTTGAAGCCGCCCGGGATGGCTGCGCGCCCATCGACATGCTGGAACAGTATTTCGAGGCGCACGGCTGGTCGTTCGAGCGGAGTGGCGACGAGGAAATCCTCGCCAGCTATCAGGGCAGCTGGACGCAATATGAGCTGCGCGCGGTGTGGCGCGAGGAAGACAAGGTGCTCCAGTTCCTTGCGCTGCCCGACATCCGCGTGCCGACCGACAAGCGGCTGCTGATCTACGAAACAATCGGCTTGGTGAACGAACAGCTCTGGATCGGGCATTTTGAGCTATGGGCGAGTTCGGGCGTGCTGCTGTTCCGCCACGCTGCTCTGCTCGATGGCAATACCGAGGCGCAGCTAACCCTTGATCAGGCGGAGACGCTGGTCGAGGCCGCGATCGACGAGTGCGAACGCTTCTACCCCGTCTTCCAGTTCGTGCTGTGGGCGGACAAGACACCCGCCGAAGCCATCTCGGCCGCGTTGATCGAGACCCAGGGCGAGGCATGACCGCCCGCATCTGGCTGGTCGGCGCCGGCAATATGGGCGGCGCGATGCTGCGCGGATGGCTGGCCAGCGGGATCGCAGCGGCGGAGATTGCCGTGGTCGATCCGATGGCGTCCGGTCTTCCTGACGCGGTCACGCTTTATCCGGAGCTTCCCGAGGGCGGTGCGCCGGACATTCTGGTGCTCGCGATCAAGCCTCAGCAGCTAGGAGCCGTGTCGGAAGCCTATCGCGCGCGCCAGACGCCGCCCAGATTGTTGATATCGGTGCTCGCAGGTGTCGAGACCGAGACCTTGGCGGCGAGCTTCGGCGCTCGCAGCGTTGTCCGCGCCATGCCCAATCTGCCGGCGGCGATCGGCGAAGGCGCTACGGTCCTCTATTGCAAAGATGGCGACGTTCGTGCGGAAGCTGACGCGTTGATGGCGCCGCTGGGCGCAGTCGAATGGGTCGATGACGAGGATCTGTTCCACGCGGTGACAGCGCTGTCGGGCAGCGGGGCCGGCTATGTGTTCCGCTTCATCGAGGCGATGGCTGAGGCGGGCGCGACGTTGGGGCTTCCCGCCGATCTGGCGGCCCGATTGGCGATCGCGACCGTGCGCGGTTCGGCTGTCATGGCGGGGCAAAGCGATGCAAGTCCCGCCATGCTGGCCGATCGGGTGGCAAGCCCCGGTGGCACCACGCGCGAAGGGCTGAATGTCCTGGATCACAATGACGCAATGAAGGCGCTTGTCGCGCGCACGGTGAAGGCCGCCGCGCGGCGCAGCGCCGAGCTTGCGGCGGCGGCGCGCGGCTAGGGGCTCAGCCAGCCTCGCCGAGATTGGGAATGCGCGAGCGCTGCTCGGCCGGAATCAGGCCTTCCAGCACGCGCCAGAAACCGGTGACCGATCCCTGACCCGCCTCGGCATAGGCTTCGGACATCTTGGCGCGGATAGCTTCGAACAGCTCGGTTTCCAGAGCCGCGCCGGCTTCGGTCAATTTCAGCAGGCGCTGGCGGCGGTCCCGTAGGCCGGGCTGAGTCTCGACATAGCCGCGTTCGCTCAGATCACCCAGAACGCGGCCCAGCGATTGCTTGGTGATCCGCAAAAGCTTGAGCAGATCGCCGACGGGCATTCCCGGATTTTGCGCAATGAAATAGAGCGCCCGATGATGCGCCCGGCCCAACCCTTGACGTTCAAGCGTTGCATCCGCAGTCGCGGTGAAATTGGTATAGCCGAAATAGAGCAGCTCGACCCCACGCCGGATCTCGGGCTCGCGCAGGAAAAGCGGGGATGCAGATGGGACAGCCATGTTGACCTATTTTTGCGCTTCTTTTAAGGTCATGCAAGCCTTGAGTGAATTTATCCAGAACTAGAATCAAGAGAGAGCGTCCGTGGACAGCGTTGAATTTCAGATCGAGCGTCATCCGTCGCCAGTGAGCGACGCGCAGCGCGCGGAGTTGCTTGCCAATCCGGGATTTGGGAAAGTCTTCACCGATCATATGGTGATGATCCGTTATGCCGAAGGCAAAGGGTGGCATGATGCTAAGGTAATGCCGCGCGGTCCGCTTCAGATCGACCCGGCGTGCGCCGTGCTCCACTACGCGCAGGAAATTTTCGAAGGGCTCAAGGCCTATCGCTTGCCGGATGGCGGCACTGCATTCTTTCGACCAGAGGCAAACTCCCGCCGTTTCCAAAACTCCGCCCGGCGGCTCGCCATGCCCGAATTGCCGGAGGAAATGTTCCTTGAATCGCTGCGTGCGCTGGTTCGCATCGACAAGGACTGGATCCCTGAGATCGAGGGCGGATCGCTGTATCTTCGCCCATTCATGTTCGCCAGCGAGACCTTCCTGGGGGTTAAGCCCGCCAGCGAATATCTCTATCTGGTGATAGCATCGCCAGTGGGCGCTTATTTCAAGGGCGGCGCGCCCGCGGTCTCGATCTGGATCTCGGACGAGTATAGCCGGGCAGGTCCCGGAGGCACTGGCACGGCGAAATGCGGCGGCAATTATGCGGCGAGCCTGTTGCCGCAGGCCGAGGCGATCGCGCAGGGTTGCGACCAAGTTGTATTCCTTGACGCGGTTGAGCATCGCTATGTTGACGAGCTCGGCGGGATGAACGTGTTCCTCGTGTTCGAGGACGGATCGATCGTGACGCCCGAACTCGGCACGATTCTCCCCGGCATCACGCGTGAGTCGATCATCACGCTGGCGCGCGACGCGGGCCTGACGGTGCGTGAGGAAAAATACGCGATCGATCAGTGGCAGGCCGACGCCCAATCCGGCCGGCTGCGCGAGGCCTTTGCGTGTGGGACTGCGGCGGTGGTCACGCCGATCGGGTCAGTGCGCGGGTCCTCGATCAACTTCACGATCGGCAATGGCGGGCCGGGGCTGGTCACGGAGAAGTTCAAGACGCAGCTGACCGCTATCCAGCGGGGTCAGGCGCCAGACCCGCATGGGTGGGTGATGCGGTTGGATTGAACTTCAGGATACGGGGGGCGTTAGGTCCCAGTGTAGCTCCGATGCCATTCGATGAAGCGCGGGACGCCGACATCGATGCTGGTGGTCGGTGCAAAACCGAGATCCTGCTGGATCGCAGAGATGTCGGCATAAGTGGCGGGCACGTCGCCCGGCTGCATTGGCTGGAAATCGCGTAGCGCCGGCTTGCCGCACGCCGCTTCGATAAGATCGATCAGCCTGCCCAGCTCCTCGGCTTTGTGGTTGCCGATATTGTAGAGCCGGTGCGGCGTTACGCTGCCGCCGGCCTTGACCGAGCCGTCGTCGGGCGGCGGATTGTCGAGTGCGGCGATGATGCCCTGCACGATGTCGTCGATATAGGTGAAGTCGCGCTGCATTCGGCCATGGTTGAACACGGGGATGGGCTCGCCCGCCAGGATCTTGCTCGCGAAGATCCACATTGCCATGTCCGGCCGGCCCCAGGGGCCGTAGACGGTGAAGAAGCGCAGTCCGGTCTGCGGGATGCGATAGAGATGAGCGTAAGTGTCGCTCATCAACTCGTCGGCCTTCTTGGTGGCGGCATAAAGCGAAAGCGGATGATCGACGCGGTCCTCGACCTTGAACGGCAGGCTCTCATTGCCGCCATAGACCGACGAGGATGAGGCATAGACGAGATGCGCCACCTTGCGATGGCGCGCCAGCTCAAGAATGTTGAGGTGGCCGGCGAGGTTGGCGGTCATATAGGCGCGTGGATTGGTGATCGAGTAACGCACGCCTGCCTGCGCCCCGAGATGGACGATACGGTCGAACTCGCGGCCCGCAAGGAAGGTTTCGAGCGCCTGATCGTCAGCGAAATCGACCTGTTCGAACGTGTAATCTCCACCCAGCGCCCTGGTCGCCGCCACGCGATCGCGCTTGAGCTGGACCGGATAATAATCGTTGAGATTGTCGATGCCGATCACCTGTTCGCCGCGGGCAAGCAGGGTGTTAATGACATGGAAGCCGATGAAACCCGCCGCGCCTGTAACCAGAACCGTCATGCCCAACTTGCCCTCGCGTTTATCGCCTGGCGATAGCGAAGCATTTCCCGCGCGTCGAGGCTTCCCACCGCGCAGATCCTGACTATAAGGGCGCCCGCGTCGATGGGGCGTCGCCAAGTGGTAAGGCAGCGGCTTTTGGTGCCGCCATTCGCAGGTTCGAATCCTGCCGCCCCAGCCAATCCAATCTTCCGGCCATTATTTCTTCGGCGCGCGGTCGAAGGGTTTGAGGACGTAATAGACATAGACCAGCACGCCGACGATGATTGCCACGGCCAACAGGTGGCGGCCGGGGTCGCCGATCGCGGTGGAGATGGCGCCTTCTTTGTCGTTGCCGACATAGTTGGCCACCGCGCAGCCGATCGAGGCGGCGAGATATTGCCAGATCGAATCGCGCGGCTCGTCGTCGCTGGTGGAGCGTTGGAGAAACAGCACGATCAGACCGGCGAAGATCATGACCGTCAGCCAGTCATAGGGGGTTTCCACGCGTCTTCTCCCTCGCGGCTCAGTAGGCGCGGCTATGGAAGGGCAGGGTCGTGACGGTACGCAACAGGATGTAGAAATCCATCATCAGCGACCAGTTTTCGATATAGAAGAGGTCGTGTTCGAGGCGCTTGAGCAGCTTTTACTCGGTATCTGTTTCGCCGCGCCAGCCCGAGACCTGCGCCCAGCCCGTGATGCCGGGCTTAACCTTGTGACGTGCCGCGTACGTCTTCACCACGTCGCCGAACAGCCGGTCGCCAGCACGGGTCGAGGGGGCGTGGGGGCGGGGGCCGACCATCGACATCTCACCGGTCAGCACGTTGAAGAGCTGCGGCAATTCGTCGAGGCTGAACCGCCTGATGAAATTGCCCACGCGCGTAACACGGGGATCGGCCCGGCGGGCTTGGGTAATTTGATCGAATTGGCTGTGATCATGATACATCGACCGGAATTTCCAGATGCGGAAGGCCTTGTTGTTGAAGCCCTCGCGCTCCTGCCGGAAGAACACCGGGCCCTTGCTGTCGAGCTTGATCGCGATCGCGATGATCAGGAGAATCGGGGAGATCAGGATGACGCCGAGCCCAGCGCACAGCAGATCCTCCACCTTCTTGACGATGTGATCCATGCCGGAGATCGGACGCTCGAACAGCGTCATGACCGGCAGGTCGCCGAGCAATACGACCGCTCGCTGGGCAAATGCGAAACTTGCCAGATCGGGGGCCAGGCGGATGCGGACCGGGGTGATGGCGAGCTCACCCACAATCTCCTGGAGGCGGCTCTCAGCCGACCAGGGCAGTGCGACAATCACCTGATCGACATTGCCCGAGCGGATCAGCGCAACGAGATCAGCAATATTGCCGCGCACATCGAGCGCACGCTCTTCACTGCCCAGCCGTTGCGGCGTGCGATCATCGAAGAAGCCCACGAGATCGATGGTGAGCTTGTCGTTGCTCATGATGTAACGGGCAAGCCGATTGCCCTGCGATCCAGCTCCGAAAATCGCGACGCGCTGGTTGTAGACGCCGGTGCGCTTCATGCTACGCATCCAGCCTATGCCGATCGAGCGCACCAAACAGAGAGCCACCGCGCCGCCGAAGAACCAGCTGACCGCCCATCCGCGCGAGAAATCCTGGGAATTCTTCAGAAGGAAGCTCAGCGTGAGCATGAACATGCTGGTGGAAAGCCAGGCAGTCAGCAATCGTCCCCAAGCCTGACGGACCGAGAAACGCACATCGGGATCATGGGCGCCCATCACCTCGGCGAGGCCGGCGTAGAATACGATCGTGAAAAGTGTGGCGCCGAGATAATTCTGCCGCGCTGATGGGGCGATCACGTCGCCGAGCCAGGACATTATTAGGAGCGATGTGCCGCCGAGTACGACCAGCTCGGCCACCCGCAAGGCGAAGACCGTAAGATCGAGCAGCAGCGGCACCCGGCGCGACGTTTGCTGCTGCTGCGCCAGCGTGGCGCGCGAAGCTCTCCGTGAGGCTGGTGTCGCGCTCTCGTCGTTCATGCTGACTGGCTTACTCTATCGCGGCGGCTTCCATCATTGCGACCGCCTCCTGCTATTACGCTGTTCATACGCTCAAGACCGCCCTCTTATCACCCGATCCGAGCCAGCGTCATTTCGCGCCGGCATTGATCTTCGGCGAGTCGGTTGGACCATAGCCTGACTGATACACCACCTTGGCGCGAGCTGCCTTCACCAACGGTTCGAGGTCCGAGGCAGCCTTTTGGGCGATCGATTGCCTGCGCAGCATGTCCCGTGCGACCTTGATCGCGTCCGGGCCCTTGAGCGGCGTGGGACGAATCTCGGTGATCCGGTTGGCGGTAAGGCCCCCGCCGGCCGGAACAACAAAGACCTCGCCCTGCGGCAGATCCATGATGCTCTTGGTCAAGGAAGCGGGAAGCTGCAGCGTGTCCAGAGAAGTCGGGACGCGGCGATATTCGATTCCGTCGGCTCCCAGCTTCTGCTCGACCTGATCAAGCGTCTTGAGTGGCTTGTAAGCATCCAGCGTCCTGCGGTCGGCCGGCATGGGAAACTGGACCTGATCAATGATCAGCAGCTTGCGTTCCCCAAACATCCATGGATTGCCGGAAATGAACTTTTCGACATCTTCGGAGGTTGAGGCGGGAATCTTCGCGGCCTCGTCCTGCTGAAGCAGGTTCACGAGAATCTGTTCGTTGGCGCGCCGCGTCTGCAGCAGATAGTCTGGCGTCTTGTCCAGCTTTCGGTCACGGGCGATATCGGTCAGGATCTTCCGGTCGATGAGGCGCTGAAGCGCGGCCTGTTCCATTTTTTTGTGCGCTTCGCCGGCCGGTGCGTCGAGGCCCTGAAGTTCAGCGCCAAGCTCATAGACGGTGACGTCCTCGCCATTGACGGTCGCGATGACCTGGCCCTTTTCAAGCTGCTTTTCGGCCTTGGGTTCGGAACCGCACGCGGTAACCAGGGCGCTTGCTCCGACAACAAGGCCGCTCAACACACGCGTGCGCATCTATATCCTTCCACACCCCCGCGAAATCCGCCTCGAGGTGCTAGCTCCGCCCCCCTGCGGAAACAAGCCAAAAAGATCATTAAGAGCCCCGCCTTTCAGCGCGGCGCCAATGCCAATCGGGATTTCCGGGCAAGGACCGGACGGAGGAATTCAGCGACGTTGTCGACCAGTTCCTGACTGGCGTGCGGCGATATGCCCGACGCACACTGCATGGGATTGTCGATCAGGGAGCTCATCTCGGCTTTCAGCTCCTCCGCGCTGTCGACGATCTTGAGGCCAGTAATGCCCTGGAACCGGGCGGCCGTGTGCAACTGATGGTCGGTGGTATGTTCCCCGAGGCTGTTATGCCGGGCCAGCGCGAGCATCTGCTTGCGCGCTTCCAGCGCCTGGAGGATCGAACCCATACCAACATGCGCAACGAACAGCGTACATTCGGAAAGCCGGCGGCTATATTCGTCATGCGGCATCATTCGCGCCCACGGCACGTTGCGAGGCTCATATTCTCCTTCGCCGATCTGGAGAAAGACGTCATGTCCGGGATTATCGCCCGCCCATTCGTCGACGGCGCGGACGAAGCGATCAAAAGGCAGGATGGAGCCGACCGACGCGAAGATCATAGCACCGTTCCCCAGTAGCGCACGCCTTCGGCCGCCGCGACCTCGGGCCATTGGGATACGGTTTCATGGGCAATTCGACGCGCGATTTTGCCCGAAGACGACATGCGCTCGGGATTGGCGAGGCTGTCCACCCACAAGGTGCGCGCGCCCATAAGCCGTCCGAGCATGAGGAAGATCAGCATAGGCGCAGAGCCGGTGGTAATGATCGCGTCGGGACGCTCCTTACGGAGGATCCTGAAAGCCCGCAACGCGCCCGGAAGGAAACCCTTCAGCTCGAAGCGCGAGGCATTGGGCACGACATAATAGCGATGGCCCGCAACCTGCGTCGCATAGTGGTCGAACGTCGATACATAGGCCACGTCGAATCCATCGAACGCCGGCACCAGGCGCCGGAGCTGCACCCAGTGACCACCACCTGAGGCAATGGCGAGCAGGCGCGGGCCTGCATTCATCCGTTGCGCCGCTTCTGGTGGACGGAACGTATCATTTCCGACGACCTGTTCCATCTTGTCCGACGCGCCCGTATCAAATTGCTCTCCGGTCTCGGTAGCGAGGCAATGTTAAAATGTCGTTTGAATGAATTTGTGCCCACCTGACAAGATCAAGTGTCGGCAACCTGCGGCCGTTCGGTGGGCCGTCAGATCTTTCCCGCAGCTTTTCGGGGGGCGGAGACCATCTCGCCGGTGTCGCGCCCGGCCTTCAGATGGTCGCGCGCGATGCGCAGCCACAGATAGGTCGGCAGCGCCTCGTCGATGAAACGGAAGCGCGGTGGTTCGAGGCTGTCGTCGACCAAAAGCACATGACCAACGCCCGCCAGCGCGGTGAATTCGGTGGCGACGTCATAGTTCTTCATGGCGGTCGGCAGATTGTCGACGATGTCGTTCTGGGAAAACCAGCCGTCCGGCGTTGTCGCCGCCCGCGCGACCGCTGCGATGAACGGAGCCTTGTCTTCCTTGATGAAGCGTTCGAGTCCGCGCGGTCCCAAGGCGTCGACGCGCATTTCGGCTTCATCCACGGCCTTGTCGAGCGCCTGACGGATATCGCCGATGTCCACATTCATGCGTCCGGCATCGACCGCTTTCATGCTGGCATGGTGGCTGAGCAAGCGGACGAGATAGGGCGAGCCGTTGGCGAGCAGCTCGATCATCGAGGTGACCCGGTCTTCGAACTTGATGCCCGCTCCGGTCTCACCGACGTTGATCAGCGAACGAACCTCGGCGCCGGTCATGCGCGGCATCGGCAGGCCAACAATATTGCGGCGAACTGACGGGATATAGCCGATCAGCTCCTGCAGATTGGACGCGACGCCCGCCAGCACGAGCTGAACCCGCGCGGCGCGATCGGAGAGATTCTTGATCAGCTCCGCAACGCTGCGGCGGAACTGTTCGTCGGCCGTGCGGTCATATTCGTCGAGAATGATGATGACCCGAGTTCCGACGACGCGGGCGAGCAGCTCGCTCAGCTCGCGGGCGTTAAAGGTGCCATCGGGAAGATGGGTCGCAAAGTTGGCTTTGGACTCGGTCTCCGCCGCCATCGGCGACATCGACGAGAGATAAAGCAGCGGTATCTGTCGAAGCGCGGACCGGAAGATCTCGTCAAAATGCGAATCCGAGCCGCAGGATTCGTAAATGACCAGATATTGCGATTCGCGGGCCAGATCGGCGAGAATGTGCATCAGCGACGTTTTGCCGATGCCGCGTTCGCCATAGACGACCACATGGGAGCGCTGTTCCTCGATGATCTCGATCAGATTGGCGAGAACGTCGAGGCGGCCGGCAAAACGGCTGCGCTGGGTAACCGGCTGGGCCGGTGTGAACAGATCGCGGAGCTGAAGGCGCGCATTGAGCAGGCCGCTGCGTGCCGTCTTGGAGGTTGGCCTGTCGATTGCAGAGGCAAGAAAACTTGGAAGATTGTCAGTCTTGCTGCGGCGGCGCGCGCTGGCGATGTCGAGAATCGAGCCGGTGGTCTGCTCGTCTGCGTAAGCAGGCGCCTCAAGCTCGGCAAGCCGCTTGCGATCGCGAGAAGCCCGGGTGCGGAAAAGATCGCCGAAAAAATTTGTGAAGGCAGACAAGGTTTACCTCATTCACTATCGAAACACGGACACGATGCTCAGGAACGGATAAGCGCCGACCTCCGCCATGGTCAATCGACGCATTCCCGGCCTATGCCCGATCCACTGGCATTGCCTGACTGCACTAGGCGCGAAAACATGAATAATGGCTTTCGTCCCTGCACAACTCCAATGCGAAATATCACAGTCGCTTGATGACAGGAAGTTTTCGTTGCGGTGCAATGAAAACTCGTTTTCGGGCCAGATCACAAGAAAAAGTTCATCACTGTAGGGATAGGGAGCTGTTTTCCTTGCTCTTGAGCCGCCGGCGCGGCTAGCGGGGGCGGATCGTGCGACGGAGGGTGAGCGTATGAAGCAGGCATTCAAGCGAATGCTTGGTCCCAGATGGCAATATGTGCGCGCGGTCAGCTTTCTCACGAAGGCGGCGGTGAAGGGTTTCGGCCAGTATGACCGGGAATGCCCGCTGTGTGGCCACAAGGGGCGCTTCCTCGCGGAGGTGCATTTTCCGGACATCTTCAATTTCGACGCGCTGTGTCCGTCATGTGGATCATTGCCGCGCAACCGGCTGTTGTGGCTCAATCTCACTGAGCGCCAATTGATCGGGCCGAAGGATCGTGTACTCCATTTCGCGCCGGAAACCTGCCTGACGAACCATGTCCGGAAGCTGGCCGGCGAATACAGGACCGCCGACCTGTTTGCGTCCGGCGTCGATCTGAAACTCAACATCGAGGCGATCGACCTGCCGGAGGGCAGCCAGGATGCGATCATCTGCTCGCATGTGCTGGAACATGTCGACGACGGCAAGGCGATCGCCGAACTGTACCGGATCTTGAGCCCCGGCGGACGGCTGTTCATCCTCGTCCCCGTCGCCGAGGGCTGGGAGCACACTTATGAGAATGGCGCGCAGTTCGATCCGAACGGCAAGGCGCTGCATTATGGCAAGGACAACCATGTCCGCCGTTATGGGCGCGATCTGAGGGATCGTCTGGCCGCGCCGGGCTTCAATGTAGAGGCCGCGTCCTTCGATGGCGCCAAGAGCGTTCGGTATGGACTGTTGCCCGGCGAAAATCTGTTCATTTGCCGCAAGCCCTGATTCGATTTGCGCCGAGAACGAAAAAAGCGATTCGCGCTGGTGTTCGAGTCGCTACTTATTCTTCAAGTTAATTTGAATTTTAACGTCGGACCAAAGGCAGGCCGAACGAGGCGCGAAGAATCGCGGCGGTCTTTGCCCATTGGCCTCCAAGCAGCCTTCGGCCTGCCAGTGCGATGCCATATCCGAAATAAAGCGGCAGCAGGGCGGGGTAGTGCAGCCTGCTGAATATCAGACGGCTGCGCGTATGATGATATTCAGACAGCGGACTGCGTCGGTCGCTGCCAGATGATGAGCCCGCCGAAGCGCCCTCCTTATGATAGACGACGGCGCCAGGACAGTAGCCGAGCGAGAATCGCGCACGTCCGCGTACCGCCCAGTCAACCTCCTCATAATAAAGAAAATAGCGCTGTTCGAGCAGTCCAACCTGATCAAGGAAGGCGCGACTTACAGTTAATGAAGCGCCACAGATAAAGTCAGTTCCAGCCTCAACTTCGTTGGCTGGAAGCGGGTCCGACGCCAACCGCCCGGCGCCGATGCCGAGCGCGCGGCCGGTCCATTTGTCGAAGCTGAGCACGCCCTGCATCTGCAGTCGTTCGGGCTGATGGTACAGCCTAAGGTCAGTTCCGAGCATGCCGAGTTCGGGCCGCGCATCGAAACAGGCGAGGATGCGTTCGGCGGTGTCCGGCTCGACCACCGTATCATTGTTGAGAAGCCAAAAATGGGTGATGGACTGGTTGGCGAGGGCGAGTCGTAAGCCTGCGTTGTTTCCGCCGGCATAGCCGAGATTTCCGCCGGTTTCTAGAATCGTCAGGGGCTTGCGCGGTCCGTCCGGAAGCGATTGACCAGGGTGCAGATGATCGAAATCGACCGGGCGTGGCAGCGTGCTTTCGAAGAGGTGCGACAGAGTGGGGTTCTGTGGAGCGACCGCGGCATCGCCCGCAGCCCAAGCGGCGATCGCGTCGACCGAACCGTCTCCCGACGCGTTGTCGCAAACGATGGCATGGACGGGAATGCTGCTCCGCAACAAGGTTTCCAGGCATTCGATCGTGTCCCGAGCACTGCGCCAGTTAACGAGAATTGCTGCGAGCCGCACTTCCTGCCTCACCAAATTTTTCCTGCTATCGCTGAATACGCGCGGTTGTGCCGATCTGATGCAGACTGGTCAATGATGGTTGCTATGGTTGCAAGCCTCCTGCTTCGGAGCTAAGCACATGCAGCATTTGAAGACGGCTAGATCGACGGCTGATTAGTGCGGCTTTGTAGAGATGGAACGGTCTATCAACAGGTGTAGTGGTCGGGCCGTTTTCAACTATTCGGCAAGACGTTTGTGCGCTATGGGGTGCGCGTATAAGAAGAGGGAGGCTTTGCGCTTGAAACTTTGGTGCGGTGTCATGCTTACGGCATGCTGGAGTGGGGCGGCTGTCGCGCAGACCAGCCCTTTGCGCAACCTGGACATTTTTGTAGGGAATGTCCTGAGCTACGATGACAACGTGTTCCGAACTCCGGACGGCGTGTCGCGTCCGGGTCGCGAAGGCGGCGACTGGATTATCGAACCGACGGTCTCGGTCACTTATACGCGGCCTTTGGCGCGAGGCGAAGTCAGCCTCAGCGCTCTGGTCTCGTACAAATTCTACACGGACAATAGTCAGCTCAATCGCGAGAATATCGATCTGGGCGCCCGCGCGGCCACGGCATTATCGATATGCGATGTGTCGCCAAATGTTAATTTCCGCCGCGCGCAGAGCGACCTGTCCGATATTCTGGACGGTGTTAATTACAAGAATGCCGAGACCCGTATCCGGGCCGGTGTTGGCGTGTTGTGTGGGGACAATATCGGTATCCGCCCAGGCGTTGAATATCAGTTCGAAAACGTTACCAACAGCTCGCCTCTCCGGGAAGTTTCGGATTATCGACGGCACACGATCACCGGTCGGATCGGTTATGCCCGCCCGGCTTTCGGCATGGTTTCGATTTACGGCCGCGCGGCGCTCGGTACCTATCCGAATCGCCCAACGCTCGGGCCGGGTTTCCCGACCAATGATGAGATAAAGACCTATTCGGGCGGTATTGCCTATCAACGCGAGATTGGCACCCGTCTGACGGGATCGATCGAGGTCGGCTACATGAAGGTGAAGTCCCGCCCATCGTCGATCGTTGGCGTTCCCGGCACGCCCGGAAGCAGCGGCCTGACTTATGCCGGCAGCCTCACCTATCGCGGCGGCGATCGGATTAGCGCAACCCTGGATTTTGCGCGCGACACGCAACAGTCGAATCTGCTGGGTGTCGATTATTCAGTTCAGACGCGGTTTTCCGGTACTCTGACCTATGCGCTGTCACAGGTGATCAGCCTCAATGCCAACGCAACGCACACGCGCCGTAAGTTCAAAGGCACGAGCTTCGTTGGTTTTGACCCGAATAATCCGACAGTGCCGCTTCCGATCACTATCGGGTCGGGCGACAAAACCACGCAGTTCGGCGCGGGAATCAATTTCCAGTCCTTCCGCCGCCTGACCTTCGGGCTCAGTGGTACGCACTTCATTCGTAATTCGCCGGTGCCGGGTTTGGATTACACCGCGAACAGGGTCTCGTTGACGACTGGCTTCAGGTTCTGATGAGGATATGATGCGCTTCACCCAGTATAGTTTTGCGTTGCTTGCATTGATCGGGTTTTTTGGACGACCCGCGCTTGCTCAGGATGTGGCCGCGCCACCCCAGTTCAACCAAGTCCAGAATGGTCCCGCACAGACGGCGCCAATGGCGGCGTCTTCGACCGACGGCTATCAAATCGGGCCGGAAGACGTGATTGAAGTCGATGTGCTGGGCCAGCAGGATTTTCGCAGCCGGGTCAAGGTCAAGTCGGACGGGACAGTGCCGCTGCCGTTTATCGGCAGCGTGCAGGCTCAGGGCTATACGGCCATCACATTGGCCCAGTCGGTATCCTCACGGCTCAAGGCGGCCGGGATCTTCGCGGATCCGGTCGTTAACGTCGAAATCGTCTCCTATGCGAGCCGCTACATCGTTGCGCTCGGCGAAGTGGGGGCGACTGGCATTGTGCCAGTCGATCGCGCCTATCGCCTGTCGGAGATTCTGGCGCGCGTCGGCGGCATCAAACCGTCTGGCGCAAATTATGTCATCCTTACCCGTCCCGGCATGCCCGGCATGAAGCTGTCGTTCGATAATTTGGCAAAGGGTACCGAGCAGGACGACCCGCTCGTGCAGCCGGGCGACAAGATTTTCGTGCCCAAGGCAGAGCTTTATTACGTGTCAGGGGCGATAAATGGGGCGGGAGAGTTCCCACTTAACGAAGCCTTGACTGTTCGGAAGGCAATAGCCCGGGCAGGCGGCGTCAAGCCGGAAGGTTCGATGAACAAGGTGAAGATCTTTCGGCAGGGTCGAGAGATCAAGCGGGTGAATCTCGAAACCCTCGTTCAGCCTGGAGATTCGATCGTCATTGGTGAGCGTTTGTTCTGAGCGACTTCGCGTCGATTAGGGATTAGGTCATGAGTCTGCTGCAGTTCCTGCGTATCCTCTTCGCGCGACGGGCGATCATCCTCGCAGCCCTGCTGAGTTGTTTTGCCGTGGCTACGGTCACGGCGTTTCTCTTGCCCAAAACCTATACGGCCACCAGTCGGTTACTGCTTGGCCAGCAGGATCCGCTGGGCGAGGGAGTTGGCGCAGGCGACCGCGGCCTCGGCGGTTACGCTCAGACGCAGATTCAGATCATCCAGGATTATCGGACCGCCGGTCGCGTGGTCGATGCGCTAGGTTGGGCGCGTGACCCGCTGGTAATCGCGAAATATAACGAGTCGGTGGATCCGTCCCAGATCGATATCCGCCGCTGGCTGGCGCAAGGGATCATCGATAATACCGAAGCCAGCCTGTTGATGGGCACGGCGATCCTGGAAATCTCCTATTCCGCCCCGACGCCGGAAGAAGCCGCGCAAACCGCCGACCTGATCCGCGATGCCTATCTTGAGGAAAATCTGCGCTTCCGCCGGTCTGGTGCCGCGAAGATCGCCGATTGGTATGACGAGCAGGCGAACAAGGCGCTTACCCAGCTCCGTGCGGCCGAAAAGGAACGTAATCAGTACGCGCAGGCCAACAACATCGTGCTCAACGAGGCCAATGTAGACCTTGAGAGCATGAAGTTGAGCGCGCTGACGGGCGAAAGCGCCACGGCGGGCCTCAATCAACCGGTAGTCGTATCCGGAGGCGGCGGCCCGTCGCAGCTCGATCTGCTCGATTCAAAGATTGCCCAGTCAGCGATGAGCCTGGGTCCGAACCATCCGCAAATGCTTGCGATGCGTCGGGAGCGAGAATTATTGGCCGCCAGCGCCGCACCCGTGACTACCGGAGGCACCAATATCGGAGCGATTGATGCGGCGTTCGAACGGCAGAAGGCGAAGGTGCTTGGCCAGAGCGACAAGCTCGACAAGCTGCGTCAGCTCCAGGGCGAAATTGATCTGCGGAAAGACCAGTATCTAAAAGCTACGCAAAGCGTGGCCAATTTCAGGCTCCAATCCAATGTCGACGACACTGGTATCATGCCGCTAGCCGATGCGGTCGTGCCGGCCGAGCCATCCTTCCCGAATGTACCCATCATCATGGGCGGAGCGATTGCGGTCGGTCTGGGGCTTGGCGTACTGCTCGCATTGCTCACTGAATTGCTCGCGCGCCGTGTTCGCAGCGCCGATGATCTGAGCTATGCGTCGGGCGCGCCGACGTTTGCCATTGTCGGCGTAAGTCGTAAGCCGGATTCGGTTACGGGTAAGGTTATCCGGTTTCTCGATCGCAAGAGAAGACGGCGCGAGGCGGAGATTTACGGATGAATGTCGAGCATTCTCATATGAGTACTGACCCATCCGTGGCCTCAGCCGCTACACCTGCGGATTTCCGCGTCGTGCGTGGCGAGGGCGAAAAGCCGACCCGGCTGCCGCTCGTGTTGAGCGATCCGAACAGCATCGAGGCCGAGAGTATTCGTGCACTGCGTACCCGCTTCGTCGCCCAGCATGTCCAGGAAGGACGCCGATCCATTGCGATCTGCACGCCAGCGGCCGAAACGGGGTGCACGTTCATCGCCTGCAATCTCGCGGTGGCGATCTCGCAGATTGGGCTTTCCACCGTTCTGGTGGACGCGAATCTGCGCGACCCCGGCGTAGCGGATGAGTTCGGACTGAAGCCCCGCCGTGGCGGTCTTTCGGAATATCTGTCGGATTCGACCAAGGAAATCGATGACATCATCATCGAAAGCGTGCTGCCTGATCTCGCAATCATTCCGGCGGGCGCCGTTCCAACCAATCCGCAGGAATTACTGTCCGGCGGACGTTTTCCGCAGCTGGTGGATCGCCTGTTGCGCGAATTCGATCTGACAATCTTCGACACCACGCCCACCAACAGCTGCACCGATGCGCAGCGCGTTGCCAACGTTGCGGGATATAGCCTGATCGTCGGTCGCAAGCACAAAACCTTCTTCAACGATGTGCGGACTCTTTCGCAGCTCCTGGGCGCGGATCGCTCGGTGGTCGTTGGGACAGTGCTTAATGATTTTTGATGCCGGCGGCGTCTGCACCGCGGTCGATCGTTCAGCCGCGTAGTTCGGTTATCGTCCTGGCCATCGGCGTCTTGTCGATGGCGATACCAACTATTTTGTCGCTCGCCTCGGAAGCCTGGACAAAGGATCAGGGCGTTCATGGGCCGATTGTGCTTGCGACGGGATTATGGCTGATCTGGCGCCGGTGGGGTGAGATCGTCGCACGTGCGATACCCGGCTCGCCCATACTCGCCTTCGCCGGTTTGTTGGGCGCTTTACTGCTCTACGCTTTAAGCAGGGCATTCGATTTCCTCAGCGTGGAAACCTTCGCCCTGATCCTGGCGGTCTTGGCAATCGCTTACAGCTTCGTAGGCCTTCATGTGCTCCAGTCGCTGTGGTTTCCGATTTTCTACCTGCTCTTTCTGGTGCCAATGCCGGGCTGGTTCGTCGACCAGATCACCGCGCCGTTGAAGGAATTCGTGTCTTACAGCGCTGAAACGCTGCTTGCCTCGGCCGGATACGCGATCGTTCGCCAAGGCGTGGTGCTGTATGTCGACCAGTATCAGCTTCTGGTGAAAGATGCGTGTGCCGGTTTGAATTCACTGTTCAGCCTGACCGCGATCAGCCTGTTTTACATTTACCTCCGGTATAATGCGAGCTGGCAGTATGCGCTGTTCCTCGTGCTCTGGATCATCCCGATCGCGATTTTCGCGAACCTCGTCCGGGTGATCGCCCTCGTGCTTATCACCCATTATTTCGGGGAAGCGGCTGCCCAGGGTTTTCTGCATAATTCAGCAGGCATGCTGATGTTTGTAGTCGCACTGCTGAGCATTTTCGGGCTCGACAGCTTGTTCGGGTTGGTGCGTGGTGTCGCGAGACGCGCGCAGTCATGATAAACCGTCGCCATGCGATTATGGGTTTAGCGTGCATGGCGGCCGCAGGATCCGCCATGGCCCTGACGCCGCGACGGCGGTTGTTCCTTGCCGGCCCCAACAAGCTGGACAAGGCTATTCCGAGGGCATTCGATGGTTGGGTTGATCAGCCCAGCGACGCCCTCATCACTCCAGATGACGACGATGGCCTGGCCGCCAAGGTTTACAGTCAGACCGTCGGGCGCCTCTATGTAAATGATGCTGGTGCAATGGTTATGCTGCTGGTCGCGTATGGGGACACGCAGAATGATCTGCTTCAACTCCACCGACCCGAAGTTTGCTATCCCGCCTTCGGCTTCCGGATAGACCGCAGCGCCCGGGCCTTGATCGCGCTGGCCCCTCAGGTCGAGATTCCCGGCCGGGCGCTTACGGCATCAATCCCCCAGCGGATCGAGCAGGTTCTTTACTGGACGCGCATTGGCGAACATCTGCCGACGGACGGACGGGAGCAACGGCTCGCAAAGCTGGAGGACCAGTTCGCTGGCGTGATTCCTGACGGCGTGCTGGTACGCATCTCGACGATTAGCGACGATCCGTCGGAGGGGCTCGCCCTGAACCGGCGGTTCGCCATGGAGATGATGTCGGCAATCGCCCCCGTCGATCGACCCATGCTGATTGGCACGGCGGCGGCACGCCAATTAGCTGGTTTGCGCGGCGCATGAGCGGCGCGGCTATCAGAGGTTTTCTCGTGCGGAAAAGGATCGTGAAATGACGGATCAGGAACGCACCATCAGCCTGCTGGCATGGTTCACGATCATCATCATATTTTTGGTGCTGGTAAGAAAATTCTTCATTTTCTGACGATTGGTGCGTCAGCGTCACTGCTGACTGTTTCCAGCCAAAGCAACGGGGGCCAAAGTTGTCGGATCGGTATGTAAAGCTGTTCTCATCGCCTGTCGTTCTGGCGACGACGCTCCTGCTTATGGCGATCGCGGTCAGGTTCGTCGGTATCGGCGATTCGGCCTTGCGGACGGACGAGATCTATCATCTTCTCGCGGGACGCTCCTGGGCCGACCATGGCACGCTGGCGATGGGCGATGGAGTTTACACGCGCGCGCGACTCTATTCGATGATGACCGGCTGGTTCTTCCAGCTGTTTGGTCCGACGCCCGCCGCAGGCCGTGCTGTCGCCGCTGTGGCCGGCATACTGCTCGTGGTGGCCACAGCTTTATGGGCTCGCCGGCAATCCGAACCGCTGGCCGCCTGGATCGCCGGTTTGTTGCTATGCTTCAGCTATACCAGCATTACGATTTCACAGTTTGCGCGTTTCTACACATGGCATGCGTTGACGTCTTTCCTGCTCGCGATCACCGTCTATGCGTTGGTGACGCAACTGACGACGCTCGGCATCCGCAGGATGGTTCTGCTGGGAATAGCGGCATTGCTCACTCTGCTGCTGTCGATCCATTTCCAAGCGATCACATTCCTCATGATGGTAGGCCTCGCTGTTTGGGCCGGGCTTTATCTGCTGTTCACGGGGCAGCTGACTTTCATCATCCGGTCCCGAATGTGGACGGCCCTGGCGGCGGTTGCGATCATGCTGGGCCTTGCGGTGTTCTGGGTGGAGCGGCACCGGTTATGGGACATGTGGCGCGAACTGCGCGATGCCGCAGCCTGGTCGCAGGAGAACCGCGACAATTTCCTCTTCTATGTCGACTTGCTGGGCCACTGGCACAGCTGGCTGTTCTACTTGCTGCCGATCGCGGCGATCATCGCGTGGCGGCGCTATCGGGATTTGACGTTCTTCTGCGTCACCATCGTAGTGGTCTGCATCGGCCTGCATTCGGTCGCAGGGATGAAGGCGCTTCGCTATGTCTATTATCTCTTCCCGTTCATCTTCGTGATCTGGGGCTGCGCGGTTGCGATCGTGGGACCGCCGTTTATGCGTTATTGTATGCGCCTGATCTCGCCATGGGCAGGAAGAAGTGCGCCGATAATGATCGCTTTGGGCCTGCTCGCGATTTTGGCGCCAGCCTTCTTCATCGCTACTGATTACCGCCTTACGGTGACGGGCGCGCTACGCTGGGTCAGGACCGGGAGCGTCGCGCAGCCGATTGATTATGGATCGATGCGCGAAGAGGTCGATTGGGCACCGCATCTGGCCCAACTGCGGGAGCTGCAGAAGGATCGCCTGTTCATTTCGACCGATTCCGTGCGCACCCTCTATTATCTTCAGGATTATGACCTCATGCTCAACAAGACCGAGCTGAGTGACGCGGGCTCAAAGGAGTTTTCGTACGACAAGCGCACGGGCAAGCTGGACATCAGCACCGGCCAGTCGCTTGCTCTCGTGGTCAAATGCTATCCGCGCGGCTCTATAATCGTGTCCGATGCGCGCTGGGGACCAGCTGGTGTGCCGGACGATGCGGCTGCCGTGATCAAGCGTGTCATGAAACCCGTCAATCTTCCGTCAGCATTGCGGATGCGCGGTTATGTGTGGGACGGGGTAGCCGAAAAGTCGCCGCAGTGCGATCGCATCCGATCAATGATCGGCGCGGACTGAATTTAGGCGGCGAGCGTTGCGTAAGCGCGGGTAAGCCTGCCTTCGAAGGCGGCAAGGCCATATTCGTCGCCCGCCCGCCGGGCTGATGCCACGCCAAGGCGATCACGCAATCCGGCATCGGCAATCAGGCGGCCCAGCCCGTCAGCCATAGCCTGCGCTTCGGGCGCAACTAGCATCGCGCAACTGTCATCGAGTACCTGGGTATGGCTCGCGATATCCGTGGCGAGGATAGCCTTACCCGCCGCCATGTAGGAATAGATTTTCATCGGCGTGTTGACGCCCTTTAGGCGGGGTGAGCACAGGATATCGGCCTGGCGCAGATAGTTGCCGAGATTGTCGATGGCGCGATGGCCGAGGAAGCGGACATTGCCATCCAGGCCCTTTTCAACGGCCATCCGTCGATGGTCTTCCACCATAGCGGGTGTGCCACCGATCACGACCAGGTTACAGCGCTGGACCGACGGCTGCTTTTCCATGGCATCGAGCAACAAGCCCACGCCCTGATAATGCTCAAGATTGCCAACATAGAGCGCGAGCGGGGCAGGAGAACTGCAATGAGTACGAAGATCCTCCACTCCGCTCGACGTCTCCGACGCGGCGAACGCCACATCGGGAAGCAGATGAACCTTGGCCGGCGCGGTCGCCTCGCGGGCGCGCACCGCGATTGCTTCGCAGACCGGCAGTATGAGATCGGCGCGACGCATTGCGAGCTTTTCGAACCAGTAGAGGATCGGCAGCAGCAAACCCGCCTTGGGCCATTTCTCGGCGATCTGATCCGACATCAGCGAGTCCATGTCGTAAACCAGTCTGAACTTGCGGAATGGACGAATGGCGAGTGCGATGAACACCGATTCCTCGACACCATGCACAACGTCATAACGGTTGTGAAAAATCAGCCGATATGCGGCGACCGCCAGCCAGACATCGCAGATCAGCTTCTTGATCGAAAAACCGATGGGGATGTTGCGCGCACCGGGCGGACGGGAGATGCGCAACAGGCGCACGCCGGGCACCTCGATGTCCTGCCCCTCATGATATGTCAGCAGGTCGATGCTGTGGCCCTGCCGAGATAATGCCTCAATCGCCAGCCGCACGGCGATCGGCGTACCGCGCTCGGTGAAGAACGGGTGCGGCGCGAGAAACAGGATCTTCATGGAACAGCGCGTCCGCCATGCAGCCGTAGACGTGTTTGATCCATAATGAAGCGGAGCGGGGTAGCGAGCCGCCCCATCCGCCCGATCGATGCCGTCGGATCGCGTAACGCCCGCTTGAGCGAGGCTGCGGGTGCATCGGCGGACAGCTCGACATCAATCAGTGACGCAAGTTTGGCGACACCCCCCGGCCAGCCCGGCAAGGGGAGGGGATCGGACCCGGACAGGACGGAAATCCTAGACTTGAACTGGCGCACGGGCCAAAATCCCGGCCGGCCGCCATTATCGCCAAGCAGAAGCATGCCGGGCCGGGCGGCGGCGATCAGTCGGTCCACCAACGCGCCGCGTTTGCCGAGCCACTTGCCCACACCCCATGGCAGCACCACGATCGCATCCGCAGCCGTCATTTCGGCGATGACCTGTTTTGCTGGGAGGCCGTCGGGCAGACGTGAGCGCGTGGCTAGCGCCAGAATTTCGAGCTTTTCGGAGCTTATGATCTGGCTTCCCGCCAGGATCAGGAGCGTGCGTCTTTCATCAAGCCAGAAGGATTCGGGTTCACTGGTCGTCACCAGATTATCACGCAGCGCGTTGAGAATGTCGAACCCCTGACGCTCGGCCAGCATCACCACGCCGGTGCGGCCGTCGCGGGACAGCCTGTCGCGGGCGATGCGCAACGCTTCCATGGCGCCGGCGATGCTGTGAAGATGAACATGGGAGTCGATTGCGAGTTGGGTCATGCGGCCCGCTTCATGGTCGTGTTCCGGGGCCAGAGGCGTTCGATCACGTCGAAGCTCAGGAGAGGTGCGGTGGTGAGCTTTCCGCCAAGGACTGTATGGAATCCCTCTGGCTGATTAAGCGTGACGACATCGCGCGATGACAGGTTTTCGCCGCTGCCGTCTGTGTCCGGTAACAGCCCCGGCATCACCTTCAGCACCTTCGCTTGCGCAAGGCCAAAACCCGGCATGGCGCGGTCGAGTATGGCAAGGAATTCTTGCACATCCCCGTCGCTCGGTACGGGCTCACGTTCGCCGGGTGAAGCGCGGTAGAAGGTGCCGGCGAACGTCTTGCCTTCGCGGGATCGCAAGAAATAGCTCCGCCCGCGACCGGGGCGCTCCGATACCGCAAGCGCCGCTTCACCGGGAAAGGGAAGGTCAAGCAACAGGTTGAACGCAAGCGCCGCAGCGCTAGGCCCCACCTGCCGATCATTCCATTGATTGACCCATGAACCTGCGCAGTTGATCACTGCGGCGCTTTCGATGAGACGTTCATCGCCCGTCTTTCGCTCGCGCACGTGAACGCCTGTGACCCGGTCTCCTGCCGTGACCAACCTAGTCGCCTCATTGTTCACAAGCAGCGACTCCTCGAAGAGTCCCGCGTCGCTCAGCACCGCCATCATCAATCCCCCCAGATCAGTGATCTGGGCGTCATACCACATGGCGGCTCCGCTCAAACCCTCAGTGGGCACTGGATAGTTTTTTATCACCTCGGTGGCAGAGATTATCTCAACGCGGGGCAATGGCGGTTCTCCACCAAGGGCGCCAAATAGCGCGGACTCCATCAACCCGGCCGCCCGGAAGGCAGGTGGAGAGCGGAAGCACCCTTTGTAGAGCGGCATTACGCAGCAGAGCGGCGCCACGAACTGCGGATAATTCTCAAAGAACCAGCGCTGCGCCTGCTTCGATCGGCGCCAGCGCGGCAGATCGAGCGTCTGAAGATAGCGCAGACCCCCATGGATGATGCCATAGCTGTTGCCCGTGGCCTCGCCCGCGATTTCCGATCTTTCGATCAGGACAGGTCGTAAACCCTTACGCGCAGCGGCGAGCGCCATGGTGACGCCCTGGATGCCGCCGCCGACGATAATAACGTCAGCCTGCACGGATCAGGCGTCGTCGTCCTGCGCGACGATCCTCTCGATACGGTAGGCCGGCGTCGTGCGGTAGCGGGTGAAGATCACGATCTCCGCCATCAGGCCCACTGCGCCGATCTGGATGCCAAGCACGATCAGCAGCGCGGTCAGCAGCAGGGCTGGCCGGTCGGCAAGCGGGATGTCCCCGAAATTGCGCTGCGCCACGACATAGAGGCCGCAGAGCAGACCCATTAGCAGCAGCGACGCGCCGATCGTCCCGAAGAAGCGGAAGGGCTTGTGCATGAACCGCGTCATGAAGGCGAGGCCGACCACGTCCATCAGGCGGCTGACATAATCGGTCGGTCGATGCGCGCGGAAACGGCGATCGATCTCGGCCTGTTCGAGCAGGACCTGCTTGACTGAGAAGCCAAGCCGTTCGGCCAGCAGCGGCAAGAAGAAATGCTGGTCGCTCTGAAGATGAACCTCGTCGAACACATGGCGGCGTACGACCCTTGCGGTGCAGCCGGGGTCCTCGAACTTCGAACCGGCGAACCGTGCAAAGGCATTGAACATTCGCCCGCGCCAGCGGCTCATCGCCGTATCGCGGCGACGGTCGCGTGCACCGGCGACGACATCAAAAGTTTCGGCTTGCTCGAGCAGGAGCGGGATCGATTCCGGCGTAACCTGGAGATGGGCGGGCAGAATCAGCAACGTGTCGGCGCGCGCATGCTTGACGCCTTCGTGGATGCAGGCCGCCTCGCCGAACGAGCGGTTTAGCGACACGATGCGGATCCCTGCTTCCGCGCCACCGAGCCTTTCCAGCGCCTCAACATAAGTCGCGTGCGGGCCGTCGAGCACATAGATGAACTCGAAGGTCTTGCCCGTTTTCATCATGGCGGCGTGATAGGCGTTCCAGACCGCCTCCGCGCCGTCGTCGCGGACCATTACCGGGATGAGGACTGACACTTCGCAGGCGGCGTCAAGAACTGGGAGTTTGGTTTCGATGTTCATGATTTTCTCAACACGGGCTGTTTCAAACGGGTCGAAAGGACGGCCGACAGGGCGGCATAGCGGCTGACTTCAGGCTCGAGCACGGCGAACAGATGTCCGATGAGCGCCCAGGCCATCAGGAAGATGGACAGCGAAAAGAACAGCGTCGCAATGCCAGCCGGCACAACGATCGAGTGATTGTGGCCTAATATCGCCCAAGCCGTGCAGAGTACGCCGATCAGGAAGCTGATCGCGGTCGGCCAAGCCTGCCACCCAAGGGGGCGATGCGCGTAACTGAGGAGCGCCCGGATCGATACGATATCGAGCGCCACCTTATAGATGCGCGAAAAGCCGTATTTGGACGATCCGAACTCTCGCGCGCGATGATTGACCTCGATCTGGGCGAGGCGGGCGCCTGCCAGCTGCGAGAGCGGTGGGATGAAGCGGTGCATCTCGCCGTACATGGGGATGCCTTGGATCAAAGAAGCTTTGTAGGCTTTGAGCGAACAGCCGCTGTCCTTGACCTCGACGCCCATGATCCTAGCGATGATCTTGTTGGCGATCTTTGAAATGAAAACGCGCGCGCTGCCGTCCTTGCGCTTTTTGCGCCAGCCGATTGCGATGTCATAGCCGCCATCGATCAGGTCAAGCAGGCGCGGGATATCGTTCGGATCGTTCTGAAGATCACCGTCCATGGTGACGACGACATCGCCGCGGGCCGCATCGATCCCTGCTGCCATTGCGGCGGTCTGACCATAGTTGCGGCGGAATTTGAGTACGCGCACACGCGGGTCCAAGGCCACGATCGCGCGCGCGCAAGCATAGGTCGTATCCTTGCTGCCATCATCGACGAACAAGAGTTCATAATCGATGTCGTGACCGGCGAGCGCATCGACCACCGCAGTGTGGACACGCGCGACGTTCTCTTCTTCATTGTAAAGCGGAACGACAATGGAAACGCCAACCATTCGGCACCTGTCAGGGGTTAGAGGCCAAGGGCTTTAGCCGAACGAAAGTTATCATCCCCTTATTCTTTCGCGTTCGCAACCCTTCATGTTGCACCTGCGTAAGGCACGCGTCCCGAAACGACGCTGCATTCTAGCGGACGAAATGCGGCTTCTGGCCGGTGGCGGTTGCCTCCTCCGTCTGTTTTGCCTTTTCGCGCCAGATGATCGCCATGGCAAAGCCCAGCATCATGAAGATCATCGAGTGATTGTCTTCCTCACTGAGCACCGCCTTGATGATCACGAAGGACGCAAAGGTCGTGAGAGCCACGAGGGCCATATTGTTGTTTCGGTCGATGTCCCGGATCGAAATCATGAACATGCGATGGATGACGATAAGAAACAGACCGTAATAGATGCCGAAGCCAATCAAACCGTAATCGAGCGCAATCCACAGAAAATAATTGTCGAGCGTAACACGGCCATAGGCAACGAAGCCCAGCACATTCGCAGCCTGTCTCGGGCCGTGTCCGATCACCGGATTGCCTAAAATCACGCCGCGTGCCGATCGCTTTTGTTGCTTGCGAGCCTGATCGCTGTTCAGCGTATCGCCACCGCCCATCACCTTTTCACGGAGGGGCCCGACCGTCATTACGGCGCCAGCAAGTGCGATCACCGCCAGAGGATAGGACAATGTTATCATTGGGCCCATCAGGCTGTTCTTGTTGCGCAGCCAAATTCGGCCGCTCCACACCCCGATGAAGAGCGCATGCGAAATGAGGTAACCGATCATGCCGAGGCGCGATTGAGGCAGGGTGAGGACGTAGACGAGAAGCAAGTCGAGGCCGACGAGGACGATCTTGGCCCACAAATTCTTGGCCGTGAATATAAAATAGAGGATCACGGGCGTCGAGTAGGCCATGATCTCGGCGAAGGGCAGCGGCTGCCCATAAACCGATTTCGCCCGATAAAGGCCGTTGCGCATGGCGCTCGACATCGTACCGGTCATCGTTTCCAGATCAACCTGGAGGAATGACGGCACATGATCGCGCCACAGGACACCGACGTTCATGGTCTCAAGAATCGCGATCAGGCCCACCATCATCGTGGCCATGAAAAAAATCTTCAGGAAGCGTTGGGCGATGTCGATGTTACGGAACACATAGGCCGCAGCAAAGAAAATGCCGGTCCAGGCTAACTGGTAATTGACGAAATTCTTGAGTGCGGCTGCCGGCGACGGCGCGCCCGCGATCGACAGGAACTGCATAGCGACGAAGCCGGCCAGGAATTTCCATATCAGCGGTTCCGCGTTAAGCGTTTCGCGGATGTCCTTGCGGAAGGCTGCGTTGGTCGACACACAAACCAGCAGAACCAGGATTGTGGGCAGAAGGAACAGGCGGCGGAAGGAAATCCACGGCAGACCGGGCAGCTGCAACGCCAGATAATCCGGCCAGGCGATCGATACGCCGAAGAACGCGAGCAGAAGGCGCGACAGGGCCTTTGTGGGCGCCGTGTCGCGATCAGGCAGGACCCAGATGACCAGCAGCGCCACCACGCTGATCGGCGCAAGCAGCACGAGCAGATAATCGGGTGGCAGTTTAGCGAAGTAATGCCCGTAGATCGCCCCAAGCAGCGCAGCTGCCGCGACGCCGAAAGTCTGTAGTAGCATGGCGCGCGCGGGCGGAACCTGCCGCGTATATTCGGGTAGCAACTGCTTCGCTGGACGCAGCGCATCGATCAAGAAGGGTAGGGCCTTCTGACTGGCCTGCTTCAACATGCTTGCCCTGAGCCTTTCACGCCGCGCCGGCAGTGGCTTTCGATGCCGCTGATGCCCAATTCGGCGCCATTGTGCAAGCGCGGCATCATTGGGTGTGGTTGACTTGTATTGGCTTGAACCGCATCCGCTAACGCGAATTGACCGGAGCGCGCCTTGCTAAACCGATCCGACAAGATCATCGCTATCAAACCGTTGGCCGATCCGGGCAATAGTTTCGTTCGTCTGTTCTCGGACGCTGTTGCACGGCAAGGGTATCGAATTCGTGACTTCGATTGGCACGACATTGCAAATATCAGTGCGGATGCCGCAATTCTGCATTGGCCATATGAACTGCTCGGCCTCGGCGGCTTGCGAGGTATCGGGCGCTATCTCAATTTCCGAAGAAAGCTGGCGCGCGTGCGCGCGCAGGGAACGCGGATCGTCTGGGTGGCGCACAATGCACAGCCCCATGATGGAGGCTGGGTCTCTCGCCTGCTGATGCGCCGGTTCATCGGCATGATCGATGGGATCATTCACCTCTCGCACCATTCGCGGGCCTTGGTGGATCAGCTTTATTCGCCGGCATCGCGGATCGTGCAGATCGAGACGGTTCACGGCGATTACCGAGATGTGATGGAATTGCCGCTACAGCCTGCTCCGCCGATGGCTCAGCAGGTAAGAATTGCCTATTTCGGCCAGATCCGCCGTTACAAGAATGTCGAACTTCTCGCGCGACTTGTCGCCGCAGCACCCTCCCAGATAGCTTTGTGCATCTCGGGGCGTCGCAGTCATGAGGATGTTGCCCGGGAGATCGAACGGATCGCTGAGCAGGCGCCAAATATCTCGCTTGATATCCGGAATGAGCCCTTACCGGATGCTGATATCGAACGGGCGGTGGATGCCGCGCATGGCGTTGTTCTGCCATATCAGGCGATCTTGAACAGCGGCGCCGCCATCTTCGCGCTTTCGCGCGGACGTCCGGTGCTGGCGCCTCGCACCGGCAGTTTGCCCGAATTGCAGCAGATAGTGGGCGCCGATTGGCTGCAGCTTTATGAGGGCGTTCTCGATTCCCGGGCGCTGAACGATTTTGTTCGCTGGTTATCCGCGCGGCCGCAGCTTGCGATGCCGGATCTGACCGCGCTGTCGTGGGATCGGGTCAGCGACGATATCGGCGGGCTGCTTGATACCGTGACGGCTTCTTAGGTCCGTATGGCGCGGAAGAACGCCTGGGTCTTTTTCGCAATATGCGGCCAGTCCAGTGCATCCAGATCGGGTGCGGCAGCGCGTTTCCTTCCAATCCAATCGACGGTGTCCTGAAGTTCGGCCGGGTTCAGTGCGTTCGGCATCAGCCGGATCCAGTCGTCGCCGACAATGTCGCGGACCTCGCGAAAAACGGGCATGTCTGGCACGGCAACTGGGCGAGCGAAGGAGAGCGCCAGCGCAACCGAGCCCGAATTGGTAGCATTCCGAAAGGGAATGACCACGGCATCTGCTGCGTTCAGGAAAAGCTGCAGATCGTTGTCAGCCACGAAACCAAAATGAAAGGCGATCCGACTGTCGCCGCCCGCGAGCGTCTTGAGTTCGGCCGCATAAACCTCGCTGTCAGCTTGCCCGGCAATGACAAGTCGCAGGTCCCGACCGGCAAGATGCCGGAAAGCCTCGATCAGCGCTTCGGCATTCTTATATGGCCTGATTGCTCCCAGGAGGAGCAATGTTGTCGCATCGGCGGATAACGCCAGACGCGTGCGCGCTTCCGCACGCGGAAGATCGTTTGGATAGACGCCCTTGAAATGCGGGTGGGGCGTGATGGTCATGGGCCGCGTGCGAAGATGAGGGCGCGAGGCGACCAGCGTGTCCCGGTGAACGGCGCTGAGTAGGATGACCCCGTCCAGCATGCGGGTGAGCAGCGCCGCATATGTCTTCCAGAGCCATGCTGAAAGACCCGCGCGTGCGAAAGCGTTTCCGCCCATCTGGTGCGGCACGGGATCGTGCGCGGTCCAGACGACGATGCCGCCGCGAAGCTTGATGAACGCGGCGGTCATCAGTGTCACGAGCACGGCGCGTATGATCGCAAGGCTGCCAACCCGCCAGAATGCGCGTTCGAGCCAGTGGATATGAAACACATCGTAGCGTTTACCGGGCAGATGCAAGAGCATGCGCCAGCCTGGCTTGAAGTCGTCTACCCGCACATCCTCCATGTTGGAATAAAGCGCCTCGCAATAGCGATTTGCCGGGGTCGCTGCTGGCCATGCCAGAATCGAGAGCGTGGGGGTTGCTTCGGTATTCATGATCCGCCCATATTTTCTGCGGACGCCGCTCGGCGCGGTTTTAGGATTGAGCGCAGTTCCTCAAGATTGCTCACCAGATAAGACCTCGCAAAAATCCCGAGGACTCCAAAATAGATGATGCCCCCTAGCGGCACCATGACGGCGAGACGATAGAAGGGGCTCAGCGGCTGGAGCGTATAGAGCGAAAGCGCGATGAGTACTGCCGCCATTACCAGCGACGCGAGGTAAGCCGGGCCGACAGCGCCGAGAATTGCGCTGATACGAAGGCCAATCCCCTTGCGGAGCAAGCTGAGACCATAGGGCAGGGTGAGGTGTGACTCTATAGTCTTGCCTGATGCGATCGCGATCAGGCCGAACGGGATCGCCACGACGGCCACCCCGAAATTGACGAACAGCGCGACGAAGAAATGCCTGAATGAGAGGCCCGATCGGCCGGCTGATGCCAGTGCCGGCGTGAAGAAATACATGATCACCGAAGGCCCGACGACCAGCCCGCTTATGGCCATGATCACCCCTGCATCACGCCACTGGGGTCCGAACAGCAGCCGGACCAGGTCGGGGGCGACGGCCGATGCCCCGAGGAACATCGGGCAGGCCAGTAAACTGCAGCTTTTCGTGACCCGTACATAGGCGGGGGCAATCGACTTGCCCCCCTCTTCGAGACGCGAGAAGGCGGACATCGCGGCGGCCTGAAGGGGGGTGATCAGAAGTTGCGACATGAGCGTCAGAATACGGGTGCCGACCCGGAACTGAGCCAGAGCGGCAGGCCCGATCACTGATCCGATGATTAAACCTGGCACCTGACTATTGGCCTGGCCGATCAGTTGATTGCCGAGAAGGTGCGACGAGATTGCGCTCAAGCCTCGCACATGTCCCCAGCGAAAGACGAAGCGGGGCTGCCAGCGTGAGGTGCGCCAGAGTATCGCGCTGGTAATCAGCGCGCCAAGAAGCCGGCTCAATACCAGCGCCCAGACGCCCCATCCTGTTGCCGCGAGAACGACTCCGATCACCCCGCTCAATATATTCGCAGCCATGTTGCGGCTGGCGATCGCCTTGTAGCGGAACTCGCGCCGCAGCTTGGCGGTATGAACAGTGGTCAGTGCCTCGATCACCAGCGCGAAGGATAGCGCGAGCAGCACCAGCGCGAAGGTCTCGTCATAACCGAAATAGGAAAGCGGCGCGGCGACAGCGCCGATTATCAAACAGATGCCGAGGCTTATGCCGATATTCGTCCAGAAGGCGCTGGAAGCGACATCGTTGTCCCAATCCTTGCGTTGTATCAGGGCGTCGGGAATACCGGCGACCACCAGCACGCGGCTGAATTCGATGAAGATCGTCGCGAACGCGACGATACCGAACTGGGTGGGCGTTAGCAGGCGCGCGAGCGCGATGAAGATGATCATCGACGAGAGGTTGTTGAAGATGGCGCTCGCCACCATCCACGCTCCGCTCTTTGCAAAATTTGCCTTGATGCTCATCCTGAGTGGCGCCTTGCTACGGGCAGCACAGTCTTAGCAACCAAATTGAAGGTAAAGAGGGATATCGGCCATCGTCCGGAACGCGGCTTGCCAGCCTCAAGGCGCATCGCTAGGCGAAAGGGATGGTCGTTGCAATGCACAATGCCGCGGTGAAATGACTGCGAATCTGTCCGATGGAAACATGTCGGCTCCCGCCGTCAGCGTTGTCATTCCAAGCTATAATCGCTTGAGGTCGCTGCCCAGAGCACTCGAAAGTGTATTGCGGCAAACTTTCGAGGATATCGAGGTCATCGTCGTCGACGATTGTTCGAGCGACGGCACCTGGGACTATCTTCAGTCGGTCCGGGATCCGCGATTGCGCATTATCCGGCATGAGACCAACAAAGGCGGCGGCGCTGCCCGCAATACCGGGATCAAAGCTTCGCGCGCACCGTTGATCGCCTTTCAGGATAGCGACGACGAATGGCTGGTTACCAAGCTTGCCACTCAGGTGGAAGAATATAACCGTGTCAATTCGCCTGAATATGGCGCGATCTACTGCGCTAAAATCACCAATGGCGAAGGCCGGTTTGGCGTCTATGGGCCGCGCGAGGTGCAGTATATGCCGCTGCCCGGATACGAAAAAACATCGGGCGATATCTCCCGCGAGCTCATTCGCCGCGCGATGATCAGCACGCAGACACTGATGGTGCGCAGGGACCTGCTTGAGCAGATTGGCGGATTTGATGAGACGCTCAAGCTTGGTCAGGACTGGGACATGACCACGCGATTGTCGCGGATCACGAAGTTCCTGTTCGTCGACAAGCCGCTGGCGCTCTGCTTTACGTCCCACGACAGCATCTCAAAGGTAAAGACCAATCAGGCTGTCGCGCGCCAGAAAATGCTCGCTAAGCATTTCGATCTGATTTCCCAGGATCCTCCACTCCATGCGCAATATCTGACGGAGATTGCGCGCGTTTATCAGCGGGTCGGCTGCTGGCGGCAGTCATTACCATGGGTTGCGAAAGCGCTGCGGGTCTATCCCTTCGATCGCCGAGCGTGGATGGCGCTAGGGCTGGGCTGCATCAAATCGATATTTTCGGCCAAGCGGCTCGATCTCTCGTGAGTCTCGCCGCTTCCGTCGTCGTTCCCCACTACAATGATCCGGCAGGGCTGGATCTTTGTCTGACGGCGCTGGAAGCGCAGAGCTTTCCTCGCGAAAGCTTTGAGATCATCGTCGCGGATAATGCTTCGCCGTGCGGAATCGAAGCGGTTCGTGCGGTGGTACGGGACCGTGCCATGCTGGTCGAGGTGCCCGAGCAAGGCGCTGGTCCTACCCGCAACGGCGGAGCGGCAGTTGCCCATGGTGAGATGCTTGCCTTCACTGACAGCGATTGTGTGCCCGCGCCCGGCTGGCTCGATGCGGGGCTACGCGCGCTCGAAAAGGCGGACATCGTCGGGGGCAAGATGACGGTGCTGGTCGATCGCAGCCGGAAGCTTACTCCGGCGGAGGCGTTCGAGCTGGTCTTCGCGTTCAACAATCGGCTTTATGTGGAACAGAAGCATTTCAGCGTCACAGCTAATCTCTTTGTCCGCAACGCGGATTTCAAGCGCGTGGGCGGCTTCAGGATCGGGGTTTCGGAAGATCAGGAATGGTGCCTGCGGGCCAGGGCTATGGGTCTCGGAATCACCTATGCCGAGGACGCTGAGGTCGGGCATCCGGCCCGGACGAGTTGGGCGGACCTCATCCGTAAATGGCGCCGGTTGGTGTCCGAACAATATCAGATCACCAGCGAATGGAAGCTAGGCCGATTGCGCTGGCTCGCCAAGAGCTGGGTTGTTCCGTTTTCGATCATTGCGCATGCACCACGCATCCTGCGTAGCGACCGACTTGTTGGAGGGGCGGAACGCGCGGCGGCGTTATCCGCGCTCGCGCAGTTGCGGCTCTGGCGTTTCATCGAGGCGCACCGGGTGATGTTCAAGTCACGGCATTGAGCAAACAAAAAGGCGCCCGCTTTCGCGGACGCCCTTGTTGTTTGGAAGGCGCCGTTACAGCCCTGCAGCGAGCTGGAAATAGCGCGTGTTGGTCTGAGACGTCGTAACCAAATCGACCGTCGCAGAGGACGTCGTTGTCGTACGGCCGGAATAGATCGAGGCCGACGACTTGCTGATCCGGCTCGGTGTGAACGCCGATGCCGCCGTCGCGGACGCGGTAGTAGTTTGCGTCGAAACGTCATCGCTGGCGAGCATGTCCGACAGCGACGTTGGCGCGAAGCTTGTCAGTGTCGACATGCTTGTCGCCGAAACCGCGGTCTTTGCCAGCGCTGTGCTCGTATATGCAGCCGTACTCTGGACGAGGTTGGTGACGCCGGAGATCGAATTGATTGCTGAATTTCGGACATTGTAGCTATTGCCGGCAAGCGTCAGGCCGTTGACGCCGCTGTAGCTGCCCGCCCAGTTAAGCTGCTCGAACTTCGAATTGGTGATGCTGATATTCTTCGCGCCGTTATCGACCACGAAGCCGAGGCCGTCGTTCCTGTTGTTGCCGTCCAGCGAGCCATGCACATAGACTGAGTCGAAGCTGAGGTTGCTACCGCCCAGGATGCGAACCATATGATCGCCAGTACCCCCAGCACGCCCGAGTTCAACCGACTTGAACGCAAGGTTCGAGACGTTGCTCAGCTTCGTGTAACCGATGGTCGCCTGATTGGCGGCATCGAGGGATGTTAGGGTTACCTGCCTGCCATACGCCTTGTTATAGAGCGAAATGGAATAGCCACCCTCTGCCAACAGGAAGGTTTCGCCTCCCTTGGCGTTGGCCAGTGCCGTGTTCAGTTCTTCCTGCGACTTAATCACGGTACCCGTCGCGGAGGAGGGCGTGGGCGTTGGAGTTGGAGTCGGGGTTGGACTGCTTGGAGCAGGCGTTGGGGTGGGTGCCGGCGTAGGGGTCGGCGTCGGAGTCGGGGTAGGCGTTGGGCCAACCACCGCCGCTGCACTCTGGATCAGGTTGGTGATGCCAGAGAATGCGTTGATCGCCTTGTTGCGGACATTGTAACTATTGCCTGCAAGCGTCAGGCCGCTAACGCCGCTGTAGCTACCCGCCCAATTGAGCTGCTCGAACTTCGAATTGGTGACGCTGATATTTTTCGCGCCCTTGTCAACGACGAAGCCGAGACCGTCATTTCTGTTGTTGCCGTCGAGCGAGCCATGCACATGAACTGCGTCGAAGCTGAGGTTGCTACCGCCAATGATGCGAACCATGTGATCGCCAGTGCCCCCGGCGCGTCCGAGTTCGAGCGACTTGAATGCCAAGTTCGAGACGTTGCTCAGTTTTGTGTAGCCAAGCGTGGCCGGATTGGCGGCGTCATATGAGGTGAGCGTCACCTTGCCGCCGTATGATTTGTTGTACAGCGAAATCGAATAATTACCGCTCGCCAACCGAAAGGTCTCGCCTCCCCTGGCGTTGGCCAGCGCCGCATTTAGCTCTTCCTGCGACTTGATCACCGTGCCCGTCGTTGAGGAGGGTGTGGGGGTTGGAGACGGCGTTGGACTGCTTGGAGCAGGCGTCGGCGTGGGTGTCGGAGTTGGCGTCGGTGTAGGTGTAGGTGTAGGTGTAGGTGTAGGTGTAGGTGTCGGAGTTGGCGTCGGCGTGATGATGCCGCCAACTGCCGCGAGCTTGTAGCCCAGATTGGTCACGAGCATCTTCGCCGGGTCAATATAGGGCAGATTCGATGTCTTTAGTTGCGCCATCTGCGTCGAGGTGAATGCCTGCGATGGCGTATACTGCCCACCGGTATCGGCGATGTTGCCGCTGCTCGTCAGGCCGGTGATTTTCTGCAGGCTAATCCAGACCGGATTCCCGTCATCCGTGGGCGAAATGACCGTGTTGTTCCGCACGGTCACGGTCTTGCCGCCTTCGACATAAATGCCGTTGGCCATGTTCTTGCCGACGATGAAATTATTTTCGATGGTGACGTTCTGGTATGGCAGATTACCGGTCTCGTCGCGCAGGAAGATGCCCTGCATGCCAGTGCCCGAGCCCGTCAGCACCACATTGTTTCGGATGGTGATGTTGGCGGAGGGAGAGCTCGATCCATTTGTGAAGAACTGGATGGCATCCGGGTGATCATTACTAGCGCGGTCGAAATTCTGGTAGCGGTTGCTGTCAATGAGAACGTTCTGCACGTTCTGGAACTGCATGCCGTCCGAACGGATGTCGTGAAGTTCGTTGCCCGATATGGTGATATTGGTCGAACCACCGAACACAGCACCGCGGCCCAGCTGTTCGAATTCGCTGTTGATGACTTTAACGCCGTTCACACCGCCAAAGTAAAGGCCGATGCCATCGTTCCCCGGATTGTTATCCAGAGACCCATGAATATGGACCGAATCGAACGTGATGTTGCTGCCGCCCTGAACCCTCGCCATGTAAGCGGCTTCGACATTTTCACCAGAACTCAGTCCACGGCCGATCTCAACCGACTTGATGGTGACGTTGGATGCGTTGACTAGTTTCGCGTAGCTGATGCGCGCTGGGTTGTTGGTGTCCGCCGAGGTAATGGTAACGGCTGAGGTAAACGACTTGCTGATGGTGAGATTATATGCACCGGCTGCAAGCTTGATGATATCGCCGCCAACGGCCTTGCTCACGGCCGCGTCAAGCTGCGCCTGGTTAGAAACTACTACGGTACTCATACTAAAAGCCCCTTGCTCAGAACGGCGATCAACTCGCCCGGGCAGCGCCGCTCAACGCTGCCAACTGTCCCGAAAAATGGGCTTCGAGCTGTAAAATGATGATGTCCCATTATGGTTGAGGACTGGTTAACCGGGCGGAGGCCGAATTGGTTAACCGATGTCAGTAAGTTCAAAATGAGGCTTCCAATCAATTAGTGTCAAACATCTTCACCCCCGAGATCTGAGATCTCGGAAACTGCGGATTTATTAGGAAATTGCGACGCTACTTACGGTGTTAAATGATTGCGCCTGACAGGCTCACGACACCGTTCAGGTTCGTATGCTGCGTCAAACGCCAATACTATCGCTCAGAGAGCCTGAGCCAGAAGGTGCTTCTTGTCCGATAAAACGATCGAACAGCGGAAGGGGTTGTGATCATGGAACAAATTTTTGCCTAGAGTGTTGCGACTGAGATTAAGCTGGCGAAATAGTTAACGATGATCAATCCGTCCCACGGCGGATTTGCTGCGTTTTGCCTTCTTAACCTTTCGGTTTGCCGCGTAACGACCCAAATTTGCGGCCAAATTGCGTGGATTTTTGTTGGGGGCCTCGGGAAGCTTAACGAGCCGGCGCTGCTTTCTCTTCCGAAATGACCCAAAATGGGACGTATAAGCGCATTGGCGAATCGATCTGTATCGGCGTTACGGCTTGGCTCGAATCGGACGAGGATCGTTGAGCAAAAGCTGATTTCCAACCGGATGGAAGCCTTGGGGCCATTGTGCTAGCCGCGTCCCCCATGTCGTGGCGTCCAGACTGCGGGATTTCCTTTGCGACGGCGCGGGCCGCGAGCAACGACTTCGCCTCGGAATTATGCGACACGATGCTTTTGGGGGATGAGTCGCTATATGCCATCTGAGGTGCAGCTTTCGCTGCTGGTGCCCGTCAAGGACGAGGAGGTGGCGCTTCCGGATTTTTTAACGCGCGTGGTGCCTGTGCTCGATGCGCTCCAGATCGATGGTGGGGCCATCGTCTGGGAGATACTTTTCATCGATGACGGTAGCGATGATCGCACGCTGGCGGCAATCATGACCGCGCATGCGCGTGATCCGCGCGTGGTCGGCTTGTCTCTCTCCCGCAATTTCGGCAAAGAGGCCGCGTTGTCGGCCGGTCTTGATCACGCCCGCGGTCAGGCGGTGATCCCTATCGACGTGGACCTGCAGGATCCGCCCGAAGTGATCGGCGACATGCTGGAAAAATGGCGGGAGGGCTTCGATGTCGTCTATGGCGTCCGCCGCGATCGAACCACGGATAGCTTGCCGAAGCGATTGACGGCGGATCTTTATTACCGCGCCCATAACCGGCTTTCGCACGACAAGATTCCTGAACATGCGGGCGATTTCCGGCTGCTTGACCGCAAGGTCGTCGACGTGATCCGGCGGATGCCCGAACGCAACCGCTTCATGAAGGGGTTGTTCGCCTGGTCGGGCTTCCGCCAGACGGCGGTGGAATATGATCGAAGTGAGCGGCAGCAGGGCAAAACGAAGTTCAATTACTGGAAGCTGTGGACTCTGGCGATTGACGGGATCACCTCGGCTTCAACCCTGCCGCTCAGGGTATGGAGCTATCTCGGCGCGCTGATCGCGCTCAGTGGTATGTTGTTCGCGCTCTGGATCGTAGTCAGGACCGTGCTCTACGGCGTCGATGTGCGCGGTTATCCGTCGCTGATGGTCGCGATCCTCTTCTTCGGCGGGCTGCAATTGCTCTCGCTGGGAATATTGGGCGAATATGTCGGGCGCGTGCTGATCGAGGTCAAA